>ENA-OWPA01000004-OWPA01000004.1-bioreactor-metagenome-genome-assembly--contig:-NODE-4-length-543300-cov-12.295554_pt1 | contig 543300 bp, 527 predicted proteins | sample MGYA00238139_ERZ651803 | MGnify/ENA primary metagenome ERZ651803 (study PRJEB26909, sample SAMN07631231) | bioreactor metagenome | isolation source: Switchgrass digestor | place: USA: Dartmouth...
GGTATATGTCCCCGGAAAACTTTGAAAAACTTAGATTAAGTGCTTAATTTGGTGTCCGTTTTACCGAGGGAAGCCCATTGTTAGGCTGTTTTGGTTTTTAGTCTACCTATGAGGAATTGAAACTTAAAAAACCCCAAAGTAAAGCAAGCCATTAAATTAGTTTTTAGTCTACCTATGAGGAATTGAAACTCCTCTACAAATTCGATGGTATGCCGTGGAGCGACGCTCGTTTTTAGTCTACCTATGAGGAATTGAAACGTGCTGATAGGGTAGTTTCTCCTTCCGAAGTCCAGGTTTTTAGTCTACCTATGAGGAATTGAAACGAGCCACTTGCATCATCGGCGAACCGCCGATTTTATCGTTTTTAGTCTACCTATGAGGAATTGAAACTGGCTAAAAACTCGACCATCTGGAAGTCTGATCGTTGTTTTTAGTCTACCTATGAGGAATTGAAACTGGCGTGTAGCGTTTGCTGATGATTCTTTGACCTGGTTTTTAGTCTACCTATGAGGAATTGAAACCTATGACGGATGGAGCGTACAGGTAGGTAATAGAACCGTTTTTAGTCTACCTATGAGGAATTGAAACTAGAATAGCTGATGTAGACCGGAAAACCTATTACAACGTTTTTAGTCTACCTATGAGGAATTGAAACTGATTTTACTCGACCTGATTAACAAAGGAAAATATAGTTTTTAGTCTACCTATGAGGAATTGAAACTTCGATCAGGGATAGTCCACCCCCGCCAAACGTTAAGTTTTTAGTCTACCTATGAGGAATTGAAACTCCTATAACTGGGTTGACCATTGGCGAACAGGTAGGTTTTTAGTCTACCTATGAGGAATTGAAACTACATATGGGCAACAGATATATATCCGCCAGCCAATCGTTTTTAGTCTACCTATGAGGAATTGAAACCATTTCCAATGCTACAAGAAAAATATCCATCACTCCGTTTTTAGTCTACCTATGAGGAATTGAAACAGATTGATGCCACAGGAAGGCTCGGAGAACGGGGATTGTTTTTAGTCTACCTATGAGGAATTGAAACTTGTTTTGGAGCATGATATCACCAAACGAATGGAGGGTTTTTAGTCTACCTATGAGGAATTGAAACACCGACGAACAGCGGTATTGGTATGAACGTGTCAAAGTTTTTAGTCTACCTATGAGGAATTGAAACCGGTATGAGTCCGCATAATCAAACAGATCGAGTAATTGTTTTTAGTCTACCTATGAGGAATTGAAACTCGTAAATGGGCACTGGAGGCCCGGAAAAAGTATATGTTTTTAGTCTACCTATGAGGAATTGAAACGTTGTCGCCATCAATCGGTCCCACCCACGGCAGTATCGGTTTTTAGTCTACCTATGAGGAATTGAAACGAGGAACTTGAAGCAGCGCTTCGGGCAGAAGCGGACCGTTTTTAGTCTACCTATGAGGAATTGAAACGCTGCTGCCTCAGTTGCAACAGCCGGATCTATTTCTGGTTTTTAGTCTACCTATGAGGAATTGAAACCTAATCCTTTCAACACCTTCCGCACCTTTTCTAAGTGCGTTTTTAGTCTACCTATGAGGAATTGAAACCCACAACCCCGATGATGTGGAGGCGTTGCGGAAGGCGGTTTTTAGTCTACCTATGAGGAATTGAAACCCAAAGAGGCAGCAGGATTCCGCAGGAAGTATCAAGTTTTTAGTCTACCTATGAGGAATTGAAACTTGAATAGCGAACGGGCATTATTTGAGCAAGATTTGTTTTTAGTCTACCTATGAGGAATTGAAACTATGATTCTGGTTGTGGATTAAAAATCAGTGATTATGTTTTTAGTCTACCTATGAGGAATTGAAACAAAATATAGGTAATTATCCTGTGGTGATTCATACTAGTTTTTAGTCTACCTATGAGGAATTGAAACACAATGAAGAAAAGCAGCAAGTCATCGATGAATATCTTCGTTTTTAGTCTACCTATGAGGAATTGAAACTTGGGCTTCCCTCGGTAAAACGGACACCAAATTAAGCACTTAATCTAAGTTTTTCAAAGTTTTCCGGGGACATATACCCAATTGAAGAATGAGAACGTTTACGGTTGTAATCAATCTCGATGTATTCGAATATTTCCCGTTTGGCTTGTGCCTTAGTCAGAAAAATACGATCATTAATGCATTCAATCTTTAGTGTGCTGAAAAAACTCTCGGCTGGAGAGTTATCCCAACAGTTGCCTTTGCGGCTCATTGAACAAACAAAATGATTACATTGCAAAAGTCTTCGGTAAGAATTACAGGCATATTGCGTGCCACGGTCAGAATGATGGATAAGACCTTTTTGTGGTCGCCGGTTACGAATCGCCATCTGTAAAGCATCGATAGCTATAGAAGAACTTAATGAATTGGACATTGTCCAGCCAACAATTTTTCTCGAGTATAAATCCATGACGATAGCCAAGTACAGCCAGCCTTCCATGGTCCTTATGTATGTAATATCAGCAACCCAGACTTGATTGGGAGCATTCACTTGAAAATTACGGTCCAAAAGGTTTGGAGCAATTGGATAATTGTGTTTTGAGTCTGTCGTGATTTTATAACACCGTTTTTCCCTGGCTTTTAACCCCATCTGATGCATGAGAGTTTCAACTTTGCTTTTGCCACATTTAATTCCTTGTTTTTGCAACTCATTATGGATACGGGGACTGCCATATCTTCCTTTGTACTGGTAATAGAGCTTCTTGATCGTTAAAGCTAACTCTCGATTGCGTTTACTTCGGGAACTTTCACCTCGGGTTAACCAATCATAATACCCACTACGCGAGACTTTCAAAAAACGGCACATCTTCTCAATGCTGTAGTTTACAGCAAGCTCGCGTATAATTTGATATTTTACTTCTGAGGTTGTGAGAAGATGGCCACCGCTTTTTTTAAGATATCACGCTCCATCTTTACCGTAGACAATTCTTCTTCGAGCTTGCGAATCTTTTCTTCTAACTCGTTCCCTGGTTGACGATTCCCTTGGCCAGGGAAGCTTCGATCGCCAGATTCCCGGCGTTCACGTTTCCATCGCCAAAGCATGTTTTCGGAGATCCCCAGGTCATGAGCGATCTCTCTTACCGGTTTACCGGAGGTCTCTGATAAAAGTACCGCCTGTTCCTTGAATTCCTTAGAGTACACTCTCCTTTTTTCCCCCATTTACACTCAGCTCCTTTGAATCATTTTACCTCTTAACTGAGTGTCCGGCAAACCTAGGGAGCCTCACAATTATTTATGACAAAATGAGAGGTTTCAATTCCTCATAGGTAGACTAAAAACACCTCCCCAACAATCTTCTGCAAGGCTTCGGGTCTAGTTTCAATTCCTCATAGGTAGACTAAAAACTCAATAGTTAATGAGAGTCATAAACCCAAAGGAGAGTTTCAATTCCTCATAGGTAGACTAAAAACCATCTATTTCCCATGCTTCCTGCGGTATATCTTGAGGGTTTCAATTCCTCATAGGTAGACTAAAAACGGCGTTAAAACAGCAATTTGGTTATTTTGTTTAAAGTTTCAATTCCTCATAGGTAGACTAAAAACCTGCATCGGGCCGAGGAACGGTATTTGGAATATATCCGTTTCAATTCCTCATAGGTAGACTAAAAACCTTGTGCCCTGCCCTTTGCCTGAATTTGAGCGAGAGCGTTTCAATTCCTCATAGGTAGACTAAAAACCAATTGACGATGCTATTCCAATGCTTTCGAAATATTCGTTTCAATTCCTCATAGGTAGACTAAAAACCATCCTTTGCATAGAATATTTCCCCGTTGCATATACGTTTCAATTCCTCATAGGTAGACTAAAAACCTGCAGCCACCAACACCGGAGACCGGTCTGCAGCCACGTTTCAATTCCTCATAGGTAGACTAAAAACCGAGAAATCAAGCGGTTTATCGGAAAAATGAGGTTTGTTTCAATTCCTCATAGGTAGACTAAAAACCCAATTAACTGCAAATTTTTTAGTCCAGAATAAGAAAGACAGCAATATTATTCTGGACTCTTTTATTATTTATGCAGCACACGATATTTAAAACGGTTTTACAGTTTGTCGTCGAATCCCTGGTTTTTTTGCATTACCGGAGGTCGACTACAAAATATTTCCCTGCCCTCCTTTATTCTGACCGATAACTTCTCTGGATGAATATCGAGTACTTCGAAAGTTATAAATGACTATAGAATCGTAATCCTTATCAATTAGTCGACTAACTTCATCTTTTAGCTTTTTTAATTTCGCCTCAGTTATCTCACCTTCGAAAACCGAATTTTGCACCCAATATAAATATTGACGTAACTTCTTTAAAACTTTATTAACCCTCTTTTCTCCAATATCGTATACCATAATCACAAACATTTCATTCACTCCCTACCATTGGGAAATAAATGGCTTATATTCTTCTTCTCCAATTATGTGTTTTTCAATTTTATAAAGTTCAATTCGAATCAAAGTACGATAGGTAATTGACCTTCCAATTGCTCGATGAGTAATAGTTGTTTGCAATCGTTTGTCGAATTCTTCAACAAACTTTTTACGCCCTTTTTCTTTCAAAATGATCCCACCGCTACCAGCATCAAAATCTGATTTATCGAGCATTTTTTTATCAATCATTGTAAAAATTAACCGATCAATAATAATGGGCTTAAAAATCTCCGCTACATCCAGATTCAAAGAGAAACGCCGGAAATTAGAAGCATGTAAATAACCTATTCTTGGATCAAGATGGGTTTTATAAATTTCTGAAAGAACAACAGTATATAAAAGTGAATTCCCAAAACTAATTAATGTATTAAGATTATTTTGCGGAGGACGTCGGCTTCTCTTCTCAAAACAAAAATCAGGATTGTCCAAAATAATGTCAAACGCCTTATAATACTCTTCACGTGCATTACCTTCCACAGCCATTAAATCGGTTATGTTATTTTTCATTGAAATTTCAGTTTGAAAAGTTTTCATCTTCTGAATAATATCGCCAAGCATTAAACCTTTTTTATAATAATACTTCAATACCTGCTCAATATTTCGAATCGCTCCGAAAACAAAACGTCTAGCTAAATCCACTCTTTTTTCATCTTTAAGATAAACTTCAGCCTGTTTTAAAATAATATAACCTGAATTGTAATGCTCACGAGGATAAAATGTACCCATATAATAAGCATAATAATTAAAATAATGCATTATAATTTCATGTTGCGATAGAAACTCCAATAATTTTTTATTAACCTCTATTTCCCCAAAAGCCATAATCTCACGAACATCTTCTATCGGAAGAAACCGTCTGCCTTCCGCTGTTTCGTAACACAACGTATTCCCCTGTCGACGTAATGTGCCATCTGAAAAAATATATATAGTTTTTTGCAATAACATCCCTTCTTCCTATTAGCAATTTAAAATAAAATCATTTTAATATATATTTAATATTTTTAGTTGTACAGTTTGTTCCATTACCATCAATTTATGCCCAACACAATTCAGCATAAGCACATTTCTTACACCATTGAATCTTCTCTGGCTTTGGTGGAATATCAAGGTAGGCTATCCGCCAAATATCTTTTACCACCCGTTCCAGCTCCATTTCTTTCTCCTCATCTATTTGTATACTTTCTTTCCTTTTCTCTTCAGGAAACCTTAATTCGCCTTGAGCGTCAATTCCGACAGTTTTGAGTTCTTTCAAGTAATATGCTAACTGCATCCTGGCACTTTCTCGAAATTTTGAACTCTTTTTCACCTCAACAACAACTAACTTTCCATGATCATTCTGTAAAATATCCATTTTTAAATTCCCAAACTGGATCTCTTTTTTATTCCGTGCATAACGTGTTTCTTGAATAAACCTGCCAATTTCAAGATTACTGTCATCCTGATCAGGTGTAATTTGCCTTGCCATTAACCAAACTTCCCGGTGACAAATATAGTAATACCAAATAAGCGTAGCAGTAACATTTAAATCATACGTAGACATTTAGATTCCTCCAGTCAAAACACAAAGGCTTTGCCAGATTTATCAATAAAACCGGTGTTTTTATCATAGTAACGTTCAATTTCTTGCAATGGTATCCACAAAAGATCACTATGAATAGCTGGATTATTATATCTATCTGTCAATTTTAGCGGTCGATTTCCAATTAAACGCTTTGCCCGAATTTGAACAATATATTGACCAATTTTAGAAAAAATAATCCGCAAAAGATTTTTTCGATCATACTTAGATAGAATTTGCTCCAAGTTAGTTTGTCCAGTCATATCCATAATCAATTGAATATCTTCTTCATCAAGTTTCTCTTTATAAAGAATCTCATATACACTTAACAAGTTAGAAATATATTGGTCACACTCAACAATTACATCCATAATTTCTCCGGTCTTTTCAACTAATTGAAATTCTTTTAGAATATCAAAATCTAATCTTAATATTCCTTCATTCCAAATTTTATAAGATTGATCAGACACTCCATATTGTAATAATTTACCGTAATATTCTTCCACGAAATTGTGATAATCATTTTCAGGTATTTCCGGATTTCTCTCTAAAATATTTCTTACATGCTCAAGATTATGGAGATTGTAAATCTTACTGTCCCTTTCAAAATGAATAATATAAACAGGTAAATATTCTCCCTTTTTCCCTTCGCGATTTACGCGACCGGCTGTCTGTATTATTGATTCGATCGGAGCTATGTCACGAAAAGCCATATCAAAATCTAAATCAACCCCCGCTTCAATTGTTTGTGTTGAAACCATAATAATTGGAATGTTCCATTTTAAATAGCGTTTTGCTTTCTTTACAATAGCTGCCCGTTGCCGGGGAATAATATTTGTCGATAAATATAATACCGGTATGCGAAGTTTTAACTTCCGTATTTGATCGGTTATTGTATTAAAAATCTCAATGCTGCGCTTTATAGTATTCACTACTATAAGTGCTGATTTTTCTGATGACCAAATATCGAAAAATAGTTCGATAAACCCCTCTGTATCCAATTCACCCTTGTCCATTAAAGATATCAACTTTGTCCGTCGTAACTCGGAAAAATACTTTTCATGACCTAAAAGCAACTCTTGAGAATGAACCGGAATATTAGATTGTATAAGTTGATTACCAAATTCTAATAATTTGGGCTGCGTAGCTGTCATCAAAATAAAATATGTTCCATAAAACTGGTTCAATTTGATCAATAAAGCACCAATTAAAGGCATATATTTTTCCGGGATCGATTGAATTTCATCTAAAACAACTATACTTCCGGCTAATTTATTTATTTTTTTCAATGAACGATTTTTGGATGAAAAAATGGAATGAAATAATTGAACAAACGTTGTTAAGATGATATCCCCTTCCCACGATTCAATCTCTAATAATGTTTTATCCAAAACTATATCTTCATTTTCATCTTCAATATTAGTTGCAATATCAGCCAAACTATGATTGATTATCAATCTCCCATCTTTTTGGATAATTTTTTCATACTCCCTACCTGTTTGCTCAATAATATTGATAAATGGAATAGCCGAAATAATCAAAGGTGTATAATTGAATTCTATTTTAATTCGTTCCTGTAATACTAATGCTGCTTGTAATGAAGCCAAAGTCTTTCCAATTCCAGTAGGTGCCGTTATTGTAAATATCCCATTTTTCTTTAAAAGTTCTTTATCAGCAGTTAGTTCTTTAATCCGTTCAATAATTTTTTTCCGTGCTTCTTCTCTCTTTCTTACCAATTCTGTGTCGCGATTTTGATAATGTTTGTAAAGTATATATTTATTCACCTTTTCAGAAACTACAGCATTCCTGGCATTAAATTTCATTCCCGCTGAATTATGCTTGTCAGCATCAATTAATAAAGAGAAAAGATAAATTAACAAAAAGAACCATTTTTCACTCTTTAATCTGCTTCCTAAATAATGAGGAATATATTTAAAGTTTTTATCATTTAATAAAGATTGAATTGAACATAATGAATCAAAATCAATTTTTTCGCCAAACTGATTATCCAGAAAAAGTTCTGAAACAATCGTTTCATAAGCTTCCTTTAATAAATTACTTTTTTGATGTTCAAGAACTTTTATATCTTCGTCACTATTGTCAAAAAGATTGGCTAAAGTTAAATTGTTATGATGAAGCCTGACACATAAATAACTAAGGAAAAATAGAACAGATAATTCTCGATCATCTCTATTCTTACAAACTGATTTCAAAAAATTATAAAGCAAGCATGCAGATATATGAGAATGAGTCTTATAATATGTCTGGGACTTGTTTAATAAATACTCCTGAAAATAACGCGTATACTTTCCGATGTCGTGAAAATATCCTATCTGGCAGGCAATTTCTTTAAGCAAATCATTATTGATACCAGGAAATGCCACTTTCGGAATAAACCGTTGTTCGATTTCATCCTTTACTGCTTGTAAGTGTTCTTTCAACAATTGTTTCTGCTGTGTATTTGGGTTATAATGAGCATAATAGTTCATGGTTACGACTCCTATTCAGTAAAACGCCCCAATGATATTTGGAGCGTTTTACTTTAGTTAAACTAATTATTCCATCCAAACTATTGTGTCACCATTACTGAGCTTAACCGAAGAATCCAATACTGCCGGAATTGGTTTTCCATCCATGGAAATTATAAAACTACCAATACCATTTTCGGTTATCTTCCGCGCCTCATCAAATTCCAAAGGAAGATTTTCTTTCACTAACGCATATTGCCCTTCATTCATCATTGCAGCACTAAGAGATATAATCTTTTTACTGGGGATAATCGAAGAAACATATTTCGTATCATTTGAAAATGTCTTTTCTCCAATTATCCCTTCACTGTCATACTCTAACCATCCAAGGTTAAAAGCAGTCCCCAATGCTAAAGCAATGCCTTTGCTTAAATAAAACGGCCCTTTACACATTAATTTGTCAAACTTGTCCATAATTCGCTCATCTTTATGATGAAACCAAACTTGATAATGAAGTATATCTGTGCGAATATTCTGAGGAATTATTAACTCAGTCGCAGTCTGACTATGATTATCTTGGTAACCGTTCAAATCATTGAGAGATTTAATCATTAAAAGATTCATTTTTTGAACTATCTTTTTTATTGGCGAACGAATTGCAACTGCAACATTACATTGCTCAAGCGAAAAAAGCGAATAATAACTGTCACGTTCCTTACCTAATAATCCAGCTATAATCCCTATTATTGTAGTCCGTGGCGGCACAGTATAGGAAAGTGCAGAAGAATTGGCATAATAACGCCTGAAATGCGCCGTTTTCCCTTTAAGATGAAAAGATATAATTTTCATTTTCGGCACTCCTTAAAAAACTTTTAAAAAGCCTCCCATAAATCAACAGATTTATAATCGATACCACCGAAATCCAACTTCTCTGCACAAGGGTGTTGCCAGACAATAACTTGTTCAATATAATTTTTATTTCTCATCTCAGAAATCACGGCTGCTAAATTCGAAAAATCGATATTCAAATCGTCAATCGAGCGAATGGGACGTTTTTCGTCATACGTAACCTTTACAAATCGTCTCAAATCACCGAGATATCCATCAAATTCCGGTTTATAAACTATTTCTAAATAAAATAATGGAGACTGGCTTTGTTTGCTATCCGTTTGATTGGCACACATTCCTTGAATTAAAGACTTCCTAAATAACATTCGATCCTCTTCAGTCATACCCGTAACAGCCGCACTATATTTATTAATTGTTCCATAATGAGCAGCTAATGCATAATATACCTTATATTTCTTTCCGAAAGTAGAATTATCATCATTCATAATTGAAGTTATGGTATTGGATTTCACCAATTCAGTAGGATGCAGAGAATACCCCCAAGTGATCTGTACCGGCCCGGTAAAAGTCCGTGATACCCCCTCAACAGCCATAGCACTTCCAAATAATCGAATATCAATTAATTCTCTCTTAATAATTTCTGTAATTAATGCATTATTAAGTTCTGTGAACTCTTTTTTTAATTTGCTGTCCTTTTTAATATTCTCATAAGCTTTGAAATAATCATCCGTCCCGCCCAAATATTTATTAAAAACTGGATTATCCTTAAACACATCGTTCATTTTATTCCTGTCACTTAACCATTGAGTTACAATACGTTCAAACATTTTATCCATCGGTACTTTTGTGTCCGCCAAAGTGTCCACAAAAATAGGATAACCTTTATGCTTAAGAAAATCGCGACAGTCTCTTTTTCTGCGAGCATCACTAACTAATAATGTTTTTGTTTCATAATCCATTCTTGGTTTGTTTTCCTGATCTGGATCGCCATTTGGATTAGTCATAGTTGCTTCAAAACCAAAAATGAAATCACTGTTTTGCTTTACTAACATTTCTATCAACCCCTTTTATATATTTTTTATTTAATTATTTTCAGTATCATCCTCAACCGTTAATTCATTTATAGCTTGCTGTTCTTTCGCATTTAAATCTGGAGCCCGGTTTCCGACCATATATGCATATCCACTCATCAAATAAAATACATTTGCATGTTCACTAAATTCATCCTTTTCTTTTATAGGACCATAATATTCATGAAATTTTGACATTAAATTCTCAGTATATAAGTTTAATTTTTTGTATTGTTGTAATTTCTCAACAACATCTTCATATAGACGTAATATTTCCTGTTCGGACATGCCTTGAAAATTGATCTTTTTTAAAATTGGTTTGGTCTTATGTTCCTTTTGATACTGTGCTATAGCCACACGATTGATTAAAGTTCCAAGATAGAAAAGTGCTTTAGCTTTTGAATTAAACCCTTGTTTTTCTACAAAACGCTCCATTTGTGCAATGGCTTCGGTTATGTTCGCAGGTTTAACAATTTCCTCTTCCACATTACATTCCTCCTCTTCTCGAATATTCATGATAGGATTATCTAATACATTCATTTGATGACAAGTATGAAATAGAACCAGATAACTCATTACTATTTTTTTTATGAAGAAGTCTTCCTTCCCATTTGTATACTGTGATAAATCCAAATTAAAGTAATTATCTAATTTACTTTTGAGTAATTGCTTTAATCCCTTTTCTAAAGCTTCAAGACAATAATCATATAACGTTTCATTATTTATTTTTCCACCGTTTAATAACACCTTATAAAATGACAGAACCCTACCAATATCTATTTGTTCATGCTTTTTATTGATTTTCACCGGTATCATTCGATATATAGAACCAAGTGACATCCGTTTTACCTGACTACGCATTCGCGCAGCACTTGACATCAAAGTTCGCATCAATCGTTCAAACCTAACTAATGGAACATCCGCAATTGTATCGAGAATTGTTACAGATTTACCATCCGTACGATAAAATATAAAATTTAAAACATATTGTGTTTCATTAAAATATGCCTGAGCATTAACATTTTCAATCCAATCATTTGCATCTTTGCTTTGAAAAGCAAAATCTACCGAATCTTTAATCGACTTAAACTCACGATAATCAAAATATCCCATTATCGATTCAGGAATAATTAAAGCCCGCTCTCCTGCTATCGTAGCTTGAAATCTTTCACTTATAATTTTTTCACCATTACGCATATTTTGATAACATTTATTGCACATTGCATAATTATCAACATAATTTTGTTTATTTATTTGTTTTGCAGAATTTATCGTTGTTGTCGTAAATATTTTATTAATCCCAGAACGATCAAATTTAGTTGAATATTCGCTGGAAACATCCGGTTTCAATTGATGACAAACAAAACAATACTTGTTATTTTCTTCAGTGAGATTTTCCATTATCTCTTTTTCTTCCAAATGATTTAATCGCTTTACCAATTCTAGATAATCAGGATGATTTGAAACAATAATTTCATTCCCATTACTTAATTTCACTACCGGAATGACCAATACAAAAATATCATTCCGTCTATTAAGATATAATGCACGGCCGATAAATTCATTGTATTTGTATTCTTCATTATTAAGTTTATCTATGATTACATTTCTTTTTTTATCAATCTCAAAATCAACATGATTATCATTACCGAAAACAATCTTTTTTAACACAACACAACCTTCACCTTTTTTGGAACCAATCTCAATTAGACCATTATTTTTCATTTCAACTATGATATTTGCCAACTCCGAATCCACTAAACCATTCTGCTTTAAAGCCAAAAATAAATCATTCCATACCGATGTTATCAAATAGAACAAAGAGTCAACTTCACGCACTAAATATGCTTGAAGGCTAGCCGCTTTATTATTACCGAAATAATGAAATTTATATCGTAACTGGTCATTATACGGAACTGGGTTTGCAAAACGAATCAATTTTTGTTCCAAATCGAAAACCATATCAACTACATACAAATTTTCATCTTTTTTCACTCTTTTAACTGGTGCGATAATAGTTGACAATACATCAGCATTATTTCGTTCAGTACTTCCAATTAATGCAGTAATTTCAGGAAGATTCAATCGCATCACCCCATTCAACAAATATTCTATAAATGACTCTCAAATTTTTCGAAATTTAAATATATACTATTTTCTCCCTTTCGAAATTATTTCCACACACCCAAATCCCATTGAATTCTTTGAACCCAGTCCAGCATCTACAACAATCTGTAATAAATCCCGTGGACCTCTAATTTCCAAGATCCCGGTATAGCCCTTGACAATAATTCCTTTATATTTGATCACATGAAGTTTTGGCTGAGAAAAAGGGCGAATTTGAATTTCTCCTTCCGGTGCCGGTGAATGATAAACAGCCAGATATTTTTTCCGCAAATTTTCCGCAACCTTCTCCGTAAAATCCCTTTCCCCGGGTTGAAAGTAACAAGTATATTTTCTTTTGTCCAACCTCAGCATCGTGCTATAAACGACAACCGGCGACAACATTTTTAACCTGACCATCTCTTCTTCAACCCTTGGATTGTCTACCGCGATCCCCGTTACGATTACCGTTGTATCGGCTAAACGCAATTCATTTTTAGTCAAGAGCCCACTTATGAGACTTTGGCAAAAACGTTCTACAGGTGAAGTTACTATTAACTGAACCGGTGATTGAAACTTTATTTCATTTCCGATTTTCTGATATTTGCCCATAATTCGAGAAAAGCAAAATAGTTTAAATTTCCGTCCCGCACCGTCATATCCATGATCATGCAAAAAATCTGCAAATTCCGGGTCCAACGAATTATAAATCAATGCTTGGACCATATGATTATATTGCAACGGCACAACGATATCTTGTCCACCGATAGCATGCAATTCGATAGTTAACAGCATTCTTTGAACCCCTTTTATGTTAATCTAAGTATTCATCATTATAATCATAGTCCAGTTGAATATTATACTCCTATTCTACCTCACCCGACTGACACATGTATGTCACAGAACATTTATTCTGCCCAATATTTTACTCATTATTTACAAAATATTCTTCCATAATTGTCAATAACCTTCTTAATTCTATTAAAAACCACAAAATTTCTTCAATATTTACACACACTAAACCAACAAAAAACCGCCCCCTTCGGAGCGGTCCCTTACTTCTCTATTTCTTGAAAAACTTCACCTGGCCGCTGAGATTCGGCACCAGGTACTGGTCCGGATTATCCAGCGCCACTTTCACCGTAAACACCCGTTCACTTCCCTGGGTCACCACCATCCGGGAGATATCCGTCACCTTCCCGGTATACTCCTTCCGGTTGGCCAAAGGCAGAAAATGGTCATACGCTACAGGGAAAAACCGGGCACTGCTGCCTATGGTGATATCTTTGATCAATAACTCTGGTACACTCGCCTCCACATAAAGCTGTTGATCATCGAGTATGCTTAGGAGTTTCTTCTCATCATCCACCACATCGCCGCCCCGGTAGCCGATGTCACAGACCACCCCGGCGATAGGTGCCACCACTGTACTATCTTTGATACAGGTTAAGTTGAATTTATTCTTCAACGCTTCCAACTCCGACCGGACACTGTCCATCTGGTCCAGGATGGCCTGCCGGGCGGAGATTCCTTTGGTCTTTGCTTCCAAGGCCTGCCGGAGGTTGGCTGCCCGGGTTTCGTCAGCCCGGGTTTCCTGTCTGATATTATCCAGCTCGTACCGGGAGATCAGGCCCTCTGCATACAGATGTTCCTTATCCCGGAGGATCTGCCGGGAAAGGGCAAAGGTAGCCTCGGCATGGGCCAGATCGTTTTCCAGCTGTCCCACTTCGGATGTTTCCTGTTGCAGTTGGGTTTGGAGGCTCCGGAGCTCCTGCTCTTTCCGGGCGATTTGGGCCCGGTACTGGCTTAAGTCCAGGAGCATCAGCGGCTGATCAGCTTCGACCCGTTGGCCCTCTGTAACATAGACCGTTTTTATATACGCCGGAAAGTCGATCATGATATTCTCCACCTGGGCGGCCTTGATCATTCCATTTGCCGTCACCGCTTGCAGATCATAAACCAAATAAGCGCTATACCCGATGATCGCGATAATGATCAGAACCACCGGAATCAACAGTTTTTTCATGATACCCTTCCCCCTGCTAAAATTCAAGTTTATATATGAATGGGTTCACAATACAAAGTTATTTGTTTCAGGTTTTGCGTTATGCGTTTCGGGGTTCAAGGTTCTAAACCCTGGGTTCTGGGTGATGGAAGAAACGCATAGCGTTCCTACCTAAACCTAGCGCCCAGTAGAACCTAGTACCTAGTACCCAGCACCCCTTACCGTGCCACTTCCATCAATCTGCCCCTCTCCATCCTAAACACCCGGTGGGCGTCGCGGATGGTGGATAAGCGGTGGGCCACGATGATGGTGGTCCGGCCTTTCATTAGCTGCTGCAAGGCTTTCTGCACATAATACTCGGAACGGGTATCCAACGCAGAGGTTGCTTCGTCCAGCAGCAATAGGGGCGCATCCTTGAGAATGGCCCTGGCAATGGCGATCCGCTGTTTCTGCCCGCCGGATAAGGAAGCTCCCCGTTCGCTGATATCGGTCTGATACCCATCGGGCAACTGTTCGATAAACTCATGGGCGTAGGCTAAAGTAGCCGCTCTGACGATCTCCTCATGGGTGGCATCGGGTTTGCCATAGCGGATATTCTCCTCGATGGTTCCCTGAAACAAAAAGGGTTCCTGGGGAACATAGGCGATCAGATCCCGCAGCGTCTTCAGGGAATAATTGGTGATGGGCTCCCCGTTGATAAGAATTTGGCCCGACTGGGGCTGGTAAAAGGAGAGCAATAATTTGAGGATGGTGCTTTTGCCGCTGCCGCTGGGGCCGATGAGAGCGATGATCTCCCCGGCCCGTATCTTCAGATTAAGCCCCTGACACACCGGTTCTTCTTCCCCGGGATACGTGAAATGGATATCTTTCAGTTCGATACTGGTGATAGTCTTCGTTTCCCTGGCTTTCGTCGGATAGTCAGGTTCCGCCGGTTCATCTAAAAACTCGAAGACCCGCCTCGCCCCCACCAGAGACTCCTGAACGATGGGAATGTTCTTCGATAACCCCAACAGCGCCTGGGTCAGGCCGGACTGGATGCTCATCAACGCCAGGATGCTCCCAATATCCAAGCCGTACCGGATGGCCATGAAAAACCCGACGGTGGTGATGCCGATGCTGTTAACCATATTCAGCAGATAATTGGTGCCTTCCAGACACCCCTCCAGGGTTAAACGTTTGATCAGGTGGCTTGTCAATTCCCGGTTGGTCGCTGCGTAACGCTCCAGCATCATCCGGTCAAGCTGAAACACTTTGATGGTGGTATTACCGGCGATAAAGTCCAAGGCCTTTTGGGTGGCTTTACTCATGTCGGCCAGGATCTTTTCGCTGACTGTCCGGATGGGCACAGCGTAACAGCTGTTCAAAAAGACATACAACAGGTTAAGGAGGATCAGCAAAGTCCCGATTTTCCAATGATAGATAAGCATCGTCACCGCGATGATAATGGCACTGATGAAGGGGGTAATCATCCGCCGCAAATATCCGCCGTAAATGCCTTCCATCGCCATGGTGTCGTTATTCATCCGGGAAACAATATCTCCGGTATGATGGGCATCGAAATATTTCACCGGCAGATGAATCAGGTTTTCAAAGAAAAGGGTGACCATCTTCGCTCCGGTCAATTTGGCGTTTTTATTGTACATCCAGGCAAAGAAGGGAAAAACCCCGACCATAACCAGGACAAGCACTATAAATTGAAGCATTCCTCTTTGAAAACCCGCCGGGTCCTGGCTCACGATGGCATTAGAGATTACCTTCACCGCATATGACCGTCCTACCGTTAACATCGTCGAAATAACCGCAGTCATGACGATCCCCGTAAAATACCGCCAATGCTTGGGCTTTAACAACAACAGGGCCCGATATAATTCTTTGCCGAAAATCTTGGTTAACATAAGATTCCTTTCAAGGCTGTATGTAGTTATGGGTTCACAGTCTACAGTGCACAGTTTCATCCGGATATGAGGTCCTAGGTCTTGGGTCCTGAGTCCCAGGTTCTAAGTTATGGAAGGAACGCTAACGCGCTCCTACCTAAAACCAGTACCCGGCACCTAACACCTGGAGCCCGATGCCTTTTTCCCTTTGCACTTTGGAACTGTCCACTGTCCTAACGGTCAACTATTAAACTGCTTCTGATAGAGATCGTAATAATATCCCTTCCGTTCCAGTAGCTCTTCATGGTTGCCGGCTTCGACCACACGGCCTTCGTGAAGCACCAGGATTTGGTCGGCACTCTGAATGGTGGACAGCCGATGGGCCACCACGATCACCGTTTTATCGGCACTGATCCGGTCAATGGCTTCCATGACCAGAGACTCTGACCCATGATCCAGGGCAGACGTCGGTTCATCCAGAAGCAGAATAGGTGCGTTCTTCAGAAAAGCCCGAGCAATGGCCAGCCTTTGTTTCTGACCTCCGGAAAGACGGCTGCCGCCCTCTCCCACCAGGGTTTGGTATCCATCCGGAAAACTCATGATAAATTCATGGGCATTGGCAATTTTGGCGGCTTCCATCAGCTCCGCCTCACTGGCTCCCGGCCGCCCATAAGCCAGGTTTTCCATGATGGTCCCCGGAAACAAAAAGGCATCCTGGGTCACCAGGCTGATCTGGGAACGCAGGCTCTCAAGGTCCCAATCGGCGTAGGGATGGCCGTACAGACGAAGTTCGCCCCTTTGCGGCTGATAAAATCCGCTAATCAGTTTAAAGAGGGTACTCTTCCCGCTGCCGCTTTTCCCGACAATCGCCGTTTTACTCTTGGCAGGAATGGTAAAGGAAAGATCCTGCAACACCGGACGCTTGTCATGATATGCGAAACTGATCTCTTTAAACTCAAGCACCGGTTCAGCAGGCGACGGTTCAAAACAGGTACCGCCCGTCCGTTCTTCATCAATATCGGTTAATGCATCAATCCGGTTTATCGATGCCTCAATCGAACGGACTTCCCGGATTAATTCCGGAAGATTGGCCAGGGGTTCCGACAAGTATTGGAGCATATAAAGGAAAGCCATTAAACTGCCCAACGTAATTTCACCGCGGATGGCCAGCCATCCGCCTAACGTCATGGTACAGAGAAGGGGCAGCAAATCCGTTAAAAAACCAAGGGGTGACAGGGAAATTTCCCGTTTGTTCTTCTTGATATACCCTGCGAACAGCTGATCCACCGCAGCTTTGAACCTTTGATAAACATAGTCTTCCAAATGATAGGCTTTCACCGTCCGGATGCCGTTGATGGATTCCTGGGCCAGGGCATTGACCACGCCATGGCCTTCCTGAACCTGTTTGGCATAGTACCCGATAGGCTTACTCAACCGGCCAATGCCATAGATTGTCACCATCGTCAGGAAGACGATAATCGCCGTCAACTGCCAGTTGATAACGATCAAATAGGCAAAGACCCCGATCAGCACCAGGGGCTGATAAATCAGATTCGCAAAGTGATTTTGGAAAAAGCTTTGCACCACATAAGTATCTTTCGATAACCGGGAAATGATATCCCCGGAATGATATTTCTCAATCTCCGAATAGGACATCCTGTGGATGGCATCCATCACCTGAGCCCGGATATCATAAATGGCATACCCGGTAAAACAACCGGTGGTATATTTCACCATTAACTTGAGCTGAATCCCGATAACAACCACAAAACCGGCTAACGTCACCAATTTCGCCACAGATTGCAAATCGGCCCGAATTGCCGCATCCGTCAGGCTTTGAATGAAAAAGCCACCGGCTACATCCACCGCCGCACTGCCGAAGGAAGCTGCCAAATTCATCCCGATCCAGCCGCGGTAGGGTTTGAGCCGCGCCAGGAGCTTATGCAACACGAGCCGATTCGATTCATCCTTTTCTTTCGCCATCGTTACCTCTTGAATATCTTACGGCCATCCATGGATATTCCGTTGCGTTTTATTTTATTATCGTACATAATCTCCTGCATTTTCAATGTTTATCATCAAAAATTCCTGCTAAAGATGAAAAAAACCTCTCACATGGCCTGTGAGAGGTTTCGATAAAATTACCAATCCGAACGAAACAATTCCCGGATTAGCATTCGCATCAGTAAAAATCCGAGTTTCATCCGTCAAACCATCTCCGTTTCAGGCAGAATTTCACTGCCTGATACAGTATATTCCGTGGTTCGTCCGGCGTGTTGTCCTCAAGGTATGAATCATCGGTATTCCGTCATATTTATATCGTTCAATGCATCCCGCAGCCGCTGCAGCACCCGCCGGACGGCACACAACTGCCTGCCGTTTCGCAGGCAGGCCGGGAGAAAGCCTGGGTTCTGCCTACCTGATGGGCGGAGATCATCTTCCGCAGGTCCGTACCGCCGCATGTCGGACAGGGCCGGTCTGCGCTTTGGCTGTCCATCTTCTGCAAAAGTTCTATCACATGCCCACAGCTTTGACAACGGTACTCATATATCGGCATATTGACACCTCACTCAAGTTCAACACTAGGTTTTTGGGGTTATTCACCCAGGATCGCACGGACTTTTGCTTCCAAAGTGGCCATATTGGTAGACCCTTCGATCTTGGAGACAATTTTTCCGCTGCTGTTTAAGAAAAACGTGGTCGGAATAGCCATCACTTGATACAGCTGTCCCACCCGGCCGCTGCCGTCCAGCAATACCGGGAAGTCCATGCCGTTATTTCTGGCAAACGTCCTGACATCAGACGCATTCTCCTGAAGATTGACAGCAAGTAACTCCACGCCTTTGGCTTTGTATTTCTTGTAAAAGCTGATGAGTTCAGGGATCTCCGCCCGGCACGGCGGACACCAGGTAGCCCAGAAGTTAACCAATGTTACCTTCTTCTGCTTTAAAACCTGGTTCAGTTCTACGCTTTTTCCGCTGATATCCTGCAACGTAAAGTTGGGCGCGATCCCGCCGACCACCGGGGCTGTTTTGGCCGAAACCGTCCAAGAGACTCCACCCAGCACGGCCAAGGACAGCAAACCCGCTACCACCAGCCAGACGACCAGATTGCCTTTTTTCACCGTCATCCCCACCTTTCGCTTGGGTAAAAATCAATATCCACCGTTCCCGATAAATGATCCAACGCAAAAAAAGCCGAAATGTTGCATCCGTTTAATTGATATGTCCAATCCGATGTAAACGAAGGTTTTCAGCCATCGTCAGCATCTCCCGGGCATGTTGCCGCGTGGTCTCCGTCACCTGGGCCCCGCCCAACATCCGGGCCAATTCGTCGATGCGTTCGTTCATCATCAACGGCCGTACCGTGACGTGCGTCCGGTCGCCGACAATCTCCTTTTCAATGAAGAAATGGCGTTGCGCCATACTGGCAATCTGGGGCAGATGAGTGATACACAACACCTGCCGGGCCTGGCCGATCAGGAGGATCTTTTCAGCCACCGCCTGAGCGGTCCGTCCCCCGATCCCCACATCGATCTCGTCAAAGACCATGGTCGGCGTCTGGTCCAACTCGGCCAAAATCGCCTTTAAGGCCAACATCATCCGGGAAAGCTCGCCGCCGGACGCTATTTTGGTCAAGGGTTTCAACGGCTCGCCGGGATTGGGCGCCACCATAAATTCGGCCCGGTCCGCACCTTGGAGCCCGATCTCCACCGTCCGGCCGCCAAAGGGAACCCCTTCGGGGCTGTCCGCCTGCGTCAACTGGATCTTAAACCGGGTCTTGGCCATATTCAAATCCGCCAATTGCGCCACAATGGCCTGCTCCAACCGGTCCGCCCCCTCCCGCCGCAAGCGGGAGAGTTCCTCGGCCAAGGCTCCCAGTTCCGAGCGGAGCCGTTCCAGTTCCGATGCCAAACGGGCCGAATGTTCCTCCCGGTTGGAGATCTCCTGCAGTTCTTTGTCGCACTTCTCGGCAAAAAGCAATATTTCCGCGATGGAACTACCGTATTTCCGCTTTAAACGATTGATCTCGTCCAACCGGTCCTCGATGAGGGCCAGCCGTTCCGGATCAAACTGCACCTGTTCCTGATACCCCCGGATCTCCCGGGATGCCTCTTCCGCCTGGCAGGCGGCTTCCCGTAACATCTCCAACACCGGCTTCAACCGGTCGTCGATCTCCGCCGCCTGGCTGATCATCCGCTCCGCCTCCGCCAGCAGTTCGACAGCGGACTGCCCGTTCTCATTGTCATAAAGGGCTTGGTAAGACAAACTGGCGGCTTGGAACAACTTTTCGGAGGACTGGAGCAGCTCTTTTTCTTTGAGCAAATCTTCATCTTCGTCCAAAACCAACTTCGCCCGGTTGATCTCATCCAATTGAAATTGGAGAAGATCGATACGGCGGACGATTTCCGATTCATCCTGGCGCAGCCGGTTAAATTCGGCCAACCGCTCCTGCCACTCCCGATACAGACCCTGAAACCGTTCCCGCAGTTCCATACAGGTCTTGCCGCAATACCGGTCCAGCAGTTCCAACTGCTTTTCGGGGAAGAGCAGCGACTGGTGTTCGTGTTGCCCATGAATGTCAATGAGATATTCGCCGATTTTGGCCAGAACCAACACCGGCACCAGATGGCCGTTCACCCGGCAGCGATTCTTGGCGTTGGCGCCGATCTCCCGTTGGATGACCAGCATATGGTCCGGGTCCAGCGGCGCTCCTACTTCTTCCAGATAAGCCTCAAGTTCCGGCTGGTTTTCGATGTCGAAGACCGCCTCGATCACGGCCTGATCCGCCCCGGAACGCAGCATCTCTGAACTGAACCGGCCGCCCAACGCCAGGCTCAAGGCATCGATGATGATGGACTTTCCGGCGCCGGTCTCTCCGGTCAACACATTAAAGCCCGGATCGAATTCCAGGCTGATCCGGTCGATCAAGGCAATATTTCGAACCACAATCTGCTGTAACAAGCCGCTACCCCCTCAGTTGGCGGAGCCTTTCCATAACGGTTCCGGTCAGTTCCTTGGAACGAATCACGGCAATAATCGTATTATCCCCGGCCACCGTCCCGACCACTTCGGGCCATTCCAAGTCATCAAACGCCGCAGCCACGCCCTGGGCGCTTCCGCTCATGGTCTTAATCACCAGAATGTTTTCGGCGGCATCCACCGCCACCACGGCGTCTTCCAGCATGCGTTGGGCCCGCCGCATCACATCGGCAGGCGTCCGGTCCTGCGGCAACGCATACCGATAGCCCCCGTCCAACGTCGGCGTTTTGATCAGGCCCAACTCCTTGATATCCCGCGACAGGGTGGCCTGAGTCACCATAATCCCCTGATTCTTAAGGGCTTCGCCCAATTCTTCCTGGGTACTGACTACATTGTTTTTAATGAGCGACACAATCATCGCTTGACGTTCAGTTTTCATCCGGTTACCCAACCTTTCAAATCCGCCCCTCTTTCAAACGCATACGTAATGTTTCAAACAATCCCTGATCTTGATATCGCAACAACCGGGTACACCGATTGGCTTTACCGATACGAATCTCGTCGCACGCCTTCACCGTCAGGCCGTTATGGCCGTCCGCCGTCAACGTGCCGTCCGCCTGGCCCGGCGCCAGTCTCACGCGGATCTCCGCCATTTCGCTGAGCACCACCGGTCTGGCATATAACGAATGCGGGCAAATGGGGGTCACCAAAAGCGCCCGGGCCCGCGGGTCCACGATGGGACCGCCGGCCGAAAGGGAATAGGCCGTGGAACCGGTGGCCGTCGCCACAATGAGCCCGTCTGCCGGATAGGTAGTAAAATATTCCCCGTCGATCCAGGTCTCCAGTTTAATCATGGTGGCAAAGGCATTACGGTTCACCACCAGTTCGTTGAGGGCGACCAAACGGTCCAGTTGCCGCCCGTCCCGTAGAGCCACCGCCTCCAGCATGGTCCGGTCTTCAAACTGATAACGGCCGGCCCGCAGAAGATCCAAGGCTTCTTCCAGCCGATGGCTTTCCACCCGCGTTAAAAAACCCAGGTGGCCGAGATTCACTCCCAAAAGCGGGATCTCCCTGGGATAAACCTGCCGGGCCGCGCTGAGCATCGTCCCGTCCCCGCCGAGGACCACCACCAAATCAAGGTCATCCCATAACGCCTCCGAAGCCCGGCCATATTGAGGATATCCCACCCGTTCCGCCATCTCCCGGCTGAATATCGGCTGAAACTCCCGCTCCAACAAAAGCGGCACCAAACGGCCGGCCAACTCCATGGCATGCGGCTTCATCGGGTTTGGAAAGATTAACAGATTCTTCATTAGCACCCCTGCTATTCGGCACTCCTTATTCCAATATAAATTCCGTATTAAAATAATTTTTCCTGCCATCCGTTTCTTATTTCGATTATACTCAAAAAACCTTTTTCAGCCAACGGGGCTGAATTTTCCCGACAACGGCATGAAAAAAACCAGCTGACAGTTCAGCTGGCTATATACCGAAAACCAACGATGCATCCTCGTTTCCATCATCAGTTTACGGCAAATGACGGTTTTCCCTGTAAACCACATTTTTGAAAAAACGCTCGGGCTCCGCTATGCAACAGATCGGTAGCAACTTCTAGGCCGCGGCATTGTTTCTCCGCCATCTTCTCTTTGACGAAATTTACCAACGTCCGTCCCACGCCCCGTCCGCGGAATTCTTCGGTGACGACCAGCTCCTGAATGCTGGCCACCTGGCCGCAATGATGGAAAACATCGAAATAATACAGGGTAATGAAGCCGATCACATTATGATGCACATCCGCCACATATGCTTCCCGATCACCGGAGGCAAAGAAACTCTTGAATATCCGGGCAAATTCCCGTTCGCAACTCATCCCTTTCCCGACCAACTGACGATACAGCCGAAACACCGCATCATAATCGGATTCAGCCATCGGCCGGATTTGTAATCCAATGGGTAACAACCGCATCAATGTTCACCTCCTTAATCTTTTTTTGCGGAGCTTGTCTGTTTACAGGAACCACGGTTCTTCTATTTATAATATCGGCAATTTATTCTTTTTTTTCACCGAAAATTCCAAATTCAAACATATTGTAATATATTGTAAATATATTACACTGGAAATCACAAAATTACAATGAAAAAACGCCCCAAGATCGGGGCGTTTACAAAATTTTCATCAAAACTTACGGTTGTCGATGACCCGTTTGGCTTTTCCGACACTCCGTTCGATGCTTTTCGGCTCAACCAGCTTTACTTTGACGGAAATATTGAGTAACGAATCGATCTTCCGTTTAATCTTCTCCGTCAAATCCTCCAGATCCCGCAGATTGCCGGTGAAGATGCGTTCCGGCACTTCCACCCGGACCTCCAGCGTATCCAGATGGCCAACCCGGTCCACGATCAACAGATAATGGGGATCAACCTCTTCGATCTCCATCAGCACGCTTTCGATCTGGGACGGGAAAACGTTGACGCCGCGGATTATCAGCATATCGTCGGAACGGCCCAGCGTTTTTTTCATGCGGACCGTTGTCCGGCCGCAGGCGCACTTCTCATAGTCCAACGAAGTGATGTCCTTGGTCCGGTAACGGATAATGGGCAAGGCTTCTTTCGTCAATGCCGTAATCACCAACTCGCCCTCTTCGCCGGGGCCTTTCACCTCGCCGGTCTTCGGGTCAATAATTTCCGGGATAAAATGGTCCTCCGAAATATGCAGGCCGCAAAACTCGGTGCATTCTCCCGATACGCCCGGCCCAATCACTTCGCTCAACCCGTAATTGTCCGTGGCGACGATTCCCCAGGCTTTCTCCAGCTCTTTTCGCATATTCTCGGACCAGGGCTCGGCTCCGAAAAGCCCCACCCGGAGTTTCAACCGGTCGAGGACGCCCATCTCCCGGGCAACTTCCGCCATATGCAACGCATAGGACGGAGTGGCGACCAAGGCCGTGCTCCCAAAGTCCCGCATGATCTTGATCTGGCGTTCGGTGTTGCCGCTGGATACGGGAACCACGGTGGCTCCCACCCGCTCCATGCCGTAATGGAGGCCGAAGCCGCCGGTAAACAAGCCGTATCCGAAAGAAATTTGGACGATATCGTCACTGGTGACCCCGGCCGCGCTGACAAAACGGGCCACCAGATTGGACCAGGTCACCAAGTCGTTTTTGGTATACCCCACCACCGTCGGAATCCCGGTGGTTCCGGAAGACGAATGGATCCGGACGATCTCCTTCATCGGCACGGCAAACATGCCGAAAGGATAATTGTCCCGCAGATCATCTTTCACCGTAAACGGCAGTTTCTGCAAATCTTCCAGATGCTTGATGTCTCCCGGTTTAACGCCGGCCTCATCAAACTTCCGCCGGTAAAACGGCACTTGCCGATAGACCCGCTCCACCACCGCCTGCAAGCGTTCTAATTGCAAACGACGCATGGAATTCCGATCCATACATTCCCACTGAGGTTCCCAAATCATTGCAATCCTTCTTTCATTCCGTGTATATTTTTATGCTTCGGTTTTGGCGGCCGCAGCCAGAGCCTCCGCCTGTTCGACGGATCCGAAAACCATTTGAATATGTTCGGCGTCAAACTTCCGCGTACAGAGGCTCACCAACGGCACCACCACCAAAGGTATGACCATGGCGACGGAGCTCACCAAGGGTGAAAGGCTTTCCGACGGGAATAGCTGGCTTCCTACCACGGAAACCAAAACCCCGGCGATCATTCCGGCCCAAGCTCCGGCTTTGGTGGTTCCCTTCCAGAACAGGCCGTAGATATAGGGGGCTAAAAACGCGCCGGAGATGGTTCCCCAGGAAAGGCTCATGAGTTTGATGATGAAATCCAGTTTAAAGATGGCCACCACGATGGAACAGATGATAAACAAGGCGCAGAACAGCCGCAGGACCGTGATGGAATGCTTTTTATCCATGTGAGGACAAAAGACTCCTTGGATCAAGTCAATGGTCAACGCAGAGCTGGAGACCAGCACCAGCGAAGAAAGGGTCGACATGGAAGCTGAAAGCACCAACAATAAGATGACGATCAGCAAATATTCCGGCATGGTCCGTTCCAATAATTGCGGAATCAACACATTATAAGCCGGGTTTCCGGCGGCGTCCGTCGGCACTTCATGGTAGAACAGATGGACGGTGGAACCGACGCCGTATGCCGCACCGGCGATGATAATCGCGAACAGGGTGGCCACGATCGTCGCCGTATGAATCACTTTTTCATTTTTAATGGCGTAGTATTTCTGTACCATCTGGGGCATGCCCCATACGCCCACGCTGGTCATGAACACCAGCCCCGCCAGAGGCAACCAGTTGTCCGGGATCATCTTGCTCAGCGACGGGTCAATGGCCGCCAATTTGGGCAGGAGACCGCCGAAACCGCCCACTTCCGGTTGGCTGAAGACGTTCCCCACCATCAGAAAGACTCCGGCCAGCATGATCAGGCCCTGGATGAAATCGGTTAACGCTACGGCAAAATAGCCGCCCATCACCAAATAGATTCCGGTCAGGACGATCATCACGATAAGCGAGAGCTGATAATCGATGTGCAATACGTTTTCAAACAAGAAGCCCAAGCCGGTAAAGACAGAACCGCAATACGGAATAAGGAAGATGAAAATCAATACGGCCGAAGCAATTTTCAGCCCCTTGCACTGATACCGGGCTTCCAAAAATTCCGGCATGGTCATGGCTCCCAGCTTGGTAGTCATCATCCGGGTCCGCCTGGCCAACACCTTCCATGCCAGCCAACTGCCGACCACCGCATTGCCGATGGCGATCCAAAGGGTGGAGATGCCGAAGCCCCATCCCAGTTTACCGGCATACCCGATAAAGATGACGGCCGAAAAATATGTCGTACCATAAGCAAACGCCGAGATCCAAGGCCCTACGTCCCTTCCTCCCAGGAAAAAGTCCGCAGTGGTCTTAGTCCGGCGCATCGAATAAATACCTACTCCAATTAAAAGGCAAACAAAAGCCAAGATCGCTGCCCAGCGAAATACAGTAATATCCATGATACCATCCTTCCTTCCCTTCCGTTATCATACCGTTCTACACTTTCCTACCCGGATTGCAGGTGCAATCCGTCTACCGGTCTACCGCCAAACGTGCCGGTACGGCCGTTTGGACATAAAAAACCATGGATTGAAATTCGGCATGTTTTTAAATATTCCTGCCGTTTATAAAAAAAATATGGCCCCGGCCACCGTTTCATTCATTCCAACACCAAAACCGCAGTATCTTCCAACCCGTAGTCTCCGTTGCCGTAAACCTCCATATACTCCGGCAATAAATAGGCTTGGAGGGACGCCTTTTTATCCCTCACCCGTTGGAAACCGACCTTCTGATTCGGAGCGTAAATACTCCACCAATCGCTTTAATGCGGCCGTTCCATACCCCTTTCCGCAATACGCCAGCCGGTTCAACCAAATATCCAGTTCCGCCGCTTTGAGGGCCACATGAAAACAGGCGTAACAAAGGCATCCGGCTTGGCCGCGGTTAGGCTTTCAGTCGTCATATGATTTTTCGGCATTATCCTTCTCGGCACCGGCCTCCGCATGATAATCCGGCGACAGTCCGATATAGGGACTCTGGATATGGAAATATTCATACTTCCCGTCGGGTTCATAGACCTTCATGAGCAGATCGTATCGGACACCGCCTTTTTTCGGAATATAGGCGCTGTAATACTTTCCGTTTTGATTGCATTGGACGTAAAGATGTTCATGGTAACAATCTGGCCGGGTACAAGCAACGTATCCGGAGTGGCAACCGGAACATTGGCGTCCTGATAATACATACCGTTAAAAAAAGGCAAGCCCGAATAATTTATATCGCTGAGCGACGATTCGCTCCATCGGATGGTCAAAGCCTTTTTGCTGGTATTTTTGAGTGTGATATTCATCCCAATCGCCATCACGTAGTCGTAATAGTCGTATTCCAGTATGGGATAAATCAATACGATGTCAAGTTTCTTTTTATAAACATTATAATCCGTGCTTTCTTTCAAGATGGGTCTGTTAAAGGCAAAAAGCAAACCGTTTTTTAATTGGATCACATCTTTCGCCCCATGGTTAAGAAAGACAATGTGCTTTTTCAATGCTTCGACTTCCGAGTGGTATGCCCCCACATAGTCGGGATTGGGTTCTTTGGACTTTTTCGCATATCCGGCTGACGATGAAATCAGGCACAAAAGCAACATGACAACGGCAAAAATCCTTCGTTTACCACGCATATTCAGACAACCTCCATTCCTGATTACTCATTTTCCCTGATACGGACGCCCACGGGAGGACAGGGAATTTGATAATACTTCCCGTTGCCTTTTTGGTCATATACTTTTAACTCCACCGCAAGCCGGAGATCTGACGCTCTTGGGACAGGTTGGCCTATGATGGAATACTCTTTATAATTCTCATAGACATAAACCGTCTCCCAACCGTTATAATAAGAGTCAACAATGCGGCGGGCATTCCGCCATTCCATCCGCGACAGATAAATATCCCGATAAATCGGCACTTGCCCGGGAGCAATGGGCGTATCCGGGATTTTGCGGCTGTTCGCATACTCATAATTCACATTGTCCGGCAAAGGAGCACCCCGATAATCCCCCACGCCAAAGACCGATTCCCACCAGCGAATAATCAATATGTTTTTCCCCGTGTTTTCCAATTTGACACGGACTCCTTCAATGGTTAAATACCGGTAAGAATCCCCGCCATGGGGTACATAATAGAAGGCATCATTTTTTTCTTTGTAGACCTTACTGGAGGGAAGCGGCTTCAGAAACGTTATAACCAAGCCGTTTTCCAGCTTAATCACCCCGTCGGACGACACGCCGATAAAATGGACATGGTCGATATATTTCCGGATAGTTTCGCTGGAGTCCTGAGTCTTACTCTTAAAGATGAAAGCCAGCGAATCGACGGAAAACGCCGATAAAGCACTAAGGAGCAACAAAACGGATAAAACCATCGTTTTCCTGAACATGAAAAACCCCCACCAAAACAGATAAAAAATATCATTCTCGTTTTATTACCAAAAAATAACTATTTTATTATATAATACCGCTATTTGGATTCTCAACCCTTATTTCCCATAAATTTTAGATATTGGTTTTAGGCGAAACGATATAAAAAAAGCCCCTCAAAGGGGCAAAAATGCGAAAACAAAAAACCGCGACATTCATCGCGGTTAACCTCAAATAAATGGTGCGCCCGACAGGAATCGAACCTGTGCACCTGGCTCCGGAGGCCAGTGCTCTATCCTCTGAGCTACGGGCGCGCGTTCAGCAAATAATATTCTACACTATCACCGGCCGTTTGGCAAGAACAATCTGAAGCTAAATCTCGGTTAATTTATGGTAACAGCGTAAGTATGGGGTGACTGGGTACAAGATACCGGGTGCTGGGTTTAGGTGTGGAACACTCCGCATTCCCTCCATAACCCAGCATCCAGAACCAGAGCCTAAGACTCTATCTCAAGCATTTTTTCAAACTCCTTCACTTTCGCTTCATCCGTCCGGATATCGTCATGGAACAGCGGGCTGTCCCAACCTAATTTCTTCCATTTATCCCGGGCCAGGCTGTTATAGGGGAGGATCTCGACTTTCTCCACACTTGGAACGGCGGCGATCATCTTTTTCAACGCCTCGGCAGCTTCCGGCCCGTCGGTCCAGCCGGGAATCAGCACATAGCGTATCCATACCGGCGTCGCTGTACGGGATAAAACCGCCAGTTTCTCTTCCATCCCGGCGACTGTCACCTGGGATACCAGAGTGGGTTCCAACGGATGCTTGATGGAGAAAAGCACCAGGTCTGCCTCTGTCACCGCCTCTTTAAAACGCTGCGCCGGGCCCCAGCCCGACGTGTCCAACGCCACATGCCAGCCTTCGGCTTTTGCCTGGCGCATCAATTCCATGGTGAATTCAAACTGCGCCAACGGCTCTCCGCCGCTGACGGTCAACCCCGGAATGGGCAAGAACGGCCTGAACCGCTCGATCCTGCGCATCAGCTCGTCGACGGGCATCTCCGTTCCCTTAGATTGCTCCCATGAATCCGGGTTGTGGCAGAAAATGCATCCTACCGGACACCCTTGCAAAAAAACCACGCACCGGCTACCCGGCCCGTCCAAGGTGCTGAAACTCTGTATCTGCTGAATTCGTCCCACCGGAACACCCCCCTCTTCAGTTAGCCGGTTGACAGTTGACAGTTCTAAAGTAATGGCATGGGGTTCCGGGTGTTAGGTGCTAGGTATTGGTTTTAGGTGGAACGCATTAACGTTCCTTCCATAACCCAGAACCCGGGACCCAGGACCCAAGGCCTAGGACCTCATCAGGATGAAGCTTCGCATTGTGCACTGTGAACCGTGGACTGTGCACCCGTAAAAGAACTGCCAACTGTCAACTGTCAACTTATACTCTCCCGTCTCATGCCTATTTACATTCGCTCATAAATCGTCCGCTGAATCACTTCCATCTGCTGTTCCTTGCTGAGCTTGGTGAAATGGACCGCATAACCGGAGACCCGGATGGTGAGATTGGGGTAAAGTTCCGGATGTTCCATGGCATCGATCAGCGTTTCCCGGCTGTAAACATTGACATTCATATGGTGGCCGCCCGAACCGAAATACCCGTTCAACAGATTGATCAGATTGTGAATCCGCTGCGGCATGTCTTCTCCCAAAGCCCGCGGCGTGATGGAGAACGTATAGGAAATGCCGTCGCGGCAGATCTCATAGGGAAGCTTGGCCACGGAGCGCATGGCGGCCACAACGCCGGAAAGCTCCCGGCCGTGCATGGGATTGGCACCCGGCGCAAACGGTTTTCCCCGTTCCCGGCCGTCCGGTGTAGCCCCGGTTTTTTTCCCATAGACCACATTGGACGTAATGGTCAACACTGAGAGGGTCGGAACCGCATTGCGGTAAATCGGCTGTTCCGAGAGGGAATTGTAGAAATACCGCAAGACCCGGACCGCCAGGCCGTCCACCCGATCATCATCATTGCCATAGCAGGGGAAATCCCCTTCGATCCCGAACCGTTCCGCAATCCCCTGCTCATTGCGGATGGCTTTCACCCGGGCAAACCGGATGGCACTCAGAGAGTCCGCCACCACGGACAGGCCCGCCACGCCAAAAGCCATGTGCCGATGAGGGTTGGAATCGATCAACGCCATCTGTACCCGCTCATAGTTGTATTTATCATGCATGTAATGGATGCAGTTCATCGTCCGGCTGTACAACACCGACAGCCAGGTGAGGACCTTCTCATAATTGCTCCATACTTGATCCCATTCCAGGTATTCGCCGGTGAGTTCCGGGACATTGACCACTTCTTCGCCGGTCATTTCGTCCCGACCGCCGTTGATGGCCAAAAGCAATGCCTTGGCCAGATTGACCCGGGCTCCGAAGAACTGCATATCCTTGCCGATGCGTGTGGCCGACACGCAGCAGGAGATGCCGTAGTCATCTCCGAAGATAGGCCGCATTAGGTCGTCGTTTTCAAACTGAATCGCCGACGTTTCGATGGCCGTCCGGGCGCAAAATTCCCGGAAAGGTTTGGGCAAACGGGAACTCCAGAGCACCGTCAGGTTGGGCTCCGGCGCAGTTCCCAGATTCCGCAGGGTCTGAAGCCAACGATAGTCCGTCTTCGTCACCAGGGGCCGACCGTCTTCGGCCATACCGCCGAGGGATTCCGTAACCCACGTGGGATCTCCGGCAAACAACTCGTCGTATTCCGGCGTCCGCAGGTGCCGGACCAGACGCAATTTGATGGTCAGTTGGTCGATTAACTCCTGGGCTTCGGTTTCAGTCAACGTCCCTTCGTCCAAATCCCGTTGGATGTAAATGTCCAAAAACGGACTGTTATGGCCAAAGGACATCGCTGCGCCGTTTTGTTCTTTTACTGCACAGAGATAGGCCATATACAGCCACTGGACTGCTTCCCGGGCATTGGCCGCCGGCCGGGTAATATCACAGCCGTAGGCTTGGCCCAATTCGGCCATCCGTTCCAGCGCCCGGATCTGATCCGCAATATCTTCCCGCAAATGAATGGTGGAATCATCCACATTATCCAAAGCATACAGATCTTTTTCTTTTTCTTTCCTCAGAAATTCCGTGCCATACAGGGCCACCCGGCGATAATCGCCGATTAACCGGCCCCGTCCGTAAGCATCGGGAAGCCCGGTGATAATCCCCAGTCTTCGGGCCTGCCGCATCGCCGGGGTATAGATCCGGAAAATGGCTTCGTTTTGCGTCCGGCGATAGGTAGTAAATATCTTGGCCATCTGCGGATCGGGTTCCACGCCTCTGGCTTTGCAGGCTTGCTCCACCATCCGCCAGCCGCCCCAGGGATTGACCATCCGCTTTAAGGGCTCATCGGTCTGCAACCCGACGATCACTTCATTCTCCCGGTCAATATATCCGGGCTTCCACGCCGTAATCCCGGCCACCCGCTTGATATCGATGGCCAACACGCCACCGGCCCGTTTCTCTTCTTCCATCAATTCCAGACAACGGGCCCAGACCTTCCGGGTCCGTTCGGACGGGCCGGACAGAAAGCTTTCATCCCCGTAATAGGGCTGATAATTGTCCCGGATAAAATCCGCCACATCCACCCGGTTTCGCCAACTGTCTCCTTTAAATCCTCTCCACGGATCCATCATCATCGGCCTCCTTTGGTCATAGGATATCAGTCTAACCATTTTTTTACAAATACAAAAACCGCCCGGGCATTATTCTGCCCAGGCGGTCGACAATTCTTTCTTCCCTGTACTCCCTCGTGGTTTATTCCACTTTTCCGCCAGTCATACAGGTGCTATACTTTAATTATAATTCTCGTCAGCCGGAAGTCAAGTCTTTCGTTGCGAACGATTCCAAAAGGAGGATATTCTTCTTGTTTAAGCATATGTCAAAACAGCGTTTCTGGGAGATTGATTTCTGGCGGGGCATCGCTTTGATCATGATGTTGATCTTCCACTTCCTGGTGGACATGGAAATGGTAAGCGGCACCAACCTCAGATTGGACGTGGGTTTTTGGAGTTATTTTCAGAAGGCCACCGCTTTTCTCTTCCTGGCCATCGTCGGCCTTTCCCTGAAGATCGCCTATAACGGCGGGCAGTTAACCTTCCGCCGTGCCCTCCGTCGGGGCTTGTCCATCTTTGCATGGGGATGCCTGATCACCCTGGTGACGAAAATCGCACTGACGGAAGGAGCCATCGTCTTCGGAGTGCTGCACCTGATCGGCATCGGAACCATCCTGGCGTTTCCTTTGCTAAAGTACAAACATATCCATCTCTGGCTTGGCCTCGCCGTCACCGTCATCGGATATTGCCTGGATCGGATGTCATTCCCCTTCGGTTACTTATTCTGGTTGGGTTTTGTGCCCCGGGGTTTTTATTCCCTGGACTATTTCCCGTTGTTCCCCTGGTTCGGCCTGATTTTGCTGGGCGTTTATTTTGCCGATCTGCTCTATCCCCAAAACCGCCGCCGCTTCCCGGTGAAAGACCGTCCCTCCTCGGGCCCGGTCCGCTGGATTTGCACCCTGGGACGGCACACCCTTCCCATTTATCTTATCCATCAACCCCTTTTCCTGCTTCTGATTTATTTGGCCCTTCACGGACAAGCGCTTTTCCGCTAAAAAATTCCGGCCCAACTGGCGTATTTTTTGTCCCCACTGCCCGGCGTCACCAGGATCCAAGGTGGATTGTCCGGAGGGTCCAAGCTCCCGTCCCAACGGACGGCGTAAATATCCTGCCTGGAGGAGAAAGCGATATCCGCCGTAAAAAAGAGCAGACTCCCGTCATCCGACCAACACGGGTGAGTATGGGCATCCGCCGCCGGTTCCCCGGTGGTCAGCCCGATAAAATCCTGAGGCCTTTCCGAAGCCAAAAGATAAATCCGATGGCGTTTGTCTGCATCCGTCCAGGCCTCCACCGCCAAGCGCCAGTATGATCCGTCGCTTGCCGGATGCCAACTGGGATGGTTCACTTTTCCGGGGAAGGCGTGAAGCGTCTCCGTACGGCTCTGCAAATCGTAAGTATACAGTTTATAATTTTTGACATAAGCGATTCGGTTTCCGTCCGGACTGATCACCGGATTCTCCCCGCCGCTGACGATGAGCTCCGTCGCTTGCGTCCGACGGTCGAACAGATAAATGCCCCACCCTTTGTCCGTGTATGAACGGAAAACCACCCGGTTCCCCAGGCGGTCCGCAGACGGATGGCTGCTGTTATCTGCCCCGGGCAAAAAACGCTCCGCCGTTTCCTCCGGCATTCCCAAGGTCAATACGTAAATATCGGTCCGTCCGTCGCTCCGCCCGGCATCGGATTCAAACAATACCTGATCGGGGGGGAGAAACGCCGGCATCGTTTCTGAAGCGGCTGAGGACATCACCGGATAAAGTATTCGGGTTTCCAGATTTAAATAATACAGATCATTTCCAGAGCCTTGCCGGTAACTATGATATAACAGCCCACCTGGCAACGGCTGCGGTTGAAGCTTAAATTCCCAGATTTGATTCATCCCCACATGTTTTCTGGTACTTTCCTGCCGTTGGTACCAAGGATGTTCCAACACGACGGAATAGGTCCCGGGCTGCAGCATGGCAAGGGAAAATTCCCCTTTGCTGCCGGTTTCCGTCGGCCCATAGTTTCCGACGCTCACCTTAACCCCAGGGATACCAACATTCGTCAGGCTGTCAACGACTTTCCCCTGAAAATCGCCGCTGCTGGGTTTCGGCAGATGATCTTTCCCCAGACATCCCGGAAAGCCCAGCAGTAAGCAGGAACACAGCAAAACCCTGATGGTAATTTTAACCATATTTGGAAGCACCTCCTTTTGGCAAATTTCTCCAAATACGGTTAAAATCCTTTAAAAGACATAAAAAACAAGTCTGTTGCTGACTGAAACAACAGACCGGATTTAAAGGAGGATATAAAAAAAACTTTTAAGAGATCCTCTTAAAAGTTCGTTATAAACAATGGAGCGGGAAACGGGACTCGAACCCGCGACATTCAGCTTGGAAGGCTGACGCTCTACCAACTGAGCTACTCCCGCGTCACGTGCAAAATTGATTATACACCCTAACCCCCGCAGCGGTCAAGATAAAATATTCAATTTTGTTTTCCCAAAATCTGGTCCCGTGCCTCTAAAAACTGGTTTTCAGTCATCACCCGGGCTCCGGCTTCCAGCAATAGTGCCGTGGTGACCCCGTTCCCCGGACGCAATGAACCCGAAAAACGGCCGTCATAGATATGCCCCAAACCACAGGACGGGCTGTTGGCTTTGGCAATCACCCAATCCGGTTGATGCCGCCGGAATAAATCCAGGCTCTTCCGGGCGCCTTCACAAAAGGCTTCGGTACGGTCAACCCCGTTTTTGTCCACCACGCGGGCCTGCCCCTTCCAAACATCTTCTCCGGACCCGTGTTGAATCTCCGCCGGCGGCCGAGGAATGGGCAACCCTCCGGCACATTCCGGGCAAAAGGGGATGATTTCCGCCTTCCCTTTCATATCGCATAGTTCGGCAACGGATTTGGACCCGCCGTCATAGCGGCACGGTTTTCCCAGCAAACAGGCACTCACCATCAGTTTCTTGCCCATAATCGACCTCATGACGGAAGAATAATCAAACAACCGGCTTTTATGCCGGTTGTTCCTATTATACCTCACCATCCATTAAAGCTTCAATCTTTTTAAGGACCTCTTTGGGTCTGAGTACGCCCTCAATGACAACCGGGGACGCCCCCGCCTCTTCCAGCCGGAGTTCAATATTGCCTACGCCCAGGATTTTACCGATAATTGATTGTTTGAGCCGGACCTCGGCAACGGATCCCCACGGAATCCGCCGGACCCGGTTGGCGGAGTCCACCAGGACGATCCCCAGATTCGTAATCCGGTATACACTGGGCAGCGGTACGCCGAACCAAGTTTGCCTTCCAGCAAGATAATTGATTTCCTCCGTATTTGCTGTCTCCGGGCTTGAATCCGTTCCCAAATCCGAAGCCCCTTCCGAGGCCTGGACCGGCCCCGGTGCCGCTTCAGATTCATCCTGCTCATTTGCAGCCTCCGCCGGTTCTTCCGCCAAAACGTCCGTCGGAAGCCCGTCTTCCAAATTGGCCGGCTCATCGGCGGCCCAAAGGGATTCCCCGCCTTCGGTCCCGGAAGTCCCCTCGAAGATCGCTCCGTCATCCGCTGTTGTTTCCGCCGGAACAGGGTCTTCCATTCCGTCCGGTTGTTCAAGAACATGCTCTTCGCCCCGGCTTTCCTCCGGCATCAGGACATCAGCGCATCCCGTCTCCATATTTACCCCATCCGCCGTTTCCGCTTTTCCGTCCGTCGGTTGAATGTTATCCCGTACCGAAAGATCAAACACCGGATCCACCACCCGCTTTTCAACAACGCTTTCTTTTATAAAGGACTCCGCTTTGGCCAAACGAGGAGTGGGCTTCTCGTAAGAGAAATGATACCCGTCGATGGAGACCTGGACGGAGGTGGGTTTGATCAGACCTTTCCCCAGATGGTTATCATCATCATTCTCCGGTATCTTCATGAACGTTTTTCCCTCGGACGTTTCCGCCACTCTTCCGTCAACCGCCGTACCGCCGTCAGCCGGCTGCGTCTCGGCAGGCTGTGTTTCGGCAGATTCGGTTCCAGCGTTCTCGTATGGTAAAGCTTCATTGGCATTTACATTGCCGTTATCCGGGTAATCAGGCATCTTCATCACCTCTGGAGGTTTTTTCATCGCGGGCATGGCCGGCCACCGGCATGACGGCGGGTCCCTTAACACTAAATATATTGTCGCTCCTGAAAAATATGACAAGAGAGGATGAGAGTCACCAAATCACCGGATGTCACGATATGCTATAATTAAAAAAAAGACGGAGCTGCAGGTATAATGATGAGAATTGCAAAACATCCATGGATCAACATAGCGGTTGGATTGGCGTTAATCATCGCCGCCACTCTGTTTTCCATACAGTTCTTTGCGAAAACATCTTTTGATTATGACTCCTTGTCCTTTACCATTCAGTCGAAAATCAGTTGGACGGGAGGCACCAGTCTGCAAATCCCGCCCGTCGGCCAACTGTTTTTAAAGTCGCACCATACTCCCTGGCAGTTGGTGATTACCTTAGACGAAATCAACTTTAATAAACTGGAAGAACATTTGGCCTCCCTCTCCTCCAAAGAAGAATTGCTGGATATGTTCCAGGCGGAAGTGAAAAAAGCGCTGTTAACCTTCTTCGCTTCTGTTCTGCTCTGCGGAATCATCGGCGCCGCGGTGATATTGTGCTTGTGTAGGATTTATCCGCCCAATCCCTGGTTCGGCCGGGGCATCCTTGCCTCTGTCCTGATGTTGGCCGTCTTTATCGGACTGACGGCAGCCACCTATGATCCCGATGCTATCAAACACCCCCAATACCAAGGTGCGTTGGAATCAGCCCCTTGGGCGATGAACCTGGTCTCCATGAGCCTGGATAATATCGAAGTTCTCGGCAGCAGCCTCCGTAAAGTTTCGGAAGGACTGCCCCTCTTATACAAACAAGCCAGCCAAATCCAAAGCATGGGAGAACTCCAACCGGATCTGGCCGTCCTCCATGTGTCGGATATTCATAACAATCCGGCAGCCTTTGAATTCATCCAGCAACTGGTGGCCAACTTCAATATCAAAATGATCATCGATACCGGTGACTTGACCGATTACGGGACCGCATTGGAAGCGGATATCATCTCCAATATCGAAAAATTTAAGATTCCTTACGTCTTCATCCCAGGCAATCATGACTCACCGCTCATCCTCGAGCGGTTGAAAAAAATAAAAAACGTCAGGATCATCGATAAAAACGTCGCAACCGTCGCCGGACTGACCATTGCCGGAATCGCCGATCCCGCTGCTGAAAGCTTCAACTCGGATGTAGCCTCGACGGAGGCAATGGATGCCTGCCGGACGGAATTCAACGATTTTCTGGCCTCACTCGGGTTACAGCCGGACATTATCGCGGTTCACAACCGCCAACTGGCAAAGGATATCATCGGGAAATACCCGTTGATCTTACACGGCCATGACCATAAATACAACCTGAGCGTCGTCAACGGAACCGTCATTCACGATGCCGGAACCACCGGCGCCGCCGGGATCCGGGGCCTGACCCCCAAAGGGGTACCTTACAGCGCCGCCATTCTCTACTGGAAGAAGACGGAGGACAGCGGTTGGAAACTGCAGGCCATCGACTCCATCAAGGTGAACGGGACCGAAGGCCGCCTCACCATCGACCGACATAATTACAGTTAATACAAAAACCCGCCGATGGCGAGTTTTTATATTTTATTTGTTCTTCTTCATCAGCCGTTCCCGTTCGCTCTTGTCCAACACTTTTTTGCGAAGCCGGATGGTCTCCGGGGTCACTTCCACCAATTCATCCTCTTCGATATATTCCATGGCCTGTTCCAGGCTGAAACGGATGGGCGGCGTCAAACGCATGGCTTCATCGGAGCCGCTGGCCCGCATATTGGTCAAATGTTTTTTCTTGCAAACATTCACATCCAGATCGTTTTCGCGGCTATGTTCCCCGACGATCATTCCGGCATATACCTTTTCTCCGGGAGAGATAAACAATCTTCCCCGTTCCTCCACGTTATAAATCCCGTACGTAGTGGCTTCCCCGGTCTCAAAAGCGACGAGCACTCCGCGACGGCGGCCGGTGATCTCCCCTTTCCAGGGGCCGTAATGGTCGAAAATATGATGCATGATCCCTTCCCCTTTGGTATCCGTCAGGAAATCCGAGCGAAAACCGATCAAGCCCCGGGCAGGGATTAAAAACTCCAGTTTCACGTTGGCGCCCATCGGCTGCATATTGAGCATGTCCGCCCGGCGCATCCCCAAATTTTCGATGATTTTTCCGGAACACTCTTCCGGGACGGTGATAAAGAGGCGTTCATAGGGTTCATAGGTTTCTCCGTTGATCTGCTTCAATATCGGCTCCGGTTTGGAGATCTGGAACTCAAAGCCTTCTCTCCGCATCAACTCGATTAAAATCGCCAAATGCAATTCGCCCCGACCGGAGACCCGAAACACATCCGGCGAATCGGTCTCTTCCACTTTTAAGCTGACATTGGTCTCCATCTCTTTAAACAGCCGTTCCCGCAGATGCCGCGAGGTGACAAATTTCCCTTCCCGCCCTGCAAAAGGACTGTTATTAACCATAAATTCCATGGTCAGGGTCGGCTCGTCAATGGCCAGCATCGGCATGGGCTGCGGGTTTTCCGGATCGCTGACGGTCTCCCCGATATTCACCTGGCCGAGCCCTGCCAAAGCCACAATTTCACCGGCGCCCACTTCCGATACTTCCACGCGCTTCAAGCCTTCATAGGTCCAGATCTTCCCGATCCTGATCAATTCCTGGCTGCCGTCTTGTTTACAGACGCTGACCGTCTGGCCGGCCCGAATGGTTCCGTTATAAATCCGTCCGATCCCGATTCGGCCCACATAATCATCATAGTCCAAGGTGGTAATCTGGATCTGGAGCAGCCTCTCCGGGTCACCGGACGGCGTTGGAATCGCTTCTTTAATCATTTTAAAGAGCGGCAGCATATCTTTACCTTCTGCATCCGGCTGTTCCGTGGCAATCCCCAGCCGCGACGAAGTATAAATCACCGGAAAATCCAACTGCCAGTCGTCCGCCTCCAATTCCACAAACAGATCGAAAACCTCATTGAGCACCTCATCAACCCTGGCATCCGGCCGATCGATTTTGTTAATGACGACGATCAGTTTCAACCCGGCTTCCAGCGCTTTTCGCAGCACGAATTTGGTCTGGGCCATGGGCCCTTCAAAAGCGTCCACCAAAAGCAGGGCACCGTCCACCATCCGCAATACCCGCTCCACTTCACCGCCGAAATCCGCATGACCCGGCGTATCCACAATATTAATCTTGATATCCTCAAAATAAACCGACGTATTTTTGGAGAGAATAGTGATGCCCCGTTCCCGTTCCAAATCATTATTGTCCATCACCCGCTCCACAACCCGCTCATTGGCACGAAAAATCCCGGATTGCTTCAGCAGGCAATCCACCAATGTCGTTTTGCCATGGTCCACATGGGCGATGATGGCCACATTCCGGATATTCGTGGGTTTTAGCATTATTTCACCTGCTCTGTCCATAGATGTTCAGTCATATACCATTTAATTATTAAAACATTATTTCCGTCCAAATACAATCCACTCCATGAAAATTTAACGCTTACGTTAATTACTGGACTTCCCAAAAGTTACTCAAATAGGACGGCACGCTTTTCGGCACAATAGATAAGGATTGATGTCCATTATAATACTGAGGATGTTTCGATCATGGATAAAAAGCTATACATGACCATATTCCTGCTCTGTTTGGTTCCCTTTATCATGGTCCTGGGAAACTCCATGCTGATCCCGGTCTTGCCCAGTATCCAAAAGGAGCTCCATATCAATGTGGTCCGGGTGGGATTGTTAATCACCGTTTTTTCCATCCCTGCCGGCATCGTCATCCCTTTCGCCGGCATCATCTCGGACCGGATCGGCCGGAAAAAGGTGATGTTCCCGGCCTTGTTAGTCTACGGCATCGGCGGCATCCTGGCCGGCGTTTTCGCCATCATGTTCAAAGAAAATTCCTTCCCCTGGATCATCGCTGCCCGAGTCATACAAGGCATCGGCGCCGGAGGGACCTACCAACTGAGCATGGCATTGGCCAGCGACTTGATCCAGTCGAATGAACGTTCCCAAGTCTTAGGCTTTTTGGAAGCTTCCAATGGATTGGGCAAAGTCGTCAGTCCCTTAGCCGGGGCGGCCATCGCCCTCATTGCATGGTACATGCCTTTTTTCGTTTACGGCATTCTGGCGATTCCCGTCGCCTTTTTGATTTTCTTCTTTGTGAAAGAAAACACCGACAAACTCAAAGAAAATGTGAAGCCTCTCCCCGAATATGTGAAGAATCTGTTGAAGATCTTCAAAGAGAAATGGGTTGCCCTGTTCATTTCCTTTTTTGCCGGGTTTATGGTCCTTTTTTCTCTCTTCGGCTTACTCAGTTTCTTCTCGGATATTTTGGAGAAGGAGTTTAAAATGGGGGTTTTTCAGCGGGGTTGGATATTGGCCGTTCCGGTATTGGTCATGGCCGTGGTGGCGTTCCTCCTCGGAACGGTGATGCAGAAACAATTGGCGAAGATTCTCAAAATTGCCGTGGTCGGAGGCTTAGTAATGGTCGGCGGAGGATTGGCTTTATTCTGCCCGTGTAAAAAGATAATCTGGTTTGTAGTGACAGCCACGGTTTTAGGTTTAGGCACCGGCGCTGTTTTACCCGCCCTCAACACCTTGATCACCTCCACCGCGCCCAAAACTGAGCGGGGGCTGATTACCTGTTTATACGGGACGGTCCGTTTCTTTGGCGTGGCCGTAGGACCGCCCCTTTTCGGCTATGCGGAGAAACTTTCCAAACCGCCGGTCTTCTTTACCACCGCCGCCATCTGCGCCACCATCGCCATCCTCTTCGCCGTTTTCGTCAAACCGGAACAGATTATACCTGAGGACATTCAGGGGAATAACCAAGGGTAAATTCAGGCAGAAGGCACCCGATGCCAACGGTCGACTATTTTGACACCTTTTCCACCCGATACAAATCCTTCCGCCGGTGCTGGTGGAGAGGCATGTTTTGGCGGACTTCGGCGATACGGTTAAGGTCGATCCCCACCACCTGAACGGTCTCTTCCGCTTCGGCCTGCCACAGGATCTCACCCCAGGGGCCGATAGCCATGGAATGACCGTAAGCCACATAACTGGCTGCGAGATTACGCGCCGGACTGGCGGCAACCACGAAAATCTGATTGTCGATGGCCCGCGCCCGGAGCAGCGTTTCCCAATGAGCCGGACCGGTCACCATATTAAAGGCGGCCGGCAAAAACAGTATCTGGATACCGGCATCGGACAACAACCGGAAATATTCAGGGAAACGGATATCATAGCAGATTCCCACGCCGAACCGGCCATGCATGCTGTCAACGACGGTCAAATCGCTGCCGGGCGTGAAGACCGCCGACTCTTTAAAGGCAATTCGTCCCGGGACGTCGATGTCAAACAGATGCAGCTTCCGATGCTTGCCGATGCGTTGTCCTTTGGGGTCGAAGATGAATGAGGCATTATAGATTCGGTCCCCGTCCCGTTCCGGAATGGAGCCTCCGACGATATAACATTGGAGGGAAGCGGCAGTCTCCGCCAGGAAACGGACAGTCTCCCCCGTTTGCTCTTCCTCCGCGAAAACGGGGAAATAACGGTTGTCATACGGACAATTGAACATCTCCGGCAACACCAGGATATCCGCTCCGCCCTCTCGGGCTTTCCGCATCAGCCTTTCGGCCCGGTTTAGATTCTCCGGTTTACTCTCCGACACCTGCAGCTGACAAATACCGATATTGAGCATCATCACTACCCCTTCGACTCATTTTCCTTTACTTTCGCTTCCTAAACGCCGATTCCCTCCCAAAAGAAAAAACCACACTAACAAGTAAAGAAAAAACCACACCAACAAGTGTGGACAAAGACTTAAATTATGGGACCTAGCTTCTGGTTTTCTAAGTACCGAGTTTAGGTGAGGAACGCAAATGCCTTCCTACCATAACCTGGAACCTAGTACCCAGTACCTTGTATCCCTTTTACACTTTTAAACGGTCAACTTTTTAAATCAATCCAAAGAACTTTCCCCAATTTTTCCAAAATTCGTCCATGGTCAAGCCTTTGGACTTCACCCAGTCTTCCAAGAAGGCCAGCCGGTATTCCATTTTGGGCTGCTGCCGGTTAGTCTCCCCTTTAAACGCCGGGGCATCCGGAGAGAGAAGACATAAAGGCGGATAAAGAATACACCACCAATTGCGGCCTTTGCCTTCTCCCACAATCACCCGAAGGCTTTTATACTCTCCTGCGCCCAAGGTGCCAAAGGGGTATTCCCGCTCCGGAAACATATGATGGCCAAATTCCGCCCGGACCGGCAAATCCCGGTGGTGTTTTGCCAGTTCATCCCGGGCGACAGCCACAATCCGGTCCAAATTGGCCCGAAGAATGCCCTCGGCCAGATCCGGATCCTTTATATCCAGCAAAAACTCCTCCGTCAACTTGACAATGCGATCGCGGATCTGAAGTTTAAGCTGTTGATCGACTAGTGTGTCGCTGTTGGCGATCACATGCAGCCGGATTAAGTTCTTTTGATTGTACGCTTCCAGGGCGGAAGGTTTCATCCAGGCAAAACCGGAACTGGCGGAACCCACTCCCAGAAAAACGGTGATCAAAACCGTAATGGTCAACAAGCGATACCGTAACATATTACCCCATCCCCCGTCCCGTCTACTCGATTTCAGTGTCCGAAATATACCGCCTCATATGCTTAAGGGCTGATTTCTCCAACCGGGACACCTGGGCTTGGGAAATACCGATCTCATCAGCAACCTCCATTTGCGTCCGCCCTTCGAAGAAGCGCTTTTTCAAAATCAAGCTTTCCCGTTCATTCAATTTGGACATGGCCTCTTTGATGGACAAACCTTCCAGCCACTGGCCGTCCAATTGCCTTTCGTCGCCGATTTGGTCCATCACATAAATGGGATCGCCGCCGTCATGGTAAATGGGTTCAAACAGAGAGACCGGTTCCTGAATGGCATCCAGGGCAAAAACCACTTCTTCCCGGGGGACATTGAGTTCCGCCGCAATCTCGGCAACCGTCGGCTCTTTCGAATTTTTACTCACCAACGCATCCCGTACCTGCAATGCCTTATATGCGATATCCCGCAGGGAACGGCTGACCCGTACCGGATTGTTATCCCGCAGATAACGCCGGATTTCTCCGATGATCATCGGTACCGCATATGTCGAAAACTTCACGTTTTGAGATAAATCAAAATTATCGATAGCTTTCATCAGTCCAATGCATCCGACCTGGAAGAGGTCATCGACATATTCACCCCGATTGTTAAACCGTTGGATAACACTTAATACCAGACGCAGATTGCCATTGATCAGTTCCTCCCGGGCAGAGCGTTCCCCGTTTTGCATCCTTTCAAGCAGTTCCCGCATTTTGCTGCCGGAAAGCACAGGCAATTTGGAAGTATTGACTCCGCAAATTTCGACTTTGTTGACTAACATTGCGCTTATCACTCCCGATTAACATTCGGCGCCGTCAGTATCGATTATTGCCACGGGAACCAAAAAATATACTTGTATATCTGCCATCCAATGTGTCAATAATCAATGGTTAACCTTCGCCTGTAAAAAAAGCCCCTCTTCCTTCCGGAGAGGGGCTTTGCGGCCGATTATTCCAACCGCCAGATTTCTTTCTTCAATTTTCGGATGATCCGTTTTTCCAACCGGGAGATATAGGACTGGGATATCCCCAGAAAATCGGCAACCTCTTTTTGAGTCTTTTCAATGCCGTCTTTCAGGCCGAAACGCAACTCCACGATGACCTTCTCCCTGTCGGAAAGATGGTCCAATGCATATCCCAACAGTTTTCGATCGACTTCTTCTTCGATATATTTATAAATCGAATCGTTTTCCGTGCCCAAAACGTCGGAAAGCAGCAATTCATTCCCGTCCCAGTCGATATTGAGGGGTTCGTCGAAGGAAACCTCCGAACGGGTCTTGTTGTTGCGCCGTAAATACATTAAGATCTCGTTTTCTATGCACCGGGAAGCATAGGTGGCCAGTTTAATCTTTTTAGCCGGGTCAAAGGTATTGACGGCTTTGATCAAACCGATGGTTCCAATAGAAACCAAATCTTCGATGCCTACCCCGGTATTTTCAAATTTCCGGGCAATGTAGACCACCAACCGCAAATTACGCTCGATTAATACGGTTTTGACCGCCCGGTCCCCGTTGGCCAACCGTTCAAGCAGATAAACCTCTTCATCATTGGTCAACGGCGGCGGCAAGGCTTCGCTGCTTCCGATATAAGCAATGAGTTTCGGGGCCATCCCAAGCTTTATGAGAACGCGCAGGAAAAGAACCCTGAACATCAATGCCCATTTTCGAATCTGCCGACCCATCATTGTTCCTCCTTTTTAATAGCCCCCTTCAGTTAATACGGCCGGAGGTATGAGGCCCTGATATGTTCCGTCCGGCGACAGGCGGGATCGGTGTAACGCTACCACCACGTTTCTGTGAATCGCCGTTTGATTTCTCAGGTTGACCACCAGGGCATCCGGCCGAAAACCGACCATCATTCCTCCGCTGTGGCCAACGGCATGAAACGGCAAAAGGCGGAAGCGTTTCTCCCATCCTTCCGGTACATCCTGATACCCTCGAATCTCCCCGTCGAAAAAGCTTTGGGAGAAGCGGATCAGTTCCGGCGGCAACCATGGCCGGAATTGCTCCAACTCCACCACCACCACCGGGTGTCGCGTCAAGGGATCCGTCAGGGTATTTCCCGTATCCAGCAAGGCTGTGAGCCGGACTTCATGCTCATCCCAACATACCGTCACCGGGAAAAGGCATACCTGTTCCCAAACCTTTTGATGGACCACTCCCCATCCCAGTTCTCCCAGGACGAAGATGAACATTACGTGCAGCCAGAAACGCCATCCCAGCCCGATCTCCGCGCGAAAAAAACGTTGATTGAGGCTGTCGATTCCCCAATGAATTCCGGCCAATAAAAACGAGAGTAAATAAAAATATCCGGCGAGACGGGTCATCTTTCGTAACGTGACCGGATAAAAGACGATCCCGAGCATCATTCCGGGAAGGATCACCATATACAGGAAAGGGGAGAGAATCCAAGGATACAGCAATCCCGAAGAGGCCTGGTGCATGAGCACCCCAAATTGAAACAACCCGCCCACCAGCCCACCGACAATACAACGCCGGATACGAGGCTGATACGACGCAATTTGTCCGACCATCCACAACAAGGCAGCATCCTGAATCCATCCGAGGAGGCCACCCAAGAGCGGAATATCTAAATAGACGGTCACTGTCTCCACGGCTTCACCGCCTCACATCCTTATTTTACAAAAAATTACGGGGATTTCCTCTTTTAAAAATCCGACAAACTTTCGCTTAATCCCTGTTTTTCCCGGTTTTTGCCGAAAGGGCCAAAAGACGCCAAAAGCGCCCAGGGTATTCCCTGAACGCTTTTGAATTCCATCGTTGTTTTACATCTATTTTTTCCTCAAAAAGGTGGGTATCTCCAAGTCATCCGTGATGAACGGCCGGATCTCCAAATCCGGGGGAATCCGTTTCGGCCGGCGTTGTTCAAACCCGGTAGCGATGACCGTTACCCGGATTTCATCCCCTAAGGTTTCGTCGATGACCGCCCCGAAGATGATATTGGCATCCGGATCCGCGGCTTCCGAAATGATGGCAGCGGCTTCATTGACTTCATACAATCCCAGGTTACTGCTGCCGGTGATATTCAGCAATACGCCTTTCGAACCCTCGATAGAGGCTTCCAACAGGGGGCTTTCCACTGCAGCCTTCGCCGCAAGCACCGCCCGGTTTTCCCCTTTGGCCACCCCGATTCCCATCAGGGCCGAACCTGCATCAGACATGATGGTTTTCACGTCGGCAAAGTCCACGTTAATCAAACCGGTAATGGTAATCAAATCGGATATGCCCTGAACGCCTTGGCGGAGAACGTCGTCGGCAATACGAAACGCCTCCAACATGGGCGTGTTTTTGTCCACGATCTGCAACAACCGCTCATTGGGGATGGTGATTAACGTATCCACGCAATCTTTCAACACGGATAAGCCCCGCTCCGCCTGCATCATTCGAACCCGGCCTTCAAAAGCGAAAGGTTTGGTGACCACGCCTACGGTAAGGGCTCCGCTTTCCTTGGCAATCTGGGCGATAATCGGTGCGGCACCGGTTCCGGTCCCTCCGCCCATTCCGGCGGTGACGAACACCATATCCGCCCCTTGAAGAATTCCGGCCAATTCTTCTTTGCTTTCCAATGCCGCTTGTTGCCCGATTTCAGGATTGGCTCCGGCGCCCAATCCTTTGGTCAGCACATCACCGATACGCAACCGGATATCCGCATTGGAACGGTTTAACGCTTGTCCGTCGGTATTGATCGCGATAAACTCAACACCTTGAATTTTGGCTTCAATCATCCGGTTGATAGCATTGGTGCCACCGCCGCCGACACCGACGACTTTAATATTGGCAAATTGCTGATTGGCAACCTCAAATTCGAGCATAAATTAATCCTCCTGTTGATGCATATCCGAATCATCGATATATGTCATTGATTGATTTCAAGGATCTAAATGTCTATTAGTTCCACATGGAATGCAATTCCCCTTCTTAAAGGAAAAATTTTTTATTTCGGTAACATTCCTTCATTAATGGGATACCGTCGGGATATCCGGCACCCGCAAATTAATCGCCTTGAACTCATGGAATTTCTCATGGCCGATGATGGCCCGCAAATTGACGATTTTCGCTTCCAGCTTTTCCGGATTGCCCAAGTCCGCCGGTATTCGGGCAGACGAAGGGGTTCTGAGATAAAGGCGGTAATTCCGGATATCGATTTCCGTGGTCATCTCCCGAAGTGTCTGATCCATCAGCGCCATAATCTTCAATATGTCGCCGAACTTTCCGTCATCCAATTTTTGTCCGGGTTCCGGGTTGGCCAGCGCATAGCCGGTGACCACCGGAAGTTTATAGCCGGAGCGAGGCCCCGGACCGGCCAAAATAACCCCATCCTCCGCAACGCAGATATATTGTTGGTGATACGCGATCCAAACCAGAGGTACCCGTTCTTCCACGGTAATCTGCACCGTATCCGGCGGTCGGACCTGGACTCTGGCCCGCCTAATCATGGGATTCTTCTCAATCTGCGCCGCCACGGCCTCCGGTTTCACCTCAAAGACTGTTTGCCGGCGATCCAGTCCTGAAGCCAGGACGATTTCTTCCTCCGTGACTTCCCGATTATGCTGAACTTTTACATGGCGGACAAGAAAAAAATCGGAATTGACGATTATAAATCCTGTCAAAACAACAGTTAAAATAAGAAAAACCCGTATAAAATCAACCGCTCCGCATTCCGTCCGAAGCCGGCCTATATCCCGTCCACCGTCATTCCGTTTCATATAAAAAACCGTCCTGTTCCATCAAACGGCTTAACTCCTTTGATACAAACCCAAAATCAAATTGACTTCGCCGCGGCCAATCCCCATCTTACGGGCGATATCCGCCACATCCATGCCTTGACTGCGTAACGTTAAAACCTGCCGACGCTTGTCGTCAATGGATTGTGACTGTTCCTCCGCCTGAATTGAACCGGTTTCGTCCTGCAGCCGGACCGGAACGGCAACCTGTTTAACGTCGGCTTTCGGTTCGTATACCGTCACCGGGCTCACGGTCATCTCCGGCTCTTGGGTCAGCAGCGGCAAACTCATGGTTTCCGGTTCTTTGACAGACGTTTCCTCCACTCCGGCGGCTTCCTCCAACTCCTCGATCATCGCCGCCACCAAGTTTTCCAACTCCTGAATCTCCTGAGTGACCCGTTTTAGGCGGAGTTCCAAGTTACGGCCATGAAAATGCTGCATGACCATGACGATGAATATATTAAGCCCCATGAAAGTAATGAATTCCAAAAAACGCACGGATGCTGCCCCCATTTACCGAATGATCTAAAACCGAACGTCAATATGCTTCCCGCGATGCTCATCGCGGGGAGTGTCCCCATTTTCCTCTTGGGGTTCCGCTTGGGCACCTGGCCGCGAACGGGTGTATTTCAGATTACGCCGTTTCTCTTTTTCAGAGTTTTCCCGCCGCACGGCCCGGCCGTTGCTGGATGCTTCATGGCGTTGCACCTGCTCCTGTTGGAGCTGGGACTGTTGAAGCAACTGCCGGTGAAACTCAAAATGATCAGCAACCGGGCGGTTGTGTTGAGCCCCCTGGACTTTTTGGACATCCATCGAACGCGGAACCATCGTTTGAAGATCAACGGGTTTAAGCATGATAACCTCCGGATAACGCCTCAACCATCAACTGGGACCACTGTATGCTTCCGATTAACGGTAAGGCTGAATCTGGATTTCGCCCTCACCGTACATCAGGTTCACGAACTTCATTTCATCTTTGATGACTGTGGTTGCTTTGCCGATGGTGATCCGCACTCCCGGATAGACCGTATCTCTCACCCGGATCCTGGCCTTTTCCTTGGACAAAACCACCATTTCCTCAAGAAGCTCTTTCCGCCTGGCTTCTGCCTCAGCGATTTGTTCCTTCAACACATATGCAGTTTTTACCAGGTTTTGGTACATCTCCTGACGGTCTTTGGGCAAATAAGGGCTTTTCTCGAGCAAAGCCACAGCCTTCTCCGCCTTATCCAATTGAGTCTTATTCTCTTTAATCTGATCTTCCAATTCCTGAAATTCGATTTTCATCTTGGGCCGGACACCGACTTCCATTTCGGTCACCGTACCAAATTTGGAACCGATAATTTTCGCTGAAATCTCTTCACCGGCCCGGATAATTCCGCCGACGATTAAACCTTTCCCTGTATCCACGCTGACTTTGCCATTGGCATTCACCTGGCAGTACATCATCGCTTCTTTAATCAGCACATTACCGTCGCAATTGATAAAAGCATGCTCCACATATTTGGCAGCGAAATCCCCAACGCAATGGATCTGGGCTTTACCCATCCCGGAAATACCTCCGTTGATGGTAATATTACCGCCGGCCGTCAAGTCGGCGGCCTCCACCATTCCGTAAACGGTGATATCTCCGTCCGCTTCCACCTTAAATCCGGCCGTCACATTTCCCCGAACCACTACACTGCCACGGAAATTGATATTGCCGGTTTTAAAATCCACATCCCCTTTCACTTCGTGAATGGGAAAAACGCTTAATTTCCCGCCACTGAACGAAGGTTCGCCGTTGATGGTGGACACCACGCGCAGGCCGTCATTGGTCATGACCACATTTTTGCCGAGTCTTAAGTTTTTATCTTTACCCGGGACAGGCTTCAGCGTATTGCCAAACACATCATATCCAGGTTCGCCCGGAGTAGCAGGGATCTTTTCGGCCAACACTTCACCGACAACGACATTTTGGACCGTCTGAACCTCACGGTAATCGACCCGGCCGTACTCATCCTCAGCCAACGAGTGCTCCCCGGGAGTTAACGAAAACAAGAAACGAAACTCCGCATCTTTCCCGGCCACCGGCGGCTGTCCGGAAGCCACCAGGTAAGAACCGGCTTTCTGGGAATTGATCGCCTCTTTGACGGCTTCTTCGTCGACTCCGAAAACGATATTTTGAGACTTCAACGCCTCAAAAGCCTCCTCAACGGTAGGCCACTTACCTTCGCCGACAGGGGCTTCGATCACCAGATATGCTTCCATTTTGTTTGATGTTGTTTCAATCTTAACCGTTCCATCCCGATCTACGACTTGGTCTTCCATGGTCTTCTATACCTCCGCTGCCGATTTATGCCACCTGTTCAAACGACCCCGCAGTCGAAAAATGGCTTTGGTATGTATTTGAGAAACCCTGGATTCGGAAATCTCCATAATTTCGCCAATTTCTTTCAATGTCAATCCTTCATAGTAGTATAGGGCGATAACCATTCTCTCCCGTTCCGGTAGGCAATCGATGGCCCCGGTCAACGTCTCTTTAATTTCTTCAATTTCCACATGGTGTAACGGATCTTCGCTTTCATCGTTACGAATCAGATCCAAAACCCGGACTGAATCGTCCTCATTGGAATTGACCAGCCACAATTCATCCAAAGAACTTAATGTGGTACAACTGACTTCCGACAATAACTCGTAAAATTCAGAAAGGCTGACGTGCATGGCTTCACTGATCTCCTGATCCGTGGCCGAACGTCCCAACTTATTTTCGAGTTCGGCACAAACCCGTTCCAGTTCTCTGGCTTTTTGGCGAACCGATCGCGGAACCCAATCATTACTCCGCAAACCGTCCAGGATCGCTCCCCGGATCCTGGCAATGGCATAAGTTTCAAATTTAATTCCTCGGGAAGGATCAAACTTATCTATCGCATCCATTAACCCAAAAACACCATAACTGACCAAATCATCAAACTCGACATTTGAAGGTAACCCGATGGCAACCCGGCCGGCCACATATTTTACCAATGGAGCATAGCGTAAAATAATTGCTTCTCTGGCAGCTGGCGTTTTTAAGGTTAGATAATTTTTCCACAAAACATCTTCATTTTGTATTGTCTTCTCGATGGACATAGCTGCCATCCCCCCGTCTTAAATATTAACCGTCCGCTGGTCAACTGTCCATCCTTGGATTAAACTGCTTAACCCATTGATAATTCCACCGTTCCCTGATTAATGGTACGTACATAAACCTTACCGGTACTCAGGTCGAAGAGAACGCTTCGTCCGAATTTTCCGCCCACACTCCGGGCGACGATGGGTATGCCCGCTTTCGAACACGCTTCCTCCACCGACTGAACATTTCGTACCCCAATGTCAAGCAAAGAATCTTCCGATTTGAACGCAAACATATGGGCTCCGCCAGCGATAATCACTTTTATTCTGGAATGAACCGCTCCCAGCTTCACCATCTCTCCGACTAAAAACGGTACGGCAGTGTCACCAAATTTTCCGGGATTGAAATTCTCTTTAAATATGGAACTGTCCGGAAGCATTACATGGGCCAACCCACCGACCTTCACTGCCTGATCATACATACAAACCGCGATACAGGACCCCAAACCCAAGGAAGCCAATTTATCCGGTGCCTGAGTGACTTTCAGCTCAGCCATGCCAATTTGAAATGCATCAGCAAACATCTATCCAACTCCCATGGCTTCCAAAATAACTTGCAGGGAACCCGGATCCGGAATGAGGAAAAAATGTCCGTCCATCTTTTCTTCCGTCATTTTAAACTGGGTGTCAATGAGCATCGCATAATCCCCAACCATTCCAAAATCCAATAATGCCGAATTGATGATGGCTCCGGCCATATCACACGCATAAGCCGGTACCGACGATATCATATTCAAGCCGGTTAAACGAGAGATGGCATTTAAGTATGCGCCGGTCATAATATTGCTGATTTCCTGCAAGACGGATTGCTCCAATTCTTCTTTATCAACCTCTCCATCCATAACCCCCGATAATGTTTTGGATGTCACGGCATGCACCAGAGCCTGTGCATCGTCATAGTTAAATAGGAACATGATCTTCCCAGGAGCATCGCCAAAGACCTTCATGTAAATACCAACCACGATTTTTTCGGGTCCTCCCAGAAAGTCGCTGACTTTGTTCAACGACAGGATCGAAACATTGGGGACCGTCATCTCGATCCTCTCCGCCATCAACTGCGAAAGCGCCGTTGCTGCGTGGCCGGCACCGATATTTCCGATTTCCTTCAAGACATCCAAATGTAAATGGCTCAGGTTTTCAATGGTAACCATCTTATTCTCCCAAATCTGCTTCACGGAGTTCTTTCGCTTCTTCCGCAGACAAAGCCCGATCCAGATTTAACAAGACGATGAGACGGTCATCCACTTTGGCTACTCCATTGAGAAAATAAGCGTCCACTCCTTTGGCAATCTGAGGTGCATCCTCGATGGCGGAAACGTTGATCCGCAATACTTTGACGACGGCATCTACCATCATGCCGACAAGGTTATCATTGACTTCCACGATAATCACCCGGGTATCGCTGCCGATGGGTTTCAGCGATAAGCCGAAACGCTTCCGTAAATCCACGATGGGCACGATTTCACCGCGGAGGTTGATCACGCCTTCAACAAATGCCGGTGCCTTGGGCACACGGGTAATATTTTGATCCAGTTTTTCAATCTCCCGGACCTGAAGAATATCCACGCCGAATTCTTCTTCTCCAAGTTTGAAGATGATTAACTGTTTCGTTTCCTCGACAATCTGTTCTTTAGCCTTCATCTTCAACACCCCCTTTGTATTAAGCCACCGCTCTGATATCTATAATCAACGCCACTTTTCCGTCTCCAAGGATCGTCGCCCCGGCGATCCCTTTCACCGAACCCAGATACCCGCCAAGGGACTTAATGACCACATCCTGTTGGCGCAGCAAACTGTCAACCACACAACCGACCAGACGGTCGCCGACCCGAAGCACCACTACGTCCAACTCTTCCAGCTCGTGATTGATGGCGTCCGGCGTATCCAAGACATCCTGCAGCCGGATAATGGGAATCAGTTCGCCGCGAAGCATACATACTTGCTGGGAACGGACTTGTTTAATCTCATCCTGCCGCAGGCTGATAATCTGTTCGATATATCCGGAAGGAATCGCATAAATCTCCTTCCCCAACTGAACCATCAAGGTTTGAATAATTGCCAGCGTCAACGGAAGGCGGATTTCCAAAAGCGATCCTTGGCCAAATACCGAATGAATCCGAATCATGCCACCCAACGAATCGACCTTGTTCTTGACCACGTCCATGCCGACGCCGCGGCCGGACACGTCCGTCACCTTGCTGGCAGTCGAAAAACCGGGCATGAACGTAAGTTCCAGGATCTGATCCTCTCGCATCTCCGCCAGGGCTTCTTTGGTGACCAGGCCCATTTTGAGGGCTTTCTCTTTCACTTTTTCCACATTGAACCCGCGACCGTCATCTTCGATGGCAATAACCACGTTATTGCCTTCCTGATATGCATTGAGCCGGATGGTTCCGGTTCTCGGCTTGCCGGCTTTCTCCCGCTCCTCGGGGGGTTCAATGCCATGGTCCACGGCATTGCGGATGATATGGACCAGCGGATCGCCGATCTCGTCGATAACGGTCCGATCCAGCTCCGTCTCGCCGCCCTCGATTATCAGTTCAATCTCTTTACCCAATTCTTTCGAAAGATCCCGCACCAACCTGGGGAAACGGGAAAATACCGTTTCGATGGGGACCATCCGGGTCTTCAGGACGCTGTCCCGTAAATCCAAGGTTAAACGGCCGACTTGTTCCACAACTTCATCCAAGTCCTTGGATTGCAGCACGGACCCGATAGATTCCAGGCGGGAACGATGGATCACCAATTCCGCTACCAAATTCATTAAAACGTCCAATTTCCGGATATCGACCCGAACGGTTTGGCCGGTAACTTTGACCCGATCTTCCACCGTTTGGTTTTGGGCCCGTTTTTCCAACGGGAGATTTTGAGGGTCGATCTTTTCAAAGTTCACTTCCGCAATATCGGTGATATTGGCGATACACTTGGCCAATTCTTCCGGCGGATTGGACATCAACACCGCGACAATAAACTCCTGATCAAACTTTTCATCTTCGAGATCCTTCAACGACGGCACGCTTTTCACGATGGTTCCCAGCCGTTCGATCTCCCGGAGGACCATGAAAACCCGTACCCCTTTGAGCACACAGTTTTCCGCCATCTTCACCGTAAAATGGTACAACCCCGTTTCATCATTAATCGCCGCTAAAATCTCATCCTTTTCCGCTTCCAAATAACGAAGCTGAATGTTTTTTCTCCGTTCCTGCTGAGGTTGAACGGCAACGCCGCTGACGGTGAATAACTGCAACGCTTGGACAACCCCGCTGATCTCGATATCTTCTTCTTTGCCTTCACCGATTTTATTGGCTAATATTTCAAGGAGATCCACCGCTTCAAAAAGGGTGTTAACGATCTCCGGCGTCATCGTCAATTCTTTGGACCGTAATTTACTGAGCACATCCTCCATGGTGTGGGTTAAATTGGCCATTTTATTAAAGCCCATGGTCGCCGAAGCGCCTTTTAACGTATGGGCAGCCCGAAATATCTGATCCAAAATGGATGAATTTTCGGGGTCATGCTCCAATTCCAGGAGCGACTGGTTCAATGTCTGCAAATGCTCCCGACATTCATCCATAAAAACGCTTAGATATTGGGATGTATCCATAATCCCACCTCCAAAGGTAAAATTAGACTTTTCAAGGACAATTCCTGCCGTTTTTTAAATAATTTTAAACAAAAATGCAACTTCTTAACTGATTATCAATTTTTGTTTATATTATTAGCGAAATTTTCCTTTCAAAAGGCGCTCGAAGAATCCGCCGCCGCCCGAACTCTCCCGGTTCGTTGAACGTTCCAAAAGATTACGGGCAATCTGAAATACATTTTGAGCAGCCGGCGTCCGGGGATGACCGAGGACAAAAGGCTGCTGCTCTTTAACTGCTTTCGGGACATTAGGATCCATCGGAATAAATCCTATATTCAGCAGATCAATGCCTAAAAACCGCTTGGATACCGTGGATAACCGGTCCATCACCTGCTTTCCCTCATGGTTGTCCCGGATCATATTCACGACAACCCAGATGGGCAGCGACGGCCGGGCGCTGGCCACCACTTTAATGATGCCGTAAGCGTCGGTAAGCGCCGGCGGTTCCGGTGTAGTGACGACGATCACTTCTCCGGCGGCCAATACAAATTTGAGGACATTCTGAGAGATGCCTGCCCCCGTATCGATCAGCATAATATCCGTATTTTTTTCGAGATCATTCAATTGCTCCAAACAAAATTCCAAACTCCGCTCATTCAAATTGGCCAGGTGATAATCACCGGAACCGCCGGCAATGATTTTCAAGCCGAGAGGGCCTCGGGTGATCACATCTTCAATCCGTTTTTCGCCGCTTAACACTTGTCCCAAATGATACCTGGGGACCAGCCCCATCATCATGTCCACATTGGCCATGCCCAAATCGGCATCCACCAGTACAACGCGGCTCCCCAGCTTCAACAAGGCAATGCTCAAATTGACGGAAAGATTGGTCTTTCCGACGCCTCCTTTGCCGCTGGTAATAACGATTACCCGGGCCGATTGCGTTTGGGTTTGGTTCTTTACGAGCTCGCGTAAACGTTCAGCCTGATCAACCATGCATTATCCCCTTAAATAATTCCGTGACTAATTTTTGTGGTTGAGCCATTTCAATATCATCTGGAACGTTCTGACCGATGGTCAGATAAGAGATGGGCCGTCTCACCTTCCAGGCCAAACTGACAACGGGCCCCAGACAACTGGTTTCATCCAGTTTGGTGAAGACCAAATGCGTATAAGCTATCTTCGAAAACTTGTCTTCAATAGCCACCATATCCCGCCATTGGGTCGTCGCACTGAGCACCAATAAAATTTCGGAAATTTTGTCATTGGTCAAAAAACGGTGCAACTCATCCATCATCATCTGATTATGCGGGCTCCGGCCCGCTGTATCGATTAAAATCACGTCGCAGTCCTGTAAATTTTGGAGCGCCAGATCCAGATCGGAAGGGGTATACACCACTTCCACCGGAAGATTCATAATATCGCCATAGGTCTTTAAATGCTCCACTGCCGCTATCCGGTAAGTATCAATGGTAATCAATCCGACTTTTCGGCCCTGAAACAGATTGATATGGGCCGCCAGTTTCGCAATGGTCGTCGTTTTACCGACCCCTGTCGCCCCGATCAGCGCCGCGACGTTCGGTTTTCCGCCGTCCAGCTTCAAAGGTTCCGAAAACATCAAATCCGCCATTAACCGTTGTTGGCAATAGTCAAGGACGGCCGAACGAGGCGTCGATTCATTCATCGTTTCCGGCAAGCCGTCGACCAAGTATTCCACCAGTTCTTGGGCTAAACCGGCATCCGTAAGCCACCGGCGCAGAGAACCGCGGAACCCCGCTTCCGATGCCGCCGGTTGTACCGCCTCCTCCTCCGGCCGGGCCTGCGGTTTTTGGGCAACTTGACGGATTAACTCCTTCATCTCGGCGATCTCTTCCCGGAGCGAATTGAGTTCCGGTTCTACGTTGGCCGTTGCGGTCACCGCAGTCATGGAAGGCGCCGGAGCCACCGTAGCAGCCGGGGCCGCCGAAGGGGCCAAGGCCACCGATGCCGCCGTTTCTTTAATTACCGGGCGTTCGTTGATGATCCGGCCCTTGACGGAAGGCTCCCGGTGTAGCGGAAGCGGCTGAAATTTCCCGGAATTTACGGAAACGTCCGGTTCCTCGTCCCTTTCGGCAGACTGGAACCCATCATTCTGGGGAAGCTTCGGTTTCTCATCCACCGCCGCGATGACTTCCACCCGCCGATGGCCGAACAAACCTAAAAATCCGCCTTCTTTGAAAGGCTTGGTATGCAAAATAATGGCATCCCGGCCCAGATCGTTTTTGACTCTGGCAATCGCTTCTTGAATGGAATCCGCTACATATCGTTTAACCCTCATTGAACACCATCCACCACTCCAATAGCTTGAACTTCGGCTTCAGCTACTAATTCATTATAGGACAAGACCATCAATTTTGTCGAAAGCCGCTCGACAATACGCCGGAAAGTCAGACGGATCGCCGGCGAGCACAGGATAACCGGCTGATAACCGGAAGCCGTCACTTGTTGAATCAAATTGCCCAATTGTTTATATATACTTTGAATCAAATTGGGATCAATGGAATAACCCGGCGCGACTTTCGCGTCTTCTTGGGCTTTCATGATCATCTGCTCCAAACGGGGATCAATGGTGATCACCCGCACCACGCCGTCATCGGACTGGACCATTTTCGTAATCTGCCGGGCCAGGGACTGGCGGACGAACTCCGTCAACATATCGATGTCCTTGGTCATCGGCGCATAATCCGCCAATGTCTCCAAGATCGTCACCAAATTGCGGATGGGAATACCCTCTTTAAGCAAATTCACCAAAACTTTTTGAATTTCGCCGATAGTCATTAAATTGGGTATCAATTCGGAGACGACCACATTGTATTCTTCCTTGATATTGTCGATCAACGCCTGAACTTCCTGGCGGCCCAACAATTCATAAGCTCTGGACTTGATGACTTCCGTCAAGTGGGTAGCCAATATCGACGGCGGATCGACCACCGTATATCCGGCAAGTTCCGCCGTTTCCCGCTGCGTATCAGTGATCCACAATGCCGGAAGCCCAAATGCCGGTTCCGTAGTGGGAATCCCGTCGATTTTCTGGGAAACGATCCCCGGATCCATGGCCAAATAATAATTGGGAATAATTTCGCCTTTGGCCACCTCAATCCCTTTGATCTTAATCACATAGTGGGTCGGTTCTAATTGCATATTATCGCGAATCCGTATCGGGGGCAATATCATCCCCAGTTCCAAAGCGGTCTGCCGCCGGATCATGGATACCCGGTCGAACAAATCTCCGCCCTGAGCCGGATCAACCAGCGGGATTAAGCGATAGCCGATCTCCAGCTCCATCGCTTCCACCTGCAACAGGGCAGCCACATTCTCCGGTTTTTTCACTTCCTCCTGAGCGACAGACTTCTCTTCGGCGGCGGCCCGGCTTTGGGCCTCCGCCATTTGCTTGAGCGTATATCCGAAAAACCCGATGATAGCCGCAAGGATAAAGAAGGGAATCGTCGGCATCCCCGGAATGATAGCCAGCAAGGCAAATACACCGGCAACGATCATGAAAATTTTGGGATACGCCAACAATTGCTGAGTTAAGTCCGAACCCAGGTTATCTTCGGAAGCGGACCGGGTGACCAAAATACCGGTAGCGGTGGAGATGAGCAACGCCGGCACCTGAGTGACCAAACCGTCGCCGATGGTCAATAATGCGAAGGTTTGCAGAGCTTCCAGCAGCCCAATATTTTTCTGCAAGGCACCAATGGCAATTCCGCCCACCAGATTGACGACGGTAATCATAATTCCGGCAATCGCATCGCCCTTCACGAACTTACTGGCACCGTCCATGGCCCCGTAGAAATCCGCTTCCCGCTCTATTTCGCGGCGACGGGCACGGGCTTCGGTCTCATTGATCAATCCGGCGTTGAGATCCGCGTCAATGCTCATCTGCTTGCCCGGCATGGCATCCAAGGTAAACCGGGCGGCCACTTCGGCAACCCGCTCTGAACCTTTGGTGATCACCATAAACTGAATGATGGTGAAGATGACAAACATAACGAAGCCGACGATATAATTGCTTCCTGCCACCACATTTCCGAAAGCGTCGATGACCGAACCCGCCTGGGCATGGAGCAAAATTGAGCGGGTTGAGGAAACGTTCAATCCCAACCGATACAAAGTGGTAATCAACAGTAACGAAGGAAACGCCGAAAATTCCAAACTCCTCCGGACATACATCGTCAGGAGAAGTATCGCAAAAGCGACACAAATATTGATAAGAATCAGAAAGTCCAGCATCCATGGGGGCAACGGGACGATAAACATGATCAATACGACGACAATCGCCCCGATGACCGTCATTTCGCCGTTTTTCAATAATTGACCGTTTAATGCTATATTATTTGACTGAGCCATTCTTTCTCCCTATCGTTTGATTCCGTAAATCCATCTTTACACAAAAATATACACTTAGTATATCGGCACAATCAACTGAAGATTGAAGCCAAAATACCCTCCGCCAACAAAAATACGGCGCATAACATAATGCCTCACCGGGCTCGACGGTTTTGGCGCAACCGGTAGACGAAAGCCAACACTTCGGCGACGGCCTGGAACAGTTTGGCCGGAATCACTTCCCCGATCTCCACGGTCCGGTAAAGGGCCTGGGCCAAGGGTTTGTTTTCCACGATCGCTACGTTATGTTCTTTAGCGATCTCCTTAATTCTGGCGGCAATAAAACCTTCTCCTTTCGCCACCACAACGGGGGCGGACATGGTCCGGGCATCATACCGCAATGCCACTGCGTAGTGGGTGGGGTTGGTAATGACCACATCCGCTTTGGGCACCTCCTGCATCATTCGCCGCATGGCAATTTGGCGCTGACGTTGGCGGATTTTCCCTTTAATTTGGGGATTCCCTTCTTGCTGCTTGATCTCGTCCTTCACTTCTTTTTTGGACATCCTTAAACTCTTACGGTGCTGGTACCGCTGATAATAAAGGTCCAAAACGGCAACGACCAACAACAGCATGCAAACTTTCAACGCCACATTATAAAGAATGCGCCAGATATCTGTCGCTGCTTTCAATGGGGACTGTTCCAAGGACTGGAGCAACACTCCGAAATTATCCCGGAGGGTTCCATAGGTCACATATCCTACTACCGTCAATTTCAGTGCAGCCTTGGCTAATTCCACCAAACCCTGCATGCTCATCAGGCGCTGAAAACCCCGGATGGGATTTAATCGGTTAAATTTGGGTTTTAACGGTTCTAAGGTGAACAACGGCCCAACTTGAATATAATTCACTGCAAACCCGAGGACCATCGCTGCCAAACCCAACGGCAAAAATACTCTTCCAAAGAAGATAACCTGGGAGAGGAAGAGCGTCCTCAGGTTGGTATCGGATAATTCCAGATTGACCTGGGTCGGCGACAGCATTCTCCGGAAATATTGAAAGATTTCCTGAAAAAACCACTCTCCCAAGAAATTCAAGATGAAGAACAATCCCATCAATACGACGACCGCATTGAGTTCAGAGCTTTTGGGGACTTGCCCCTTTTTGCGCGCTTCCGATTTACGCTTAGGGGTTGCTTCCTCCGTTTTGTCGGGATCCTGGGCGAAAAATTGAAGGTTAAAGCGATATCCCTCGCCGAATGTCAGAGGGGCATCTCGCCGTTCTCCCGGATAACGGATATGTTTCAGTTCATCCAACAACGGCCTCATCCCATCCCTCACCGACACTCCTCCGATTATCCGGTCAAATGACGCAACATCATGCGCAACAACCGAAATGTCGTTCCGGAACTGGAGAAGCTTTGCTCAATCAAAAAGATATATGCCTGAATAAACAGGGCCAACGTCGTCAAGCCGACGACAATTTTTATGGAAAAACCCATGACAAACACGTTAATCTGCGGAATCAACTTGGAGATTATCCCCAACGCCACATCCGCCAGAAAAATGGTACCCACCACCGGGATGCCGATCTTAAACCCGAGATAAAACATGTTCGAAAACGCCTTGAGAAAGACCCCCGTTGCTTCCCGATGGAAGAAAAAGGAGCCGGGTTTGATAACGTCATAGCTTTTGATGAACGAAGAGATCAAGGTGAGATGGCCGTCCACGGCCAAATAAATGAGCCCCGCCAAAATGGCATTAAACTGGCCTAACAGCGGAATCTCGGTCCCGGACTGAGGATCGAGGATGTTAATCATTCCAAAGCCCATGGGCACATCAAAAAAGTATCCGGCCAATTGCAAGGCATACATCGTCAGGTTCACCATCAGCCCCATAATCAGGCCGACGATCATCTCCTGAATCAATGTGGCCACAGCCATCCAGAAGCTGAACGCTTCCAAATCCAGATCGCTATGAATATATGGCGCAACGGTCAAGGCAAGTGCTCCGGCCAATAACGCCTTAGCCTTCGCCGGAATGCTCCGGCTCTGAAACAGCGGCGCCGTGACGATCAACCCGGAAGCCCTCACCAGCCCCAGTAAAAACTGGGTGATATTCATGCCGATTAATGCTTCGATATTCAACAGCAATGACTCCCAGCCATGTTTTTTGCTTATGGTTTTATCGTAATGGAAAACACGGGAAAACGGTTATTTGATAAAAGTAAACTGATGGAGATTCGCCAGGATCTTCGATGCAAACGAGGTCAACAAACGCAGCATCCAAGGGCCAAAGATCACCAGCGCAATGAGGATGCCCAAGAGTTTCGGGATAAACGTCAACGTCTGTTCATGGATCTGGGTGGTGGCCTGAAAAATGCTTACCACCAGGCCGATGATCAACCCGATTCCCAGGATGGGCGCGGCAACCAGTAACGCGACCCATAAGGCCTCCCTGGCCACTGAAATGATAAAGGTATCCGTCATCGTCTTCGACCTCACGCATTACAGTTTATAATCGATGAAACCCCGGATTTCTCCCGGCCTATACAAAACTGGCGATCAATGAGCGAACCACCAGATGCCAACCGTCCACCATCACAAAGAGCAATATTTTGAAAGGAAGGGAAATCAGGGACGGCGGCAACATCATCATCCCCATGGACATCAACGTACTGGCGACGATCATATCGATGATCAAAAAAGGGATAAAGATCATAAACCCAAGTTGAAAAGCAGTTTTTAACTCACTGATAATAAAAGCGGGGATGAGTACCTGGGTCGGAATATCATCTTTATTGGCCGGCCGTTTCATCTTGGCCGCCACGATAAAGAGCTGAAGGTCTTTCGTCCGGGTCTGTTTAAACATAAATTCCCGAATCGGCGCCATCGCTTTGTTGAACGCCACATCCTGAGCCACTTCGCCTTTTAAAAAAGGCTGCAAAGCCATATCGTTGACTTTGGCCCAGGTCGGAGCCATCGTAAAAAAGGTCAAAAATAACGCCAAACCGATCATCACCTGGTTCGGCGGCATTTGATTCGTTCCCAGAGCCGTTCTGGTAAAAGAGAGGACAATGACAATCCGGATAAACGATGTGGTCATGATCAAGATGGCCGGCGCCAACGAAAGCACCGTCAAAATGATCAACAGTTGCAGACTTTGGGCAACCTCGGCCGGACGTTGGGCTTCGCCGATGCCGATCTGTATCTGGGGAATCGGCATGGCCTGGGCAGCCCGAACCACCCCGGAAACGCTGCCAAGCAGCATTAGTGCCAGCAATCCGACATATATCATTTTCCCTTGTGGACTCATGTTTTTTCGCATTTATCCGCTACCTACGCTTTCTCCACGCCCGAATCCGTTCCAACCCTTCGGCAAGCTTCTTCCGGACATCGGAAAAATCTTCATCCGTCAATTCCGATGTTTCCTCTTCCGGTTGTAAAAATCGTTGCAAAACGGATTTGAATTTCTCTCCCGGAAGCGTTACTCCGCTTCCCTGGGTCAGGTTAAGCATTTCATAAAAAGCTTCATCCTGATATTCTTTGAGTAACGTAATTCCCCGTTCGGTACAGCCTACCAACAGCACCTGATTGTTGACCAATAATAGATAAAGATGGCGATTGGGCCCCAAGCAGAGGCTTTCTGCCACCTTAATATATTTAGCCTGCGGCATATTTAACTTACCCGCTAAAAACCGAGTCCCCCAATAAGCGAGGAAAAGGACGATCACCAACGAAAACAACGCCCATATCCATTGCCCGCCAAACTCAGGCGTCGGGGCATCTACGGCTTCAGCAGCAAAAACCACTGGCAGGAAGGAAAAACCGGCGACAAAAACAAGCAAAGCAAAAAACCGGTTCAATTTACCCAATCATGTCGCTCCCTTCCGATTATGACAATACTTTCCTCACCGCTTCCAATACCCGATCCGGTTGGAACGGCTTCACCACGAAGTCACGGGCTCCGGCTTGAATCGCATCGATAACCATGGCTTGTTGTCCCATGGCGCTGCACATGATAATCAGGGCATTCGGGTCAATTTTCCGAATTTCCTTCACCGCAGCGATCCCGTCCATATCCGGCATGGTAATATCCATGGTCACCAGATCGGGCTGGAGTTCTTTATATTTCTCAATGGCTTTGGCCCCGTCTTCCGCCTCGCCAACAACTTCATATCCTCCTTTTCGCAGGATATCTTTGATCATCATTCGCATAAATGCCGCATCATCAACAACTAAAACCCGATTACCCACCTGTAATTCCTCCTTTAGGATTATTGAAGCGTATTGGCTCTTTCCATCTGACTGACGATATCGGTCACCTTAATTCCAAAGTTTTCATCGATAACAACAACTTCTCCCTTGGCAATCAGTTTTCCGTTGACGAAAATATCCACCGGATCACCGGCAAGTTTATCCAGTTCGATGATGGAGCCCACACCCAGCTCGAGAATCTCCTTAATCTTCATCCGAGTGCTTCCCAATTCCACGGTAACCTTGAGAGGTACGTCCAATATCAAACCGATATTCCCATTTTCCTTAACCGCCTTGTTGTTACCAATGGCCGCAAATTGAGCAGGCTGTACCGTGACTTGAGGCTTGGGTTCCGTCCGGTAAACCGGTTCCGCGGCTGCAGCCGCCGCTGCGGCTCCCGACGGACTGCTGTCGGCTACAGGCGCCTTCGAAGCAACGGTTTCGGCTTTCGTCTCCTGCGGCGAAGGCGCAACAGTTTGATTCAACAACGAATCCACCAACTCAGCAGCAAAGTCGTACGGAAGAATCAACATCACTTCGCTGTCAACCAAACCTTCGATAATCAATTTAAATTTCACGGCCGCCAGATGATCATCTTCATTGATTCCCCGGATACCCGCTCCGGCGCTTCCGAAATCAACCACAGTCAGCCGGGGAGTGTCGATCTCAATCCGCTTCGAAAACAATGCAGACAACGATGTGGCCGCATTGCCGGCCATCTGGTTCATGGCCTCGGAAACAGCGCTCAGCGCCAGGTCATCCAGGGTTTCCTTGGGATTTTCGCCGGTTCCGCCCATCATCAAATCGGCAATAACGGCAGCGTCGCGCATTTTTAAAATTAAAATATTTCCGCCGTGAAGCCCGATTTTATAATCTACTTCAACCAAAACGTATGGATTGGGATATCGTTCTTTCAATTCCCGCTGGGTTGTTAAAAAAACCGTCGGGGTATTAATATCCACCCGTTTATTCAACAGTTGGGACAGCGCCGTGGAGGCCGTTCCATAACTGATATTTCCGATTTCGCCCAAGGCATCCTTTTGAACGGAAGATAACTGGGGCGTATTTTCAACATCCTTCAACAGCGCATTAATCTCTTCCTGAGACAGTATCTGCCGATCCATTATCTTCTTCTCCTTCCTGAACCAGCTGTCCAATTTGAACAGCCATCCGGCTCCCGGAGATGCCGGGACTTCCTCTGAATTTCACATGGTCACCGATTCTTACCGCCAACAGTTGGTTGACGGGTTGATCCAGTTGAATTACATCACCGACGGCCAATTCCATCAATTCACCGACAGTAATGTTGGCATGCCCCAGCTCCACCACAACCCGGACCTTGGCTTGTTCCAGTCGGTGTTGAATGGCAGAAATGCTTTGTTCATTGGAATGTTGGCCGCTGCGTGCGAACCAAAACTGCGCATTCAACCGGTTGATAATCGGTTCCAACACCACATAAGGAAGACAAATATTCATTAATCCAAAGGTCTCACCGATCCGGACATCCAGCGTGACCAAAACGATCATGTCCGACGGCGGAATAATCTGGGTGAATAGCGGATTAAGCTCCGTGCTTTGATACACCGGATGCAGATCTATCACGACTTGCCAAGCTTCCTGAATGTTATTCAACATTTTCAGGACAACCCGCTTAATCACTGTCAGTTCAATATCGGTCAATTCGCGAACTTTCTCTATGGTAGCGCCCGTTCCACCGAGCAACCGGTCAATGATGGCAAAGGCCAGTTGCGGGGAGAATTCGATAATAATATCGCCTTCCAACGGTTTAAGGGCAATCACATTCATTACGGTCGGATTGGACAACGATTTGGTGAACTCATCATAGGTCAATTGGTCAATGGAAGCCACCTGTACCCGGATCATGCTCCGCAGATAAGCCGATAGCGAAGTTGTCAGCAAGCGGGCAAAGTTCTCGTGAAGCATGACCAAGGTCCGAAGTTGGTCTTTGGAGAATTTATTTGGCCGCCGAAAATCATAGGGTTTGACTTTCTTCTTCTTTTCGTCGCTGATAACTTCATCGACTTTGATAGTCCCTGAAGAAAGCGCCTCAAGCAGCGAATCTATTTCCGATTGCGAAAGAACTTCGGCCACCCCAAAGACACCTCCTACTGGATTACAAAGTCTTGAAAGAACAAGTTGGTCACCTTTCCTTGAACCAAATGGGAATTAATCGCTCTAATTATTTCGCTCCGTATCTGTTCTTTCCCTTCTTTTTCGTCAATTTTCTCTTTGGTATTTCTGCTCAAAATATTGATGATCAAGTCCCGGACCTGTGGAATCCTGGCGGTCAGCTCTGCCTGGGCTTTTTCATTGTTTACTTCCAACGTCACATTAACTTTCAGGTACCGTTCCAACCCTCTTTCATCGGGCTGGAGATTGACAATGATATCATTCCCCAACGACACCAAGGGGCCAAGCATGGCTTTCTTTCCGGCTACCTTCTCCGTCTGGCCGTTATGTTTATTCAAACTCAAAAATAAAACGGTACCCGCCACCACGACGGTGATTAAAAACGCAAAAAAACCGATTAAAACGATTTTCATCATTGAATTGTTATTGTTTTCCTGGGCCATTGGACAACCCCCCGAGAATTTTAATTCGTTTGAATAATAATATCCACCCGTCGGTTTTTCTCCCGGTTTTGTTCCGAAGTATTGGGCACCAGCGGGCGATATGGGCCGTAAGCTGCTACGGAAAGCTGTTCCGGCGGTATTTTAATGTGATCGATCAAATACTTAGTGACATTCACCGCCCGAATGGAAGACAACTCCCAGTTGGAGGGAAACCGATAATTGCTGATGGGCAAATCACACGAGTGCCCCTCGATTCGAATCGGGAAAGTATTTTCCTTCAATATTGCCCCGACCTCATCAAGGATGGGGATGGCTTCTTCCAAAATATCGGCTGAAGCAATCTTAAAAAACAGCCGTTCTTTAAAACTAATGACGATACCTTCCTTGGTCTGCGAAAGCTCGACTTTTCCTTCCAATCCTTTGTTATTCAAAATACTCTGAAGCCGCTGGAACATAAGCTGTGCCGGACTGGGAGTGGTTAACTCTCCAATATCATCCACGGTTATCCCATGTTGCAAAACGCCGACATTGCCTCCAAGGGCTCCCCTAAGTGAATTGGAGATTTGAATATATTTCTTGGCATCAATCGACGAAAACGCATATAACAGCACGAAGAAGGTTAAAACCAGTGTGACCATGTCCCCGTATGTAACCATCCATAACGGAGCTCCCGGTTGAGGTTTCTCTTTTCCATTTCGCTTCAGCTTTCTTCACCCCCCTGTTCCCTGACAGCCGCATTCTGTTTGTCGTTCATGGATTTCCGTTGCGTTGCAGACAAGAAGGCGTTGAGTTTTTCTTCAATGATGCGCGGATTTTCACCCGCTTGAATCGATAGGATTCCTTCGATCATAATTTGCTTGATGAAAATTTCGTCCGAAGTTTTTTGTGCCATTTTCCCGGCGATGGGAATACAAATCAGGTTGGCCCACACTGCACCGTAAAAGGTGGTGATCAACGCAACCGCCATCGAGGGCCCGATCTGATTCATATCATCAAGGTTGGCCAACATTTGAACCAAACCGATAACCGTTCCGATCATACCGAAAGCCGGAGACAATGACGCCCAGGCATCGAAAAAAGCTTTATTCGATTTATGCCGCTCTTCCGTAAAGGAGAGTTCGATTTCCAATATATTTCGGACCAATTCCGGATCGGTACCGTCCACTATCAGTTGAATTCCTTTTTTTAAGAATTCATCCCCTGATTTCTGCACTTCGTCTTCAAGGGCTAATAACCCTTCACGCCGCGCTTTTTTGGCATACTCGACGATCTCCTCCAAGACCGTTTTCGTATTGAGTTCCGACTTTTTTAAGATATGGAACATAGCCTTAAAAGCCCTGCCGATTTCCTCAAACGAGAAATTGATCAACATGGCCATAAAGGAACCGCCAAATGTAATAAAAATCGACGGAAGGTCATAAAACCCTCTCAAGGAACCGCCCAAAGCAATACCGACGGTTATAACGATAAAACCCCCAAAAATACCAAGAATCGTTGCTATTTCCATAATTTCACCTCATGGCATCCCGTCGTGATCAATAAAACTGCCTTTCCCCACAATTTTTCGATATTCAATGATTCGATCGACCACGTCGGCAATGGGATCCTGCACTACCAGACGTTTCCCGTTAATCAAGGTGATCACGGTGTCCGGAGTCGCTTCAATGGTCTCGATCAAATGCGGATTGACCATGATTTCCTCGCCGTTCAGACGTTTAACCGATATCATCCAAACCTACTGCCTTTCTTTCGTCAAAGCGCCCTCTGACTTATTCTTGCCCGTCCCTGCCCGAAGGCAGGGACGGGCTGTTCATTACCGTTTCAGATTGACTAATTCCTGAAGCATTTCGTCGGAGGTGGTAATTATCCGGGAGTTGGATTGGAACCCGCGCTGAGTGATGATCATATCGGTAAATTCCTGCGCCAAGTCCACATTGGACATTTCAACGGCACCCGGAGTGATCAGACCCCGGCCGCTTTGACCGGCGACTCCGATTTGCGGCGTCCCGGAGTTGGTGGATTCTTCAAACAAGGTTTCCCCGGAACGGACCAACCCGGACGGATTGGTAAAGTTGGCAATGGCGATTTGGGCCAGGACTTTGTTCAATCCGTTGGAGAAAACGCCGATAATCTGTCCTGTTTTATCAATGTTGTAGCTTTGTAATTGCCCCATGGGATACCCGTTTTGCGAAGGAGAAGTAATCTCCGATACCGACGATGCAAATTGAGTCACATTGGAGAAATCCGGGTTGATCACCACGGTATCGGCGCCGGTGACCGTGAAGGTAATGGCTGTTCCCGCCGCAGATACCAACCGGCCGGTGGTATCAAAAAGCAAAGTACCGTTGCCGATGACATTCCCCAACGGATCCTTGGTCTCCCAGACCCAACTGTTAATATCGACTTTCGTCACAGTTGTCTTCAAGTTATGCGCATTGCCCAGCGAATCATAGACTCGGGTGGAGGTCACCAAAGAACTGGGAGCCTGAAATTCGCCCGTCAAAGACACCGTTGTCGTCGCATTGACCTCTGCGATAAATGATCCGCCGTTGGCATCTCCCACATTAGGCGCTTGGATCGTCACCGGAGAATTGGAGTCTGCGGCCGTCACGATAAAAGGACCTCCGGTTACCGACTTCACGGTGCCGTCCAAATCCAAAGCGATCCGGCCGGTAACCGTATTGCTGCCGTCGGGCAGCGTTCCGTTGTCAATGGTCATGATATACTCAAATTCATTGTAGTTGGACATTGGGGTCAAAGTAAACGAGACCTTGAAGGATTTCCCCTCATCGTCGGTAATCGTCATTTCTTTATAGCTGAGGGATCCAAAAGTTTTGGAGTCCAAATTGCCGCCGAACTCAATCAAAGTGGTGGCAATCGGATCAATGGTCATGCCCAACGGCAGCTTGATATCGGTGACCGGGCCGCTGGTATCGATGGCGCCCGTCGTGTCATCGGCCACCCAGCCTTGAACGGTCAAACCATTGGCGGGATTGACCAACCGGCCTCCGGCCTCCAGGTTGAAGTTACCAGCCCGGGTGTAATACTGGCGGGAACCGTCGCTCAAAATAAAGAACCCGTCTCCCTGAATGGCAAGATCACTGATATTACCGGTATTTTGCAGATTGCCCTGGGTCTGCAGTATGTCAATGGTAGCGATGCTCATCCCCAGACCGACCTGCAACGGATTGATTCCGCCCCGGGAACCTTGGGGTGCCGAAGCACCGCGTAACATCTGATTTAAAGTATCCTGGAAAGTTACCCGACTGCTTTTGAAACCAATGGTATTCACATTGGCAATATTATTACCGATGACGTCCATCCGGGTTTGATGATTCCGCAACCCGGACACACCGGCAAACATAGAACGCATCATAGTTCAGTTCGACCTCCTCATTTTTCAACCACGTCCATCGTTCGGTGGTTTCGAAGCTTCCTCGCAGTTCAATGCAAGAGGTCCAGCTTCATTCGTTTTTATCTGGCAATCACTGCGCTGTCAATATTGGTAAATACATTCTCTTTTAAGCTTTGGCCGTCCACCGCGGTAATCACGGTCCGGTTTTTAATGCTGACGATTAACGCCAATTGATCTATCAAGATGAGGGATTCCCGGGCTCCTTTGGCCTCCGCCCGATCCACCGCTTCAGTCAGCCGCACCATGTCTTCCGGGCTGAGTTTGATCTGGCGGCTTTCCAAACGTTTGAGCGCATGGGCGGAAAATTTAACCTCTTTTTGCTGAGCGATGGCTTGTTGAAATATACTTTGAAAATCCGGCCCGTTTGAATGTTGAACCGGCGTTTTTTGGGGCGTTAACGGTGCAGCCGGACCGATCTGGGGCGGCCTGATAAAAATGTTATTGTTCATAACGTCGCCTCACTTGCACCCAGATTCCAAATGTCTTCCAGGCCGTATTTTTCGCCTTCGGTCGTATACAGGTTGATTTGCCCGTCTTCGTACTTCACTTCTTTAATGACGACCAATTTCACCGCTTCGGTGAACCCTTGGGAATTATATTTCCGAACGTAAACCGCTTGGTCGACGTAAGACAGAGCTTCCTGCCACAACCCGTCGCCGCTCAATACAGCCAGAACTTCGTCGGCCTTGATTTGAACTCCGTTATTCAGCGTCAAATACATCTCACCGCCGATCTCCCGGGCCGACGTGACACGCCCATACACCAATTGGGTGTAACCGTTCTCTGTAATCTCGGCTTTGACGTTTTTATCGATCATAGTCGTCGCCTGTTGGAACTGGGAAATCTTCACCATGTTTTGCATTTGTTCCAACGAGGTAAATTGAGCCATTTGGGCAATAAATTCCGTATCCTCGGTGGGATTTAACGGATCCTGATTCTGCATTTGCGTAATCAGGAGCTTCAAGAAATCGTCTTTGCCAAGGCTACTTCCGGTATTACGTTGAACGGACGTACTGCTCTGCGTGGAAGTAGTGCTCGATACTTGCATCTTCTTTTTCACCTCCTTTCCTAAGCAATTAAATCAATCAACGACTCCGACGCCTGTCGGGCCGCTTCACCGGGCAGTTCCGCTTCCTCGTAACCCACCGACCATCTTCCGTGGGTTGGCGTTTGATCCTGCCGACTCTGGGAAAAAGCATTCTGATTCAGCGACGGATCTTTCGACTCGTTTCCGGTGAAAACCAACAACTGTTGCACGTCAACACCGTTCTCTTGGAGCTGCCGCTTGAGATCGGCCAGATGAGTCTCGAGAATCGCCTTCACCTGATCGGATTCGGCGATGAACCGGGCTGAAATCAATTGATTTTCCATGGAAATCCGCAATTGGATTTTTCCGAGATAATCCGGTTTCAGGTCCAGCTCCATCTCGCCATGGCCGTTACTTGCCATAATCCTGGCCTTCTCCACGATCTGTTCGAAAACGGTTTCCTTGGTCACCGGAGAAGATTCCGTCCGTTGCGGAATGTCTTCCGCCGCAACCGGTTGTTGGGCTTTATTGGCGAAAGCCGCGTCCAAACCTGCCTCCGTCACAGTCACCGGAGTTTCGACCTTGACATCCGCGGACAAAACGAAATCCGCTTCAGCTTCCGATTCCGGAATCACTTCCGATGCTGTCGCGGCGTCCGAAAAGAACAGGGTTCCCCCGGCATTTTCCGGATCAGCGTTTGACGCTTCCTCATTCTCCGGCCTCTGTCGTAAAGGGGGAGCGATACTCACTTGAGGTTTAAGCCCCTTATTCGACTCCAGCGTGACCGGTACCGATGAAACGCCCTGTCCCATACGGTTTTGATAAGCCAACGTCTGCAACGGTTGGACGGTAACTCCGAAAACAACCCTTTCCGCCTGTCCGGTCTGGACGTTAACGGCATCGGGGCTAAGTCCAGCCGTCCGCCCCCAACGGCCCTCTGATATCTGCTCTGCCGCCTGAGCCTCCCCTGCTTCGTTTCCGGTTACCGCTGGCATTGTTCCCGCCATGGCCTCATTTTCCGTTAAACCGCCAAGATCTCCGCCAGACAAAGATTGCATCACTTGATCCGTCAAAGTTACCGTCCGCCCTTCACCGGAAATCCCCATAACACCCGGGGATGCCGAAAGATCTTCCGGCGCCAGCGCCTCTTCAGGCTGCGGTTGGACAGACAATCCGGCAGCATACCATAAAGCCATTTGGGCTTGAATCGCTTCAAGATCGGATTGGGATACCGATTCTCCGTCAGCCTCAGCAGATAAAGCTTCTCCTTCCGCTGCAGACGAAAGGATTAACTGAAGTTGTTCCAAAATTTCTGCCGGTGTTTCCGAAAGAGTCTTGCCGGCCGGGTTTTTCGTCATCCGGGACGAAGCAGCCGATTGCAACGGTTTGACCTTATTCAGCTTATCCATGATTTGGGACAACATTTGATTAAATTGACCGCCGTCGGCCGTTTGTCCGGATCCTTCTCCCGAAACCGCAGGCATTGCCGGTTGCGAAAAAACAGGGGTTAAATGCAATTCAGCCATTCATTCACCTCCTTCCTTTTTCTTTTATCGGAAAGATCGGCTGGTTAGATTAGAGATTTGTTTCGATTTGCCAAAAATAAAAACAAAAAAGGCGGGAAATCCCGCCTAATTGAGAATCGTAAAATCATCGTCACGGTTTAAGACGTTTTTCCGTCAATGCGACCACATAATCGGAGGACATGTTTTCCATAATTTTCGTGGCCTGCGAAGGACGAATCTCTTTTAAAATCGCCAAGGATGTCTCTACCGGCAATTTTTCGATGACCGCCGCCGCTTTGGCCGGTTTCATCCCGCCGATTAATTCCAGATACTTCTTGATTTCAACCTCTTTTCCCGCACCATTTTTCGGATTATTTGAAGATTTTCCGGAAGCCTCCTCCCTCAGGCGCTGCTTCTCCCATTGGAGTTTTTGGGTTTCGAAATCTTCCCTCTCCTCAGCTAACTTGGCTTCCGCCTTCTTCAGCAGATTTTCCCTGGCACGAAGTTCACTTTCCATATTCTGCAACATCTGGCTGCGTTTCTTCCCCAACTCAACCTCTTTAACCACATTTTCCAGGCCCGGCAATATACTGACCGTTTCCAGAGCCAACCGGTTCACCTCAAGCAATCCAAAGACATCGCAGAGCCAAATACCTAAAACAACGAGAACAACCAGAACGATCGGTAAGCAAAAACCCAAAAAAAACCGGCCCACTCTACAGACCTCCTTATATACTCATCCTTTGCCAGTAACGCCAATCATGGCTCATGATTTACATTTCCCGTCTCCGCCTGCCGGTTGAAACGGGAGGTCCCCAGCTCGTCCAAAAAGTCGATCTCCGCGTGTAACTCCGCATTCCGGTATTCCCGGTATGCTTTTTCTTTCAATTTATCCACGATCTTCTTATCTTTCGACGCTTCAATCAACCGTTCCCGGGCGTCTGCCACGTTGGCCTCGCAGGTTTGCAGACGGGATTCCTCCAGCGTCAACATTCCCTTCAACCAGGCAGTATAACGTTCATAATGAATCATGGATGCCAAATCCAGACTGCCGGACACCCGCTCCCTATAGGAATCCAAGACTTCATCCTGCTGGGCCCGGCGGTATTCCACCTGACGTCGGGCTTCATCCCTCATATACTGCGCCTGGCGCAATTCCTGCTGCCGCTGTTCTTCGATGCGGGTCCGCAATTTTAAAACGGTATCAAGCTTAAACTGAAACTTTTTCATCTTTTAAGCGCACCGCCCATCATTTGAATCAACTGATTGACCGTATCGTTATACGATGCTTTTTCATTGACTCCCTGTTGCAAAAAGCGATTGATTTCAGGAATCATTTCGATGGCCATATCGATCTTGGGATTGCTTCCCCGGTTGTAGGCCCCGATATTGATTAAGTCTTCATTATTCCGGTATGTCGCCAAAATGTTTCGGCATTCGCCCGCCGCTTCCTGATGTTCGGGAGTTGTCAATTCCACCATCAACCGGCTGATACTGGCCAATATGTCGATGGCCGGATAGTGATTGAGATGGGCCAGTTGCCGGGAAAGGACGATATGCCCGTCCAAAATGCCCCGGACCGCATCGGCGATAGGTTCGTTCATATCATCGCCTTCAACTAATACTGTATAAAGCCCGGTAATGCTCCCGGTTTCCGCTGTTCCGGACCGTTCCAACAGCCGGGGCAGCAAGGCAAAAACCGACGGCGTATATCCGCGGGTTGTCGGCGGTTCGCCGATGGCCAGCCCCACTTCCCGCTGGGCCATGGCAAAACGAGTCACCGAATCCATCATCAACATCACATTAGCACCTTGATCCCGGAAGTATTCGGCAATGGCCGTCGCCACCATGGCTCCTTTGATCCGGACCAAAGCCGGTTGGTCCGACGTGGCCACCACAACCACCGAACGGGCCAAGCCTTCAGGGCCCAAGTCCCGTTCCAGGAAGTCGCGGACTTCACGCCCCCGCTCCCCGATGAGCCCGATAACATTGATATCGGCATCGGTATTTCGGGCGATCATACCCAACAACGTGCTTTTCCCCACGCCGCTTCCGGCAAAAATACCGATCCGTTGGCCCCGGCCGCAAGTGAGCAAACCGTCGATGGCCCGTATGCCCATGGCCAGCGGCGTGGTAATCCGTTTGCGGTATAACGGATTGGGCGGAGCGGCACTTAACGGATAAAAATTGCCGGTTAACAGCGGCCCTTTTTCATCCATCGGATTCCCCAGGCCGTCCAAGACCCGGCCGAGAAGCCCTTCGCCGACTTCCACCCGAAGTTGTTGCCCGGTAGCAATAATCTCGGCTCCCGGGCTGATCCCCGACATATCGCCCAAGGGCATCAATACCACGCGGCCCGACTTAAAACCCACCACTTCCGCAGAGACATATTCCCGCTCTTTAAGTTTGATCAGGCAATGTTCGCCCAGGTTCACCGCAGGGCCGTCGCCTTCAATGGTCAATCCCAATATTTGATTGACCCGGCCCGTCGACTTGACCGATTCGAACGAACCGAGCAGCGTAAGATATTTATCAGCGCAAAATCGCGGAAATTCCGACTTAATCATGTTAATCGTCCTATTTTAAGCAATTCCGTCACAATTCGTTCGCATTGAACCTTCACCCGGGCATCCACGTTCCCGATCTCGGTTTCAACGAAACACCCACCGCCTTTGATCGCTGAATCCGCTTCAAAGATGATGGGTTTCGGTTCATTAAATATTTCATCGAAATCCAGTCCGTCTTCAGCCGTAAGCCTTTCCAGATCGTCAGGATGCAACCGCACTTTAATTCGTCCGGCCCCGGCAACTTTCTGCAAAGCTGTGCGGATCATCGCCTGAATCGCCTGACTGTCGGTACGCAATTCTTTTCCGACGATCTTTTCGGCAATGGCTACCGCCAAACGAAGCAATTCCTGTTCGGAACCGACGATCCGGTCCGCTCGGAGCATTTCGGCTTCATTCAACAAAGCCAGCGCATTTTCCAAATGGCCGGCCCATTCTTTCCTGACAGCAGCCTCCCCTGCCGCATATCCCTCTTCAAACCCCCGTTGTTCGGCTTCCGCTTTGATTTGCTGAGCTTCATTGGTTGCCGCTGCCAACAAGGCTTCTCTTTCCGCCCGGGCTTCTTCCAGAATCTTCTCAGCCTGAGCTTTTGCTGCAGCCAACAATTTTTCCGGAGACTCCTCTTCCGAAAAGCCTTCCTCTCCTGACGGCCCGACGGAATCGTCCCATGCGTTATCGACGGCAGGCTCAGCAACCGGCAACACAATTTCGATGGCTTCCAATTGACAGGGATTGGCCTGAATACACTGCTCCGATTTAAAAACCTTAGACAATGAGCTGATCCTCCTTGCCGCGCGAAATAATCAATTCTCCGGAATCTTCCAACTGCCGAATGATGTTGACAATCTTTTGTTGTGCTTCCTCCACATCGCGCAGACGGACGGGACCCATCAATTCCATATCCTCTTTCAACATTTCAGCGGCACGTTTCGACATATTCTTCATAATCAGTTCTTTCACTTCTTCACTGGAGGTCTTAAGCGCCAAGCCCAAGTCTTTAATATCAACCTCACGGAGGAAGCGCTGAATCGCTTTATTGTCAAGCGACAAAATATCTTCGAAGACGAACATCCGGCTCTTAATCTCATCGGCCAATTCGGGATCTTCTTCGGCCAATGCTTCCAAGATCGTCTTTTCGGTTCCCCGGTCAACCCGGTTCAAAATTTCGACCATCGGCTCAATGCCGCCGGCAATCGTAAAGTCATGCATAACAAAGGAAGACAGTTTTTTCTCCAACACCAGTTCCACTTCACGCAGGACTTCCGGCGAAGTCCGGTCCATAGTCGATATCCGCCGGGCAACTTCAACCTGTTGTAACGGAGGCAGCGCCGACAGGATAACGGCCGCCTGTTCCGGACGGAGATACGCCATGACCAAAGCGATGGTCTGCGGATGTTCGTTTTGGATAAAGTTCAACAACTGACTGGGTTCTGTCTTCCTGGCAAAATCAAAGGGGCGGATTTGTAAAGTCGCCGTGAGCTTGCTGATGATTTCCTTGGCCCTTTGCGCTCCCAGCGCCTTCTCCAAAATATCCCGGGCATAATCAATGCCCCCGGTGACAATGTATTCCTGTGCGATGCAGATTTGAAGAAATTCTTCAACGACTTGGTCTTTAACCTCCGTAGGGACCCGCTTTAGGTTGGCGATTTCCATCGTCAACTCTTCGATCTCATCCTCACGCAAGGACTTCATGATATTGGCAGAAACTTCAGTTCCCAATGATACCAACAATATGGCAGCTTTCTGTTTTCCCGTTAATTCCTGCGTTCTTGCCATAAGGCCCTCCCTGTATATTTAAAAGCAAGATAAGGCATGGGGTTCTAAGTTCTAGGCTCTGGGTGTAGAATATCAAACCCGAAACTATAGCTTAAACCCTACTGAGATTTGTAATATCTGTGCACCGTGTACTGTGCACTGTGAACCTGATAAAAGAACTGTCCTCTGTACACTGTTAACTGTAAACTATACTCACGTCTCAATAGTCCTCAGTCAGCCAAGACCTGAGCAAAGCGGCAACTTCGTCCGGTTTTTCCATAGCCAGTTTTTCCAACTGATTGATCCGCTCAAGCCGCGACCGTTCTTCCGGACTCAATTCCAATACGGCTGCCTGTTCCATCTGGGCATTCCCGTCGATCATGGTATCAAGACGGCCGCAGACACCGGGAATGTTCCCTTCGATCTGAGGCTGAACGCTCAATACCTTTTTCAAGATAAACAGCAGTCCGATGATTAATAAAGCGATCAGTCCGTAATGGACCATGGTCTGGACGGGCCATCCCGTTTCCACTTTGACCTCTTGGGTTTCGGGCGGTTTTGAAAATTGGATGGTTTCCACCGTCAGCAGATCCCCGCGTTCTTCGTTGAGACCCACTGCCGCAGCGATAGTGTTCGCCACTTTTTGCCGGGTGGCTACCGGCAAATCGCCGTCAACCCATACACCCACGGTCAAACGCTTGACTTTTCCCGGCGCACTGATTCGAAACTCTTCAACCTTATTGAGCTCGTAATTAACGGTCCGTTCTGACTTTTCGGAACGGTATCCGCCATTGTTGTCATCAACAGCCTTATATTGGGTAATATTGGAGTCGGTTCCGGGGACGCCCACAGCGTTCCCATTACCTCCTTGATGGATTTCGCTACGTTCCTGTTCACTGCGGGGAACACCGGCTTCGCCAAAGGTTTCACTCTTGATCTCCTGATAATCCAGATCCAAATCGGCGTTCACCCGAACCACTGCTTTATTGAAACCGAATACTTTCGCCAGCATACTTTCCAAACGTTTTTCCGTCTGGGTTTCATATTCGATTTTGGCACTGAACGTATCTGTAATGGTACTGATTCCCGGCTTCATTCCCCGCCTGGAACGGAGCTGTGCCGTCAGATCATTAGCAAAGTTATCGATAATCGTCACATTTTCAGGACGAATACCGGTACTTGCCGCCGTTAGATTGGCAATGGCCTCGACCTGCGACTGAGAAAGCACACCGGGAGCCCGGAGCTGCAATTGGACGGAAACGGTTCCTTCCGGTTTGTCCTCGGCAAACAAATAATCCGCCGGATCCGGAAGATTGAGCAATACTTTGGCATCGGAAATGCCGTCCATCCGTTGAAGCGTTCTGGTGAGTTCGCCGGCAATAGCCCGTTGGCGGTTGATTGCATTGCTGAAATCGGTAGCGCTGAACGAATTTTGGTCAAAGATCTCCCAACCGACGACTCCTCCGCGGGGAATCCCTTCTTTTAATAAATTAGCCCGTACCGACACCGCATTAGGTACTTCAATTCCGCCACCGGGCGTCGTACGGTATGGAATCTTCATCTCTTCAAGGTGAGTGATAATATCGCTGCGATCTGCTTCGGTAAGACTGGAATAAAGCAATTGATACCGAGGCGCATTGGCCCAGACCACAATGAAAATGATCAGGCCGACGACCAAAAGCATAACCACACCAGCAATGATACGCCGGGTGGTATCCATCTGGCTCCATAAATTTTTCAACTGTGCTACTATTTCGTTCAAAAGATAACCCTCCAGCTCGAAGGTAGATTTGAAAACAATGAGGGTCCACAGTGACCATTCTCTCTGTTATGCCCACTCTGGTACACGGCAGTCAACCTAAAAAGGGACATCCAGTCCACTATAGACTCCTGTTAAAATTGCATCCGCATAATCTCTTGATAGGCTTCGACAATTTTATTCCGCACTTGAATGGTCATCTGCAACGCCAAGGTGGCTTTCTCAGAAATCACCGTGGACTGATGCAAATATTCCAACTGTCCTGACGCCAATTTGGCGTTCATCGCTTCGGATTGTTGTTGCAATTCATTGACTTCTTTCAAAGCATTTCCAAGCACCGTTTCAAAGGAAACCGCGTTGTGTTTCGATTCGCCGGCATCTTTTCGAATACTTTCCGGCCGGGTTAAGGCAATAGGATTAATCCGGTTAATCATGGTTCACCCCTGTTTCATCAAGTTTAAGCCCGCCCCATTTCCAGGGCTGCCCGGAACATATCTTTGGCTGCATTGAATGCCGTAATATTGGCCTCATAGGCCCTGCTGGCACTGATAAGATCGACCATTTCGGAGACGATGTTAATATCGGGATACGCTACATATCCATCGGCATTAGCATGGGGATGAGACGGTTCATAAACCAGCCGCGGGGCTCTGTTATCCGTCTGAATGCCGACTACACGAACCCCGGCCAATTGGGTTTGCCGCCCTTCCGACGATAAAGCGGTTTCCAAGGCTTCCGCGAATACGGGAACCTTCCGTCTGTAAGGGCCGCCTTCCGGCGTCATCGTGGTATTGGCATTGGCAATGTTATTGGATATCAGATCCATGCGCAAACGTTCTGCAGTCAAAGCGCTGGCACTGATTTCAAAATTACGAAACAAATTCATTATCAACCTCTCCCTTCAATGACCATTCGCAGTCGCGACATTCCTCGCCGCCACGACGAAGCCAACGCCTGATAAAACATGGAATTTTCAGCGATTTTCGCCATTTCGTACTCCACGTCCACATTGTTGCCGTCAACTCGCATGGTGGTGGAATTTTCTCTAATGGTCGGCGGAATGGTCGGCCCACCGCCGCTTCCCCGTAAATGCCGTTGATGGGTAGCCTTCATCTCCAAATCCGGACCCTGGGATGCTTGTTGCAATATCTTGGCAAAATCCAGATCCACCCGTTTATAATTGGGCGTATTCACGTTGGCGATGTTCTGCGCCAACAACTGGCTGCGATACGCCGCCTGATCCAACGCCCGTTCCAGTATCCGGCTGGATTGGGTTTCAACGAAATTCTTCCACACAGGTATCACCCCGACTGAATCTTCGCTTATGACAACCGTCTTTCGACCAGCATTATCTCTTTTTGGAATCGGCTAAATCGCCTGAATAGTTTAGCGATATTTGTTCCAAGCTTTCGGCAAAACCCCTCAAAATCCTTCATAAAATTCTAAATAATGTCTCCGCTTCCGGTAAACCGGAAGCGGGCCGACATGTTCCAAACCAAAGAATATCACAATTTTCAATTAAAGTAACTATTGTTCATGGCAATTTTACACGATAGATATCACATCATGGTTTTCCAGCACAATTCCCAATTCAATCCCTTGGAAAGACAAAAAAATAACCCGGTTAGCCACCGGGTTAACGTGGTTATTTTGCTTTGAATGTCTGGCAACAAGTTTCATCCACCGAATCCGCCGGAGTTCCTGCCAAATTTTGCAGATTCGCATTGGGTGAAACGCCGCCCTCATCATCCGTTTGGATGATAATTTGTTTCGCCGTACAGAGATTTCCGCTAGTCCAGTACTGACAGTTATCTACGGTGCAATTGACATCGGGCATATCCATTCACTCCTTCAGTTATTCTTATGGAGAACATCACTCCAAAGAATAAAATGCCCGAATTAGCCGAAGGTTATTCGTCAAACCCGGAATAACGCGGAAAAAGCCGCACTTTCAGTGCAGCTTTAGCCAAAATTAATCATATTGGAAATTATGTTCCACTTTGGGATATTTCGGATTCAACAATATCTTCATCTTCGGGATGGGCCAAAAGACAAAGATAGCTTTTCCCACCAAATTGTCATACGGCACAAACCCTACATCCGGATCGCGGCTGTCCTTGCTGTAATTGCGGTTATCTCCCATGGCGAACACCGTCCGTTCCGGCACGGTGACGAAATCGTAATCTGTGATCATCGCTTCTTTAATATAGGGCTCCTTCAGTTCTTGGCCGTCAACATACACCTTACCGTCACGGATATAAACCGTTTGATTGGGCCCGGCGATAACCCGTTTAATGTACTTGACCGTAGGATTTTTCGGATATTTCAGTACGATAATGTCGCCGGTTTGAGGCGGCCGAAACCGATAAATAAATTTATTCACCAACAACCGTTCCCCGTCCCACAACGTAGGCTCCATGGAACTGCCCTTGACCAAGAAGGATTGGACCACGAAGATCATGATAAATAGGATGGTGATGACCGCAATGGCAAATGCTTCGACATTCTCGCGAAACTCGGATTTTTTTATCTCCAACATGGAACGTCCTCCTCATCGGGACCGATGCCCGTCGCTTATCAGCTGTCCCGACGTTCTTCGATACGGGCCGATTTACCGGAACGTTCCCGCAAATAATACAATTTCGCCCGGCGGACCCGGCCTTTACGCACTAATTCGATTTTATCCAACATCGGCGAATGAACCGGGAAGGTCCGTTCAACTCCGATGCCTTGGGAGATTTTTCTCACAGTAAAGGTTTCTCTCAAACCGCCATGACTGCGTCGGAGAACAACGCCTTCAAACACCTGAATCCGTTCTTTACCGCCCTCCACGACCTTCACGTGGACTTTAACGGTATCACCCGGTTCAAAATCAGGGATATCCGTACGCATCATTTCCTTTTCCAACGTATCAATAATGTTCATTGGCTGAACCTCCTTTCAAATCAAAACTGATTCAATCTTATTCTTCTTTAAGCAATCGCTGGTCTTCTTCAGTTAGTACCAATTTTTGAAACAAATCCGGCCGACGCTCGGCAGTCCTTTTCAAAGCCTGTTTGCGCCGCCATGCTTCAATCTGCGCATGATGACCGCTTAACAATATTTCCGGAACTTTCATCCCGTTAAACTCAAACGGGCGGGTATATTGCGGATAATCCAGCAGATTCTCAGTGAACGAATCATGAACCGCCGAATTCTCCGAGCCCAACACCCCCGGGACCAACCGGGCCACGGCATCACTGACGATCATGGCAGCCAATTCTCCGCCGGTCAGAACATAATCCCCAATGGAGAGTTCCAAATCGACCCAAGCGCGGATGCGTTCGTCAAACCCTTCATAATGGCCGCAGATCAAGATCAAGTGACGGTAAGCCGCCAGTTGGCGCGCACGTTCCTGCTTAAAAACTTCGCCTTGAGGTGTCAACAAGATAACCTTAGCATCAGGCTTTACCGCTTTCGCAGCTTGTAAAGCCCGATAAATCGGTTCCGGTTTCAAAACCATCCCGCTACCGCCGCCATAGGGGGTATCATCGACCATCCGATGCTTGTCATAAGCGAAATCCCGAAAGTTCACAAACCGGAATTCAATGAGCCGCTGTTCTTGGGCGCGTTTTAAAATACTGTGATTAAACGGGCCTTCGAACATCTCCGGAAACAAGGTAAGAATTTGAATCAGCAGCGGTTCATTCATCGAGCAAGCCCTCCGGAAGATCCACCAGCATCTTGGATTGGCCGAGATCAATCTCCCGAACCACCGTTTTCAATGCGGGGATCAACACCTCTTTCCGGTCACGGTTTCTAACCAGATAAACATCATTTGCTCCGGTCTGAATCACCTGTTCAATTCGGCCAAGCCATTCTCCGGCGGTGGTAAAAACCGATAATCCTTCGATCTCGTCAAGATAATACCTTCCCGGAGGCAATTTCGGCCGTTCATCCCGGGGTATGCACAAAAGCCCCCGACCCAACGCTTCCGCCGCATTCAAATCATCGATCCCTTTAAACTTGACCAATACAAACTGTCGAAACGGACGATAACCTTCAACCTGAAGCTCTCTGACTCCTGAAAGGCTTTTCAGGAAAACCCGCTTCAGTTCGGCGAACCGCCTCGGATCGTCGGTGAGAGGCAGTACCTTGACCTCACCTTTTATCCCTTGGCACTTGACGATTTCCCCAACAGCAATCAGATCGGAACCGTCCATCGAAAGCCTCACCGATTGGTTAATTCGACCGCGACTTTTTTATTGTCCCGCATGGCACAGGACTTCACGACAGTACGAATGGCTTTGATAATACGGCCCTGTTTTCCGATGATTTTACCGACATCCTCCGGATTGACGGTGATCTCAATCAAGGTTTGGTTGTTTCGCTCAAACTTCTCCACAATGACGTCTTCCGGGTGGTCAACCAAGGCTTTGGTAACTTGCAAGACCAAATCTTTCATGGTAACACCTCACTCATTTGCCAGAAGCTTCAGCAATCACGCCAGCCTGTTTCAACAACCGTTTGACGGTGTCCGAAGGCTGAGCGCCTTTTTTCAGCCAGTCCTGGGCCTTTTCTTTGTCGACAACCAATTCCACCGGATCAACAATCGGATTGTAATGTCCGAGAATTTCGATGAAACGACCGTCGCGGGGAGCTCTGGAATCAGCGACCACCAAACGGTAAAAAGGTCTCTTTTTGGCTCCCATTCTATTTAAACGGATTCGAACTGCCATTGCTTCACCTCCCAATCTGCAATAAAATTATATATTGAATTGCCTCGTAGAGCAGCATTTCTCTACATAAAAGGCAATTTAGGTAACTTTCCTTTACTGCCGATCTCAGCCAGCTGCTTCATCATCTTCCGACTTTGTTCGAACTGTTGCAGCAGCCGGTTCACAGCCTGCACGCTGGTACCGGAGCCGGCGGCGATCCGCCGACGGCGGCTGCCGTTGATGATGGACGGATTGGCCCGTTCTTCTTTGGTCATGGATTGGATAATCGCTTCCAGATGGGCCATTTCTTTTTCGTCGATCTGAACCCCTTTAAGCTGTTTGGAAAAATTTCCCGGAAGCATGCCCAAAATCTGATCGAGAGGGCCCATTTTTTTCATCTCCCGCATTTGCGCCAGGAAATCGTCGAGATCAAACTCGGACTTGCGCATTTTGTCGAAGAGGTTTTTAGCTTTCACCGGATCCAGATTGGCTTCGGCCTTTTCAATGAGCGTCAGCACATCGCCCATGCCCAAAATCCGGGAAGCCATCCGCGACGGATGGAAGACTTCGAAGTTTTCCATCTTCTCGCCCATGGCCGCAAATTTGATGGGGCATTGGGTGACGGCCCTGACCGAGAGAGCGGCGCCGCCTCGGGTATCGCTGTCCAGCTTGGTCAGAATCACGCCGGTTAACGGAATCGCATTCCGGAATGCATCGGCCACATTGACCGCATCCTGACCGGTCATGGCATCCACAACCAGCAAAATTTCGTGGGGATGAACATTGGCTTCAATTTGCTTGAGTTCATCCATTAATTCTTCATTGACATGCAAACGGCCGGCGGTATCGATAATGATGACGTCCCGTTGATAGGACTCGCCATACTTTACAGCCTCCCGGGCAATTCGGACCGGATCGGCGCCCTCGACCGTAAATACCGGAATATCCAGTTGTTTTCCCAATACCTGCAACTGTTTAATGGCCGCAGGTCGGTATATATCCGCCGCCACCAATAACGGTCGGCGGCCCTGTTTCTTGAGTAATGCGGCCAGTTTGCCGGAGCTGGTGGTTTTTCCGGCGCCCTGCAACCCCACCATCATAATGACGGTGGGCGGATTATCCGCCATTTTCAAGGGAGATTCTTTCTCGCCCATCAGTTGGGTCAGCTCGTCATAGACCACCTTAATCACTTGCTGACCCGGAGTCAGACTGCTTAAAACCTCCTGGCCGACGGCCCGCTCCTTCACCCGGGCGATGAATTCTTTGACCACTTTATAGTTGACGTCGGCCTCCAATAAAGCGAGCCGCACTTCGCGCAGGGAATCCTCGATGTTTTTCTCGGTCAGCTTACCCATGCCGCGGAGTTTCTTGAAGGTTTCCTGGAGTTTATTGGAAAGGTTCTCGAAGACCATCTGCGAACCTCCTGTATATCGTCGTTAATCGTTGGTATTATATCTATATTGCCACCGGCCCACATCGGCCATTCGAACCGTATCCAAAGATTACTCGGTCGCAATCAACTGCTCAATCTTGGATTGAATCCTGGTCACATAGACATGGCCCGGATGTCCTTGCGGAATACTCTCCGCTAAACTGAGCAAATCGGCATTGATGCTTTTCAGTAAAGCCTGTTGCGTCAAAAAACGCTGGAGCAAACCCAACTTCTCTTCATAATCTTCCAAAATCCGTTGGCTGCGGTGTAATAAATCATGGACCGCCTGCCGTGATACAGCTTCTTTCTCGGCAATTTCCGCCATGGACCAATCCTCATTGTAATACAGATCCATGATCTTTTGTTGTTTTTCCGTTAGCAACCCGCCGTAAAAATCATACAGCAGGCCGGTTTTGACCAAATCTTCCACTTTTGCCTCCGAAAGCTGTCAAGTAAAATTACTTAACAGCGATAGTATACCTCCCCATTATCGGATTGTCAAGTCAATTTCCCGGAAATAACGGTTTCGGACAAAATTTTCCCCGGTTGCCATTCCGGACCGTTTTTGTTGAATTACCGGAAATAGCAGGACTTTTATATATTCTCCCGAAGATGTTATCAAAATCAACGAAAGGCGGTATATGATGAGCAAAAAAATAACCGGTCTTCTGATCTTGGCACTTCTGTTTGGGTTGGGTGCCCAAACCGTGCTGGCCGGCAATGCAATCGAAGACAGGCCATCCAAAGATTACAGTATCGGTTGGCAATATTCCCGGCCCATGAACGGCCTTACCGTAAAAATCCCCGTATCTGAACGTTATTTTATCCAACCGGTGCTTTCCTTTAATACGTCCGAAGACGATACCTTGTCCAAAGGATGGTATTCGGCAGGATTACGGGCTTTCGTCTACCTTCCCGAACGGGAAGACTTCCAACCTTATACCGGCATCGGAGCCGGCCATTATAAACGTTTCCGCGAAGCCAACCACATACTCACCGATTCATTCTCCGCCAACAGTTACGAAGCATTCATCGGCTTCGAATACCAAAAATACGTCATTCGCCCATCCGTGGAAATTGCCATGGGAAGCTATACGAAGAAAAACGGGGATCATTTTGGCGGATTCAGTTTAAACGTGGGATTGGTATACACTTTTTAAGAGGTTTGGCAGACGGGGCTTCCGGTGCGACAGGAAAAGTAATTAGTGGACCACCTGGTTCGAACCGATGCTGTCGCCCGCTGGGAACATACCCGCCCATCCACAGCAGACCCGGTTTTTACCGGTATGTTTGGCTTCATAAAGGGACTTATCCGCATATTCGATTAAACTCCGGACATCCGCGGCATGTTGAGGCAACGTCGCCACACCCAACGAAACGGTAACCGGCGTCTGCACGTCTTTCAGTTGTTCGACGGAACGCCGAATGCGCTCGGCTATCTGCATAGCCAGCGCGTTGGCGCAGTTTCTCAAGACGACTGCTATCTCTTCTCCGCCATACCGGGCCACGATATCCCCTTCCCGGACAGCTTCCACAATCACCCCGGCAACTTTCTTCAAAAGCTGGTCTCCGGCGGGATGTCCGTAAGTATCGTTATATTTTTTGAAATTGTCCACATCGATCATGATCAACGAGAGATTTCTGTCCCGCTTCACCAATTTCTCAATGATCTCGTTAAAATATCTCCGGTTGTAAAGCCCGGTTAACCCGTCAGTATCAGCTTTCCGTTTCTCTTCTTCAATGGCAAGAGCATTTTGAAGGGCAATGCTCGCTTGATGGGTGATGCTCACCAAAATCTGGGACTCTTCTTCCGAAATGCTCTTCACCTGATAGTCGGTGATCACCACCGCCCCCACGACGGTTTCATCGTCGACGACGATGGGATAGGCAAACAACGATTTCACCGGCGTCCCGGCAAAAGAATGGACCAATTCGGTATGTTTAAAAATATCCGAACACAGCAGAGGCTTTTTAAAGACCAAAATGGGTGCCAAGGTTAAACTGTACCGGGTTAGAGGATATTCGTGGTACCGATCCTTCCACGTTTCCTCCCACCCAAACTCATCGGCAATTCGCAATTTCCCCTGCATGTCGAAGATCATCACGGCAGCCATGGGCGTCTCGCTGTGTTCCCGGATGGTCTTTAAAGTTTCCCCGATAATCTGATGAACATCGGAACTTTTGGAAATCTGCTTCAGAAAATTGTTCAGGCGTTGCAGATCATGATTCTTCCTGACCAACGCTTTGCTTGAGATTTCTTCAACCATCAAATAGGTATGTCGCACCAAAAACCCGGCAAAAAATCCGGCTATATACAGATAACCGACACCAAGGAGTAATGAAACCGGGGAACCGTTCCCCGACAAATAGGCACCGGCAACATAGATCCCGGACATCAATGTACACCAGCCGGCCAAACAGGCATACCCCCCGTGAATGGCCGCCGCCACCACCGGCAAAAACAAAAACGGGTAAAGCCGACTCTCGGCTCCGCCGGTCCGGGCGATCATATATGCCGTAAAAATCACGTCAATCCCCAATACCACATAACGCAACGAACGGAGGAACCATTGTTTAAGCGAAGAAATCCCGGACCCCAGAAGATTCCATAGGATGTAAAGCCCGGCCAATACATAATCGCCGGCATTTCCCACAGTCCCCAGCGCCAAACCAATGCCAAGTCCATGCCAAACGGCCAATTTCATTCGAATGTCCATTAATGAAGCCATAAAAACCTGGCGATGATCATCGATCACATTCTCTTTGGATTTCACGCCGTTTCCTCCAACCATCTTCATCTTTTTCTGGGATAATTCGTTAATTATTGGGAAAATTCCTTCTTTTTCCGTTCAATCCGCCACCGGCGAACATCCAAAAACGTGAATTTTAAACAGATTGACATGGACGAATGACATTTTCCCATGTATTCTGATATAGATATACATCATCACACCATCAAAGGAGCTTTTGTATGATTTCACACATCTTGGCCGAGCAAATTCTGATCCTTTTCATGATTATGGCCGTGGGCTTTATCGCTAGGCGCGCCAACATTATCCGGGTCGAAATGACCAAAGGCCTCTCCGACCTTTTATTAAACATCACCCTTCCGTTTTTGATTATCACCTCCTTCAATTCCCGTTTTTCCCAAACCCTGCTGGTCAATGGGGGCGTTGTCCTGGCAAGCACCTTTGCCGTCCACTTCGTCTCTTATGTCCTGGGTAAATTGCTGTTTTTCCGTTATCCTTCCGGTAACCGAAAGATATTGCTCTTCGCAACCGTATTTTCGAATTGCGGTTTTATGGGAATTCCCATCGTCGAAAGCGTCTTCGGGAAATTGGGGGTTTTCTACAGCTCAATCTATTTGATAGGATTTAATCTTCTCGTATGGACCCTGGGAATCATCATCTTCACCGAAAAAGCGGACCGTCAAACCGCCCGGGCCACCCTGACCAATCCGGGAATCATCGCGGTACTCATCGGAACGGTCCTCTTTATTTTTTCCATTCCACTGCCTGCCCCGATTATCAAAACGTTTAGCCTGGTCGGATCCATGACCACGCCGCTGTCGATGATCATCATCGGAGCAACCCTGGCGGACTGCCGATGGAAGGAGTTTTTCTCCGGAACAGCCGTTTATTACGGCAGTTTAACCCGGTTGGTGCTCCTTCCGCTCATCACCATGGGAACCATGATACTCTTGCAGCTGGATCCTACCGTTATAGGGGTTTGCGTCCTCTCCGTCGCCATGCCCGTTGCTGCGACCACGGTTATGTTTGCGGAACGATACGACAGCGATACGCTTTTTGCATCCCGCTTGGTTTTTCTGTCAACGATCCTCTCCGCCGTCACGATACCCGGCCTCATGATACTATTCGAAATTTTCGTCGTTTAATAAGTAAAGGCCGAATTTCGGCCTTATTTACAGCGTTTTCTTTTTTTGCCTTTCCGATCCCGGCAGTCCCTGCGGTATGGACATTCATCCCAGGGAACGACCATATACACCGGCATCGGATGCATAGGCATCGGACTGTAACCGGTCGGACACGGTCTCACCATGGGCGGCACGGCGGGAACCGTACCCATCGGAGGCTCACCGGGCCTCGGCACAGGCGGTACAACCTGGGTCGGCGGCATTGTCGGCGGCTCCGTCGGCATGGGCAACGTGACAGCCGGCGGTTGGGCAGCTGCTGCCGGAATGCAAATCACTTGACCGGGGAAGATCCGATCGGGATTGGTGATCTGGGGATTGGCAGCCACCAATGCCGCCAGCGTAATATTGTTCCGTCTGGCAATCTCAAACAGCGTATCCCCGGCCCGGACCGTATAAAGCATTCCGTTGGGACATTGAACGGTAGTTCCGCCCGGGATACAGATTTCCTGACCGGGGAAAATCTCATTCGGATTGGTAATTTGCGGATTCGCCCGGATCAACGCATCGAGGGTTACCCCAAAACGCTGCGCAATGGAGTACATGGTATCTCCGGCTACCACACGATACAACCGGCCACCCGGGCAAGGCATATCGGATCCTGCCGGAATACAAATCACCTGGCCGGGACGGATTACATTCGGATCGGTAATTTGCGGATTGGCATCGATCAGCCGTTGCAGAGAAATATTGGCACGCCGGGCAATGGAAAACATGGTATCCCCGGAACGTACCGTATATAACTGCCCGTTGGGGCAGGGAGGATTCATGGCAACATGTTCGTTCTCCCCGCTCATGGAGTTTTCATTTATTTGATCAGACATACTGGGACCTCCTCATCCATCAGGGTTAATATTCTAATGTAACATATTCCGGAGTCCCGCATTTGGTCACCATAGGCAGCACGTAAATTTCACAGGCATGAAAAAACACCTCCGAAAACCGGAGGTGTTTGTCGCTTCGCACTCTTTATTCTTGTTCGTTAAGGCGTCTCTCTAACGCATCCAACTGATCGTTCAGTTCTTTCGGCAACCGGTCGAACTTGGCATAATGTTCGCGGATGGAAGCCACTTCTTTCAGCCATTCTTCCTTGTTCACTTTGAGCAATTCTTTCATATCCTCATCGCTCACATCCAAACCGGTACGGTCGATGGCATCCAGCGTCGGCATATATCCGATGGGCGTTTTCACTGCTTTTCCTTCGCCGGTCACTTGTTCGAAAATCCATTTCAGGACACGGCTGTTCTCGCCGTAACCCGGCCACAACCATTTTCCGTCTTTGGTCTTCCGGAACCAGTTGACGTAGAAGATCTTCGGCAGTTTGGAAGCCTCGGTTTTGGTTCCGATATTCAGCCAGTGAGCGAAGTAGTCTCCCATATTATATCCGCAGAAGGGCAACATCGCGAACGGATCGCGGCGAACCTGGCCGATATTGGCGGAAATAGCTGCTGCCGTAATCTCCGAACCAACGATGGAACCCATAAATACCCCATGGTTCCAATCGAAGCTCTGATGCACCAAAGGAATGGTGCTGGGACGGCGGCCTCCGAAGAGAATCGCCGAGATAGGCACGCCTTTCGGATCTTCCCACTCCGGAGCGATGGCCGGACATTGGTTGGCCGGTGCCGTAAAGCGGGCATTGGGATGGGCAGCCGGAGTTTCCGAACCGGGTTTCCAGTCTTGGCCTCTCCAGTCAATCAGATGATCCGGTGCTTCCGTTCCAATACCTTCCCACCACACATCGCCGTCGTCGGTCAAGCCCACATTGGTGAAGATGGTGTTTTTCTCGATGGTGTGCATAGCGTTGGGGTTGGAATCATAGGAGGTACCGGGAGCCACACCGAAGAATCCGGCTTCCGGATTGATGGCATACAATTGTCCGTCAGCGCCGAATTTCATCCAGGCAATATCGTCTCCGATAGTCTCTACTTTCCAGCCGGGGATGGTCGGAATCAACATGGCCAAATTGGTCTTTCCGCACGCACTGGGGAAAGCGGCCGCAATATATTTGGTCACGCCCTTGGGATTGGTAATTTTCAAAATCAACATATGCTCAGCCAACCATCCCTCTTCACGAGCGATGACCGAAGCGATCCGCAAAGCGAGACATTTTTTGCCCAACAAGGCGTTTCCGCCGTATCCGGAGCCATAAGACCAGATGGTCCGTTCCTCCGGGAAATGGCTGATATATTTCTGCTCAATCGGAGCGCAGGGCCAAGCCACATCTTTCTGCCCTTCGGCCAGCGGCGCACCGACAGAATGCAAACACGGGATGAAGTCACCGTCGCCCAATACATCGAGGACCTGTTTGCCCATACGGGTCATGATCCGCATGTTGACAACAACATAAGGGCTGTCGGTCAATTCCACACCAATCTTTGAAATCGGAGAACCAATGGGACCCATTGAAAAAGGAATCACATACATGGTCCGGCCTTTCATGCAACCCCGGTACAGCTCCTTCATGGTGGCTTTCAATTCGTCGGGGTCGATCCAGTTATTGGTGGGACCGGCTTCCTCTTTGGTTCTGGAAGCAATATACGTACGATCCTCAACCCGGGCAACGTCTGAAGGATGGCTGCGGAACAGATAACACCCCGGCCGTTTTTCCGGATTGAGCGGTTGGGCCATACCCGACTCCACCATCTCTTGGAGGAGGCGCTCATATTCTTCCTGCGACCCGTCACACCAATAAATCCGGTCGGGTTGGCAAAGTTCCGCCATTTCTTTAACCCAGTTTTGCAGCTTTGTGTTCATCTCTTTACTCCTCTCGCTCTACGATTTGTTTTATTATAAAAAGACAATGTACGACAAAATCAAGTTTAGGATAACCAAATCCCCTCAATAAACTCAATTAAGTTTAATTGTAAAGAGTACGTGAAAACCTGTCAACCGCTTTCGCAACTGTATACAATACACAATGGTGGACTTCTTGACACGTATCATATTATTTATCGGCTGCTCAACCCGAAAAGGATGTTAAATTTCGATGAATTTTTGCCGACAAAATTGTTAAAAAGACCGTTCCTGTAAGGAACGGTCCCGAAGACGGCACTTGGAAGATACATCGTATCAACCCCGCGAATTCCAGCCGGCCAAAAAGATCCGTACTGTCCTTTCCGTGGCATCGATAAGCAATTCAGTGGCTTCGCGAATGGCTGTTTCCTGGCTTACCGGGCCGGTAACGATGGGAGCTACAGCCGCTACCCCGGTGTCATAAATACATCGATAATCTTTATCCAAAGCGCCGGACAAAGCGATGACAGGTACCCCGGCCTGTTGCGCCGTTTTGGCCACACCGCTGATGGCCTTCCCCATAACCGACTGCCGATCGATCCGTCCTTCACCGGTAATAACCAACGCCGCACCTTGGATTCGTTGGCTTAGCCTGGTAGCATCCATCATTAGCTCAATGCCCGACACCAATTTGGCGTTTAAGAAAGCCATCATCCCGGCTCCCAATCCGCCGGCGGCACCGGCTCCGGGGACATCCGCCACCGACTTCATCAACTGTTCCTCGATGACCCGGGCAAAATTGGTCAACCCTTGATCCAACTGTTCGATCACGGCCTGACTGGCTCCTTTTTGCGGTCCATAGACGGCTGCCGCACCTTCCGGCCCGGTTAATACATTCTCAACATCACAGGCAACCACAAACTCGGTCCGGGCAACCCGGGGATCCAATCCGGACATATCGATCTTGGCCAGTGACCCTAGCTCCTGTCCCCCTTCACCTAGCTCAAACCCATTGGCATTCAAAAATCGCACGCCGAGAGCTTTCGCCATGCCCAAACCGCCGTCAATGGTGGCGCTTCCTCCGATACACAACACGATCTTGGAAACCCCTTCATCCAAGGCGGCGCTGATCAGTTGCCCTGTACCGAAGGTGGATGTTTTCAGGGGATTGCGTTCATTTTCCGCCAAAAGCTGCAAACCTGAGGCTGCAGCGATTTCAATCACTGCAGTGGAACCATCGCCGGATAACCCAAAGAATCCGGTGATCAACCGTCCCAACGGATCCTGAACCAACGTTTTAATGATCCGCCCGCCGGTCGCTGAGATAAACGTGTCGACCGAGCCTTCGCCTCCGTCCGCCAACGGGATTTTTTCCACTTCGGCATCGGGAAGAACCTTCTTGACGCCACGTTCCATCGCCAAACATACCTGGACCGAAGATAAACATTCCTTAAATGAATCCGGCGCTAATACAATTTTCATGTGATCACCCGTATCAATTAATACTTAAAAATAATATCACTAATCCTTAGAAAAAATTAACTGTTCAATTTTTACAAAACCGCCAATATTATTATAATTACTTTTAAATTGGTTTGTAAATAAAAAAAACCCAGTTTCTTGAATTTTTCTGGAAAACAGAAAATCGCGAAACGGGATTTTCACGGCAATCAACCTTATCCAAACGCCGTCATGTTGCAGGTTTTTGATTATTCAGCACGGCCTCATTGGCCTTTCGCAGAAACTCCCGGGACTCTTCCCAAACGTTTAAGGACTGGAGCTCAGGATAACTGAAAAATCGGACGCGACGGCCTTCAGGATTCTCCAGGATGGTTTTTTCGTATTCCATCAGAAACAGACAGGTGTCAATCTGGATTTGTTGCTGATTCCGATACCATTTGTAGCGAAAATTTCCCAAGGGAAACAAAATTTTTGCGGAAACACCGGCTTCTTCCACCACTTCCCGCAAGGCAGCCTCTTCAGCCGATTCTCCCTCTTCAATGTGTCCGGCAGGAATGATCCAGCGTTCCCGATCGGACTTACTGGTAACCAATAAAAATTCATGCCGGCCGTCGGCATAGCGGCACACGATGCCGCCGGCTCTGTATTCCAAAGGAACATTTGTTGACATCATTCGATTCACCCATTCACTAAAACATAATTTTCTGACGGCGGGCCCAAATATTGCTGAGCACTCCGACAGCAACTAAGCTGGCGATCATGGAACTTCCTCCGGAACTGATAAACGGCAGCGGAATACCGGTAATCGGCATAATCCCGATATTCATCCCCACATTCTCCAACACATGGAAGAGGAACATGGAAATGATTCCAACTGCGATTAAACTTCCGGTTTTATCCCGGGCCTGTAACGCTATGCGCAGTCCCCGCCAAATAAAGGTAAAGAAGAGAAAAAGTACGCCAAAGCCCCCGACAAACCCCAATTCCTCACATAAAACCGCGAAGATAAAATCCGTATGATTCTCCGGTAAATAGCCTAACCGTCCCTGGGTACCCTGGAACAAGCCTTTCCCGGAAAACTGCCCGGAGCCTACCGCAATCATCGCCTGAATCACATTCCAGCCGCTTCGGTGCGGATCTTTTTCCGGATTGATAAAACTGGTCAGCCGGTTAATCTGGTATTCTTTGATAGGCAACGGAGTGCCTAAATATTTATGGCCCAGGAACATCAAGACAACGCTCAAAATCCCCGCCAAGATGATCACCAACAGTTTTTTACCTGGTGCTCCGGCCATATACATCATGATAAACATGAAAAAAATGAAGACCAACGCCGTCCCCAAATCCGGTTGGAGCATAATCAAAAGCAAAGGGCAGCCCATATACAAAAAGGGGCCGATAAAATCGTAAAAAGATCGCAAGCTTTCTTTTTCAGCCAAATATTTCCCGAACAAAACGATCATAACCACTTTGGAGAATTCCGACGGTTGGACCCCGAACAACCAACTCTTCGCCCCGTTTCTTTCCGTTCCAAAGATCAACACCATCAACAGGACGAGAATATTCAGCACATACAAAAGTTGAGCCATTCGGTCCGAAATCCGGTAATCAAAGGACAGGACAATTGCCATGGCAACGAAACCGATAAGCACCGCAACCAATTGCTTTTTAACAACATAAAACGGATCGCCGCCGGTAAGCTGAGTTTTAACATTGGTGGTGCTGTACACCATCACCAACCCAACAATCAACAACAAACCGACAACCACCAGAACGGTATAATCTAAATTTTTCAGTAGCCGGCGATCCATCTGAACACTTCCCTCTTCGCCTTATCTTTCAGGTGACATCGTAACAAACGACTGCCAACGAAAGAAGTTGCAGTTATTTTGATGGTCCTTGGCACCCTGCGGTTTCATGATTGGGATATTCCCGGTTCCGATATTTATCGTTTGATTTTCTTCACGGGAATATTGGCAATCAATGCCGTCGACCGTTCTCCCGCATTCAGTTTGACTTCCATATTTTTCTCGTCGATCTCCATGTATTTGGAGATCACTTGGAACATCTCCTCTTTCAAGGATTCCATCAAACCTGTACTAACACTGGCCCGATCGTGAACCAACACCAGGCGCAAACGTTCCACGGCCATATTTTTGCTGGCTGTATCTTCCTTAAAAAACCTGTTAATAAAGTCCACGTCAATCCCTCCTTCACTGATAATCCGGATTCGACAACGTCGTCAAAGATAAAGAGGTCATCCACCCGTTCCATTGCCTGCTTATATTATTTTTTCAAAAAACGTTTGATCCGTTCAAAGAATCCCAGATCGAAATCCAGAGACATAAAGGGAACTTTTTCCCCTTCAATCCGGGCAACGATGTTCCGATAAGCCTGTCCTGCCCGGGAAGACGGATCGCTTACTGCCGGCTCGCCCCGGTTGGTTGATACGATAATACTCTGATCGTCCGGAACAACGCCAAGAAGGGTGATGGCCAAAATATCATTAACGTCATTGACGTCCATCATATCCCCCCGACGGACCATATCCGGCCGAACCCGGTTAATCACCAGTTTGGGATCGGTTATCTCATAGGTTTGCAACAGCCCAATAATCCGGTCCGCATCCCGAACCGCGGATACGTCGGGCGTAGTCACGATAATTGCATCATCGGCACCGGCCACCGCATTTTTAAATCCATGTTCGATACCGGCCGGACAGTCAATTAAGATATAATCGAAATCCAATTTCAATTCTTCGCAAAGTTCCACCATTTGTTCGGGTTTGACGGCATCCTTCTCTTTGGTCTGGGCCGCCGGCAACAAATAGAGGTTATCAAAGCGCCGGTCCTTAATCAATGCCTGACGCAATTTGCAGTTTTTCTCAACCACATCGATGAGATCAAAAACGATGCGGTTTTCCAAACCCATGACCACATCGAGATTGCGCAAACCGATATCCGCATCGATCAAAACGGTCTTTTTGCCGCGAATGGCCAGCCCGGTTCCAATATTTGCACATGTGGTGGTTTTACCCACTCCGCCTTTGCCGGACGTAATGACGATGACTTTCCCTGACATTCGATGACCTCCTCATATGTATCAACTTATCAACTGAATTTCTCAACGATGATCTGATCGTCTTTCACCTTGGCGATTTCCGGACGAAAATCTTTGGTACGTTTCAATTTTTCCCCGCCCCGGGCGATCACGTCGGCTATCCGCAACTGAACCGGGTTGATTTGAAACGCAAAGATCCGGACATTCCGATCCCCTTGCATCCCCGCATGGGCCGTTCCCAGTAATTTCCCCATCACAATAATATCTCCGGAAGCCATAACCTCGGCTCCGGGATTAACATCTCCCCAAACCAGGACGTTCCCGTCAAACTCGATCCGCTGCCCGGAACGTAACGTTTTCTGAACGGTAACCGTCTGGACAACGCGTTCGTCACGGGCCGCTTTGCCCCTGGAAAACGGGCGTTTAACCGGGCTTGCCGATTCTCCGGTACTGCGCAGGACCAAACCGTTCTCCTGAAACAGACGAATCAACGCCGCTTTTTCCTCCGTCTCCAGTTGCCTGTTCCCCAGCTCCAGATTGATCTTGGCGCCATTAAAAAAATTATGAGAGTTCTTGAGATGATCTCTCAATTCCTGCAAATAGTTTTCAAAAGGGCCGGTTTCCGGAATGATCAACGTCAGGCCGGAACGGTACCCTTTAAAAACGATGGTATTGCCGGACGGACTTCCTGTTTGAAGTGCATCGCCATTATCCGAAAATGCCATGATATCTCCCTGTATATCGTTTTTTCCTGACTTTATAAGATTAACAGTAGATCATTCGATGTTTTTTAAAAAAATCCTCCTTATAACGGAGGATTCAAGATGTTTTATCGGTTTTTCGTATCTTCGGAAGTAACGCCTGGCGTTGCCGGCAGATTGGAGGGAGATACCGGTTGGCCGGCGGAAGCCTGTTGAACCGGAGCTACCGGTGCAGTTGAAGAACCATGGCCGGCGGCCGACCAAGCCTGCCGATTGGCCGTAGCTTCTGTAGTTTCCGGCTTTTTCCCTTCCTTCGGGTCCTCATCCCCAATACCGAAATACGCCTCAAAGATTTTCCGGGCAATAGGCGCTGCACCGGCACTGCCTGAGCCGCCCTGCTCCACAAAGACGACCACGACGATCTCCGGTTTGTCAGCCGGAGCGAAGCTGGCAAAGACCCCGCCGTTGTCATAACCGTAACGTTGTGCCGTTCCGGTTTTTCCGGCGACCGGGTATTTATCCAGCGGGAATCCACGAAAATAGGCAGCCGCCGTTCCGCCGCTGATCACTTCTTCCAACCCTTTTTTGACAATGGCCAAATCTTCAGCGGGAATGTTTAATTCCCGAACTTTTTGGGGCGGAAAACTTTTAACGGTTTTTCCCGACGCATCAGTGATCTTCGTCACCACCCGCGGTTTGTACACGACTCCGTTATTAGCCAATGCCGCGTAGAATTGGGCCAATTGAATGGGGGTTACCGTCAAATACCCTTGGCCGATGCCAAAATGTAAGGTTTCCAGAGGGAACCACTTTTTGTCGCGGGTGTTTTTCTCTTTCCACTGCCGGTCGGCAACGAATCCTTTCTTCTCACCAGGATAAAGCTCAATGCCGGTGGGCTTGCCGAATCCTACATACCGGGTATACTCGGCCAAAGCATCCACACCGATTCTTCGGCTTAATTCGGCCATTACGATATTACAAGAGTTTTTCAAACCGTCAATGACGGTTTGTCGTCCGTGAGGTGCCTGGCCTCCGGTAGCCGTCCAGCATTTAAAGCGATGTTTCCAAACCGGATCATACCCATTGCAGTAAAACTGATCCTGGGCAGTCACCTTTTGCTCGTTTAAAGCAGCCAAAACCGTCACCGGTTTAAAGGTGGACCCCGGTGCGTATTCGCCGCCAATGGCCCGGTTTAACAAAGGCGTCAGTTTGTTATTGTATAGGTTGTTGGCCACCTCTTTCGAAATGGGCCCTACAAATAGGTTCGGATCAAAGCCGGGCTTGCTGACCATGGCCAAAATGTCGCCATTCCGCGGATCCAAAGCGATAGCCACTCCGGCTTTGGCATTCTTATACTTCGTATTCTTTTGTAGATATATCAGATGTTCCTCAAGGGCTTTTTCCGCCGCTTGCTGAACTTTGTGATCGATGGTCAAATGGAGATTATTGCCGGGTTCCGGTTCCTTCGTTTCCAATTTGGCCTTACGGCGTCCATGAATGTCCACTTCAAAGACTTTTCCGCCGTCCGTACCGCGAAGGTACTGTTCATACGTGCGTTCCAATCCGCTCTTGCCGATCAAGTCCCCCAGCTTATATCCGTCCGCCTTCATGGCCTCCAATTCTTTATCATTAATCTCCCGGATATAGCCGAACAAATGACTGGCATACTCGCCATATTTATAGTACCTCACCGGAACCTCGTCCACTTCCACCCCAGGCAGGTCCATTTGGGCTTCCAAAATCTTAATGGCGGTGGCCGGATCGATATCCTTTTTAATCGTCACATATTGATAAGGACTTCGGTTGCTCTTGGAATCCGGCTGCAATTTAGCCTCAATTTCGCTGACCGGCATCTTTAAGATCTTGGCCAGCAGCGCTATCACCTGCGGCTTATCTTTCACGTCCTCCGGAACAACTGAAACATTCCGGGAAATACGGGTTGAAACCAATATCTCCCCATTACGGTCATAGAAATACCCCCGAGGGGCATTGATCCGTATGACCCGGGTTTGATTGGCCCGGGATTTGACCATGATCGTAGCGCCTTCCATAATCTGCAGCACCCACAATCTGGCAATCAGCAACAAAAAAATAACCAGAATCATCCCGGCCAATATTTTAAATTTCGGCTCCAGCTGTTTGGAAACGGACTCCTGCACGAAAGAAGTACCTCCAATTCTCAAGCTTCACGATCAGCCAAAAATTTCTCCATCTTCAACAGGAAATAATAGAGTAGCGGTGCCAACAAACTATTATAGACGGCCATAGGGAGTATTGCGGAAATAAACAGCAGATCAAAGCGGTAATTCGCATGAAAGGAAATATGCATCAACAAATTGAAAGCTTCAAAAATGACGGTTCCCAAAAATGCGGCCAATACCGGCACCAAAAGATTATCTCTGAAAATTATCTTCTGGAGAAGACCTGCAGAAAATCCGGCAGTCATCTTGGCCAACGCCCCGATACCGACGATACCCCCGGATAAAACATCCATAAACAACCCGGCAATGAGCCCAAAAATAGCGCCCTTATAAAAGCCATGATACAACCCATAGGCGATGGCCAAAATCAAGATGAGATCCGGTTTGACATACCCGGGCAAATCGATTTTTGCCAGCCAGGTTGATTGGACTGCAACCGCCAAACTCACCGTCACGGCCAACATCACAAATCGCATCATTCTCCTCCAGGCGGTATAATTGCAGAAGATTCCGTAAACGGTTCTGCCGAATCGTCTTTTCGTTTGATGACAAAGACGGTACGAAGCTGATTGAACTTGACCGCCGGCCGCAATATGGCTTTGGCCACCATCTTGTTCGGGCCGTAGCTGACTTTGACCACCCGACCGATAGGAATACCCCTGGGAAACAGATCACTGGTTGCAGCCGTAATGATAATATCGTTTTCCTTTAAATCGCTGAAGAAATTGTCAACGGCCGGCCTGACCGTACACTCTCCCAAATACTCGCCGCCACCGGTAACGATGGCCATATTTTGGGTCCGTTTGACCATGCCTCCAATATAATTCCCATCCCGCGGGTCGGTCAACAGGATCACTTCGGCGGTATAATCCCTGACTTCCAGAATCCGTCCAACAACACCTTTAGGGCTGATAACGGCCATATTTTTTTTGAGGCCGTCATTTTTCCCCCGGTTAATCGTCAGCGTCCGGCTCCAATTGCCGGGATTGACGGATATGACTTCGGCAGCGACCATTTCATGGGTCTGAGCTTTGACAAATCCAGCAGCTTGCCGTAACTCCTCATTTTCCTTTTGCAACTGCTCCAATGTGAGTTGCCGGGTTTTTAGCCGTTCAATTTCTTTCCGGAGCAAATCGTTTTCCACTTTCAACTGGGCCAACCGGGTGACGGTTTTCCAGCTGTCATGAAGGACCATTCCACAATAGTTGAAAATACTTTCGAGCGGAGCCATGGCCGTGTTGAAAAAATACTCCACTTTTCCTTCGCTCTCCCTTTCCCGGGAGGTTACAAACATGACCCACGTCAACAAAAGGAATATTAAGGCGATGATCAGAAACCGCCGATCGGCAAACCATTGCATTAAGATGCCACCTTATGCCATTTTTTTATTGGAAATCAATACCCGTTTCAAAACGTGGTAATCTTTTTCCAACGCCATCCCCGTACCCCGGGCTACGCAGGTCAACGGATCTTCGGCTACCTGGACCGGCATTCCGGTTTCTTCCGACAGCAACCGGTCAATTCCGCGAAGCAATGAACCGCCGCCTGACATCACAATGCCTTTATCCAAAATGTCAGCGGCCAATTCCGGCGGAGTCCGTTCCAGCGTAAGCTTCACCGCTTCCACAATGCTGGAAACCGGTTCGGACAATGCCTCGTGAATCTCCTGACTGGAAATGTTGATGGTCTTGGGAAGCCCGGTCAGCAAATCGCGGCCCCGGACCTCTTTTGTTTCGGTTTTCCCGTCAGGATAGGCTGAACCAATCTCTTTCTTGATATCTTCGGCTGTCCGTTCGCCGATCATCAAATTATAGTTGCGTTTGATATAATGCACAATGGCTTCGTTCATTTCGTCGCCGGCAACCCGGACTGAACGGCTGGAAACGATGCCACCCAAGGAAATCACGGCCACTTCTGTAGTTCCGCCGCCGATGTCGACGATTAAATTACCGGCGGGTTCTTCCACTTGCAATCCGGCACCAATGGCCGCAGCCATGGGCTCTTCGATCAGAAAAACCTCCCGGGCTCCGGCTTGAAGGCCGGCATCCATAACCGCCCGTTTTTCAACTTCCGTCACGCCGGAAGGAACACCGATAATCAACCGGGGCGATAAAATTCCCACATTCTTTCCGGCCTTGGAAATAAAATACCGCAACATCTTTTCCGTTACATCAAAATCCGCGATAACGCCGTCTTTCAACGGTCGGACCGCCACAATGTTCCCAGGCGTCCGCCCGACCATTTGTTTGGCTTCGGTTCCTACAGCGAAAATATTGTTGGTTTCTTTGTCAATAGCGACGACTGTCGGTTCCTGGAGAACAACCCCTTTCCCCTTGACATAAACCAATGTGTTGGCAGTCCCAAGGTCAATCCCCATATCCTTTGCAAAACGTCCGAAAATCGATTTTAACATTCATGTAGCTCCTTCCAGATCATATTCATAGCTGAGATTAAATACAACGACTTTTGTTTCATCAAAAACGGCGCACGGTCACGGCCCCGGATCCACGGATCTCATGTCAGGCCAAATACCCGTACTCCTTCAGACTGACAAACCGGTTATCACCGAAAATAATATGGTCGATAACGTGAATCCCCAGAATCTGCCCTGCCTCCTGCAGCCGTTTGGTTAATCGCAAATCATCCTGGCTGGGGGTGGGATCGCCGCTGGGGTGATTATGAGTCAATATCAGCCCGGCACTGTTCATCTTCACCGCCTCCTTAAAAACTTCCCGGGGATGAACCGGCGAAGAACTCAAAATGCCGATGGCTGTTGTTTCCACCCTTAACACTTGGTTCTTTACATTGAGATGGACCACTTTAAAATGTTCCCGGTCCAGATCCTGATAACTGGCTTTGAGTAAATCATAAACATCCTGAGGCCCCTTTATCGAAGGAAGCAGCACCGGATTACTGGTCAGTACGCGCCTGCCAAGTTCGAAGGCTGATTTGATCTGGACGGCTTTCGCCATTCCAATCCCCTTCACCTTGGCAATCTCTGCGCACGAGGCTCTGGCAACCCCGCGGAGATCATTGAAATGCACCAAAAGTTCTTCGGCCAAAGCCAAAGCGGTCCGGCCTGCCGCACCGGTCCGAATGATAATCGCGATTAATTCTGCAGCCGAAAGGTTTTCCGGTCCATGATGAACCAATCTTTCCCGAGGTCGTTCCTCCAAAGGCAATTGTTTCATCGTCAACCGCTTTGCCACTGAATCACCTCGCTATGGGGACCCCCAATTCCCGAAGAATCAGCGCCAGTTTACTTAAAGGGAGACCCACTACATTAAAGTAACAACCATCAATTTTCTCAACAAGAATGGCTCCAAGGCCTTGGATTCCATAGGCGCCCGCCTTATCCAAAGGTTCGCCGGTTGCAACGTAAAACTCAATTTCTTCAGGGGTTAACTCCCGAAACCAGACTTTGGTTTCGACATAGTCAATCCGCTCTGTTTTTTCCGATGCATCGACGACGGCGAGGCCGGTAAAAACTGAATGGACTTTGCCGCTGAGCTTTGTCAGCATCCGGACCGCATCGGCTGGATCCTCGGGCTTGCCCAGAATCATCCCGTCAGCAACGACCACCGTATCCGCTCCGATCACGATTCCCGTTGCTATATCCGCTGCAACCGAACGGGCTTTACGCAACGCCAATTCCATGACAGCGGAGGCGGGGTCAAGCCCCGGCGGAAGTTCCTCTGAAGCATGACTGGGGATAACATCGAAACGGCACCCGATTTGACGAAGCAATTCGACACGCCGTGGAGACATAGAAGCTAAAATGATAGGTTTCATGGTTTCTTTCCTATATCCGGTATGAACATTAATAGCCGAATTTACATCCGACGATACGCGATAATACCCAATATAACTCCAATAATCGTCGCCACATTCAAATGAATTCTAAACCCGAAGGTCAATGAAAATGCGTCTGCCAAACGAAAGGTTTGTGCATTCATCTCCGCTGTGGCTCCGGTCGCCATAAACGGCAGATAGGGACGGAGCAACTGCCCCAAAATGGTACCGGCGATAAAACCGATGAGAATGAAAACAATTAGTAAAATCCAATTGTGCGAAGAACGGCCTGCCATTGGTTCACCTTCCAATCTTCTCGGGAATTCCACATCTATAGAACAAAATCCTTTTCAAATTCGAAAAAGCGGTTAAAAATATTTGGCAATCTTAACTGAAAAAGGGAAGGGGCACAATGGCATTTGCGGGGAATAGCGTCATCACCTGGCCAAGAGCATTTCCCAGTATAATATTAAGTGAAAAACCGCAATATCCTTCATGCTAAATTGGAAGAAACGACCCCGCGGGGCCGTTTCATGATATTGCCTTTGCCTTCTCGACAAATTGCTTAATTTTCTCTTTTGATTCCGCATCCAACCGGAGAAAACGCATCCGGACAATTTGCTTGGCAAACTTATCTTCCTCCATGCCATACCCAACCACTTCCACCTCAGCCTGGATCTTGCCCTGCCCGGTAAGGATAAACTGGCATTGGTAAACTCCCAACGGAACTTCCCGATCAGCAATCTTTTGCATTTTAAGACCGCCCAAACTGATATCCCGCAGAAAACCGCTGATCGGTTCGGCCTGCCCCGGAACGGTCAATGATACAATAATCGAACTGGCTTTCACCCGTTCATAACGGCGATAAAACTGTTCTTCCTGACCCAAGCTATGTCACTCCTTGTCCTTGGCCTAACAAAATGTCTTAAAAAACACCGTATCCAAAAATCGATCCGCCAAAACCCCCTGCATTTCCTCGCCAAATTGGTGATAATCCTCTAAATAATAAATCTCCGTCCCGTCGACGCTGAAAACCCAGGCATCGCCGGCGGCACGACAGGCCGAAACCGCCTGCAAAATCGTTTTTTCAATCACACCGCGGTGTCGTTCTACCATCGGCGAGATAAAAGCAACAGGAACTTCCGGATGCTTTTCCCGGATGATGTGGAGCCATCCGATCATGTTGTCTAAAAGCATGGATGGTTCCAATATTTCATCACCGGGGCCCCATTCCACCCCCACTGTAATAAAATCCACGGCAGGCAAATCCCGAATCATACAGGCAATCATCGGTTCAAACCGAACCGGCCCGTCAAAACAAAGATTTGTCAACCGAAGGTTGAGCTTTTTGGAAACCATGGCAGCCCACACTTTGCGGGGCCTACTCACCACCGTGGCCCGACCGAAAAAACCGCCGTAATGAATCCAGGATTTCCGGTTTATTGGACTGACGGAAATCTTCGCACCGTTATCCACCTCCACGGTTTTGAGCTTCAGCGGATAACGGTGATCCGTCTCGATCTCAATCCGTTTGTTCCCCGGAGGCAGCGGATCAAACAAAACTTCGCCGGAGGCCTGTTGAACCCGGACATCTTGAATAAACAGTCCGTCTACATAAAGGCTGAACGTTTGCCGCGGCTGAAAATCTTCCACCATCAACCGCAGTTCCGTGGAATCCGTCATAAAGGCCAACCGGACTCCGGCGGCATCTCCCGCTCCCCGTCCGGAGATCCCGGGAAACAGATGGATTCGGTCTCGGTCAATGCGCCACGGCATTGCCCATGAACCTTCATCCTGAACCGAGACAGCCCCTTCAAACTGGAACACCCGATCCTGATACGTAAATGATCGCATAGATACACCCGTTTACAATGATACCAAACCCATAAAACATTGTTTTTTTCGATAAACATGAAAGAATTCCTTTTCTAAGTTGATATTAATATTTTCAGGACTTGTGACTCAGCCCGATTGCTTGTCCCGATGCTGAAGATAGAACCGGACAAAACTTTCAAAAGTATATTCTTCAAGCCCATCCAGATTTTCCGATACTGCCCGAAAAAAACAAGAAGGAATTTCACCTTGTTTTAAATTCTTCTGAATACACGGATCGCAACCTTTGCCAAGCTTCATCGGATGTACTGGACAATTGGTATCCTTACATGGGCAAAAATGCATACTGATATTCAATCCTTTCATTACATTAAATTAAAGCGAAGCCTGCCACCCTCCGTCAACATAAAGGGTATGGCCGTTGACGTAATCGGAAGCCGGAGATGCCAGAAAAATCGCGGCTCCGATCAGGTCTTCCGTCTTTCCCCAGCGGCCTAAAGGTACTTCTTTTTTGACCCATTGGTCAAATTCCGGATCCGCGGCGAGCGTTGCCGTAAGATCAGTCTCGATATAGCCCGGCCCGATAGCATTAACCTGAATATTATACTTGCCAAGCTCTGTGGCCAGAGATTTGGTGAGCATCTTCAAGCCGCCCTTAGCGGAGCAATAATTGGCAATGGTCGGCCGGGCCGCTTCCGCATTAAGCGAAGTGATATTGATGATCTTTCCTTGGCGGCGCTTGATCTCATATATCGGGATACCGCCTGAGAAACGATGAAAGCAGACGTCAGATTGGTATCCATCACCGTTTGCCAGTCGGACAAAGACATGGTTTCAAAAGGAGCCCGGCGGTGAATGCCGGCATTGTTCACCAAAACCGCAATAGGCCCTACGTCCCGTTCAATGGCATCCACGGTTTCCACCACTGCCGCCTGATTGGACACATCAAAAGCATAACCCGTCACATCGAATCCTTCGTCTTTTAATGTGCCAACCACCTGCTGAAGCTTAGCGGGATCCCTTCCGTTAAGAATGACTTTAGCGCCGTTGCGGGCAAACCCCCGCGCCAGACTAAGCCCAATCCCCTGACTGGAACCGGTAATCAAAATGATCCGTCCAGAGATATCAAATAACTTGTCCATCATTCAAGATCCTTTCATTTTCGTTGTGATACTGGTGCACAGTGCATAGTTCAACTATTTATTAAGCTCCTGTCTCCTAACCCAGTACCTATTCCTCCAACTGCCTTACAGCCACTACCCGGCCCAGGTAGATCCGGTGGAAATCGCCCTTGGGATAGTGTTTTAGAGCCTCCGGATCCATGGTATCCTGATTTAGATCGTCCGCGTAAATCTTCTCGCATTCCAGGATCAAGCGGGCTTCCGCAAATGCCGGAGCACTCACCTTCAGGGATGGAAGGGGAGTGAGCCCTGCCGCAGCCACTTTATCCAGATCTCGCCCGGATTTGGAACCCATAAGGGCCAACACTCCCTTATACCGGGCATCGAATGCAGCAATCGTAAATGAAGGGCTTTTTTCCATAAACTCATACGTGTAACGGCTGGGACGCACAACCACCATCGCCACGGGCATACCCCACATCAATCCAAGGCTACCCCACCCTACAGTCATTGCATTAAACCGTCCCGGCCCATTTTCGCCGGCAGTCAGCAACAACGAATCTTTCCAGAACTGAAATACATCCAGATTTAACGTGTCCACAGGAATTTCAATATGTTTCATCTTTTTGTTCCTCCGTTTCCGTTATTTTAGCCGGGCAGTCCATCGCCTGACCAAATCATTGATAATCCGGGCCGTAATTCCCCAGATAACCCCATGTTCCGTCCGGTAAACATAAACTTTGGCACGATAACCGCCCCAAGGCCGATAATAGCGCTCACCCAAGCCCAATTCCACCGACGGCAGGAGACAAATCTCTTTGCCGCTTTTCGGGTCCAGACACGACGGGTGTAAAGTCACCATCACCTGATACTCTTCGGGAGGATGTTCCACGAAATAACGAACCGGCAATGTAAATACTTTGGCCACTTCTTCCCGGTTGATCCGCATGGCATCCACTCCCAATTCGGCCGTACCGACCACCACATCGACCGTTGTGCCCATTAAAGCCACCACGGTATCCAACCGCCCGATAACTTGGATGGCCGTTTCCGGTATTCCCAATTCCTCTCCGGTTTCCCGGATGGCCGTCCTCTCCGGCGTCTCGTCTTGGTCCGGATCCACACTGCCACCGGGGAGACAAATCTCGTCTCCCTGCGGAATATTGGCCGTCCGCCGTTCGAATACAATATGATATTCATCACGGACCGGAATCAACAACACCATAACAGCCGCATTGTGATAATCTTGTTTCCCGCTGATTCCGGGAGATGCCGGTAAGCACTCCCGCAATTCGTCAAGCATCCCGATTTTCAGGATATCACCCGCTTTCAGGTTCGAAATGGACTTCATGGCGTCGCCCATCCGCTAACAACTTATACGTTTATTCCTTTTGTCCCCAATGCATCGATTAAGCGAAGCACAGTGGCAGTGGCGTCATTCAATGGACTGGAGGCCATCTTTTCAATATATGCTTGTCGCTCCCTGTAAAGTTCATCGACCTTGGAAAGCAGCCGTTCACCGGATAATTCCTCCTCAAGCAATACCGCACTGAAGCCCTGCTTGGCAAAGGAACGGGCATTTAAGATTTGGTCTCCGCGGCTTGCTGCTTTCGACAATGGGATCAACAGCGCCGGTTTTTTCAACGCCAACAATTCGAAGATAAAATTGGAACCCGCCCGGGAAATGCAGATATCCGCCAACGCCAAAAGATGGGGCAACTCCTGAGTGACAAATTCAAATTGACGGTACCCCGGCCGTTGGGCCGCTGGATCCAAATGACCTTTTCCGCATATATGGACCACCTGAAACCGCTTTAAAAGTTCAGGAAGAACGGCCCGAACGACTTGATTGATGGTGACCGAACCCAGACTGCCTCCCAGGACCGCCAACACCGGCTTGGCAGAATCAAATCCACATATTTCCATCCCTTTTTCCTTGGAACCGCTTAACAATTCGGCCCGAATCGGATTTCCGGTTAAATGGGTCTTTCCCGTCGGCAGATGGGCCAACGTCTCCGGAAAGGTGGCGCAAATAGCCGTCGCGAACGGCAGTGACAAACGGTTAGCCAATCCCGGCGTCAGATCGGATTCATGAAGAATGACCGGAACCCGGTTGAGCCAGGCACCCACCACCACCGGTACCGACACAAAACCGCCTTTGGAGAAGACGATATCCGGACGGAGCTTGCGAATCAACGCGACTGCCTGCCCCAACCCCTGCAACACCCGAAAAGGATCGGTGAAATTTTTGACCGAAAAATAACGGCGAAATTTTCCGGTGGCGATAGGATGATAGGGAATCCCGGCTTCCATCACTAATTCCCTTTCAATCCCTGTATAACTGCCAATATACTCGATCTCCCAACCGTTACGGCGCAACTCCGGCACCAAAGCCAAATTGGGCATCACATGCCCGGCCGTTCCGCCGCCGGTCAGAATAATTCGCTTCATTCGCTCAACTCCCATCCGTCATCTGACCAATCCTCAGGAAATTCGAAATTTCCAGATTATTATTATACAGATGAATCATTCTTTTTTAAACGTTTTCCTAAAAAATGCCTTGACTTTATCGGTTGCCCGTTTCAGTCCGCTTTGAAATTGTCCTCCGCCGCTTTCGCCGTTTCCCTTGTTTTTCTCCGTTTTTTCCGTCTCATGGAAAGCGCCGGTTTTAACGATGGTATCCAGCAGCAATTTTTCCAACTGTTGCAGCGACTCTATCCCGGTATCGCTCCGTTTCAAACGGACAGGTATGGTCCGCACCCGAGGCGGATTGGCCCGGACATCGATGAGCTTCACCCGTTCCAACGACCAATCCAACCGGTCAATTTTGCATTCCGCAGGCTGTAACGGAGCCAAATGCAACAGTTTAAACTGCCGATCATCCCGGCTGACAACGGCTTCCGTGATCGTCAAATTCACTGTGCGGAAATGAAGAGTGCCCCTGAAAAGGCCAAACGGAGCCATCTCTCCGGTGACGGATGCCACCTGGGTCGCCCATTCTGTTTCCTCCGGCTCGTGGACCGTCAAGTGGTCGATTTCGATCCGTTCAAATCCCCATCCGGCGCGTACATCGCTCATCACGGCGGTGACTCCCAGCGTACGGACGATCCAACGTTCCGCCAGATAACCGGCTATTCCGTTCCGTCCCAGGAAAAAAGTTAATATTAAAAGCAATGATACAGCCGCAAGCGACCACCAAACCCAACGTCGTTCCATGACATCTCCCCGCAACAGTATTACCATTTTTTTCGCCGGAAGATGCCAATTTCCTCCATCCCCTGAGGTTAACCTTTTTTTGTTTATTTTTTCAAAAATTCTGGAAACCTTAAAATTGATATAAATCTAATAAAAAAAGCGGTTGGCCTCACGCATCGCCATCCGCAAAGGAGCGTTGCCCATCGGTATTTTCGATATCATCGGCCCGGTCATGGTCGGGCCTTCCAGTTCCCATACGGCAGGCGCGGTCCATTTGGGCCTTTTTGCCCGGGCACTGTTGGACGAAGTACCCGTCCAAGCCGATATCCGTCTCCACGGTTCCTTCCATTATACCGGCGAAGGTCACGGAACCCGTTTGGCGCTCCTTGCCGGAATTTTGGGGCTGGCGCCCGACGACGAACGCATCCCCGACGCCTGCCGGTTGGCTGCCGCCTGTCGTTTAACCTATCAGTTTAACCCTATTGACCTGGGAGATGTCCATCCCAACTCTGCCCGGATTACGCTTTGTTCCCCATCCCATACCGTATCCATTGACGGTAGTTCGCTGGGAGGCGGCAAAATTTCCGTTTGGCGCTTAAACCATTTTCCTGTGGACTTAAACGGCATTTATCCCACCCTCATCCTGGTGCATCAAGATCATCCCGGAGTTGTTGCCAAAGTCACCGGAGAGCTGGCCAAAGATGGGCTGAACATCGCCGCCATGAAAGTTTACCGGACTCATCGGGAGGGCGATGCCCTGATGTGCATTGAACTGGATCAAACACCCCACGTGAAGCTGCTGGAAACGTTAAAAGGCTTCCAAAACATCTTCGACGTCCGGTTTATTCCGAAAATCATCAAAGACTGAAGGAGTCGTATTGGAACGCTGATGAAGAATATGAGTCTAAGCCATTTTATCGACAGAGCCATGGCAGAAGGCAAACCCCTTTCACAAATCTTCATGGAAGATGAAAGCCGCGAAACCGGCCAACATATAGCGTCTTTAAAAGAACGAATGGCGTACCGGATTCACATTATGCGGGAAGCTTTGGAAAAGGGCCTGAACAGCCCCCAGCATTCCCGGAGCGGATATATTGACGGCAGCGCTTACCGGCTGCTGCAATATTCAGCCCAAGGCCGTTCCCTGTTATCCCCTGATCTCACCCAACTTTTAGCGTATGCCATGGCCATCCCGGAGGTCAATGCCTGCATGGGCCGGATTGTAGCCGCACCAACCGCCGGCTCCTGCGGCGTACTCCCCGCCGTTCTCTTCAGTATCGCCCGGAAAAAAAACATGCCGGATACCCTTATGATACCGGCCTTTTTTACGGCCGGAGGTATCGGCATGGTCATCGAAAAGAAAGCGACCATTTCAGGGGCTCAAGGCGGTTGCCAGGCTGAAATCGGTTCAGCTTCAGCCATGGCCGCCGGAGCGTTGGTCGAAATGGCCGGCGGGAATCCCGAGCAGTCAGGTCACGCAGTCGCTTTTGCCTTAAAGAACCTCATGGGATTGATCTGCGATCCTGTCGGCGGCTTGGTGGAAATCCCGTGTGTCAAACGGAATGCACTGGGAGCACTCAACGCAGTTGCAGCCGCTGAAATGGCCTTGGCCGGACTAACCAGCCTGTTTACCGCCGATCAGGTGATCGAAACCATGGGGAAAGTGGGCAGGCGACTACCGGAAGAATTCCGGGAAACCGCCCAAGGAGGGCTGGCCGCTCTTCCGAGACCGGTTCCCCCTCCCCGGGAGACGGGCATACCGGAAGTCCCTTCATTCCTTCATAAATAACATGCATATTCTTCGAATATACGTTCAGACGGCAATTTGATTCATGCTTTTTCAAAATATCATAACCTGTAAATAAAGTTGTGTCGATTCGTCATCTTTTTTGATGGTATTTTCTGTTAATTTTTGTCCTGTTCCGGAAATATCCGTCGGAGACTGACCCGGTTCGCAACCCCATCCAGATTCCACTGATACCGACCGTCTGCAATGATATCCAAAAGGTTTGCACTAAGGTACCCCTTAAAAAGAACCTGCTCATCAAAGATCCGGATCCAATCTTCTTGTAAATCCGTGTTCTGTGCATGAATATAAATATCGTTATTCCATAAAAATGCATCCCCCTTCATCGATTCGCCGACAAATTCAAGGGCCCGTGGAACCTCCATGACGGAGAAACAGTTCCTGGCGAGCAATTCTCCAAGAGCCCGGTCATGGGGTTGATATTTCCATCCCAGATCCCTCAACACTTCCGCCACAGACTGTTTCAGATTGGCTTTATTATAGATATCCGGAAAGATTTCAAGCCAGGCACGGTCTTCAGCATCTACCCATCCCCGTACGGTGGCATACTTCACCTTTACCGGCGTTCCTTTGGGGATGATGCGGAACAGCATTTCAATATCTTCATTTCGCATTCGGAAACATCCTTTGGACACCGGATTGCCAATGGAACCGGGCGAATTGTTCCCATGGATCCCATAGCCTTTGATGTTCAACCCCAGCCAATATTTGCCCAAAGGGTTGGCAGGCCCCGGCGGGACCGGTTTACGGCCCTGGGGATACCAGACAGGATTTATCACTTTATTGACGATATAAAAATCGCCAATGGGAGAAGGCTCCGAGGGTTTACCCACCGCCACCGGATATTTGCCCAGGAGAACGCCATCCTGATAGACATATAGTTTATATTCGGGAATATTAATCATAATTTGCCATTTCGGCGAACCGGAGTCCAGAGTGTATGCCTGAGCCAACCCGACGGACATCATCATAATGAATCCAACCAATAACACCAGGTGCTTTTTCAATACCAAAAACCTCCTTAAAATCTGCAGGCCAGACTACCCGACCACGCCCAATCTCTCAAATTATATGAATTATCAGGCTGAACAATGACCATGCAGACAAGAAAAAGACATAACTGAATCATTACGTAAAAAAATTTAAGCCACTCCTTGCCGGAGTGGCTTCATTGAATACCATTGGATTTCAATCCTTCATCAATTTATTCATATGAATTATGGTTCCTTTGGTAATCACCCGTTCGCCAAATTTGTTTTTCAGTTGATCGACTGTCCGATGCAATTTATCCAGTTGAATCACGGCCGGATCCTCCGGCTCTGCAAATAAAGATAACTGGATTTGAGGGTCTTCGAACCCGCTGACCGTAATGCCCAAGAGCCGGACTTTTCCTCCACCCCATTCTGCCTGCGTGGCCAAGCCTAAAGCCACCTGATAAATGGTTTCTTCAAAATCCGTCGGCTGCTCCAACGTGGTTTGCCTGGTCATGGTTTTAAAAGCCCGATCCCTGATTTTGACGGTGATCACACGCCCCTTCAGACGGTGTTGACGCAATCGCCGTGCCACCTGATCGGCCAGGCACAGCAACACTCCGGTTAAAAATTCCCGATCATCCGTATCCGTCTGGAACGTCATCTCATGGCCAATACTTTTGGCGGTTTCATCCGTAACCACCAGGCGATCATCCCGGCCATGGGCCAGTTGATGAAGATGGGCCCCCACCTCGCCCAGGCGTTCGATGAGTTTTTCCAATGGATAACGTCTTAACATGCCAATGGTCCGAATGCCCATTTGTAATAAGACAGCCTCGGTCCGTTTGCCGACTCCCCAAAGTTTTCCCACAGGCAAATCTTCCAACAGCTCCAAGGCATTTTCAGGAGTGATTACCACAAAGCCTTTGGGTTTTCTCAAATCCGATCCCAGTTTGGCCAAAAACTTGTTGGGAGCAATGCCTACTGAAGCCGTCAGCCCGATTTCCTCCTCGATCCGCCGGACAATGGTTTTCCCTATCTCCACCGCCGGCCCGAATATCACTTCGGAACCGGTTAAATCCAGAAATGCTTCATCCAGTGACAACGGCTCGATTAACGGGGAATACTCTGCTAAAATCCCCATAATCTGACGGGATACTTCCGCATATCTTTTAGCCCGTACCGGAAGGAAAATGCCCTGGGGACATCTGCGAAAGGCTTCCTGAAGGGGCATTGCCGAACGAACGCCAAAGCGGCGTGCTTCATAAGAGCAGGTGGAAACCACTCCCCGCCGGGACGGGTCGCCGCCGACGATCACCGGTTTTCCCCGATACACCGGATTATCCAATTGTTCCACCGCTGCATAAAACGCATCCATATCGAGATGTAAAATCTTTCGTTCCATCTCAAAAATGCTCCCTCAGTCCATCGCCAAACTTATTATCGAACACGATACCCATGGATTTCTGTTTGGCATACTTATTTTAAATGAAAAAACCCGTCTATGAACACCGACGGGTTATAACTATCCTTATCTGGATTTACGTTTCCTTGCTGCTTCCGATTTTTTCTTCCTCTTTACGCTGGGCTTTTCATAATGCTCTCTCTTCCGGACTTCGGCTAAAATTCCGGACATTTGGCATTGTCTTTTAAAACGCTTTAACGCGCTATCTAAAGTCTCATTTTTACCGATCTTAACTTCAGTTGCCACAAATTTTCCCTCCCCTCCACTGCCTGCCTGCTTTACGACTTCGCCCGCAGTGTTCGGTTCGAAAGTCAAAATTACATTTTAAAATTATACTATAATTCCCCGGTTTTTGTCAACTCATCCGGGAGGCCAACTCATGCTGCGTCCGGCAAGGACGTGGAAATGTAGATGATGAACACTCTCCAGCGCATCCCGACCACAATTGACCACGACCCGAAACCCGTTTTCCCTCAATCCCAGCTCTTGGGTGACCGTTTGGATAGCCTTCATCAAATCCGTTGCCAAGCCATCCTGAAGCAGATTCGGATCGGCAATATTGTTGATATGCCGTTTCGGGATGACCAAAATATGGGTAGGCGCCGCAGGTTGAATATCTTTAAACGCAATAACCCGCTCATCTTCATAAACCACAGTGCTGGGTATCTCTTTATTGATTATTTTACAAAATACGCAGTCAGACACCGAAAATCTCTCCTTTTTGGCCTAATTCGACAAACCTGATTAAATTCCTTCTGAATCTCCTGATTTTTTAGTAAAGGACACGGCAGAATGATAGGTGTCGGGTATCAAAACCCCTATCAACCTCTCCCCTTCGTTTTCTGTGATTTTCACTTGGCAGACTTTATTTTTGAGATCCTGGCCGCTCTCTGCCTTCACCGGAATATATTCTCCGGAAAGGCCGGTCCAGTATAGGCCTTCCCGCTCTTCGAACAACACCTCAACGGTTCTCCCGATAAATCGGTCGGCAAACGCACGGCTCATTTGGAGCGCAATCTCGCTGATCCGGCGGCTTCGTTCCTCCTGGATCTTGCCAGGAACCCGATCCGGCAACATGGCCGCCGGTGTCCCCTTTCGGGGTGAATACCGAAATACATGCATTTTGCTGAAACGCTGCTCTTTCACGAACTCTAACGTATTTTCAAAATCTTCATCGGTTTCGCCGGGAAATCCGACAATTAAATCAGTACCAATGCCGATCAACGGGTTCATCGAACGCAGTTCCTGCAACAGGTCTCGGAAATAATCCAGCCGATATCCTCGGTTCATCCTTTCCAAAACCCGGTCGCTACCGCTTTGCAAAGGAATGTGCAAATATTGGCAGATTCGTGGATGTCCTGCGATTCGGCGGATCAACCCTTCCGTAAAATCCGTCGGTTCGATGGAACCCAACCGGATCCGGAATTCCCCGGAAAGTACCGTCAGCTCCCGCAAGACATCATCGAGGGTCAATCCCAGATCTTTCCCATAACAGCCCAAGTGAATACCGGTGAGGACGATCTCCCGGTATCCCGCTTCCACCAGTTTCTTAAACTCGGCAACTACACGCTCCAGAGGCATACTTCGGACTTTTCCTCGGGCATAGGGAATAATGCAATACGAACAAAACTGTTCGCACCCTTCTTCGATTTTCAGCATGGCCCGGGTCCGACCGGAAACCAGGCCATGGGGCAGATCGATCCATCCGTCATGTTCCAAGATCTCGATGTGCAACCGTTTCTGCCGGTCAGCCAGATACTTTTCGACCAAATCGACAATTTGGGGGCGTTCCGCCATTCCCACCAATAAATCGACACCCTCGATCCCGCCGGCTTCTTCCGGCGAAACCTGAGAATAACATCCGGTAGCAACCACGATCCCGGACCCATATCCAATGGCCTTCCGAATGCTCTGTCTGGATTTTCCGGCGCCGGTCTGAGTCACGGCGCAGGTATTGATCACATAAATATCGGCTCCCGGGCCAAAGGGTACGATATCGTAGCCCCGTTCCCGGAACAACGTCATTAAACTTTCCGTGTCATCCTGGTTCACTTTACACCCTAATGTATGAAAAGCTACTTTCATTCGTCTCCTACCTTGATATTGATCTGGAAAACCATCCGTCATGAAAATCCCGAATAAACGAAAAAGCCTAGATGATTCCGTCCGTTTCCCGTTTCAGCCTGTCCACCCACAACAGCAGCAAGGGATTGAGTACAAGCAAGGTCAATAATGTCAACACTATCATGGAATAGCCATAGGGAAACAACCAAAACAAAAGCATACAAGTGTTGAGAAAACCAATGCCATACCCGATCTGAAAGCGATTCCATTTGGGACTGGCATTGGCGATAATTTTATAAAAACAAACCTCAATGGCCGCCAGATAAAACCAGGCCAGCCATTCCCGTTGGGAAACGGTGATCATCCCGTATCCATGCTTCACTTTCCATAAGATGAGCAAAGTCAAAATAAATCCGTAAAAAGTTAACAAGGCATACACCAAAATCCGTTTAAATCCGCCCTTTTTCTCCGGATGTTCCTCATCCGGATGAAAAGTTAAAAAGGCACAGCAACACCACAGGCCGACGGTCATTCCCACTCCCCACAGCGCCGGAAGAAGAATCACCGTCAGAAAGGAAATCCCCACTGCGGCCCAGGGAGTCCACCGGACCAATGCCTGCAGAATAAACCCAAGGACAAAAGCATCGGCTATGGTGAGCCAAGCATGGAAATCCATCATCCTAAGCTCCTTTCGTGCCATCCGCCACCGAATTAACCTCCAAAAAATACTCCATTAAATACAGGCTGCCGTCTTTCCCCCACCGCCAGGTACGAGTATTCCCAATAATTTGGCTAAAGCCAGTAGATCACGGGCATTATGTTGTAAGATTGGGTCGATATAAAACCGCTGGCCGGTGTCCATAAAACGCTGATAAAACTCTGGAACTTCCGAACCCGGAAGATCTCCTTCCCGATTTTCATTAAAAATATACTTTTCGATGGTTGTCAAGCGGCAATTAGGCAATACCGGTTTGAACTCCCTGCGGGCATGTTTTAACAAATCCAAATGAAATGCCTCAAACCGATCATCCAGTTGATAATAACGAAGTCTACCTCGGAGATAAGGGATATCGAAACTTTTGCCGTTATAACTGACTAAAATTCCCCGATTGCGCACAGTCTCATTCAATTCGGACAAAATAGCGATTTCTTCCTCAAAATTTCTGGCTAAAAACTGCCGGATGATCCCTTTACCCTGCTCAAACCGGAGCATGCCGATTAAAAAGACGGGATACATATAGTACAGCCCAGCAGTTTCAATATCGATAAATGTCAAATCCTCCGGCCGGTAAAAACTGAGCAGCTCCAGATCGGAGGCACCGTATTTCTCCAATCTACCCACATCCCGTCTCTCGATGATCCGGAGTAATTCCCGGGCGGCAGCGGCCCAACGCGGATGCCGGCATAAATCGGACAAAGTTTCATATCCCTCGGCTTTCAGCTTACCGGCTGTTGCGGAGCCTATCCCAAATACCAACTGTAAGTCGGAATGAATGAGATCTTCCGGCGGAAAAACCCATTCCACATTGGCAGTCTCGTACTCGATGAACTGGTATGCTCCGGCATGATTATGAGCCGCCTGATCCCTTCGCACCACCCATTCCTCAGCATCGGGAGTTAACGGCGTCGGGACGTATGCTTCCATCACATCACCTCACGCAGAGGCCTTCTGTTCATTGTCGGACTGAACCTCGTCCTTTAACTCCGGAAGAGGCTCTTCAGGCACAATCTCCACATCAGGGCCGTCCCCGGATTCCGCCGGAGCTTGATCCGCCTGCTCCGCGGATGGCTCCGTGGATGCTTTACCGTTCTCGGCCTCGTCGTCATCATCCACATCGAAATGGATCATGACATTATTCTCCACCACAAAGGTCTTCTTCTCCAGATTGATCTGGGTCACGTCGCCATGCAACTCTTCACCTTCCGGTTTTTTCAAATGTGCATTTCCCCGAAGAGTTAACAACTGGAGTCGGTCGTTATATTCGATAACATCCGCCGTCCCGGTAAAATCTTTGTGGATGATCCGGCCCGCTTTGGCCGTAAAATTTTTCGTATTGGATTCAAAATACAATTCATCGGTATATAGCGTAAACGGATCCTTCCCGTTGCCGTCCTTCCCCTTGGTTTTCTTCTCCAATCGCTGCACCAAGACATTATTTTTAAAGGTTCCGTTCTTCTTTTTCATATTATAATCCAAATTATCCGCCGAAACCACCAGATCATCGCCATTGGTAAATGTTACGGTCCCTTCCAGAAAAAGCAGTTTTTGATCCAAATCCACCGTTGCGGCATCGGTGGTAATCACGTCCGAACCTTGAACGATTCGGACATTACCGGTAATGTATGAAATCTTCTTTTCGGTATCCCCGCGGATCCGATCCCCGGTGACTTTCACTTTATCTTCAGCCCAAGCCGGAATCGTTCCGCCCCATACCATGATGGCAACAACGACCCAGGGTAACAGTTGACGCTTCATAAACTCAATACGACCCCTTCCGGTTCCACCAATTCGAATTCTTCCGTCTTCAGATTATACCGTAACCCTTTTGACCGAAGACTATCGCCGTCCTGTTCAAATTCCACCCCGTTATCCAAAACCAGCATCTCATTTTTCAAATCCAATTGCATCGAACCCGCTGTCATCTTCAGTTTTTTTCCGGTGACCGTTACCGGATGGAAACTGGAGATAATCTCCGTATCATAACGCATCACCAGTTCTTCGGTGGTCACCGTCTTATTTTCGATTCTGGCTTGGATTTTACCTCCCACATATAACGTCTTGGAAAACCTCTCCCACCGTGCCCACGCGGCTTGAAAGGCGACGCGCTTTCCCTCCACGGAAAAAATGATACCGTCTGAAATTTCTTCAAAATAAATTTGATTGCCCCTGTTGGTCTGCCAGATTCGCCCGGCCTTCACCTCCCAGGTCTTTTGAGAACCGTCCCAGCCAACCAGCCTGGATTGGCGGATAAGCATATCCGGCGCTACCGGCTGGGGCCTGACGACGGAAACGCCGGTCGGTGGTTCTTCCCACCAACCCCCATAATGGCCGAGAACCGCCACCAGCACCGTTGCCAATATCCAGATGATCGGAATAAGCAGATGTTTCATTGATACAATAACTCCGTTGCATCCATATTGGTCCCGATTTTTGCCTGAGGGAACGCTTTGAAATTTATCTGCAGATTATACGTGCCTTCCACATAATCATAACTGAAAATCACGTCCCGGCAATGCCAATGGTAAGTCAGATCAAAATTTAATACCGAAAAATCTCCAACCAAACCGCTGTATCGGGCCGACAGCCGGATATGCCAGTTTTGGGCGAGCTGTTCGATGACAGACATTTCCAAATAACGCTCTCCCCAAACATCCGTCTGAAAATCATAGTTAACGCCTATATTAATTCGCCATTTATCTTTAGGCAGGTAAAGAAAATAAAGCGTCGTATAACCCAATCCCCGATGGTAATAACGGTCCTCTTCTATATAGTAAACCGAGGAAAAACTGAACGAACCCTTGGCGTCCGGATTCCAGGATGCTGAGATATATAACGGATTGAAGGTTTGATAGGTCAGATTATATCCGGAATTCAGATTGACATTGAAGGTTTTCAACCTCAACGACCAACTGTTAGTCACAGCGCCGCCATCGGTCAGATTGTCGCCAAACCTCGTGATGAACATATCCGGCACTTCACCATGTTTGGCAGTATAATTGATACCGACAACCGTGGATAACGCCGGACTGAACCGTTTTTGAAAATTAATGCCTTCGATAAGACCTGCAAAGTCCGAACCGGCCCCATCCACCCAATAATAACGGTATATCAATTGATTATTGGTTGAAAGCGACATGTCGTTCTTTTCCCACAGTTTGACGGACTTGGTAAACTTATTGGCAAAACGCTGGCCTTTATAGTCGGCCGTCACTTGATTGTCGGTAATCGCAATATATTCATAATTGGTAAACTGCCCGTTATAAACGATCTCCCCAATCAACGGCAAGGTCCATTTGGGAATATTGAAAGTAACATCCGGAAGATAGTTAGTATCGCTGGTATTGAACCTGCTGTAAGAATTGCGGGTCTGATTATTGGAGACTCTCAGCGTGGCATTGCTCCATCCCCAATCTTTCGTCACATTCATATTGTAACTGAAATTATCGTTGAAATCACCGTCGGTCTCTTTCCGGTAATACCACGCCCCGCTTGTAGAGATCCTGACCTTTGACTTTGTTTCATAAAACCAGCTTTCACCGAAATTCAGCGTTTCAGCTTCATCTTTATCATTCTTATACGTCAGTCTCAGATTGGGATACGGCGATGTTCCTTCCAGATTGATGACGACATTGGAATATCCCGAACCCCGAAAATCATCCGTGTACCAATTTTCCAGATCAACATTCCATTTCATTTTGGGGTTGGTCAGGTTTTTATAACCGAGCGCCAGCTTGTATTCGTTATAAAGTCGATAGTTGTCGCTGTTGTCTTTATAAAAAAAGTCCTGGTACCATTCGACTGTTTCCGAAACTTTCGTGGTATGCTTAATACCGATACCGTCACCACCCCATTGGGTTATTTTGGTATAAATCGTCCCTTTGTTTTTAGCATTGACATAATAATTATACCCCACATACAGATACCACCCGGTATCCGTCTCATAACCGACTTTTACGTCAAAGATACTGTCTTCTTCTTTCAGAGAAATCACAAAATAGGGGAAATACAGCAGTCGGTATTTGCCCTCCCAATACCACATATTATGAAAAACAATACGCTCTTCCGGATAATATTCAACCCGCTCCGCGGTGAAACGGTAATGGGGCTCCGCCAAATCACAACTGGTAAAACTGGAATTTTTAAGAAAAAGATCGTCCCCTTTAACCAGTCCGGACTCAGCGTTAAAATAGGCCGGGCCATCCATCCGGGAATCCGTCACTTCCGTAAAAACCGGAGTTAACCAACCTTGTTCGGTGCGGATGTCATAGATAAACCGTTCTCCCTGGATGGAGTCACCCCCCTGTTCAACCTGGACGTTCCCCGTCGCGACCAGCATTTTCAAGTCACGGTCCAATAATGCATGTTCAGCGTAAATCGTAATATCCTTATAGACCACCTGTACATGGCCCCAGGCTTCAAGCTGTCGCGAATGATCCTCATATTCAACACGATCCGCTTTAAGGGTTACCGGCTCACCTTTGGCCATGGCCGGCCCATGCCATAAAAAAAGGAAAAGTAAGACGAATATCCATACAACCCACCGCAATTTCATCAGCAACCTCCGCGGTGTTCAACGCCAATCATGAGGAAAACCCCGAGCGCCAAAAAGACCAAATGGGGTGCCCAAGCGGCCAACCAGGGAATTAAAACGCCGTTGGCTCCCATGGTCCGTCCCACCACTTGCATGGTGTAATATGCCATAATAATTAAAAAACAATACACCAGCCCCAGCCAACGGGAATTCCGCCCGGTCCAGATGGTCAGCGGGACCGCCACAAAAGCCAACACCAACGAGATCACCGGATCCGCAAATTTCTGATGAAAATATACCGCATACACCGGTGAATTTAATCCGCTTTGGACGCTCATCTCATAATACTTTCTCAATTCGCGGCTGGTCATGGCCCACGGAGATTTGTCATCCCCGAGGAATCCCGTAAAGTCATTGGCTATCTTAATTTCCATCTCATTGTAGCGGACCTCGGAGATGATGGCCCCGGAGTCGTCCGTTTCATGAATAACCCCGTTTCGCAATACCCAAATTCCCTTTTTCAAGGCACCGGATTCAGCGGTAATGATTCGAGGCCATTGCCGGTCGGACTGGCCGGCATCAATGATTAATACACCGCCGATGGTCCCGTCTTTATGAGAAACTTTTTTCAAATATATAAACCGGTCTCCCGGAGCCTTTATCACCACATTCTCCTTTAACAGCGGCAGATTTTCCTGCATCTCGAGACGCCGGACCTCTTTGTCGAAACGATGGTTGGCCGCCGGGACGACCCGGTCATTCCAAAAAAAGGCCGCGACACAAAATACCGTAATTCCGATAAAGATGGAGCTCACTGTGCGTACCAGTGAAGCCCCGCAAATCCGAAAGACCTCGAATTCCCGCTCCCGCAACAGCCGTCCCAGGCTCAGAATTATCCCGAACAAACAGGCTGCCGGCAGCACATCCATCATTAAAAGCGGCAATTGATTTAAGACCAGATACCCCATGAGCTGCGGAGTTACCCGATACCCGATAAACATGTCATTGTAATCGAAGATGATTTTACCGATGCCAAGCACCATAAAGCCAAAGCTGCAAATGAAAAATTGCAGAATAAACTCCCGCCACACATATCGATGGATGATACGCACATCAGCCACCCCGTTTACTTTTTAAAAAAAAGCGCCGAAGCGCCATAGTATCACGTAGGAAACCCGTAGCAAACCTCCGGGCCATGCACCGTCGCAAAAATAAGAAAGAACCGGGTTATGGTATCCTTTTTCATTGCAAGATACTTCGCCCAGTTCTCATAAAAATCCTCTTTTTTACCGAGGGGATCAGGAAAGATTTTTCCTTTCCAATTCCGCCACTCTTTTCTGGAGTTCCTTCAGCTCCTTCAAAATTTCGGGTAACCGTCCGGCCGATGCCTGGATGCGCATATCCACCGCATGAGGCCGTGCCGGAACCCCGGACACAAAGGAATTCGGCGGAAGATTATTGATAACCAATGAATGCGCTGCAACAACCGAATCGTCACCAACCTGCAAATGCCCGACAATAGAGGATTTTCCGAGCAATGTCACACGGTCGCCGAGCTTGGCCGCACCGGCCAGGCCCACTTGGCCGACGATAATATTGTCTTCGCCGATTTGACAATTATGGGCAACTTGAACCAGATTATCAATTTTACTGCCTCGTTTGATCAAGGTAACTCCCGTTGTTGCCCGGTCCACCGTCACGCAGGCCCCAATCTCCACGTCATCTTCAATAATCACTTTGCCCAGTTGCGGAATTTTAATATGTTTGGAATCCACCGTCACATATCCGAAACCGTCAGCACCGATCACCGTCCCGGCATGAATTTGGACCCGGTTCCCGATGAAGGTGTCCTCACGGATCACCACATTGGCGTGGATGATGGAATTTTCACCGATATGTACGTTATCCTCGATCACCGCTCCGGGAGCGATAATGCTGCCCTGTCCGATCGTTACGTTGTTCCCGATATATACGTGAGCACCTATCGACACATTTTCGCCTTTAAAATTGCTCCCAATCACCGCAGTGGGGTGAATCCCGGGCTGAAAGGCTTTCTTTGGCGCAAAATACTCCAAAATCCGGGCAAACGCCAAACGGGGATTGGCCGCTTTAATCGCCGGCTTGGCCACGTCATTGAGATTCACCGGTACGATCAGAGCCGCAGCTTGGCTATGTACGGCCCGTTCCACACCTCTTAACGAAGCAACGAGGGCGATATCGCCGGGTTTGGCATCTTCCAGTCCGGATACGCCTGTAATTTGGACATTCGGATCACCAATCACCGAACCTTTAACATATTCCGCTAACTCTAATAATGTTGGCATGGCGGTAACTCCTTTTACACTGGGATTTTAAGATAATTGCTGCAATTATATGTATACTGCGGCCCACACCATGGAAATATCGTTTAGACTCCCCGTAGTTTGTGGGCTGCAGCCGTTTTCCAAAAGAGTGTGAATCGTTATTTGTCCAATTCCTTGATGACATCGTCCGTGATGTCCAGCTCATTGTGGACGAACATCGATGAGCTGGCAACGGCTTTGATCCCTTTTTTCTTGCAAACGTTGGAGATGGCCTTCTTGGCCTTTTTGGTGAATTCATCATCTTTCGTTGATTGAAATTGCTCAAATTCCTTCGTCAATTTCTCTTTTTCTTCATTGGTCTTGGCCGAAGCGATCTTTCCTTCGATTTCCGTTTTCTTATTATTTAACTCTTGGCCGAGCTTTTGACCTAATTCACTGTCCTGAATCAATTTATTGAGGTTAACCGTTGCTATCTTAAAGGACATCTGGTTGGCGGCAAAGAGCACCGCTCCTCCGATCAATAAAGCTCCCAGAAGAATAGCCCCCACAATCAACCATGTTGATTTGTTCATAACGTCATTTATCCACCTTTCGTTTATTTTTCATATAATTCCCTTGCTAATTTTGCGGTCCAGTCGAAAGACGGGAGCCGGGCAAGATCGCCGGTAACCACTAAGTCCACCGATTTTGCCCGGGCCATTCGCTTGGCTGCAGTCTTCACTTCCCACAGCATATCTTCTTTCAACTGTTTCAGCTGGGCCACAAGGACCTGCCGCTTGGCACTGTACTCCCGAAATTCTTGGGACAATTGTTCCTCCCTGGACTTCACGGCATTTTGAAGTTCAGCTTCACGTTTTTGCCGCCATGTGTCAAATTCGGACTCCAATTTCTCCCGATATTTCTGGATATCCGCAGACATCTCTTGCCGAAGTTGCTTTTGATAAGCTTCCAATTCAGTGCTGATTTCGGCTTTTCGCTGCTCGACGAAATGATCATATTCCGCTTGCAGTTTTTCGTATTCCGCCCGGACCCGGTCCTCGATCTCCCGGTTAATCCGGTCGATTTCAGCCTGAATCTTTTCTTTCTCTCCCCATTGTTCTTGAGGGTTTAAGGCTAACTCGGCGACGGTCAATTGCAATTGTAAATTGGACAGCGTGATTTGATAATCCGACTGAATTTGCGCACGGACGCGGCTTAAGGCTTCATTATTGGCATCGGCGCGGCTTTTCAGTTCCTTCGTCAAGCGGTCGTTTAAAGCATCCACCTTCTCTTTATAGAGCGAAGCCGCTTGGTTCTGTCTGTTTTTTATATATTCTTCCAACGCCTTATTGAGGTTAGCCAATTTTAATTGGACTTCTTCGTTAAAAGCCTGCTGAATTTCATCGGTTTGCCGCTGAAGCCCTTCGACTTCCAGCCCGATATTATCCCGCAAAGAAGGGTTTTCACCGATTTCCTTTGCCCAATTCTGCTCCAATTTATTCAATTCACGCTGAAGATTTTGATATTTGCTCCAGTCCGGATGTTGGGCCAACAGTTCTTCCAGCTGAACCCGGGCCACCTTCACCTTTCCTGCGGGAACCCTAAACCATGATTGCCTGAAGGTGAAAGCAATCCCCACTATACCGATGATGACTAAAGCGATAAGTCCATATTTCAGCTTGATGTTTGTCATTTTTTATCGGCGTTAGCCTCTTTTTTGCCCTTTTCAATCACCAAAGCGGTGATATCCGTGCCGCCGTATAAAACAGCTCCCTTGTCCAAGACAACCGACAATTTTTTCTCTTCGGCAACTGCGGAAATCAGCTTACGGACCTTTTCATCCACCACTTTCTTCTGGGCATCCAAAGCCTTCACCAATTCATCGCGTTTCTGTTCCAACTGGGCTTTGGTCTCATCGGTTTTCTTTTGGGCTTCTTCATTATAACGCTTATCGATGTTGGCTTGTTCTTCTGCGGATTTACCTGCTTTTTCCTGATCGGCTTTTTCCTTAATCGCTTTCAAAGCATTTTGATGTTGGGTGATTACATAATTTTGAAACGCTTTGAATTCGGCATCTTTGTCTTTTACAAAGGATTGCAGGCGTTGATAATCAGGCAATTCGTTTTGAAGTTTTTCCATATCCACATAACCGATATTCGACGCATTCTGGGCGGGAGCGGCACCCGAAATACTGCTGAGCATTAATACCACAGTCAAAAGGGCAACTCCGACAATAAGCAATTCCAACGATTTGTTGATTTTCATAATGATACTCTCTCCTTTTTAATATAATAGCGAAAGGTGGTCTGGAGTTGGCGACTACCAAAGATGAAACATGAGCTGGACCGCAAGGTCACGATCATAATGAACCAATTCCAGATTAAAATGATCGTTGATACGGATTCCGATTACCGCCTCATCGGGAGCTTCATCGAGCCCAAAACGAAGATGGAAATAATCTCCCCGTTCAAACTGATAATAGAATCCTACGTTCTTTAGGTGATTCTCCAATTGATACTCGAATCCTCCATAAAAATTTGTGGACAAAGGAATTTTAAAGCCGATTTTAAAATTGCCTTCCGGGTATTCCCCGGCAAGTACTTTGGTATACACCTCATAATCCTCTAAGTTGTATCCGATATAGGCTTGTACATAATGATAATCCTGTTCTCCCAGGAAAAAACGGGTTTCAATATTGGTTCTCCACCGCTCGGAATTAACTGTAATCTGCACACCGGTTTCCTCATCCGGTTTTAACCGTAAATCGGCATCCAACCCGAATTTCCGTAAATAGGGAAGCCAATCAAAGACAGTAAGCAAATAATTTTCAATGTCTCTCTGGTAATGTACCAAAAATTCAACGGGCATTCCCTTCAGTATATTCAAATCCGCCGGATCGACGGTCAGCTTGGATCGAATCATTCCGATGGGAATGGTCGTGGAAGAATAATTGACCCTGACATCCTTCACCAATTGCCCTTTGGGGAGTAATTGCAGATAAAATTCAACAACCCCGTCAGGTTTGCTCTGAAGAGTCAATGCAGGACGGAAACCGGGAAAATCACGTTCCACAAGATACTGAGTGACCATCCGGACGATACTTTCCGCCCACGGTAGGGCCGCTATCGGCAATCCTTTAAACATCCGTTCCAATTCCGCTTCGGTCTTCATAATCACATCCCGGAACAGCGGCTCGGATTCAGGTGATATATCCAAAAAATGCGTTTTCAGGTTCACCTTGGTAATGAACGGCCCTTGGGGGACCAGCTGCATCATGATCCTGGTATGCTCCTCAAGTCCAATATCGATGGTCTCTATGCGAAAGCCGGCCAGAACTTTTGAAAAAATGTTATAAATGGCCTGTGTCAACGTTTGCCGATTCTCTTCCAATAAAGAAAGCGGCTGAGAGAGTAAAATTTTCTCTCCCACCCGGCAAATACTGAATTCGATTCGCTCCTGAAGCCCTTCGTATATTTGACCGCTGATCTTCAATTGGACTTCGACCGATTCCACTTTAGATCCGTCCGGCTTCCCCAAAGCAACGGAACTAACCATCATCAGCAACCATGAACATAAGACGCAGCTCAATATCGTTTTGGGAAAATATCTCAACGTATCACCCCGGATTAAAAGCTTTCTTGCATTCCGAAGACCACCCGTGAATCTCCGTCCGAGTTCCAGGCCTGGTCAATCCGTATCATGCCCAAATACGGAACATTATAACGAATACCAAAACCATAATCCGATTTGGTGACATTCTCGTTATTCAGGTTTTTCACCTGTCCGATATCATAAAAGAGCACTATCTCCATATCTTTGTGGAACGGCAATTGATACCGCAATTCGGTATTGGACAGCACATAACGGGTACCGATTAACTCCATGGTAGAGTTATCTGAATACCGCCGATCCCGATAGCCCCGCAGCCGGTTGGATCCTCCGAGATAGAGAGCATCGTAATCGGGATACGTCCCGGTAAGATAAGCTCCCTGGAGCCGGGTGGCCAACACCAAATAATCCGAGAAGGAATGGAACCATTTCCCCTCAAGCATGGCGGTTTGATAATCGAAGTCGCCGCCGATATATTCACCGGCTACGCTGTAACTTCCCATAAGTTGATAACCGCTTTTTACCGAATAACGGTTCTTATAAACCAAGCGATTCTTGACGAGCTGCACCTCGACGGAATTGTTCCAGAACTCATTGGAATGTAAGTCAAAGGCGCTCAAGGGCAACGACGTTTCCGTCTCATCATCATGTGCCCAATAGTCAAGAATCTCATTGCGTTCAAAATTGAACTTAATCCTGGCGGTCATATCTTTCCACGGCCGCCCGAAGGACAGCGATAAACCGGTACGGTTCAAATCCAGGTCATAAAGATCATCCAAACCGTAATTCGCCGAATCCGATGACCACCGGCTCAGCGTGGAAGTGGTTTCCGCGTCGGAATTCCACATGGAAAGGGCAAAAGAGGTATGGTGATCATCCAGCCACGGTTCTTGGAAGGTGAAGCGAATCTCATCTTCATCTTCACTGATATTCACATCCAGGCTGAGTGTTTGTCCCAACCCCATCAGGTTGCTTTCGGAAAACGTCAACAGTCCGCCGATCTCTTTCGTCGATTGCGTATACGAAATACCGAAATTAAAACTGCCGGTGGCCGCTTCCGCAAACTCAAATACAACGTCCAACGCATCCGCAGTTTCGCTCGGCTCAAACTTGACTTCGATATTGTCGAACAAACGCAATTGCATCAAGCGGATATAATCGTTTTTCAACTGATTGTTATCGAAGATTTCGCCTTCTTTCAGCGTCAACTCGCGCCGCACCACGAAATCTTTGGTCTTTTCCAGGCCGGTGAATTTAATTTTTCCGACCTTCAGTTCGACCAATTCCAATTGGACAACGCCGTCGGAAGATAAATTATTGGAACGCGGCTCAATAAACAAACCCTGTTCAGTTTGGGCCGCTTTCAATGCTTTCGACAGATCCTCCCGGAAAAAAACTACGTTAAACACTTCCCCGGGTTTCTGGCGAAAATGTTTCAGAATATCTTCTGATTTCATTTTGGTCAATCCGGAAATCTTAATCTCTTTCAACACCGGATTTTCAACCACGACAAAAATGACTTTAACGCCGTCAAAAAACTTTTCCGTATTCACCTGGACATTAGCAAAATACCCCGTTGCCATAATCTTCTGCATATCCAGTTGCAATGCGGAAGCATTTAGCGTCTCTCCTATCATGGTGTTGCTAATCTCGCCCAACACCTTCTCACTGGGTACCTGGGAGTTTCCCTGAACTTCTATCATCAACACTTTCGGTGCCGTTTCGGCAAACACTGGTAAGCCGACAGTCATCAACAATACCGCTAAGACAAGAATTCCAATACCCTTTGTATATTTCAATAATATCCCCCTTCACACTTCAGCATCATTTTCCCAGGCGTAAACTTCTCGTCGCTTCTCTCGTTAATGCTTCTTCATCGATAACGAAACCGGAAACATGTTGGATCTTTCCTGTAACCGAACTGCTTTCAGCGCGTCCGCCTCCGGCGGCATGAACGGTGACGGGCACAAGGTCCTCCGCAGGATTGCGCGGCATTTCAACCGAAGGTTCCCTGGCCTCATCGGCTTTGTATGCAACCGGCTTTTCAGCCTTTGCTGCTTTGATTGCCGGCTTTTCCGATTTTTCGGGAACCGGTTCGGGAATCATGATCTCCGGAACGGATTGGGACGAAACCACCGGCTGGGGTTTGGTTTCAGGAGCCGCGGGAACCGCTGTAAAAGAATCCACTTTTTCCTTCGTTTCCGTCTTCACGGCAATGGTTCCGTTTTTCGTCCCGAAAGGCCGTTGCAATTGCCAATAGACGACGGATCCAATCATCACCCCGGCCATCAGGACCGCTGCTGCCGGCAGAATATAACGTTGACGCCATGACGGATGATCGACACGGTGCACGGCATCTATCTTTGAAACGTCCGATCGCCGACTTAGTTCCCAGGCATATTTCACTTCTGCCTGCGCCAGATTTAAATGTAAATCGCCCCGCAGCCTATTGGAGCCTTTATACTCTTCTTTCGCTTTATCCAGCCAATTTTTGGCTTCATCAATGTGAGCAAGCAAGCGACCGGAATCCATATCGTTCATGACTACTCCACCTTCCCATAATATAAGATAAAGTAATTTGGGGCCAAACTTACTCCATCCTATATTCGGAGATTTTCTTATTCAAACAGTAATATCCGCTGAAATGAAAAATTTTCTCCGGTCATATTTGTCCAAAATCTCTAATCAGATGCATTATCCTTGTCCTATCGCCGATTTTCTTTTATGGATGACTACTTTCCTCTATCCGCTCGCTTTAATCTCAGAGCGCAGTTTGGACAGCATCCCCCTGAGCCGTTGTAAGGCTTTCTTTTGAAGTTTATAGTAATACGACAAGCTGATGGACATCTCCCGGGCGGATACCGCCGGTTCTTTATCCAACAGGTAGAGGTCGCAAATCACCTTCTGTTCTTTGGGATTCAAGCGGGAAATGGCCTGATTAACCTGCTGGTGTATCATTTTATAGGTAACTTCTTCTTCCACATTCACATTATGATCGGCGATAAAATTCAAAATATCCTGGAACTCTTCCTGATGCACCGCAATCTCTAAATACTCCTGATTTGCCCGTTGCCTGCGGAGATAATCGATGATCCGGCCTCTGATCCGATGGGATGCATACGTGCTGAATTTGACGGCTTTAGCCACATCAAAATGTTCCACCGCTTCGATCAAGCCCACGGTCCCCTCTTGAATCAAGTCAAAAAACAAGTCTTCACGAGGGGTTATCTGTGAAGCAATCTTAAATACCAGAGGCTGATAAGACTCAATCAGCTTTTGCCGCGCCTCCCGACAACCTCCAACTTTATACCGTTGCCATAAGTCCGTCTCTTCCTGAGGAGCAAGCAAAGTGATTTTGGAGAGTTCGGCCAAATATTGCTGAATCAACCGGTCACCTTCCCGGGAACATCTTAAGTTAACTTTATACACAACAATTCGGGATAAAAGCGGAATATCCTGCAATCAGCCGCTATGGTTCTTCAGGCAATTTCGGTTAGGTTTCCCAGCTTTAAACACCGGATCACCAATTAAAATTCGAACCCGTATGTCAAGCGCCAGCTCAAATCATCATCTTCCGACGTATATCTTCCTCCCAATGTAAACCGAGGCGTCAAATGATAGTCAAAACCCCAGACTTCTTTGGGGTCATCGGTATCAAGAAGGGACCGACTGTACGATAAAAACAAGTTATCCGTAACATAATCGCCCATATAAATCCGGAAATCATTCTGGGCATAATTGGTTTCCAAATAGAGATAATCCAAGTGTAGGGTATTCCGGATTTCACCGAAAACATCTCCGAGCAGAGTATCCGTGACAAAACTTAGATTCCCGCCAATCATTCCCTCGATCGTCAACGGCTCATCGCCACTCAGTTGGGACCAGTTGAGCAAAGCATATATCTGGCTCTGGCTCATCTGCGGCCGGGAACTTAAATCGATCATCACGTCCTCGCCGATTTGGCCTTTTATCGTCAAAAACACTTCAGCCTTCGTCGTCCGGCAGGTTGATTCGATATCGATGTAAGGCCGCAATCCATGCTCCGGCTTGAAAACGACTTCAGCGTTGCGGACCATAAAATTTTGCCCGTACAGGGTCAAGACCCCACGTTTCGAAGTCACTTTCCCGGTCAATATCGGTATGTCGCCACTTCCCCGGAAATACAGTTCTCCGCCGACCGACACATCCGCAATACCCAACTGACGGTACCGAACATTTTTGCCGGCTTTGATCTTAATATCATATTCCGGCTGCCATGGACCAGGAGTGCTCCCACGACCTCCGGAAACACTGATCTTACAATCATAAACGGTGACTTCCCCGGTAATCTTGGGCTTGTTAAGATTCCCGGCGATATCAAGCTGCACATCGCCGTAACCGTTGAAGAAACGGTTATGATAGTATATCTTGGAACCGGCAAGATGCAACGAAATATTTTTGATCATGAACTTTTCCAGATTCATCCGACCTGTCATGGTAAACTTACCGCGTTTAACCATACCGGAGACATTTTCCAATTCCACCCGATTGGAAAAGATGCTTATTTTTGTTTCCAAGTTTTCCACCATCAGGGGCAATCCCGGCAAATCCAGGCCACTTGGAGTACTGGTAAGCCGCCCTGACAGAACGGGACTGGCCCACGAGCCGGTCAGATGAATATTCCCATTAAGCCGACCTTTGGTAAGCCGGAACTGATTGGACATCCCGTTTAAAATCTCCATCGGCATATCCCGGATTAAAAATTGAAGATCCACATTTTGAGCCAGTTTGTGCTGCGTCGGAAGATTCAGTTTGCCTATGAACGCTTCAGACCATGGGACAAACCCTTCGACGGCAACTTTGCCGCCGAGATAAGTTAAATTGCCGTTCTTCACCGATATGCCCTGTTCGGAATAACGGCCGTCCAACGCCACATTCCCCATAGAGATCCCATTTACTTTCAAATTTATAATTTGACATTGATAATCTCCGGAAATGCCGTCGTCGGACCATTCCAACTGAAATTCGCCATGGGCATTGCCGTCAAGGTGAAGATCTTGGCGAATCAATGTGGCCACAGGCTGCACCGGGAAATCCACTAGCAGCGCTTTGAGCTTAAGAACCTTTCCGTCTTCCCATATTCCGTTGGCGGAAAGAGTCCCATACCGGTGCTGAAGCTCAATGCTCTCAATATGAAGATTGTTCCAGACATAGCGAAAACTAAATGCACCGCTCACCGGATAACCGTTCAATGACCCTTGATCCAGCCGGCCTTCAAGTTTAACCCACGGATTGGTCAACTGCCCCCGGACAGACATTTCCCCCGATAAATTACCGGTAGCCTGCACATTCTGAAGTTTCAACGCCGCGATGAAGGGGTCGATTTGTAGCTGGTGCAGCCTGGCGTTAAGCTGTACGTTTTCCGGTTTCGCCAAACTTATGATCCCGGACATTTCCATACTGCCGTCCGTTCCGTTCAACTGCAAATTTTTAATTTCCAGATCCGTCTGGTTCAACAGAAGATCGGCAGTCAAATCTTTATTCCGAATGCTTCCAAAAGACAAATCCGTCCCTTTCAGAGCCGCCGTGATCACCGGTCTTTCGGCAGTACCTCCGATCCGGCCGCGGAACGCTATTTCTCCCCGCGCGATATTTCCTTTATAATATAATCCTAAAGATTCAATGTCTTCCAAATAACCGGAATATTCCATTTCCAGCCGATCATTGGCCAATATCCCGCTCATTTGAACCAGCGAATCGGCGTCTCTCAGCTTAAATTCTTCAATATGAATCTGATTCAGATCCCCGCGGAACCGAATGGTTCCTTCCTCCAATTGCCAAGTATGAAAGCTGGGCCGAATCAACATCACATTTCCGGAATATCTGGGTAAACCGGTGGTGCCGGTAATCTCCAGCTGAACCTGACCGTTGCCATTGATGGCAATCCGCTGATCCACAGGAAACCACCGGGCCAATTCCTTCAGGTTAATCTCATAACCGGTAGCCTCCAGGTGAAGCGGAGCATCATCGGCCCTCCCGACATATCCTTTCAATCTTAAATCCCCGGCCGGACTGTTCACATCCACCAATGCAATGTCAAACCGTCCGTCTTTATACATTATCTCTCCGCTGATATCACCGACGGTTCGCGATTTCCACTGAACTTGGGACAATTTACCGATGGCTTTACCGTGGAGATTATCCAGCGGACCCTCGACGATAATATCCCCTTTGAAAATGCCGTCCACAAAATAGTCTCCGGAAGCATCCCATACATCCCGCAACCGAACATCCTCAATACTTAAATCCGCCTGCAACTCCCGGGAGTGCCAGGACATGTGGCCATAAACCCGCCCGTCTTTAAGATTCATCCGAATCGAATCCACCTGAAGGCCTTGATTCTCCCAAGTAAATACCGCTTGAGCCTGATCGGAGACAATCCGGCGATATTCCAGGCGATGCCCTTTGAGGACGCCAAATACGGTCCCCATGTCAAAGGGCTGGCCTTTTTGCCAACTTCCTTTCAGCATCGCATCAACCGAAATGTTCCCAGCCACCGAATAGGTCTCCGCCCAGGGGGTTTGGGCAATATCCACTTCCGTAGCCCTACCGGACAACTCCCATGCCGCTCCTGTTTCGTCAATCCGAACATTTCCCCGGATATTGACCTGCCCTCCGTACATACCGGCGTCCAAACCCAGAATTTGCAGGATTTTCCCCCGTACGTCCCAGGCAAATTTCAGCTTCACATCATCGACCCGCACATCTTCATAAGCCACTTCGGCTGCGGACAACTCACCGGAAAGCAACGGACGCCGCCAATTCCCGTCAATTCTGCCTTTGAAATCGGTCTCCCCACCTTTTCCGAAATGCAGTTTCGGATAATCGACGGCCAATTCCGTAAGATCCAGCCGCACCCCGTAAACCGCCAAATCAAACCGGGGATTGAAAAGATCTATGACTTTGCCGGACATTCCGACGGTCCCTTGCTGATATTGGCCTTCAAAAACATCGATCCGCAGATCGTTGTTGACAATTCGCACATAACCCGAAATATCGGTGATATGCCGTTCCATGACGGCAAAGGCGCCTTCCGACAGTTTGATTTCCCCATTGAACACGGGTTTTCCCACACGGCCGCCGAGTTTTAATTTTACTTCCGCCGTTCCCCCCAATGCATACGGCGTTATATGCGGGAAAAAGCGTTTCACATCGGCCAAGTCGAACCGGCGCAGGGAAATATCGGCGGCCATCTCCGTCGTATCTGCATTAATATCGCCTGAAAAATCCATCCGGGCTTGTTTATAACGTATCCTACCATAATCGACATGCATTTCTTTCGGCGAAACCGCCGCCTTTAGCCGTTCGATCCGCAATGCATCGGCGACCCCCGGAAGATACACACGGGTATCCCGAAGGGTAAACGCGCCGTTATCAAACCAAAACTGCCGTGAGTTCCAAGCGAATTTCACGCTGCCGTCAGCCCGGCCCGACGTCACCCGGTAAGAACGCCCGGCCGGAATCAGCGAGGCAACCGCACCCACAGGCATCCCCTCAAATCGGAGCTGGCCTATCCCCACTTTCGTTTCAGCATGGGCCTGGCCTTGGGAACTCCAGGAAACGCCCTTTTCCAGATCCATTTTTCCTTTAAGGTTCCATTTTATGCCAGGATAATCCCGGAGATCGACCTTTCCGTTAACGCCATACACCCGATACGCCCCATAACGGGCATCCCGAATATTCACCGTTGCATTTTCGATCCGAATGACGGTTTGAAATTCGCTCTTCCGTCCGCCGCCCGAAAAATAGCGCTGGATATTCCACGTCCCATCCTGATAACGTTCCAACTCAAACCGGGAACCCACCAAGACAATCTCGCGGAGGGACGCTTCGGGATGATGCCTCTTTTTGAGCAAGGCCAACAGATCCACCTTGACAGTCAACTGTTGCAACTCAAACGGAATCTGTTGCCCGCCGACCTCACGGAGCCGAATGCCGGAAGCCGTCAGGGTATCCCATTTTTGCCAGTGGATTTTCCCAATATTCAATTCCAGCCCGTTCTTGAGAAAAACCTTCTTCAATTGAACATTGAACCGGCTGAGAAGTTGTTCGTCTTTGACTAAAAAAAACGGAGGTGTTTGCAACAATCCTCCGATAACGGCCAGAATTGCCACAACCACCCATATCCATTTACCAAAGCAACGCTGCAATCGAGGCCCCCCAAATAACACCGTATTATTGGATTTCCAAAACCAACTGAGCTTCACCTAAAATATAATAAGAGGTATCCGCAATAACCCGTTCCGGTTCAATGTCGGTTTCATCCTCTCCGGATTCCTCCGACGACAGGGGATAATATTCTAACACCAATTGATTATTGGTGGGTTTTTTTAGATACTCGGCGATCAGTTCTTCCAACGAACGGGCATGTTCATATTCCGGTTTGGAAGGATTCTTTTTTCTGCCGCTTTCCTTCTCTTCAATAAGAACGTTCTCTGCACCTCCGTGGACCGACAACAGCAATTTCCCGGGCTCAGACGTTTCCGGAATAGTGAGCCGAAGCGGCACCTTAAAGGTTTCTCCCCGGAAACTATGGAGAATCGCTTCCAAAACCACCTTTTCCCCGGGTTTAACTTTTTTCGTTTCCGTCTCCAGTTTGATTATTCGGGCCGTTGTCTGAACCTTTTCGATCTCCGCTTCCACTCGGACGGATTTCAAATCCACCTTGACAAACTCATTTGTCGCGAGCATTTCCAAAGCCTCGGCCACATCTTTCAGGCAAGAGGCGGCAATATCCTTACTGTAAAACATATTCGTCCGGACGATGGCGTCCTTTCCGTCAGAGGTTTCCAATCGGACTTTAACCTTGGCCGTCCCTTCACCGACCCGGTCTAATGCATGATCCATGGCGGACATCACTCCGGCTACGATCAAGCCGGGATAGAGCGTTTCATCGTCGACGACCTGAAAACGGCTGGTTTTTGTCAAAGCCCGATCCCGATCCCGAACCGCAACCTCCACCTCAATCATGGATTGGCGCTGGCCGAAAACGCCGGCAATGCCCGCATTCCGGTCCTGGACGATTTTGCCGATGGGATTTAACGCAGTCCCCATTTTAAATGACATCACCCGGCTCTGTACGGTTTGCAACACCTGAGCCTGATACGCGTTATATCCTACCAACCCTTTATTCATAAAGGGATGCCCGAACGCTAAGAACTGATTTTTCCCGGTCCACGTCACCGTGCCAATGGCCGACACCTGATAGTCGCCGGAAACCAGTTGTACCGCAATGGCACTTCCCGGTTTTACGGAAACCATACGGGACATACCAGCTTTTCCGGCCCCGCCCGGCAAGAAAACCGGCGAAAGATGATGGCCTTCCAAAACCCGGCTGGCCATCTCATAACCGCGCTTTCCCATACCGCTGACGATGACCGGAGTCGCCACCGGAACGAATTCCCGATAAGCTCGGAATGCCGTCGCCCGCTCTCCATCCAGCAAGCGAAGCATGGAGTGGATGGGCGTGAGCAGCGCCAACATCGGATCGGCGTTTTGAAAACCATAACTGACCGCACCGGCGAGTTTGCCCTTTATATAGACCGGACTGCCGCTCATGCCGGCCGACAGGCCACCGTTTTCTTCCAGTCGTTTACCGGAGAGGCGCACTAAAATCAATTGGTTGTCACCATAACCCGCCGGAACCAATCCAATAACTTTGACGTCAAAACGTTCAATTTTTGTTCCCTGAAATACAGTATATCCTACGCCGGTTAAGCCGGGTTTAATCTGCTCAATCGGGAAGAACTCTTCCCTGGCAGCCATAACCGGCATTCCCATTACGGCGATCATGATTAAAATGAGACTCCATAGTGCGCGGATTCGAACCTTCCTTCTCAACCTGTTCCACCTCAGAAAATAATATTATTTAATACCGCTATTCCTGCCGAAATCCTGCCGGAACCTACAGACATCTTGATGGAAATCAGCAAGTCGAAATGCCATCCTGTCCTCTTCAATGATTTCGTTTACCCAATCCGTTCCAAAATAAATCGAGCATGGATAAAATCACCTGATCCGAAGAGTAATTGGGCTCATTTTCAGCAATAAACAACGTCCCTTCGATCAGTTTGCTTAAAAAAGTGGTCGCCAAAAGCGGATTTACCTCCCTAAAACGCCCCTGGCGCACACCTTCCTGCAAAATTTGGTAGACCTTTTCCCGAAATTCCAGTTGAATCTCGGAAACTTTTCGAAGAAATTCAGGATTATCGCTGACAACATCCATGGTCAAAATCCGATAATATTGGCGGTGGTTTCGGGCAAACCGAATGAGGCTGATCACAAACCGGCTGAGTTTTTCTTTCAGATCATCGGTGATGTCAATTTGCTTAAAAACCTCTTCGTTTCTGGATGATGCGGCAGCATTCAATAACTCCATAAAAAGATCTTCTTTCGTTTTGATACAGCGGTAAATCGTCCGCTTGTTCAAGCCGGCCCGTTCCGCGATCTCTTGAATCGTTGTCCGATAATACCCTTTTTCCGCAAAAGTTTCCAATGCTTTCTCCAAAATTACCGTTTTCGTCAACGTCACAACCTCCGCCGCCTTGATAATTTGCAAACATTTAAAAAAATATGTTTCAGTTCTATTTTTATTTTAATATAAAATCGAAAATCCAGTTAAAAACCTGTTGTTTTTGGGGATTCAAATCGATGGTCAGATTATGATGCCCGGGTTCAAATAGTTTCAATGCTTTTTCGGAAGAAGCAAGCCTCTCAAAGAACCGCTGCGCCCCCTGCCACCGGACGATCCGGTCATCCTTGGCCTGGATCAACAATGTCGGAATATGAATCGCCGGAGCAGCCTTCCGTGCCCTCCCGGCCAGGGCCACCAGTTCCGCAACGGCTTTCGTCGGTATCTTCTCATACCAATATTGCCGCTGCCATTCCAAAGCCACTCCCATATCTGTTTGCGGCACCGCGACCCGGATCAAAGGCCAGCGGGCTAAACGGGCCAAAGGATTGGCGATTTCAAAACAGGGGGCACAGAGAATCAACCCGTGGATCAGCTCCGGGCGGGATAAAGCCAACAATACCGCCAAGGCGCCCCCCATACTTTCCCCGATCACCGTCACCTTTCGCCCCAAGGAGGTGGCAATGGCCAATCCTGCCTGTGCCGAAGCTTCCCAATGGGCTCCGGTGGTTTTGGCAAGATCCGTTACCGTAGTGCCATGGCCTGCCAAACGGACTCCGAAGACATTATGTCCCCGGGAAAATAATAACTGCCCCAACTCCCGCATCTCATAAGGGCAGGCTGTAAAACCGTGAATCAGCAAAAACGCCTGTTCCGTCGGCTGATGATGGTGAAAGCAAAAACTGCGGCAAGCATCGGCCGCGTCGCTGTTTTCGCAGTCGGGATGATGATATTCGGCCTCGGCCAATTGCAATCCTTGCCGGAACCTTTCTTCCAAACCGCCTTCCATGCCATCAGGCCACCTTTTCCATAAGTTCTCTCAGAGGCGCCAACCCAACTTTTATTCTGTTGCAATATTAGACTTTTCGTAGCATTTTACCTTCATCTATATTCACTTTTTTACGTTTCCTAACACCTGCCCTGCGTTTGGTCTAATAAAAAAAAACGGACCTCATCAATGTGAGATCCGTTTGAATAACGTATCAATAATTAATAAATTAATAATTATTGATACTCAATAACTAAATCATCGATGGTAACGGTAAGGCCGGTTTCAGTCCGGAGTTGGATAAACGAGGCCTTGGTACCATAAATTGAAGAAATTGTAACCGTTTCTCCGACAGGTAGTTCAGTTCCTTTCTTTCTATACAACACAGAATTATTCTTGTGGTAAGAGTTTCCGCTGCTGGTTGTATTATTGTCAACATAAACCTGGAATTCTTTCGTGGTATCAGTTCCATCGATTGAAACTATTTTGAAAGAAATCTTATACGGTATGGATAAATCAAAGACACCATTCGGTTTTACACTGTCGGCAGTTGCCGTTCCTTTATCACCTACCGTGAACCGGCCGCTGGCAATGGTCACTTGGCCACCCGCAACAGTCACTGTTCCACCGGTTTTCTTGTAAAACGGAATACTCGAATCGTCCGGCATAGCTTTGTAAGCGGTCGTGAAAAACGTGTTAGATGCTGCTGTATCAAAGTTATCGCTAAACGGCATCGGAACTCTCGGCAACAACTCGAACTCCGCAGTCATCGTCTTATCAGCATCCATGGTAACAGTCACAGTGGCGTCAGTTCCACTGGCAGCACCGCTCCAACCGTTGAATTTAAAGCCATTTTCCGGAGTAGCCGTCAGGGTAACAACGGTTCCCTGATCATACTCATAGCTTTCGTTAGCAGGATCCCGTGTCACACTGCCTTCACCGACTATATTGACTGTCAGCTTATATTTAACCGGAGTCACAGTTTCTTCCACAAATACCGCGGTGACGGTTTTATTCGAGTTCATGGTGATGGTCGTCGGATTTTCGCTTCCCGTCAAATCACCGCTCCAATGGCTGAATTTATAACCGGCTGCGGCAGTAGCGGTTAAAGTAACGGTAGTACCGGCGTCATAGCTTTCAGCATCCGGATCTTTGTCCACACTGCCGTTTTCTGCATTTACCGTTAAGGTATACTTGGTCGCCGGTTCGTCCGGACGGACACCATATAACTGAATGTAATAAATGTTAATGCCGTCTTTCGATGAATAAATGACGTAATCGCCGTCGGCAGGAATATTGTATTCAAAACGTTCCAGGCTGCTGGTGGGAACTTCGCCCATTGAAACACCGTCACCGGATACCGGCGCAACCATTAATTCACGGCCTGTTCCGGTGCTACTGGAACTCATTGCCAGAACCGTCAGTTTATCACCGGCTTTGGCGCTAAAGGTGATCCCTCTGGTTTCACGGTCGGATCCGCCGAGCTTAATCCGGGCCGTATACGTATTACCGCCATAATTCTTGGTATTTGTATCAAACGCTATATCTGCGCCAAAAGTAAATCCTTTGTAGGTAGCAGGTAAAGTAAGCGCCTTTAAAGCATCGAATTCTTCTCCCGCATTTAACTCTAATACAATCTTGGCTGAACCTGAAGGCGGATTGGGATTTGTCGGATCCGTCGGAGTTACAGGATCGCTTTTTTTCGAACCGCCGCCGCAACCAACGACTAAAGCACAGACCAATAATAAACAAATTAGGCCGACCATTATTTTTTGCAGTTTTTTCATCAAACATCCTCCTTTTTGTCATTTACTCGAAATGAAAACCACAGATTAACCAATCGAACCATCCATCACCCCCACAAGCATCAATCCCATATTTCAACCAGAATCTGGTCGATCACAATATCCACGCTGCTTTCTGCCCTCAGGCACAGGAAAGAATTGGCCGTAAACTTCCCTTTGTCAGCCGAGGAAACAGTTATCGTCGTGTCATTCAGGCCGCCGGCCGTTTCATTGTAAATACGTGAACGTTCACCATGCAATGAACTGCTTGCCAATAATATTGCTGGCACGGGAGTTTTCACCCCATTACTAGGGGGTTGCCGTTTCGGTCCCCACATTTCCCCGGGCGCCGATATCATAGCCGTTGTAGCCTTTTCCTTTCAAATCACTGGTCTCAGCCAGCTGTAAAAATGTCCCGAAATTAATGGATCCGTCCGCATTACGGGTAAAAGGCACCACTCCGAATGTATATGAAGGTGTAACGAGAAAATCGTCGGCAGACATCGTCACATTCATATCACTTACATAAGTTTTCTTATCTTTGTTATAAAAGACATTATGATGGACGGTACTGCCGGCCGGCACATGGCCGACATCGCTGCCGCCCCCCTCCCAAGAGAGGTTGTTGTACATGATATGTTCCCCCTTGGGGAAATTAAAGTTGTAATCACTGGTTGTCTGTTGCGTAGGGCTTTTTCCCATAGAATTGTGCCACGACGTACAGTTGCTGATGGTAATCGGCCCCGGATTGCCGTTATCCGTAAATCCGTGTTTCCGGTTGTGAAAGGCGATACAACGCCGCACGATATGAGAAACCGCATCGCTGGATGACCCCAGCTTGTAACCGTTACCGTCCCCTTCTTTGGGATACGTACCATCGGGCAGGATCCCATTGCTAAATGCTACGCAGTCCTCAAGAACTACAGGGCCTATCGGGCCGGTTTCTTTCTTGGTGAATAGATCCCAACCGTCATCGGCGTTATTATAGGCGATACATCCCCGGAAAACGTTGCCGTAGCCTGCAGTCAGCTTACAGGCAAACCCGTCCGCGTCCTCGCCGTCCGAATCGGCATTGCCGTAGGAATCACAGTTTAATATCAAATTGTAACTGGGCCATTGGGAAATATCCGTCATCGAACTGTTGGCTCTGGATATCTGCAAACCGCTGTCCCGGTTATAACGGGTAATACACCGTTCGATAATGTTATAACTCCCGCCGACAAAAATCCCGTTATCGCCGGCATACTCGACCACCAACCCACGGATATGCCAATAATTGCCTAAAACCTGTAATCCGCGGTTGGCATCATTCTCCGTTTGGGCCGAGAAATTTAATATCGGTTGTTCATTGGGATAAGCATAAATCTTTTTACGGCCGGCCGCCGTACCGTTATTTCCGATTTGAATGGTAATCGTCGAAGAATAATAATACGTCCCGCCCCGCATATAAATCAAACCGCCTGGGCCGATGGTTGCAATCGCTTTTTCAAGAGTTGTCGGACTGGCGAGGGTCCCGGGATTGCTTGCTTTTCCGTCCGGCGCGACAATAATTGCCGCATCAAGATCGGGTATGTCATCGGCCCCTCCGGGATTAGGGCTCACAGTCCGTGACGAACCTCCGCCGCACCCCATAAATCCGCCAATAAACATCCCGCACAAACATAACACCATAATTTTTCGAATCATCCCATGACAACCTTTCGCTTTGCGTCTATTAATACGCATGTATAAGTGTTTGTTACGTACATATTTACCTTATTTTAACACTTCGCTTATTAAATTTTAACATCTTATCCACCATAAGACAACCTGTTTTATTACTATTTTCTTTGTCATGATTATAATTAGCCGTTTTAGCTGCCGCTTTGTTGTAATTCCGTATGGTACGTACTATCTGATAATTTAACCTGATAATTCCCGGTTTTTCGCTCATAATAGAAAAACCGGTATGTAAAGAATCCTTCACATACCGGCCGTCTTCAGCTTTCATCGGATAATGCTTTTTCACCCTTTTCAATCAGTTTTTTTACCATATTTCCGCCGATCTTTCCCGCTTCACGAACAGTCAGCTCGTCGCCGCCGGCAGCCAAATCGTCATCCAGGCCCAATTCCCGTGCTGTTTCCCACTTCAATTTCTCTTTGGGATCGGCCATTCCACCGGAACCGGATGAATTATTCTCTTTCACGGAAAACCCTCCTTTGGTATTTTCCGTTATTATCCCCGAAACCCAGACGGTTAATCCACTCCCCCGCGGGGAACAATAGGGTCATGGGTACCGGGCTAGATGCCGGATTAGAATGATTGACAGTTGACAGTTCCAAAACATAAAGGAAAATCGCATCGGGTTCTAGGTATTAGGTGTTAGGTACTGGTTTTAGATAGGAACGCGTTAGCGTCCTTCCATAACCCAGAACCCGGGACCCAAGACCTCATACTGTGCACCTGAACTATACACGGTAAACCCAAATTTCAACGCAAAAGGAAGACAATGATGATTCAACTTCAACAGCCGAAAGGCTTTTATGATAATGAAGATAAAGAATTACTGCAATCTCCCTGCCCTCCGGAAGTGGACTTTACGACACAGGACCCTTGGCGGGTTTTACGGATTTTAGGAGAGTTGGTCGAAGGATTTGACGCCCTGTCGAAGATCGGCCCAGCGGCTTCCATCTTCGGTTCAGCGCGTTTACGGGAAGACAGCCCCTATTATCAGGCAACTGTGGACATCGCCCGTTTGTTGGCTAACGCGGGCATTGCCGTCATTTCCGGAGGAGGCCCGGGAATTATGGAGGCTGCCAACAAAGGCGCATACGAAATGAAAGGCACCTCCGTCGGTTGTTCCATTCAACTTCCGGAAGAGCCAATCCCCAATCCGTATCAAACCATCGCGTTGAAATTCCGCTATTTCTTTGTGCGAAAACTGATGTTTATCAAATATTCGGTGGCCTTCATCATCATGCCGGGCGGTTTTGGGACGCTGGACGAATTGTTTGAAGCCCTGACCTTGGTCCAAACCGACAAAATCGATCATTTCCCCATCGTCCTTTACGGCAGTTCTTTCTGGAACGGGCTGATCGAATGGCTGCGGCAGGAAGTCCTTGCAGCAGGATGCATCTCTCCCAAAGATTTGAAGCTGTTCCGGATCGCCGATACTCCGGAAGAAGCAGCCCGCATTGTCATCGAAAACAGCCGGGAGCATCATTATATCCAATAACGCCGGAATTTCTCCGACTTCAGCCTAAAACATTATCAAGAAACATCATAATCACAAAACCGACAATCAACGAATGCGTGGTCAATTTGGACGATTGTTCTTTATGGGTTTCGGGGATAATTTCATGGCTTATCACAAATAGCATGGCTCCGGCAGCAAAGGATAGCCCCAAGGGCAATAGCGGACGTGCCACATTGACCAGGCCGACCCCGAGCAAACCACCGATAGGCTCAACCAATCCTGTGAGCAATGCGATAACAAATGCCCGACCAGCCGTAAATCCTTCCCGCAGAAACGGCAAAGCCACTGCCAATCCTTCGGGCATATTCTGAAGGCCAATGGCAATGGCCAGGCTGAGCCCGTTCCCAATATCCCCACTGCCAAAACCAACGCCCACAGCCATCCCTTCAGGAAAATTATGAATGGTAATGGCCAAAGTAAACAGCCAAATTTTCTTGAGATTATAATGATTTTGACTGGGCCCCAGATATAAATTGGTGTCCGGGAAATAGCGGTCGATCACATCAACGAATACAGCACCGATGATGATCCCCGTCAATGTTAAGAACGCCCCACGCACCCCGCCCCCGCCACTCTCAATGGCCGGTATGATCAGGCTAAATGACGTGGCTGCCAACATAACCCCCGCCGCAAATCCCAACAGACAATCCATAAGCTTTCGAGAAATATTATTGTGTTTAAATAAAACCGGTAACGCCCCTGCTCCGGTCAACAACCCTGTAACCAAGCTGCAAATCATTCCAACGAACACAATATTAAATTGTGATAAATATTTAACCAACAAAACCGACCTCTTCCCTTGTTTTCTCCCATAGATTATGTTTTCATAAAAGAAGAGGTGACTAAGTCCTAGACGAGGTGATTTCATGTCCATCAACGAAGAACTGAAACCTGTTACCGAACTGTTGGAAAAGTTGATTATCTTCCGCACGGTAAAACACACCGGCCTCATCCGGGAACTGTTGGAATTAGACAACCAACCGAACCCCACCGGCTCATTTTACGAATGGTACGGCCGATTGTTGGAGTATCATCCCTACGGCAATCCGTGGACAACGTATTTAAACGACATCATTCGCTTTGACGAAAACTATTTCACTCTCCATTGCGAGCGGGGCGAAAGCCGCCAAATCCCTCCAACCGTTTTGAAGGCAGTGGATTCCGATCTGGAAATCCTTCTAAAACTGATGCATTGGGATCCTTCCGAGCAAATTTCGGGAGCTGCGAAGCGGGATATACGAACGATAGCCATTTCGCAGGCAGAAATCGAAAACTTCCGGGAAACCCTGGCCACTGCCGTTCAAACCCAAGGCGCCGGACTTTTCGGCAGATATCACGCTGCTGTTTGGCAGCATTCCACCCAAAGTTTTCATCCGGTACACCATCCGGACCCGATAACCTTCGATCAGCTCATCGGTTATGAGGAACAAAAACAAATCCTCCAAGACAATACCCGCCGGTTTGTCGAGGGCCTTCCGGCCAATCATATTTTGCTTTACGGCGACCGGGGCAGCGGCAAATCGTCATCGGTCAAAGCCTTGCTGCATCCCTTCGCCCCAAAAGGCCTGCGAATTATCGAAGTGTATAAAGATGATCTCGTCGATTTCCCGGCCATCACCGGCCAACTGCGCCACCGCGGCCTTAAATTCCTCATCTATGTCGACGATCTGACCTTCGAAAGCGGAGAATCCGGATACAAGCATTTAAAAGCGATCCTGGAAGGCAGCCTGGAGAATAAGCCGTCCAACATCCTGATCTACGCCACCTCCAACCGCCGCCACCTGTTGCGCGAAACCTTTGCCGACCGTGAAAACGACATCCACGGCAACGATACGGTCCAGGAACTACTGTCACTGGCCGACCGTTTCGGAATCACGCTGACGTATTCGTCTCCGGATCAAAATCATTTCTTGGCAATTGTCAACGGTCTGGCCAAACAGAGGGCCTTACCCATCGATAAAGACACCCTGGAGAAACGGGCCCTCCAATGGGAACGCCAACACAACGGCCGTTCCGGAAGAACCGCCAAGCAATTCATCGATTTTCTCGAAGGGGAATTGCGGTTAAAGGAAAAAATGTAGAGGATTGGGCACTAGGTGCTGGATTCTAGGTCCTGGGTTTAGGCAGGGAACGCTGCGCGTTCCCTCCATTGCCCAGAACTCCGAATGCAGGACTCAGAACCCCTAATCAAAATATCATCCACTATAACACAGAAGGAACGCATATATGCGTTCCTTCTATCACTCAGAACCTAGGACCTCGATCATCAAATCGTGCACTGTGAACTATGTACTGTGAACCCAAAGCAAACACACAACTTAAATTACCGCACTTTAAACCCGGCTTTCATCAATCGTTCCTTCAACGTAGCGGCATCTAAAGGCTTCGGACCATGTTCTTTAGGCTTACGCACGGATTTTGAAGCCATTTGTTTGTGGTCTTGGTTTTGCCTGCCGGTTACCGACTCCACCCCCGTCTCCTTCTTCATGGTCAATGCGATCCGCTGCCGGGCCAGGTCCACCTCAAGCACACGCACCTCGACAATATCGCCGACAGCTACCACGTCATTGGGATCCTTGACATACCGGTCGCTCAGTTGGGAAATATGCACCAGGCCGTCCTGTTTCACCCCAATATCCACGAAAGCCCCGAAATCCACCACATTCCGGACGGTCCCGGTAAGCACCATTCCCGGCCGCAAATCCTCCATCTTCAGGACATCATTACGGAAAATCGGTTTCGGCAAGTCCTCCCGAGGATCCCGGCCAGGCTTGGCCAAAGCCTCGATAATATCTTTCAAGGTTGGTTTCCCGACTCCCAATTCTTCCGCCATCCGCTCTACATCGACCTGCTGTAGCCGGACTTTAAGCTCAGCCAATTTTTCTTTGATTAAAATATCTTTGGTTTCGAACCCGAGCTTGGCCAATAAGTGCCGGGCGACCTCATAGGACTCCGGATGCACCCAGGTGGCGTCCAGCGGCTCCTTACCGTCGGTTATCTTTAAAAATCCGGCCGCCTGAATGAACGCCTGTTCTCCCAGGCGTTTTACCTTCAATAATTGTTCCCTGCTTTCAAATTTCCCGTTTTCTTCTCGATACGCCACAATATTTTTGGCGACAGCCGGTTGGATCCCGGCAACATACTGCAATAACGAAGTCGAAGCAGTATTTAAGTCGACGCCCACATAGTTGACACAGGACTCCACGACGCCTTCCAGCGCCTCGGAAAGCTGCTTCTGATTGACGTCATGTTGGTACAATCCGACCCCGATGGACTTAGGCTCGATCTTCACCAGCTCCGCCAGGGGATCCTGAATTCTGCGGGCAATGGATACCGCTCCCCGCATCGAAACATCCAAATCCGGAAACTCTTCTTTCGCCAATTTTGAAGCAGAATAAACCGAAGCACCGGCTTCGCTGACGATGCAATAGGCGGTTTTCTTCCCCTCCAGCCTATGGATTAACTCGGCCACCAAAAGTTCGGTCTCCCGGGAAGCAGTCCCGTTGCCAATGGATATCAAATCCACGTTATGCTTTTGCACCAGTTCTGCCAAGACAGCCAATGCTTCTTCCCGTTTCTCCTGAGGAGGATGGGGGTAAATGGTAGCCGTGTCCAATAATTTCCCCGTCTCATCCACCACAGCAACCTTGCAGCCGGTTCGATAACCCGGATCGATGCCCATCACCCGGGTTTGTCTGACCGGAGGTTGTAAAATCAGATGGCGAAGATTTAATCCAAAAACTTTAATCGCATGTTCCTCGGCAGTTTCCGTAATCGCTGAACGCAATTCCCGTTCCAGCGAAGGAAATAACAACCGTTTATATCCGTCAGCCACCGCCTCTTCCAACTCCGCAATGAACAAAGCTTCCGGATTCACGATGATCTCCCGCTTCAAAAGATCGATGGCCGCTTGATGATCCACATCCAACCCGACTTTAAGAGCTTCCAGCTTCTCGCCGCGGTTTAAAGCCAAGATCCGGTGGGGAGGAATTTTCTTTAACGGCTCTTTGTAATCGGCATACATCCGGAACTCGTCCAAATCTTCTTCATCGTTCTTTTTCTCCCGCTCTTTCGCAACGGATGTAATAATGGCCGTTTCCCAACAAAATTCTCTTAAGATTTTACGGTATCCGGGATCATCCGCAACCTTCTCAGCGATAATATCCCGAGCTCCAGCCAAGGCAGTAGCCATATCCGGCACATCCTTTCGGGGATCGACAAAAGGTTCCACCCAGCGTTCGATGGGTCCGTCCAGGGTCTTTTGTTCCCAAATCAATTCCGCCAAGGGTTCCAACCCCCGCTCTTTGGCAATCATGGCCCGGGTCCGTTTTTTCTGTTTGTAAGGCCGGTATAAATCCTCCACTTCCTGTAGCTTCGTCGCTTGAAGAATGGCCGCTGTCAGCTCGGGCGTTAATTTCCCTTGTTCTTCAATGGATTTTAACACTTCTTCCTTACGCGTTTGCAAATTACGCAAATAACGCAATCGTTCCTCAATCTCCCGAAGCTGTTCCTCATTGAGCTCTCCGGTGGCTTCCTTACGGTAACGGGCGATGAACGGAATGGTATTCCTGTCGTCCAACAACTTCACCGTATTCTCCACTTGGAAAGCTTTGAGCTGCATTTCCTCGGCAATGATTGAAATCAAGTTCATCCATATTTCTCCTTTTGATCATTCTGCATCCGATTATATCCACTCTCGCCATAAAATACAAGAGAGGCTATGCTGGGCGCTGGGTTTAGGTAGGAACGCTATGCATTCCATCCTTTTATCGGGAACGTGAAACGTTCCTTCCGTAACCCATGACCAAGTACCTCGGACCCAGAACCTATTACCCATCCGCTAATACCACAGAATAAAAATAAAAAAAGCCTTTCGGCTTTTTATTAATCTCCGATTTCCACCGGTTTTTTTCGGACGGCGGTCAGTGCCGAGATATCCTCATCATCCGCAGCGTCGATCACCAACATCTGAGTTTCATTGGCTTTAACCATCCCGATTTGATGCCCCCGTTCCTCGATATATGCAGGAGTCAACATATAGTTTCGGGCCTTATTCATCGTAAGCAATTGCCGGTTCAATGCCTGATATTCCTGTTTCAAAGCGTTCAGTTCCTTTGTCTTGGCAGTGTACCGCACAACTCCTTCAGCCAAAGGGAATACCAATATCTTACCAATGATGAAAAATACCATTCCCCAGACAAATAAAGGAAGAGCCGATTTCGGTTTAAAACGCCACCGGACTCTGGTTTTTTTGGGCAATAAAGGATATTCGCCCCCCGCAATCCCTTGGGTCGTCCGGATTTCGGGCCGATAGTATTCAGCATATGTTTTTTGCTTCATCACACTTCACCTTCATCCATATCATCCGCTCCGGCAAGCCCCAAAGCCGTGCCGGGCAACACGATGACCACTTCGTATCCTTTCGTTTTCGCCCGATTATAAAGCGTTGCCACAGAACTCGGGGACAGATTGAGTTTTTTGGCAATACGCTCAGTGCTCTCGCCCATTTCTTTCAGGACGACCACCTGGCGTTCGCGAAAACTTAAATTTTCCACTCCCCGAATCTCGATTTTCATTATATCACCATTAGGACAAAACTTCTACAAATTTTTTACATAATTTCGACATCGTTTCACTTATTCCTCCCTCCGACCCGACCCGTTCTTGAAAATTCATCCCTCTGCGTCTGTTTTGTGAAGACATCTCATATGATTGAATGTTTATAAAAAAATATGGCAATCTTGTTAAAACTCTTTTCTCCTGTTGACTTCTGGAAGTTAACATTGTAGAATTGAGTCATTCTGACTGACCAGTCAGTCTAAGGCCGGAGGTGAACCTGTGGAAAAAATGTCAACAGAAAAACGCTCTGAAATCTTGGATGCCGCCATCAAACTCTTCTCCGAAAAGGGTTTTGAGCGGACCACGGTGGATGAGATCGCTGCCAAAGCCAATGTGGGCAAAGGCACCATTTATCTCTACTTTGAAAACAAGGAACATATTTTCCTGACCATTATTGAAGAAGGCATGTCCCAACTCCGCCGGTTCTTCCAGCAGATGTCTAAGGAAGAAAATTTCTTATCCCTCCTGCGGGAACTGATCTTCTCTTATCTCAAATTTGCAGAAGACAATCGGGAAATCTATCGGCTTTTTTTGAAAGAACGCCTCGCCATGCGTTTATTCGACGAAGATACCCTGGGACGCCGTTTCATGGAAATGCATCATGAACTCCATCAGTTTATGACCGAATTCATGCAGCGTGGAATGGACGAAGGTGCACTTCGGCCAGCCGACCCCGGTTACCTGGGAATGGCTTTAAACGGCATCATTTCCCACACGGTGTTTTACTGGTTGTTCACCAACGAGCAACAACCCCTGACCGGATTAACCGACGCTCTTTACCGGCTGTTTTTAACAGGAGCTGCAAATGACTTTAATCTAAATATCTCTGGAGGTGTCCGGGATGTTTCGTAAAATAGCCCTCATCACTTTGACGGTTTTATGCATTGGTTCGGCGGCGGCACTGGCAGCCGACCAGCCTAATAACATACTTACATTGGAAAAAGCTTTGGAATTGGCTTATCAAAACAGTCCATCCTTACAGGCGGCTTCCCAAAAAGTCGCCATCGCCAGGGAGGAGTTGCGAAAAGCGGAAGCGGCCTTTAAGCCTTCCGTCGATTATAACCTGGGACTGTTGAAATATGATGGTGAACAACCGCTGACACAAAGCGATGAAGGCGCCAGCGGGAGCATTACCGCCACATGGCCGTTATATACCGGGAATAAATTGGAATTGGCTCTGCAGATTTCCAAAGCCCAGCTCAACATCGCCTTGGAGAACGAACGTCAGGTAAAACAAAAATTGACATACAACGTGAAAGAAGCCTATTACCGGGTTTGGATGGCTGAAGAACTCCTTAAAGTGGCCCAATCATCGTACGCCAATTTGGACCAGCACCTGAATAAAGTGAAGCAGTTATACAACGTCGGAAACGCCTCAAAATATGACGTATTGCAGGCGGAAGTCCAAAAAGAGAGCTTAAAACCTCAGGTTATCAAAGCCGAGAACAACGTCACGCTGGCAAAACTGGCGCTGGCGACGCTAATCGGCATCGACAAAAACAGCACTTTCACGGTGGAACACCGTGAAACCGAAATTCAGCCCAACCCTTTGCCGTCAACGAGCCAACTGATGGATTTGGCCTTCAGCCATCGGAGCGAACTTAAACAATTGAAATATCAATCCGAGATCGCAAATTACCAAGTTCAATTGGCCTCATCGGAGTATAAACCCAATGTCTACGTCTCCGGAAGTTATGGTTTTGAAAGCTCAAAATGGTCTCCGGATTCCTGGGATCCTCAATTCAAACTCATCCTTGGAGTCCAAGGCAATTTTTATAAAGCCACGATCAAACCGGAAACGGACATCGCCAAAGGCCAATTGGAATTATTGGCCATCCAGGAAAGGGATTTAAAGGACGCAATTCACCTCGAAGTGGAACAAGTGGTCCAAAGTATCCTGGAGAGCATTGAAAGCATCAAAGCCAATCAAGCCAACATCGAACTGGCCAAAGAATCCCTCCGGATGACTCAGGCCCGTTACGATGCAGGAATGGCCACCACCATGGATATCACCGATGCCCAACTGGCGCTGGATAAAGCATTAACAGGATATTATCAGGGAATTGCCGACTATCTGACCGCCTGCGCCAAACTGGATCTGGTGACAGCAGTGAATAAATGATTAGACTTAAAAAAGCTATCTGGAGGATGCCCCAATGAATAAAAAATTAATTGTGATTGGAATCATATTAAGCCTTCTCCTGACCGCCGGATGCGGACGGAAAAAAGCGCCAGTCGTCAAAGAAGAAGACCCGGCCGTTCCCGTCCAAGTGGTCCCTGCAACCACAGGTGACATTCAGGAAATTTTCAGCATTTCCGGAACGGTTGAAGCCGCCAACAAAACTGCGGTTACATCCAAAATCTCCGGCCGGGTGGCCCAAGTTGCCGTCGAACTCGGCGATTACGTCACCAAAGGGCAAACCTTAGTTATTTTGGAAAAAACGGATTTAATCAATCAACTGAATCAGGCAAAAACATCTTTGTTACAAGCCGAAACCAATTTTGCCCAAGTTAAAACCACCTTTAACCGCATTCAAAAGCTCTTTGCCGAAGAGTTGGTTTCCCAGCACGAGTATGACAATGCCAAAACTCAATATGATATTGCCTTAAACCAGATTGAACAAGCTCGGATCAATGTGGCCATAAGCGAAGAGCAACTGCGTAACGGGGAAATTAAGGCACCGATCAGCGGTTACGTCGGGGAGCGGAAAATTAACGTCGGAGAAATGGCAACCCCGGGAGTCCCTCTCATGGACCTTGTGGACATCTCTCAAGTTTATGTAACCGTCCATCTGAGCGACAGTTATATTACTCAGACAAAAGTCGGGCAGAAAGTGACCTTGAGATTACCCTCCATGCCGGATAAAACATTTACCGGAAAGGTATTTCAGATTTCACCGGCAGCCCAGTCCGACAGCAAGTTATTCCCTGTAAAAATCTTAATCGATAATTCATCCCGGACTTTTAAAGACGGTATGCTGGCCGAAGTTAAAATGAACTTCAATGAACGGAAAAACGTCATTCAGATTCCCGTGGAAGCTGTGATGGACGAAACCGGAACCAAAGCGGTATTTGTCATCAAAGACAATGTCGCTTACAGAAAAAACGTGGAAGTCGGTATCAACAACGGTAAATTCATCGAAATCATTTCCGGTATCGAAAACGGCGACCAAGTCGTGGTGTTAGGACAGAACAATCTGGAAGACGGTATGAAAGTTGTGGTGAAATAATATGGAAAAATTGATTCAATTATGCGTCCGGCGTCCGGTAGGGGTATTGATGTTCGTATTATTTGCCCTGACCCTCGGAATCATATCGTTTTTTATGGTCAAATTGGATCTGTATCCGAATATTGACTTTCCAACCATTTTGGTAATGACCACTTATGAAGGGGTAGGCCCTGAAGAAATCGAAAAACTGGTGACCCGCCCCCTTGAAGAAGCCATCAGTTCCGTCCCCAACATCAAAAAAGTTACCTCCACTTCATCCCAAGGCAGCTCCTTTATTGTGGCTGAATGTAACTACGGGACGGATATGGACTTTACCAACTTAAAAATCAGGGAACGCATCGACTTAGCCAAGCGAAACCTCCCGGATGATATCAATGATCCGCTCATTTTCAAAATGGATCCCTCGATGATACCCATCGTCTTTTGGGGTATGTCGAGTCCGAAAGGTTTGGCTGAAGCCACCCGCATTGCCGAAGATATTATCAAGCCCCGTTTGGAAAGAATTCCGGGCGTGGCTTCCGTTTCGATCGGCGGTGGATTAACCCGGGAGATACAGGTTCAGCTTTCTGCCGATAAGCTTGCGTTTTATAGAATATCCCCGGATTATGTCGCCCAAAAAATAGCCAGCGACAACATTAATCTTCCGGGAGGCAATATCAACGAAGGACGCAATCAATTAACCATCAGAACCATCGGCGAATTCAAAAGTGTTGACGAGATCAACAACCTGAAAATCACTCTTCCCAACGGTTCGATCATTCCCCTCCGGGAACTGGGCGACATTAAGGATACCTACCACGAACGGAAACAGTTGTCCCGAATCAACGGCGAAGAAAGTTTGATGATTGTCATCATGAAAGAAAGCGATGCCAATACCGTTTTGGTCACCCGCGAAGTCCGCAAAGCCTGGAATGAGCTCCAAGCCCAAATCGGTAAACAGGCCACGGTTTACAAAGTATTTGAACAAGCGGAATTTATCGAAAGTTCATTGAATAACGTGACTGAAAACGCTATTATCGGTGGTATCTTGGCGGTTATCATTCTCTATATGTTCTTACGGAGCATCCGGAGCACCATTGTTATTTCATTGGCCATTCCCATTTCAATCATTATCACTTTCGCCATGATCCACTTTTCAAAAATGACCCTCAATCTCGTCTCCATGGGCGGTTTGGCGCTGGGCGTCGGTATGCTGGTGGACAACGCCATCGTCGTCCTGGAAAGCATTCAACGTTATCGCGAGGACGGCTATCCGCCCCTTCAGGCGGCTATCCAAGGCGCATCCGAAGTAGGTTTGGCCATTACGGCTTCGACCTTAACATCGATTATCGTCTTTGCACCGGTATTATTTGTCGAAGATATCTCCGCGCAAATTTTTAAAGAAATGGCATTTACGGTATCCTTTGCGTTAATCGCTTCACTCGTTGTGGCTTTAACGGTCATCCCGACGCTTTCGTCAAAAATAATGACGGTTCTCCGCAAGAAAGAAAACAAGCCCATAGCCGCTTCGGATAACAACGAGTTCCGTCTCGGCAAAATCGAAAAAATATATCGCCATATGTTGGACTGGGCCGTCAATCACCGCGTGAAAGTCATTTTAATTTGTATAGCGGTCTTTTTCTTGGGAATTCTGCCGTTTTTCCCGCAACTGGGAATCAAAATGGAATTTATGCCCCCCATCGGACAGAAAGAATTCACCATTAGTTTTGAATTGCCGTTAGGAACCAACTTGGAAACGACCAATGCCGTAGCTCAAAAAATTGAAAGTATCATGGAGAAAAAACCCAATGTGGAAATGGTCTACTCAATCGTCGGTTCTTCAGGTTTTGGTTTCTCATCCAGCAGTGAAGAAAGCGAAAAAGGTTCTGTTTACGTAACCATGGAAAAAGGTACGGAAACCCCCATGGAAGAATTACTGGAAGATGCCCGCCGTTCTTTACAGGGAATGCCCGGGGTCAAAATCAATGTCGAAGAACAGTCGAACGGTCCAGGCGGCGCCAGCGCTCCCATCGTGGTCAATATCGAAGGCCCGGAACTGGATGTCCTCAGCAAACTGGCAGGTGAAGTCGAAACATTGATTCAAAGCATCCCGGACACTCGCGAAGTGACTACCAACTGGGAGACCGGCCGGCCCGAGCTCCAGCTCCGAATCAACCGCGAACGGGCCAATGCCTACGGTTTATCAGCAGCATCCATAGCCAGTACCGTTCAAACCGCATTTAAGGGTTCAGCGGCCACTCAAATCCGTCTGGACGGCGAAGAATACGACATATTCCTCCAGTTGCGACCGGATGACCGACAAAACATAAAGGATTTGGAAAGACTGTTTGTCCAATCCTCCAGCGGTATTGCCGTACCCTTAAAAGAGGTGGTTTCCTTCATTCCCGCCCAAGGACCAACCAAGATAACCCGCGAAAACCAAACCCGTCAGGTCCAAGTCAGTTGTAAATTTGTCGGGAAGGATTTGGGGGGATTGGCCAATACCATTGAGAGCCGTATTAAAAAGGAAATCATCTTCCCGAAAAATTACTCCTTCTCCATGGGCGGCCAGGTTAAAAATATGCGCGAGTCCAACATTGCGTTACTGGGTGCACTCATTCTGGCGGTACTCTTCGTCTATATGGTGATTGCCATTCAATACGATAACCTGATTCATCCCTTGGCCATTATGGGTACGCTGCCTTTAACCATTTTTGGCGTATCTTGGAGCCTTTACCTGACCGGCCATACCTTAAACGTCACTTCGATCATCGGCGTCATCATGCTGGCAGGAATCGTCGTGAACAACGCCATTGTTTTAGTCGACTATATTGAAACCCTTCGCAGACGCGGATTGTCCCGTCGGGAAGCCATCTTGAAAGCCGGGCCCACCCGTTTACGGCCGGTGTTGATGACGACCTTAACGACAGTTTTAGGGCTGATCCCCCTTGCTCTCGGCAGAGGGGACGGCGGAATGCTCAATGCTTCCTTGGCTGTTGTCGTCATCGGCGGTTTAAGCTTCTGTACCTTACTGACCCTGATCGCCATCCCGATCATTTATAGTATTTTGGACGATATGGCCATATGGGTTAAGAAAGTTATTTTCCACCGGGCCGATACTATCGAATATCCTCATCAATTGTAAAAAATGCCGCTCCACACGGGGCGGCGCTTTTTATCCAAACCAATCTGCCTTGTCATCATAAAAACCGTCGGGTAAGGTTATATTATGCTTAAAAATTATGTTAACCCTCTACGGATCTTTTCTGCTATCCCCAAAGAAGGATTGACGGCAAAGAAGTCGAATATATGAATTTGAACAATGATTAAATCATCTTCCATTTTATTCGTCGGTGGATGATTTACCCTAAACCATGTTTAAAGGAGTGATTCGATGCTGGAGGTTATCGGAGTTATTGCCATTGCCTACTTAATCTATTATTTCATCGAACATCAATAGGATTTTTACAGGTTCTTCGCTGAAGAACCTGTACTTTTCAAAAGAGGTTTCCGAATATGCGTCGTTTTCCGGTGTTACTCCAAAAAGAATGGCTGGATTTTTGGTCGGGCAAAGCATGGATCATTGCTTTGCTTTTACCGCTTTTTATCACCTTTCTATTTAACACGGTTTACCGTGACAGTGTGCAACAACGTTTTCGTATCGGGACCGTTAAAGGTCCGGATCCCATTTTAAAACCGCTTCTCATTGCCCCAGATTTTGAAACCGTACCTTTTCCCAGCTTGGAAACAGCTGAATACGCTTTGGAAAAAGAGGAAATTGACGGTGTCATCTACCGCCAAGACTCGCCGAACCGTTTTGTCCTCCTGACAAAAGGGGCCCGGGCCGCTCAATCAGCAGCTGTCGTAACGGCATTGAACGCTGCCTTGCTCCGCATCTACAGCAAAGAATCCATCCCCCGAATCGATCTGAAAACAACCGGTTCGGCTACACACGACCTCTTCAGCCTGGCATTACCCTTATGGCTGGTCCAAATCATCTTAACCATCTGCCTGTTGCAAAGTACGGCCAATATCGCCGAAGAAAAAGCCAAGCATACCCTCCATGCCATTCTGGTATCTCCGGCCGATCTGTCGGATTATTGTGCCGCTAAAATCCTTTGGAATACGCTGCTGGGCTTGGCCTCTATCCTTGTAACCCTATGGCTGACCCGCTTTTCATATAACCCGGCTTATTTAATCAGTTTTGCGGTACTGGGATGCCTGGTGTATACCAGCGCAGCCCTGTTCATCGGGCTGATATCCCCGCATCCGCTTTTGGCACGGACGTTGTCCACTGCCGTTTATCTAATTTCCGCCTTGCCGATAATGCTCAAAAATACCTCTCTTGGCTGGAAGTATCTGTTAAACTTCCTTCCGACTTTTTCTATTGTCCAAGGCCTGGAAAGAGCGGTTTTGCAACAACCCTGGCAAAGCTATCCGTCCATTTTGCTGCTGGCCATAATGGCAGCAGAATCTGCATTGTTACTAACCGTCCTCTTGGCTATTCTCAAAAAAAACATCGATTTTTGAGGTTACCATGGATCCGATCATTAGTGTTAACCGCCTTACCAAAAAATACGGCGAACGGATTGCCGTCAACGACATTAGTTTTCGCCTGTACCCTGGCCAAGTCCTGGGACTCCTCGGCCCCAACGGTGCCGGAAAGACCACCACGATGCGAATGCTTATGGGATTATCCAAGCCTTCTTCCGGTTCCGTCACGGTTTTCGGCCATGATACCCGCACCCATGCCAAACTGATCCATTCTCGCATTGGTGTGGTTTTTGAGCGTTCCAATTTATTTGAAAACCTGTCTGCTTATCAAAACCTGGCTTTATTTTGCCGGTTATACGATACGCCCCTTTCTGCAATTCAACCGTTACTGGAACGAATGGATCTCTGGTCCCGGGTTCAGGACCCGGTTAAAAGCTTTTCCAAAGGCATGAAACAACGGCTTCTCATCTGCCGGGCGCTAATCCATCGGCCGCCTTTGTTATTCCTGGACGAGCCGGCCTCCGGGCTGGATCCCGTCTCTTCCAAAATTATCTGGGACTATTTAAAAGAACAGATCACCGGCGGAACCACCATCGTTTTAACCAGCCACGACATGACGGAAGTCGAAGAACTGTGTGATATGATTGGCTTTATGAATCAAGGGCACCTGATTACATTCGAAAAAACCAACATACTCAAAGCCCGCTTCGGCCAACCGACCATTCGGGTCACTTTCCAAAGCGACCAAGGCATGGCTGTGGAAACCCTGGAACCCACCCTCCAGAACCTGCAACGCATCCAATCCCTCTATGCCGAAAAACGCGTCATCAACCTTCGCTCCATGGAGGCCAGTCTCACGGAGATTTTTCAGAAGCTATGCGAAAACGGGATTCCACCGCAGACGGAAGTCAGAAGTCAGGAGCCAAGCGACAGGAGATAATTTCGGACATTGGCTCCCATTCATAGTACACAGTTCACAGTCACATTGCATAGCTGCATCCTGATATAAGGTCTTAGGTCATGGGTTCTAGGTTACAGGTTCTGGGTTATGGAAAGAACACTAACGCGTTCCTACCTAAACCCACTACCCAACACCTAGAACTTGATGCCATTTTCCCTTTACACTTTAAAACTGTCAACTGTCCCAACTGTCAACTCAACTTAACTCCTATCTCCTCCTAAACCAGTATCTGTTATCCAATACCTAACCCCCATTGTCCCCACTCCCATTGCGTATCTTACCTTACAAACAAATAACATCTACACCTAAATTTCTCGGTGATTATCGTAAAATTTTAATGAAAACTTACATAATGATGCTAAAATTGGCAGGTTTATTGCAGCGGTTTCACGAAAAATATATAGGAGATTGTAAAGTGAAAGGACGGTTTTTATGGCTAAAATTAATGAAAATTATTCCAAACTTCCGGGCAATTATCTGTTCTCCGAAATAGCCCGGCGTATTCAGGCATACCAGGCTAACCATCCTGAAGCGGACATCATCCGATTGGGCATCGGCGACGTGACCCAGCCTTTGGTTCCGGCTGTGATCGATGCCTTTCACCGTGGCGTTACCGAAATGGGCCATGCCGAAACCTTCCGCGGTTACGGGCCGGAACAAGGGTACGATTTTTTAATCGAAAAAATTATCGAAAACGACTTCAAACCTTTAGGCGTCCATTTGGACATGGATGAAGTGTTTATCAGTGACGGTGCCAAATGCGATACCGGAAATATCCAGGAAATCTTCTCACAGGACAGCATCATCGCTGTCACCGACCCGGTTTACCCGGTTTATGTGGACAGCAACGTCATGGCGGGACGTTCCGGCGCATTAGGCCCGGACGGGCGGTACGAACGCATTGTCTATCTGGCTTGCACCGAAGCCAACGGCTTAAAGCCGGACCTGCCCAAAGTCCCGGTGGATCTGATCTATCTTTGCTTCCCCAATAATCCTACCGGTATGACCTTAAAGAAGGACGAATTGAAAGTTTGGGTGGATTACTCCCGAGCCAACCGGGCCGTCATTCTCTTTGACGCGGCTTATGAAGCCTTCATCCAGGAACCGGATATCCCTCACAGCATTTATGAAATTGAGGGTGCCAAAGAGGTGGCCATCGAGTTCAGGAGTTTCTCCAAGACTGCTGGCTTTACCGGAACCCGCTGCGCTTATACAGTAGTGCCCAAAACCGTGATGGCTTATGACTCCGCCGGAAAAGCCCATTCCTTGAACAAGCTGTGGTTGCGCCGCCAAACCACCAAATTTAACGGCGTTTCTTATCCGATCCAGGTAGCTGCTGCCGCTGTTTATAGCCCTGAGGGCCAAGCCCAGATCAAAGCGGTGATTGACTATTATATGACCAATGCCCGGATCATCCGCGAAGGCCTTACCCAAGCCGGATTTAAGGTCTACGGCGGTGTGAACGCCCCGTATATCTGGTTAAAAACGCCGGACCATCTGAGTTCCTGGGAATTCTTCGACAAGCTCCTTTCGGAAGTCCAGGTTGTCGGTACTCCCGGCGCCGGTTTCGGCCCGAGCGGCGAAGGATACTTCCGGTTAACCGCTTTCGGAAGCCGTGAAAATACGGAAAGAGCGATGGAACGGATTAGATCGTTAAAACTGTAAAATAAGCGAAGCCCGGAACGGTTTCCAACCGATTCCGGGCTTTTAACGTATTAAAGTTTATACCTTACCGTATATTCAATCACCTGTTCTCCTCCGGCAGGAACAGTCACATCAAATTCAACCTTTCCCGCTTCGCTTCTCCGGTAAGGATGATTATTTGCAACGATCTTCGCTTCGTGCCATGCGGAAATCATTTCGATGACCGTAATGCCGACGGACTCATTCTTATGATTGCGCAAAGTAATCTTATATGTCTCTTCCCGAAGGCCCTTTGCCGGTTCCTTCACCTGAGTCCGGACCCGTTCCCCGACGATATCAAAGGCATTACCGAGATTAATCCGGACTTTCTCATCCTTCGGCGTGTGTTCGATTCGGTCGACGCCGATCAATTGCAATGAGCCTTCATGGTCTGCCTTCTGAACCCGAATGGTCCCTTTGGGCAACGGCATCCCCAGATGATTGGCAGCGCTGTTTTCAAACTCCAGCATCACCTTGACCTTTTGGCCATCCAATGCCCCTTCATAGATATACCGTTTTTGTACCGGTATATCGGCTGCAGTCAACAGTTCCACCTGTTTCAACTGGTTATTTTTTAACGTGGCCGGACGGCCCAACGTATAAAGGTGATATTCGAAAAAGCTCTGTTCCCGGAAGCCTTCATTGGCCTTTTCATCATTCACGGTGGCCCTGAGATAAGCGACCGCTTTTTCCGCCTCTTCCGGTTCCTGACGAACATCGCCGGCCATCAATTTCAACCGGACATCAGAATAATCGATTCCGCTGTTATTCTTCAAAGTAACCCATCCCATCACGTCAATCCGGTCATCATCCCCGTTAATCGTCGCAATATAGTCCGCCTTCCAGGAAAGACCGCGGGTCAAATAACTCACTTCCACCAGACGCTTGTCCGTCGGATTGGCATTTTGAAGCTCCCACACCAGCCTGGGCCGAACCACCAAGCCCCGGGGCAGTTTCGGAAAATCAATGGACTTGATCTGTTCCGACTGAATGATCTGAATGTCTCCGCCGCCGGGTTCCGAACCAATGATCAAATTTTGCCAACCTTTATGCCACCCCGCCAGCAAATACCCTTCGATAATCCTCCCCTCAAGAGTGGTGATCTTTATCTTCTGCCCCAAATGTTTCTTAAATAACCAATCCTCGCTGACATCATCATGCTCAAAGTTTTGCTCCAAAACCCGAACGCCTGTTAAACCCGGCGTACGGATCATCACCGACGACGGATCCAGCAACGCGGAAACTTCGTCAAAAGTTAGGGTGCTGATCCCGGTTACCAACTGTAAATACCGTTGATCCTTGACCAATGCCAATTGATCGTTATAAATGGTCAGCTCGATTCCTCCAACCGGTTTATCCTGAGGAACTTCAGGTTTTTCGGCCGCTCCCCAGACCGTCATGGATAAGATCAAGGTAACCAGCAAACCCATACTCACGTATCGAGATACCCGTTTCATGGCACTCCTCCTCTCCTTTGCAATTTAGACAACCCGGACGGCTTTTTTGTTCCATAAACCATCCGTCCCATTCGCTGGATTTTTTCCATGTCTTAAATCTCCATTCGACAAGCGGGTCTGCAATCCTTTAAAAGATCCCCGTCCTTTCTGTTTCATTTTCCATGTGACAGTTTATTCCGGCCATCTCTGCGTATAAGGAGTCCAACGCGACCAAATCCTCGCGGTCGACCTTACGCAAACTGTCTTTGCCTAACAGCCGGGTCAATTCAACCATCTCCCGGACACAGCTTTGCAAATAATGATATAAATGGTCTCCGCCCAGATTCGGATCGAATTTTTGGACATCTTTTCCACCGAAGAACAACAACTCCGTCGGCGGTTCCCAAGGAATGCTCTTCGTCACCTGTGTATGGGTAATTAATAACGTAGCGGCCGTTCCGATAAAGACCGCATCAGCGCCCAAGGCCAAACACTTTAAGAAGTCCCCCGGATTGACCAAACCGCCTCCGACCACCAACGATACACGGCCTTTCAGGCCGTTCTTTTCGAAAAAACGGGCGGCCCGGCATAAAGCCGGAAAAAACGGCAGTCCCGTATGATCCTGAAAAATCGGCGGAGATCCGTGGGTCCCCCCTTCGCTCCCGTCAAACGCGATCATATCGGCTCCGGCCTCTGCCATAATCTCCAATTCCTTCTCCAGATAATGTGTAGCGCCGAATTTAAAGGCGACAGGCACCCCGCCGGTTACGGATTTCAAATATCGGACGAAACCCGCCAAATCATCATGCTCCGCCTTGGGCAAATGGGTATCGATGAGCAGGTCCAAACCGGGAATGGTCCCGATACGCTGAGCGAAATCCGGCGTAAGTTTATACCCTTTTATCCGGATGGGCGCCGAAGCCCAAGCGGCATGCCCCAATCCAATCTCAATAAGTTGAGCCTGTTTCAGAATGCTTTCGTGCCGGGACCAAAATCCCCTGGGCAACTGCAGGATATACCGGTCAACCCTATCCTTGATCTCTTGGAGAAAAGGGCCGTTCCCCGAATTAAACCCCGTCCCTGCCAAATTAACCGCTCTGGCCAAAGCGAACTTCGTGGGAATACTGAATGAATTCCCATAAGACATCGCTCCTAACAGAATCGGAATTTCCAACGTCAAAGGCCGTTTGGCCCTGGGCCCCAACACCACTGATGTATCCACCGGAATATGATCATCCAAAGGTTTTCGGGAATAATATCCGGTGACAAAATGGATCTGATGAAGATCAAAACGATGCACAGGACTGCCAAAAGGTCGGGATATGGGTTCCCCGTTTTCCGCCCGAAGCAATGCCTCAAAAAAATCCGGCCAGCCAATTTTCTTCGCCAAATTCAAATTTTCATACCACTTTCTGGAGTTCAAAAACTTCACCATTGCCTTTGCCAGCCGGCGCCGCACCGAAAAAACAGCGATACAGCCTGATAGTGCCAAACTGCCCAACAACGTCAAACAAGCCGTCAAAATGAATTTAATCATGGGATACCTCCCGAGAACCCAGTGGGAATAAAGCCAAATCGGCACCGGTCATCCGAGCAACTTCCGTGCTGAGCGCGGACAAATCTTTCACCGAAAGCTCAGCATAAGAGCTTCTCCCCATGGACCGCATGCCCAATATCATCTCCTGATGGCAACTGGTTAAAAATCTGGCGATGCTCTCAGCGCCTTTATCCGGATCCAGGCAGTCTTTAAACCTGCCCCGTTCATAGACCAGTTCGGTAGGAGGTTCCCAGGGAACCACTTTGGTCAATTGCAAATGGGCAATGACAATCATAGCAATGGTTCCAATGTATACCGCATCCGCCCCTAAAGCCAGTGCTTTTAAAAACTGCCCTGGCGTATACAACCCTCCGGAAATAATCAGTGAAATCCGTTTATTCAAACCATGCCGACGGAGATAAGCAGCCGCCCGGCATAATGCCGGTAATGTGGGTAAACCGGTATCATCGGCCAAAATAGCCGGCCCATAATTAATCCCGGCCTCCGCTCCGTCGATGGTGATAAAATCGATATCGGTCCCGGTGATAATTTCCAGCTCTTTCTCTAATAAATGAGTTGCCCCGATCTTCACCCCGATAGGAACACCGTCGGTTACATCCTTCAAATATTCCACCAGCCGTTTGAGCCCCTTTCGATCATGGGCCTCTTCCAACTGAGTCCCCATCTTCACGTCCGTGCCGGGAGGCAATTTCATATAATCCCGCAATTCATCGCTGATATACTCGGCACTTATCGTTACCGGGGCAGAAGCCAAAGCGCCATATCCCAGCTGAATTTCAATGGCATTTGCCTGGCGCAGCACCGTTTCTTCCTTTCCCCAAGAACCCCGGTGATATTGGATGATCAGACGTTTAGTGGCTTTCCGTTCCTCCGGCAAAAAAGGGCCGACTCCCGTATTGGTAGCCGTGCCCACCCGGTCGGCCCCCTTGGCCAACGCCAGTTTGGCCTGGAGAGACGGGCCAAACCCGTATGACATTCCGCCGATCATGATGGGCATATCGATAACCAGCGGCCGATTGGCTTTCGGCCCGATCACCGTTTCCGTCGTAATTTTGGCTGACTCCAAAAGAGGCGTCCGCGAAAGGTAAACCGGGTTTAACATCAGCTTGTCCCACGGCGACATATGTAACGGCGAACCGAACGGCCGGTTCAGTTTTCCCCCGTTTCCGCGCAAATCGGCTTCCAATACATTTTGAACGCCGACTTTCTTAAAAACATTGAGCATTTCTGCGATGTTCTCAGGATATGGGTCTTTCAGCAACCGTTTAACGATGCTATCCACAAAGATATTGGCCAACGGTCGCCACAACAACACCATCAACAACCCGCTGAAAACCAGGGCAATACCGAAGGCCACTGTCAACTGCCATATCAAACTCATCTGCCTATCCTCCATTACATACTGCTTTTAGTATTACCCCTTCCGGTGATTCAAAACCATGGCCAGCATAGCGTGCAGAAGCCAAAAACAAATACCGGGAAGGGTCCCGGTACTGTCTGATCCCAATAACGTTTTTTCTTTCCGGCATTCAGAAAATGTGTTTACTGTTCTGATATTCCTGAACCAGATCCAAGGCTTCGCCAAACCGCTGAAAATGGACAATCTCTCTCACCCTTAAAAAATTCAACGTGTCAATGAGATCCGGATCATCGGTCAAGTCAATGAGCCATTGATAGGTTGCCCGCGCTTTCTCTTCGGCAGCCATATCTTCATGCAAATCGGCCACCGGATCTCCTTTGGCCTGAATATATGTGGCAGTCCAAGGATTTCCTGTTGCATCCACATAGTAAAGGGCATTGTCATGGTCGGCATAATGCCCGCCCAGGCCTGCCCGCTCCATCTCTTCCGCAGAGGCCCCTTTCGTCAGTTTATAGACCAAAGTGGCAATTATTTCTAAATGAGCCATTTCCTCAGTCCCTATATCCGTCAGTATGGCCTTGGTTACATTGGTAGGCATACTGTACCGTTGATTTAAATAGCGTAATGCAGCTGACAGCTCCCCATCCGGCCCGCCATATTGAGTGATCAAGTATTTGGCCATTCTGAGATCGGGTTTGCTGACTTTAGCCGGATACTGCAATTTTTTCTCATAGATCCACATGGTTCAATCCTCCTAGTATTCGATTTCCCACGGCCACGGATCATCGATCCAATTCCAACACGGTTGACGGGCGGTATCATCCACGATTAACGGGCCGTAATTCCGGGTATATAGTTCTTTCTGCTGCTCCAATTCTCTGACGGTATTGGAAAAATCTATAAACGCCCTTTGATCTCCCGGATGAGTATCCAAATACAAGTTAAATTCCGTCGCAGTAAACTCCAGCGCTTGGATTCGTTTCAATAATTCCAATTGTTCACGATGCATCTTAATCCCTCCGTCTGTCGCGACCGTCATAAGGCCGGTATAATTCGGGGAATATGGTTCCCATCATCAATGCTTTCATCGGATCCCAACGGTTCACATATGTTTGAAACGGCACATAGGCCTGTGCCAATCTGAGCATAATTGGGTTCATGTCATTCATTGCCGAACCTCCTTGGTCTTTTGTCTTAGTTTATTCAGCGATTCGGCCAAAAGAATATAGGCATAAGTCCCGATTCTATAGGAAAAAGGCATAAAAAAAGCCCTGTCACATAAAGTGAATCAGGACTTTCGCATGAAAAGACATCCCAAGCAGTAACCGAAGGATTTAATGTTTCGAGGGGTCATCCTTTAGTTTACCTTTTAAATCTTCGGGAAGAATGATTTCCGTAATTTCAATTGCCCGATAATCCGCATCGCCCAAGCAGCGGCAACAATTATCACATAATTTCTCCATATCCAAATCACACCGGTCGCACTGGCCGCACTCCCGGCATTCCTGCCCGGCTTCCAATATGCATTCTTTCAAGAAAATCGCCTCTTTCCTGGAGAAATTCAGTTTGCTAAAAAGGTTTTCCTGTTTCCAAAGCGAAAATATTCCAATGTGGAGGGATCATGATGCTCTATGCTGCTTCAGTCAAAATCACCCACGGCAGAAACCATCGTCGGCTTGACGTGGTGGTCGAAGCCGCTTCTCCAGAAGAAGCGGAAACCAAGGCCCTCAAGCAAGCCCGAAAAATGTATTGCTCCGGCAAAAAAGCGGTTTACACCTTAATGACATTAATCGATGAAACCGAAGCCATGGCCGCTTTGACCAACCCTACCTCCCCCATGCCGGAGGAAAAAGAGGCAACGCAACAGAACGAATAACGATTATTCCACTTTTCCCCGGAGGAAGGCCTCGGCCATCGCTTTGGGGACTTCCGCTTCCGCCTCAACCACTTTCGCCCGCATTTCCTTGACAGCCGCCTTCATCTCCTGCTCCCTGGCCACGGCCATCGCCCGACGTTCCTCCGCCTTCGCCTGGGCAATCCGTTTGTCGGCTTCCGCCTGATCCATTTGCAGTTGGGCGCCGATATTCCGTCCAACATCAATATCGGCGATGTCGATGGAGAGAATTTCAAACGCAGTCCCTGCATCCAATCCCTTCTGCAATACCGTCCTGGAAATGGCATCGGGATTCTCCAAAACCTGTTTATGATTTTCGCTGGAACCAACGGTCGTGACGATTCCTTCCCCGACCCGGGCGATTATCGTTTCTTCCCCGGCACCGCCCACCAAACGGTCAATATTGGCCCGCACCGTCACCCGAGCTCTTACCTTAAGCTCAATACCGTCCTTGGCGATAGCCGCCACCAACGGAGTCTCAATTACCCGAGGATTTACGCTCATTTGTACGGCCTGAAGCACATCGCGGCCTGCCAAATCAATGGCAGCCGCCCGTTCAAATTCCAACGGAATATTCGCCCGTTGGGCGGCAATGAGCGCATTGACCACCCGATCCACATTTCCTCCAGCCAAATAGTGGGCCTCCAGTTTATTGGTGGACACCTCCAACCCGGCCTTTACGGCTTTAATCATTGGATTGACTATCTTCGCCGGAATGACCCGCCGCAGCCGCATCCCAACCAGATTAAAAATACCGATATGAACTCCGGCGGCAAAAGCCGCGATCCATAGCCCAATGGGGAAAAAGCTTAAAAAAACCGACGAAACGACGAAGAATAATATAATAACGAAGAAGACGCTGAAAAAGTCAAACGGCATGGAAATTCTCCTTTCATTCCCGAATTTCCCGGACAACGACCCGGCGGCCTTCGGTTTTGATGACAGTTACCTTCCGGCCTTTCTCAATAAATTCTCCTTCAGAGACCACATCCAATTTGGCCCCGTTGATTTCCGCTATACCGGCAGGCCGCAAAGGCGTCAGGGCGATCCCTTCTTCCCCCAGATACTCCCGGAGGTCCTCAGTCCCGCTGAAGCCCGATTCTTTGCGAAGGGATTCCGACAATACCAACGTTTTGGCCAGCCGTCCTTCTTTGGCTGACTGAAGAACCATTTTTAAGACAATGCCCAAAATAACTAAGATAATCCCTACAAGCACCAAGGCTTCAAGCACTGTCTTTGCAGTCATCGATACGGCGAAAAACAACAAAATAACGCCGATGGTTCCGGGAGCTCCAAAACCGGGATAAAACATTTCCACCACGATCAATACTAAACCGAAAATGAAGAATAAAGCCGAAATAATGGTGATATGGTCAATAAAGCCCAACAAGTCCATTGAGGTCACCGCCTTCCCTAAAATTTTACCCTAAAGGACAATTCCAGAGAATCTTCGGCATGATCATAACTGATTTCGGTCTTAAAACAGCAAGACTCCTTGGAAACCGAAAAAATTTGATGGATCCAACCGGCATCATCGCTGTTATATACGCCACTTACTCCTATCACATATCCGTCTCCCACCGGTACATCCAGATTATACAGCCAGTTATCTCCCAGATCGTAATCCTCCAGCAAATCGCCATAATCCCGGGAACTATGGGAGTCAATGCGCAAATAGCTTAAAACCACATTGGGATGGGGTTTATAGTCCACCTGCCAACCTGTGTAAAATCCGCCATATTTCTGAGATCCTTCCGTCTCAGTGGCTTCCCTGGCCAAAACGCTTATCTGCCATGATCCCCATGAAGTCTCCCAATATTTCCGGGTTGCTTTCGCGCCGTACTGTGTTTCCCCTCCCGAAGAAAAGTCATGGAATACATCAGCCGCAATCAGCCAATGGCTATCTTCAAAGGCAAACTCATCTTTGAAAGCCCATTCTGTATCCGAACTATATTGAAATTCCAACCGATTCTGTAATCCCTGATAAGTTGATTCCAGCCCGAAGCCCAAAACCGACTCGCCGTTCACCGACAAATCGCCGCTGAAGAGGAAATTTGAATGGGCGGTAAGTTCGGCGAAATAGTCAAAGGCATATTTCAATCCGTCATCATTGCTGTAACCAATACGGACATCCGGCATCTTGCGTTCCAGATCCATTATTAAACGCGGCAAATAAAAAACGGGGACCCCTTTTATTCTTAAAACAACCCGTTCCAGGCGAATCTTCTTCCCTGCAATCGTCACTTCCTTTGCAGAAAATTGATAATGAGGATTATCAAGTTCGCATCGGGTTAAATTGACCTCCGATATGGTGGTTATATCTTCGGAAAGCGCCACTGACGCTCCGGATAACTTGACATTGCGTTCCGAATAAACGGTCCCGTTAAAAGAGGTCATTACTCCGGAAGCTTTTTGCATATCATAGGTGATGGATTCGGTATAATAAACCATATCATCAATGGTTACCTTCACTGACCCGGTGGCTTCAACGACTCCGGTCTCCGTATCAAAAGTTAGTTGATCCGCTTCGATGTGAATCTTTTCCCCGGTAATGATCACCCGCTCGGAAACACCGCCTTCGTCAGCCGCAACTGCTGAAATTCCGGCTACGAATGTCAATATCGAAACCAGAACCATCACTTTCATATTTAACAGTTTAATTATCATCAACCTCCGGTTATTCTAATAACGTAAATACCCGAACCGACTCCGTAACCTCCAAATAAAACTCGGTTTCCGTCGGAATCTCCTTCTCCTTTCCTTTGACCGCCAAACCGATTAAAATGCCTTCCGGCCCAAATGCCAGCATTCCCGCAGTGCTTGCGCCGACGACCCAGCTTCGGGAATGTTCATTGTCCTTGGCTTTTAAACTATAACCCACTTTAACCGGAGTCCCGTCCAATGCCCGTATTTCCCGAAAATCCAACGTTAAACGGGCATCGTTTCCCATTTTGCCAGGGCGTTTAACGGTTTTCAATACGCCCCGGCTGGTCATCCCCCTCGGGAAAATTACCTGCCGGCCTTGATAAACCGTTTCGACGACTTCATAACGAAATTCATCACCCACCTTATTGGTGGCCGAATGAATCGTGTCAATCATTTTCACTTTAACCTGCAGGCCTTCCGGTATGGTAACCCATGCCCCTTTCACAACTCCGTCGGGAAAAATTTGACTGATCAATTTCTCCAGCCGTTGATTTAATGGGCCGCTAAACTTCCGTTGAAATAAGGTCATTTCGATATTGCCGGTTCTGTCCGCCAGCGCCCCGGAACCGGCTGCTTTGTAAATCAGCCATTCCAGCGCCTGGACTTTGTAAATCAGTGAGATATCATGAGGCTGGTTCACATATAACAAGCGGTCAAGATAAGCCAGGCGCTCCACCAGGTTTTCGTCGCGGTTTTTACCGATCAACGTTTGCTCCAGACGGTTCAACCGCTCAAAAAGCCCACCTTGAACGGTTTTACCGTAGGTTTCCGTCTCCAGGCGGTTAAGCCATTCCAATGGATTTTGGGCTGAAGTTTCAGCAAGGCTCATCGCCGCCACCAACAAGAGTCCAAACAACCCAATCAGCGTTTTCCTGCTTACCTTGCTCATTTGTCCCCCTCTTTAAAAACGAAAAGTTAAAGCACCTGTTACCACCGGATCGTCAAAATCCAATAATTGATAAGCCAGCCAAAATGTAACCCACTTATCATATTCCAATCCAATGGAGGTCGTACTGATCACCCCGGAGTTCACTCGGGAATTGACGAACGATTGATAAGTCAACAGCGTCCAATACCCATTCATCTGATGGCTGATTCCGGCGCTGGCTTTGGTATCCGACGGCGTAAGACTTTCAAACAAAGCCCTGTCCCCGGATTCCCGGTAAATCAAGTCAATCCCGCCGTATATCGACGTTTGGGAAGTGATGGCCTTGGAACCGTGAATATTGATTTGCAACGTTTCCAAATTGCTGTTGGTAATCCAGTCCAAATCCACCGCGCCGGAAGGATGGGCATGAGGAAGAGTATAAAAAGGCAACCCGAAATCGATGGTTTCAAAACTGGTCGTGGTCGGTGTCTGTGAATACAGCAAAAGCCCGCCCACTTTGAGCCCTTGCTTAATATTTCCCATTAACGTCCTGGACTGTAAATTGGTCTCTTTTCGGGTATATCCGCTTAGCGGCAGCATCCCGTCCAAACGCCACAAATGTTCGATATGTTGAATTTGGTTCACTTCATCCAACAGACTGAGCACGACATCGTCCCTTTGGGTTAGCGAATTTGCGGCACTCTCTTCCACCGGAAACAGATAATACCCTTTAATCCGTTGTTCAACGGATACCGGAAGCTCGCCGCGAATCACCAAAAACGATTGTTCTTCTCCGAGTTGATTGGAAGACAGCAGATTCAAATTGCTGACTGACCCTTCCAATAACATCATATCCTGTGGATTAATAAAGGAGTCCGGGAGAAACACAAAGGACTTTCGCTGCCATGACTGTAAATACTCTCCAAAGTAATAAAAGGGTTCTATTGGCGCCTTTTTCGATACCCCTTTTCGATCCCTGAACAGCAAATCTAAATCCTGATATTCTTCATCAATATCAGCCACTGCCACATTGGGGCTGATTTTGTTGATATCGGTGATTTTGATTCCCAACGCCTCAAGCTCCGGCCGAAACTCGGATACCAACCGCTGCAAGGCCGTCTCAACCGAAGGCTCGGTTAAATTCCCTTGTTCGTCTTGGAGCTTAAGAGTGATGGTTTTTTTTATGTAATATGCAATTTCAAAACGGGAAAGATAATTTCCCGCTTGCACCCATTCGTAGGGATAATTGTCCAAAAAACCTGATTTATAAAGGACTGCCAACTCACGGTAAACCCAGGGTTCCTGGAAAAGAACCTCTGAGTTCTGGGCCATACAAAAACCGGCAAACAACAGACAAACAATTCCAAGTAACAGTGCCCGTCGCAGCCACAGTTTTCGCATGCTAAAACCCTCCTTTCCCGGATGTTGCACTCCTTATTTCCTGCGTTTTGCCAAATACCGTTCGGCTAAAATGACCGCCACGTAATCATCGTAAGGCCGGTCCGGGGTCCGCAGCCCCAACGGAAGCAGGCGTTTCAACCCTTTCGAGTTTTCACGCAAATACCGCATGCGTCCTTCAATGCTGGACCGATCCTCATTCACCATTTCGATGGGCAACTGAAACTCCCTTAAAATTTTCTTATATACTTTGCTATGGGTCCTATCTCCCAACACAATACATTCGACGGCATATTCCGCGATGAACTGTTCCACCGTGGCCCGGAGCTCTTCAAAGGCGATAACCTTTTGGACGAGAGACGTTCCCTCTTCATTCACCACGGCTACACCGCATTTTTGATGTCCCGGATCGACGGCCAAAATGTTCGTCAACCGCGTCACTCCTACATTTTCTTCAAATTAAGCTTCACTTTAAATTGATTAATCCGATAAATATCCCCGTCAGCAACCAGCTGGATTTTGAAGGTCGCCTCAGGATCGGCTTTAATCTCGTTGATTAATTTAACCATTTCGGAAACGGATAACAAATCTTTTAAATCTTCACTGTCAACGCCACGTTCGATAGCCTTATGATTGGCTAAAATCAACAAACTCAAAATATGATCCCGAATGGTGGATTCCGGGGTTTTCCCCACAACCTGCGTTTCAGCGATGACATCGCCGTTTTTGAAAACAATTTCGTTGGGATAAACCTCGATGGTCGCAGTGACCGGTTCTTCAGCAACCGAATTATTCTCGACCACCACCCGGACCAACGCTTTATCTTTCAACTCCGACAATTGGGCACAGACTTCGGCCACTCTCTGCGGTGTAACCCGCAAGGCATAATCGGCTTTCCCGGGAATCCGGGCTCCGCGATTGATGGCGATCTTGTTAGCCTCGTTTAACATCGGTTCAATGACGGTCTCAAAGACTTTATCGGCTGGTATCCCGGGTTCCACCACTTTCGCCGTTAAGATCTCGCCCACCAAAAACAGCATGGGTTTACTGATCAGCGTTTGATTCTTATCGCTTAAGTCGCTCAACTGCATCAAGCGGTTTTCCAGGTTTTCAATCTGTTGGGTATACCGGCTGATTTCCGCTTCTTTATTAATAATATCGTTGGTCAAATCGATCCGGATACGGGAAAGATTGGCCACCCTTTCCTGATTGACCTTCACTTCTTCCCGTTTGGCCTGTAATTCTTTTTCTTTTGCCGCCAATTCTTTCAGCTTCATTTCCAATTCCTTGGCAACTTTCTGCTGCTCAGTCCGGACCTTTTCCAATTGTTCTTCGATTTGCTCTTTTTGGACCTGCAATTGAGAATGTTTTTCCGATAATCCGTTGTATTCTTCCTCCTTCTTCACCATTTGTTTGGTGAGAAGATTTACTTTCTGGGTGGTGGTTTTCAGGCTGATTTGAATATTTCGCAATTCAAAGATGGCGGTTCGGACATATTCCGACATCAGCGTTAAGATCAAAAGCGTCAGGCCGGCAATGAAAAATCCGGTCAGAACGGTAATAATCATGGAAGTATATTTCGGCCGCAGTCCAAAAAGAGTCAGGCGTTTTTTGCCGACTTTCATTCCCACCCGGTCGCCCAATAACGCCAAACCGCCGCCAAATACGATGATAAGAATAATGATGAAAAAGCCAAACAATGACTCCACTCCTAGCTCTTAACGTTCACAGATAGGTAGATCCCATAACAGGATAATAAGATATTCGGAAGCCAGGCACCGACCACAGGCGGTATTATCCCCGCCCGGGCCATATAAGAACCAATCCCCATAAAGGAATACCACAGCAAAATAAATACAATGCACAGCCCAAAGCCGGCCGCATTGGAACGACGTTGCGGCCGCAGCGCGAGAGGCGCGCCCAGCCATGCCAATACCAAGCCGGCAAAAGGCACAGCGAACTTGAGATGGTAATCAACCAACAAACGCTGACGTTCCGAGCCCTTGGGGAAATATTTATCGATATATTCCTTCAACTCGGTAATGCTTTTTCGATCCGCGTCGTCGGTATCTTCATCGATCTCTTTCGGGGTAATATTAAGATCGTACTTAACGAACCCTTTATTAACCGTAATCGGATAAAAATTTTCCTCCCCGAGTTGATAAATCAACCCATCCCGGAAAAACCATCCCTGCCCGTTCCAGGCCATCGTTTCCGTGGTAATAACCCGGATCAACTTTTCATCTTCAAATTCTTCGATGGTGACCTGGTGCAACTCCTGAGTCCTGGAATCAAAACGGGCTGCATAGATCCTTTTATCGATCTTCCCGGTCTCGGCATCGTAAAAATCTTTGCTGAAATTGTAAAGGACCACCGATTTTTCGGCCTTGCTGGCTTCGCTTTTCACATTGTAATATGCTTTCAGCCCCAAAGGCACCAGATATTGATTCATCAACACCCCGCCAACACTGACTATGGTCCCGATAATGATCACCGGTAACACCAGCCGAAAATAGTTCAGCCCTCCAGCCCGCATAGCAATGGTCTCACTATGGCTGGTTAATTTACCAAGGCCCAGCAGCGTGGCCATTAAAACGGCAATCGGCGCCGCCTGGACGATATACTCCGGCATCCGCGCAAACAGCATCTGCAAAACATACCAAAAAGACAAATGGTATCTTTCAGCATGTTTCAAAATACTTAAAAAAGTAACACCAGAGAACATGCTGGTAAATGCGAATAACGCGAAAAACAAAGGGCCCATAATCTCTTTGAGAATATATTTAGTCAGAATCTTCAATAAAAGACCTCCCGACCGGATGCTTCGTACGGATACCTACATGACAAAACTTTCGCCCAGATAAAAACGGCGGGCATTCTCATCGTTGGCAATCTCTTTGGAACTGCCGGAAACCAATATTTCCCCGGAATACATAATATAAGCCCGGTCAGTAATTGCCAAGGTTTCCCGGACACTGTGGTCAGTAATTAAAATCCCCATCCCTTTGTCCCGAAGCTGTCGGATAATCTCCTGAATATCCGCGATAGCAATCGGATCGATCCCGGTAAAGGGTTCGTCCAACAAAATAAAACTCGGAGAAACAGCCAGCGCCCTGGCGATCTCAACCCGTCGGCGTTCCCCGCCGGACAACATATATCCCAAGCTTTTTCGCAAATGGGTCAGGTGAAATTCCTCCAACAATTCATCGGTACGACGTTTTTGTTCCGCCCGGGTAAGAGATGTCAATTCCAAGATCGCCCGAATGTTATCCTCAACGGTTAATTTGCGGAAAATCGACGGTTCCTGTGCCAAATAACTGACGCCGTATTTCGAACGGTGATGCATGGGCAAGGACGTCACATCATGACCGTTAATGTGAATGGATCCGGCATTACACCGTTCCAAACCGACAATCATATAAAAGGTTGTAGTTTTGCCTGCTCCGTTCGGGCCCAGCAAACCGACAACCTCTCCCGGATGTACTTCCAAGTCAACGCCTTTGACCACGCGTCGTCCACCGTATTCTTTGACCAATCCCCGGACAACAATCATGACTATTCTCCTATCAAATTCATTCAATCACTTTTGTTTTTAGTATTCCTTTGGCGGACACTTTTTTCGTTTTCAAATCATAAGTGATTTCCGCAGCTGATAACTCATTCTTTCCCCGGATGACGACGGGATTGTCCTGAAGATAAAAGACTTCTTTCCGGCGCTCGGCCGTCAATCGGCCGGCTTTGATGACGGTATCTTGATTCACCCCATGGACAGGGCCGGTAATGGTCATAAGGCCCGCTTCCAACTGGCCTTCAACCGCTTTGCCCGTTATTTTCCAATCACCATACTCGATTTGGAGATTATCCGTCAGTTTCAACCGGTCATTGACCCGGTCCCATTCCAAATATCCGCCTTGGCCACAGATGGCATCACCCACCCGAATCATTACTTCCTCTTTGGCCACGAGCAGATTCTTGGTAATATCAAACCGCATTTCTTCAGCCTGAATCCTTCTTTTTTCAGAGGCATTTTCCTCGATGACCACATGCCCCCGGGCAATGATCAAGCGTTCTGTATGATAGTATTCCACATAATCGGCTGATAACCGATAATTATCCCAGCGCGCCTCCACCGGTTCGGAACGGGTTCCGTAGTATTTCGCCACATTTTGAACCAGATCAAATTCACCGCCACCCGGTGCAGTCAGTTGAGGGTCTCCCGCCGCCCAGGCGATACCCGCGCATAACACCAGACCAATAAACCAAAGAAATGTTTTTTTAGCCATCGGCAGGTCCCCTTTTCGTTATCACTTTCGTCATCCCTGAAAAAACAACTTTCTTAAAATCAGTAGATGTGGTCAATCCTTCGGTTTTAACCGTCGTATTCTCCGCTTCCAAAATCACGTTGCCCCGGGCTTCAATGGTTTTCCGGCGCGAATCCCACGTCAGAACATCCGCTGCGATCCGTTTACCGTCTTCGCTTTTCAATTCCACCGTATCCTTAAATGCCAACCGCCGGCTTTTCCAATGAATCTCTCCTTGACCTGCCGAAATGACATATACCGGCTTTTGATCGACAAAGTACCTTCCGGATATATCGGTCATCCGGCCGACATCATCCAGACTGGTCATTTTAGCCAATTTCAGCTCCCAATAGCTGTTGGTTTCCGAACCCGGAACTTTAACGGTCAAACCTTCAAACTCCGTTGCCCTTTCTTTCAGATTCGCCTGCTTTTCGGGTTGGACAGACTGTTGTTGACGGAACACCAGGAAAGACAGAACCGCTGCAACCAATGCTATTCCAATGAAAAAAAAATTTCGTTTATTGATAAAGTTCATCTTTCCTACCATCTCATTTTCTTTAACAATTCGCCGATTTCACCATAAATCCTGCCGAATTCCATTGTCAGAGTTTATAAACGACGGTATTTTTTTCCTTAATTTTATGTTAACAGTCCGACGTCCAACGCGTCGTTCCTTTCCGCTTCTTAGTTTGCAAGAATGTCGGAAGTGACAGCCACAATTTTGATGCCGTTTCTTTCCGCCAATTCCAATACAAATTCTTCCTCCGTCAACAAGGTCTTTTCGGCCTCGACCGCTAAAACCGTGGCTTTAACTTGAATCATCGACTCCAACGTACCCTTCCCGACGGTGGGGACATCAAAGCGTTCGTCCTGCTTCGGTTTGCTGACTTTCACCACCACCGAACCGGGGCCGCCCAATTCTCCGCCCCGGATGATGGCCCGATCCGTCCCTTCAATGGCTTCCACAGCGAGGACAACACCGTTTTTAACGACGACCGTCTGCCCGATATCCAATTCTCCGCTGGCCTTCGCCATTCGAAATCCCAATTTCACATCCTGATATTCAGCAGCCGTCAGTTCACCGATGAGATTGCCCGGTTTGACCAGCGATTTGCGGAGATAGTCCGTTTGCTTCATAATTCGGATACCGTTGGCTTCAAAGACATCCACCACCGCTCCCAAGATGGCGTCATCATTCTTCTGCGGAAGTGCATTAAGCAGTTCCAAAAGGAGCGCATCGAATCCTCCGGTAAAAATGGCCTCTTTGCCGACCTTTCCGGCAAATACCGCCTTATCCACCTGCTCTTTTCGGAAATAGGCGATCATCTCTCCCAAGTTGCCCGGAGCTATCTCGGTATAACGCGAAACAAGGCTTGACAGTTCCGGCTTGACTTCGCCTTTTAACCCAATCACAACCGCTTCATCCTGGCGTCGGGCAATCTCCCGAACCACTTCGAACGGAAGATTTCCCCGCCCGGCAATTAAACCGCACTTTTGATTCATCCTTCACACCTCTTGACTGATTGATAACCCATAATATTATACACTATATGCCACATAGACCACAGCCCAACGTCGACTGTCCGCATCACTACACCATATGCAAAAAAGACTAGACCGTCGTCTAGTCTTTCCAATGCTATCAAACCTGTTTATCGTAGGATTCCGCGTTCGGCATTGCGCAAAAACCGGATAAAATGATCGATTTCCGGACTGCTCTGAAGTTCCTGCTCCATCTGCTCGACAGCGCGGGAAACGATGAGATTGGACCGGTACAAAATCCGGTAAGCTTTCTTGATTTCGTCCCGAATTTCCGGCGGAATATTGTTCCGGCGCAATCCTACCACGTTAATGCCGGAAACTTTAGCCGGATTGCCGTCAACCAGGACAAAGGGAGGAATGTCTTTCACAATTTTCGAGCAAGCCCCGATCATGGCCATTTTCCCGATTTTCGAGAATTGATGGACGCCGGTTAATCCGCTGATAATGGCCCGATCCTCAACCACAACATGCCCCGCCAAAGCCGAGCAGTTGCCGAGAATAATATGGTTGCCGATTTGGCAGTCATGCGCCACATGAGAATAAGCCATAAACAAGTTGTTGCTCCCAATCCGGGTTTCTCCGCCGCCCCCTTCGGTGCCACGGCTAATCGTCACATTTTCGCGGAAAATATTATTGTCGCCGATGAGCAGATAACTCTTCTCGCCCTTGAACTTTAAGTCTTGGGGTTCACAGCCGATGGATCCGGAGTGGTAAAACTTATTCCCCCGTCCAATGGTCGTCCAACCTTCAATCGTTACATGAGGACCCACTATACAATCATCGCCCAACTCGACGTTTTCACCAATAATCGCATAGGGGCCAATCACCACATTCTTCCCAAGTTTCGCATTGGGGTGAACGATTGCAGTTTCATGGATTTCCCGAAGAGTAACTACCTTAGATTCAACCAGTTTCATTAAATTAGGCCCCCTATTCTATCCTCAGTCAAAGAAATATAATAATGGTATGTAAATCAATCTCAATCATAGTTTATTATCGGGCCTATGTTTCGTGCAGCGGACAAGCATATAACCCCATTATAACCAAAATACTTTCTTTTTCTTAAATTTTCTTTCTTTTTCTTATTAATTTGCCTTCTTTAATCTTTTTTTATTCTCCCAGAATAAACATCATTTCAGCCTCAGCCACCACTTGATTATCGACTTTGGCCCAACCCTTAACGCGCCCTACGTTTCCCTTGAGACGAAGTACTTCAATCTCCACGATGAGTTGGTCTCCGGGCACCACCGTCCGGCGGAAACGGGCATTGTCAATACCGGTAAAATACGGTACTTTCCCTTTATGTTCTTCCATGGACAACATGACCAACCCGGCAGCCTGAGCCATGCTTTCAATGATCAAGACCCCGGGCATCACCGGCTTTGCCGGAAAATGCCCGTTAAAATAACTTTCATTGGCCGTAACATTTTTCAGTGCCACAATCCGCTGTTTCGGCACAATCTCCAATACCCGGTCGATGAGCAAAAACGGATATCTGTGAGGGAGCATGGATTTAATATCATTGATATCATACATGGGAACATAGCCTCCTCATTTGAAAATCATCGTCATCTTTAAAAACGACTGATGTCCTTCGGAGCTTGTTGCATGGCAATTTTCTTCGCCAATTCCCAATCCAACTTATGGCCGGAACGAATCGCAATTACATGTCCGCGGAGAGGCCCCACCAAGTAAAGGTCACCCATAATATCCAGGATCTTGTGGCGGACAATTTCTTCCGGAAAACGCAGCTCATTTTGGTATCCGTCATCCCCGACCACCACAACACAGTCCAGATCGCCCCCCAAAGCCAGTCCTTGGCTTCGAAGGTATTCAATTTCCTGCAGAAATCCAACGGTTCGGGCCGGTGCAATTTCCTTCATAAAATTGTCCGGACTGGCCTCAAAATGGTAATACTGCGTTCCGGTTACTTTATGGTCCGAAGTAAAGGTAAAACTCACTTCAAAACGGTCCGAAGGCAAAATAAGCAACGTGGCCTTGGCCGGAATATCCTGTTTATAAACGACCCCTTCGACCCAAAGCGGCTCTTTGACCACGGTATACTGACGGGGCGCATTTTGAGTTATCAGGCCGGTTTTCAAGATCTCTTCGGCAAAGAAACGGGCGCTGCCGTCTCCCACCGGAAGCTCTTCGCCGTCGATGCCCACCAGGACGTTATCAATGCCCAACCCATGAAAAGTCGCCATCAAGTGCTCAATGGTGGATATTTTCCATCCATCCTTGCCAATGGTAGTGTTTCGTTCTGTATTTACCACAGCACGGACATCCGCTTTGATCGAGGGCCGCCCCGGCAAGTCCAGTCTTTGAAAGACCACACCGGTATTTTCCGGCTGAGGTGATATTTGCATGGTAACCATTTTGCCGCTGTGGAGCGCCTGACCTGAAATGATGGTTGTTGCAGCCACAGTCTGTTGATACTCCATTGTTACCCCCAACTCCATCCGATTTGCCGAACCCGGCGCATCAGAAAATACTTCGTGATACCGACAGCTATTCCATAGTATAACTTACACCAAAAACAATACTCCCAAAATTATAAGTCAACTCACTTTGACTGTCAATATAAATGCCATTAATGCCGCAACAGGCTGTGATACTTTCGCCCGATCTCCGAAACCGGTTCTTCAAATACTATTTCCGGCGGTCCGGACTCCACAATTTGCCCTTTGTCCATAAAGACGATGCGATCCGCCGCCCGTCGGGCAAAAGACAATTCATGGGTGACAATGACCATGGTGGTCCGCCCTTCGCTGACCAATTCTTCCATCACCTCGATGACCTCCCCGACCAGAATCGGATCAAGGGAAGCCGTGGGCTCGTCCCAAAGCATGATCTCGGGCTCCAAGGCAAGGGCCCGGGCAATACCGACCCGCTGTTGTTCCCCGCCGCTGAGCTCATCCGGTTTTTCCCGGAGTTTATGGCCGAGCCCCACTTTTCCCAAGGCAATTTCCGCACGGCTGTTGGCTTCCTCCACATCCATGCCGTGAAGTCGAAGGGCCATGGCCACATTGTCCAAAGCGCTTAATCGCCGGATTAAGTTGAAATGTTGAAAAACAAAACCGATTTTTTGACGGGCCTGCAACAGACGGGGCAAGTCCAATCCGGTAATCAACTGCCCGCCGACGATCACCTCCCCGGCATCGGGTTCGGTTAGCCGGTTGATACACCGAATCATGGTGGACTTGCCGCAACCGCTGGGTCCCATCACGACCACGGTCTCCCCCCGGGCAACCTCCAGGTCTATCCCGTTCAAAGCCCGTTTTTGACCGTAACTTTTATATAATCCGCGAATTTGCAACATCCGTCTTCACCTGCTACTTTCTATTATCCATACCCAATTGTCACCGTTTTATTTACTTCATCTGCATCTTCCACCGGTTCAGGATTTGCAGCATCCCCGGACGGCCCGCCGGAATCACGATCTCCCGCATAATGGTTTTAAAGGGCAGACCCAAAGACAATCCGGCCATAATCTCATCCCGGTTAATCGGGTTAATCTTCTCAGCCAATACAGAGATGAAGATTCCCAATACGCCGCCGATGATCCCCAAATGCCAGAGATTGAGATAAGGGATTTCCGCACCGGCAAGCCAGAGGGTCATCACCAGCCAAACTCCCCCAACGGCAAAGGCATAGAGATTGGCGGCGCTCAATATCTTCCGGGCCAACTGATACCCTTTATTCATCCAGCCGCTGCGGAAATCGACATGCTCCGGAAGGAATGAAAACCGCATTTGTTTCAACATGGAAATGATCAACGAATGATCCAGGATAAACATTAAGATCCACAAGATCGTCACAACCAGGGCGGCGATGACCGAACGCACTTCGCCCAGGATCTTATAGAGTTCGCCCCGGACATCCAACTGGATAGTCCCTGCCGGAAGCGTGGAAATTCCCACCTCGGAATCGCCCACCGCATCTTTGATGGCAGCTTCAACCATCGCCCGATCCACATTGGCTTTGGTAAAGATCTGAATCCGGTCTCCGCTGGACGTATCGCTGCCACCCACATATTTGTCGATCAAGTCAACCGTATTGCCGATTTCTTCGTCCAACAACCTCGGCAACGAATCTTTGACCTTTTCCAGTTCGGTAATGAGAGCGGACAAATCCACCTTATCGGAACCGAATACCCGATCGGTAATGATGGAAAGGCCGCTTTTCACCTCATTCATGTCAAAACCGGTAATTCCGGAAAGCACCTCTTCGGTGGAATCGAGCAACTCCATCATCTGCTGATGGTTTTCGCTCCCCGGCGTAAAGACGGCACCAAAATCATTGATCTGTTCCGCAAAAGCTTCCGCCTTATTCCGCCAGGACACCAATACCGATACCAGCGGATTAAACTGATTGATAAAATCATCCAGTTTCTGAATGCGGGAACGCAACGATTCCTCAACCGAAGTCAACTGTTCATTCAAGAACATCAACTTATCATAAATCCCGCCGGTGCCGCTTAACGAATTTTGCAACATCGGGCTGCCAATGATCAATTGGGCGGTATCCAATCCATTTAATGCCTGTTCAAAACGGCTTTCCAAGATCTGAACCCGACCGAAAGTTTTCGCCAAATAATCCAGATCATCGCCAACTCCGGCAATTAAGTTAACCATCTTGCTCAGGCTGCTGTTATCGACTTTACCGGTCAATCCGTCGATCCCTGATTTCATGCCGTTCAAGGCTTGCTTCACTTGAACCAGCTGTTCATATGCTTTTTCAATACCGCTGACCGTCAATCCGGCACCACCGGTGGAATTGTTATAATCCTCCACCGCTTGATCCAACGTGGTCAGAAGCTTAACCCCCTGATCCATCGCATAAACCAATTGCGCCTTTCTGCTGGATACCTCGACCTTCCCGACCACCGGGCCGATTTTGTCGTCGGCCAACAGTTTATAAGCGGACATATCCGTCAAATACTCGGCATCGCCCTGAATGATCAATCCCTGAACTCCGGAAGAGTCAACTGACGTCACTTTCACCACCACATTCAGAGGTTCCATGACGCTGCCGGTTTGCAACGGTTTTTCATTCCTCCCGTTCAATACCAGCAAATCGCCGACTTCCAGAGTTTGTCCTTCAACCGGATTCACTTTCACTTCCGCCGCATAGGCCAGTAAGAACTTCTTCACTTCCGACAAGGTATTCATCATATATTGATAGTTGCCGGAATTGCCGGACATAGTAATATCCTTGGCATAATCGATTCCCTTGATCCCAATCAAGGATTGAGAAACATCTTTACTCAACGTGAGCAAATCTTCCGATGAATAGGCGCCTTTTTCAAGGCGGACCTCTAAAATCTGATACTTGTCGAGTATCTTCTTAATCCCGGCTTCAACTTCCGATGCAACTTTGGAACTTTTCATGATAACGCCCATATTGCTTCCGTCATGGAAAGTAAAGTCCACTCCCGGGAGCTTTTCGACTTCATTGGCAATAATATCGAATATCGCCGACGGAATACTGGTGATATGCAGTTTCGGCTCGGTCATAATCGAAAAACTGCCGCTACCGGGAAGATTTTTGAAATAATAATCAAGGTTGTCAAATACCGCTTTAGTACGGTATTTCGACGGCAGGCTCACAAAGAACGTGGTTTTCCCGGCAACTGTGATCCCCGGTTTCAGAGTAGCTCCGGGGAACCGTTCCGCAATCACCTCGCGAATCCGCCGCGCCAGAGCAGTTTTCAATTCCTCCCGACCCTGGAAGAGAAGATCATACTCGCCATAATCGCCGATGACACCGGTAACCGCTTTCGCGAAATATTTATCGGTAGCCATGGCAAAACCGGCGGCAAATACGGCGGAAAACACAATGCCAACCAAGAGTAAAATGGTTATATCTTTAGCGAATGTATCTTTTCTCAAAATTTTCATCGTTACTCCTCCATCGGCATCGATTATACCACATAAAACGTAAACAAGGGGAACAAATTACCCGCTTTAGCTGCATAAATATCTGGTAATGATGGCAGAACCGGGTTTCCGGGCTGGTAAATTTGGTAGTTAATAACAGCATTAAATACTGGATTGAGGGTGCTAAGTACTAGGTACTGGGTGCTGGGTCCTAGAACCCATAACTTAAGACCTTATATCAGGATGCAGTTATGCACTGTGCACTGTGAACAGTGAACCATAAAACAAGACACCCCAAAAATAGAAAAAGGCAGCTTCGGCTGCCTTATCGGTTGCTTGGCTAACGGATCAGCACGCCGCCGGCCCGTGCCCTGACTGTATTGGGTTCTCCGAAAACCACCGGCTGGGTTGGTAACGTCTGATTAAATACGAGAGTCTGTACAGGCGTATCGAAAACGGTTACTCCCATGGCAATAACCACCGTTTCCCGCAATTGCGTCGGGGTAACCAACTCAAAACTCAAGAATTCAATCTCAGGCTCCAACTGACAGGCGGAACCCGCCGGAACTCCGGGAACGTCCACGAATCCGCTGAAAGGAATATCCACACCCACATGGCGGACAATGCCTTCCATATCCACGAAGAATATCTGTTTATGCAATGTTCCTTGGAAAATCACTTTGTTATCGATGACGAAACATTGGGCATCCCGGATACTTGCAACGATCTCATCAATTTTTTCAGCCGGAAGGGGGAGAGTTACCACATCGTCGACCAGGACCTGAGCGGTTGTTTCCGCCAGAACTGCCATATAAACACCCTCTTCCATTATCGGTTCCTCAGAAAACCGGTTCCGTTGACCGGTTAATATATCATATGAGCCTTTAATCTCAGGCAAACCGTGCCGGAAGCACTTTACGCTTTCCTCTCCAAAATAAAAGAGAGCCGAATCATCAGCTCTCTGAATCCAAGCATCAAAGCATCTCTCTGCTCCATATGCGGAACAAGCATGCCTGTTCCGTACATTTTTCTCTCATCCAATTCTCTTCGGAATAATTAACTTCTGGCCAATTTCAAGGTGGGAAGGCTCGACGATTTGATTGGCTTTCACCAGACTGGCGACGGTAGTTTGATAACGCCGGGCAATCCCCCACAGCGTATCGCCGGGTTGCACCAGATAAAAGAGCATGGACGGCCGGGTTTCCGGATCCGCCGGCGTGACCAGGGCACAATTTTCAACCGCCATGACGGAACGAGGGTTTTTAGCGACCACCGTGGCCCGAATGGTCCCGGTAAGCTGCAAAGTACGTTCTCCGGTAGCCTGGAGCTTTACCGCTTCCAACTCCAATTTGGGCCAAAGCAACGCGCCTGCAGTTAACCCGGAAAATTCCATCATTCCGGTTAAAGGCAGCTGATTATGATTGGCCTGCTGCCAATGGGCAATGGCCAGGCGTTGCTCTAAAACGCCGTCCGCCACATACTCCACCCAAAGATTGAGGCCGCCCTCGATGAAAACCTTGCCGTCTCCGGCTTCAGCCTTCAGAGCAACCGGCGCAACCGAATAAGACAAGATCCGTTCAATGGCAGGCAAATTGGACGGCAGGACGGCTTCCGTCTCAAACGGGACATCTCCGTGAGCCTCTCCGACATATTCTTCGAAATTGACCAACTGCCGCTCAATATCGACGATTTCTCCGGATTCGGCCTTGACGTCCACAACGATTTCTTTGATGGCTGTCCGTAATACATGGGCTTCACCCAAAATTTCAATTTGACAACGAATTTCGCGACTGGACTTCACCCCGATCTGAATATCGCCGACGGTAATTTTTGGGACGACCACCCCTTGCTCGATTTTAATCCGATCTAAGCCCACCTCCACGGGAATAGCGTTCCCAAACTCACGGCTCCACTCATTGACAAATATCTCGGTGGCCCGGCCTTCATCGTCGCAGCCGACATAGACCAGAGTCACTTCCAGGAACGCTTGAACGCCGTCGGCCCCGTTTTGAACGGCCGTTTCCACCGGCCGAACCTGGCAATCCAGAATGCGATGAATACCCGGCTTCAAATTAGGTAATGTCAGCGTATAATCCAGATTCAACCGGGCCTGCCTGCACTCGAGCATCTCTTCGACGACGACCTGTTCTTTTTCCACATTTAATTGGCCAACCGGCTGCAATTCCTTGACAAATGTCAGATTTTCCGCAGTCGCCGCCCGGAGGACCACTTCCAGTTCACCATGGAAAATGACGTCATGCGCCCCGTCCCGTTCGAACGAAGCGACCAACGGTTTAACCTCCACGTCAACATAAACCCCAGGGAAAATTCCCGGATATTCCACGGTCGCTTCAAAGGATATGCCCTGGGTCCCATTCCATCCAACCCCATACTCCAACGGCGGTTGGACATTCATCTCCGCTTCCTCGGAAACGTCGGCCTCGTTCGCCGGATTTTCCGTTTCCCGGACGGCATCGGCCTCTTCCGCGATAGCCACATACAATACATACGGATACACCATGCCGGTGACAGTCACTTGATTTTCGCCGACTGTTACCGACGGGATCCCGACACGGAAATACCCGCCTTTAAGCCGATTAATTGCAGGAAGTTCATCATCCAGTCGTAATGGGGCCTCCAAGGAAAGCCTTTGGGAAATTTCCTCCTTAAACGTCGGCGCAACGATCAGATCATATTCGCATTGAATACTCATACCAAACCTCCTATCACGATTTTTAACATTAACTACGGTTTATCGTCATGATTCAATATCAACCACCTCCCAAGCATCCTTGTGGAAGGAATATTACTCCAATAATTGGTATGATGTCTTTCCGGTTTTTAGACCCGCAATAAAAAAAACTGTCATCGCTGACAGTTTGCACCCTTGAAAGAGAATATCCCTTTTACCTAAAGATCTTTCAGTCTGCTTCCGGGCATCACCGCAAAGGCATGGGGCACCAGTTGAGAAAGGGTATTTTCCAACGGCGTCGGCCGGCAAATGACCGTTCCCGGAAAATGATGCCGTTTCAAATAATCAAAATAATCAACCCATCCCTGATTATCCCGATAATACAACTTTCGGTTTTCCCCTTGCTGCGTCCATTCCACCCGGGTTAAAAAGAGCTCCGGAAAGTAACGGGCCGAACGATAATGAAGCGCCCTCAAGATTTTGCATTCCCGGAATGAAACGTGCCGTCCCTCGGCGCCGCCCCACTCCCAGCCGTTCGTAACCACCATTGGGAAAACTCGGTGCATCGTGGCTTGGTTCAATTTGGGAAGCAACCGCCAATAGGCTTTCAGAACCGCTTCGATATCCTGATTATCCCGGCAAATGGGTGGCTCCGCCAATATCCACCGGCCATAGGAACATATCTCTGCCAACTCTGCAAACGCGATCCGATTATTAAGCCGCTTAAGATCCGGAACCACGGTAATAACTAAAAAATCAAATTGACCTTTGTTGAGCCCCTTCAAAACCGTACGTAAAAATTTGCTTTGAAGACCACGCCATTCCTGCGGAATATTTCGCAAATCCAAACCATATTTAATCCCCGGCAATGTCTTTAATGAGGCAATGAGCCGTCGCTGGCAGGACCTCTTCGTCAATATAGCCTCCCAAACTTCACCATCAGCGCCAATCCCATGGTAACTCTCTTCCGAAACAACTTCTTTACAATCCAGTTGCCCTGTGGAGGTTATCTCCGCCCATGAATGAAATGTTGCCGAAAAGAACGGAGAGGTTGACGGAACATCTTCCCAAGCAAACAACGCCTTTTCAGACAGCATCAGCTTCATGCCGGGGAACAATTTTTTTCTGGGATTGCCTTGACCGGCAATACTCTCCCACGCACTTGGCGCCACTCCGAATTTTTGAGAAATGGTCTCAATGCTGTCATATTTTTTTACCGTATAGATGGTACGCCCGGATTTTCCGGTCAATTGCCGTAATGCGGAAATAACCTGCTTGCCGGCAATACCGTCAATACGGAGCTTAAAGGTTTTTTCGGCTAAGATCACCGCTTCTTCGGTCAGAACGCCAAAATATCCGTCAACCTCGCCAAAATAAAAGCCGCCTTGCAACAACAGTTTCTGGAGTTCCCGCACATCGTTGCCCCGGCAGCCGTACCGTAACACCCTGTGCCCCAGCGGAAGTTGGTCCACTGTCACCAAACGCCATGCCATGTTCATACCTCCGACTATTACTGTATGAAAAAGGCATATCCTGCGTGCATGCTACCTTGCTCCGATTTTCAAAAAACAATTGACAGCGGACTGCAACGGTTATAAAATTAAGTTTAATATCTACCTTTAAACCCGATTATTTTTTTAACGTTTTATATGTCATACAATATAACTATATCACGGAAACCAGCAATCATGAGATGAATGGAAAGGAGTTGGCCATATGCCTAAAGTAGCTATCTATGATACGACCTTACGCGATGGCGCACAGGGCGAAGGCGTATATTTCTCGGTTGAGGATAAAATCCGAATCGTCAAACAACTGGATACTTTGGGAATCGATTATATCGAAGGAGGTTGGCCGGGCTCAAACCCAAAAGATTTCGAGTTTTATAAAGCGGCCACTTCTCTCCGGCTCAACCATGCCAAACTGGCCGCCTTCGGAAGCACCCGTCGGTTCCAAAACCGTCCTGAAGAGGATAAAACCCTCAATGACCTCTTGGCAACCGGTACACCGGTGGTAACCATCTTCGGGAAGAGCTGGGATTTACATGCATTGGAAGTCTTAAAAGTCAGTTTGGAAGACAATCTGAAACTTATCGAAGACTCCGTGGCTTATCTGGTCTCCCACGGGCGGGAAACCATCTATGATGCGGAACATTTCTTTGACGGATACAAAGCAAACCCGGACTATGCCATTGAAACTTTGAAAGCCGCTCTGCGCGGCGGAGCATCAACATTGGTCCTCTGCGATACCAACGGAGGGACCCTCCCTCTGGAAGCCTTGGACATTTTCAAACGGGTGGCTTCTCTGATCGACGCGCCCCTCGGCGTCCATTTTCACAACGACACCGGAGTGGCGGTTGCCAATACCATCATGACGGTTCAGGAAGGTGCCGTCCATTTTCAAGGAACCTTTAACGGTTACGGCGAACGGTGCGGAAACGCCAATCTTTCCGCCATCATCCCAACGCTCTTGTTAAAGTTGGGTTATGATGCCACTGCCAAAGAAAACCTTCACCTCCTGACCCAAACGTCCCGTCTCATCTCCGAACTGGCCAATCTGCACCACGACGAACGCCAGCCCTATGTGGGCGCCTCCGCCTTCGCCCACAAAGCCGGGACGCATCATGACGCTTTGATCAAAAATCCGCTCAGCCTCGAACACATCCGTTCAGAACAGGTCGGCAACGTGCGCCGTTTTCTCCTGTCGGATCAAGCCGGCCGAAGCACGGTGCTGAATAAAGTCAAAGAATTTGTACCGGAGACGGAAAAGAATGATCCGAAAGTCGTCAATCTAACCAATCAATTAAAAGAATTGGAAAATATCGGATATCAATTTGAAGCCGCCGAAGGCTCCTTCGACTTACTTATTAAAAAAGCGTTTAATCTTTATGAAAAAGCTTTTGAGCTGGAAGGTTTCCGGATCATCGTCGAAAAGCGGGGCGGCGATCAACCCGTATTGGCGGAAGCCACGATTAAAGTGAACGTCGACGGGGAACAAGAAATTACCGCCGCAGAAGGCGACGGGCCTGTGAACGCGCTGGACCAGGCCATCCGGAAAGCACTGCTCCGCTTCTATCCCGAAATCAAAAATATCAGCCTTATCGACTTTAAAGTCCGCGTCTTAGAGGAAAGTCGAGGCACTGCGGCTAAAGTTCGGGTATTGATCGAAAGCACCGACGGCGAAAGAACCTGGGGGACGGTGGGCGTCTCGGAGAACCTGATCGAAGCTTCCTGGCAGGCGCTGGTCGACAGTATCGAATACGGAATTCTTTACAAAAAAGAAAAGCCCCCGGAAAACGAGGCTTAATCAGACAAAAGGCGCGAGGTATGAAACTACAGTTGACAGTTCTTCTTTTTTCGGGTACACAGTTCCCAGTGCACAGTGTACAGCTTCATCCTGATATGAAGCCCTAGGTCTTGAGTCCTAGGTAATTTTCACCAACACCACGCCCAATCCAAAGCCAATGATAAACCCAAAGCCGGTCCAAAGAAGACCGGCGATTTTTTTGGCCATGGGCAGCAACTCTTGAATCACCAGAAAAATCATGGCCCCTCCGGCAAATCCCAACGCCAGCGAAGCCGCCCATCCCGAAATCTGTCCAACGAAAGCCCCGATCATGGCTCCCACCGCCATTGGAACTTCAACCAGAAACAAGGCAACCACAATTTTGAAAAACCGGACTTTGCCCAGTTTCAAAGCGGAAGCCATGACCATCCCCTCCGGAATATTATGAAGGGCCATCAAAGCGCCAAGTCCGCCCCAATATTGAATATGAGGATTGGCAATGAACATGGTTCCGAGGGCGACCCCTTCCGGAAAATTATGCGTTCCGATACCCATCCCCATGAGCAGTCCCAGCTTGGTGCTTTTGGAAAAGCGCCGCCGTGCATACCAGGGAAACAAGCGCATCATGGCCTCAAAATAGCGGATTATGATAACCCCCAGCCCCGTACCGAGAAGGGCCGGCATCCACCCTCCGTAGTACAAAGCTTCAGGCCATAAATCCAGCAAAACCACTGCCACCATGATTCCTCCGGAGAAGCCCATTAATCCGCTTTGTTTAACCGGGCCTTCTCCGAACCGGTAAATAACCAATCCCCCGAAAACCGTTCCGGAAATGCCCACTAAGAACCCGATTACCGCAGCCAATAGAATATCCATAACGTCACTCCCGTACCATTGTATGCCAGACTTTTGGCGGGATATGATGGATATTCTCCGGCCAAACTATAACCGTCGCAATAAGCTGCCTATGCATAAGTTTATGCGACACCTTTTAATTTTAGGGGGAATTCACTTGAATCAATGGCTGCCTTTCATCATGGCTGCGTTGGCAGGCGCACTCATGGCCGTTCAAGGAACATTCAACAGTATTCTGTCAAAAATCATTGGATTATTGGAGGGGACTTTCGTGGTCCATCTCATCGGAACCGTCGCCGCAGGCCTGATTATGTTGGTCATGGGGAACGGCCATTTTAACAAAGCGGCTCAAGTTCCATGGTATAGTTGGCTCGGTGGCTTAATCGGGGTGATGATCATTGTCGGGGTGGCCGTCAGTATTCCCAAATTAGGCGTAGGAATGGCCACCACCGCCATAATTGCAGCCCAATTGCTTACAGCATATCTGATTGATCATTTTGGCTGGTTTGGAACGGAACCCATCGCATTTAACTTTTGGAAAGCCGTCGGGATTATCCTCATCGCTACAGGGGCCAAAATCTTGTTGCATTGACATTTACCCCTCCAGTAGCTGCTTGATAACCTCCCGAACCTTGGTATCATTGAACGGCTTAACAATAAAATTGCAAGCTCCCGCCTCAATGGCTTCTAACACCAAGGCTTTCTGTCCCATTGCCGAACACATGACAATCTTTGCTTTGGGATCCAGAGCCCGGATGGCCCGGACAGCCTGGATACCATCCATTTCGGGCATGGTAATATCCATCGTTACCAAATCCGGGTGGCATTCCTGATATTTTTGAACGGCTTCTTTACCGTTGGTCGCTTCCGCAACCACCTCATAACCCATGGACTGTAAAATATTTTTCAGCATCATCCGCATGACTGCAGCATCGTCTACGATCATAATCCGTTTAGCCATCCTGATTCTCCTTTACTATCTTCCCGTTATCGACGATGATAATATTCCGGCAATATCTGAGCTAAAATTCGGATGAGGCTCTCTAAAATTTCACCGATCTGATGGGCTTGACGAATCGCCTCTTCCTGCTCGGATTTTCTTGCCAGAGTTAACGCCTGAAAATCCAGGGCGCTTAATGACAGTTGTCTTTTAATATTGCTCAAAGCCTCGATAATATGAATCAAATGATCCAAGCGGTTACGGCATTCATCATAATCCTCAAACATCCGGCCTACCCCCTGGCCTATATTATGTCGGCCGGGAATTAAAAGAAACCGGTGAAACCGGTTAAATATGCCTTCCAAATGTTTGGGATTTCACTTGGATTTCAGTTTAATTTAAATAAAAAACACCGACTGTCGCGAGGCCGGCCTGGTTTCTTAGCTTTATAATAAAAGCCGCCCTCCGTGGCGAACAATCAGCTTCCTTGCCTACTTCGTTATATGTATCGGACGGACCCGGCCTCTCCTGAATGAGTCTAAAGTCCTAAATCAACTCTTCATAAAGGGCCTTGGTTTTTTGGGCAATCTTATCCCACCCGAAATGGTCTTCCACCCGTTTTCGTCCTGCTTCCCTGAAGCGGGCGGCCAGTTCTGGATCTTCGGCTACCCGGCGAATAGCCGAGGCCAACTGTCGAGGATCGTCCGGCTGGACCAAAAGTCCGGTCTCCCCGTCGACCACCACTTCTTTAATCCCTCCCACCCGGGTTGCCACCACCGGCGCTTTGCAAGCCATGGCTTCCAGATTGATAATGCCGAAGGGCTCATAAACAGAGGGGCAGACAAATAAAACGGCATGACTGTAGAGTTGAATCACGTCCTGCTTGGGGACCATCCTGTTCATCCATTTAATCCTAGGATTTCCCTGGATCTTCCCGCACAATTCCTGCTCAATTTGGGGCGTATCCGGAGCACCGGCACACAACACCAAATGCAAATCGTTTTCAGGAAGACTGTTAAACGCCTCCACCAATTGAAAAATCCCCTTTTGCCGGCTGATTCTTCCCACAAACAGAATATAAGGATAATCGATACCTTCGGCATCTAAAAAATTCCGGTCCGCTGTCGGCCGATATTCTTCAAGGTCGATACCGTTATGGATCACCGCCACCCGTTCTTCCGGAACCGCGTAATGCTTTAGAATGTCCCGTTTCATCTCCTCAGAAACAGCGATCACCCGATCCGCATGTTCGACCGTATTCCGTTCGATCCATGAACTTATTGTATAACCGCTTTGTAGTTGCTCCTCCTTCCACGGCCGAAGAGGTTCCAGGCTGTGCATCGTCACCACCAGCGGGATCCCGTATAGATATTTGGCTAAAAATCCGGCAAAGAATGTATACCAGGTATGGCAATGAATCACTTCCCCGGTGACGGGCTCACGGTTAAATGCCAAATTGACAGACAAGGCATGAAGCACTTTCGTAAACGGCAAGGAACCGTGTTTCAACTCATCCCAGCCTGGATATCCCCGAACGGCCGGATTGGTTTCGTTTTGCCGCTGATCCCCGAACGCCCGGACTTCCACTTCCATGATCCGCGCCAAATACCGGGATAAGTAATCTACATGTACCCCTGCCCCGCCGTATATATACGGAGGATATTCATTGGTGAACAGTGTGACTTTCATGAAAAACTCCTTTCAGTGTTTAGTCTTGGATACCGGTTCACAGTGCACTGTTATACATAACTGTCAACTGTCATTACACTTTCTCCACCAACCGCTTCAGCCCGTTTTTGGGGATAACTGCCCAATCGGGGCGATATTTCAGCTCATAATCCAATTCATAGACGACCCGTTCCAACTGGAAGAGTTCCAGCAGTTTACGGCTTACCGCCGGTTCAGGCAGCCATTCCCGGCCGCAGGTTGCACAATAACCCTCCCAAAACCTGTCGGCCAGTTGGCCTTCCAATGTTTCTCCGTCGGTCAAATCCATCCCGTGAATGCGGTAACTGAAAGAACGCAGCATGGACGCCACATCTTTCAAAGGTGAATCGTAACACCCCCGCTCATGAATGGGTTTCAACGGTTCACCTTCGAAATCAATCAGCAACCAACCGGAATCGGTTTTCAATACCTGCTCCAAATGGAGGTCGCCGTGAATCCGGAAACAATATCCCAGATCACATCCAGTCAAAGCCTGTTTCACCTTTTTTAGTTTGTCTGCGGCAACACCCGCTTCAGCCGTCAATTCTTCGTTAAAGGTAAGGAAGATGAAGTTTTCCAGATTCTCAACTTTTTCCGCCAACATCTCTGCAGTAAAACGGAGAAAACGATTCTCTTCACGGCTGATCTGGGCCAGCTCCCGGTGAAACTCACCGAGAGTTCTCCCCAATGCGACGGCTTCATGGAACAATGCTTCGCGATCTGCCACCAAACGCCGACACACTTCCCAGCCGCTGCCGTGATGGGATACCCATTCCTGCACCATGGCCAATGTATAGTGATGGCCGTTGGATGATTGATAAGATAATGAGCCGTACACTTTCGGAACGATTCCGGCTTTTTTCCGACTTAATGCCCGGTTCAATCCCAACTCCGGATTGATTCCGGGGAAAACCAGGCGGTAATTTTTGATTAAAAAACGTTGGGAAACAAAGAGGAGAGAATTGCTGGATGAACCGTGCAAACGGCCTTGAGCAGGCAGGACCCACGGTTCCGAGGAGAAGATAAACCAGCCGGAGGCCGTCTCATACACTTGCTCCAGAAAACCTTGTTGGAATAGCGACCAATAATACGGGGAATGGACTCCGTCGAAAAAAGAATATCCGCCTTTGACAAAGAGGGGTCGTTCTTCCCTTTCTCCCCGGACAGCCCATAACGGTATAAAATAAAAAAAACCAGCAGCTTCCGGTGGAGATGGGGTTACGGAGAACAAAAGCAAGCATAACCGGTGGTCGCTGAGCGTATCCGGTTGAAAAGTCAATATATCTTCGAGCGTTAACTCGCCGGAATGCCCCCGATGGGAAAACCATCGCTCCGAGGCAAAAAAAGCCGGTTCCAAGCGGGCGCAGGCATTGCTTAACCGGGTATCCGTCACAGGCTTCCAGAACACCAAAGACCTCCGTCAGTACAAACCTTGGTATAATTGACAATAGGTTCACGGTTCACGGCACACAATTCACAAACAACCAGTTACTGAAATCATGTACTGTGCACTGTGTACCATGTACCACCCGACTTCACTTTTAAGCCTGTTATTATATTTTCTTTCCGGCAAAAATTTGATTCATTCGCTCGCTATATTGTCCGGGCTGGGTATAGATGGTTAAAGGAGGTAAAACTTGCAAACCGGGTTTCCCGCCGGGGCGGGCTTCCAGCAGCACCAGGTTGCTTCCGGCATCAGGATAGGAGTATACAAAGCAAAGCCGCTTCGGCGTGAGATGATGTTGAATCATGACAGTGATCAATTCCGCCAGCCGCTCAGTGGGATAAATCGCCGCCACCCGGCCGTTCCCTTTTACCAATCGGGAAGCGGCCCGGACCCAATCCTGAAGGGTACAGGCCACTTCGAACTTGGCCATGGCCAAGGCTGGATTTTCGGAAACAACCCCCGCTCCGGCCGGATAATACGGCGGATTGGTCACTACCCAATGAAATCCGTTGACCGGCAACTGACGGTGAATTTCCCGTAAATCCCCTTGGATAATGGTAATCTGATTTTCGAGCCGGTTCAGTCGAACGCTTCGCCGGGCCATGTCCGCCAACTCCGGTTGAATTTCCACCCCGGTCACCCGGGATACGCGGTCCTGGCCCGCCAATAACAGGGGCAATACCCCGCTTCCCGTTCCCAGATCAACAATGGTCTCCGACGGTTTGGGACGGATAAAGCCGGTTAATAAGAACGCATCCAATGTGAATTTAAAAACAGCCGGATTCTGAATGATCTGTAAACCCTGATAGCCCAAGCGGTCAATCCTCTCTCCGGGCTTTAAAACAATATTTCCATTGGTCACCGCTTTACTCCTGAACTATACACAGATTATCATTAACAACGGACTCTTTGAATATTGGCCCCCAAATTCCGAAGCTTTTCGTCAAAACGCTCATATCCCCGGTCGATATGATGGACGCCGGACACCTCGGTCACTCCGTCAGCCACCAGGCCGGCAATGACCATGGCCACCCCGGCCCGGATATCCGTGGCTTCAACCGGGGCTCCGCTCAACCGTTCCACGCCGCGGAAGATGGCCGTATCCCGTTCCACCTTTATCTCCGCCCCCATCCGACGCAACTCATCCACATACCGGAAACGGTTGTCGAAGATGGTTTCCCGGATAATACCCGCGCCTTCCGCCTGAGATAACAACACACCGAAGGGCGCCTGGAGATCGGTGGCAAACCCGGGAAACACTGCCGTATCCACATCGACCGCTTTCATCCGGCGGTTGGCCCGGATCAAAATATCCGTATCCCCTTCAGTTATTTCAGCGCCGGCTTCCCGCAATTTGGCGATGGGAATCCGCAAATGTTCGGACAAGACATTGGTCACCAACACCTCGCCGCCGGCAGCCGCCGTTGCGATTAAAAACGTCCCGGCTTCAATCCGGTCAGGAATGGGCGAATGTTCACAACCGTGAAGTTCCTTAACCCCCTCGATCCTTATGGTATCCGTACCCGCCCCGCGGATTTTTGCCCCCATGCTGTTCAGCAAAATGGCCGTATCCACGATTTCCGGCTCTTTCGCCGCATTTTCCAAAATAGTCACACCGTCGGCCAAAACCGAAGCCAACATCATGTTGATGGTCGTGCCGACGCTGCACTTATTAATATAATAGTTGGCGCCTGTCAGACGGCTGGCTTTGCAAATCATAAACCCATGTTCCACCGAAACTTCCGCACCCAACGTCTGAAAACCGCGCATATGCAAATCGACAGGGCGGGAGCCGATCTCATCCCCGCCCGGCAATGCGACTTCAGCCTGGCCCACCCGCCCCAGCAGGAGTCCTGCCGTGTAAACCGACGCCCGGATCTTGCGGACCAGTTCATACGGGGGCTTATGATCAACAATGTCTTTGCCGTTGATATAAACACACCTTTCCCCGAACCGAACCTGAACCCCGGTGCTCCGCAGGATCTCCGCCATGGTATATACATCGCTGTTAGATGGAATATTGCTTAAACAAACATCCTCTTTCCCCAAAGCGGCGGCAGACATCAATGCCAAAATACTGTTTTTGGAACCGCTGATTTCAACCGTTCCCCGAAGTTTATTCCCTCCGATCAGAACCAACTTATCCCCCATCAAATCCCTTCTCTCTCCAGATAGTCATGAACCAATTCATCCAGAATCTGATCCCGTTCCAACTGTCTGATCATTAAGCGGGCATTCTGATGATTGGTGATATAGGTCGGATCTCCGGATATTAAGTAACCGACAATCTGATCGAGGGGATTGTAACCGTTTTCCCGAAGCGCACGGCAGACATGTCTCAAAATCGCGGAAACTTCGTTCTTGGATGGTAATTGCGCCGCAAACTCCCGGGTATCGTCCATATGCAAACTCATAATATGTATCCCCCTTCGCAACCTCCTGGAATCCATCCCATTCGGGCCGTTTGCGCCTTATTTTTTCCAAATTGCCGGAAATAATCCGTTGACACATCCTTCAGGCGGCTGCTGCCAACACTGAATCATGCAACGCTCTATTATTAGACATCCACACCGAATCCCCTTTTAAATTCTTCCGGTTTTTATTAAATCTCGGGAACAATTTATCGAATAATAAAACAAAAAAGAGGACTGTGACGTCCTCTTCTCAAGCGCATTGCAATTGTTTGCGGAACCAGTCGCCGGAAACTTTCTCTTCTTCCAGCAAAACGTCGCAGATTTTCCGGATGAACGGTTCTTTATCGCGTAAAATATTTCTCACGCGGGTTTGCTGTTCTTCCAAAATCTCTTTTAAAGCTTCATAAATCCGTTCCTTACCGACCAAATCTTCCTGGACAATTCCCAATTTGGACAGGCCGGTTAAAATCAGCTGTTTGCCGATGGAAGTCGCCTGTTCAAAATCATTGGAAGCCCCGGTACTCCAGTTATGATAGATCAATTCTTCAGCCAAAGCACCACCCAGGCATATGGCTATCTGATCTTCAAGATACCCTTTGGTATACAGATATTGCTCCTGTTCTTGGGCTTGGCGCATGAATCCCAGGGCTTTGCCTCTGGGGATCACCGTCAAAGTGGCCACCGAGCCTGGTCGGACCGTTTCACTGACCAATGCATGTCCGATTTCGTGGACGGCAACCCGTGTCAATTCTTCCCGGTCCACTTTGCGTTCGAGTTTCTCCCCGAGCATCACTTTGTCAATGGCTTCCCGGATATCATCCATCTCAATCTGGGTCCGTTCTTTCCGATAAGCCAAGATGGCCGCTTCATTGATGAGGGACTCCAGATGCGCTCCTGAAAATCCAAAGGTGTCTTTGGCCACTTCATCCAGATCAACTCCGGCAGCCAAAGGTTTTCCTTTCGCGTGAATGTTCAGAATATGCATCCGTCCTTCCCTGTCGGGAAGATCCACTTTCACCTGGCGGTCGAACCGCCCCGGCCGAAGGATGGCCGGATCAAGCATATCCGCCCGATTCGTCGCGGCAATCACCACAATATTCACGCTCTCCTCGGGCTTAATCCCGTCCATCTCCACCAACAACTGGTTCAATGTCTGGTCATATTCCAAATGGGAGCTGTGACTGCCCCGTTTTCCGGCGATAATTTCAATTTCATCAATGAAAATGATGGCACTTTGTTTATTCATTTTCGTTGCAAGTTGCCGGGCTTTATTGAACAATTGCCGTACCCTTTGGGCACCCACACCGGCATAGAGCTCGACAAATTCGCTTCCGGAGGCCGATACGAACACCGAATCGGTATAATTGGCCGCAGCCTTAGCCAACAGCGTCTTTCCGGTTCCGGGCGGTCCGGTCAAGAGAATCCCTTTAAGCGGCCGGATCCCCAACTGTTGCACGGTTTCCCGGTCTCGCACAAAATCCAGAGCTTCGAGAAGCTCCCGTTTGGCAACTTCCTGCCCTCCGATGTCGTCAAATCGGACGCCGGTATCGACCCGCCCCGCGGACGGATTGCCGACGAATTCAAACTGATTGCCCATTTTGCCCTGAGTGAGCAAATAAAGAACGAGCAACGCCCCGCCGATTAGGAAAAGAGGCGTCAGATCAATTCCCCGGCTGGTTAAAAATACCGCCGTTCCAAGAGTTATACCAATTAAAAGCTCACGATAACGCATCATATGGAACCACCTCCCGAACCCGTATCATTGAACGTCACCCAACGGGACGTCCGGGGGACGGCTTGGTACAGAAAATGGGAACCTTCTTCAAGCTGAACATAGACATATTCTTCAGTTAAATAAACCTTGCTTGTCACGCCATTCCCCTTCAAATTATCCAAAGCGGATTTCAACTGGATGTAATGGCCGGAAGCCAATGCTTCTTCCAGATAAAACGATAGGTCGTAATGAACTTTTTCGAGGCGCTGGTTGGGATTGCTTTGTATCACAAACGATGTCACCGGTTTATGATGATACCGTTCGACTTTCGCCTTAACAAACTCCAATAATTCCTTAAGATCATCCGTCTGTTTTAACGTCAGTTCAACCGCAACTCCGTTCTCAACCGGTCGCACCGCAAAATGCCGGATTTGACCCTTACTCAAAATCTCCTTCTGAAGTGGTTCGTTAACTTTCCATTTTGTATTTAACGCCTGCCCGCCGAATAAAAGTGCCAGCGTACAAGCGAAAGCGGCCACTACCATCCACGTCTGAAGATTTTTAAAATACTTCATCGGCATCTTCCTCCTTAGTTAACATAAAAAATTTTAACACAAAAAAATATCGCCTTGTATAGGCGATTGCTGGAACAAAAGTTTAGGTATGAGGCGTGTTATAGTTGACATTTTACACTTGACAGTGGACAGTTCTTTCCCGGGTACACAGTACATAGTTCACGGTGCACAGTGCATAGCTGCATCCTAATATAAGGTCCTAGGTCTCGGGTACTAGGTCCCAGGTTCTGGGTTATGGAAGGAACGCTAACGCGTTCCTTCCTAGAACCAGTGCCTAGCACCTAACACCTAGAACCCAATGCCATTTTTCCTTTACACTTTAAAACTGTCAACTGTCCCAACTGTCAACTGTAAACTAACTATTAGACCCAGGGCCTATTACCCAGTCCCTATTGAATAACCGGCAGACGTTTCTCCTTGAGTACCTGATTCAATAATGTCAAATCATAGATCTTCTCCAAATGGGGTTTATCTTTTCCCAAAAAACCCAGGCGGTAAGCACGGTCCGCTGAGATGAAGAGGGTCTTCATTGCCGGATCCCAGGTTAACTCAAACCGGCTAAACGCCTGTTTGATGATGTTCTCCGGCAGAGAAGCACTGGTAATGGCATGCAGCTCCCGGTTTAACATTTTTTGATAACGCTCCGGATCCCCATTGATGCGTTGGGTTAATTCCACATGAGCTTTCAACCATTTCTTGACCAGCCCGGGATAATTCTTCAGAAATTTCTGGGACACGATAATATTGGCGGTAACAAACTGCCCTTTATCCCATAAACTGCGTTCATCCACATAGATCACGCCCCGGGCCTCCGCGACCAGACGGCTGACCCATGGTTCTACGGTCCATGCGCCGTCGATCTCTTTCCGTTGCAAAAGATTCAATTGATCCGGATTGGGCACCGGTAAAACATGGACTGTCCCGCCTTGCTGCACCGGTTTCAGTCCATGGGACATCAGATAATATCGTAAAGCCACATCCTGGGTGTTTCCTATCTGCGGTGAGGCCAGTTTCAGGCCGCTCAATTGCTTGGGCGACGTGATCCTCAGATCGGAACGCAATACCAGCGAAGCTCCGCCGCTGGCCGCACCGGCCACAATCTTCAGCAGTTTGCCCTGCGTCCGGATATATCCGTTGATGGCCGGATTTGGCCCGATATAGGCCAAATCCAGATGCCCCGCCATCATGGCTTCGATGACCGACGGACCCGCATTAAAAATATATTTTTTTACGGCCACGCCCGAACCCAAAGCCTTATGAAACGTCCCGTCGGCCATACCGATAACCGCTTGGGCATGGGTAATATTGGGGAAATACCCCACCTTCATCTCCTGTCCGGCCAGACCGGAAGAGAGCGCCAACCACCCCATCCCCGTCAGCAGCAACCATCCAATGAGCCATTGACGCACCCTGTTTCCCCCCTTAGCATTAGTCACCTCCCTATCCTATGCTTTAATCCTGCATTTTGCTGCCTCCATTGGGTATAATTGTCCCTGCTTAAGGAAAACATCATGACAACCTGTTGTTATGGAGGAAAGTCATGAATATTGCCCAATGGATCATTGCCCAGCTTTCCGCTTGGGGCGTTCGTTCCATCTACGGCGTACCCGGAGATGCCATCTTGCCGTTTATCGATGCATTGGCCGGCGACAACACCATCTGGTTCTATGCCGTACGCCATGAAGCAGCTGCTGCCCTGATGGCTTCCGCTGAAGCCAAACTCACCGGAGAACTCTCCGTCTGCATCGCCACCAGCGGCCCGGGTGCCGCCAACTTAATCAACGGACTGGCCGATGCCAAAAACGACCGGGTGCCGGTCCTGGCCATCACCGGACAGGTGGACAGCAGCCAAATAGGTACCGATACCAAACAGTACATCGATCAAAGCCGGCTTCTCTCCGCAGTCGTCAGTTACTCCGGTTTGATCGCCCATGCAGCAGCCTGCCCCTCTGTATTTGTCAAGGCGCTGCGAACAGCCGTCGCTTTGGGAACTACCGTCCATATTGAAATCACAGCCGACATGTGGAACCAGCCTGTCACCGTGCCGGTCCGCACTCCGGAGCCCTATCTGAAAACCGCCTGTGCTTCCGACGAAACCGTCCTCCGGCAACTCATCGACCGGCTGAACCAGGCGGAACGTCCGGCCATTCTCGTTGGGCGCGGCATTCAACGGTGCGGCTCGGAAGTGATCAAGCTGGCGGAGAAATGGCAAGCCGGCATCGCCCACTCCCTGCCGGCAAAAGGCCATGTGCCGGGCAACCATCCTTTGGTCCTCGGGGGACTGGGCGAAGGAGGAAGCGAGGCTGCCCGCCGTCTGTTCGAGGAAGCCGACCTTATCCTGATCCTCGGCTCCACCTGGTGGCCAAAACCCTTTGTCCCATCCTCGGCCCAAATCATTCAAATCGACGCCGATCCCTTAAACATCGGACGTATGGCGCCGGCAAGTTTCGGAGCAGCCGGAGACCTGGCCAAAATCATTCCGCTGATTTCCCAAGCCATTTGCCCGGCGGACCGCACCTCTTGGGTGAACCGCCTTCACGTCATGCGAAAGGAATGGGAATCCCGGATCGCCCCGGAACTTCTCCCCGCCGAACCTATTCCGCCGGGCTTTCTCATCAAAACCCTGGAAGACCGCATCGCCACCGACGCCGTTATCGCCCTGGATGTCGGCGATCATACCGTCTGGTTTAACCGGATCTTTACCGGCTCCGGCCAGACGGTCCTGGCCTCCGGAAACTGGCGGACCATGGGCTTCGGCCTTCCGGCAGCCATCAGCGCCAAAATCGCTCGGCCCGACCATCAAGTCGTCGCCTTGGTCGGCGACGGCGGTTTTGCACAAAGCATGGCCGAATTCGCTACGGCAGTCCGTTATCAGCTCCCCATCACGGTCATCGTCATGAACAACGGCTGGCTTGCCATGGAACGGGATAAAATGGCGCTCAAAGGGATGAACCCGGAGGCATTGACCCTTACCAATCCGGATTTTGGCCGATATGCCGAAATCTGCGGCGGACGGGGATTTTCAGTCGCCCAAAGTGACCGGTTGGCTGATGCACTCAACGAGGCATTCAACTGCAACATGCCGGCCATCGTGGATGTTAAAACCGCTGCACCGCTTTTTCCGGGACTCCGGGCAAAAGCGGCCCGCACCCAATAAAAAAAGCCATCCATATTGGATGGCATTTCTGATAATTTTTCTCTTCACGTATTAGGGATAAGCCGACAGGGCCACTCCGTTCTTTTCAAGCAAAGCATAGATCTCTTCCAACGCGTTCCCTTCCATAATCTCCTGAATATACGTATGGGAGTACTCCTGTTCATTCAAATTTAAGCGGATCGGTTTTTCCAAACAATTGCCTTGGCGGTCGATGAGGATCCGGATATCCGGGCGGAAGGGCTGGCCGTAATTGATACCGACCACTTTGGCTACTTCACCGGAGTTCAGCTTGACGATACTGCCAATCGGATAAATGGCCATCGCCGTAATAAATGCTTTTAATATCTTTAAATCGTACAAATGAGAATTGCCCAGCAGGTTCCGTAGTGCCTCATGGGGAGTCAACCGCGGCCGGTGTTTCCGCATGGAAACGCACGCATCATAAACATCGGCTACCGCAATAATCTTACCGAAAAGCCCGATGGCGTCGTCGGTTTTCCCGTCAGGATAACCGCTGCCGTCTTCACGCTCATGATGTTCCAAAACCCCGGATAACATTTGTTCCGAAAAATTACCGGAAGCCAATAACATATCATATCCGAAACGAGGATGGGACTTGATCTTCTCCCATTCTTCGTTGGTTAATTTGCGATCATGGTCGTAAATGGAACGTTCCAGCTGAATCATGCCATAATCATGCAACAAAGCCGATAAACCCAGTTCCCGTAATTGTTCTGCAGACAACTTAATGGCTCTGCCGATAATCAATGACAATACGCAGACATTCACAGAATGGGCAAACAGATAGTTATCATAAGTTTTCATATGGCTCAAATTGAGAAGCACATTGCTGCTTAAATCGATCTGCTCGTTCAGATCGCCAACCATCCCCTGGAGCAATACCGGATCGAGCATCTCCGCGTTGTCCTGGGAGAGAATGTTCTGAGTGATCCCAACGACCCGGTCATGGGTAACCGACATTTGAGCGGCAATGGCCGCCTCTTGCTGCTCAATCACGGAAAGAGACGGCTCTTCCACATATATCTCCGTGAAATTCCAATTGAGTAATTTCTGAATATAATCGCTGGTCAGTTTCGTTCCTTCACTGACGATCAACAATCCGGACTGATTGTAGATATCCCGGGATACAACCATTCCCGGAACCAACGCATCAATTTTAACTAAATTCATTCAGACCCCCGTCACTATTGCAGTCAAATATCCTCTTCAGATAGAGCGACATTGATATCTATCTGGCCAAAATCCGTGATCAGCGGTATCACCAATATTTGAATGTTTTTAATCGAGATCAGCAACTCTTTCCCCATAATTAACGTTGGAGGAGTAATCGTGCAATTAAACCCATTATGACTAAGCTCCGATGCGGCATTGCCGGTAATCATATTCCCCAGTTCATTGACGGCGCTTTTGCATAATTCATCGAATTCAGTCACCGGCATTCCCATCATCATCATTTGCGCCACTTTCATGGCTGCATCCAGATTCATGCTGTACAAGACCTGGCCGCGAACATCGCCTGTCACACCGATAATGGTGTTCACATCATTCCCTTGAATCGGAGACGATTGCAGGCTTAATTTTCCCTTTTCCGTCCTTTGATTCCCCAAACGTTCCAATACCATCGTGGCTGCAGCAATAAACGGATTAATAAATTCAACTCTCATATGTTCCTCCGTGAAAATGCATGTAGATAATGGCTTACTTTTCTTTTCGGCAAAATTCGACTTTTTCCTTATATCGTTTTGCCAAAAATCAAAGAACCCTTATAAGAAAAGGGTTCTTTCTCTTTAATCTTCTTTATTATACCATCTGGCGTAAAAATCCGCTACTCTTTTTCAAAGATCAAAGCACCGTCTTTCACAGCAGCCACCACCGTAGTCCCCGGACCCAGATTGCCTTTCAACAATTCCTCCGACAACGGGTTCTCTATCAACCGTTGTACGGCACGACGCAACGGCCGGGCTCCGAAATGAGGATCATACCCCTCTTTAGCCAAAAATTCTTTGGCTTCTTCCGTCAACTTCAAGGTGATGCCCTTCTCTTTCAGTTGGTTGCACAACGGTTGTACCATCAGATCCACGATGGACTGAATCTGTTCCTTGTTCAGGGCATGGAAGACAATCACTTCATCGATACGGTTTAAGAATTCCGGCCGGAAGGTCCGTTTCAGCTCCTCCAACACATTATTCTTCATCTTCTCATAATTGTCTTCCTCTTCCGTACTGGTCATCTGGAAACCCAACGGGCCAGAACGCTCGATCAGATTGGCCCCCACATTGGACGTCATAATCACCACCGTATTCCGGAAATCCACGGTCCGACCGTGGGAATCGGTGAGGCGGCCGTCTTCCAGGACCTGCAACAAAATATTGAAGACTTCGGGATGGGCCTTTTCAATTTCGTCCAATAACACCACGGAATAAGGTTTCCGGCGGACCCGTTCGGTCAATTGACCCCCTTCTTCGTACCCCACATACCCCGGCGGCGAACCGACCAAGCGGGAGACCGTATGGCGTTCCATATATTCCGACATATCGATACGCACCATGGCGTTCTCATCGCCGAACAAGGCTTCCGCCAAAGCCCGGGCCAATTCAGTCTTGCCAACGCCGGTGGGCCCTAAGAAAATGAAGGAACCAATGGGCCGTTTGGGATCCTTCAGCCCGGCCCGGGCCCGGCGAACCGCCCGAGATACGGCTTCCACCGCTTCATCCTGCCCAATGACCCGCTGATGCAAGATTTGTTCCATGTGCAACAACCGTTCGGTCTCTTCCTGTTTGAGCTTGGCAACCGGTACTCCCGTCCAACTGGAGACCACTTGAGCCACCTCTTCTTCCGTAACGGTGGACTCCACCATTCCCCGCTTGCTCTTCCATTCATTCCGCAGGTTTTCTAGTTGTTGCAAAGTTTTTTGCTCCTGATCCCGCAGTTCAGCAGCTTTTTCAAACTCCTCGTTTTTGATGGCCGCTTCCTTCTCCTGTTGAATTCGGCTCAGCGACTCCTCCAGATTTTTCAAATCCGGCGGAGTGATCGTGGTTTGCAGCCGCACCCGCGAAGCCGCCTCGTCAATGAGGTCGATGGCTTTATCCGGAAGGAACCGATCCGTAATATAGCGGTCCGACAAATCCACCGCCGCCCGAATGGCACCGTCGGTAATCTTTACCCGATGATGGGCTTCATAGCGATCCCGTAACCCTTCCAAGATTTTCACCGTCTCTTCGCGGGTGGGTTCCCCAACGATAATCGGTTGGAACCGCCGTTCCAAAGCAGCATCCTTCTCAACATGTTTCCGGTATTCATCCAACGTGGTTGCCCCGATGCATTGCAATTCTCCCCGGGCCAAAGCCGGTTTGAGAATATTGGCTGCGTCGATGGCGCCTTCAGCCGCACCGGCCCCGATTAACGTATGCATCTCGTCGATAAACAGGATCACATCGCCGGCATTCCGTATCTCTTCCATCACCTTTTTCATCCGCTCTTCAAATTCGCCGCGATATTTGGAACCGGCCACCATCGAACCCAAATCCAACGTAATGACCCGTTTGTTCAATAAGACTTCCGGAACGTCCCCGTGAACGATCTTTTGGGCCAAGCCTTCAGCAATGGCCGTCTTCCCGACGCCCGGTTCACCGATAAGTACCGGATTGTTCTTTGTCCGGCGGGACAAAACCTGAATCACCCGTTCAATCTCTTTATCCCGGCCGATCACCGGATCCAGTTTTCCGATCCTGGCCTGTTCCGTCAAATCTCGGCCAAACTGATTCAATGTCTGCGTCTTATTGGCATTTCTCGCTCCGCCGGGCTGATTGGCCCAGGCGCTGTTTCCGCCCAGCAAACTGAATACCTGTTTCCGCACTTTCTCTAAATCTGCTCCCAAGTTCTTCAATACCTGGGCGGCAACCCCTTCCCCTTCACGAATCAATCCCAGCAGCACATGCTCGGTACCCACGTAATTATGGCCCATTTGACGGCCTTCATCAATAGCCAGTTCCAAAACCCGTTTTGCCCTGGGAGTAAAGGGAATTTCCGCAAAAGGATTGGGTTCCCCGACTCCGATAATCCGTTCCACTTCATGGCGAATCTTCGCCAAATCAATATTTAAACTTTCCAACGCCTTGGCTGCCACGCCTTGCCCTTCGGCGACCAAACCCAACAAAAGGTGTTCGGTCCCCACCACATTATGGCCCAATCGGGCCGCTTCCTGCTGAGCAAGGTACACAACTTTGCGTGCACGTTCCGTAAACCGTTCAAACATCGTTCATCACCTCATTTTGCATTCAATTTTTCTTTGATAATCATAGCCCGATGGTAATCCCGTTCAGCCGGAGACATCTCCCGCCCGAACACTTTTTGCAAAATGGACGTGCGGGTTAAAAAAAGCAATTCCCGGATTTTGACCTTTTGAATCTCAGGTATGATTCCCAAATCCGCACCGAGCTTCACATCGGAAAGCAGCTTCAAGGCTTCCTGAGTGGTCATCAACCTGGCCTGCGTTAATACGCCATAGGAACGGCCAATCCTATCCTCCAACTGGAGACGGGACTCTTTCAGAAGATTGGCCCGTACATTGCGCTCCTGTTCGATAATTTGTTTGCACACGCCTTTCAGATTGTTGGTCAATTCCTCTTCCGAATGTCCCAATGTCACCTGGTTGGAAATCTGATACATGTTTCCGAGGGATTCCGTCCCTTCGCCGTAAAGACCGCGAATATTGATGCCCACATGCGTCAATGCGGTAAGCATCTGCTTAATCTGGTCCACCATGGCCAATCCCGGCAAATGCAACATCACCGAAGCCCGCAGGCCGGTTCCCACATTGGTCGGACAGGACGTGAGATAACCCCGGCGTTCATCATACCAATAGTCCAAGTATTCTTCGAGAAAATCATCAACATCATTGGCCAGCTTCAATGCATCATCCAAAGCAAAACCGCCGTGAATGGCCTGAATGCGCAGATGATCCTCCTCATTCACCATGATACTAACCGTCTGCGCTTCATTGATAATCAACAGCTGATAGGCTGGATTTTCAATAAATTGCGGGCTGCACAGATGCTTTTCCACCAAGACCAGCCGTTGATTGGGTGTCAGATCGGCCAGACGAATCGGAGGGAGAAACGCAAACGTCCCCGTCCGGCCCACGGCCTCGCTGACCCGTTTCACCACCTGCTCCAACTGATCCTTGCCCGCATGCCCCGGAAAAGGAAAACCCTTCAAATTTCGGGCCAAACGAATTCGGCTACTGATAACAACATCACCGGCTTCCCCCTCCGAACGAACCCATTCCGGTAAAAAATCCTTTGGGATACCCGCATTCATCGTCATTTCCCTCCCGTTTACAATTGCTGCTGGAGCCGGCGGATTTCATCGCGAATTTGAGCTGCCTTCTCATATTCTTCCCTGGCGACCGCTTGCTGCAGCTGATGTTTTAATTGTTCCATCTCCTTCAGGAGGCGTACTCTCCCTCCGGTCCGGCGGGGAACTTTCCCAGTATGGACTGTCCCGCCTTGAACCCGTCTGAAAAGCGGTTCCAAACTCGCCTGAAACGCATGGTAACATTCGCCGCATCCGAGCAACCCCTGATTTCTAAAATCAGTAAAAGTCAAACCGCAGTTGCGGCAGGTTAACTCTCCGACCATACCCGGCTGTTGGTATAAAAAGTCTCCATCCAGCAATCCGGCAATGAGATTTTGAAATGTAAAGTTCGGTTCGATCATGATTCCCAGCTCATTTCCGGCCGCTTTCGCACAAATTTCGCATAAATGCAGTTCCGTCTTTTCATAGTTGATGACTTTCGTCAAATGGATCGTGGCCGGCCTCTCCTGACAGCGTTGACATAGCACTTGACTCACCTCGATTATTCTTACTCTTTATTTTTAAAGCCTATAACCAGGATGATAGCTTTCACCAATTTGGCCCGGAGTATGGCAGCGGATTCACCGTGGAGGTCGGAAAAATACTTGTTAAACAACTCCCGGCAAAGCACCACGTCTGTACTGTCCAACAGTTCCCGGGCAGCCAATTTTTCCAGGACGTCTTCCACAACCTCCGCATCCAGCTTCTCCGGGATCAAACTCTCGACCGTCTGGACGAAATCCCCATTGTCCTGAGGGACTAACGTAATACGGATAAATCCGCCGCCGCCCCGTTTGCTTTCCACCAAATACCCTTTTTCAAAGGTAAATCTGGTCTCCAAAACATAATTGATCTGCGACGGAGCGCAGCGAAACATTTTGGCCAATTCGCGGCGTTGCAATTCCACTTTTCGCTGGGTTAATAAAATATTTCGGAGATATTGTTCGATAAAATCTGCCAAATTACCCATGCAGCACCTCTGACCTTTTCTGACTTTATTGTACTAAATATTATGTAAAAAAACAAGAGAAGGATAAAAAATTTTTCCTTCTCTCATAGAATTGCGTTTTATGCCCGTATTTATTTATTCGAAAAACCATTAATCCTCGCTGTTTCGTTTCTTCAGCACATTTTCTGCAAAGGTGGAATTCAAAATCATCTCCCGCAGCTCATCGTTGGACTTGGTATGGCTTAGGCGGTCCAAAAGGAGCTCCATGGTTTCCTGAGGCCCGAGAGAACCCAGGACTTTCCGAAGTACCCAGGTGCATTCCAACTCTTCCGGCTTGAGAAGCAACTCCTCTTTCCGGGTACCGGATTTGAGGATATCGATGGCCGGGAAAATCCTCCGGTCCGCCAATTTCCGGTCAAGGTGCAATTCCATATTGCCGGTACCTTTAAACTCTTCAAAGATCACGTCATCCATCCGGGAGCCGGTTTCTACCAATGCCGTGGCGATAATGGTCAAACTGCCGCCTTCCTCGATATTACGTGCGGCCCCAAAAAACCGTTTGGGTTTGTGCAAAGCGTTGGGGTCAACACCTCCGGACAATGTCCGGCCGCTGGGAGGTTCCACCAAATTATACGCCCGGGCCAAACGGGTAATGGAATCCAAGAGAATCACCACGTCTTTCCCCATTTCCACCAGGCGTTTTGCTCGTTCCAACACCAATTCGGCCACACGGACATGATTTTCCGCCGGAAGATCAAAAGTGGAACTGACCACTTCCCCCTGGACGGAGCGGGACATGTCGGTAACCTCTTCAGGTCGTTCGTCGATAAGCAAAACGATGAGTTCCACATCAGGATTATTGGCGCTGATACTGTTGGCAATTTTTTTCAAAAGCGTCGTTTTGCCGGCTTTGGGAGGTGCGACCACCATGCCGCGCTGGCCTTTGCCGATGGGGGCCATGATATCCACCAATCGCATGGCAATCTCTTTGGGGGTGGTCTCCAAACGCAGACGTTCATTGGGGTAAATGGGTGTCAGTTCTTCAAAGTGATTCCGGAAACGGAGCTTATCCGGATCGGCGAGATTGATGGCTTGCACTTTAAGGAGGGCGAAATACTTTTCATTTTCCTTCGGGGGACGGACCTGGCCGGATATTAAGTCGCCGGTCCGCATATTAAAGCGGCGAATTTGGGAAGCGGAAACGTAGATATCTTCCGGGCCCGGGCTAAATCCTTCAACCCGAAGAAACCCGAAGCCATCAGGCAAAATCTCCAATATTCCCTGGGAAAAAATAAGCCCTTCCTGCACAGCTAAAACCTTCAATAATTCAAAAACCAGTTCCCGTTTGCGAAACTTGGTATAATTTTCGATCTGGTATTCCTTCGCCAAATCCTGCAATTCTTGGAGCGTCTTCGACTCCAAATCCGCCAATTGCATAAAATAGCCTCCCTTAGTCAGCGCAAAACATGCGCCCTTCCATTTTGGATCTCCATGATTTGATCAATAAATAACAGGACAATAAAATGTAAAAAAATAAAGAAAATGAAAAAAGAAAGGGATAAACTCCTGAGGAACAAAAAACGCGGTTTCCGGGGCAGTCTAGGCTAAGACTGGAGGTTAGGGTGAACCTTACTCAAATCAAAACTGGTAAAACCTTTTTCAATCATCGCGATCATATTGGCTTGCTTTACCACGCGCAAGTCTTCCAGGGTTTCCGCATAAATGATGTGCAAACTCTGGCATACGGGACAATGCAATTCCAGTTTTTCCGGAAATACGTCGATTTCGATGTGATTATTGCCGCAAAGGCAGAAAAGCTTGTCGTCTTCCGCGATTTTATGTAAATGGTTGAGGACTTCGAACATGACCGAAGGGTTGCTGAAATAATCGTCAAAACCAAAATTATTGATAATGCTTTCCAGATCATGTTGTTTCCGGCTGAGAACTCTTTCAAGGGCAGATTCCAATCCGATATATCCCAACTCCTGTTCGGTATCGACGCACCGCAATACCGTCAAGGGTTTTTCCCACAAATCATGCCGGTTAAACTTGAGCAAATGAACCTCATCACAAATTAAACAAGGAATTTGAAGATAAAATTCTTTAAAGTTCTTGGTATTGATGGTTAACTTATTGAAGCCACAGGTACAGGTGAGATGAAGCGGTGAACGACCCGACAATTGAAACAACGAAATCGGAATGATCTCCAATTTTCCGCAGAGAGGACAACGTAATGCCAGTCTTTTTTGAGTTGTTATGATCATCGCTTCAACCACCTCCTTACCCAATACAATTCGGTATATGGCCTGAAACTCCTTCTAATTCTCCCCATCTTCATACAAAAAAACCGATATTTTTTCGCACCAACCCCAATATCTGGTATTTCAGTATCAGACAAACATCAATATATAGATATATCCTTTCGATCCCGGCCGTTAGGTGGTGACGATCTGCATAATCCGGTCAAAGATTCGGGGCAGGCTCTCCACATACTCCGCCGCCCCCATCTCGATAGCTACCCGCGGCATTCCAAAAACGACGCTGCTTTCCTCCGATTCGGCAACGGTCCGGCCGCCTAGGTCCCGCAATTGTTTCATGCCAACAGCCCCGTCGGATCCCATACCGGTTAAGATAACGCTTAACGACTTCTCTTTACACGTTTCAGCCACAGATTTGAAGAGATAATCCACGGACGGTTTATAAAGAAGTTTCGGTTCTTCGGAAACAATGACACGCAACCCGTCCGCCGCCCGGGTTACCCGGGTCTGGCTGCCCGCCGGCGCCACCAGCGCCAAACCGGGTTCCAAACGGTCACCGTTTTTGGCTTCGACAACTTCCAAACGACAGAGACTGTTTAACCGTTTGGCGAATACGCCGGTAAAATCTTTCGGCATATGCTGGGCAATAATGATTCCCAACGGGAAATTCTTTGGAAATTGCGGCAGTAAGTAATAGAGTGCGCGGGGGCCCCCGGTAGAGGAACCTATGGCCAAAATCTCCAACTGATGAGGATTGGCGATGGCATTTTCCTCTTTTTGCCCCTCCGCGCCTAACCCGAAAAACGGAGCCGTAACTTTCTTCAGTTGCGAAATTTTAACCGACGCGGCCACCTTTACCTTTTGAATCAATTCATCTTTAATCGCTTCCAGTAAATGCGATTCATTGATGGAGGGCTTAGTGATGAAATCAACGGCCCCCAACTCCATCGCTTTTATCGTCGGTTCCGCACCTTCGATGGTCAGGGAACTGACCATAATCACCGGCCGCGGAAACCGTTCCATAATCTTAGCCAAACATTCCAGGCCGCTCATATTGGGCATGTCAACATCTAAAGTAATAACGTCTGGTTGATAGGTCTCGATCTTAGCCAGTGCATCCAAACCGTCCCTAGCCGTTCCGATAATACTGATTTCAGGGTCTTCTTGGAGCATTTGCAAGATAACTTGGCGCATAAATGCAGAATCATCCACGATAAGAACACGAATCGCCATCCGAATCCCTTCCCAGCGATAATATAGCTTGAATGCCTCTTTTTGTCTGACATTCTCAACATAAAAACTGGCTCTCCTTTTTAGTTTTCGGCGCGATCCGCCCTCTTCCTTTATCCTTTTTTAATTTAAATACCAATTTATTCAGAAAAAATGCCCCGAATTTCTCCGTTGGAATTATAGAGAAAATATAAACCGTTTTCTCTTTGTAGCCAATCAGACCCCTTCGGCAGCCTGGCCCGGCTGTCAACCCAATAGACCCCGGTTTCGCCGGATTCCGGACGAAGAAGCGTCAGTCTCAGACGGCCTTGAATGTATTGATAATCCCGAATGATCGCCTCAAAACCGTAATAAAATCCGTTGACCAGACAAACCTCGCCTTCAGTATTTATATAAACCGTTGCTTCAAAATATGCAGTATCCGTAACCGGCAACAAGGCTTTCCACGACGCTTCATAGCCATTACAGAAGAACCGGGCATCCCGGCTAATCTTCCATAATAACGGCTCCCCGTCAACCATCAATTGAAGATTCTCCGGTGAAAGAAAGGTGATCTCCCCATAATATTCACCGGATATCCGGTAAACCGTTTTCATCCGGTTCACTTCCGACAGATTGCCGGCATAATCCGGCATTATTCCGACAGATGCCCAGGCTCTGCTTTGCCACAACAATACCGTAAATAATCCTAACATAATGACACTTAAAGGTTTTATCCGTTTCATTCCGTTTCACCCCGGACCCTAACAATTTGCATCCTGAATAACTCGATGCAATACTCATTATTGACGGTCCGAAGGTAAAAAATACAAAAACCGGGAAAATCCCGGTTTATTGACGACGTTCTTTTGAATATTGTAAGGCTGCCCCGATAAAGTCCCGGAACAACGGATGAGGCCGATAAGGCCGGGACTTGAATTCCGGATGAAACTGGGAGGCGACAAACCATGGATGTTCGGGAAGTTCAATGATCTCGACCAAATGACGGTCGGGCAAGATACCCACGATATTCAGCCCAGCCTGTTGCAATTTGGCAACATACTCACTGTTCACTTCGTAACGATGGCGATGCCGTTCATAAATCAATTCTTCGCCATAGGCTTGATAAGCCCGGTTATTGGGGAGAATTTTCACCGGATCCAGGCCTAAACGCATGGTTCCGCCCATATCTTCGATCTCTTTTTGCTCCGGCAGTAAATCGATAACCGGATACGGACTGTTCTGGTCGAACTCAGATGAATTGGCGCCCTTCATACCGCAAACGTTCCGGGCAAATTCAATGACTGCGCATTGCATACCCAGACAAATTCCCAAAAACGGGATCTTCTGCTCCCGGGCCCAACGAATGGCTTCGATCTTGCCTTCGATTCCCCGGTTTCCAAAACCGCCGGGCACCAAAATCCCATCCACGTCGCCAATGATTTGGGCCACATCACCGGTCTCAATCAACTCCGAATTAACCCATTTAATCTGTACTTGGGCGTCATGGGCCAAACCTCCGTGGCGTAAAGCTTCGGCCACGCTCAAGTAAGCATCGGGCAGTGAAACATATTTCCCCACAATGGCAATGGTCACTTTCTCCCGGAGAGATTTCATTTTTGCGACCATTTCCCGCCACAACGTCAGATCCCGTTCCTGACACTTCAGGCCCAAACGCTCGATGACGATGTCGTCCAAACCGAATTGTTCCAGATGTAACGGGACTTCATAAATGGTTTTTACGTCCAGATTGGGGATGACGGCCCGTTTGTCGATATCACAGAAAAGGGCGATTTTAGCCTTGAGTTCATCCGACAACGGCTTTTGCGATCGGCAAACGATAACGTCCGGCTGAATTCCGATTCCCCGTAATTCTTTCACACTATGCTGGGTAGGCTTTGTTTTCAACTCTGCAGCCGCACCGATATACGGCATCAATGTCAGATGAATATACATGACATCATCACGGCCTACGTCATTCTTAAATTGACGAATGGCCTCCAAAAACGGCAAACTTTCAATATCACCGACCGTTCCGCCGATTTCCACGATAACCACATCGGCCCGGCTCTCTTTGGCAACCCGGTGGATCCGCTCTTTAATTTCATTGGTAATATGCGGAATTACCTGCACCGTTCCGCCAAGATAATCTCCTTTACGTTCCTTGGTAATCACCGACCAGTAAATCTTACCGGTGGTTACATTGTTGCTTTTGCTCAAATTTAAATCAATAAACCGTTCATAATGGCCAAGATCCAAATCGGTTTCCGCCCCGTCATCGGTAACGAACACTTCACCGTGTTGATAGGGGCTCATGGTGCCCGGGTCCACATTGATATAAGGGTCCAATTTCAAAATCGAAATGGTTAAACCCCGGCTTTTCAACAAACAGCCCAAAGAAGCCGCCGTGATTCCTTTTCCTAATGAAGAAACAACACCGCCGGTGATAAATATGAATTTTGCCATGTGTCAATCATCCCCCGTTAATCTATACTATCTTGAATTTCGATCTCTTCCGCGTCTTCTGCGTCAACGGTTTCATAACGTTCCGATATAAGGTCGAAGGCACTGTCCGTCATCCAAAGGTAAAAGGCCCCGTACAAGAAAAGCAATAAAATAACCGACGGTACGCTTAAAACGTAAATCAAAGCTATCGTCAGATTGACGGCCAACGTCAAGCCGAAATTGTCCATCATCACCAAAAAGGCTTTGCGAAAAACGTCCGTAAATTTATGTTTGTAATAAATCAACGGGCTTAAATAAAACGACATCAAAAACACCAGGACAATGAGGTAAAACGTAATCAATCCGACAATTTTCATCAAGAAACTGGTCTCGATTAACGTAATGATAAAGTTGAGAATCAATAAGACCAGTCCAAAAGAGAAAGCCCCATATACCTTAAAAGAACTCCAATAAAATTTTTTAAACTGTTCAAAAAAAGTTTTTTTCTCCAAATAACTTTCCTTCCGGACCTGATGCATACCATAGAGAGCGGTGGTAGCCGGACCGGCAACCAGCGTATTCCAGACAGCCACTATCAGCATGGTCGTATTAAATAACGGCAAAACGGCCGTCATAGCTTCTTGATCCGCCTTTAAAAGGCTTTGGGCTGCAAATACGGTGAAACAAAAGATGATAACGGTCATGGGCAATGTGGCAACAAACCAAATCAGGCTGACCAGTAACATATAGCCCATGGATTGGTAAAGCTCGGTGGTGGCAGTTTTTAAAACCGTTCCGTACGCTTTAAGCAGCGGCAATTTTTCTTTCATCGTTCATCCCCCCGTCCGGCGGTTTTACATCCGTTCCGGCGCAGATATCCCCAACAGTTCCAATCCCCGGCCAATGACGGTTCGGACCGTCTTCGCCACCGCCAGCCGGGCAGCAGTCACGTCCGCATCGTCCGTAATAAAGCGTTTCCGATTATAGTAAGAATGGAATGCTCCGGCCAGATCCAACAAATACGAAGTTAACCGATGGGGTTCGCGCAGGCGGGCTGCTTCAATGATCACTTCCGGAAAATGCGCCGTTTTCTCGATCAACGTCTCTTCATCTTCGGACCAGCAATTTAAATATGCCTCCACCCGGTCGCCGGAAACCGCGACGGGGCCTACTTGAGCAAAAACGCTCCCTATCCGCGCATAGGCATATTGGACATAATATACCGGATTTTCATTGGATTGGGATTTGGCCAAATCCAAGTCAAAATCAAGGTGGCTTTCCGGGCTGCGCATCAAGAAAAACCAACGGGCCGCATCATTGCCCACTTCTTCCAACAAATCGGCCATGGTGATAAAATTACCGCGCCGTTTGGACATCTTATAAGGCTGTCCGTCTTTGATCAGATTAATTTGTTGAGCGATCAATACCTCCAGCCGTTCCGGATCGATGCCCAAGGCAGCCATGGCCGCCTTCATCCTGGGAATATACCCATGATGGTCCGGGCCCCAGATGTCAATCACCCGATCATAGCCCCGGTTGAATTTATTGAGATGATAGGCGATATCCGCCGTAAAATATGTGGTTCTCCCGTCGGAAGTGCATAGCACCCGATCTTTATCGTCCCCGAAATCCGTCGTCCGAAGCCAGATGGCTCCGTCCTGATTATAAGTAAGCCCTTTGGCCTCCACCAACCGGAGAATATCCGCCACCGCACCGGACTGATGCAACGTCCGCTCGCTGAACCAGCAATCGTAATGAACACCGTAACGTTCCAAATCGGCTTTTTGGGAAGCCAAAATCGTTTGATAAGCATATTCCTTGAAAACCGCCACCCGTTCCTCTTCGGGCAATTGTAAATAGCCGTCGCCTTTCTCTTCCACCAATTGGCGGGCCAAATCGATAATATATTCCCCTTGGTATCCTTCTTCCGGAAACGCCACGGATTCACCCAACAGTTCCCGATAACGGGCCTCCACCGAACGGCCCAATATCTCCACTTGGACCCCGTGATCATTCACATAATACTCCCGCTCAACTTCAGCGCCGCAAGCACTGAACAAGCGGCCTAAAGTGTCCCCCAACGCCGCAGCTCTTGCGTTAACCACGTTCATCGGCCCCACCGGATTGGCACTGACAAATTCCAATTGAATTTTCTGCCCAGACATTTCCGAATTACCGCCATAGGCAGTCCCATCATTCAATACCGAGGCGACGACCTCCGCCAACCATCTCCGGTTGAGAAAGAAATTGATGAATCCGGGACCGGCAACTTCGCACTTTTCCAAATACGGATTGTCGCCAAAATTGGCGATAATGATCTGCGCCGTCTCCCGCGGGGATTTCCGGACGCTTTTGGCTAAAACCAACGCTAAATTAGATGAAAAATTGCCATGATTTTTATCTTTGGGCACCTCCAACATAATCGGTGGAAGTTCCTCAAACGCCAATTCCCCTTTGGCTTTTGCCCCTTCCGCTCCATTTTTGAGCAGATGAATCAAACTTTCTTTGACTTTCCGGGTAACGATCTTTTCCATGCTAAACCCCTTTGCTACAAAGAAAGGTCACCGAAGTGACCTTTCGTTATGATGCTTTTGATTCTGATTTTGCTGACGATGAAGCTTTGCCTTCCGACTTTTCGGCGGCAGCTTTCGAATTATAGTCACCGGACCGATAGTCGGTAACATGGAAGCCAGACCCTTTAAAAATGATATTGCTATTCTGGCTTATTAAGCGACGAACTTCTCCAGAGCATTTGGGACAACGAGTCAGTGTCGTATTGATGCCGTGGAACTCTTCAAAAATCCCACAGTTTACACATTCATACTCGTATGTTGGCATGGCTTCACCTCCTTTTACCGATCCAAACCATATAACCTAAAATAGTAATTTATTTAAAAAATTAAAAATAATTCGTCATGGTTATTTCTTCAAGCAACAACAATATCTTAAGTGAAAGACGGCGGATTGTCAAGATGGATTCGCTCTCCTGATTTTCATTCATCCCGCAATGCTTCAGCTTCAATTTCCGCTATCCGAACCTGGTCCGGCCCATAAACGAACAAGAGCACCACCGGCCCGCCGAACGGTTCCGTTTCGGGACATTCCAAAACCCGCCGCGGATCGAAATCAAACCCCGCCATATATGTTTTCCGCAAGATTTCCCGCACCGAAAGCCCTTCATATTCCGGAATCCGACCAATGACATTATCCGGGTTCTTCCAAAAGGAATATGCCCGGGATGCCAATTCCCGATCCGGCGGTCCGGCCCATTCCGGCAGCTCAACCGAACGCTCTCCGGACAAATAATCATACTTCAGAAGATTACGGATGACCTCCGTATCGAAGCCATGATCCCGACTATAATCCCGAAGAAAGCCATAATAATCTTTCCCCTTATGAGACATCTCATCCAATCCCCGACGCTTCCACCATTGAGCCAACGATTCAAAGAAGGCAAAAGGCGAAGCATGCCGGGAAATTAGATAAGCCAGGGCTGCCCGAAACCGCCCGGTATTGTGATAACGTTCCAACAATTCTTCAATGGTTTTTAACTGCAAAAGCTCGTCATAGGTTATCCAACGGTTACCCAATACTTCATAGGGGGTCTCCCGGGTGAAACGGTAACCGTATTCCTCCGCTCGGGCCCGCAACCCCGAGCCGCGCAACAGTTTCAAAAAACCCAACTGTAACCGGTGGGGATTCAGCAAAAAGGTCTGATTGAACGTCCCACCGAAGGTTAGGTAATCTTCAGCCGGCAAACCGGCAATCAGGTCCAAATGGACAAATACTTTGGTTTCAGCCACCAGACGACGGACATTATGGGCCAACCGCTCCCAATCCATCCGACGGCGAATCAACGTCAACGTCTCGAGATGAGTGCTTTGAACGCCGATTTCAAACTGGAACATTCCGGCCGGAGCCTCTTTCAGGATCTCAAAAGCCTCTTCATCCAGCAGATCGCCGACGACCTCAAAATGGAAATTGGTCTCGCCGGGGTGAGCAATGAGAAAGCGCCATATTTCCTTGGCCCATTTAAGATTGCAATTGAAGGAGCGATCCACCAGTTTCACCTGACGGATACCGGCTCGGATAAACCGTAACAGTTCCTCCTTCACCCGTTCCATGGGAAAATAACGGACTCCCTTTTCATTGGCGGAGAGACAATATTGGCATTGGAACGGGCAGCCCCGGGTGGTTTCATAATACACCAGTTTCTGTCGGAACGGCGTCAGATCCTCCGGATACGGAAAAGGAAGAACGCTTAAATCTTCAATATCCGGTCGGGCTACCGTCCGGACCGTCCTCTCCCCGTCCCGGAACACCAGTCCCCGCACCTTCACAAAATCCGGACAAGGGCTCTTCAGCTCATCCAACCATTCTTTAAAAGCAATTTCCCCTTCTCCGCAGATAATGTAATCGATCTCCGGATTATCTTCCAAAATCCCTTCCGGATCTTCCCAGACCTCCGGCCCTCCCAAAATTATCACCGTATCCGGAGCCACCTGTTTTATCCTCCGGCTTATTGTGAGAATCTGCTCAATATTCCAGATATTGCAGGAAAAGCCGATGACGTCCGCCTTTTCCCTGTATATTTCACCACAGACCCAAGCTAAATCCTGATTGATGTTATACTCTTTAAACTCAACTTCCGGATGAAATCTGCGACTATATTGATAAATGTACCACAAAGCCAGTGATGTATGAACATATTTGGCGTTTAGCGTTGTAAGTAATACTTTCATGATGACCTCATTCGCGTTTTTCTTTTATATTTTCTTTTTCCAAAAGGTTTCCTGCTGATTATATTCTGTAATATTTTTAATTTCAATTAGTTTTTTTTGATTTAAATTAGCTATATGCTTATGCTGTTAATTTAGGCCCACCAGATGCCGACGGCGGGTGACTTTTGACCGGCCAAAAGCCACCAAAAGCCGCCGAGACCGACTTCCGGATTATCGATAAATTTATCAAATCGTAACATCCCGAAAAAAAGGGCGTCCCCCTTTCCTGTCGAAATGGATCCCGGAAAGAGGTGTCCGTTATGTTTATTGATTGCCATACCCACGCGTTTGCTGATAAAATTGCCGACCGTGCCGTTGAACAACTGATCAATTATTATCATATCGACACGTCCTTCGGGGGCCGCCTGGCCGATCTGATCGCCGCCGCCAACGCCGCCCGTTTGGATGCCCTTGTTATGCTGGTAGCTGCCACCAAACCTGAACAACTCAAACCGGCCAATGACTGGATTTTGACCATTGCCGGCCTTTCCAAAGCACAATTGGAAGCCAAACTCCAAATGCCCGTTTATCCCCGGCTCATTCCTTTTGGAACCTTTCACCCCGAAGCTCCCGAGTGGGAAAAAGAGATCGCCAGACTCCGTTCGGCCGGGATCAAAGGCATTAAACTTCATCCCGAATTTCAGCAGATCGATTTGGCCGCCCCTGAATTGCTGCCGTTTTGGGAAGAAGTCCGCCGCGATTTCATCATTATGATTCACGTCGGCGATCCCGTCGTCAGTGCCGACAATTACAGCACGCCCCGGAAAATTGCCTCTTTGCTCGACAAATTCCCCGGAATCCGCATCATTGCCGCCCATCTCGGCGGGTATAATTTTTGGGACGAAGTCCTTCAGGTCCTGGCCGGCAAAGAAGTCTATCTCGATACCTCCAGCAGCCTGCCTTATATTGATCCGGCTTTGCTCCGTCAGATCGTTTCCAAACACGGCACCGACCGGTTGCTTTTCGGCAGTGACTATCCGTTACAATCCCCCGCCCAGGAGCGAGAAATGTTTGAGGCCAAAATGCATTGGCTGACTTCCCGGGAAAAAGACCGAATTCTGGGAGATAATTGCGCCGCTTTATTGGAAATCGCCTAAAATTATGTTGAAACGACAAAAACTCTTTCGGCCCCGAAAGAGTTTTTTTGCGAAAGATCTGCCGTTGCAAATGATGTCTATTGTCCTTCTTCAACCTTCGCCCAACCGAAATTTCCGTTCTCGAAACAGCTTAACGCAAGCATCCACCACATCGGCGTCATAGAGGGTCCCCCGATGAAGCAAGATCTCATTTAACGCCGTTTCAATGCCCAAAGCCGGGCGGTAGGGACGGTGGGAAGACATGGCTTCAACCACATCCGCCACACTGAGAATTTTCGCTTCCAACAATATTTCCGAACCGGTTAATCCTTCCGGATAGCCGGAACCGTTAATACGTTCATGGTGTTGCAATACGATCCGGTCAATGGGCCAAGGGAATTCGATGGACTTCAAAATATCATACCCTACTTTAGGATGGGTTTGAATTATATTGAACTCTATCTGAGTTAACGCTCCCGGTTTGCTCAGGATTTCCGCCGGAATGCTGATTTTCCCCAGATCATGGACTTCCGCGGCCAACCGTACGCCGTCAAGTTGTTCCTTGTCCAATCCCATCTCCCGGCCGACGGCCTCCGCCAGTTTCGTCACTTGCCGTTGATGCCCGGCTGTATAGGGATCCCTGATTTCCACCATCAACGACATGGCCGAGATGGTCTTTTCCAAAGAACGCCGTAGCTTTTCCAGACTCAGCCGCAATTCTTCCCCGACCCTTTTCCGCTCAATCGCATACCGAATGGTCCGGGCCAGAATATGATGATCCACCTGCCCCTTAACCAAATAGTCCTGGGCTCCCTCCCGTACTGCCGTTAATGCGATCCGTTCATCATTCAGCCCGCTCATAACCACGATGGGAACCCCGGGTGCTTCGGCATATACCCGCATAAATGTCTCCAAGCCTCCGCTGTCAGGAAGAGAAAGATCCAACAAAACGATATCCACCTCGCCGGAAGCCACCATTTCCAAGCCTGTTTCCAATTCTCCGGCACACTTGAGCAGAAAGGACTGTCCCCCCATCTCCGACAGCAATTCCCGAATTAATAAAACATCCTCCTGGTCATCCTCGACAAGCAACAAACGGATCGGCTTTTCCATCATGACACATCTCCCGTTTTTTAAGAAATGCCATCACAACCTCGCTAAACGTGATAACAGTCTGGGATGTCTTCATGGGTATCAATACTGGAGCTTATTGTTCCCAGGCTATGGTATGAACCACCTCTGAACTCAACAATGTACGGCTTCTCACCTGTATCCCTAAGCGTTTGGCCCGGGCCAAACTGATAATGGGCCTCCCTTTCAGCGTCGGTTTCATTCCGAGAGATGCCGGGCTTTTCCCGTTAACCAAAATTTCATAAGCCAGTTTACCTGCTCCGAAACCCTGTTCATACCCTGATACATAGACAACGCAAAGCGTCCCGTAATATATCCGGTCTTTCCAAAAGCTGAAATCCGGCAAACGGCTGTTCTTCCCCGTCCATTCCAGCACTTCTTGCCAGGGAACATTCTCTCCCTTTTCATTTTTAAACGTATGAATCCCCAGCAACGCCAGGGCATCCGCCTGATTTTGCAACCGTTTCACCGTTTCTTGGTATTCGGCAAAAGTTTTGATGACATTCCAACTGATAAATCGGACGTTTTTCAATTGTTCCGGAGCATCCTGCTTCATCCGTTCAACGACCCCGTTCCAGGTGGGATCGTCGTCGACGATGACCGCAATCCGCTTGATATCCGGTTTCAACTCCAACAGCAAACGGACGGTTTGAACAAAATGTTCCTGTTCCAGCACGCCGCAGATGTTCGAACTGGAATCAAATCCATAAGCCGAAGGTTCCGCATTGACCGCACTGAATACGAAGGGAATATCGGAATGGGTGAAGTATTTGGTGACATACTCCTGGGCATTGTCATCGTTGGTATATACCAAATCCGGTTTCCAGGATTCAATCAATTCACGGGCTTCCCGTCCAACCTTCTCTTTCCATTCGGGGGAACTTTTCCTTTTGGTGTCCATCTCGAACACCTTGTATTCGATATCCAAACCTTTCAGGGCATCCTTAAAACCCCGAAATTGGTCCTGAGTCCACTCCAATCCATATGATAACTGGTGATATGTAAAATCTTCCATTTCTTTTTCGGTAATTCAACCGTTGGCTCCGATTGAATCACCGGTCCATGCTTAACCGGGAAAACGAACCATATCAAACCGGCTGCCAAGGTTACAAAACAAATGAATCCGACCCAAAACCAAGGTTTGCGGTAAAATTGACATGTCATAGCGGGATCCCCCTTTATATATCCTTATACTCCATCATCCCTGACACATCAAAATAACCTTTCTTTCAACTGAATATTTGCTGTACCCATTGCAACGCGGTTATATATAAACGGGAGACTTCACTTTCCGGTACATCCAAGCGGGCAGTCTTCTCCGCTAATACGTCCCATTCCCCCCGCTCATAGGCGATGATCACATCATATATTTCTCTCAAAGGATTGACATTTCCGAGCAAAGCATCTTTCACATCGTCAGCCACAGGGATCTCATCAATAATCTCCTGCAACGGTTTATCCATCAACGCGTCAATCATGGAAAACATACCCATCAGGAACAGGTCCGAACTGCGTTCTCTCAGGCCTACTTCCGGGGCTAATAATTCCGCAAAGCGGGCTCGAATCAGCGAAAGGATGATCAATTCATCCGGCTTGTCCTCACCTATATTGCGCAGCGAAACCAATGTCACCCATTTTACAAATTCTTTGATTCCCAGAAGGACCAGGCAATATTTGATAGACGTAACTTTTGTCACCAGTCCGAAGGCTGCGGAATTGATCAACCGTAACAATTTATACGAAAGGGAAACATCCTGCTTCACAATTTCTTCAATTCGGTCAAAATCGCCGCCGAACCGGTTGATTTCCTGAATAATTCGGAGATAATTCAATTTATACGGAGCCAGATCCTGTCCTGAGAAAATCTCCGGCTTGCTGAAAAAATACCCCTGAAAATAGGAATATCCGCAAGCCATGGCTTCCTCATATTGTTCCAGAGTCTCAACCTTTTCCGCCAAAAACCGGATTCGGCCGTTGCCTATTTCCCGGGGTATCGCTTTCCAGTCATCCGGCTTCGCTTTCAGAAAATCCACTTTAATGATGTCGGCCAAATCGATCAACGGCGAAATCTTATTGAAAGCCACAAAATCATCCAATGCCAATGTATAACCCAGCTGCTTCAACTTACGGCAAGCCGCCAAAATTTCTTCATCAGGGACAATGTCTTCCAAGAGCTCAATGACAACCGATCCTGGCGGAATAATGGTCGCCATTTCTTTCTTCAGAAGATTCTGGGTAAAGTTAATGAACGCCCGTTTCCCGCCGGTCAGGGTGTCAATGCCGATGACCGAAAAACTGTTGGTAATCACATCGGATGTCGCCTGATCTCCGTCAGTATGATCATAGAAATTTTGTTTGCCGGAACGGTAGAGCAGCTCATAGGCAAATACATTTTTATTCTTGGTGAATATCGGCTGTCTGGCAACAAATACTTCCATAGAATCTCCTACAAATTGAAAATGATTAACCTAAAATGCCCTAATCCGCGGCATAATGGATTAAACTGAACACCTCATGCCCTTCCAACCTTTTCCGTCCTCCTAAGGCATCCAGTTCGATCAAGAAGGAAAATCCGACGATTTTGCCGCCCAACTTGGTCACCAATTCTGCCGTGGCCGAAATGGTTCCTCCGGTGGCCAGCAAATCATCGACAATCAACACCCGTTGGCCCGGTTCGATGGCATCGCGATGAATCTCCAAGGAATCCTGGCCGTATTCCAATTCATACGTTACCTTTTCCACTGCCGCCGGAAGCTTCCCGGGCTTGCGCACTAAAATGAAACCGCACCCCAATTTATAAGCTAACGGCGCTCCCAATATAAATCCCCTGGACTCAGCGCCCACCACCAGATCCGGACGGGCATCCTTAAAATGTTCGGCCATTTGGTCGATGGCATACTGCAAGGCAGGGCCGTTCTTCAACAATGTGGTAATATCTTTAAAATTGATACCAGGTTTCGGGAAATCCGGAATCTCCCGAATCAATGCTTTTAAATCCATCTTCACACTCTCCTCACTTTACTCGCTGCCTTTTTCGGCCAACAGCCATTCCCGGGCATCGTCCAATTGTTTCCGAACCTGCTCGAAGGCGGTTCCTCCTTCGGAACGCCGGACATCCACTACCCTTTCCATACGTAAAACCGGATATACCGTACTGTCGATGGAAGCACAGAATGTCTGCATCTCTTCCAGAGTCAGTTCTTCCAATTTCTTCCCGGTTTCAATCCCGTAACGGACCAAACGGCCGACAATGGCATGGGCTTCCCGGAACGGAATGCCTTTGACCACCAGATAATCAGCTAAATCCGTCGCGTTCAGAAAACCGTCTTCAGTGGCAGAAAGCATTTTTCCCCGGTTGAATTTCAACGTCTGTAACATGGGGATGAAAATCGTCAGGCATCCCTTGACCGTTTTGACACTGTCAAACAAAGCTTCTTTATCTTCCTGCATATCCTTGTTATATGCCAAGGGCAATCCTTTCATCACCGTCAGGATGGCCATAAGGTTTCCGTAAACCCGGCCGGTTTTCCCCCGTATTAATTCGGCAACATCCGGATTTTTCTTTTGGGGCATGATGCTCGAACCGGTGCTGAACGAATCATCCATCTCCACAAAGCCGAACTCCGCCGAAGACCAGAGTACCAACTCTTCACAAAAACGGGAAAGATGCATCATGATTAAAGAGGCGATGAAGTTAAACTCCGCGACAAAGTCCCGGTCACTTACCGCATCCAAGCTGTTTTGGCAAACACCGTCCATTTGCAAAGCGGCGGCAACCCGGCGGCGGTCAATGGGAAAACCCGTCCCCGCCAGAGCCCCGGCGCCCAACGGCGAAACATTCACCCGGTTCAGACATTCATTCAACCGGTCATAATCCCGGCGAAACATCTGAAAATACGCAAGCAAATGATGGGCCAGTAAAACCGGCTGTGCCCGCTGTAAATGGGTGTATCCCGGCATGATGGTCTTCGATTCCCGTTCCGCAGTCTCGAGCAACGTCTCAAACAACTGTTTCAACAAATCCAATATGGCATGGATCTCACGGCGTAGGTACAACCGGACGTCCAAAGCCACCTGATCGTTGCGGCTGCGGGCCGTATGAAGTTTCTTTCCCAAATCGCCGATTTCCTGGATCAACAATTTTTCGATGTTTAAATGAATATCTTCAGCCGACGGATCCCACTGGATCTCCCCGGCCATCACCCGCTCCCGGATTCGGGACAACCCTTCGCGGATGCATTCCGCTTCTTCCGGGGTTATAATGCCGCAAGCTCCCAGCATTTCGGCATGGGCCATGCTTCCTTCGATATCTTCCTGGGCCAATTGATAATCAAAATGTATCGATGAATGGAAATCATCCATTATCGCCGCTGTTTCCTTCAAAAACCGCCCGCTCCAGGCTTTCATGATGCATAAAACCTCCACTATAATCTAAATATCTGTGATAATTCCACAATAATATAAAAAACCCTTTTTCATTTCCAAAGAATTCAATTTATATTGTCATAAAATAAAAAAACCCGTTGCCGGGTTTTTTTCAATTTCAGATATCTCTTTCATCATAAACACGTTTGGACTTTTTTTCGCTGCGCGGTAAGGTCCCCAGCGGAACCGCTTGCACATCGACCACAATCCCGATCTTCCGCTTGAAATTCTGTCCGATTTTCGCGGCAACCGTTTCCAGGTCGCTTCCGGGTTCCGCTTCCGCCAAGACCAACATATGATCCCTGGCATCCCGCCGGCTGAGACGAACCTGATATTCGCTGCTGGCACCGGGTGTTTCCCGCAACACATCTTCGATTTGTCCCGGGTAGATGTTGACCCCTTTAATTTTGATCATATCGTCGCTTCGGCCCAAAATCCGGTCAATCCTCGGGAAAACGCTGCCGCAGGGGCAACGGCCGGGGATAATCCGCGTCAAATCTCTGGTACGGTAACGGATTAAAGGGGCTCCTTCCTTCGTCAACGTGGTGATCACCAATTCGCCTAATTCACCGTCGGGTAATACCTTGCCGGTGGACGGATCGATAATTTCAAAATAAAGATGGTCGGTCCAATAATGGATCCCTTGATGGTAACGGCATTCGATGCCGATACCCGGGCCATAGATTTCCGTTAGACCATAAATGTCATAGGTTTCGATGCCCAATTCCGATTCGATCCGGGCCCGCATTTTTTCGCCCCAACGTTCCGATCCCATAATGCCGACCCGCAGTTTTATCTTCTCCCGCAGTTGCCGTTTTTGGACCTCTTCCGCCAGTAACAAAGCATAGGACGAGGTGCTGCACAAAACGGTTGTCTCCAGATCCACCATCATCTCCAATTGTTTATCCGTATTTCCCGGACCCATCGGAACAGCCATCGCGCCCAGCCGTTCCACCCCGGCCTGAAACCCGATACCGGCAGTCCATAACCCGTATCCCGGCGTGATCTGTACCCGGTCTTCCGGAGTCACTCCCGCCATGGCAAAACACCGGGCAAACATCTTCGCCCAATGGTCCACGTCGTTTCGGGTATATGGGATAATCACCGGCTTTCCGGTGGTCCCGGAGGAAGAATGAATCCGGACGATATCCCGGTTGGGTACAGACTGTAAGCCTAAAGGATATCCCTCCCGCAATTCCTCCTTGGTAGTGAAGGGAAGTTCCTGAAAGTCTTCAAGCGTTTCCATACTCCAGCTCGCAAAAGCGGAGAATTTCCGTTGATAAAACGGGCTGGAATCCATTACCTTCCGAAAAACGCGATTCAAGGCAAATAGCCGGTGTTCCTCGGATTGTTCGACGGTCGCCAACAGATCACGGGAATCACAGGCATCATATTCCAACGGCCTGACTTTGTCCAACATCTCGTCTAACCTCCTCTAACCTCTAAAGCTTTGCTCCAAGCTCAAACGCTTTCTCATTCATCGCTCTCGCCTTAGCGGGAACCAGATCCAACAACACCTTCAGCACGGCTTCCCTGGTAAAAGGAAGGCTTCCGGTGGCGATCAATGCCCCTAACATCACGGTATTGACCGTCTTGAAACTCCCGGCGGCCACCGCCGTCTCGAACGCCCGAACTACCTTCAGCTGAAAGGGCGTATTCTCCAGATAATCCATGATCGCATCCGTCGGATAGACCGAAGTCCCCAAAGTAACCGTGACCGGACGGATAAAATAATCGTTGACCATTAAAAAGCCGCCGGGTTTCAACAATCCTAAAGCCCGGACCGCTTCAGCCGGCTCAAAAGCCAAAAGCACATCCGCCCGGCCGGCGCCGATCACCGGACCGCATTCGTCTTTCCCGATCCGGACGTGACTTTGGACCGTTCCTTCCCTTTGGGCCATCCCGATGGTTTCTGACGTTTTAGCGGATAACCCTGCTTCCAGGGCCGCCTGAGCCAACACCCGGGAAGCCAATACCGTTCCCTGCCCGCCGACGCCGGCAATTACAATATCCAATGAGGGCTTCATCAGGAATTCGCCTCCTTTATGGCTCCCACCGGGCAAACTTGGGCACACAGACCGCATCCATAGCAGGAAGGACCAATTACCGGCTTCTCTTCCTGATAAAAGGCAGGACACCCCAGTTCTTTAATGCACCGCTTACAATTGACACATTGGGATGCATCCACCCGAAAACGCCGGGTCGGTTTATACAAAGCGACACAGGGATAACGCATCACAATGGCGGCGACCCCCGGATATTCGAGAGCTTTCTTTACGGCCCCTTCCGCAGCCTTCAGATCCAGCGGATTCACTTCTTCCACCAGCCCCACGCCGCAGGCCCGAATCAAAGCCACCACATCCACAACCTGAGTCACCTCACCGGAAGCCGTTCTTCCCATACCGGGATGAGGCTGATGTCCGGTCATGGCCGTGGTACTGTTGTCAAGCAAAACCAATTTAACAGCATGTTTGTTGTAGACGGCATTAATCAACCCGGGAATTCCCGTATGAAAGAAGGTGGAATCTCCGATAAAAGCAAACACCGGGCGCTCCGGCTCGATACGATGCAACCCCTGGCCGACGGTGATACCGGCTCCCATGCACAAACAGGTATCGACCATCGCCAATGGCGGCGCATTCCCCAATGTATAACAGCCGATGTCCCCGGTGTAAATGGCGTCCAACCCTTTGGTCGCCCGTTTTACTGCATAAAATGAAGCCCGATGCGGGCAACCGGCACACAGCACCGGAGGTCTCACCGGCAATTGGGGCGGAGCGTCCAGCGTCGAAGCCGCCGCAGCATCCCCCGCAACCTCCGTCAGCTCCGCCAGCACACGTTTAACCAAGTCCACGCTGTATTCACCGGCCCGGGGCAAATCCCCGCTGATTTTTCCGTGAATTTGCCCGGCGAATCCAATGCTTCCGGCAACCGCCAGTACGGCCTCTTCAAGCACCGGATCCAATTCTTCCACCACAATGACCCGGTCCACTTGGCGCAAGAAGGCTTCGATCTTCGCTAGCGGCGCAGGATGAGGATTGCCGATCTTCAGGACGGTAGGATGAAGCCCCAGGTCCCGGGCAGCTTCAACCGCATAATAATAGGAGACTCCCCCGGCCACGATGCCCAACCGGTCTCCGGGAGTAATCCGGTTCCAACGGTTTTCGGAAAACTCCGCCGCCAACTTTTGCAACTGGCTTTCCACCCAACGATGGCGCTCGTAAGACAGACGTGGAAAAATGACCCAACGGGGATCTTTGACGAACCCCTCGGTCGGGAAGGATTGAATCTCGGAAAACTCCACCCCGGCAGTAGCGTGGCATACCCGGGTGGTCGGTCTTACAAACACCGGCATCCCGTACCGATGGGATAATTCGAAGGCATCCTTCGTCATCTCCAAAGCCTCTTCCGGCGAGGCCGGATCGAATACCGGCAACTTGGCAAATTTAGCAAAGGTCCGGGTGTCCTGTTCCGTTTGGGAAGAGTGAGGTCCCGGATCATCGGCCACCGCCACCACCAAAGCGCCTTTAACTCCGATATAGGCTAAACTCATCAGCGGATCACTGGCGACATTCAGCCCCACTTGTTTCATGGCCACCAATGCCCTGGCACCGGCATATGCCGCACCGGCCGCCACCTCCATGGCCACTTTCTCATTCACCGACCATTCTACGTAATACGAGAAATCCCCGGCCCATGCAGCCAACGTCCCGATAATTTCCGAAGACGGCGTCCCGGGATAGGCCGCAGCCAAATGCAATCCGGCTTCGATAGCTCCTCTGGCAATGGCTTCGTTTCCCATTAACAACGTTTTTCCCATTGAAGTCACCTCTGGTTGCCATTCGTTGACGTGTTAATTCCACATCCCCGTCAGATTTATCATCACAGCGCCTATGACTGTCAGAACCAAACCAAAACTCACCAGCCAATCGACGCGGTTAAAGTCATAACGATGCAAATACGTCCGTTTCCCAATGCCGAAACCGCGGGTTTCCATGGATATGGCCATCCGTTCCGCCTTTTTCACCGACGTAATCAACAACGGAATGGCCAAGGGGCAAATTGAAAAAAAACGGGTCACAAAATTTCGGCTGTCCAACCGGTGGGCCCTGGAGCACTGGGCCTGGATAATCTGTTCCATCTCATTCATAAACGTCGGAATAAACCGAAGTGAGGTAATGAACATAAAGGCATAGCTATAAGGTATTTTCAACTTTTCAACCAGGACAACCACCAAATCCTTCATCTGAGTGGTGGCTAACAGCACCGGAAAACTGGAGGCGATCACCATCAGTCGGAACCCCATGGCCGTTGCGATAAATACCCCCCGGTCCGTTATCCGCAGCCCCGGATTTCCGGGAATCAAGGTCAGTAACGGCCGGCCTTCAGCAATCAACAACACCTGGAACGCCCAAAAAAACAAGGCGAAAAAGAACAATCCTTTGAAAACCGGAACCATTTCCCGAAGCATCCGGGCCATGGCGGCAATCGCCACAACAGAAAAGAAAAGCGCCGCTAAACTCCACAAGTCGCTAAAAAGAAAGCTCAACCCCATCACCCATAATGACCAAAACAGTTTGGTCAACGGATGAAGCCGATGAATGACCGAATCACGGTTTAAATAATTAGCTACAATGGACATACTCTTCTCCTCCGCAGCCGGTAATGGTGGCATACAGTTCCTCCACGGAAAGAGGCGTCCCGAAATCTTCCTGATAACAGTCAAATTTCTGTACCAAAGTCGGGATTTGGGGCGGGAAAAGATTGGTACGGCGTAACACGTCCGGTTGATAAAATACCCGGCGGCACGTGTCATCCATTAATATCCGCCCCTGGCTCAATACGATCACCCGTTCGGCATAGCGGGCCACCAGTTCCATATCATGCGTGACAAAAATGACGGTATGCCCTTGTCGGTGCAATGCCTTAACCATCTCCATGATTTCGATCCCTTCACGGTAATCCTGACCGGTCGTCGGTTCATCCAAAACCATCACTTGGGGGCGCATGGAAAGCAATGAAGCGAAAGCTACCCGTTGGCGCTGCCCTTTGCTTAAAAAAAGCGGGTTTTCATTCAAATAAGGTTCCAAACCCACCTGGGCCGCAGCCTCCCGCACCCGCCGGTCAATCTCCTCCCGAGAACATCCCAGATTCGCCGGGCCGAAACCAATTTCTTGGGCCACGGTTGGCAAAAAAATCTGATGATCCGGATTTTGAAACAAAAATCCGACTTTTTGGGCCAATATACCGGTAGTTGAATTCCGGGTATCTATCCCATCTATTCGAACCGTCCCGCCGGTCGGTTTCAAGAGCCCGTTGAACTGCTTTAACAACGTGGTTTTCCCGGCGCCGTTCTGGCCGATGAGGGCGACAAATTCACCGGATTTTATCTCAAAACTCAGATTCTCCAGGACCGGCATCCCGTTGGGATAGGCAAAGGTCAATTGTTCAACCTTGATCATCTTTTGCCTCCTCTGCATTTCAGCAACGCCCAATAGGCTTCATCGACCGTCAACGGCAATTCTCCCGAATAATAGCCGGCTGCCTTTAGGCGATACATCAATTCACTGACGGGAGGAATTTGCAAACCCACATCGGTCAATAATTCCGGTTGATTGACGATCCGACGGGGCGGTTCGTCCGCCACCAGCCGCCCGCCGTTCATCACCCACAAACGCTCAATATATTCCAATAAAATGTTGATCTTTTGTTCGACCACAATGATGGTCAACCCATATTCCCGGTTAAGCTGTTTGAGCACCTCGAACACTTCTTTTGTCCCTAAAGGGTCCAGTTCCGAAGTGGGCTCATCCAACACCAATATTTCCGGACGCAAGGCCACAGCAGCGGCAATCGCCACCCGTTGTTTCTGCCCTCCGGACAACTCCGTGGTGGAGCGATGCCGCAACCCTTCGATTCCGATACGTTGCAACGCATCGGTGATCCGGGCTTCAATGACATCTGGTTCCACGCCGAAGTTTTCCAACCCGAAGGCAATTTCATCTTCAACGGTCGAAGCCACGATTTGGGCTTCCGGATCCTGAAAGACGCTGCCCACTTTCCGGGAGATCTCCGCACAATGCATGGTAAGGGTTTCCACACCGTCAATCCGTACCCTTCCCCGATATTCTCCATGCTGAAAATGGGGGATAATCCCGTTCAAACAAAGGATCAATGTGGACTTTCCGGCGCCCGCCGGACCGGTGATCCCGATAAATTCACCGGGTTTTACCGTTACACTAATCTCCGATATGGCCGGATGCTCTGAACCGGCATAAGTAAAACTGAGTTGTTCAATGGAAATCACCGGTTTCATCCTCTGCTCCTAACGCCTCTGTCCTAAAGCTGATTTTAACGGGAAATACAATACGCTGACCAAAATGGAATTGGCCAATGCCGTAACCAAAACGACAGTCATCAGGGCCACAAAGGCCGGAGCGTTTTTCCCGCCGAACATCAACAAGGTGATCATCGTCCCCACATAACTGAATCCGCTGGCTGCCGTCCCAAGGAAAGTGATGACAAACGGTCGAATATATTCGACGATTCCATTCTTCAACTTGATGGACGCCAGCAAGCCGACGACAATGGCTCCCACCGGTTCACTGACGAAATTCAAGAAAGGAATCACCGATTTGGTCGTCACCATACAGACAGCCGCCGATACCAAACCGATTCCGAGAATCTCCGGAAATCTGGGACGCAATAACAAAATGGCCAAACAATACATGCCAATGATAAAATTCGGCGTAATTCCGGCGAATGGGGGTGTAAACATCCGTAATACCGCACCCACCGCCAACAGTACGGCAACCACCGCCACATCCACAGCCTGTAATCCTTTTCGTTCCGCCAATCTCGTTTCAACACTCATCTCAACAACCTCCTCCAAGACTCAACTCGTCTATGTTTAAGGCAGAACACTGCCATTAAACCAAAATAAAAAGCCGGACACCAGTGTCCGGCTTAACATGTTCCGTAAGCCTTCACTCGTCTCTTCTCAACCCAACTCTTCTATTCAAACTCATCTCAACTACGGCCTATATTATACTATGCTGATTATTCTTCAATATAACAAAAATTGTGACAAAAGTCAATGATGCATCATTTAAATAAAAAGTTTGCAAAATTTTACTTTTCTTTACAATATGAAAGTCCTATAATTAAAACTAGAACAATAGGAGGTAATATCATGATCAAAGGTTTTATCAGCCGGCGAACCTCCCAACGTGTTCCCTACGAAGCTGAAATTGGGATTCAGTTTGCCTGTGGAGACAACAATGCCATCATTGCCAACACCACCAATCTCAGCCCTGAGGGTGTCCGGTTTTTCGTGCCCAAAGGTCAAATTAAGCTGGCTCCGGAGGAAATTATCGAATTATCCTTTAAGTTACCGAATAACAAAGCATTCACGGTTCAAGGAGAAATTTGTTATTTTTCCAACGCCATGGACAGTAATGAAAAACCCGTTGTCTATTACGGCGTCCGTTTCATCAACCTTACCCCGGAGATATCCGATGCTCTCCGTGAATTTTGTCAGATACAACTCAACAGCGAAACGGCCAACGCACCCGAACCCCATCCCACGGCCGTTGCACCCGACGTTACGGCCGATACTTTTGATCCGGAAACGATGGATCCGGCTGAATTTGATATTCCCGAAGATATCTTCCCCGGTCATCCTGGCCTTTCGGAAACCGCGGCAATAGCCGAACCCACCGTTCACCCGGCAGAGCCTGTCGCCCAGCCGGGATTGGCAGATAACCCGTTAACCGCCCGAAGCGATAACAGTTATCGTTCGTTGAGCCAAGAGATGATCGATCAACTCATTCGCTCCCTAACTGCAGCGCAAAATCAGACTTCTGCTCCGGCTGCGTCTGCATCGGAGAAAAAATCGGATGAACATGTTGTCAAAAAGCAACCGGTTCCAAGTCCACAAGCTGCCGAAGCAACTGAAGAGGTGGCACCTTCCGCCGCAACCCGGAATGAACTGCTATCCCAGACAGACAAATCCAGCAATTTCTTAGAGCAAATCCGGAAAATCGCTGAATCGTTCAACATTAAACTCGACCCGGAATTCTTTGAAAAATACATCACAGCCGACGACAAATCGGTCGATACTCCGTCAACCGCCCAACCTGTACAGACAGCTCACAGTGATACGGAACTCAAATTTAATTTCGACAGTCTGGCACAAGAACATCCGCCTAAAGAGCCAGGGCTTTCCGACTCGCTGCCGCACCAGGTGTCATCGGCCAGCAGTTCAAGAAATGACAATTTATTGTTATCCAACTCCGAGCTTATCGACTTACTGTATGGAAATGAAACCAACCCCAAAAAAGAAGCGGGAGCCGTGACCCCGTCGGTTTCCCCTGTCGAACCGAAACCGGCCGAGCCCCTTAAACCAGCGGCAGATGAACCTTTGATTTCCGGATTTGGCATTAGCCGTTTCGACCAGATATCCAAACCGGAACCGACGCTTGAATCAAAAATTCCGTCCGGACCCGAAACCAGCCATTCCGGCTCCCAGATTACGGGCGGATTGGACCCTATTCAGCCCCAAGTGGACAATACGTTGTTTACGCAGGGAAACGACCCATTTAATATTCATTCCGTCCCGAAAAAACCTTCCAATGCCCCAATGGACCAACGGATGATCGACCAAATCGTCCAGGCCATGTTGAAACGGAAGAAATAATCACAAAACCCAACCTTTGCGGTTGGGTTTTGTGCATCGAAAAACATTTTGAAGTTCATCTGGAGAATTCAAACCTTCCTGCCGATATCTTCAATATAAGATAAACGTATGAGACACAACGGAGGCTAAAATGATCAAAGGCATTGTTGAACGGCGCACCGCCGACCGTATCCCGTTTGAAACTGCCCTTCAAATTAAATTCACATCGCCGGGATATCCAGAAGACTTAAATGCTTATTCCGTGGATATCAGTGCCGGCGGCATGAAATTTGCCGTGACTTCCGATTCCCCTTCCATACCCGTCGGAGAAGAGCTGGAATTTGATTTCAATTTGCCCAATTACGGACAAGTCACTCTCACCGGTAAAGTTACATACCGTTCCGTCGGTTCACCCCAAAACAACCTGATATATTACGGGGTTAAATTTCTGAAGATGGACCATACCACCTGGAAAGCGGTGATCGATTATTGTTACGGCCCCGAACAGGCGCGGGCCGAAGAAAAATGGATCATGAACCTTCCGGAGGAAACACCGCAAAAACTCTCGGTTTCCAACCAAACCGTCGCCATCGAACCTCAGGAATTAAAAACCATCCTCCATTATCAAGACGGCACCGAAGCCCTGGCCAATTTGGAAGATATCAGCTTCGGTGGAGCCCGGGTCAGTTTATACCAACCGTTGCCCGTAAATACGCCGGTCACCGTCACCATTCGCTACGCCGGTTCTCAACTGGTATTGAACAGTGTCTGCGTCTGGAGCACCTCGGAACCGAACGGCACCTGGATCGGAGGCCTCTTCTTCAACGCATTGAATGATCAGGAATTCTCCGAATTGACCAACCTGATTCATACGATTTCGCAAGCCAAGGAATAAAGCGTTTACAGTGCATCGTGCACAGCCCAATTCCGGTAAGAGGTCCAAGGTTCTGGATTCAGGGGACTGGGTCATGGGTTGTAGAAAAGGAACGCTTTATGCGTTCCTTTTCTACAACCCAGCACCTTTCACTGGCATCCAGAATCCAGTATCCAGTACTTAAACCCTATCTTCCACCATATCGCTCCATCAGCTGAACCCGGCTGATCCATACCTCGTAAGGATCCATGATTTTTTGCACTTTTGCTTTTTTACCGGTTTTAAACGAATAATAAATCCATCGAAGCACGGACTCCCAAAAACCCAACCACCATCGGTTCCATCCTTTCGGAATGGGAATGAGGGTAAAGCCCATCCGCCGGGCTCCGGCAACCAATACATTAACGCCGTAAAACCCTTTAATGTCCTCCGTAATACTTCCGTTTTCGCAGGCCTGCGCCAACCGTCGGAATTCCTCCTTCAACATTTCCATTAAACGCCATTCCAAAGACCGACCCGACGGTTCCGCTGCAATTTCAGTGATCCTTACATTGGAGAGGTGCAGTTCTCCCACCATGTCACCGGGAGCAATGGTTGTCTCATCGAGAGAAACCCTTTGTTTGCCACGATACGGATGATAACACACCAATAACAATCCTGTCGGTGAGCCGGGCACGGTCGAAGCGCCAACCTTCTTCAGATAACGGCGATCAATGGCCATACCCAAGCGACGCAACAGTTTTATTCCTGCCATCTTTATCCTCCTGTTATCTCTCGTAATGATACAAATTCATAGCCGGATGCCCTCAGAATGTCGATGGCTTCCGGCAATGCTTCCAACATGTGTCCGGGAGCCCCCGGATCCCCGCCGGCATCGTGCAAGACAATAATGGTATTGGGTTTTACCCGGGATTGCAAACGCCGGATGATTCCCGCCTTGCCCGTGGAAAAACTCCAGTCCCGGGCATTGGCCGTCCACAAGACCACCTGCAACCCCAGGCGTTTGGCAGCCCACCCCTGAAAGACATTGGAAGCCCCCCAAGGCGGACGGAACCACCGCAACGGCTCCCCCCAGATCCGTTCCAGTTCCGCCTTTCCCCGCCGCATCGTCTCTATGCTGCGCCATGGTGACAACAAATACGCATGCTTGTGAAAATAGGTATGCCAACCGATTTCATGACCGGCTTCCCGAATGGCTTTGATCAGATCGGGGGCTTCCTCCGCCCGGCGCCCGACGATAAAAAAACTGGCAGGAACTTGTTTTTGGCGGAGAATATCCAAAAGAATCGGCGTATACCTGGGATCCGGCCCGTCATCAAAGGACAAATGGATCCGCTGTCCGGACCCGGTCCCCCGGCGGACAGTTTTACCGGAAAACAACCGCACTCCGGCATCCCATCCGGCATAAGCCCATATCACCATTATGCCGAAACTCATCACGTAAAACCACATCATTATCAACCCTCATCATGTGCGGAATGAAACGGCAGAAAAATATAAACAACCACCATGACCAACATCAATGAACCGCTAATATAAAAAGGCAGCTCCATCCGATGCGTCCCCAGAATTCCTCCGATCAGCGGCCCAATGGCAAATCCCAAACCTTCCACCGACAAAAACAAACCCATTAATACGCCCCGTTGCTCCGGAGGAATCGAACCGGCCAACAAGGCATTCCAAGCCGGCTGAATCATGGCATAAGAACACCCGATCATCGCCGCAATGAACCAAATATTGTGCTGCGTTGCCCACGTGACCGCCATCATAATCGAAAGGAACGCCACCAAAAAACCTGACACCAAAAAATGGCGGGCTCCCCATTTATCAGCGAAATGGCCCACCGGAACCATGAGGCAGGCAACAAAAATGCCGCCCACCATCAATAGCAGGCTCAACCGGCTTTCGGACATCCCAAGCCGTTCCGTAATGAACGGCAACAGCACCGGCAATAAAATCCCCAAAGACAGCGTCTGAATCAACATGCCGGGAATCAAGCCTTTGTTCAGATTCAACGTCGCCAGGACTTTTTTAAGTTTCTTCCGAGGTGCTTCAGGTTCCGCCGTTCTTAACGTCTCCGGACACATCAGCCATTCGATCACCCAGCCCAAACAACTCGCACATAAACCGATGCCTGCCACAAAAATTAAAATATCGAACCCGGTACGGTATATGTCTTCAATTCCCAAATGGGCTTTTAACCAACCGGTCTTTCCGGAGTCGATTAAAAACCCCATTATAACGGGGCCCAATCCGCCGCCGATCATCCACACCACCGAAACCCAGCTGATCATGGTGGCCCTCTTCGCTTCACCGGCAATCCGGATGGCCCCGGATACCACAGCAGGCCATACCGGCGCCGCTCCGATGCCGATGAGCACGGCGGCTAAAATCATAAGACTCAGCCAGGAATTGAAATATTTAAAAAGGACCACGCCCGCGATAATCAGGATGCTCCCCCCGAAAAGGACCGGCCAAGGGCCGAAATGATCCGCCAACCAACCGGTCCCGCTTTTGGAAAGATTGTCCGTCAGCAGATTGCCGCTCATCACCAACCCGACGGTGCTCAGAGCATACCCCAGTTGTTTAAGATAACTCGGTAAAAAAGTAATAAATAAGGCCATCCGAACAAAGTCGATGGCTGCAAGCATGATCAGAAAACAAGCTAACATCCCATATTTCCAAAAGGAACGACCGCTTTCAGGCACGGATTTCTCTCCTTACTGTCTTTTTATATAAATTAGCTGTCCGCGGCAACGGCCTTAACATACGATAAATAATTCGGGCACACCGTACAGCGGCATCCGGTTTTCCCAATTCTTCGCAGCGGCGGCTCATCCGCTCCCGGAAACCGGCATCGGTGACCATCCGACAGATTGCCGTTTTCATCCGGCGTTCCCGCTTGGCAATAATCGCTACCCGATGCCGCCACAAATAGTTGGCATTGGCCTCTTCCTGCCCAGGATTGGGCTTGTAAATGACCATCGGCAAGCGTTTGGCCAGCGCTTCGGATACCGTGATTCCGCCCGCTTTGGTCACCAATACGTCCGCCGCTTCCATCACTGCAGCCACATTTTCAATATAGCGAACCGGCTTAATCATCGGATATTTTTCACTGATGGCCACCAGTTTCTCATACAACTCCTGATTGGACCCTGTAATGACCAATGCCGTCACTGACTGCGGCAAATCCTTCAAAATATGACTGAACCGCAAGCTACCGAAAACTCCGTCGCTGCCTCCCATAAACAAAACCAACTTTTGTTGCGGAGAGATCCCGTATGCCCGTTTCACCGCTGCCGGATCATATTTTTCATAAAAATATGGCAAAATCGGAATACCGGTAACGGCAATCCTGGAAGCCGGAATTCCCCTTTCCATTAATCCGTCCACCATCTCTGAGGAACCCACCAGATACAGGTCAGTATAAGGGTGAACCCATTGACTGTGAACGCAATAATCGGTAATCACCGTAATGATGGGAACATCCAGTTCACCGTTTTCCTTCATCTCCGAAAGCACGCCGGCTGCCAACGGGAACGTGGAAACGATCACCCCGGGATTGAAACGGTTCACCAAGGATATCAATCCGGCATAACCCATCCGGTTTAACCGCCGCTGCCAAAAAGAATCCGGGGACATCTTACCGGTGGCTTGATAGTAAAGGGCATACCCAACCGGAAAATGCCGTAGACTTTGCATATAACCAAATTGAGATAACCGAGTCAATAACGGAGCCAGCAAATCGCAGTAATCAACGGTAATTACCCGAATGGCCGGATCCTGCATTTTCAACGCCTGCGTCAATGCTTTAGCTACTTGATTATGGCCGCCGCCATAACTGGCTGATAAAATTAAGACATCACAATATTCCTGGGTCACAGTTACACCCCATATTCATCAAAATTTTAATCAACCAGCAGAAGCTAGCTTAAAATAATTTTGACGAAATGTTCCAAAATTCCTTCATCACTTTACATAAAAAAACAATTTCGTCACTTTCAATCCATATTAATATATTTCCCATCCGCCCATTTAGTAACATTATCGTTATTTCCCGTACAAAAATAAAAACAGCAGCCGCCTGCTGTTCCGCTTATGCATCCACCGGGTTCAAATGAGATTTTCAATGACATTCAGCCCCGGATGAGTATATAAGTTGAATATCAAACCGGTCCGTTCGCCGCTGATGACCCGGACCCAACATTCCGATTGGGTCACCCGATCCACCACAACCTGTTCTCCGTTGCTCAACAATAATAAGCTACCGATAGGATACGGTGCCACCATCTTCTCCAGGCATTGCACTACCGTACGGTTGAATTTCCGATCCGCTTCCGCTTTAATTTTACTTAAAACGATATGGGACGGCATGGCTTTTTTATACACCCGGAAAGACGTCATGGCATCATAAACATCAGCCACAGCCACGATTTTGGCGAACCGGTGAATCTGATCACCGGTAATCCCCCGGGGATATCCGGAGCCGTCTTCCCGTTCGTGATGTTGAAAGGCCACGTGAGAAGAGATAAAACTGATACCGACCTTCTCTTTTAAAAGTTCATACCCGTCCCACGTGTGATTTTTAATCTGATCATATTCCTCCGGTTTCAAACTGCCCGGTTTATTTAAAATTTCGGAATCGATGAAAATCTTGCCGATATCATGAAGCAAAGCGCCAATTCCCAAGTATTCCAGGTCACTCCGGCTCATGCCCATGGCCGCGCCGATAATCAAGGCGAGGGTACATACGTTGACCGAATGAGCATACGTATAATTATCATACGAGCGAATATCCAACATATTGTAAACCACGTCGGTATGCCCAAAAATCTGGTTCACCATCTCCCGGACAACCTGTTTTAATTTGTGAATATGATGCTGTGGCGCTTTATGGAGCCCCTGGATGGTTTCGGATATCACCAGACCCGCTTTTGCCTTGGTTTCCTGCTTGATAAGTTCAAAATTGACCAGTTCGCCGATTTTATCCCCCGGTTCCAAAATATACAAATAATTATAGTGAAGTTCTTTTAACCGGCGAATATACAACGGTTTCAGCTCAACATTGGCTTGAAGCAAGATTTTGCCATCATCATATCGGTATACCGGTTGAGCCAAACGCATTCCTGGTTTAACTGCTTCAATCGGTACAATCCTCATCCTTCACAAAGCCTCCGTTTTAGTTTATCGGCAAAATCTTCAAAATCTTGATAAATCTTCTAAGATTTCTCAAACAGTGAACACAAAGTAAAAAATTTCTACACTTGTCCATAATCTTACATTATAATAAGTTTAAAATCAATGCTCAGCCCCAACATTTGCCGGGTATGGATAAGAATTTCAGGTCCTGAGTCCAGGATACTGAGACCTAAGTAACAGTTAGGGATGCCGGATTTCAGGCCCTAAGTCCTAGGTCTTGAGCCCCGGACACCGTGATATGAATTGGCGAAGAGCCCAGGGCATCCTACGTACCCAATACCCATCCATTCCTTACCCAGAAGCAGCATTGCTTGACTTTTTGAAATTTTAATTTTATCATAAGACTAATTGATTTTTGAGGAGGACGCTTATGAGTATTAAGGTTGCCAAATTTGGAGGTTCATCGCTGGCCAATGCCTCCCAATTCCGAAAAGTTGAAGCAATCATCAAAGCCGATCCGGACCGGCGTTACATCGTTCCTTCGGCGCCGGGAAAACGCTTTGCCGAAGACCACAAAATCACGGATTTGCTCTACTTATGCCAAGCCCATGTTGAACAGGGAATCCCTTTCGACGATGTCTTTACCATCATCTCCAACCGTTACTTGGAAATCATTAAAGAATTGGGATTAACCCTTGACCTCCAACCTTATTTAGACCAAATTAAAGCCGATATCGCCGGCGGCGCTTCCGCCGACTATGCAGCCAGCCGCGGTGAATATCTGAACGGATTAATCTTGGCTGATTTATTGGGCTTTACCTTCATCGATCCGGCTGACATCATCTTCTTTGACAAAACGGGATTACTGGATATGGAACTGACCCAATCCAAAGTCAGCGCTTGCCTTAGCCAACACCCTTATGCCGTGATTCCGGGCTTTTACGGAACAGACTGCGAAGGCCAAATTAAAACTTTCTCCCGCGGCGGTTCAGACATTACCGGAGCCATCGTAGCCCGTGGTGTCAATGCCGATATCTACGAAAACTGGACCGATGTTTCCGGATTTTTAATGGCCGACCCTCGAATCGTACCCAATCCGAAACCCATCGAAAAAATCACCTATCGTGAGCTTCGCGAATTGGCTTATATGGGCGCCACCGTCCTGCACGAAGAATCCATCTTCCCGGTCCGCCAGGCCGGAATTCCCATCAACATTAAAAACACCAATGCTCCGGAGCATCCCGGAACGTTAATCGTGAATGATGCCGATCCGGTCACCCAAACCGGAACTATCACCGGCATTGCCGGCCGCAAGGATTTTACCGTCATCACCGTCGAAAAATCGTTGATGAACGCGGAACTGGGTTTCGGCAGAAAACTTCTGTCCATCCTGGAATCCAACGGCATATCGTTTGAACATATGCCCACCGGCATCGACACGCTTTCTGTGGTCATTGCCGACTCCCAATTGAAAAATAAAACCGAAAAAATACTGGACGAGATTAAGCAACAATGCAAACCGGATTCCATCGAAATTTCGCCGAATATGGCGCTGATCGCCACCGTAGGCCGGGGAATGGCCTTTACTCCGGGAATCGCCGCCAAAATCTTTAAGGCCTTGGGCGATGAGGGCATCAATGTCCGGATGATCGATCAGGGTTCCAGCGAAATCAATATTATCGTCGGCGTAGAGACCGTCGATTTCGAAAAGGCCGTACGGGCCATTTACAACGCCTTCGCTGGCTGAAACGCATCTATAATTTAAAAAAACCCGCTTTCGCGGGTTTTTTATTATTTCAAAAATTTCATTTTAAATTTTCCGGATTGAGCGGTTCCAATTCCGGGAGAACGAACCGTCCGTCTTTGCGGATAAGTTTGCCGTCGAAGTAAATATCGCCCCCACCGTATTCCGGCCGTTGGATGAAGACCAAATCCCAATGGATGGAAGAACGGTTACCGTTATCGCATTCCTGGTAAGCCTGGCCCGGAGTAAAATGAATGCTTCCGCTGATCTTCTCATCAAACAACGTATCTTTCATCGGTTTTAAAATATAGGGATTGACTCCCAGGGAGAATTCCCCGACAAAACGGGCCCCTTCATCGGTATCGAAGATCTTGTTAATCCGCTGGGTATCATTGCTCTTCGCATCGACCAGCTTACCGTTTTCAAAAGTCAGCCGGATGTTTTCAAAAGTCGTCCCCTGATAAACCGCAGGCGTATTGTAGGTAATCACCCCGTTGACCGAATCGATGACCGGAGCCGTAAAAATCTCGCCATCCGGAATATTCATTTTTCCGGCACAGGGAATGGCCGGCATCCCCTTGATAGAGAAAGTCAGATCCGTCCCCGGCCCGGTAATCCGCACCTGATCCGTCCGTTCCATCAACTCTTTCAAAGGCTGCATCGCCTTCTCCATTTTACTGTAATCCAACGTACACACATCGAAATAGAAATCTTCAAAGGCTGCGGTGCTCATGGAAGCTGATTGGGCCATGGACGGCGTCGGATACCGCATAATGCACCATTTGGTATGATTCACTCGCTGGTCCACCACCGGCCGCATATAATACTTCATATACGCTTGTTGTTGTTCCGCCGGGACATCAGCCGTCTCATTGGAATTCTCGGCGGCACGGATCCCGATGTAGGCTTGCATCTCTTTCATCTGGACCAATTCATATTCAGCCTGCCGCTCCAATTGCTCCCGGGTGGCTTCCAACATCAATTGTCGGTCCAACTGTTTATTCCGGACCAAAACAAAGGGTACCCCCTTGGCCCGATAGGCTTCACGAACCACCGCCAATGCCAATGGTATCCCGGAATCAATTACTTCGATTAAAATCTTCTCCCCCGGCTTTAGCTCGACAGAGTAATGGATCAGACCGTGGGCCATTTTATCCAAACGTGGATCCTTCATACCATACCATCCTTTCATAAATTTAGAAAATGTTAATATTTGTCTCTTGGTATTTCAAGATTTTCATCCGAATAATATGGTAATAAATCATCAAGAGTGAGAGGTTATCGATGACCAGAAAAACCGTCAGTACATGGGCTAAAAGAAACTTTCTCCACTGGTTTATTGAGAATTACCCCTTCGATTCCGAGGGTTCCAAGCAACTCCTCTTGCTACTTGCCGATAACGAAGAATATCTTTCCCGTATCCATCTGGTCATGGACGGTTCCTATCTCCGCCCGTTGCTGGTTATTTCCACCACCGGAACCGGGATGCCGCCGTTTATCCTGAAAACCTTTAACAGCACCGTTACCGATCCGGAGATGATTATCGATCGCCTGCAACTACTTAAAGAATCTCCATTATATTTAACGCTATACTTTCCGGATCGGATGAGCTGCGAATCATTCCATACCGTCATCGAAGAATCTCCGGTCACATTGGAGTCTTCCCTGGGCCAACAAATTTTAATCGACTTCGAACTGTCATTATGGACCGAAGCTTTCAAACGCGAGATGGAAATGAAAGAATTGATGGCCCAAATTAACGCGGCCCTGGACAGCCGAAACAAACGGAAATTCTTACGTCTGGCGCGAAAATATAACAGGCTTTAAGTTAAGCCGACAACCGGGCTTGACGGATTTTTTCCAGACATTGCGGCAAATCATAAATCTGGGCAATGGACCACGCCGTATCACCCGGCGAATCGGTCAGCCATACCGCCGTCATCCCCACGGCTTCGGCGCCTATCACATTGACGCGGGAGTCATCGACAAAGATACACTCCTCGCCGCTGGCCTGTAAATGGGAGAGGACCTTCCGATAACTGTCGGGATTGGGCTTTCCAAAATAATTGCAGAAACGAATGTCATACACCGCCTCAATCAGCCCATCGATACCGAGGACTTTCAACACTCGTTCCACATATTCCCGCGGGCTGTTGCTGAATACGATTTTCGGCAGTTCGATGGCATGCAATGTCTGTTCCAGCCGGGCATCGGCACTGATATAACGGCTGACATCCAGATCATACGTCATCCGGATATATTCCTCCGGATCCGTACCATGATGGACAATCATTCCGCTTAATGTGGTCCCGTACTCCTTCCAATATTGCCGCCGCATCACCGTTAATTTCTGCGCATCCCAGCCCAATTTCAACTGAATATATGCGTCGATTTTTCCGTCAACCGCAGGCAACAACCCGGAACTTTTGGGGTACAACGTATTGTCCAAATCAAGCAGCAAATAACGAAAGGCCAAGAGTTACCTCCTCAAATCGTTTATCGTTTTGTCCTCCAACTCCAGCAACGCTTTTTTAAGCGAAATCCCTCCGCCGAAACCGCCCAGGCTTCCGTCTGCGCGTATGACCCGGTGACAGGGGATAATGATGGGAATCGGATTGATATGAAGAGCATTTCCTACGGCCCTGGCGGAGCCGGGACAGCCGATAAATTCGGCGAGACGGCGATAGCTCCACCGTTCACCGTAAGGTATCTGCCGTAACCCTTCCCACACGGCCCGTTGAAAATCGGTCCCTTGGTATACCAACGGGACGGAAAATGAGGTTAATTTCTTTTCAAAATAATACCGCAGTTGCACGACGGCGTCAAACGGATCCTCCCGGATCTCGTCCCCACAATCCTCCGGCAGAAACGTCGCAGGCAAATGTATCGCGGTAACCCCTTTCTCATTCCATGCCAAACTTCCCCATCCCCAAGGCGTTTCAAACTTCGTCCGATACATCGTCATCCCCTGTCTTTAAAACTTAAAAACCGAACTGTTTAGACAATATCCTTTAATTATCGTCAATAAACCGTACAAATGCAAAAAATAATGCCGAATATTATTATTTTTTAACAGTTTTTCCTTTTCTTTACTATTTTGGAGGATTATATATTGTGATAGAGAATAATAAAAATAAAAACTTGCGGAGGGGATTTATGTGGCTTTTATCAAATATCAGAGAGAAAGAATGAAAAAAGGAATTTCATCCAAAACCATCGGAATCAACAACAAAGGACGTTTTGCCTTCTACAAACCGGTCGTCGAGAAATTTATCGGCGATTGCAAATACGTTGAATTATACTTTGATCCGGAAAACCGGAAAATCGGTATTCTGCCCATTAAAAACGAATCATTTGATTCGTTTAAGATTCAAGGCAAGACCACTAAAATGGTAATTGCCAAAAAGTTTTTAAACCGGTTTAAAATTCCGGTGGAAGACCGCCGTTATGAATTTTCGGAAGAAGGCGGCATGCTCGTCATCCAGCTATAAATCCATCTTACCGAAAAGCCAAAGAACCAATCTTTGGCTTTCAATTTTTTAATTTTTAGTGAGATTGAAGCAGCCGTTCGCCCACCTTCCAGATATCTCCCGCACCCATGGTAATCAAAAGATCGCCCGGCTTTAAATTGTCCCTCAAGTGATGGTAAATGGTTTCAAAATCACCCAAATAGCGGACATCCGGATGATATTTTCCGGCTTCAGCCGCCAAATCCGCACTGGAGACATCTTTGGTATCCACTTCCCGGGCCGCGTATATATCGGCCAGGACAACCACATCCGCATCACCGAACGCCTGGGCGAACTCGTGCAGCAGATACTTGGTCCTGCTGAAAAGATGGGGTTGAAAAGCGCACCAGATCCGGCCTTTAAAAGCCTTCCTGGCAGCATCCAGCGTTAAACGGATGGCTGCCGGATGATGGGCATAATCATCCACCACCACGATGCCGTCATATTCCCCTTTAATCTCAAAACGTTTCTTCACGCCGGTAAATTCCGCCAATGTTTTCAAGGCCACCGGCAAATCCACTCCCAATTCGGTTCCGATGGTTAATGCGCCCAATGCATTTTGAATATTGTGCTTGCCCGGGACTTTCAATACCAATTCGCCTTGAGGCTTTCCCCTATAAAAAAGCTCTGCGGCAATTCCCAGAGGGCTCACCGGACGGATCCCGCGGACGCTCCAGTCAAAATGCTCCTGATATCCGAAGGTTAAGGTTTTCCCTGTATAATATCGGGTTAATTCCAACGCCCGGGGATCATCCCCCCAAACCGCCAACATGCCGTCCGCAGGGAGCAAATCCACAAAATCCCGAAAAGTTTGGACCACATCCTCCAAAGAAGGAAAACAATCGGGATGATCCCAGTCAATATTGGTAATTAACTCAATTTTCGGCCGGAATTTCAAAAACGATTTTTTAAATTCGCAGGCTTCCACCACCATATACGGAGATTTTCCGGTGCGGTGGTTACCTCCCAAGGCGCTAAGTTCACCGCCGATGAACACTGTCGGATCCAGTCCGCCTTCGATCAATACCATTGACGTCATGGCCGTCGTCGTGGTTTTACCGTGCGTTCCGGCAATGGCGATCCCCTGGCCCACCTCATCCATGAGCCGGCCTAACAGTTCCGCCCCCTCCATGGTCGGTATTCCGAGGCGTTTCGCCTCCAAAACCTCCGGATTTTCATTACCGACGGCATTGGTATAAACCACCAGGTCCGCGCCGATCACATTTTCCGGCGAGTGGCCGATACTGATGGGGATCCCCCGTTTCCGTAAGCTCTCGATCTCCCGCGAATCCTGCCAATCGGAACCGGAAATACGGTAACCGCGGTCTTGATATAATTTTGCCAAGCCCCTTAAACGGGCTCCGCCGATTCCCACAAAGTGGAGATGTTTCATGACGTCAAGGCTCTCCCCTCAAAATAATATCAATATATTATAACATATTTGCATTCAACGAAAAACAACATATTCCTGAATTATCCATCCATCTATATATCTTATCCGCAAAAGCCCGATCTTAGGCAAATTCTCCGAGAGACAAGCCTTTATTTTCCTGAGGTTTTAACCCCGTCCGGATAATACTATAGTTAAAGGGGGGTGAAACGCATTGGGTCGTCGCGGCAGTATTGTCTCCGATGAAGTTAAATATGAGATTGCCAAAGAATTGGGGTTTGCCGACCGTATTCAAGTCCAAGACGGCAATTATGACTTCAGCAACATCACCACCCGGGAGTCGGGGCTCATCGTCCGTCGTTTAATCGAAAAAGCGGAAGAGCTGATGACCCGGCAAGGTTAGGGAATCTCCCTAACCTTCTCACCTTTATACCGCCTTCGTCATAGAATGTACCATCAGAAAAGTTTGGAACGTTTTGCCCGCCGGTGACCAAACTGGCATTGGAGCGCCTCCTTCTCACATCCTTGCGGCATTGAAGCCGGAATAAGAGAAGGCGGACGGCTCACAACTCACTGCTTACCAATACTGACCCAAGTATCGGTAAAACGACCTGACAATATTCAAGCCGATTTCATCGGCTTTTCTTTTTTGCCACATTTGGAAAAATGTTAAATGTCCATTTTAGCAGGTATTTTGTCGTGGCAACCGAAATAAACCGGTAATCTTTTATTAAAACCGGAGGGTGCCTATGCGTAAATTCAAAACACTGTCCACCCTGATGGCCATCATGATGCTTCTCTCTTTCACGATTCCTGCTTCGGCCAAGTCTTCGACCGCCGGCTCAACGACGGAGAAAAAATTAGCCGATCTGACTAACCGTTTTAATTCCTTGGAATCCAGCTGGGGCCGCTTTCAAATCGGCGGCAACCTGTCACTGGAGACCAACACTTATCTGGATAATCTTCCGGATCGGCCGAAATTTAACTTTGAACAACATCTGGATCTTTTTTTCGACGCTTATGTCCAAAACAACCTGATGTTCTCATTAAAAACGTCTCATGACGGTGCTTGGGGAGTCAACTGGCAAAGCCTGAACTCTCCCAATTATCCGATGACCACGCCGTTCCAGGTGGAAGAGGCTTTCGTCCGTCTGGAATATCCGTCCAGTCTCAACTATTTCGGCAGGTTCCGTTTCTCTTTCAGCCCGGTGGGTTTGATCAGCGACTTTTTCTCCAATCCCATCGAAGGTCTGGCAATTCAGAAGAGCTTTTCCGAGCATTATCACATCATCGGCGTTTACTCCCGGGTTAACACCGAATATTCTTCTGGCACCGACCAGGTAGCTGATAGCGAAGACTATTTCGCCGCCCGCCTGGGATGGTCCGACCAAAATGTCATCTGGGGTATCAATCTGGTCCCCAACGGTATCACCGGCGAAAAAGCATTCAGCTTCGATGCGGCTTTCACCCAAGGCGACGCGAAGCTCAGCGCCGAAATGGCATGGTATTCGTTTCATTGGGATGCATCCCCCGATTACCGAGTGGACTGGACGCCCGGATTTTTAATCAGTTACGGTAAATCTCTGTCGAAAGATGCTTATATCCAGATGAAAGCAGCTTATCTGGCTTCACAGTTTATGCCGTCATACTCCAGCCTGGCGCATCGGTCCGGCACTGACCGCGAATGGTTTACACCTAATTCGAAAGGCCTCGAACTCTCGCTGCAAAACCGTTTGGGTGCAACATATATCTGGGAAAACAGAATCATTGCCCTGACCCCGGTAGTCAACTATGACCAGCCGGATCTCACTTATCATTGGCGAAGCAGCATCATTAAATCATTTTCGCCCGTCAACCAACTGGCATTCGGTCTTGATGTGGAGCGTAATTACCAAGAAACGCTCACTCAAGCCTTCCTCAGTTGGAATATGAGTTTTTAACGAGTTAACTTTTGGTCCCCAACAACACCAAAGCTAATCCCAAAACCAAGATGACGACTTTGGTCCAAGATAATTTGACAGCAATGGCCGCAATGCCTAATACGCTGACTAAAATGAAAACCAGGGGACCGATCAACCCCAAAAAGGCGTTTAAACGCAACGCCGTATCCACCCGGCCTGATTTGAGAAACAGGATGGCAATCCCGATCTCCATCAGGCCGGAAATTATTCGTAAAACCGCCATATGATTCAATGTTGCCTGTTCCAAACCTGCTTCACCATCCCTGTTAATGATTTTTACCCAAACCCAGGATACTGAATAACAGCGCGGTAACACCGGCAGCCGCCAACGGGCCCACCGGTATTCCCTTTAGCAACGAAACACCTAACACCGTCCCGACCACCAAGCCAACTACCACTTCCGGCTGAAGCTGGAGCAATATCAAACCCTGTCCGCAAAGATAGGCCGCAGCCACCCCGCCGACCACCGCTAAAATCCCCTGTAAGCTTTGAAAAGTCATCCAAATATCCTTCACCCCGACCTTATCCAAAGCAAAAGGAATCAGTACGGCAATAAGCAAGAAAAGTAACCCTAGGTCCAGCGCCCGCCGCTCCAGCAACAACAATACCGTTTGGAGGCGAATCAACTTCAACACCAACAAACTTCCGGCGCCGGCGGCAACCAGGTTATTATTGAACGCCAAGCCCAACGCCAAAATCGCCAACAACATCAGATTATCATGGATCATCGGCTTCACTCCCTTAAACCATTCATATTCCGCCCAAGAAGACTTCATGTATTCTACCGCCAATTTCCCCGCGGGAAAACGAACCAAAATCCCAGCCGTTCATAAAATAATCGGGGAGTGATCAATATGAAAAGTTGGGATCAAGTGATTTCACCGCCGTTAAAAGGGCGCCCGCCGAAACCGCGCACCACCGGAATGACCATGATCCTGGACAAAGGCCTTTCCCTCTCCGAAACCCGCAACATATTGGAAACCGGTGCCGATTTTATCGATTACATTAAACTTTCCTTCGGTACCCTGCCCTTATATCCCCCGTCGATTCTAAAAAAGAAAATCCACATGGCGGCGGATTTCGGCATTCCGGTCTATCCGGGGGGAACCTTTTTGGAAATCGCTTTTTGGGAAAAAACGGTGGATCGGGTATTGGATCAATTGTCCGCCCTGGGAATCCAATGGGTGGAAATCTCCGATGGCACCATCACCCTTTCGCCCGAAGAACGCCGACAATTGATCGCCAAAGCTTTAGGACGGGGATTTAAGGTCATTACGGAAGTGGGGAAAAAAGATCCGGCGCAACAACCGGATCCGCACCGCCTGGTTCAAACCGCTAAAGAAGATTTGGAATGCGGGGCAGAATGGGTCATTATCGAAGCCCGGGAGTCCGGAACCAATATCGGGGTCTACGACAGCCACGGCGCCGTTATAACCGAAAAATTAGCGGCCATCAGTTCGGTTTTGCCCCTGGAGAAGATCATGTGGGAAGCTCCGCTTAAAAACCAGCAAGCCTCCCTCATCTGCCAATTTGGGCCCGGAGTAAACCTCGGCAACATCCCGCCCACTGATGTCATCGCCCTGGAAGCCCTCCGCCGTGGATTTCGCAGCGATACTTGGAAAAACATTCTTTAACCAAAAAATAACGACTCCCTCGGGAGTCGTCGTTATCTGCTTATCCTTGCGGCGCGTCTTTCTCGGGTTCCGGCTGATCGGAGACGGCCTCCAGCTGGCTCCGGTCAATTTCCACGGTACTGTCGACCACCGCGATCTTTGCCGGATGCGGCACCACAATCATACGCAATTGACGTTTTTCATTATTCGGTCCGTTGAAATCGAAATATTCAGCCAACGGCTGGCCTTCTTTCTTTTTGAAAAACCCGTCGAAATTGGAGTCAAAATAGATTAAATCTTTTCCATAATCATTAAAACAGCCATTACTGTTTCCGTCGACGATGCGGAATTTAACCTGTTGATACTTTTTGCCGTCATAGACTTTGATCTCGCCATCGAGGAAACTGGCAGAGATAAAACGAACCAATTCTTCGGTATTCCCGTCCCGGCTGTACTTTTCAAACTGCGCGAAAAAGTACTGTTTTTTCTCAATGATACTCGTAGTCCCCTTAAAACGGACCTGCACCGAAAAGGGAATCAGATTGGCTCCGAACTCAACCTGCATCCCTTTTCTCCGGGTTTGGTCGGTCTGTATCCCTTTGATCTTCTCTTTCGCCTCAATCAAACGATCATTGTTCTGATCCACATAAACAACGGGCCAAACTCCCTTTTCGCTTCCAATCACGAACCATGTCTTTTCATTGGTATTTCCCAACTTAACCGAACCATAACGGAGCTGGCTCATCCGTTTCACTTCAGGCTCGACTTGGAGCCCTTCCGGCTGGGATTCGATGAGTTCAGCCAGATTGACGGTTATATCGGAAAACTCACCCGAAAAGAGATCAAAATACGTAAACGTCCGGGTCTTAACCGAATACATCCCTTCCACCGGGACAACCGTCGGTTTGCGGGTAAATCCCAGAGAGAATATGAGCATTACGGAAAACAGCAAAGGCAATAATTTTCGCATGGATTACTCCTTTATCTGAACTATCCCTTCAGCAATTCCTGGAATATTTTTCGCGAAGCGATAAGTGCCGGTTCATTCCGGTGTCGGATTCGAATGCCCTGAGTTACAAAATGGCTGGTCCAATTATCCTTTTTGATCTGATTAATCTCGATATCCACGACCGCCATATTATAGTCAGATTCCATATTTTCCAGATAAACGCTGGCACTCCCTTTGATGCAAACGGCGATATCTCCCTCATCCACGACGGACACCGCCACATTGGAATTGACAGTAATGTTATGAAACGTCTGATGATTCCGGGAAATAGCCACCCGTAGATGTTTGGGGTCGGAGGCAACCAGGTAGTAAAAGGGGGCCGTATGGGGGCAGTTATTCTCATCGAGCGTTGCCAGAATAACCGTTGTGATTCGCTTTTCAAACAAATCCAACAAACTCGGATTTAACTCAGCTCCCAGTAATACGGACATCGTATAACACCCCATTTTAAAGATACTTACTTTAAAACTATGGTGTTATCGCATATTTTAGAACGTCCCAACCGCCGGTTAATCCTCGTTTTTCAGTATTCCGGTTTGCGTCAGATAGCTATGAACCAATTCCTCCAAAATTTGATCCCGCTCCAGTTTTTTGATGAGAACCCGTGCATTCCCATAGCTGGTAATATACGCCGGATCGCCGGACAAGAGATATCCTACAATCTGATCCAACGGATCATATCCTTTCTCTTTCAAAGCGGAGCAAACCTGCTGTAAAATTAAGGCAACCTCGGAGAGACCTTCATCTTTGGCAGAAAAGCGTCGTGTCGCTTCATTGAGTTCTCCCATCAGTGCTCACCCCTACCGTTATTTAATGCAAACGAATCAATCAATCTTGTCCTTGCGCAAAGCCAAATTGATTTCAATCATTCCATAGGGCGTCTTGATCGGAATGGCCAATGCGGTTTGAATGTGCTTCAGAAAGTCCGGAATATTCCCGTCCATCAGAAACAAGGGAGGGGTAATATTACATTCATAACCATTCTGCGATAAATTATTACTGGCAGTACCGACAATGATGTTTTTCAGTTCGCATAAAGCGCTTTGACCCATTTGGTCAATCTCCGCAGTCTCGGTAAATAACATTTGGGAGACGATCTTGGTTGCGGTTTCTTTGGACATTCCGCAAATAACCTGCCCTTGCAAATCTCCAAGGATACCTACTAGGACACTGACTTCATATTTCGTCAGTGGTTGATCATTAAAAAAAGGACGTCCGGCTTCTACTTCGGGATTGAGCATACATTCAATGACCGAATAAGCTGCTTTGACAAATGAATCGATGTGTTCGAATGACAGTCGAATTACCTCCTTCACCCGCTGAAACAATCGCTGCGTTCTATTAGCCCAAAGCGGCACAATGTTTTAAACGTTTTACTGCCGCGGCAGGGTCCGGATCTTTATAGATCAGCGTTCCGGCCACTAAAACATTGGCGCCAGCTTCCACCAAAGTATGAACGTTTTCCCAGTTAACTCCCCCGTCAACTTCCAGCTTACAGCCAAATCCATTGGCCTTAATCGTTTCAGCCAGCCGTCGGACCTTGGGGATCGTCTCCGGAATCAATTTCTGCCCCCCGTATCCTGGATTTACCGTCATAATCAACACCAGATCCAAGTCAGGCAGAATATAGTCAAGCACCTCCAAAGGCGTTGCCGGATTTAAAGCAACCCCAGCTTCACACCCCAATTCCTTAATCATCTGAACGAGCCGGTGCAGATGCTTGCAGGTTTCAACCTGAATAATAATGCGTTTACTCCCCGCTTTGGCATACCATGGAATAAACGTCTCCGGCTGTTCCACCATCAAATGGGCTTCAATGGGCAGACGGGTTATGTCTTTAATGGCCGACACAAACATGGGCCCGAAGGTCATATTGGGTACAAAATGGCCGTCCATCACATCAAAATGCAACCAATCCGCCTCTTGAATCTTTTGAACTTCCGCTTCCAAATGTAATAAATCGGCATTCAGAATGGAAGGCGCAACTTCTATCATGGTTCCTTCTCCTATCGATACCGGTTTTTATAAAAATTCCGGACCTCGTCCAAAAGTTCCAAATAATTTTGATAACGAAAAGCGGCAATTTTGGATTCGGATACGGCCTGTTTCACTCCGCACTGGGGTTCGGCATCATGACAGCATGACGAGAATTTACAATTTTCCCTGAACGGTTGGAATTCCGGGAAATAATCCGATAATTGTTGGGGCTCGATAAAATCCAAGTCAATCTGGGTAAACCCCGGCGTATCCGCAATGTAACCGTTTTGTTTCGTCTTTAACAGTTGAACCTCCCGGGTCGTATGCCGACCGCGGCCGATTTTTTCACTTACGGCCCCCGTTCGCAGCCCCAAACCCGGAGATATCATATTGAGCAGTGCGGATTTACCGACTCCCGAAGGTCCGGCAAATACAGCCACTTTACCGGCCAACGCTTGCTGAAGTTTGCGTTTCCCCAAGTGTGTCAGGACACTGGTACATAATACCTGATATCCATTATTTCGGTATTTTTCCGCCAATTGATTAGCCTTTCTTTGGGATACCAAATCCGTTTTGTTTAAGACGATAAGATAAGGGATACCGCTGGATTCGGCTAAAACCAAGAATTTGGCCATTAAAAAGTCATTAGGATCCGGATTGGTATGGGCAAATACCAACACAATCAAATTGACATTGGCAATGTAAGGTCGTTTGAGAAGGTTTTCTCTGGGGTAAACCTTGGTAATAACGCCTTTTTCCTCTTCCGGTTGATAATCGACCCAGTCTCCTACCACCAACGCTTCAGACTGGTATTTCAACTTACCCCGCGCCGCGCATTCAATGAGCCTTCCGTCGCCTTCGGCGGGCTCAACATAAAAGAATCCGGCAATAGCCCTAACAATTCTTCCTACTGGCAACCTTAACTCCTTACCTCACTTGCTGCACATCGTTTTGAATATGATTATTCACTCGGTCCCGAGCTTACGATGAAATTCATGGCTGTCCCCTGAGGGACCTTTTCATAAGGGACAGGCCGCTGATCGACCACAACGCCTTCAGCATACACATTACTCGGCGTCGGCGTTGCCTGATTGTATATCAACCCCAACCCGGGCAATTCGGCCCGGACTTCCGAAAGAAGCCTACCGATAAAGTTGGGGACTTCCACCATATTCTCCGTATCGGTGCCGTTAATGGTAATGGAAACGCTGGCCCCTTGTTCAATTTGGGTAAATTTCTCCGGCAACTGCTTGATGACAGCCCCTTTAGGCCAGTTCTCGTCAGTTCCGGTATTGACTTCTCCCAAGCGAAGATGGGCCTCTTCCAAAGCCAGCTCCGCTTCCAATAGGGTTTTCCCAATCAAATCCGGAACCTGGACCAACCGCGGGCCTTTGCTGACAACCACTTCAACTTCGGTATTGGGGCGTTTCCTGTTTCCCGGCAAAGGTTTTTGGCTGATAATCTGATTGACCGCATAATCCGAACTGTATAATTGATTAACCAAACGCAATTTCAAATTTTTCTCCCGGAGAATCCGCCGGGCCTCCGCCACATCTTTCCCTACTAAATCCGGGACAATCACCTCGGTGCGGGCTCCTCCGAAGAAATGTAGATAAGCGAGCATCATAATCAATCCGGTAGCCAATACCGTCCCCAATCCGATGAGAATTCGGGACACCCAAAAGGAAAAACGGCTTTTCGGTTTCTCCGCTTCGATATCTACCGGCTTCCACATTTGCGTGGGCAAATCGTCGTCGGTCAGCTTGGTCTCCCGGGAAAACCGGTTTTGGGCAAGATCGATATCCTTAATCATGGCCAAAGCGGATGGGTAACGTTCCGAAAGATCCTTAGCCATGGCTTTGTTGATAATATTTTCAACCGATATCGGGATATCCGGCCGAATGTCCCGGACCCGGGTCAACTTCTCCTGTAAATGCTGGAGTGCAATGGAGATGGATGTATCTCCTTTAAACGGCACCGTGCCGGTCAGCATCTCATAGAGCACGCACCCCAACGAATAAAGATCGGACTGGGGGCCGACGATGCCTCCTTTAACCTGTTCCGGAGAGGCATATTGAACCGATCCCACCACAATCCCGGTTTGCGTAAAGGAACTTTCACTGATCGCCCTGGCGATCCCGAAATCCGTCACTTTAATCTGGCCGTCAGGCGTCACCAAAATATTGTGAGGTTTAATATCCCGATGAATGATATTGCGCTCATGGGCGTGGCTTAACGCTTCCGCAATCTGACGGGTATAATCCAAAGCCCGCCGGATCGAAAACGGCGCTTCACGTCGGATAAGATCCTTCAAATTGCTACCGGAGATATATTCCATCACAATATAGTCGATACCGTCTTCCTGACCGACATCATAAATATTCACAACGTTCGGGTGAGATAAACTTGCAGCTGACCGCGCCTCTCTGCGAAAACGCTCAACAAACTCAATATCATTGGCATATTGCGGCCTTAATATTTTAATAGCAACCATCCGGCACAGCAAAGAACATTCCGCTTTATAAACCAACGCCATGCCGCCTTCGCCGATCAATTCCACCAGACGGTATCGGTTACCCAATATCTTCCCGATCAAAGCCTCACCCCGATTTTAACCCGCATTTCAAAAGTAGGCTACGTGTAGTTACTTCGCTCTGTAATAGACAATTCCTGCTTAGATTTCCACAATAACCACAGTTACGTTATCCATCCCGCCCCGTTCGACGGCCAAAGCCACCAATTGCTCAGCCATCTCGGTCGGCGTTTCATTTCCGGCCAATACTTGGCCGATAGTATCTTCATCAACCATACCGGTTAACCCGTCACTGCATAACATGAACCGGTCTCCCGGTTTGACCGGAATAACCATCGTTTCGACCTCAACGGTGCCTTTCGTCCCTAAAGCCCGGGTCAACATATTCCGATGGGGATGATCCTTAGCCTCCGTCTCCGTAAGCTCTCCACGTTTGACCAATTCGGCTACCAATGAATGATCATCCGTCAACCGAATCAATTCGCCTTCCGCCGTATAACGGTAAATACGGCTGTCCCCGATATGGGCTACAATCGCTTTCTCGGGGAAAACCACCAAAACCGCCACGGTCGTGCCCATCCCGGCCAACTCCGGATTATTCTCCGCCTCAGCCAGAATCGCATCATTGGCTTCCAATATCAGCCGTTTCAAACCTGCTTCATCGATCTGGGAGATTGCGCCCGCCAAAATCGTTTCAACAGCAATTGAACTGGCAATTTCACCTGCCCGATGTCCTCCCATTCCGTCAGCGACGACAAACAGATTGTCTTTGCAGCCAAAGGAGTCTTCATTGTGTTCACGCACTTTACCGATGTCCGTTTTTGCTCCGAATATCATCTGCTCACTCCTTACAAGGCGTCCGATGCACAGTAGGAAACTCTTTCCAACTGAATCACCGTATCTCCCAGCTGTATCAATTCTCCCGCAAACAGTTCCCGCTCACCAAAGACTTTACGGTCATTCACCTTTGTTCCGTTGGTACTTCCGAGATCCTTAATATAAAGTTGATCCCCGCGCAGGGTGATTACCGCATGGTAGCGGGATACCTTGGGGTCTTTCAAATAGATATGGTTGTCGCTTTTCCGCCCGATTTTTATCATTGGAGTGGTCGCAATATATTGACGCCCGGCATCCAAACCGGTGACCACTTTAAAAATCCACCCCTCCGTCGTCCTCCGGTTGGAAGAATGAAGGGCACAAAATTTTTTAGTTTCGTCTTCACCGTCTGCGGCCACTTCCCTCCGGGCCGTATTCGAAGGGATTCTCAACCGGCATAAGGTGTTCTCATTATCCGTCCGTCCGTCCCCCTCCGACGGTTTATCGAACGGCTTTGGGCCATACGTCGGGGATTCGCCCTCACTCCGACAAAAGGATTGGGCAAAGCCTTTAATGAGACGCAAAATTTGAGACAATCCCATCAGCATTCACCTCGATATTTCCCTTGGAGTTGGCCGCAGGCGGCTGCAAGATCTGTACCGCGTTCTTTACGGACCGTCGTTTCAATATGGGCCCGGTTCAATTCAGCGGCAAACCAATGGATTTGCGACGGTGTTGAACGTTTAAACGGAGAGCCGGGAACCGGGTTAAAGGGAATTAAATTGACATGACAAAGCATCCCCCGGAGCAGCCGGATGAGGTTGGCCGCATCCTGAGACCGGTCGTTCACGCCGTCGATCAAAGTATATTCAAAGGTGATACGGCGACCGGTCCGCTCAATGTAGGTTTGACAAGCCTCAAGCAGGGGCGCTATCGGATACTTTTTATTCACCGGCATCAACCGGTTGCGCAACTCATCGTCGGCAGCATGCAAAGAGATGGCAAGGTTAACCTGAAGTTGCTCCTCGCTTAACTTTAACACACCCGGAATAATGCCGCAAGTCGAAATGGTGATCCGGCGGGCTCCCATGGCCAGTCCCTTAGGGTCATGGAGAATCCGGATCGCCTTCATCAAGGCATCGTAGTTTAAGAGTGGTTCGCCTTGACCCATGGCCACCAGATTGGTGACGGTTACCCCTTCGCCTTTGCTAATCCGCAAAATTTGGTCAATGATCTCTCCTGCGGTTAAATTGCGGGTTAATCCGTTTTGCCCGGTGGCACAAAAAAGACAGCCCATCGGGCAACCTACCTGCGTTGAAAAACAAACCGTGTGGCGATCTTCATCCGGCAAATATACGCTTTCCACCGTGGAGCCGTCAGCCAAACCAAACAGGTACTTCACCGTACCGTCCGCCGACGCTTCACGGGCAAGCACCGTCAGACAGCCGACGGAAAGACCGTCCCTTTCCAATTGATTGCGGAGATCCATCGGCAAATTGGTCATCTCATGCCAACCGGACACATTTTTCTTATATATCCAATCGAATATCTGCCGGGCCCGATAAGCCGGGATGCCCCGTTCAGCCAGATAATCCGATAATTCCCGCAATGTAATGTCTTTAATGTTCAAATTGAAATCATCCATTTCCGTAAGGAGATATATGCGAATGCCCCGAATCCATCCCAACAAACTAACAATAAATCCCTATACAGGGATTTATTGCAGGTCAATTCAGATGAACGATTGCAGGCCTAATCAACTTATTTTGGACTCTAAACGTAATTTATCCGCAACTTTGGCAATAAATGCGGCCGTTGTCGGAAAACGCCCTTTCTGGCTGTCAACTCCGAAGAATTGTTCAATAAACTCGGAGTTGCCTCGTTCCCAACCGATCTCAATAGTATGGCGTATCGCCGATTCGACGCCGCTGGGCGTAGAATTATATTTCTCGGCAATTCTCGGGTAAAGATTTTTGGTAATATTGCCAAGCACTTCAACCTCTTTGGTAGAGATGATGATAGCGTCCCGTAAATAAGCGTAACCCCGAAAATGTGCCGGTATTCCCATTTCGTGAAATAAGCGACTTACCTCGAGTTCCAACTCGGTCACCGATTTTTCCCGCGGCTCGCTGGAGTAAGACGGCCGTTCTTCCTGAATCCGTGATGAAGAAGGATGCGTCGTGGTTCCGTTGGCAAACTGCCGAATCCGGGCAAATAAGGTTTTCGCATCAAACGGTTTCACCATATAGTACGTTGCACCGAGGGAAATCAACCGCTGGATCATCGAATCCTGTTCAAAAGCAGTCAGTACAATGACCATGGGTTTGGTTTCCATTTCACCGATGCGTTCCATGACGCCGATGCCGTCCAGATACGGCATGGTAATGTCTAAAATAAGAACATCCGGCTTGACCTGTTCCACCAATTGGGTCGCTTCGATGCCGTCATAAGCGACTCCCACCAGCTCCATATCCTCTTGAATTTCAATAAGCTCGGAAAGTGTGGAACATAATTCGCGATTGTTATCAGCAATGGCAATTCGTATTTTAGACATTAAGTTCCCTCCTTCACATAACTGACGGATTACTATTCGACAAGAGGGAAACAATTCCTTTTTTCGTAAATTCCAACCCGACCATGGGATAATCGCCAAATTGCCCATCATAGCTGGCTGTAAATTTTTTCTTAATTTTTTATTAGGCAATCTGCAGCTTTTTTTTGAACAAACCCGCGCTGGTTTCCATCAAAACAATGTCTTTCCATCCCGGATTGCAACGTTGTAATATCCCGACCTGTCTAAAACCATTCTTTTGATAGCAGCGAATGGCCCGCCGGTTAAAATGGTACACTCTCAAATAAATCCGGTTGAAATTCTTTTCAAGAAGCCATTGGTGCAAAATCAACCGCAACGCTTCGCTGCCATACCCTTTTCCCCAATACTCCTTTTCCCCAATCCGTATTCGAACCTCCGCCTCATGTTTTTTCCAGCAAATATGATCCAGTTCCAAATCACCGATTAATTCCCCTTCAAGGGTTTCAATGGCAAATATTTGATAGCATCGATCCGGAACGTTCGCTTGAAACCATCGTTCTAATTGAGTAAGGTCCCCCGGAAGATCGCAATCCACCAAAAATTGTAGCTCTTCATCCCGATTCCAGACAACCATCTTAGCCAAATCTCTTTTTTCAAGCGGCCGAACCCGAACCATCTTTCCTACCAGTTCCATGATAACCCCTCCGCGTTAAAATAATGTAATGTTCTGCTGCAACGAATTCTTTGAGGGTTTTTTACCTGATTGGAAAGATGATTCTCGTCTGTAGCAGGGATTCCCTTTAAGTAAATCTAACCATAGTCCCGCATTTCTGGGAGTTAACACGGTTCATTGGAAAAAGAAAACCCCCTCTGGCAAGGGAGTTGATTCAAAGTCCGCAGCACTCAGTACACGGTTCACATCCCTCCGACACCTATAACCCGGGACCCAGTACCCACAATCGGTCCCAATCTTAACACTGTGAACTATGCACTGTGTACTGTGCACTCTTCTTTTTGATATGTCATACAGCCTATCGCGGTTCCACCACCAACCGGATGGCGGTCCGCGCCTGGCCGTCAATGGTAATCTCAGTAAACGAAGGAATAAAGATCAAATCGATACCGGACGGTGCCACAAAACCCCTGGCGATGGCAATGGCTTTCACCGCCTGATTGAGCGCTGCCGCACCGACCAACTGCATTTCCACCTTGCCCCGTTCCCGGATGATACCGGCAATGGCTCCGGCAACAGCGTTCGGATTGGAATGTGAAGATACTTTAACCAGCTCCATCCAGACTCCCCGTCATATTCAAGACTCTTCCAACACCCGCCGAATCGGCCGGATTCCGATGGCTAAGCCGTATTCATTGGCTTCGATCACCACAGCGTTCAGTTCAACGGCTCCTCCGGCCAATTCAAAGCGAACCGGGCGTTTCGTTAAGAACTTCTCCAAAACGATTTCCGGTTTGATCCCCAGCACCGAATCTCGGGGGCCGGTCATCCCCACATCTGTAATATACCCGGTTCCTTGGGGCAAAATCCGGGCATCCGCAGTGGCAATATGGGTATGGGTTCCCAACACCGCGGTGACCCGCCCGTCCAAATGCCACCCCATAGCCACCTTCTCCGACGTGGCTTCCGCATGCATGTCCACCAAAATGATACGGGTTTTTTTCTTCAGGATGTTCACACACTGGTCGGCCGTACGAAACGGACAAGCCAGCGGATCCAGATATACCTGACCCATAAGATTGATAACGCCCACCAACATGCCGTTACGGGACTCAGCCAGATAATATCCTACCCCGGGAGTCCCTTCCGGATAATTGGCGGGTCTTACCACGCAGTCAACCTCTTCCAATACCCGATGGATATCCCTGTTGTCCCAAGTATGATTCCCCAATGTAATCACGTCTATGCCGGCATCCAGGAGTTCATGACATACTTCCAGCGTCAACCCGAACCCCCCGGCAGCGTTTTCCCCATTGGCAACCACAAAATCAATGGATTCCTCGTGAATGATATCCTTCAGAAAGGCTTTGATAATCCTCCGGCCCGGCCGGCCCACAATATCTCCGATAAACAATATATTCACATTGGACACCTCCAAAAAAATAAACCACGACGGCATCTCCCCGAAGTATCGGTTTAGGTCCGGAAATGCCGGTTATCTGCCGGTTTTTTTATCATTTTCCTGGAACCTAAACTTAATACCTTATACCCGTATGTTCCGGGGAGACCACAAACCGTTATGGTTTAAGGTAAGGGTAGCTCTGCCGGACAAAGCTACCCTTTTATTTCAGATATTCGGCATGGATAAACTCACTTTTGTACATTTGCCCGGTTAAAGATGAAAACCCGACCCTCTTCCCGAAAGCCTATCAACCGTTTTTCCTGTTGCGAATCCTTGAGGTCTTCCAACATATGTTCTATCATTTCTTCCTGCATCATGAGATCTTCTTCCTGCACAACATCCTCCGGTTCCAACAGCAATGAGCCCTCGAAGGTCTGTTTAACCAGGCTGATCATTAACGTGATCTCTTCCTGACTTAAGGAATCAATATCCCGGATAATCTCAAGAAATGTCATACTGCTGTCATCAGCCGTTTGGATCTCAAACCGTTCCAGTTCCCGCCCGTGGAACTCCACGATGGATTCCACGCTCAATAAAAGATTGTTCTTAAATTCTTCCAACTGAGACGCGCTGATATCCGACGTGACCACAAACGAAAACTGTAAGGTCTTTTGGACGGGATCGAAGCGAACTGAAGCAATCTCTGGATATCTTACCAGCAAAAATGCTATTAAACTCATGGAATTGGAGAAGGCTTCTCCGTCTTTCCAGAAGATTCCTTTCATGCTTCCTCCCCCTCTCCGGTAACTGAAGATATTATCATTGTATAATCCTAAACCATAATTGGTGCGAAGCCTTTATTTCGCATAATCTACGGCACGGGTTTCACGGATAACCGTGACTTTGATTTGCCCCGGGTACTCCAGTTCAGCTTCGATCCGTTTGGCAATTTCCCTGGCGATCCTGACCGAATGGAGATCATCCACTTTATCCGGTTTCACCATGATCCGGATTTCACGGCCGGCCTGAATCGCATAGGCTTTTTCGACTCCGTCAAATGAATCAGCAATATTTTCGAGTTTCTCCAACCGTTTAATATAGGTTTCCAGCGTCTCACGGCGGGCTCCCGGACGGGCTGCCGACACAGCATCAGCGGCCTGAACCAGAACCGCTTCAATGGACATCGGTTCAACATCGCCGTGGTGTGCAGCGATGGCATTGACAACCAAAGGATTTTCCCGGTATTTTTTAGCCAGATCTGCGCCAATCGTGACGTGAGGACCTTCAACTTCATGATTGACGGCTTTACCGATATCATGCAGCAAGCCTGCACGTTTGGCCAGCATCACATCGGCTCCAAGTTCACTGGCCATCATTCCACAAAGGTGGGAAACTTCGATGGAGTGTTTCAAAACATTCTGGCCGTAACTGGTACGGTATTTTAACCGGCCCAGCAATTTGATGAGCTCCGGATGTAACCCGTGAATTCCGGTTTCGAAGGTAGCCCGTTCACCCTCTTCCTTAATAATGGTTTCGACCTCTTTTTGAGATTTCTCCACCATTTCTTCAATCCGGGCCGGATGAATCCGACCGTCGGATATCAATTTCTCCAGGGCCAACCGGGCAACTTCCCTGCGTACCGGATCAAACCCTGATAAAATGACGGCTTCCGGAGTATCATCGATAATTAAGTCGATTCCCGTCAATGTTTCCAGAGCTCTGATGTTACGGCCTTCCCGCCCGATAATTCTCCCTTTCATCTCGTCGCTGGGAAGAGCCACTACCGAAACGGTGGCTTCCGCCACATGATCGGCGGCGCACCGTTGAATGGCCAACGAAATGATTTCCCGCGCTTTGCGGTCGGACTCTTCCTTGGCCCGGGCTTCAATTTCCCGAATTTTGATAGCGACTTCCTGTTGAATTTCTTCTTCAACATCTTTCAACAACAGCGCTTTCGCTTCTTCACTGGTTAATCCGGAGATTCGTTCGAGTTCACTCCGATGGCGCTGGTGAATTTCCTGTAATTCGTTTTTAATTTTCTCGACTTCTGCTTCTTTTCTGGCTAACGATTCCTCTTTTTTCTCTAAAACCTCATATTTCCGATCTAATGATTCTTCCTTTTGAACAAGCCGTTTTTCCAGCCGTTGAATATCATTACGCCGTTCACGGACTTCCCGTTCCAGCTCGTTTTTTACTTTTAAAGCTTCCTCCTTGGCTTCTAACAAGGCCTCCCGTTTTAAGGATTCCACCTCTTTTTGGGCCTCGTCGATGATCTTTTTGGCAAAATCCTTTGCAGACTGCATTTGCAGCTTTTCATAGATCATATATCCAAGATATCCGATAACGATACCTACTACTGCGTATATTAGTTGGACGATAGCAACCACCTCCTCATTTTTTGAATTCAAATATGCGATAAAACATCATTAGCAGGAAGATTTTCAAAAGCAGGAAGAATTTCAAACAGCCAATCTGTCAGAACGGAAATAGAGATAATAAAAAAAATATACAAAACAAGCCGAGTTAGAACTCGGCTTATGTTCTGTCCTCACGAAATCATTGTAATCCTTTTTAAATGGAGTGTCAAGTGCCCTCTAACAGTTGAATTGCTCCGGCAAACAACGGCGAACGGCCTCTTCATCAAATCCGGATCTTACTAAATAATTCCATTCCTGGATGGATGTTCGCCGAGGGCCTCGCTTCCGAAGCAGCGCAGCGATAACCTGAATTTCCGCTTCCGCAGGATAATATTCATCCAAGATGCTTTCGATCAAGCCTTCATCCAGGCCCGCATCCAGCAATGCCATTCGAGTGTAATTTCTGCTTTTCAGCTTGGCCTTGAAGCATTCGACCCGGCCGATCCCATACTTGCGGTCATCCAAATACCCCCAACCGCTTAAGCGGTCCAGGCTTTGGACGATCTCCTCTTCCCCGAAGCCCGCTTTCGACAGTTTCCTGGATAATTGAGCCCGGCTCAGATCCTGCTTCGCTAATAACTTTAAAGCCGCATCCATCACCCGTTGTTCAGCCACGGATCATTAACCCTCTTTATTCCCGCCGGCTTTTTCCTTGGCAGCGGCCGTCTCATCCTGAGACACTGCCAGGCCCAAATCTTCCCGGACCTTCCGTTCGATCTCGGCAAGCATCGCCGGCTCTTTTCCCAAAAATTCCTTGGCATTGTCCCGGCCCTGTCCGATCCGGATATCGCCGTAAGAAAACCACGCGCCGCTCTTATTGACGATGTTGCGTTCCACTGCCATATCCAAAATGCAACCAATCCGGGAAATCCCTTCGCCGTAAATGATATCAAACTCCGCTTCTTTAAAGGGCGGCGCCACTTTGTTCTTGACGACCTTTACCCGGGTCCGGCTGCCAATGACGTCCGAACCCTGTTTTAACGTTTCGATCTTCCGGACTTCCAACCTCACCGAAGCGTAGAATTTCAAAGCCCGCCCGCCGGTGGTGGTCTCCGGATTGCCGAACATGACGCCGACTTTTTCCCGGATCTGATTGATGAAAATAGCCACCGTATTGGATTTGCTGATAACCGCGGTCAATTTGCGCAAGGCCTGGGACATGAGCCGGGCCTGCAAGCCTACATGCGAATCGCCCATCTCGCCTTCGATTTCAGCCTGAGGCGTTAACGCTGCGACCGAGTCGATGACGATCACATCCACGGCGCCGCTTCGCACTAAAGCTTCGGTTATTTCCAGCGCCTGTTCGCCGTTATCCGGCTGAGAAATAAGCAAATTATCGATATCGACTCCCAATTTTTTGGCATACAGCGGATCCAATGCGTGCTCGGCGTCGATGAATGCCCCGATGCCTCCCATCCGCTGTGCCTCAGCCACCATATGCAAAGCCACCGTCGTTTTACCGGATGACTCCGGGCCATAAATCTCGATAATCCTCCCCCGGGGAACACCTCCCACCCCTAGGGCCAAATCCAACGAAAGAGCCCCGGTGGGAATCACTTCAATATTTAATTTGTCTGCAGCTTCTCCCAGTTTCATGATAGAACCTTTCCCAAATTGCTTCTCAATTTGGAGCAAGGCAACTTCTAATGCTTTTTCTTTATTGGACACGGTCACAGCCTCCCATCAACCAAACATATGTTCTATTTAGTATATCAAAGTATATCCTAACTGTCAATCGGCCGGTCTTCGGGGAAAACAAAATCGGCAATGCTTCGATACACCGAACCTCCCGGTTGCAACCTGCTTTCAATCAACGAAAACGAAGTCACCGTCGTTGTACTCTGAAAACGAGGTTCTTTACCCGGTACAAACATGGGCAAGGCTCCGCGCGCCACACGGGCAATGGTCAAATGCGGTTGAAACCGTTGACCGGAAGGCTCCAACCCCCATTCCGAACCGACCGTTTGAACCATGGCCGCCAAGTGCGCCAGCTCTTTTGTGCCGTGTTCCACACCAAGCCAAACGACCCGGGGTGAGTGAACATTGGGGAAAAAACCAGTCTTCCCAAGAGTCAGCGGAAAAGGACGACAGCCCGTGGCGGCCTGTTGCAATTCCTCGGTCAGTCCGGCCACCCGTTCGTCGGCAACTTCTCCCAAAAATCTCAGCGTAAAATGGAGATTTTCCGGAGGAACCCAGCGCAGCCCGGTGCTCCCCGACGCAGCGGATCGAATAAATTCCTGAACTTCAGCAACCATTTCCCGGCTCGGCCAAACGCCGATAAATAAGCGCACCGATAAATCCCCCTATCTGAGCGTCTTCCAGAGCAAGCCCAAAACCGCCTGAGCGGCTGCTTCTTTGTTTCCCTCGCGGTTATAAGGGAAGACACGATGCTCCACAACGGTACGTTCAGGCAGAGCCACACTGTAATAGACCAATCCTACCGGCTTCGTCTCCGTTCCGCCGCCCGGGCCGGCAATTCCGGTAACCCCGATTCCGACATCGGCTCCGGTCAACCGCCGGACCCCTTCGGCCATGGCCTTGGCCGTCGCTTCACTTACCGCCCCATGTTCGCGAAGGATCGCTTCCGGAACCTGAAGTAATTGGGTTTTCAATTGATTGCTGTAACTGATCACTCCACCCAAGTAGTATGAGGAACTTCCCGGGACAAGCGTCAGCCGATGACCAATCAAACCTCCGGTGCACGATTCCGCCGTGGCCAGAGTCCAACCTCTCGCCAGCAACTGCCTGCCGACAACCTCCTCCAACGTCTCCTCATCGGTGCCGTAAATATATTCTCCCAGACGTTCCCGGATCTGTTGATACAGGGCATCGATCCGGCGGAGATTATCGGCTTCCGAATCCCCACGGGCAGTAATTCTCAGCAATACGTCACCCTTCCCTACATACGGCGCAATGGTGGGGTTGGTTTGATGTCGGATCAAATCCATTACCCGCTCTTCCATGGCCGATTCACCGATGCCGATCATCCGGACCATCTTGGACGTCAACACCTGATGGCCGGTTTCGGTTAATATCCGCTTCAAAAAGGGACGGGCTTGTTCCTCCCATAATCCTATTAATTCCCGGGGGACGCCGGGGAAAGCGAACAGATATTTCCCGGCGGATTCCACCAATAAACCGGGAGCCGTCCCTAAACGGTTGGGCAATACCCGAGCCGATGCCGGAAACATGGCTTGGCGCCGGTTGCTTTCCGGGAGAGGTCGGCCAATCTTTTTAAAATAAGTGACGATCTCTTCCCAAGCCTCTTCCCGAAACTCCAGGGGTTCCCCCAACAGCTCGGCAACAGCTTCCCGGGTCAGGTCATCCTGGGTCGGCCCCAGGCCGCCGGAGAGAATAACCAGATCCGAGCGATTCCAAGCCTGCCTAAGCAGCGGTACGATCCGCCCCAAGTTATCGCCGACTGTCGACTTATGAAAGAGGTTTATCCCTAGATCAGCCAATTCCCGGGCCAAATAAGCCGAATTGATATCCACCGTCTGTCCCAGCAACAATTCCGTACCGATACAAATGATCTCTGCATTCATAAGCTGTGTCTCCCATCTGATTTCTTTGGATCATTCGCCTTCACCAGAGCAATATCCTTTTACTCCGACATCTTTTCTCACCACATAAAACATCCACATTTTTTTACAATATTTAGTCGATGGATCATATTGACAAGGGGGGGTGCTTTTGATATTATTACCTTGTTTTTAAAAACATTAGGGAGCGTGAAACCTTTTTTCAACTGAATATCTCCTGATCTAACATATATCCCGAGGTGAGCCGCAGTGCATCATCGGGTAAAGGGAAATCAGGGTGCTTATGGGTCAAACGTTCTTCCTACCAAGAAAATGATTACTACGAGAGGTGAGGGGAATGCAAGATTTTGATACTGTAGGTGCTCACGTTCTGGCGGACTTTTGGGGTTGCCAGTTCGAAAAGCTCGATGATGAACAGTTACTCATGGATTATTTACGTCAGGCGGCAAAGAATGCCCAAATGACCGTTTTAGGCGAAGAATCCTATAAGTTTTCGCCTCAAGGATTCACTGGCTTGCTCCTTTTATCCGAAAGCCATATTTCCATCCACACCTATCCGGAACACGGTTATGCAGCCATCGATGTATTTACCTGCGGCGGCGGCAAAACTCAAAAAGCCATCGACTTCCTGAAAGAAGTCCTTCAACCGAGTCGTGTCAACCAAATGGTGGTGCGACGGGGTATTCCTGAATCGGTGGAAACATCCTTATCAGCATAAAACACCCGCAAGGGTGTTTTTTTATTCCTTTTTTCGTATGGTTTTTCCCTCCGCGGTCATACTACTTCCGAGGTGACCCCAAGTGCGTACGCTGTGGAAAGGTGCAATCAGTTTCGGCCTCGTGAACGTGCCGGTTAAACTTTATACCGCCACGGAACAGAAAACCATCCGCTTCAATTATCTCCACGAGAAATGCGGCACTCCCATCAAATACGAACGCCGTTGTCCCCATTGCAATATCGAAGTGCCTCAGGAGGAGATCGTCCGGGGGTACGAATATCAAAAAGGCCAATACGTCATTCTTAAAGATGAAGATTTTGAGAAAATTCCCGATGAACACAATAAAACCATTGATATCATGGATTTTGTCGATCTGGTTGAAATCGATCCCATCTATTTTGAGAAAAGCTATTATCTCGAACCCAGTCCGGGTGGGGAAAAAGCTTACGCCCTCTTAAAAAAAGCCATGCAGGACACGGGGAAAATCGCTGTCGCCCGGGTAACGATTCGCTCAAAAGAAACCTTGGTTGTGCTTAGGGTTTATCAAAATGTCCTGGTGATGACCACCATCTTTTATCCTGATGAAATCCGATCCACGGCAGAACTCACCGGCGTGCAGACAGAGCCCAAACTCCATGAAAATGAAATTCAAATGGCGACCAATCTTATTCAAAACCTTTCCAGCCATTTCGACGCTTCCAAATATACCGACACCTATCGGGAATCATTGCTGGAAATTATCCGGGCTAAAATAGCCGGCGGCGAAGTAACCCAGACTCCCCAGCAGGAGACAGGCAAGATCATCGATCTCATGGAAGCGCTTCGGGCCAGCATCGCCGCAACCGAAAAATCCAACCCGCCGGCCCCCAAAAAGCGGTCAAAACGGGCCCAAACCGGTTAAACCGAATTATTGCTGTTAGGCCAGACGATCTCTTCCAATAACGGATTGGGCGGCAACAGATTGGGAGGTTTCCGGTACAAACTGGCAGCCGATTTTTCATAAAACTCCAGGGATTCTCCGGTGCTGTCTACCCATTGGATCAGTCCCCAGTCCAATTCCAATGTTAACTGACCCGGCAAGTTTTTACGTTTCATCGGTACCCCCTCTTTATAGTTGACAGTTGGCAGTTCACAATGCACACACATGGCTGACGACTTTCCATTCCCCCTATTTACCACTACTCCTTCGCGACAGCACAGACAAATCCTTCATAAATTTTCCGTTATTTTCCAAACAAAACCGGTTATGGACCTATTTTTTAACGTATTAAACCGAACCACAGCAAAAAAATGGATAAACGCCGTCAATCTCCGTCATTTACCGGAAAAAGGCAATAAAAAAAGCAGGCCATTCCCGCTATCAATCATTTCAGGTTAAGTTTTTAACGCACGGTTCACAGTACACACAGTTCACGGGTTTAGGAGAGGACATTTCGGATTTCGCGTGGTTACAGAGGTTCTGGGTTCTGGATTGTCAGTTCCCAGTTATCTTTTTTTCATATTTGGTACTGTCCGTTTCACATTTCACCTAACTGTCAATTGTCACATTGTCAACTGTTTTACTGTGAAATAACCGTCCACTGCCAACTGTAAACCGTCAATTCAACTCGTGCCTCACGCCTCATGCCTCGCGCCTTAAATACGCTGTGAACTGTACACCGTGTATTGCATACCCTTTTTGACTTACTTTTCTCCGCTATCAAGCCAAATGGTTACCGGACCGTCGTTACACAATTCCACTTCCATATGGGCCTGAAAAACGCCCTTTTCCACATGAACTCCGTGATTTTGCAGAGCATCACAAAACCGTTGATACATTTCAACCGCTTTATCGGGAGGAGCGGCCTCACCGAAAAACGGGCGCCGGCCCTTCCGGCAATCGGCATAAAGCGTAAATTGGGAAACCACAAGGATGGGTAGGACCCGATCTTTCAGCGACAAGTTCATTTTCCCGGCTTCGTCGGCAAAAATCCGCAAATGGACGATTTTTTCCGCCAGATACTGCAAGTCATCCAGAGTGTCGGAATTCCCCACCCCCAGAAAGACCAGCAGTCCTTCGTCGATCTGCCCGACAATTTCACCGGACACCCGAACCCGGGCCCATCGCACCCGCTGAACTAACACTCTCATTATCGCACCAAACGGCTGACCCGATAAACATCCTGGATCCCTTCAACCTTCTTGATCCGATTGCAAATATGCCGGATCTGCTCGGAGTTGGCGATCTCCAACGTAAGGTTGATATATGCCGTCCCTTTCTTATTTCTCGCTTTCGCGGCATTCAAATACAATTTCATTTCCGAAATGGCGTTCATCACATCGGCCAAAAGATTCACCCGATCCGTGCCCACGATTTCGAAGTCCACCGGATATGTCCCTTGATAATCTTTATCCCAGGCCACTTCGATGATGCGTTCCTTATCTTCGTTGACCAGGTTAATACAGTCGCTGCGGTGAATGGACACTCCCTTTCCCCGGGTAATAAAGCCGATAATCTCGTCTCCGGGCACCGGGTTACAGCATTTCGAAAAACGAATCAGCAAATTGTCCACGCCCCGGACAGTCACACCAAAACTGGGTTTGCGGTTTTTCCGTTTATCCTCGCTTTCCGTCCGGACCGGAACCTGTCGGACAGGCTCTTTTTCCCCCGCTATCTTCCCGATAAACATAGCCGGCGTGACTTTAAGATCGCCAATGGCGGCCAATAAATCGTCCGTATTATTGAACCCAAGTTTTTTCGCACCGTCCAGTAATACTTCCTGGCGCAGGTTTTCCTGGACATCCATCCCCTGCTTACGGAGTTCCCTCTCCAACATTTCCCGGCCGATCTGAATGTTTTCTTCCCGGTTTTGTTCCCGCAGCCACTGGCGAATCCGGTTTTTAGCCTTGGACGTTTTCACGAACTGCAGCCAATCCCGGCTTGGACCCGCCGACTGTTTGGAACTGATAATTTGGACGATGTCCCCGTTTTTCAATTGATAGTCCAGCGGAACCAGACGGCCGTTCACTTTGGCGCCGGTACACTGATGGCCTAACGCAGTATGGACACTATACGCAAAATCAACCGGCGTGGAACCGGCCGGCAAATTCTTCACATCGCCCCGAGGCGTGAACACAAACACCTCATCCATAAACAGGCCGATGCGCAGAGTTTCCATAAACTCTTCCGAATCTTTCATCTCGCCTTGCCATTCGATGAGATGCCGCAACCAGGCGATCTTTTCCCGAAGATCTTTATCATTGGGCCCGTTCTCCTTATAAATCCAATGGGCCGCGATACCGTACTCCGCGATCTGGTGCATCTCCCGGGTTCGAATTTGCACCTCGAAAGGCTCGCCTTCCGGACCGATGACCGTCGTATGCAAGGACTGATACATATTGGATTTGGGCATGGCCACATAATCTTTGAAACGTCCCGGAATCGGTTTCCATAAGGTATGGACGATGCCCAGCACCTCATAACAGTCCTGAACCGTATCCACAATGACCCGGATCCCCAGCAGATCATAGATTTCGCCAAAGGTCTTGCCTTGATTTTGCATTTTATGATAGATACTGTAAAAATGTTTGGGCCGACCCTGGATCTCCGCGTTGATGTTGGTCTCTTTCAAAGCATTGGCCAGCGTCTGCTCCACTGAACGGACAAAGCCCTCCCGCTCCTGGCGTTTTTGGCCAACCTTCTGAACCAAGTCATAATAAGCTTCCGGATCCAGATACCGCAGAGCCAAGTCCTCCAGCTCCCACTTGATCTTCCACATCCCCAGCCGATGGGTCAGGGGAGCATAGATCTCCAATGTCTCCTTGGCTATCCTTTTTTGCCGTTCTTCCGGCAAAGCCTTTAACGTCCGCATATTATGAAGCCGATCCGCCAGCTTGATGATGATCACCCGGAGATCTTGCGTCATTGCCAGGAACATTTTTCGCAAGTTCTCCATTTGCTGCTCTTGCTGGGTTTGGAAGTTCAAACGGGTCAATTTGGTGACCCCGTCGACCAGCATGGCCACATCCGGGCCAAAACGGCGGTTAATTTCTTCCAGTTCGGCCTCGGTATCCTCCACCACATCGTGGAGTAAAGCGGCCACCACCGATGTGGTGTCCATGCCCAAGTCGAATACAATGGCCGCCACTTCCAACGGATGCTGGATAAAATCCTCACCGGAGTCTCTTTTTTGACCTCGGTGCGCTTCAGCCGCAAACTCATACGCAGCCCGGATCGGGCCTTCGTCAACATCGGGTTTCGTTGCCTTTATTTTGCCCAACAGTTCATCAATGGTCATCAACTCACCTGCTTTATCTGTTCACCTGCAACACGCACATCTTTCAAATTCAATTGTACTGAAGACGTCCCGTTCCAAACGTTTTCTTCCAGAGAAAAGGCTACATCCACTTCTTTGGCAGTCGACAGCTCTTCATAAATGGCGCCCAAATTGAACCCGATTCCTTCCCGGACCGTTCGGGAATCGCTGACTTTAACCTTGAGATGTTTGCCATTCTCGCCGACACTGCGATAATCCACCAAGCTAATGGCTTTACAGCCCAAGACGGGCGTTGGATTGCTGGGGCCGCAGGGCGCTAATCGGGTCAACTCCCTGGCCAGTTCGAGGGTGGTATGGCTCAAATCGATCATACTTTCAATTCTCAAAACCGGTTGCAAATCCGCCGGCGTCAAGCGATTCTTGGCCAGCTCCAAAAAAGCCTTGCGAAACCCGGGAAACGTCTCACGGGTGACTGACAGTCCGGCCGCAAATTCATGACCTCCGAAACGGATCAAGTACTCACTGCAGTTTTCAATGGCATCGAACAGATTAAAGCCGTCAATGCTTCGGCCGGACCCCCGGCCTTCGTCTCCGTCCCATCCGATTAATATGACGGGTTTATGATAAAGATCCACCAGTTTGGATGCTACGATTCCGATAACGCCCAGATGCCAGCCTTCGCCGGCCAATACGAGGGCATGTTCCGAATTCCAGGAGGGATCGGCCTCAATTTGGGCCTGGGCTTCTTCCAGCACCGTCGTCTCAATCTCCTGGCGATTGATATTCTCTTTTTCGAGGCTCCGGGCATACTCCAAAGCTTGAAGCGGATCTTTGCTCAAAAAGAGCTTCACCCCGATGCTGGAGTTCCCCATGCGCCCGGCAGCATTGATCCGCGGTGCCAGAATATATCCGATATGTCCGGGATTGATCTCCCGCCCCCGCAGCCCGGCCACGTCAATGAGGGCCTTCAAGCCGATATTGTCGGTGTTATTCAGCCGCTCCAACCCGTATTTCACCAATACCCGGTTCTCATCCAACAATGGGACGATATCCGCTACCGTCCCGAAAGCGACCAAATCCAGATTGGCGAATAAATCCTTCCGAATCTCAGGAAGCTGATGGCTCAACCCTTGCAATACCTTAAACGCGACCCCGACTCCGGCCAGCTGCGTGAAAGGATATCCCGAATCCGTAATTTTGGGGTCAATAATGGCATACGCATCCGGTAAAACATCCTGGGGCTCATGATGATCGGTGATAATCAGATCGATCCCCTTTTCTTTCAGATACGCAGCTTCATCCAGGGCACTGATGCCGCAATCCACCGTGATAACCAAAGAAACGCCTTTGGCAATGGCTTTTTCCAGCGAACTCAGGTGTAAGCCGTAACCCTCTTCCAATCGTTTCGGGATATAATATAATAACCGTCCCGGAAAATATTTGTTCAACACCCGAATCATCAAAGACGTGGAAGTTATCCCGTCTACATCATAGTCCCCATAGATCAAAACGGTCTCTTCATTGGCAATGGCCTGCCGAATGCGGGAAACCGCCTTTTTCATGTCCGGAAGCATATACGGATCATGGAGCTGATTAAGAGCAGGCGTTAAAAACCGTTCCGCCTGTGAGACATCGGTAATCCCGCGGTTTATCAACAATTGAGCGATTAACGGAGAAACCCCTAATTCCTCCGAAAATTGCCGGGCTTTTTCACTGATTTCGCTTGCGACTTTCCATACTTTTTTGACCATTTTCATCCCATCGCGTTATTTTAGTCAATATTTTAAAACTTCTCTATGTATTTCGGCAATATCCGGTTTTCTTCCTGCCAATCCCTTCAGAAGCCGCACTTCCGCTCATGTTAACAAATCTTCCCCATATCTTTTACAAAATCTTAATCTATTATTTTTTCTATTCTAAGCAGGATTATTTGTCGAGGGTTTACCGGAAACAACTAAAGCTTTGTTGACAAAAGAACGATATATCCGATATACTCCAACAAGTGTAAAAACGATACGTCATATTCCATAATATGTTATTTCCAAAACTTCAGAATACATGTCAAACTGAAGAAAGTCGAGGTAGTCCCATGAATTTATTAAAATTGCCATTGAACTCCAATAAAAGAATCCTCATTCTTTTTGTATTGATTTCCGTTATTATCCTGGTCGGATTTTATTCTTTTCGGGCGCAGCAAAAACCGGTCGAGCTCCCTCAAGCAGAAACCGATCTTACGGCCATGAAAGTATCTATGATCATGCAAATGTACGGCTGTGACAACCAGGAGATTTTTCAAGCCATCATGGAAACCTTCGATCCGGTCTTGATCGCCACCGTGATTGCCATTGAAAGCGAATTTCGCATCGATGCCGTCAGCCCGGCCGGAGCCCGGGGACTGATGCAATTAACCCCTGAAAAGCTGGACGACTGGAAAAACGTATCCAAAAACATCCACGTCGGCGCCGCTTACCTCAAAGAACAACTGGACCGCTTCGGCGACCTGGAACTGGCCATGGCCGCTTACAATGCAGGCCCCACCACCGTCGCCAAATACCGCGGCATCCCTCCGTACAAAGAAACCATCCAATATGTGAAAAAAGCCAAACGGGTAGCGTTAACCCTGGAAAAACTCCTTGCCCAAATGAAAAACGACTCGGCAAAATCCGAGCCGAATGCATAAAAGCGCACCTGTAAGCCATCAGGGAATGATTTCAGCCACCGAATTTAACACGCGATTCGGTCTGTAGGGCGACTTCCCAATCATTTCCCGGCTGGTTACGCCACTTAAGACCAATATGGTTTCCAACCCTGATTCCAAACCCACTTTCATATCCGTGTTCATATTATCGCCGACCATGACCGCATTTTCCGAATGTTCGCCCAAATACCGAAGGGCCAACCGCATGATGAGAGGATTGGGTTTGCCGACATAGTACGGGGTATAACCGGTGGCTTTCTCCAAGAGCGACGCTACGGCGCCACATCCGGGAATGATGCCCGACTCGGCCGGACCTGCCGGATCCGGATTGGTGGCGATAAAAGGCACTCCGGCGGAGATAAGTTGGACGGCCCGGATAATCCGGTCATAGGATAATGAATCGGTTTCACCGAGAATTACGAAGTCAGGATTGTAATCCGACAGCGTATACCCGACTTCCGTCAGGGCCTGGTATAATCCGGTGCCTCCCAAAACGAAGGCAGACCCGTTGGGCTTTTGCGACTGAACGAACGATGCGGTTGCCATGGCGCTGCTGTATAAATTCTTAGAATCCACCATGATTCCGATACTGTTCAGACGATGCTGCAAATCACTGGGCGTGTACCGGGAGTTATTGGTTAAAATCAAAAATTTATGTCCTCCGTCTTTCAACCGCTGAATAAAATCTCCGGCTCCCGGAATGGGCCGTTCCCCATGAACCAGCACGCCGTCCATATCTATAATGTATGTCTTTTTCGTCTTCTCCTGACGGGATTGAACTTTCTCTTCGCTCATTTTCTTTCTCCTCCATCACCGATAATAATCAAACAAACTGCCGAAATGGATCCCGCCGATCTCAGCGTCACGGTATAAATCCGACAAGCGGCGAATGCCCTCCAGCAAATGATGGGACTGAATCCCATGTTTAATCGACAAAGAAGCCTCAATAAATGCTGCCAAATGGTCACACGCCCGCACCAATTGGCCGTCGACCACATCAAACCGGTCCTCATTATAATGACGATTCAACTCGTCGCTGGATATGCCTTTGACCGTCTTTCCGTCGATCTTCACCTTATTTTCGAACTCATCTTCGATAAAATAGCGGATGGACTCATGCCACGAAAGGGGAAGCAAAGGCAATAAGCGCTCCTCAATTTGAATTTCTTCATATTCTTTAATCAATTCTTGCAGCCCTTCAATAGAGCTTTTAACGGGAGAAACGATATCCCGGGTCAACACTTCCGGCAAATCATGGAACAATGCGGCAAAATAATTGTTGACCACCCGTTTGCGGCATGCGCCGATCTCCGTCGAACAAAGATAAACCATCATGGCGACGATGAGCATATGCCCCAGGACAGACGTCTTCGGCAAACGGGGCGATTGGGCCCAGCGTTGCTGGAAGCGGAGTTGCCCGCAGAGGTCCACGAAACCGAAGGATTTTTTCCCGAGGGTAATCTTTTGGACGCCCACCAGGTCGCAATAGTCTTCCAGTTCGTTTTCGATATCGGCTTTGGTTTTCTCAATTCCATAAATAAAAGGATTCATCGCATAAATGATTCGAAATTCCCAACTGGTGGCCAAATAATGGGCTGCCCGCAAAATCCGCTTCTCCAACCGGTATCTGCCGGGATCTTCACCGAGGAAATAATCACGGAACTTTTCGATAAAATCCCCCTTCAAATCCGCAATATCCGGTTCCAGAACTTTAAGCACCCATTGATTGAGTTCCCGCCCTTTTTTTTGCATCATTTTATGAAACACCGGCGGTTTGATGTCCGTCAAAATAACCCTCTGCAGAAATTCAAAAAGGCCGCCTTCAATCAATGCATTCCAGTCAATGGCAGCCCCCCGCTCCGATTCTTCAAACCGGGCCAATACATAAGCGATAACCATCTTGTGCGCCTGTTTGTCCAATTCGGTAAGCTCCACCGGCCGGACATGGTCATTCCACCGTTGAATACTGGCAGCTTCATAGAAACGGTCGATAATTCCTTTGCGAATCATGCTTTCACCTTCCACTCAGCATGGGGTTCAAATTCTTGCATATGTTCTCTTTCAAACCCGTCAAATCCTTCATCCATCCATTAATACTTAGGAAACATCCGGTTAACTCCAGGTTATAAGCTTCAGGCAACCGTTGAGCCGCAAAAATAAAAAAGGCCGTTCAAGGCCTTTTTCTGTCTACGGTTACCGTATGAAAAAATACGTTAGAATAAAGCTACCCAATAGCATCCGGTAAAATGCAAACGGTTTAAAGCTGTGTTTTCGGATAAAACTCATAAAACCGGCGATAACCAGCCAAGCCACGAGAAACGAGACAATAAAACCGACGGCAAGAGTCATCCATTGATCCGAGGTTAAATGCGTTCCGCCTTTCAAAAGCGCATACATCGAAGCCCCGATCATGGTCGGTATCGCTAAAAAAAACGAAAATTCCGCTGCCACCGTCCTGGAAGCCCCCAGCATCATCGCGCCGATAATGGTAGCAGCCGAACGGGATGTCCCCGGAATCATCGCCAAACACTGAACCACCCCGATCATCAGCGCAGTCGGATAGTTCAGCTCTCCCAACGTCTTTATCCGCCCCCCTGCGTTTCGGTTTTCCAAATACAAGAGGAAAATCCCGCCGAATAATAACGCCATGGAAACCACCAGGGGATTGAAGAGATGTTTTTCGATGGCATCCCCGAATAAAAGCGCCATAACCGTTGCGGGCATAAACGCCACTACTGTCTTTTTCCATAAATCGACAATATTTATTCGTTCGGCTTTCGTCAGATGGCCCGCAAAAGGATTGAGTTTTCTCCGGAAATAAAGGATCACCGAAAGAATCGCACCCAACTGGATGACGATATTAAACATGTATGTAAACCGACTGTCAAAAGCGATCCACTGGTTAATTAAGATTAAATGTCCGGTGGAAGAGATGGGTAAAAACTCGGTCAATCCCTCGACAACCCCTAAAATCACTGCTTTGACAATATCCTGCACTGCGCTTCTCCTTTACATCTTTATCGGCTCTATTCATATGCCGAATCTCCACTCATTATGTATATCCCAATAGAAAGCTTGACCCTTTATATTTTGATACTTTCTCCAGCTTTTGTCCACTATTTTTTAAAAACGGACCTTCTCCGCTCCATTGCTATTCCGAAATCTCCAAGCTATAATAAGATTAAATAGGAACCGGAGGTATATCGATGCGTATCAAAGGGTTTTGGGAAACCATGCTGCCTTTTTTATTGTTAGGATGGGGAGTCTTCGCCTTTTTCGCCAAACCGGGATGGCTGACGTTTATCATCGGATGCCTGCTGTGGGTCATCTTGTTCATATTTACGGCGCCCGGCGTTTTCTGGACAACGCTCGCCTTCATCAATACCCATCCGGATCAAGCCCTCAACCGCCTTCGAAAAGCCGTCCGGTACCAGCCGGCCATGATTTATCCCTACTTTACCCTGGGTATCATGAGCGCCAAACTGAAAAACTGGGACGAAGCCATACCTTTACTGGAAAAGACGGTTGCCATGGCTTCGGACCGCCATCGGCTTTATTACCAAACGGTCTTGGCAGAAGCTTATCGGGAAAGCGGCGCCGCGGAACGCGCATTGGCCATTTTGAACGCGTTATTGGAATCCAGCGTGCAATCTTCCAAAATCTATACCGATTTGGCCATCACCCATCTTCGTCTTAAAAATTACTCCGAAGCATTGAACTTCGCCGAAAAAGCGCGGGCTTTGGATCCTTCCGCCGTCCAGCCGGTGTTAATCATGGGGCAAGCCCATTTGGGTGCGGGAGAATATCAAAAAGCCAAAGAAGATTATGAATGGGCCATCGCCCGCATTAAATACCCCACCGAATCTTACTATTGGTTGGGCCGTGCCGAATTGGAACTTGGCAATAAAGATGAAGCGGTACGGCATTTACAACGTGCCGTGGAACGGATTTCCGAAGACCCTCTGCTTTCCGATGTAACACTGGAAGAGGCCCAGTACTGGCTCGATAAAGCCTTAGGAGAAACCAATCCATAAAAATCAAACACAGGCTCAAGTAAACCGTTTTTAATTTCGATGATTATAATATGGGCAAATTTTTCCCAAAGAAGCAATGATTCCATCATGATTACAAAATACCTCTGTTGGGAAGTGATTTTATGAATTTGAAAACCCCTGTTAATCTAGGTAATCTGTTGTTATCTTTGTCCGAAATCACCGACAGCACTCCGGCCATTGCCCAACATCAATTAAGAACGGCATTTATCGCGCTGGAAATCTCCAAGGCCGCCTGTCTGGACCGCTCCCTGACGGAAGATATTTTGGCTGCCGCCTTACTGCATGATATCGGCGCCCTGACGGTTGAAGAAAAAGTTGCCCTCCATCAGTCGGAAGATATTGATCCGAATCCCCATTGTATCCGAGGTTCTGTACTCTTGGGGAGAATCTCCTGGCTTTCATCGATTGCGCCCATCGTTCGGTTTCACCATACCCCGTGGATCGATTGGCAGCAACCGATCACCAATCCAACCGTCTTCGCATCCCAAGTCGTATATTTGGCGGACCATGTGGAACGGCTGGTGGATCATAGCCAATATATCCTCCACCAAAATCAATCCATCATCGAGCAGGTATCCGCGATAAAAAACATCACCGTCCACGGGCAAATCGTCGATGCTTTCCTGGAGGTAGCCCATTACGAAAAATTCTGGCTGGATCTTGTTTCTCCGCGTCTTTATCCTTCCATATTTTACGAAGTGCCTTACCGTCACATTGACATCGACATGCTGGGCGTTTTGGAAATCGCTAAACTGTTCAGGCACGTCATCGACTTTAAATCCAGTTTCACCGCAACGCATACAGCCGGTGTCGCCGCCTGTGCCGCCAAAATGGGATACTTCTTCGGTTTTACCCCGTCGGAAGTCACCATGTTGGAGATCGCCGGTAATCTCCACGATATCGGAAAATTGATCATTCCCAATGAGATTCTGGAGAAACCGGGAAAACTGACTCCGGAGGAATATGCGCTCATTAAAAGCCACACCTATTATACTTATCGGACCATCCATAACACCAGAGGTTTAGAACAAATCGCCCATTGGGCGGCCATGCACCACGAAAAACTGGACGGTTCCGGATATCCGTTCCATTTGGGCGCAAACCAATTAGATATCGGAGCCCGTCTCATGGCAGTTGCCGATATTTTTACGGCAATTTCCGAAGATCGGCCTTACCGTCCGGGGATGACACAAGAACAAATCTATCAACTGCTGCGTAATCAAGTCCGGCAAAACTATATCGACGGTCAAATTGTGGACCTGCTTTTTGATCATTATGACGAGATCAATACTTTCGTCCGTCAAAACCAAGAAGAAGCCCGTCATTTTTACGAACGTCGTTTTAAAACCATCACCCTCCATTCAGCGTAAATTCCATTTTCGTGCCATATCTTTTCATCGTGTTTACCGATAAAAAAAGGCGGTTTTAGCATTCGACTAAAACCGCCTTTCATCATTTACTGCAATTCAAACAGATTAACGCGCCAAGGCTTGTTTACGCCGTTTTTCCTGCCAATCTTTATAAACGGCCCAAATCGGGCTGGCCACAAAGATAGAGGAATAGGTTCCGGCCACCAGACCGACGATCAACGCAAAACAGAACTCTTGAATGCTGGGTACCATCAAAAACAGAACACAGACAGCCAAGATGGTCGTGAGACCGGTATTTAACGAACGGCGGAACGTCTGCAAAATACTGTCGTTCGCCAATTCCGCAAAAGTCATATCCCTATGCTTGAATTGCATATTTTCACGAATCCGGTCAAAAACGACGATAGTATCGTTGATAGAATAACCGACGATGGTTAACAAGGCACCGATAATCGTCGCATTGAACTCCTGCCCGAAGAGAGCAAATAGGCCAACCACGACCATGGAGTCATGAATTAAAGCGACAATGGAGGCGAGTCCTGAAGCCAATTCAAATCGGAACCAAATATAAATCAACATTAACAGCGACGCAAGGGCCACAGCCATAATCGCATTTTGGACCAATTCCTTACCAATCAACGGATCCACGCGGGTAATGTCGATTTCCTTTTCGGAACCTTTAAGCCCGAAAGCGTCTTTCAACGCTTTAATCACAATACCCTGTTCCGTATCATTTAAGAAACTGGTATATACGGTAACCTGATATTGCTTCTCCCCTTTGGAATCGTAATACTCATTGGGTTGGGGAGGATTGTATTTAAAGTCAGGCAAATCGATCTTGGCCAATACAGCAGACACTTCATCGCTGGAAACCGGCCGGGACAGGGGGTAATAAATCTTGGTTCCGCCGGTAAAGTCAATTCCCAAGTTCAACGACGGTCCCGGCTTAGTCCCCCAGTTATTATAGGGATTCACAAACAGGAACACCACGCTTAAAACCATGGTTAAAACGAAGATGCCGATAAAAAGCCACCGGTATTTAAGGATATTCATACCTGCTCTACCTCCTTGCCCCCGAAATGTTTAAGATAACGGTCAGGGTCATGGTCTACACGCCACTCGATAAACACCCGGGTCACAAAGATGGCGGTAAACATACTGATAATAACGCCCAGTCCCAAGGTCACGGCGAAGCCTTTCACAGGACCGGTACCGTAGAACAACAATACGAACGCCGAAATTAACGTCGTCAGGTTCGAATCCAGAATCGTGGTGAATGCCCGGTGGAATCCGCCTTGAATCGCGGCGCGAACCCGTTTACCGTTACGGATTTCATCCTTAATCCGTTCAAAAATGATGATATTGGCATCGACGGCCATTCCCAGTGAGAGGATGAACCCGGCTACGCCCGGCAAAGTCAGGACGCCCCGGAATAAAGCCATCACACCTAAAACCATGATCCCGTACAGAACCAAGGCAAAATCGGCCATCATACCCGGCAGGCCGTAGAAAATCAGCATGAACAGGACGACCATCGCCAAACTAATAATCCCTGCCACCATACTTTGATGGACGATCTCTTTCCCAAGCGTCGGAGCAACTTGCGTCTCCTGAACCACTTTAAGAGAGATGGGAAGAGCACCGGATTTCATCAAGATGGCATAATTTTCAGCTTCAGCCTTTGTCCGGCCGCCAAGGGAGATATAGCCTTCCCCACCCGTAATCGGTTGTTTGATCAAGGGTTCCATCAATTTCTCTTCATCCAGATATATGGCCATAAATTTATTCACGTTTTCACTGGTGACTTTTGCGAACTGTCTGGCCCCTTTTCCCTTAAACTCGAAGTTGATAACGTATCCTTCGCCTTGTTGGAAACTGACATAAACGTTTTTGAGATCGGTCCCGTCCATGACGATCTGATTATTAATCCGGAAGGTTAAGCGGCCGGTGGCAGAGATCAGATCCCGGGCTTCTTCCAAGCTGCTAATGCCAGGAAGCTGCACATTGATACGGCCTTTTCCGTCCAAACGCACATCGGCTTCGGCCATACCGGCGGAAGCTTCATTGATCCGGTGACTGATAACGGACAATGACCGTTCCAACGAATCTTCGGGAAAATCGCCGGCATCCTGAAGCACCGTCAATTCGACGACGTTGCCTTTGACTTTCCGGATAAGGTTCAAATTTTTGATTTCACCTGAAGCATTCAATTGATATTTCTGCGGAAATACTCCGGCATTGACGGCCCGCTCCGCATCTTGAGCACTGGCAAAGGTAAATTTCAAACCGTCGTACCGGTCGCCGTCCAAGGTCCCCAACGGACTGACTTCAGGCGCAGGGATATTGGCTTCTTTGGCTTTCGCACTCAGCAGATCGCCAAGCTTATAAATATTCGATGAACCGATCCGGTAATCCGGAGCCAGTAAAAGCTCAATGCCGCCTTTGAGATCCAATCCCAACCGAATCGGCAATTTATAGAGCACCAGCGCAAATAAGGCTACTACCAGGAAGATCACCAGGGACTTCCAACGCAAATCATGCCTCAATTTGATTTCCTCCTTTTATCTGGGATATTCGTTCACTTTTGGAATCCGGTTCAACCAACCGTCAACCTCCGAACTGCCCCGTGCCAATTGGTAAAAGATAAAAAACAACAAAAGAACAATGGCCGCAACATCTACCCGGCGGGAATAAGGCCTGTTACTGTTTATTCGAGGCGCTTTCTGCCAGACATTGACGGCGGCCCGGAATAACATCAACTGGTTATCCACCGGATAGAGAATGCTGGCCATATACATGGCTTCGGTCGGAGCTTGTCCGGAAATATTCGCATCCCCGAAAAAGTTGATCATCCGGATCGGGGCATAAAAAGGCACATCGTACGTTAACGGCAATGCCCCTATTTCGTTGCTTATTTCAAACGGTATGATAATCAAAATGCAAATGATTAACGATACCAAATAAAACTTTCGCATCTTCCAGTAAAACTTCCCCACACCGGGCCACATGGTGCTTGTCCCGATGTACATCATTTTTGGGTCTTACTTTTTTCAGGCGTACGGCTTTGCCGCATCTCCTTCGCTTTACTGTCAAGGATCTTCTCGGCTTTATACGCTCCCACTGCAAATAATCCCATAATCACGGCGACAATTACGACGGTAACAATTTTAAAAGTATACATAATCGTCCTCCCCCACATTTAACAGAATGAAAAAACTCCGCCAACTCATACCACCATAAGAGCTCTGCGGATCGCCACAAAACATGGAACTAAACACTTTTCCTTAACATACCAATCAAAGACTTTTTCATTATAGCCCTTTCAAAATTTCTTGTCAATTGTCAGGAACAGGCGGGATAACGCCGTTATTCACTATTTTTGCCACATTGCGGTGAAAATAATGACCCATATTCGAACGGCGATAAAGAAAAGAGAGTTTGCACTCTCTTCACTCGCTTATTTTTTAACCCGCGCAATGGCGCTTTTACTAAATTTTATCTCCACTTTATCCGCCACCCGCAGTTTGACGTCTTCGTCGTCAAAATCCACAATTTCACCGTGAACTCCGCCAATGGTGATGATTTTATCTCCTTTTTTCAAACTGGCAAGCATTTCGTTCCGTTGTTTTTGCTGTTTCTTTTGAGGCACATACACCAGGAACCAAAATACCACCAGAAGAATGATCATTGGAAGAATTCCAATTACACTGCCGGCAACTGCTTCCGCGCTTTGCTGGTTGGCAGTTGCGGAAAGAATCCAACCGGTCATTCATTCACCCCCTTTATATTCATCTTCAACATTCGACAAAACGGGCCGCTTTCCCTTTATTGCCCGTTATATTTACGGAAAAATTCCTCCTTGCGTTCAGCGAAGGTATCCGTCCGCAGCCCTTCCCGGATCTCGGCCATCACATGGTGAAGGAAATAGAGATTATGATACGTCACCAAATGGGCTCCCAAAATTTCGCCGGCTTTAAACAAGTGCCGTAAATAAGCCCGGGTATAGCATTGGCAGACATGGCAGGAGCATTCCGGATCCAACGGAATCATCTCCCGGGCATGCCGCGCATCCCGGATAATCACACGCCCCCGGGAGGTCAACGCGGTCCCGTTCCGGGCAATTCGAGTCGGGAAAACGCAGTCAAACATGTCAATACCACGCTCCACTCCTTCCCAAAGGGTATCCGGAGATCCGACCCCCATCAAATAACGGGGTTTTTCATCCGGCAACTCCGGCACGGTATAGTCCAGCACCTCGTACATCACTGGCTTCGGTTCGCCGACACTCAAGCCTCCGATGGCATATCCGGGAAAATCCAATGCCACCAAGCTGCGGGCACTTTCCAAGCGTAAGTCCTGATAAGTCACACCCTGGACGATTCCGAACAAGACCTGGTAAGGATGGGAATGGGCTTTCAGACAACGTTCGGCCCATCGGGTCGTCCGTTCCATGGCCTCCCGGGCTGTCAGATAATCGGCGACATGGGGCAGACAAACATCAAAAACCATGGCGATATCGGCCCCTAAAGCCATTTCGATCTCCATCACCTTCTCCGGCGTAAACATATGCGTCGAACCGTCAATGTGGGATTTAAACCGGACACCTTCCTCGGTTATTTTGTTCAATTTGGCAAGACTGAAGACCTGAAATCCCCCGCTGTCCGTCAAGATCGAACCGCTCCAGTTGGAAAAGACGTGTAACCCTCCGGCTTCCGCCACAATATCTTCACCGGGCCGCAGGTATAAATGATAGGTGTTACCCAAAATGATTTTAAATCCGATTTCATGCAAATCACGGACCGTCATGGCTTTGACGGTACCCTGCGTCCCCACCGGCATAAACACCGGTGTTTCAATTTGGCTATGAGTGGTCGTCAATAACCCCAAACGTCCCCTGTTTTCATTGGAATGTTTCAACACTTCAAATCTGAAAGACATCCGATATCTCCTTCTATTATCTAAATCTAAACGAGTTCACAGTGCATGGTTCACATTCACAGTTTAGGTATGAGGTGCAAGAGTGGATCAAAAGCTAATTGACAGTTGAAAGTAAATAAGGTAAAGGGTTCTGGGTGCTGATTACTCGGTACTAAAGTTTAAGTAGGAACGTTATATGCTTCATCCATCATCCAAAAAGAACCTAGAACCTTGTACCTTGTTCATTAACTGTGCACTGTGTACTGTGAACTAGAACAACTGAAAACTATATACTCGCGTCCCATGTCTCGTGCCTATAAGATCAACATTGCATCGCCAAAGCTGAAAAAGCGGAAACCGGAAGCGATGGCCCGTCGGTATTGTTCCATGATAAAATCTTTCCCGGCAAAAGCCGAAACTAGCATAAGCAGCGAAGATTTGGGCAAATGAAAGTTGGTAATCAAGCCATCGATTACCTTAAATTGATATCCCGGATAAATAAAGATGGAGGTTTCCCCGGTTCCCGGTTTTAACTGCCCGTGAGGAGAAGCCTGCGACTCCAGGACCCGCACGGAAGTGGTACCGACCGCAATCACCCGGCTCCCTTTGGCCTTGGTTTCTCGTACCGCTTCAACCAATTCCTCCGATAACATAAACCATTCCGAATGCATCCGGTGCTCTTCCACCCGGTCCACCTGTACCGGTCGGAAGGTCCCCAAACCCACATGGAGGGTTAAAAAGCCGGTCCGGACTCCTTTGGCTTTCAGCCGTTCCAAAAGCTCCGGAGTAAAATGCAAACCGGCGGTTGGCGCAGCCACCGACCCTTCATGCTTGGAATAGACCGTCTGGTACCGTTCCGGCCGGTCCAAAGGAGAGGTAATATACGGAGGCAACGGTGTTTCGCCGTTTTGAAGCAGCCAGGCGTGAAAATCCATTCCCGGATCAAATTGAATGATCCGGTTGCCGTCCTCCTTCACCTCCAGGACTTCAGCGGACATCCCATGTTCAAAAATCAATCGCGTGCCGGCCCGGGCCCGCTTTCCCGGCCGTACTAAACACTCCCAACGGCTCGGCCCATGCTCTTTCAATAAAAAAACCTCAATATCGGCGCCTCCGGGGTGCTCTTTCCTGGCCCGCAGCCGGGCCGGTATAACCCGTGTATCATTGAAAACCAACAAATCTCCGGCGTTTAAATAATCGCCGATCTCATAAAAATACCGCTCGTAAACTTCGCGACTGTCACGATAGATAACCATTAACCGGGAATGATCCCTGGGTTCAACCGGCGTTTGGGCGATGAGCTCCGCCGGCAAATCATAATCAAATTCACTGACAAACATCGATGACACCTTCTAAAACGTGAAATAAAACCATTCCCTTTATTGGATTTCATCTAAGGAAACGATACGGACCCCTTTGTAATAGTATTCCAAAATTTGGCGTTCATTAAAACCGGCATCCGCCATGCCTTTGGCTCCCCATTGGCTCAAACCGACGCCATGGCCGTAACCGGAGCCTTTAACCATCAATCGGACCGGTTCCTTGTCCCGTAGCCAAGCCCAAGCATCCGGCTGGTCCCACGGCGGATTTAAAACCTCAACCGTCACCCCGGCAGTGCCGTTTTCAGCGATAAAAGCATCCGGATAACTTCGGCCGGGCAGCCACCACAGATGAATCAACGGTTCCGGGCCGTAAACCATCCCCAACTGAATGTTGGCACTGGGCAGGCCCAACACCATCCGGAACGTCTCAGTAGTCACCGCCTGTTCTCCCAAATCGCCCAGAAGCTTCAATTTGGTACAATATCCGAACACATTGTATGCCTCCGGAATAATCCGGTAAACTCTCCCGATCTTCGGATAACTACGGCCAATCAGGGCCTGGACATGGCTCCAATCCAGCATCCGGTTCCAAGCGATATACGGAGAATTTTGATCCCAATCCGGCACCGAAACCAGATACGGCCTGGAAAACCCCCATACGCCGGAGGCATCCTTGGTATAACCGCCGCTGGAAGAATGATATGCCGCGGATATGATCTTCCCGTTGTGGACGATGACCAATCCGGCGGTGCCCAACACCGCTTCGTCCGTCATCGGCGTTTCCACGTCCGCGCCGCCATAAACCTGGCAATGGCTGGCGGCGCAAAGGTCAAATCCGTCTTTGCCATGGCGGTTAAATGAAGCAGCCGTATAGGTGCGCGCGGCAATGGCTTGGGCTTTTAATGCAGCCAAAGGCCATGCGGGAGGCACTTCTTTCGGCACCACACCCCGTAAGTAGTCTTCCAGCAGCAGCCGGTTGACCAATTGGAGTTTCCCGTTGACCGCGGTTACGATCAACTCCCCGCGGTAACGGCGCTGATTCCATCCCAGCAGCGCCGAACCGGGCTTGAGAATAATCGGCCCGGCGGAAACCGGCGCATTATTCAGGAGAATTTGTTCACCGTCCCAAGTGAAGACAAGCCTTGTCCCTTCAAAAGGAATGACCTGTTCACCGCCGCCGACGGTCGCAACCAATTGTTCCCCTGACGCAAATGTGGTAAGCTCAATCATTGATTGATTTTGAGCCAATCCGATTCGGATCCAGCGGTCTCCCTTTCCGGAAACCGATGAACCCCAAATCCCTGTCAGCATGATAACGAGAGCAATCCAAAGAATTCTACGCATATCCGTTCCTCTTCGGGTTTCGAACCCAGCAATCCGTATTATATTCGGTTAGTCCTCATCCCCATATCCGAATTCGTTCAGGAAAAAGAGATTATTTCGCCAGTTTTTGCGGACTTTCACCCACAAATTCAAAAACACCGGAGCATCCAACAGTGCTTCAATGGCCTGCCGGGCATCCCGGCCGATGGCTTTCAACCGGGCCCCTTTGGCCCCGATTACGATGCCTTTTTGCGAATCCCGCTCTACATAAATGACAGCGTCGATATAAATCTTCCCGTTGTCCCGTTCCTTCATTTCATTAACTTGGACGGCCACCGAATGCGGTACTTCGTCCTCGGTATGTATCAACAACTGTTCCCGGATCAACTCCGCCACAATATAACGTTCCGGATGATCCGTAACCATATCTTCCGGGTAATATGCCGGCCCTTCCGGTAATATCCCGATAATGGTCTCCAACAAATGATCGATTCCTTCCCCGGTTTGGGCGGATACCCTAAAGACGCGGTCAAACCCGGCTACCTGCGGGAGCTCCGCATTTTTCTCCAACAGATCCATTTTATTCCACACCAACAATACCGGAACATCACACGCAGCCAGTTCGGCTGCGATCTTTTCGTCACCCGCCGTATATCCGCGACCCGCATCAAGGACCCACAATACCAAATCGACGCTGCTCAACGCCGCCTTGGCCTTCTCATTCATCTTGGTCCCCAGTTTATGAAGGGGCTTATGAATTCCCGGCGTATCCAACCATACGATTTGATAATTTTCTCCGGTTAAAATACCCCGAATCTGATTTCGGGTCGTTTGGGGCTTATCCGAAATGATTGTCACTTTCTGCCCCACAAAGGTATTCATCAGGCTGGATTTCCCCACATTGGGCCGTCCGATCAAAGCCACAAATCCTGACTTGAAATTGGGTTTCATCTTATTCAGCATTCCACTCCATCACCCAGCGATCCTCGCCAAATCCGTAATAGTTATTGATAAATTCCACCCGGCGCATCCGGAACTTGTCCCGATATATATGAATCGCCGTTTGATTTTCAGGATGAACGGTCAATTGCAGCCTTCGAAAACCGGACCGGGGAAGAGATTCTAAAATGGTCCGTAACAAAGCCGTGCCAATCCCATGTCCCCGGTACTCCCGCATCACCGCATAGCCGTATAAATAGGCCAAGTCCGGATCGCGCCAATCCCGCATCAGTTCGGCGATACCTACAGGTTTTCCGTTATAACGGGCCAAATATACCCGGCCATAGTGAAGAAAAGGAGGCAGGGACCATTCGTTGAGACTGCCCAAACCGAACGCCTCTTCGTCAATACGCAAAATGGCATCCCGTAATTCATCATCAACCTGTGTCACAATTTCGACTGTAATCTTAGGATGTAGATAGTCCAATTGAATCACGTCCTTCGTTCAGATTGTCCGGAGTAAACGCACCCGGGAGATAATCCTGCAAACTGCATTCGATCCGCTTACCGTCCACATTCGCCAAAATCAGCCGGAGATCCAGTCCAAACTCGGCTAAAAACTGCCGACATATCCCGCACGGAGAGCCGGGCCGATCCCCGTCGACCACCACCGCCAGCATGTGAAAAGCCTTCTCCCCCTCGGAAACCGCTTTGACGCAAGCGGCCCGTTCCGCGCAGATGGTGGCCCCGTAGGAAGCGTTTTCAACATTGCATCCTGTATAGATCTTTCCCGATCGACCCAGCAAGGCGGCGCCCACCTTATAACGGGAATACGGGGCATAGGCCTTTTCCCGCGCTTCAGTTGCCGCCTGAATCAATATCTCCACCATGTCCTCCATGCTTTCACCCCATCACATCATGATTTGAAAAACCATCAGCGTGACTAAAAAACCGAGTATAATTCCTGCCAACACTTCATCCCAGGAATGCACCTTATTTTCGATCCGGCTTTCGGCCACCATCAGCAATAAGAAAAGGGCCAAAACCGTCACCAGACCGCTTTTGGTGATAAAAAGAATGGCTGTGGCTGCCGCGGAACTCAACGCCGTATGGCCACTGGGCATACCGCCCTGCATCGGAGTCCCCCGTTGCGTCAGCGCTTTACCGGTGATGACCAGAACGACGGTTAGCAGCAAAGCGATGAGACTCAAATAAGCCGGCGCTTTTTGCAGCGTCGTGATGACTTTGGGGATCAGCGGGTCAATGGCAGGAAAAAAGATTAAATAACCCACGATGACAGCCACCGTTGCAGCGATCAAGACCGCACCCGCCGCCACGTTTTTGGCGATGGCCGCCAAAGGATGATGTGCTTTGGTAAACATATCTACAACCGTTTCAATGGCCGTGTTAATCATCTCGGCCATCACCACAAAAGCGATAGTGATAAAAAGCATCAAGATTTCCAGTTTGGTCAGCTTAAGCACCAAAGACGCCACAAGGACGGCCGCCGTGGCCAAAAAATGCAACCGGATATTGCGTTGGGTTTTGAAGGCATAAATAATGCCTTCAAAGGCGTAATTAAAAGATTCCAACAGATTACGGGATTTCACAGGCCGGTCCTCCCTAAGGCGAATTCCTCCATGATGTGCTCCTCGGCTTCCCGCATCTTGGCCGTCTCTTCGGGATTTTGATGGTCATACCCCATCAAATGCAACAGCCCGTGGGTCGCCAGATAACACAATTCCCTTTCAAACGAATGGCCATACTGTTCACTCTGTTCAAAGGCTCTTTCAACCGAAATATAAATATCCCCCAACAAATCGGGAATATCTTCGTCTTCTCCCAAAATAAGGCCGTCTTCCCCTTCATGAAAAGCGAAGGAAAGCACGTCAGTGGGCCGGTCCAATCCCCGATATTCCAGGTTTAACTCCCGGATATAATCATCGTCAACCAAAACCAGGCTGACCTCGGCATTTCCCTGCTGATACCGCTCCAGCCCAAAGTTTAGGACCGCTTCCAACAGCTTAAACTGCTCCTCGGTGAGTTCCCGCTTTTCCTGGATATTATTTAGCAACACTGGCATTGGTTTTTTTTCGCTCCATTTCTTTAAGGACTTTCTCCGGATACTCCACGCGGGTATGCAAAGATCCCTCTAAAATTTTGAGAAAACTGTTTTTCACGATGGTCAATTCTTTCAACGTCAGGTTACATTCGTCAAATTGACCGTCTTCCAGCCGTTCCCGGATGATCTTCTGGATCAGGGCTTCAATCTTGGCCGGCGTCGGCTTGGGAATGGATCTGACCGCCGCTTCCACCGAATCGGCCAACATCACCAAGGCCGCTTCCTTGGTCTGAGGTTTGGGCCCGTCGTACCGGAAATCCTCCTCCACCAACGCTCCCTTTTCTTCCGGCATATTCTCACTGGCTTTATTATAGAAATAACGCACCAGATCCGTTCCATGATGCTGTTCGATAATTTCGATGAGCTTATCCGGAAGGCCGTGCTCTTTGGCGATCTCCACGCCTTCCTTCACATGATAGGTAATAATTAATGTGCTCAGCGTCGGATTCAGCTTCTCATGGGGATTTTCCTGAGCAAACTGGTTCTCAACGAAAAAATAGGGGCGTTTGATTTTGCCGATATCATGATAATACGAGCCGACCCGGACCCACAAGGCGTCAGCCCCGATTCCTTGAGCCGCCGCTTCCGCCAGATTGCCCACCATAATACTGTGATGATAGGTTCCCGGAGCTTCGATCTGCAGCCGACGAAGCAGCGGATGCCCGGGATTGGACAATTCCAGGAGCCGCATCGGCGAAGTCACTTTAAAGATATTTTCGATAAAAGGCAAGGAACCGATGGCCAGAACGGCGGATAAAAACCCGTTGCTCGCCGCCAGGACCACTGAAACATAATCAAACGTGGTCCTAAACAACAGGTTTAACAAGATAACCGTCGCGGCATTGGCGACCATCAGGACGGAGCCGCTCCGCACCAGATCCCGCTGGCGGTTGAAATTAACCAATGTCAATACGGCTATAATGCCGCTGACAAAGAAGAAGATGGATAATGCCAAATTATATTCGACGATGATTCCGCATAACAAACTGATGACACAGGCCATCGTTAAAGCCAATTGGGGATTGACCAATACGGTCATTAACATGCTTGCAAAGCTTACCGGCGCCAGATACGGCAACGTCAAACTGTCCACCAGCGATAGGGCTTTCACGATTCCTAACACCAGCAACATCAAAAGCAAAATTAAATATAACATCCGCTCCTGCTTAAACAGGGCGCTATGAAACTGGAAGATATAGATTAACACCAACCCCACCAGGAGCAACACCAAGAAGGAAAGACTCAGGAAGACTTTCACCCGGTTGGATTCATCGACAATCAGGTGAAGTTCGTTAAGCATCTTGAGATCATTGTCGGTAACCACCTGATTTTTAGCAATAATCAGATCGTCGCGGCGATGAATCACCGGCGGGACCTTGCTGATAACCTCATTTTTGAGTTTACTGATCTTCGCTTCGTCCAACACGACATTGGGCCGAATCGCTATCTTGAGCAGCCCCGCCAATGCATCTTTGACATGGGGGGCTACATTATACTCGGAGATAATTTCCGGAATCCTGCCCCGAACGGCGTCAATGTTGGCACGGGTGATTTTGTAATCCGATTCCAGTCTGGCCAAAATCTGATAGGCCTTTTCTTTTAATTCCTGGTAATGCCGTTCATCCAAGGTCAAAATGCTTTTAATCAGGGAAAAGTCAGGCGGTTGGGCAAAATAAGACTGGTACCGTTCGGCCTGAAAATCCTCTTTCGTAAAGGAACCGCCTTCGTCGACATCCAACTTATCCCTGTCAAAATTGACGGTTTCAAAGAACTGATTCAGTTTATAGGTGACCGATTTGGCTACGGTTTCGTCGATCAAATAATAACTCAAATCCTGTTTGGCGTTGGCCAGGGCATTGTCAACCGCTTCTTTTTGAGCCAGTTTGGTCGCTTCCCTGTCCACCACGTCCCGGGGAGCCCGGATATCCAGCTTACTGACTTGTCCCACCTTAATGTCAAGGGCTCGCGGGAAAAGGTTAATCTGAAGCAATGTGATTAATAAAATAAAACTAAGAGTGATTAACAGCCCTTCCCGAAACGAGGGCAGTTTAAAAACTTCCGCCACCTTCGACGCCAATTCCAAGGGTTGAGCCTTCTTTACTTTCCTGTTAAAATTCTGGTTTTCATTGGGTTCCACCAATGTCACCTCTCTTCTGACAATTCACGCTGGTACCGTTCATACGCCTGGATGATCTTCTGTACCAGCTCATGACGGACGATATCCTGTTCGGAAAGATACACAATCCCGATTCCCGGTATTCCCTTAAAAATCTTTCCGACATGTGCCAACCCCGATATGCTCCCTTTAGGCAAGTCCACTTGGGTTATATCGCCGGTAACCACCATTTTGGACCCGAAACCCATCCGGGTCAAAAACATCTTCATCTGCTCCGGCGTAGTGTTTTGGGCTTCATCCAAGATGATGAAAGCGTCGTCTAAGGTTCGGCCCCGCATATAGGCCAAAGGAGCGATTTCGATAATGCCCCGTTCGAAATATTTCTGAAAAAGCTCAACCCCCATAATATCATATAAGGCATCATAAAGTGGACGCAAATACGGATCCACCTTTTCTTGCAGGTCGCCGGGGAGAAATCCCAACTTTTCCCCGGCTTCCACCGCCGGACGCGTAAGGATCAGCCGGTTGACTTCTTTGGCCTGAAGCGCTGCAACGGCCATCGCCACCGCCAGATACGTTTTTCCGCTTCCGGCCGGCCCGATACCAAACGTAACTCCATTCATACGAATGGAATCCACATATATTTTCTGCCCGATGGTTCGGGCAAAAATCTTTTTGCCCCGGGAAGTAACGGCCACGATATCATCGGCCAAAACGGAAGCCCGTTGCAACTTGCCGGTTTTCGCCAGATGGATCAGATACGTGATCTCGGAAGTTCCGGGGTTATATCCTTTTTTCAGTTGTTCATAAAGAATACGGTAAATTTCCACCCCATTATCCACCGGTTCGGACTCACCGGCCAATGTAATTTCATTTCCCCGGCAGAAAACTTTTATCTCTAACCCTTCCTCCATCAGCCCGGCGTTTTCCTCGAACAAACTCGATAATTGGTTCGCCAGGCGCGGTTCGATTTCCAATTTGACTTCTTTATGCTGCAAAAAATTAAAACTCCTTTCTGCGAGGAACCGCCATCGCGATATCCTGCGTTGTTTCAAGGGTAGTCACTAATTTCACAAACAAACCCTCATCGGTCCAAGCCTCCATTTGACGCTCTATGATCAGATTTTTCAATTGCTTCTTTTTTAAAGCCGTTTCAGCCAAAGCGGCCCGCTTGACGTCTTCAGGCGATCGCCGGACCTGATGCCAGGACACATCCCTGTAAATATCCTTAATAAGTTCTACGCCCTCTCCGAGATTCCTCCCTGGATAAATCCGTTTGACGTACCGCTCCCAAAAATAATGGCTGGCAGGCTTTTTCCCAAAGCAGAACAGTGGAATCCACCGGTCGTTCCACCGCAGCCGGTAACACGTCCATTGTCGGTTGTACAGTCGGGGCTTCCAGACGATTTTAGGTTCGATCACTTCAATATCATACCAAACCCGAGCTTCGACAATTCCCCCGGCCGGAATTTCTTCTGCAACCATTGCCCCGGTTTCCGAATCCTGATGCCAGCGGATACCACTGATCAACAGATCGCCCCGGGCCACCGTATCCCCCTCCCGTACCGCCGGAACGCCGCGAATGGTCACCACTTTCGTCACTATACCGTCCGTTGCCGCCACCAAATCCGACGGCCCGGCTGCAGCGGCAGGCGTTTTCCGGGGAACGGCTTTAACCTCGGCCACCACCCCTTTCACCGAAATCCCCAGCCAAACGGCTTCAGGAGTTACCAACATCATCTCCCGTTCAATGCGGCGTTTTTGGTTTAGCAATTCCTGGCGGGTCATGCCGGGACGTAAACCCGCCCGTTGTAACGCCTCTAGAAGTTTATCGCGATGCCGGCCTTCAAACCCTTCGATCCGGACGAACAACACCAATGTGGATAAATACATTGTCAGCCCGACAAAAAGAAGGGCTCCGACCAAAAACATCCGGCGCTCCGCCAATTTCCGGCGTAAAAAAGGCCAGCCGTGTTTGCGGTGGATTTTAACGTGACAGCCGGACCGCTTGATCAACTCACGAATTCGTAAATATCCGTGAACCCGGATTTTGGCGTGGACGATCCCCGGCGCAACCCGGCGGACGTGCCAAAGATACAGACCGGAACCGGTGATCAGGTTAATCAATTTTTCCGGTTGAGGGCCACGAATCAGTATTTCAACGTATCCGCTCAGATAGGATATGATTTTCTCAAGACCCACCCCGGTTACCTCCAATCCACCAATTCAACCTGATTGATCTTCCCATCGATCACAATCTCGTCTTTCAAGGCCGAAACCAAAGATAAATTGCTCCCCGAAATCTTCACTTCGCCGAATTTTGTGTTGATCCTGACCGTATTGGGGTCATACTCGATGACGCCCCGATGATTTTCGACGACCAGATGCCGGTTGGCGGTCAACTCCAGCTTGGGCCATTCCAATGTGGTATCCAACGGAATATCCAACATCTGAGCCAACCGCTCGCCGATGGACGGTTCTTTCCCCACGGCACATCCCTCCTCTTATAAGGTTTATGCGCGTTCATCGGGTTTTACTCCATTTCAGCAATTGTAAGCTTCGTGTCAACTTTTATTAAAAATTACAGAAAACAGTGTCTTATTTACAAGAAATTAATTGTAATTCAGATTCGGTCAACTTAATATTAAATTATGTGGACAGGTCATCACCGATTATGACAGGAGGCAATACCATGAAAAAATTAATCGTACTTATGTTGGCCCTTACCTTGACTTTTGCATTTACCACCGTTTCCATGGCAAGTACTCTGGGCGTTAACGTCAGCAAAGGCAACACCGTCTCCATTGAAAAAGACGTTATTGACGAAGATCCCATCACGATCACTGGAAACTTCGGCATCAATGATCAGTGGTTGATCTCCGTCGGCTATAACTTCAACAACGACGATTCCGATGACAACGGTTTCATTCTGAAAGCCCGGTACGAGATCGTTGAAAATCTGGCCACCTCGTTCGGATATTCCAAGAGCGACAATGCGGACGGCTGGTTCATCGATCTTCGCGCCAAATATCCTTTCAACGATAACCTGGCATTCACCGGCAAAGTATCCTACACAGACGCCGACGGCACCGATGTATTCGGTCTTTTCGCCCAAGCCGAATATGCTGTCAGCGACATGTTCGTTCCGACTTTCGGCCTGGACTATTCCAATCCGGAACATGGCAAGGATACAACCTACGCTGTCATCGGTATGGACTTCTATCCCACCGAAAAGTTCTTCATTTATCTTGACTATAGCATCAATATCGATGACTCGGATGATGATTTCATCTATCTCGGACTGGAATTCGCATTCTGATTCACCGCCGAAAAACCTGTTCACATCAAGGGGCTGCCGTCACCGGCAGCCCCTTGCTTTAACTGTTTTCCATATTTTACATTTTTTTAACGATTTTTCCTTATTTTTCATGGAAATAGAAGGATTTTTCTTCAGTCAATTCGAATATGGTATGTTGATCAGACCTGAATAACTCGATTCAAGGGAGGGGCTTGAATGAAAAAGTTATTTGTTTTAAGTTTGGCTGTGATCTTGACGCTTGCTTTCGCCTCCGTCTCCATGGCCAGCACCATTGGCGTGAACGTCAACAAAGGATGGTCCGTATCCGTTGAAAAAGCCGACACCGATGCTGATGAGATCGAAATCACTGGAAACTATGGAATCAGTGATCAATTGATGCTCTCCGTTGGTTTTGTCACGGAAATCGATGCCATTTCGCTTGGCGTCCGCTATGAATTTGCCGAAAATGCCGCTATAAACTTCAAATATTACACCTATGACATTAATGGCATTGACTTTTCTGATTACTACCTTGATGTGCGCGGCAAAGCAAACCTTTCCGACAAAATTGCCTTAACCGGTAAATTGGGTTATATCCGTTTTGAAGACGACTTTGACACAGAAGACGGCTTCGAAATTGTAGGCCAAGCGGAATACAGTTTCAATGATTTCGTAACCGCCAACTTGGGCGCATCCTATACCGAAATCGAAAATAGTGATATAACCAAAATCTTACTCGGTTTTGAATTCTATCCCACCGAGAACTTAACCTTGTGGGTGGATTATTCCTTCGACGCCGATGATTCCGACAATGATTGCGTCGGAATTGGCATCGAATTCGCTTTCTAATTCATGCATTTCATTTTTTACGGGTCTGATTGCAAACGGCTGCTTTTATAAGCAGCCGTTTGTTTTTTGCCTTCCGGCACCCTTTATTGTAAATAATCCGTTTTTTACGGTTTCCTGAACTTTTCCAACCCCACAAACTTTCCGTACTCTTTCTGGAAAAGAAATTCGACGGTCCCGACCGGGCCGTTCCGTTGCTTGGCAATGATTAAATCGGTAATATTCTTCCGATCGGTATCTTGATTGTAATAATCCTCCCGATAAAGGAAGGCCACAATATCCGCATCTTGTTCCAACGACCCGGATTCCCGCAAATCCGACATGGACGGCTTCTTATCCGCCCGCTGCTCAACCGCACGGGACAACTGGGAAAGCGCCACCACCGGCACTTCCAATTCCCGCGCCAATCCCTTCAGTGCCCGCGAGATTTCCGAAACCTCCTGCTGGCGGTTCTCCGTCTTGGTCCGGCTGCTCATCAACTGCAGATAGTCGATCATAATCATTCCCAAACCGTATTCCGCTTTAATCCGGCGCGCCTTGGCCCGCACATCAAGGACGGTGGTTCCGGGAGTATCGTCGATGAACATCATGGAGTCCGACAATTTCCCCATGGCGTGAGAAATCCGCTGCCAGTCAGAATCCAGCAGCGTCCCGGTACGGATCCGTTGATTGTCGACCCCGGCCTCGGAACACAATAATTTCAAAGCCAACTGTTCTTTGGACATTTCCAGACTGAACATAATCACCGGAATTTTCAGATCAATGGCAACATGACTGGCTATGTTCAACGCGAACGTGGTCTTTCCCATCGAAGGCCGGGCCGCCAAAATAATCAGATCCGAAGGCTGTAAACCCGCAGTTAACCGGTCCAAATCGGCAAAACCGGTGGGCACACCGGTGACCCCGCCTTTGGACCCATATAACGCTTCAATCCGTTCAAACGTATCGATTAAAATACTCTTCAAGCTAACATAGCCCTTCACATTGCGTTTCTGGGTGATTTGAAAAATCTGCTTCTCGGCCTCGTCCAGGATCACGTCCACTTCCTGGCTGCCTTCATAGCCCATTTTGACAATATCCGTGGCCACTCGGATAATCGAACGAAGCAAAGATTTCTCCTCGACGATTTTGGCATAATATTCAACATTGGCAGCCGTCGGAACCGAGTTGGCCAGAGACGTCAGATACGCAATTCCGCCGACTTTCTCCAGCATGTTGCGTTGTTTCAACTCTTCGGAGACAGTGATGATATCCACCGGCTCCCCTTTGTTGTTTAAATGCACCACCACTTCAAAGATGATTCGGTGCGCTTCCCGGTAAAAATCCTCCGGCTGTAACATCTCCTGCGCTCTGTAAATCGCTTCTTTCTCCAACAACATCGAGCCCAGGGTCGAACGCTCTGCATCAATATTCTGCGGCGGGATTCGTTCCACAATGGATGCGATACTCATGTCTCCCTCCAAAACAATGGATATTTTTGATAATTTCCCAAAATAAATTTGAATAGGTCAATAAAGGAATTTACCGGTTGCCGGTGAATGTATAAAACGATCCGGCAAGCAACACCAAAAATGAATGACGGGTTCTTTCGGATCTTAATTATAATTTATTGTGATAAAAAATGAAACCTATTTAGGAGGATTGTGATGAAACGTTATCTCATCGTCGGGCTACTGTTAGGGACCATCCTTTTAACAGCCGCTTTTGCCGCCCCCCAATCTCAATGGCTGGCTCTAAATCCCATCGGCGATACCATGGAATTATTTGGATCAAACTTTAAATCCGGCGGCACCGTAAAGAGCGGCCCCCGGCCTTACAGCATTCAAGCCCTCCCCAATAACAGCGGTTATGCCCTGCTTTATCTGGGCTCAAACAAAACCTTTGGCGGAATGAAAGACCCGGGAGGAATTCTTTACTTAGACGCATCGTTAAAACCCACTTCCAAAAAACTCTCCTTCACCGGAGTGGTTCTCGATGAATTTTATCATAATGAACTGCAAACCTGGTTTATTTTCACAGGAGTCCGCGACAGCGGCAAAAGCAGCAATAACATGCTGAATATCGTCAACCTGAACCAGGGCGACGTGCAATCCGTATCCCTTAAATCTGAACCGTCCGCATATCGGTTCAACGGTCAAAACCTACTGGCCGTCGCCACCGCGGGAGACAACGAAACCAACGCCAAACCGGAATTGGTATTGGTAGATTTGGCTTCCATGGCGACGGAGCGGTATCCGTTGACCGCCAATCCCGGAGCCGTTTTCTTCAAGGGCGACAGTCAATTGCTGGTGGCATGCGGCGGTTACCGTGAAGGACAGAAACTGATCAGCTTTTTGTCGGATACCCCGGAAAAGCCCTCGGAACCGGCTCAACTTCATATCATCGACATCCAGGCCAAAACCGTCAAAAGCCTGCCGGTTGGATACGCCCCGTTGGCCATCATCCAGGACGGTGAGGATAATAATACGTTTTTCCTAACCAGCACCACCGATCCCGTTTCCGGAACACCCTCCGGCATGCTCCAGGTCCTGGTCAACGACAAGATAACGGCCACCGTCAAATTTGCCGCCGAGGCTATTTCTCTGTCCCAGGCCTCTTCCGGCAATATATGCGTCCTCAGTCGCGATGCGTTTTTCTTGATTGACCCGCATCAAGCGAAAATCCTGAACGAATCCCGTTACGAATTGCAAATCGACGGTTTTCTCCTGAGTCCCGACGGAAAAACCGGATATATCACCAACATCAACAGCAATTATATCGATGCCATTCACCTGGAGACCGGCGAACGCCTGGCAAAGTTCAGAGTCGGCAAAAACACCCTGTTGGGAAATATAACCCTTAACAAAATCATTCCTAAATCATATCCTCCGGTCATCGGCATGCGGGATAAACTCAATGTCCGTCCGGACGGCGTTTCCGTCAACAATCGGATGGTTATGGACGAAAAAACGGGGCTCATGTACGTCCTTACCGGAACCCCCCAAGTGGATATCGTCGACACCTCAACCCATACCGTTCAACGTTCCGTTGTATTTAACGGCAATGCTTACGGTATCCGTCGTACGCCCAATTCCAAATATATTGTGGTGGCAACCGAAACTTATTGGCATCTACTGGATCCTAACCAGAACAAGCCGGTACTCAGCATCCTGATTACCGACGAAGAAAACAAAAAGGCCCCGGAAACGGCCTATTTCAGCCCCGATGGCAACCTGTTGGTCATATCCTTCGAAAACACGCTGTACATTGTCGATACCGTCCAGGGGAAATTGGCCGGTAAAGTCAGAACCCGATTTGCCGACGCCCGAATCGCCTGGTTGCCGTAATACGCATCCGAAATCAAAAAAGGAGTATCGCTGAAGCGATACTCCTTTTATATTTGGGATAACCATTACCTTTATGCCGTTTCCCCTTGAAGCGCCCATTCCATAATTTCCGAAATACTTTCGACGGTAATGATCTCGATATCGGAAATATCGACGGGTTTATCTTTCTCGTTTTCTTTCGGGATCAGCACCCGTTTCATCCCAGCCTGCCGGGCTCCATAGATTTTTTCGATGATCCCGCCGACCGCCTTTACTTTTCCCTGAATGGAAATCTCACCGGTAATCGCGATATTTTGATAAATCGGCTGCCCGATCAGGGAGCTGATAATCGCCAACGTAATGGCAGCTCCGGCCGAAGGACCGTCAATCCGACCACCTCCGACGATATTGACATGGACGTCATAATCAGCCAAATCCAGCCCGGTAACCAGACGGACCACCGATGCGGCATTAAACACCGAGTCTTTGGCCATGCTACCGGCAGTCTCGTTAAAACGTAGTCTCCCTTTACCTTTTTCAGCAGCCGGAAAGGAGATGGCTTCGATCTCCAGGACGGAACCGACAAACCCGCTGACTCCCAACCCGAAGACTTTGCCGCATTCCGCTTTGTCAGAAGCCTTAACCTGGACATAGGGAGAGAGACGGCTCGCCTGGAAGATTTCCAACAAGTCCTCCCGGGTAATTTCGATTTTTGAATCGGGTTCACTCCGGGCACTGTTTTTATAGAGAGCCAACCCGTAAGCATCGGACAAAATACCGGCTGCCTTACGCCCCTCAATGGTATACTCGCTGATAAGTTTGGCGTTTTCCGGGCTGATCTCCACATTCAATCGCTGGGCGGCATTTTGGACGATGGTCACGATATCGTCAGGATCCAACGGCTCGAAGAAAACCTCGGCACAGCGGGAACGTATGGCCGGATTGATCTCCGACGGATCCCGAGTGGTGGCCGATACCAGCACAAAGTCGGCCGGGGCCCCTTCGGTGAATAGTTTTTTAATATATTTCGGGACATTGGGATCATTCGGGTCATAATATGCCGAATCAAAGGTTACCCGTTTGTCTTCAAGGACTTTTAAAAGCTTATTGAGGAGCATGGGGTCCATTTCGCCGATTTCGTCGATGAACAGCACACCGCCATGGGCTTCCGTAACCAAACCGGGTTTGGGTTCGGGCACGCCTCCCTCGGCCAAATCCCGCCTTGCACCCTGATAAATCGGGTCATGAACCGATCCCAACAGTGGATTGGTCACTTCCCGGGGGTCCCACCGTAAGGTGGTCCCGTCCACTTCAACGAAAGGAGCATCTTCCCTAAACGGCGTAAACGGCAGCTTTTTGGCTTCTTCCAGCACCAGACGGGCAACGGTGGTTTTCCCCACGCCCGGCGGGCCATATAAAATAACATGTTGCGGAAAAGGGGAAGCCAATTTTGAAAGCAATGCTTTCACCGCCCGATCCTGCCCCACCACTTCTTGAAGTTTCGTCGGCCTCAGTTTTTCCAAAGCCGATTTGGAAAGACTGATCTCCTCCAGTCGTTCCAAATCCGCCAATTTTTTGAGCGTCATCAGATTCTCAGGACCGGCGGATTCCCTCAATACCTGGGATTTGATCTCCTTTAAATACTCTTCATGCCGTTCCTGCATACGTTCGGCGATTTTTTTCTCAATCTTCTCCTCCACCGTTTTCCGGGCAATCAGATCCGCGATCTCTTCCTCGATCTCATTGAGGATTTCCGGAATATCCGCAGGTTTCGGCGGACTTTCGATGGTCGGATCTTCAAAAACGATCCGTTGCAATGCCAAAATCCTCTCTTCCAAAACCGACGAACGCATTAACTTTAAAGCTTCCAACTTACCTGCCTTCAATACCAGTTTGTCGGAGCCGTATAAGTTGGCGAGCAAGGCAAAGATGGCAGCCACCTGCCGCCCCAATTGTTCTTCATCGTCCAAACGGTCCTGTAAAGAAATATTCAATTTGGAAGGGGACGTCAGCCTTTGAAACAATTTTTTCATCAACATTCCTTCCTCATCGACATTTATTTAATTGGCAGCTGTCACGCTGACCACGATTTCCGCATATACCCCTTTATAAAGGTGAAGCCGAACCGTATGTTTGCCCAAGGTTTTAATGGGCTCTTCCAATTCCACTTTGCGTTTGTCAAACTCGCTGCCCAACTGTTTCTCGATGGCTTCCGCCACATCTTTCGCAGTCAGCGAGCCAAATAAACGGCCGCCTTCACCGACTTTCATCGTAAACCCAAATTCTTTGCCATTCAGTTTTTCGGCCAATGCCCGCGCCTCGGCTTCTTCCATCTGTTGACGTTTAGCCTGGCTGGCTTTTTGATCCGAAAGCAATTTCAGGTTACTGGCAGTCGCCTCTATCGCCAAGCCTCTGGGAATCAAGTAGTTATATGCATATCCGTCAGCAACTTCCTTGACTTCCCCTTGTTTACCCAGAGCACGGACATCCTTTTTCAAAATAACTTTCATTCAATCACACCTGCCTCAACTTAATTTATTCGAGTTACACCCTTTTTCCCCTGCGGCGAACGGCAGAACATAATGAAAAAAGAGGCTGGCTGCCTCTTAATCACTGGTGAAAGGAAGTAACGCAATTTGTCTTGCCCGTTTAACCGCTACGGTTAATTGGCGTTGATGAACGGCACAATTTCCCGAAATCCGGCGAGGCAAAATTTTTCCACGTTCAGTTATATATTTACGCAATTTAGCCACATCTTTATAATCAATGCAATCGATTTTATCGACACAGAACGAACAGACTTTCCGTTTACGACGCGGACTGACGTTTTTCCGGCTGTCGTCGTTATTGTTGGTATTCGCATTATTCTTCGCCATGATTGTCACCTCCGTTTACCTAGCTATCCTTTAGAAAGGAAGATCATCCAGATTGATACCTTCCAAGTCATCTCCCGCCTGGCTGTAATCCGTCGCTTTGGAACCAGCACTGTCCTGGGAACGATCCAGGAACTGGACATGGTTGGCTACAACCTCAGCAGTCCGACGTTTTTGGCCATCCTGAGTTTCATAACTCCGAATTTGGAGCCGGCCCTCAACAGCGACCAGACGGCCCTTTTTCAAATAATTGGCGCAATGTTCGGCCTGCTTCTGCCAGACAACTATCCGAATGAAATCAGTTTCCCGTTCCCCCTGTTGATTGGGAACGGGCCGATCAACCGCCAAATCGAAATTGGCTACAGCCACACCATTCGGAGTATAACGAAGTTCAGGATCTCGGGTTAACCTTCCGATTAGAACGATATGGTTCATCCTTTTTCACCTTCGTTCACTCATCTTTTTTAACGACCAAATGACGGATTACGTCATCTTGAATCTTGAAGATGCGGTCCAGTTCCTGGCTCAAGGTATTCGGCGCTTTAAACTCCATCAATACATAGAATCCTTCCAAATAACCCTTGACCTCGTAAGCAAGACGCCGTTTGCCCCAACGGTCGGTTTTGACAACCTCGCCGCCGTTATTGGTTACAACTTCTTCAAACCGGGCAATTGCAGCGTTGAGCGCTTCTTCTTCAAGTTCAGGTTTGAGGACGTACATCGCTTCATAATTCCTCACCCGAATTCACCTCCTCCCTATGGACTAACGGCTCTGGATCTGCTGGTTGAACATGATCACCCAGAAAAACAGAGCAGGGAAGTCACTTTAAAAATTATACCATTTCCCATAATTATTGCAAGTAAATTTTTCTATTCAGCTTCAGGAATCTCCAAATCACCCATGGATTTAACCACGGATTTGACGCCTTTTTCAAATTTGGGCCGAGGCAACATAACGACACGACCGCAGGTAAGACAGCGAATCCGAAAATCCATCCCGACCCGCATCACTTCCCACTCACTGCCGCCGCAGGGATGAACTTTGCGCATCTTGACAATATCTCCCACATAAAATTTCATAGATTCACCTCTCGAAACCGGCATACTCTTTCGTTATTTTTTTCCAAGCAATGCACTGTAAGCGGAAGCGTCCAACAAATCCTTTAATTCGTCAGGATCCGCAGGCTCGATGATAGCGATCCACCCTTTGCCGTACGGATCCTGGTTCACCCACTCCGGACTGTGTTCCAGACTGTCATTGACTTCGATAATTTCACCGCTGAGGGGAGCGGTAATATCCGAAACCGTGGTGATGGTCTCGATGGTTGCCATCGTGCTCTTGGCGGTAAATTGCTCACCCACCGCCGGCAAATCCACAAAAACAACATCCCCCAATTGCTGTTGGGCATAATCCGTAATCCCGATTCTGACTTTCTTCCCTTCTATCTTTACCCACTCATGACTGGCCGAATATTTAAGTTCTTTGGGTACCACAATATAAACCTCCCTTAACTTCGGTGCCGTCTCTACCCTTTCCAAATCGTTACGTATCTTTTCGACAAGGTCCCTCACTTTCCTTCCGGGCCCTCCGAAATCCCCTTCTCCCCTTCCCACGCCACCTAAACACCTCTTCCGTTTTTATTTCATATAATATCGGGAGCATCACCGGGAGGAGGATATTTCAATGGAAAAAGTTTTAGCTGCCATTCTCAATCCATACCTAAAAAAACATAAAAAAACCATGATTCTCATTTGGCGGAAGAAAAAAGCATAATTTCCAACCAAAGCCCTTATCACCCAATTTATCGGGCATTTCCCCAACCATGGCCAAACCATGGTTTTTTATTTACGAAGTTTGGTCATTCTGGAAAGAAATATACAACATAAGTTGCAGGAATTATTTTTGAATTGAAGAATATCCATAAATCAAGCAACGCTAGGCATTTCGACCTAAACGACCACTCGGAGTAACTGATGTCTATTTCAAAAAGAAACCATCCCGATTTTATTGATACGTTCGGTAAAAAGATCATCACCTTGCTGGCCGACATCGGCCGGTTAACCCAATTACTGCTCCGTTCCGGAAATGCCGTTTTACGTAATACGATCTTTTGGAAAAACACCCTGCTTCAAATGGAATCCATCGGTATCCGTTCGTTGCCGATTGTCCTGATTATCTCGGTATTCACCGGAATGGTTTTCTCATTGCAGATTGCCAAAATATTCGCCACTTTCGGGCTCTCGTCCCAACTGGGACAAGGGCTCACCATGGCCTTCGCCAGAGAACTGGGGCCGGTTTTGGTCGGTGTCGTCGTAGCGGGACGCGTCGGTTCGTCCATCGCGGCTGAAATCGGTTCCATGAAAGTTACCGAGCAAATTGATGCTTTGGAAACGCTGTCGACGGATCCCGTGGATTATCTGGTGGCTCCGCGCATCGTTGCCGGCTGTCTCATGTTGCCCATTTTGGTGACTTTCGCCGATTTGATCGGTATCGCCGGCGGTTTCGCCGTTGCGGTGTTTTATGCCCAAATCCCCTTCAGAAACTTTGTTGACGGCATTCTGACCTTCGTCACCTTTTGGGACTTTATGGGCGGCATTATCAAATCTTTCTTTTTCGGTCTGACTATCACCGCCATTGCCACCTATAACGGATTGGTCACCGAAAACGGTGCCGTCGGCGTCGGGAAAGCGACCACCGAATCCGTGGTTCAGTCCACGATTATTATTTTTATTCTGAATTATTTCTTATCCATGTTTCTTTATCAGCTGTAAAAGGTGTACGATGATCACACTTTATAATCTCGGTTTTCAAATAGGCCACCAAACCATCCTGGACCACATCGACCTGGAATTTAAAGCCGGCGAGACTTTTGTCATCATGGGCCCCAGCGGTTGCGGCAAAAGTACGTTACTCCGGCTGATTATGGGACTGATCAAACCTACTTCCGGCTGGATCGAAATTGACGGGACAAATACGCTGACTTTAGACCGGAACGGATGGCAACAGCTTCGCCAGAAAATGGGGATGGTCTTTCAATCCGCCGCATTATTCGATTCCTTGACCGTCTACGACAATATAGCCTTTGGGCTGCGCCGGAGACGGATGGATGAAGCGGTCATCCGAAAAAAAGTCATTCAAGCGTTAACCACGGTCGACTTGGACCCGGCGATTGCCGATAAAATGCCGGCCGATTTAAGCGGCGGCATGAAAAAAAGAACGGCGATTGCCCGGGCCATAGCCATCGAACCCCCGATTTTATTGTACGACGAACCCACCACCGGCCTGGACCCCATCGTCGCCGGAACCATCAATGATTTGATACGCAACCTCCAAAAGAAACTGGGGATCACCTCCATCGTGGTCACCCACGATGTCATCAGCGCCTTAACCGTTGCGGACCGGGTCGGTTTATTGTACGAAGGGAAACTGGCGGAACTCCGGGAGCGATCCGATTTAAAAAATGCATCTCATCCGCTGTTAAAGGAATTTTTACGCGATTACCATACGTTATTGTGAATATGGAGGAAAAGGAATGCACATGGCAAGTACGGAGACCAAAGTGGGCCTGTTTGCAATAATTGCGATTATTGCGATGGTCTCTTTATTTATGTGGTTGAACGGGACGGAACTGTTTAAGAACGGCCCGGAGATGGAAGCGGTCTTTGATCGCATCGAAGGATTGCGGCCGGGAGCTACGGTTAAATACGCCGGCGTCGATATCGGGCGGGTTACCCGCATTTATTTCGATGGCCAATCGGTCGTTGTCGCCTTTCGCATTACCGCCAAAGTCGAACTGCCGGAAGCTATCGAAGCCGGAATAGCCAGCACCGGAGTGGTCGGTGACAAACATCTGGAATTACACCCGGCAACCGGTATAAACCGCGCAGACAACCGGATTCCCGGCAAAAGTCCGGCAAGCATGGAAGAACTTTATGCGTCAGCAGGCGAAATCCTGGAGTCCATCAAAAATCTCACCGCTACCCTCAATACCCTTTTAGGCGATAAAGAATTGGCCGCTTCCCTGAAAGATACGGTCATTCGCGTCAACCGTTTAGCGGTTACCCTGGAAAGAATGGCCGCCCAAAGCGAACCGAAAGTCTATGAACTGTTAACCAATATCAACCTGGTCTCATCCCGGCTGGCCGAAGCGGGGATGACAGCCAACCGACTGCTCACCCAGATCGACAATAACGGGCAAACCGCAGTCGATATTCAAGAAACGCTCACATATATCAAATCGGTATCCGCCAATTTAAACCGGTTTTCCAAATTTTTAGCCGATAATGATTCCAAGATTGAGTTGTTGATGGACGACGCCCACCGGACCATGGAATCCATCAATCAGGCGGCCCAGACCATCGATCAAGCGGTTAAAGACTTCGTCAATAACAACGACCTTTCTCAATTGCAACAAACATTGAATCAAGCCGGAGTCGCAGCCCAGAAAGTGGATGAATACGTCAAAAAACTGGAAAATATCAACATCACCCAGAGCATTGGCGCAAGTTACCAAACCGAGAAAAAGATCGGCGTCGACTATTCGCTTCAAGTGAGATTCAATGAGAAAAATTCGTTGCTTTTCACTTATGAAGACATCGGCGATGAAAACTTAGGCTCATTTCAAATGGCAACCGTCCTTCCCAATAGCGCCTATCAAGGGCGGGCCGGCCTGTTCCGTAATAAATTCGGCCTGGGTCTCGATTACCGACGGCCCGACTCCAAATGGACATTGGGTTTTGACGCCTGGAACGTGGATTCTCTCAATTTAGGCCTGTCGACCCGCTGGCAACCCAGCGACCGCTGGTCCATCCTGTTATCGACCGAAACTAATCTGGATACCCATAAGGAATCATGGAATATCGAATGGTGGTATCATTTTTAAAGAAAAGCATAAATATAAAGGTAAATTGAAAAAAATATTTCATCCAAAAAGATATAAGGCTCCTTTCGGGAGCCTTCAATTTTTGGCAGAATATTTATTTTATTTTATATAAACCACTAAGCTTCTTCGATGACCTCACCGGAGAAAACTTTAATCTCCTTTCCCGTCTCATCCCTGACCCAAAGGCTTCCGTCATCATCCAAAGCCAGCGCTTCTCCGCTCAATGACGGTCCCCCTCCGGAGCGAATGGTTACCCGTTTGCCCAAGGTTGCCGAATGCATCCTGGCATAAGCGATCACATCCTGAAGATTCCCTTCATGCATCCGATGGTATGCCCGCTCGAATTCCTCCAAATACCGTTGTAAGATCATTTTCCGGTCCAGGCACTCCCCGCGGATTATCCGGAGCGACGTAGCCCGTTCCGCCAGCTCTTCGGGAAAATCTTCTGCCGAATGATTGACATTCAAACCGACTCCGACAATTAAAAAATGAATCCTATCCATCTCCCCGTGGAGTTCCGCCAAAATCCCGGCCAATTTCCGTCCCTCGTACAACAGATCATTGGGCCACTTCACCTGTACCTGAATCCCGGTGCTTTCAGCGATGGCCCGGGCCATGGAGACAGCCGTCAGGACCGTAATTCCAGCAATGGCCGACGGCGCGATTTGCGGACGCAAAATCAGGCTGGTCCATAATCCTTTACCTTTTGCCGAAGCCCAGGTCCGACCCAGTCGTCCCCTGCCGGCGGTCTGTTCCTCGGCAATGACCAATGTTCCGTCCGGAGCTCCGTCTTTGGCCAAAGTCTTCGCCCAAATATTGGTGGAATCCACCGTATCGCGGTAATGAATCGTCTGTCCTATCTGTTGGGTCTTCAGGCCTTCCTGAATCTCGAACGGATGCAACACCTGGGTCGGCATTAACAGACAATAGCCTTTCCGCGGCGAAGATTCGATCCGGTACCCCAAGGCCCGCAGGTGGTTGATCTGTTTCCAAATGGCCGCCCGCGTTAACCCCGACATCTTCGCCAAAGACTCCCCGGATACGTAATTCCCTTGATTCGTCTTTAATACATCCAACACCGACTTCATCCGTTTTCCTCCACTGTTAAATATACCGGGAGCCAAATACCTCTGACCCCGAGCATTTACTGTGCACTGTGAACTGTGTGCCCTTCCGTATCATTTATCTTTGACAATCTCAAACTCCGAAGCAGCGACGATGCCGCCCAGCGGCGGATGGGGTTTTCGGACCCGGACCGTAACCCGGTCTATCTCAAAGCGTTCCAAAACACGTTCGGCAATGGCGGTGCCCAAAGCTTCAATCAGATTAAAACTGCCCTTTTCCGCCAGCTCTTTAACGACTTCATACAGTTGAACATAATTGACGGTCAGATCCAGACGATCGGTTTGGCCCGCGCGGATAAAATCCCCTTCCGCTTCCACATCGATCTCCACATGCTGCCCCAATTCCTTTTCTGCCGCAAATGCCCCGTGATATCCGTAAAACACCATATTTTTCAAGGTTATTTTGGTTGAAGTCACCTTAAACCCTCCTTCCCAGCCAACGCCTGTTTCAATCATAGCTTATTTATTTCTCTGAAGCAATCCGCAGAAAAAGAAGTATAATAAGAATGCACCCTTTAAAACGTTGACAAACCTATCCTTCAAAAGTAAAATGAGGATAATTATTAATAGATTAAATGGGGGTTTCTATCCATTGTCTTCCGAAACGTTATCCCAGACACTGGCCGAAATCGAAGAACTTAAAAAGAAACATCAGGCCATTATCTTAGCCCATAACTATCAAAATGATGAAATCCAGGATTTGGCCGATTTTGTCGGAGATTCATTGGCTTTAAGCCAAAAGGCCGCTCAAACCGATGCCAAAGTCATCGTCTTCTGTGGCGTACACTTTATGGCGGAAAGCGCCGCTATTTTAGCACCGGATAAAACAGTATTGTTGCCTGCTCCCGACGCCGGATGCCCCATGGCGGACATGGCCGAACCGGAAGAAGTCTTAGAATGGCGGAAACGCTATCCCAATGCCGCCGTAGTTGCTTATGTCAACTCATCCGCTGCGGTAAAAAGCGTCAGCGATTATTGCTGTACTTCTGCCAACGCCGTTAAACTGGTTCGGAATATCCCCGAATCCGAAATAATTTTTCTGCCCGACCAAAACCTGGGACGTTTTGTCGCTCAACAGGTCCCTGAAAAAACCATCCATCTCTGGCCGGGATATTGTATAACCCATCACCGGATCACGCCGGAAGAAGTGATAAAAATCAAAAATCTCTACCCTCAAGCGGAAGTCCTGGTCCATCCGGAATGCCGTCATGAAGTGACCGCATTGGCCGATTTTGTCGGGAGTACGTCCCAAATCATTCAATATGTCCGCCAATCCCAGTCCTCCGAATTTATCATCGGGACGGAAATGGGCATTATTCATAGCCTCACGAAGGAAAATCCCTCAAAACGGTTTTATTTGATGAGCCCCGGATTGATCTGCCCGAATATGAAACAAACCACCGTAGCGAAAGTATTGGATTCACTGCGGCACCTGAAACCGGTGATCACTGTTGAACCTCAAATTCGAGAAAAGGCCGTAGCCGCTCTCAACCGAATGTTAAAATACGTATAAACTGGAGGTCCCATGCTGACATCCTATCCTTCACAGTTACCTCCGCTTTATGATACTGCGCCATATATCGTCGTCGGCAGCGGCATTGCCGGCTTAGCGATGGCCTTGGAATTAAGCAAACATCAGCGGGTCATCCTGATCACCAAATCATCCGTGAACGAAAGCAACACCACTTATGCGCAAGGCGGAATCGCATCGGCATTAGATCTTCACGACTCACCGGAACTCCATTATCAGGATACCATGATGGCCGGAGCCGGCCTTTGCGATCCTGAAGCGGTTTTAGCATTGGTCTATGACGGTCCGGAACGCGTCCGTCACCTCATCGACATTGGGGTTCCTTTCGATCGAGATAGCGAGAATAATCTCTCATTGACCCGTGAAGCCGCCCACAGTCGGCGGAGAATCCTCCACGCCAACGGCGACGCTACCGGCCGGGCCATCACCCAAACCTTAATCCGCTTGGTGGTAAATTCGCCCCAAATTACGGTTTACGAGAACCACTTTGGATTGGGTTTAGCCACCGTCAACGGACGCTGCTGCGGCTTGGTAGCCCTTTTCCAAAATGAACCCCGACTGTTTTTAAGCAGTGTCGTCGCTCTGTGCACCGGCGGTTTAGGGCAGATATACGGCAGCACCACCAATCCACCCATCGCCACCGGAGACGGAATGGCTTTGGCCTATTTGGCCGGTGCCCGTCTGAAAGACTTGGAATTCGTCCAATTTCACCCTACGGCCTTGGCATTGCCTCCGGCCCCGCCATTTCTCATCTCCGAAACAGTTCGCGGCGAAGGTGCCATCCTCTTAAACGGAAAGGGCCATCGGTTTATGCCGGAATACCATCCCCTGGCCGAGCTGGCTCCCCGCGACATTGTGGCCCGGGGCATTTTTGCGGAAATCCAAAAAGGAAATCAACCGGTTTATCTCGATTTATCCAAAATTCCGCCGGCTACCGTCCGCAGCCGTTTCCCCAATATTTATGAGACCTGCCTTCGGTATAGATTGGATATCTCGGCCAATCCCATTCCGGTGGCTCCAGCTGCCCATTATGTGATGGGTGGAGTTGAAACGGACTTATTCGGACGGACCGCCGTCCCCGGTTTGTTTGCCGCCGGAGAGACGGCCTGTACCGGTGTTCATGGCGCCAACCGGCTGGCCAGCAACTCCCTTTTGGAAGGCCTGGTTTTCGGCGGAAGGGCCGCCGACTATCTCAAAGAACAGCCGATTACCATACCGGAAATTTCGGAAGAGATCCAAATCCATTATCCGCCACGTTACACCGAATATGCCGATATGGCGAAAGACTACCGTCGTCTTCGGGAACTGACCGACAATTTCCTGGGTATTGTCCGAAATGCTACCGGCCTCAGCCGTGCCAAAGAACAACTGGAGAGCATCTCGGCGGCAGTCGGCCCATTCGCTTGGGATCCCGCCTATTTTGAATTGCAAAATATGTTTTTACTGGCATCACTCATGTTCGACGCCGCACTGACCCGCACGGAAAGCCGGGGCGGGCACTACCGGGACGACTATCCTCAGCCCCATTCGCATTGGCGTAAACATATCGTATTTCATCAATCCACCAAGGAGGTTATCGGATGAACGCGCTTCTGTTAAAAGAAATCATCCGCAATGCTATCAATGAAGATTCCGGTTACGGTGACATCACTTCGGAAGCCATTTTCGACAAAGATTTCGAAATATCCGGAATGTTTATCGCCAAAGCCGACGGTGTCATTGCCGGGCTTCCTGTGGTTTCCGCCGTTTTCGAAGAAATCGACCCCCGGATCGTTTGTTCGCCGCTGATCACTGACGGGACTTCGGTGACCCGCGGAACGAAGATCGCCACCGTGAAAGGGCCCGTCAAACCAATTCTGGCCGGTGAACGTATCGCTCTTAACTTTTTACAACGCCTGTCGGGCATAGCCACCTACACAGCATCATTGGTGAAACTGATTCAAGACTATCCCGCCAAGGTGGTCGATACCCGCAAAACCACTCCCGGCCTGCGGATGCTGGAGAAATACGCAGTCCGGCAAGGCGGCGGCCACAATCACCGATTTAACCTGAGCGATGCGGTATTGATCAAGGATAACCACATTGCAGCCTGCGGTTCCATCACCAAAGCCATCGAACGTTGCCGGGCGTATATCCCCCATACCATGCGCATTGAAGTGGAAGTGGAAAATGAGGCCCAAGTCCGTGAAGCCTTGGCCGCCAAAGCAGATATCATCATGTTGGACAATATGTCGCCCGCTGAAATGAAACGGATGGTTGAGCTGATCAACGGACAAGCCATCGTCGAAGCCTCCGGAAACGTTAACGAGACAAACATCGTGGAGATCGCCGCCACCGGCGTGGACATCATTTCCGTAGGTTCTCTCACCCACTCCGTCCGGGCATTGGATATCAGCCTGAAATTTGATGCATAAACATAGTGTTCTCATAGAATCCTGCATCAGGACATAAAAAAAGCAACCGTTCGGTTGCTTTTTTAGTCTGTCATATCAGGAGAGAACTTCCTCTTCTCTTTTGGGTTTTTCACCGATTAACGCAATGAACTCTTCGCTTTCGATGGTCTCTTTCTCCAACAATACCTTGGCGATTTGATCCAACTGATCCCGATGTTCGTTGATGATATCTTTGGCCCGTTGGAACGATTCATCCATAATTCGCCGGATTTCATGGTCGATGGAGGCGGCAATCTCTTCGCTGTAATTCTTATCCCGGGAAATATCCCGTCCCAAGAATACCTGTTCCTCATGGCCGTGGCCAAAGGTCATATACCCCAAATTATCGCTCATGCCATATTCGGTGATCATTTTCCGGACCAAGCGGGTTGCCCGTTCCAGGTCGTTCCGGGCACCGGTACTGATCTCTCCCAAAGCGATCACCTCGGCGGCACGTCCGCCCAGATACATCACGACATTTTCCAGAAGTTCGGTCCGTGTCTGATAATGTTTATCTTCAAGCGGCAGAGCCAGCGTATACCCTCCGGCCATCCCCCTGGGGATGATGGAAATCTTATGAATCGGGTCAATGGTCGGCAGGTAATGCCCGATCAAAGCATGGCCGGCTTCATGATATGCAGTGAGCTCCCGCTCTTTTTGGCTCATAATTCTGCTCTTCTTCTCGGGGCCGGCAATAACCCGCTCAATGGCTTCTTCGCAATCGGACATCTCGATCTTCTTCTTATTGCGGCGGGCGGCCAGCAATGCAGCTTCATTTAAAACATTGGCCAAATCCGCTCCGGTGAACATCGGAGTCCTCCGGGCCAACACCTGAAGATCCACATCCGGCGCAAGGGGTTTGCCTTTGGCGTGGACTTTCAGGATCTCTTCCCGCCCCTTGATATCCGGGATATCCAACGTTACCTGCCGGTCAAAACGGCCCGGCCGCAACAATGCCGGATCCAACACATCGGGACGGTTGGTCGCTGCCAGAATGATAATCCCGGTATTGGGTTCAAACCCGTCCATCTCCACCAGGAGCTGGTTTAAGGTCTGTTCCCGTTCGTCATGGCCGCCGCCGAGTCCTGCGCCCCGTTGCCGTCCGACAGCATCGATCTCATCCACAAAAACGATACACGGCGCATTCTTCTTGGCTTGTTCAAACAAATCGCGCACCCGCGACGCACCGACACCCACAAACATCTCCACAAAGTCCGAGCCGCTGATACTGAAGAAAGGTACCCCGGCTTCCCCGGCAACCGCCTTAGCCAGCAACGTTTTACCGGTACCCGGAGAACCGACCAACAAAACCCCTTTGGGGATCTTGGCTCCCAGTTCCGTAAAACGCCGCGGATGACGCAAGAATTCAACGATCTCCACCAGCTCTTCTTTGGCTTCGTCTTCCCCCTGAACATCATCGAAGGTTACTTTGGTTTTCTCTTCAGAATGCAGCCTAGCCCGGCTTTTTCCGAAAGACATTGCCTTATTGCTGGAATTTTGCATTTGATTCAGGATAAAAAACCAGAAAATCAGAAATAAAACAAAAAAGCCCAAATTCGGCAGAATAATGGCCCACCAACCGTTACCGGCATTGGAGAACGAAACTTTGACCCCATGTTCCCGTAACAAATCATAGTATAAATCGGGATGATTGGCCGGCCCTTCCGTTCGATACCGTTTATCTCCTTCTTGGCGTCCCTGGATAGTTCCGTCATTATTGTTAATCACCGCATCGATGATTTTGCCGGATTCAACCCGCTTGACGAATTCATCATAATTAATCTGTTCGACAGCATCTTTATTCAAGAAATTCGCAACTAAAACCAAGGTGATTACGGCGATAAGAAAATAGAGTACAATCTCACGTGCTACTTTGAACAATTAGAAACCTCCCTCCGGCAAATAACCATGTTAAATATTATACCATAGTCAAAAAACGAATACAATCAATCTCCCGGGGGCATCCCCGCTTTAACGGCAGATATTCGCCATATTCTCCGGGTTTTCCCCGTAACTTTGACGTCATCGGCCATCCGATAGCCGATCACCCAGATGATGCGGCCGTCGGCAGTGATCAACAAAGGTATCTTCCTCCGCAATCTTCGAGGAATTTTCCCATTGATGAAAAAATCGTGCAATTTTTGAGAACCTTCCATCCCAAGGGGGCGAAACACATCCCCGGGTTGCCAAAACCGAACCTGCAACGGTAAACTGAGCTCATCTCGGTCGACATAGATCTCATGGGCTGACACCGCGGACCATTTTTCCGGAGCCACGGCATCTTCGATTACCAGATCCGTTGCAACCGAGGCGAGCCTGGTGATTCCCGGTGCATTCACCGCCACCGGTTCCATACCCCTGTCTTCCTCCGGTTCCGGCCGCTGGAAATAAAGAACCCCATGTTCCAAATATACCAGAGTCTTGCGATAAATATGAGTTTTTTTGAATCCGTAGTTTTCCGCTATGATTCTGCTCCGCAACTTTTGCAAAGCCCGGAGCTCCATCCGGTATTCTACGCCAAGTTCAGTCAGAGTATCCCGCAACAGATGATATTGGAGATAAGGATCAAGTTTTAAAAAAAGGTCAAGCTTCAATCCTATCCGCCCGGATTCCCCAATCCTCACTTCCGAACATAATTGCTTTAAAAGCCCCTTCATAAACCGGTTATGTTCCCGGGCCAAATCTCCCAGCCGGTTCAAAGCCTCTTTAAACTGAGGGTTATAATCCCGTTCAATCTGAGGAATCAACTGAAGACGCAAACGGTTCCGTTGATAGGATGCCTTCTGATTGGAAGAATCCTCAACCCACCGCAATCCGTTGACAGCAATATATTCCCGGATTTCAGCCCGGGTTACTCCAAGTAAAGGCCGTACATAGACCCCGTCGCGTTCCACGGGAATTCCGGCCAATCCGTCCAGGCCCGTCCCCCGGATCAGCCGGTATAAAATGGTTTCCGCCTGATCATCCCGATGATGGGCCAAGGCCACTTTAGATGCTGAAAACTCCCGCCGTACCTCCTCAAAAACCCGGTACCGTTCATTCCTGGCCAATAACTGTAACGATTGGGGCTTACTCCGCAACCGCCCCGGAATGTCGATGACAACCTGTTTGGTCAATATGCCAAACCGTCGGCCGTATTCCTCCAAAAGGTCGATCTCTGCTTGATTTTCCTCAGGCCGCAACGAGTGGTTTACATAAAGGGCCACCAATTTCAGGCGATATTCGGTTAAACAGTGCAGGATATGGAGGAGACATACCGAATCCATACCGCCCGAAAATCCGACAACCACGACCTCGTCAGGTTCAAACAATCCATATTGGGCTATCGTCTTTTTGACTTTGGTAATCACCGGTAACTCCTGTTCAATGGTTTATGTTGATAACGTCCGTTCAAATCCTTAAGTTCCCTTCCATTCGGAACGTTTATCAAATTGTCACATATCGGGTTTTTTCATTATTTCGCTTCATTAGCCTTTTTACCCTCTTTGACAAAAAGAATCAGAAAAAGAAAAGCATTACCATGGTTATGGTAATGCGCCATCCAAGCACCCTCAACCTTTTCATCCTGCGTAAACCTTATTTTCAACCAATTGCAAAACAATGACCGTCATGTCATCCTTGGGAAGACCGTCTTGATTGATTTTAGCCAAATTCAGCAAATATTCGCCCAATGCTTCCGGCCCAACCACTTCCACTTTGCTCAATGCCCGTTTGATCCATTCATCATTGCCCGATGCATCCAGCTTGCTCTCAACCACGCCGTCGGTGACCATCACCACCAAATCACCGGGCATCAGATTGATGGCTGTTTTTTCAATATCCACCGTATTTAAAATTCCGGCCGGCAACGAAGTGGATTTGATGGTCCAAACTTCACGTCCGCGTTTCACATAAGTTGCCGCAGCGCCAATCTTTAAAAATTCCGCCGCCCCGCTATACAGATCGATCCAAGCCAAATCCACGGTGGCGAAAGACTCTTCCGGAGAACGCAGCGACATCATGGAGTTCACCATCTTAACGGCGAAATTGCGGTCAATTCCCGTATCCAACAGCTGTTCCAAAATGGTCACTGTCGAATTGCTTTCTGACGCTGCCCGGCTTCCATGTCCCATCCCATCGCTTAAAATCGCCACAAAATAACCGTCTTTCAGTTCGTGCAAAGCATGACTGTCTCCGGAAAATTCATTTCCGGCTTTCGGGAGTTTACAGACGGTCGTCTTCACCTCATAGGTGCGTTTGGGAATGAGACAGTAGGCACAATCATCTTTTCCAAGAGAACATTTTTTCTCCCACACAATGAAATCCAACCCCAACAGGGTACTGATAAACGGTACCGTCACATGCTGACATTCATGCCTCTGATTACATTTACGCCGCTTCACATAGATTTCCAATCCATCCTCCCCGAAAGAACTGACACCGATTTCTTTGACATAAATGCCGGCACGGTTAAGGCCGCTTTTAATCTTCGTTTCCAATTCCGACTTAAACAGGCTGTCCCGGACAATTTGTTCACCCAATTTTTGGACCAGGCCGGACATGCCCTCCATTTGACCGATCATCAATTGCGTATATTCTTCCAATTTACGCCGTAAATAATTGTCACCGTGGCAGGTTTCCAACAATTGATTGATGGTATTCACCAGTTTAAACTGTTGGAAACAGTCTTTGCTCAACCGCCCCTTCACATGGTTTGCGTATATCTCCCCCTGCAGTTCAGCATGGGCGATCAAATCGAACAATTCCCGATAAGTCTGGTAGAAATTCTCCCCCCAACACTTTTCATATCCGGTACAATGTTGACAGATTTGATTGCATACCTGATCCAATAACGAATAGAGATCAGTCCGGACCGGAGGAATATTTTTCTCCCGTTCGATCAGGGACTTGGCTATTTCGGAAAATGCCGCCGAAAGCTGGTTAAGACGGCTTGTGATCATCTCCTCCAATTGAATTTTCTTTTGCTCCGTTTCCTCTTTGGACATAACTCCCGGAAAGCATCCGGACAGATGGGACAGATGATGGCGTGGTATCAACACAAAACCGGCCAACCCCATACCCACCGACCAGGCATGTCCGGCGATTTCCGCTTTGCCGCCCAGTTGAACCGCTAACGCATAAAGACCGAGACTTCCCCCGACGATTGTCCCCCAACGTCCAAGTCCCCGTAAAATACCCCCCAACATTCCGGGGATGGCATAGACGGCAATTAACGTCAAAAAACCGCCGACTGTAAGACTGAGTATCCAACCGATTAGGATTCCCACCATCGCTCCTGCTCCTCCTCCACCTAAATAAGCAACCATTGCCAAAAAGGTCACCGAAAGCATCTCTGCAACATTCACCGAATAGACGACCAAATCCTGAGCCCCGCAAATTCCCATCATCATCATGGCCAACAGGGAGCCGGCCGCCCATGATGAACTTGTCAAGGGATAGGCTATATATTTAAATGCCATTTGAAATACTTGAGCCAGAAAAGCCGCCAAAACACATTCGGTAACGACCACAGTCCAGCTGCTCTCTTCAGGAGAAACGAACAAAACCGTCAGGCGCAACACTAGCCATAAACCAGGCAAAAACCAGCGATTTCGCTGCAGCCATTCAGGTTTAACCCAATGGCGGACCAATTTATAAAAAAGTACCGCCCCGGCTAACAACATAGCATGCATAGGCTTTCCATAACTGCCTGTCCCCAATAAAAAGCCGGTCAGTACCGCTATTTCCTGGAACACCGTTATTTTCCGGGGATACAACGCGAAGGCGATTCCTGCAGGATAAAGTCCATACTTTCCGAGAAAACGGCTTAATAACACGGCGATCAGAAAATTTGCCAAACCACGCCTTATTTCCCTAATAACGTCCGATCGCCCGAAGCGTTGAACCGACTCAACCCCATTTGCCAGCAATTCCGTGAAAACCGGACCTTTCACCAACACCAAGCGTCTTTGCAAACCGGTTCACCCCGCCAGCCCCAATATCCTTCCAACATTTACCTCATTCAGTATATCATTGGGCCAATGAACTGCTTTGTCGATTCTTTAATTTTTTTTCTGAGATTTTTCTGATATATCCACTAAAAAAAGCTACCCGGCGTTACCGGGCAACGGCTTTAACATCACCATGACCAACAGAAAGAAACTTAAAAAACCATAGATTGGATAACCGTAAGCCACCAGATTGACAAAACCGATTTCACCGATGGCAATACCGATACCGGTAAGTAAAACCACATTCTGCTGAAAAGGCCAATGGACTAGCGTTTCCAAACGCTTAGCGAGGCCAAACAGGTTGGCGATAAGCGTGGTAAGCATTTCCCCCCAAAGAACCAGAACATAACCGAAAAATGCCGGTTTTCCCAAGAATTTTGCTAAAACAACCATAGGAAGCTCGGCTTGGCGGATTAACCGGAAATGGGCCAACAACCCCAGAAAAATCCACAGAGAAATGACTCCCAAACCGACAGAACCCATCCAGCCGCCAACAGCCAGAGCCGCTTGCCTGGCATAACGCCGTGACAACGAAATGAGTACCGGCAGGGCCAAAACCAAATTGTACGCAGAAAATTGGAGCGCAGCCAGGATCCAGTACCCGTTCTGTCCCGAAATTTCCGGAAATGCGCCGCCGTTGTCGAAGGTGAACAGTACAATTCCGACAGTCCCCAGAAACATTAACGGAATAACCACTGCATTGATGCCCATCAAGCCCGGTAAATCGCGAAAGAGCACTAATAAAGCGACAGTCGCCGTAAGAGCCACTCCCGGCCAATACCCCCATTGCAATTCATCAAATAATGCACCGCACCCGGCAAACATCACTCCCACCAGCATCAGCATGATCAGGAATAATACAAAATCCACAACGGCTATCCACCCCGGCTTCAGGATATACCGGAGGAATTCCTGATATGAATCGGTCTGCAATCTGGAGCCAATGCGAAATACTTTATGGATGAATAGTCCCATTACGGCGACAGCCAACAGAATGCCAAATCCGCCGGAGATTCCGAACTTCCCGAAAAACTCCATGATTTCCCGTCCGGAAGCAAACCCGGCACCGATAACCGTCCCGATGATCGTCGCTGCGATACCAAACACCGCCTCCACCGTCTCCAGCTTCAACTTTACCAAAACCGCCACCACCGTCGGCGGACCGGTTGCCGAATCACCACATCGACCCCTTCCACCCATTGATCATCATAACTGTAGCCGATGGAGCCCACCGCTTGGCCGGCAGCCAACGGCGCATTTAAAGGTTGTTCCGCCAGGCGAAGCTGCGGTCGGATGGATTCCGCCGCATCTTTTCGGACCACAGCCACCAAATTGGAACGCGGATAGACAGAGACCGTTTTGCGGTCACCGCCGCGAACCGCCACCCGGGCAACAGGTTGATCCGTTCGGACAATAGTCCGGATGACAAAGGCTTCAAAGCCGTATTCAAGCAACCGGGCGCAGTCGTCCCAGCGATTTCGGGAATTTAAGACCACGGCGATTAACCGTTTGCCGTCCCGTACCGCCGAACCTACCAGACAATGGCCGGCTTCATTGGTGGTCCCGGTCTTCACTCCGTCCGCCCCTTCAAAATACCACAACAAACGATTGGTATTGCGAATCTCCACCTGTTTTTTGCGGTCAAACCATTCCAATGTCCCGACTTTGGTACGGACTAATCGGGCAAAATAAGGATTTTCCATGCCATAACGGGCGATCAACGCCAAGTCCAGCGCGGTCGTATAATGCGACGGTGCCCGGAGACCATGAGGATTTTGAAAATTGGTATGCAATGCACCGATCTCTTTGGCTTTTAAATTCATCAACCGGACAAAGTCTTTCACCGATCCGGAGACTCCTTCGGCCACAGCCACACTGCCGTCATTTCCCGAACGGAGCATCATCCCCTCCAACAGTTCTTTGAGGGTCAACCGTTCCCCGGCTTTGAGCCAAATAGTTGAACCGCCGGTTGCCGCAGCTTTCCGGCTGACTTTAATCACTTGATTTAACCGCCCTTTTTCCAAAGCGACGATGGCCGTCATCATCTTTGTCGTACTGGCCGGTGCTCTCCGGACTTCGGCATTTTTCCCGTAAAGGACCGCTCCGCTTTGTGCTTCAATGAGTACGGCGGCACTGGCCCCGATCTTCGGCCCCAACGTATCATAGCCAGGCAAAAAGACCAAAGGTGGAAATTGCGTCCGGATCTGATACCTCGACGTTGAGGTCAGTTGCAACTGTCGATTCACTGCCATCAATATCACCAGACCGAACAAAATCACGGCCAGCCATTTGATTTTCCGGTTGAGTAGTACAATAACGGTCATCCGCTTTTCCCTCCATTAATGGATATGAGTTCCCCAAGGCATTCATGCACATACCGGAAAAACCCAAAAAAACCGCCCGTAAAAACAGGCGATTTCCAATTCAACGATTTTCAATTGCAACCCTTAAAATTTCAACCGTACGACGTCCGGATGATAACTGAAAGTTTGGGTCAAGTCCACATGTCCGGCTAAGGATTCCACTTCTTCCCCTTCCACCGTGATCTTCACGCGATAAACATCCGGCAGTTTGGTCAGGGTATTCACAATGGAAAGCACAGCCAGTAATTCACCTTCCGAACCGACGTTCATCTCTGCCGCTTTTCGGTTCAGATCGACGACGGCCAAACCGTTCTCCACGTGGACGCCGAGAACTTTCGCGCCTTTGGGAAAGACCGAAACCAATGCCGGATCCGAGGCCGACGGCCCTTCCAAAACGGCAGCCACGGCTGCCTGATAAATATCGGGTTTGGCCTTCAATTCCCGGACCTGTGGCTGCAGATGCAACTGGGTTGCAGACGACCGAATATAAAACAGCGCCACTTTCTCCCGGCCCAGTTTCTCCTCTAACGCCTCATTGGCATCCTGCATCTGGCGTATTTCGCTACGCAATGCATCGACTTCCAAATGCCCGGCCCAATAGCCGACTACAGCGGCCAACAGGATACATCCCACCACGACAGGGATCAGATAACGTCGCATCTTCCACCCCTTTCTCTCAAGTCTACTCCAGTAAGCTTAAGCTAAGATTATTATATATCATTCATTAAAATTGATACGAAACGCCGACACGATACCGCAATTCCTGATCATCCAAGTCGTTGATGTTTAACACCCATTGAAGCCGTTCACTCGCCTGATAAGTGAAATCGTAGTCATGGAAGAACTCCCCTTCGATGAGGAGAACCGGCCGCAAAGCAATGCCGAATTTGTTAAACTGCCAACTGAAATCTCCCCGGACAAACAATAGGGCCTCATTTTTGGGGTTATAATCATAAATCGGCGCACCGGAACCGGCATAACCCATAACCCCGGCATTGAGAAACTGGTTTTTATACATTTCGATTTTGATATAAGCTTCATAATCACCGGCCTTTTCAGCCTCGTAATTATAGTTATAGAATCCGCTCAATTCCAGATTGGTCCCGAAAGGGATCTCAAAATCGAACCCGCCGTAAGCCACAGCGGAGCCATCCCCATCGTCATAACGCACCCCAAGTTTTACCCCAAATTTATCGGACCAATCATAATCGACTCCGGCACGGAAAATATGGTCTTCATAATCGCCAACCAGGCTCATCCGGTCAGACAGCCGATAACTCCCTTCCAGCAGGCTTTCATTCCCCACTAAAGCGGTGATCGATCCTTTATAATCCTTCTCCGCCCCCCAGGCAACCGTCGATAAGATCAACATCATTGTCAATGTAAACACACCAACAGCAATACGTTTCATCTTTTATCTCCTTCCATTGCATAACCTTATAAATGGTTTAACGTTATTATGCCGATTGAGTTTCGGCAAACGCTTTCGATAAGAGCTTTGTATTAAGTTCGTTATAAAGATAAAATCTCCTGTTATTTGACGGAAGTAATTCATGTCTGTATTGACAAAACCTGGGGACAATAAAGAAAGAGTGCACAGCGCTCAGCACCAAGCATCAATTGCTCTAATGAAACGGGCTTTCTTTCAAATACAACAACCCTTCATCCATATCGACGCTGACGGTTACGCCTTGAGGCAAGGTCCATTGGTCTTTCAGATGACCGATGGGAAAGCCGTAAGCCACCGGACAATCCAGCGTTTCCAACCGTTCTCTGAAGACACCGACCAGATCCGCTTCGGTTTCGCCGGAGACAGGAATACTTTTCCCAATTAAAATACCTTGGATCCCATCCATAACCCCACAATAGATCAGTTGCGTCAATAAACGGTCCACCCGGTAAGCCGCTTCGTTAACTTCTTCCAGGAAAAGCACGCATCCGCTAAAATCCGGCAAGTACCCTGTACCCGCCATCGAAGCAATGGTGGTTAAATTCCCTCCAAGCAAAGGCCCTTCTGCTTTTCCTCCCCGGATAACGATGAAACGGTTCCGTTCTCCGTCCGGCCATGGCAGCGGCCCGCCGCCCTGCATGCCGGAAAGCATCTCCAAAGCGAAACGGCGGGAAAAAACACTGGAAAACGACGTCAGAACCGGGCCATGGAAGGTAACCAACTTGATTCGGGACCAAAAAGCAAGTTCCAACGCAGTGATATCGCTAAATCCCATCAATATCTTGGGCACTTTCTCAAAATAACCGTAATTCAACCGGGAGAGCAACCGAAGACAGCCGTACCCTCCCCGCAGGCACCAAAGCGCAGCGATGGAATCATCCTGCCACATGGATTCCAAGTCCAACTGCCGCATCCGGTCGTCTCCGGCAAGAAATCCCCGTCCGGGTACTGCCGTTTTCCCAAAAACCACTTGATAACCCAATGATTTTAAATATTCCACATGAGCCGTAAATTCCCGGCTGTCCTTCACCGGACTGGCCGGTGCAATGACGCCGATTCGCGAACCGGTTGACAACGGATGGCATTTTAATTTAACCATTTTCCCCCTCCTTCGGATATAAGCTGCTTCGACCCGTCTTCCCCCCTTAGTGAATGGTCTTCATAAAACCTGTTCATAATAGAACTGATGCGGAGGTAAATTCATGAAAAAAACCAATATATTTCGAAGATTGTTTCAATTGACATCAAAAAAGCCGAAATTTTCCCTGAACGCCGACAGCTTCGACCCATCCCAAAACCCGCCGGTGGACTCTGAAAACGAAACCGGTGAATATTTAACCGCCAATCTGGCCCATAACCGGAAAATCCTTGAGTCCATCTTCGGTTTACCCGTCAATAAAGATGTCGTGATACGCGACTTCACCATCGCCAGCCTGAAAAAGAAAGCTTTGCTAATATATATAGATGGATTAAGCGACCGCAATACCCAAAACTTTGCGGTATTGCAACCCTTAATGCTGCTCAGCCGGGGCCGGCTGGAAACGGATGAACCGATTGATATAGCTTATGAACGGCTGGTACCTGGACAACAAGTGGAAAAAAGCAAAAAGCTGGAAGATGTGATCAACGGTATCCTGGATGGTTCTACCGCTTTATTGATCGACGGTTCGGACGAAGCAATCATTATCGACACCAAAGGCTGGGAACACCGGGGAGTCGACCGTCCCACCAACGAGCCGGTGGTCCGAGGGCCCCAAGAAGGATTCAATGAAACTTTTCGGGCCAATACGGCCAGTATCCGCCGTTACATTAAAGACCCGAAACTGATCACGGAGATCATGCGGATTGGCAAACGCAGCAGAACCTTACTGGCCCTTTTATACATCAAAGATATTGCCAATCCAAGACTGGTGAAAGAAGTCAAACGCCGGATTGAAAGCATCTCCCAGACCACGGATTATATCGTTGAAACCGGATCCTTGGAAGAGTTTATCGAAGATCATCCCCGGTCTTTGGTGCCTCAGATGCTCTCCACTGAACGGCCGGACCGGGTGGCAGCCCATCTCCGGGAAGGTTATGTGGCTATCGTCATGGCCAACAGCCCCTTTGCGCTGGTGCTTCCCACCAATTTCAGCATTTTCCTGCATGCAGCCGAAGATTACTATTTGCGGTGGCCTTTCGGCAACTTTATCCGATTACTCCGGTCCATCTCCATTTTTATTGCGTTATTGTTGCCGTCGTTCTATATTGCGGTCGTCAATTACCATCAGGAAATGATCCCCACCGATTTAATGCTGGCGATGACAGCAGCCCGGGAAGCCGTGCCTTTTCCGGCATTGGTTGAAATTCTGTTTATGGAGTTCTCCTTCGAATTGATCCGGGAAGCCGGAGTACGGGTACCCAGCATCATCGGGCCCACCATCGGGATTGTCGGGGCCTTAATCTTGGGACAGGCCGCAGTCTCCGCCTCCATTGTCAGTCCGATCCTGATCATCATTATTGCCATTACTGCGCTGGCATCCTTTGTCGTACCCAACTACAACGCCACCTTCACCATCCGGATATTGCGGTTTCTCTTCATCATCCTTGCCGGCTTCCTGGGGTTTTTCGGCGTTTCATTCGGCGTCTTTCTCATGACCCTGCATATTGCCAATCTCAACAGTTTCGGCATTCCGTTTTTAACGCCGATTGCCCCTTACCATCCAGAAAACAAAGACCGGGTTATCCGGCCCCGGGCTTATGATCAGCCAAACAGACCGGTTTTTTTAAGACCCCTTGACTGGATTCTACAAAAAGATATTTCCCGGCCTTGGGATAATTCCGATGCATCAGACGGGAACGAAAGAGATGATGATGATGAAGAATGACATGATGATCGGCCACCGTGAAGCGCTCACCTTGTTGGTGACCCTCATGAGCGGCCAGGTTTTCTTATCAATGCCCCGAAACATGGCTCTCCTCGGCGATACCGCCGGTTGGTTGATCGTCCTGTTGTCCGGAATCTTCAGCCTCATCGGCTATTACTTTCTTGCTTCGCTGTTGAAAGAATACCCCGGCCTGGACATCCTGCAGATCTCCCAGTCACTTTGCGGCAAATATTTGGGAACCTTGTTCAGCATCATCTTTTTCCTCTTCTTCCTGTCCATATCTTCCCTGATGCTGCGTCAATTTGCCGAAAGTTTCATCATTTCCATTTTGCCGAATACACCCATCAGCATCGTCTGTTTCTTCTTCCTGTTCTTGTTGGTATACGGAGCTATCCAAGGGATCGAAACCCTGACCCGGGTGGCCTGGTTTTTCGGCCCCTATTTGTTGCTGGCCTTCATCGTTACCATCGGCTTCTCCATGCCTTATGCCGACTTGCAATTGCTCCTCCCGATCCTGGGAAAAGGGCCACTTACTCTATTAAAGCATTCCGTCTTCCACATCTCGCTGTTCTCCAATGTGATCCTCCTTGGAGTCATCGCCCCTAAAATCCGGGAACAGGATAAAGTATCCCGTATTGGATTATACAGTTTGATCCTGGCCATCGTCATTAATACGCTGGTCACTGCCACCGTACTCATTACGTTTAACTATACCTCAACGTCAAAACTGGTTTTTCCCATATTTCAACTAACGCGCCTTATCACCTTGGGCGAATTCATTCAACGTACGGAAGCCATCTTCGTTTTTCTCTGGTTTTTCACGGCAGCCATCTTGATGGGAGGCATGTTTTACGGAACCGTCATCAGTTTCAGCCACAGTTTCGGCATCACCAATTATCGGCCTCTGGTCTTTGCCATGGCGATACTCATTTTTACAATCAGTCTATTTCCGAGTTCCATGACGGAAACCGTAGATTTGGATGCCTTTATCGTCAGTAAATATTATCCTTTGGTGACTTTCGGAATACCGTTATTGCTATGGATTGTCTCGCGCTTGAAGAAGAAAGGAATTAACACCAATGGATAAAAAAGCATTCCTAACGATTTTACTCACTGTTTTTGCTATCTCCGTCGGAGGCTACTGGGATTGGAAAAAGCTAAAAAGTATGGGGCTGCAGGCATTACGGACTGTCTCGCACTTTAAGAAGAAAGGGGGTAAAACCAATGGGTAAAAAATTATTCCTAACGATTGTACTCATTGTTTTTACTATCTCCGCTGGAGGTTGCTGGGACCGAAAAGAACTGGAGAGCATGGGGCTGATCCAAGCGTTGGGATTGGATTTGGAAGAAGACAAGCAAATCACGGTCACGGCCATGATCGCCATCCCTTCTAAACTGGGCGCTACTGCTGAAGGCGGCGGCAGCAGTGAAGGTCCGGGCGTGCTCCTGATCTCGATGAAAGCCCCGTCCATCTATGAAGCATTTAACCTGATGAACACCACCGTCAACCTGGAAGTCACCCTGCTACAGAATCAAGTATTGTTTATCGGTGAGGATATGGCCAAATTCGGCATCAGCCGCTGGATCGACAATCTGATCCGCTTCCGGGAAATGCGGCGTACGCTATTGATTTTTATTTGTAAAGGCAAAGCTGCAAATCTGATGAAAATGCAGCCTAAACTGGATCTCAATCCTGCCGAACATTTCCGGGATCTGGTGATGATCTCCAAACGCTCCGGAATGTTTCCCATGACCAATTTACATGACTTTATGCGTCGGTACGAATCTTTGACTCAAGAAAACTACGCACCGCTCCTGACGGAATTTAAACCCCAGGAGATCACCGAAGAACCGTCCCAAGGCGGTGAAAGCAGCGGCGATGAAGGCGAAGCAAAGAAACCCGAAGAGAAAAAACCGGTTGAAATCCGAATTGCCGGAACCGCCGTCTTCAAAGGTGATCGCGTCGTCGGACACCTGGATTTATACGAAACCCAAGTGCTACAGATTATCACCAACCGGTTTCGGGAGGCCTTCCTGACCCTTCCCGATCCGCTTGACAAAAACACAAAAATCGCCTTTCGATTAACCACAGCCAAACCGACCCGGATCAAATTTACTCAAAAAGAGATTCCCCACTTTACTGTGGATGTTTGGATGGAGGCCAGCATTGTCAGTATTCAAAACGTCATCGACTATACCACTCCGGCCATGGAAAACTTTTTGCGTCAAAAGATCGCGTCAGCCCTTAAACACCGAATCGAAAAAGTGATCCACAAGGCGCAGACGGATTTCCAAGCCGACATCTTCGGATTCGGGCAAAAAGTGCGCAATACCATGCTGACAACCACAGACTGGGAACGCTACCGCTGGCCTGAAAAATTTCCCAAAGCCAATGTCAGCGTCAACATGCACGTCTACATCCGACGCGTCGGAGTCCAATTCCAACCCCCCAAAACGCAAAAGTAAACCGATAATCCTGCCAATGCATACTGCCGTTCCGAAAAACAGGGAACGGCAGTATGCAGCGATATATTAATTATTAAGCAGTCAACCTCTGAAGAAAAGCAAATATACAGGCAGGCCAATGATCGCCGCCACTAAAATGATGACAGCCGCAAAACCCAGATAATTTTTTTCCTTCAATATTTCCATCCCGAAAAGCACCGTATAAGCTGCCACCAGCAAAACTCCCACCATGATAATATAGTCGGTCAATCCGGACACTCCTTATCTTCACTGCGTTTTTATTTATTTTTCCCAAGACTCAAAAAATAAACCCGCCCAAAAGGGCGGGAACATCGGCAAACCGACGATATCCGGCTTCATTGTTCATTGTTCTTTCAAAGGCTTTCGACAAGTTCCGGCCATTCAGCCGGCTCCAATATGGGTTGGCTAAAAGCTGCAGCAATCTTCACTTTCTCCTGATGATCGGGATCGACCCGTCCGTTTTTGTGAATCCTGCTCCCCAGAAAATGCACACAAAAATGGCCGTTGAAGTTATTATCCTTAATGGATTGGCCGCCATGGGGCATCCCGTTGATGGAAGCCGCAATATATTGATTCCGGATTTGGACCACCACCGGACGGCGCTTCCAACTCCACTTGCCGCCGTAAATACTCAACAGAACTTGAGTATCCCGTGCCCTCAACGGCTCGGAGTCAGCATGATAATGGCCGCCATGCCGTCTTACCTGAAACGATCGGCCTGTCTGCAGATCAATGATGCGGACGGTTTCAACCCGGGACCATAACCGATCCACGATTTCCCACGGAACCGCCTGAATCTCGCCAAGACGCCCACGGGAAGCCACCGAAACGTTGTCTCTGGACAATGGTATCTTCAACTGCTGTCCGGCCGTCACTTCATCGCCGGTCAGTTGATTACAGACCTTCACATCCTCCGGAGATATCCGGTACTTCGCAGCGATCTCGGCCAGTGTTTCCCCCGGCGCCACGGTATGAACAACCGCTTTCGATTGCTCCTTAACCGCCTTTTTCAGCGCAGCCAAGGTCACCGGGCCAATCTTACCGTCAACCTTCAATCCCTGATCAGCCTGAAACCGTTTCACCGCGTCTTGGGTGATCTTCCCATAATAGCCGGTCGGGGCGACGCTGAGATACTTCAGTTCATAAAGATAGTTTTGGACCTCCCATACCGACTCTCCCCGGGAACCCAATTGCAACACCGGTAAGGCCCATACGGTAGAAAAGGCAGATCCTATCCATAAAAAAATATAAACCAGTACCCAGCTCCGTCGTTTACTCCTGTGCATCATCGCCCTGCCTTCCTTTCCATAAATTGAACTTTTATTAATTTCTTGATAAAATGTACAAATCCTTCCATAAGCAATTCAGATTGATCTCAGTTTATATAGAAACCTCGGAAAACCGCATTTCAAATTGATAAATCCTCACTTTTTACCGAATAATTTTTTGAAAAAATCCAAAATCCAACGCCATCCCCTGACCAAAAAATTGGCCTTTTCCACATCTTCCGCAGCGTAAACCGGAGCTTGGCCAATGATTTTGCCGTCAACAAGGGCACTGACCGTCCCGATCCGGGTGCCGGACTTTATCGGAAGTTTGATATTTTTTACCGGAGTAATCTCCGTCGTCACCTCGGACTCTTTATCGCGCTCCACCACGACTCCGAAATCGGAACGCAGCCGCACCGGGACCTGTTCTTGCTTGGCCCCTTTTATATATACTCGTCCAATCACTTTTTTAGACTCAAAAACCGGTTTCCATTGAAAATTGCGAAAACCGTAATCCAACAGCCGTTTGGTCTGTGCGACCCTGGCTGCGTCGCTTTCCGCTCCCAAGATCACGCTTAACAGGCGGAAGTCACCTCTTTTGGCCGTAGCCGCCAGACAATACTTGGCCTCCGACGTATGCCCGGTTTTTAAACCATCGGCCCCCTGGTATACCCGGATGAGTTCATTGGTATTGCGAAGGATGAACTTTCCGTCCCGGAGGCTGTCCATCCAGATGGAAGTGAACTTCAGCACTTCCGGGTACTTTAACAGTTCTCTCGAGATGACGGCCAAGTCATACGCACTGCTGTAATGGTCCGGATCCGGCAACCCCGTTTCATTGGCAAAATGGGTATTTTTTAATTTGAGTTTTTTGGCACGGGCATTCATGGCATCCACAAAATCCACATCCGATCCGTAAAGATGTTCGGCAACGGCTGTACTGGCATCATTGGCCGAAACGACAGCGATGGCTTTAAACATATCCCGAAGCGTCATTTCTTCGCCTTCTTTAAGATAAATCTGAGAACCGCCCATACCCGCAGCCATTGTTGAAGTGATGATCTTTTCCTCCCATCCGATCCTGCCGGAATCCACCGCCTCCATAATCAGCAACATGGACATCACTTTGGTTACACTGGCGGGCGGCAGACGTTCATGTTCATTTTGGGCATATAAGACCTTTCCCGAAACCGGCTCCATCAAAACAGCCGCTTTGGCATCAATGGAAAAAGCTTCTGCCGGCCGTATACCGGCCATAAAACAAAGGATGCCACAAATCGTCAACAGCCATCCTTTCTTTACGATCAATCCTAGCCGCCTCCTACCGAAATTCCCTTCAGGGATTATCTAAGTTTTCCCAATAACTTGGGAAAATATGCTCTTCGACCTACAGACAAGCTCATCAGGACAATTTGAAAATAGTTTAAGGATTATTAAGAATGATTTAAGAAAACCTACATCTGTTAATATATTGTTAAGAGACAAACACTCGCGGGTAATGGTATTATTATCATGTGGAGATCTGTTTTTTTTGTCATCGATTCTTATGAAAAAAGGCAGGGAAAACAATGTTTAAAATAGGAAAAAAAGAACCTTCATTCTTTGACTTGTTTGTCGAAACCGCCCGGGCAACCTGTTCCGCAGCCCGAAAATTGGAACAATTAACCGACAATTTCACGGACATCCACAGCCAAGTCCGGGAAATCGAAGACATTGAACATGAATGCGACAACCAAGTCCATCGGATCCTCAACCAACTTAATAAATCGTTCATTACCCCCATTGATCGCGAAGACATTTTCTTGATTGCCAAGGAAATCGACAATATTACCGATGCTATCGAATCCACCGCCCACCGGTTCAGCATGTTGAATGTCACCTCCATGCGCGATGAGGCCAAAGTCTTGGTGAAGATGATCGTCCAAGCCACCAACGAGCTGGAAAGCCTTATGAACGAATTGCCGCATATGAAAGCCACGCCGGCTTTGAAAGAAAAAATTATTGAAGTCAACCGGATTGAAGATGAAGGCGACGTGGTGTTCAGAAAAGCCATCAGCGATCTGTTCGCATCCGAACCCAACCCTCTTGAAGTCATCAAATGGAAAGAGATCTTCGAATACTTGGAAAACACCTTGGATGCCTGTGAAGATGTAGCGAATATCGTCGAAGGCATTATCACGAAACATTCATAAACGGAGGAAAACCATGCTCGGTATCGGCCTGATCATCGTCTTGTGTCTGATTTTAGCTGCCGAATTCATTAACGGTTGGACAGATTCCCCCAATTCCATTGCAACGGTCGTATCCACCCGGGTTTTGACACCCAAAACAGCTGTTATCATGGCTACCATCTGTAACACTATCGGCGCTTTCTTCGGTGCGGAGGTTGCCAAAACCATCGGTACCGGCATCGTTAAACCGGAAGCCATCAACCTGATCACCGTCGGCGCGGCCATGGTTGGCATCGTAGTTTGGTCCATCATCGCCTGGTATTTTGGATTACCCACCAGCGAAAGCCATGCTTTGGTTGCAGGATTGGCCGGCGCCGGACTGGCCACTGCCGGCCCCTCGGTCCTGTTATGGTCCGGATGGGTTAAAGTATTGACCGGCCTAGTCTTCTCCACCATACTTGGCTTTTTCGGCGGCTGGTTCATCGCCTGGCTCATCCGGAAACTTTGTGTACGGATGTCCCGCCACGTCGGCCAAAAACTCTTCTCCTGGCTCCAAATCATCTCTGCCGGCGCCATGGCCTTAAGCCACGGCAGCAATGACGGACAAAAATTCATCGGTATGTTTACTCTGGCGTTGGTTTTAGGCGGAGCCATCCCGGAATTTCACGTCCATCCCCTGACCATTGTCATCTGTTCTCTCATCATGGGCCTCGGCACTTCCACCGGCGGCTGGAAAATCATTAAAACCATGGGGCAAAAGATGGTTAAAATTGAGCCTTACCAAGGCTTTGCCGCTCAAACCTCGGCCGCAGGATCCATCTTGCTCGCCTCAAGCCTCGGCGTCCCCTTGAGTACCACCCATACCATCAACACCTCACTCATGGGAGTCAGCGCAGCCAACCGGATTTCCTCCATTCGCTGGCCGGTTGTCGGCGAATTGGTGACCGCCTGGATATTGACCTTTCCTATTTGCGGTCTTATCGGTTATCTGATGGCCTTATTATTTCAATTCATCTTCTGATACATTTCATACATAAGGGTTTATCGCGGCCGGAGCATCCGGCCGTTTTCATTTGGTATAACGTTGACTCCGTCCTCACCATATGGTATATTTTTCGTGTCCGAATATTTCGTATGCGAACTATTTGAGAAGAAGGTGACTCTGTGGAAGGCCATATCCCTCCCCTTTTTTGCCTCTTACTAAAAAACACCTGGCAAAAGCTGTCTCGGTATTATAATCAGCTGCTTTCCAAATACGACTTAACCGTCCAAAAGGCATTGCTTCTTTTGGAAATACCGCCCGGCAGCGGCAAAAACCCCCGTTTTCTCGCCAAAAGCCTTGACCTCGAGAATTCAAGCATGACCGGACTTTTGGATCGCTTGGAAAAGCAAGGCCTCGTCGAAAGACAGCGAGACCCCAGCGACCGCCGGGGTATCCTCATCTTTTTGACGCAAAAAGGCATCGAAGCCCGGCAAACCATTCACGCTTTAGTGGAAGAACTGGACAATAGACTCCAGTCCGCCCTCTCCGCCGAAGAGATCAAAATCTTCCGCAAAGTGATAGCCACCATTAACAAACAACTTTAAACAAAGTAGGTGATCATAATGGAAAGAAGAGTCGTCATTACCGGTATCGGGATGATCAGCCCCCTGGGCCTTACCACCGCTGCCAACTGGGAAGCCGCCGTCAACGGCCGTTCGGGCATCGGCCCCATCACCCGTTTTGACACGTCCCGGTTCGACACGCGTATCGCCGGCGAGGTAAAAAACTTTGATCCTGCGGACTTCATTGAGAAAAAAGAGATCAAAAAGATGGATCGTTTTATGCATCTCGCCATCGCCGCCTCGGAGGAAGCGCTGGCGGACTCCGGCCTGAAAATCACCCCGGAGAACGCAGAGCGGATCGGAGTGGTCGTGGGCTCCGGCATGGGTGGCCTTGAAACCTTAAGCCATAATGAAAACATCTTTAACCAACACGGTCCGGGCCGGGTATCCGCCTTTTTTATTCCGGGTTGCGTGATCAATCTGGCTCCCGGCCAGATTTCCATCCGAACCGGCGCCAAAGGCCCGAACTTCTCGCCGGTATCCGCCTGCGCCACCGGAACGCATTCCATCGGAGAAGCCTATCACATCATTAAGCGGGGCGATGCGGATGCCATCATCACCGGAGGCGCCGAATCCACCATCACGCCGTTGGCTGTTGCCGGATTTAACAGCATGAAAGCCCTTTCCACCCGCAATGATGAACCCGAAAAGGCCAGCCGCCCCTTTGATGCCAACCGTGACGGTTTCGTCATGAGCGAAGGCGCCGGAATCTTAATCCTGGAAGAATTAGAACACGCCAAAGCCCGCGGAGCCAAAATTTACGCCGAAATCGTCGGCTTCGGCATGAACAGCGACGCTTACCATATTGCTGCGCCCGTCCCCGATGGTTCCGGCGCCGCCAAATGCATGCAATTGGCCATCCGTTCCGCCGGCCTCCGGCCGGAAGACGTGGACTATATCAACGCCCACGGCACGTCCACGCCGGCCAATGACGCCACGGAAACCGCCGCCATCAAAATGGCTTTTGGCGAACATGCTTCGAAGCTGATGATTAGCTCCACCAAATCCATGACCGGCCACCTGTTGGGCGCTGCCGGCGGCGTGGAAACCGCCTTTACGGCGTTGGCCTTGTATCACCGGATCGTTCCACCCACCATTAACTATGAAAACCCCGATCCGGCATGCGACCTGGACTATGTTCCCAATCAGGCCCGGAAAGCCGATATCCGCGTGGCCCTCAGCAATTCCTTTGGATTCGGATCAACCAATGCCTGTATTGCTTTAAAACGATATGCGGAATGATAAGCCAATCATCCTTTCTTTAATCGAAAAGCCCGGATTCCCGGGCTTTTTGTATCGGATAAACGCAATGATTAGACCTCGCGGGATTTCAATAAACCATCCTGATGAATTCCGGACGAATGAGCAAAGGCATTTTCTCCGGTGATGGCTTTATTGACTTGAACATCCAAACCCATCAACGCGCTGACCAAACGCGACGTTTTGATGATCTCCGTAGTCACAATATCAGTATAGGCGTTATCATTTTAATCCTTGATAAAATATAAGAACTTTTTTACAAAAAATGTACAGATTTAAAAACCCTGATTGAGTATAATTCTTCTAATAAAAGCCTTTGTCTCTGCCGAAAATTTGATTGTCATCCGATATTTCCTAAATTTGGAGCAGGAATGCTGTGAAATCCTCCGAATTACTATGGACTTTCTCGAATTTTTCCGGTAAATCCGGCCTGCCTTCGATGTAAAGGAGCGAATGATGATGTCGAAAAAAACTGCCAAAATCCCGGTCCGGGATTATTATCATTTATTAAAAGCCTACCTCAAACCCCAAGGCCGGATGGTTTTGCTGCTCACCGTTTTAATTTTCGGCAGCATCGGCAGTCAATTGATTAATCCGCAAATTATGCGTTATTTTATCGATACGGCCACCCGGGGCGGTGACCCCAACATCCTGTTCTGGGCAGCCATCGCCTTCATGGGAGCCGCCCTCATCCAACAAGCCTTGTCGGTCAGCGCCACCTATGTCGGTGAAAACCTGGGATGGACCACCACCAACATGCTACGCCGGGATTTGGTCAGCCATTGTCTGGGGCTGGACCTGGCCTTTCACAAACTCCATACTCCGGGGGAAATGATCGAGCGGATCGATGAAGACGTGACCTCCCTGGCCAATTTCTTCTCCCAATTCTCCATCCGGGTACTCGGAAACATGCTCATCATCATCGGCGTACTGGTCCTTCTCTATCTGGAAGACTTCCGGGCCGGCTTGACCATCACACTGTTCGTGGTGATCACTTTGACTTCCGTACAGATGTTGCGGAAAAAAATGATGACCTATCAATGGGAAGCCCGACAGGCCAGCGCTGAACTCTCCGGTTTCATTGAAGAACGGCTGGCCGGTACGGAAGATATCAAAGGAAACGGCGCCATTCCCCATACCATGCTCGGTTTGTACAAAGCCATGCGCCACCGGAACCAAAAGCAACTTAGGGCTAACTGCTATGCGACCACCATTCGGATGACTGCCATCACCCTCCACTATTTCGGCATCGCTTTGGCTCTATGGATAGGCATCCTGCTGGCATGGAGCGGAAAAGGGTCCATAGGAACCATCGTGTTGTTCGTCATCTATACCGACTTGATTTACCGGCCCATCATGCAGATCACCCGGCAAATGGAAGATTTTCAGCAAGCCGGAGCCGGAATCCAACGGGTTCAGGAATTATTACACATGCGTTCGGAAATCCGGGACGGTGACGGCCCGGACTTGCCCCGGGGCCCGTTATCGGTAACCTGGGATCAGGTGTCATTCAGTTATACCGATGACAATGATTTGGTACTCAAAGGGATTTCCTTTGACTTACAACCCGGCGAAACCCTGGGCATCCTCGGCAGAACCGGCAGCGGCAAGACGACGGTGACCCGCCTTCTCACCAGGCTCTACGACTACAACGGAGGTATGATCCGCCTGGGTAACGTCGAACTCAAATCCACCCGAATTGCGGATCTCCGCGACAAAATTGGTTTAGTCACCCAGGATGTTCAGTTGTTTCACGCTACCGTCCGGGATAATGTGACTTTCTTTAATCCCGATATTGCCGACGACCAAATTTACCGGGTTTTCGAAGAAGTGGGCCTCACCGCCTGGCTCCAATCGTTGCCCCACGGATTGGATACCATTCTTACCGGAGGTGGCGGGCTCTCTGCCGGAGAAGCCCAGTTACTCGCCTTCTCCCGGGTGTTTCTGAGGAATCCCGGCCTGGTCATCATGGACGAAGCCTCTTCCAGGCTGGATCCGGCGACTGAACACCTGATGGAAAAGGCTATAGATAAGTTGCTTTCCGGCCGGACCGGCATCATCGTGGCCCACCGGTTAAGCACCATTATGAAAGTTGATAAAATCCTGATTTTAGAAGACGGAAAGGTTCGCGAATACGGTAAGCGCATCGATCTTATCCATACACCGGGTTCTCACTTCAACCACCTGTTAGCCACCGGACTGGAGGAAGTTTTGGCATGAAAAATTGGCATTGCTTGTTAAAATTGATCCAATTCCGCCCCGGACTGTTTTTTCTCAATACCCTCATCTATATCATTATGTCTTTGGCGGAACTGGTTCCGGGGCTGGCCATCCGGGAAATCCTCAACGTTTTAAGCAACAATGCCCCCGCATCAGCCGGTCTTTGGACATTGCTGGCCCTCATCGTCGGCTCCACGCTCGGCCGGGCGTCATTGATGTTAGCCGATGTCTATACCAACTCCGTATTTCGTTTCTCCGGCGAATCCCTGCTGCGTAAAAACTTAATCGCCCAAATCTTCCGCCATCCGGGAGCCAAAGCATTGTCCGGGACCACCGGCGAAGCCATTAGCCGTCTCATGGGCGATATCCGGGAAATTTTGATCAATATCGGTTGGGTCAACGAACTCATCGGTTTGTCGGCTTTTGCCGCTGTCGGCATCTGGACGATGGCCCGCATCGACGCCCGGATTACCCTGTTTGTCTTTTTACCCTTGGCCCTGGTCGTCTTCCTGGCCAACCTGGCCTCCAACAAAGCACTGCAATACCGCAGAGCCAGTCGTCGGGCCGCCGGTATCGTCATCGGCTCCATCGCGGAGATCTTCAACTCCGTCCAAGCCATCAAAGTGGCCAATGCCAATCAACATATCACCCGACATTTTGAAACGTTGAATGAAAACCGGCGGAAAGCCGTGCTTAAAGACCGGCTTTTCACCGAATTATTGAACTCCGTCTTTCAAAATGCCATCAATCTCGGAACCGGCCTCATCCTTCTGCTGGCGGGGGACGCCATGCGTTCCGGCACCTTTACGGTGGGCGACTTTTCCCTGTTCCTCTTCTACCTTGGCCGTGTGACGGATCTCACCGGCATGCTCGGTATTTTTATTGCCCGTTACAAACAAACCCTGGTCTCCATCGAACGGATGCAAGCCCTGATCCCCGGTGCCAAACCCGAAGTGATGGTGGAGTTTGGCCCCATATACTTCAAAGGGCCTTTCCCGTCCGTCCCGCAACCCGAAAAAGCCGGCATGAACCGGTTAATCACCTTGGAAGCTCACGGCCTGACCTATCATTTCCCCAGTACTGGCCGGGGAATAACCAACGTCAGCTTCCAACTGCAGAAAGGGTCCTTTACCGTGATTACCGGACGGATCGGTTCCGGAAAAACCACTCTGCTCCGGGTATTGCTGGGATTGCTCCCGAAAGACGCGGGGACGATTTATTGGAACGGCCAGCCGGTCGCCGATCCCGGTTCTTTCTTCGTCCCGCCTATTTCCGCATATACGCCGCAGGTCCCCCGGCTATTCAGCGAAAGCCTGCGGGATAACATCCTGATGGGCCTTCCGGATTCCCCTGGCCATATCGAGAAAGCCATCTGGAGCGCCGTATTGGAAAGCGACGTCGCAGCGATGAAAAACGGCCTGGATACTCTGGTAGGGCCCCGTGGCGTACGGCTTTCCGGCGGTCAGGTCCAGCGGACCGCCGCTGCCCGGATGTTCGTCCGCGAACCGGAACTGCTGGTCTTCGACGATCTCTCCAGCGCCCTGGATGTAGACACGGAACAACTCCTCTGGGAGCGCACCTTCTCCCGCCCCGGCGCTACCTGCTTGGTGGTATCCCACCGCCGTCCGGCCCTCCGTCGGGCCGACCAGATCATCGTCCTTAAAGACGGCAAGGTAGAAGCCATCGGCCGGCTGGAAGAATTATTGGAAACCTGCGAAGAAATGCGGCTCTTATGGCAACAGGCAACGGATGAAGAGAAGAAGACAACCGAAAGACTGGCATAAATTTATTTCGTTTCATATCGCAAACAAAACCCGTCATTGAGAAATGGACGGGTTTTGTGCTTTATCTGCCGACAGGTATTTACACTCAATTAATAGCCTTGAAGTTAAACATGCCTGTTCATAGAGAAAATATTTGCACCATTTGCAACAAAAAAGCCTCTCCTTTTCAAGAGAAGCTCCCATTATCATTTCAACGGCCTTCATCCAATTTATCCGGATAAAACAGTCGTCTGGCCTGTTTCGTACCTAAATATCCGTACCACACACCAAAAGCCAACAACGACGTCCAAATCCGGAAATTCATATTAACCAGTAGCCGGGTGATTTCCTTCGGCATCAAGTCCTTCATCAACCCTTTTTCAATCGCCGTCAAAATCACCGGTACCGTCACAAAAACCATGGTTAATACAAACACCAAATGTACAAGCAAATACATCCTGGCCCATTCCAAACTGCGGGGGAACAATTTATTGACCCGGTAACCGATGATAATGCCGGCTATGATAATCAGAACCATCAGCGTCTGATTGATCCGGTAAATCAGATCCGCCATCGGATAATGCAAATCTAACGAAAGGACATGAAGATACTTAATCACGGGATTACTGTTAAATAAGGTCAGCAAAGGATTGAGAAACATGAGCCAAATGACAAATACCAACATGAACCCGCCAACCCCGTTGCGGTCTGCTTCCTCGTAAAACTCTTCACAGGTCTTCTGAGGAATTTCTGTCGTAAAACGTCCCACCGTAATCCTCCTCTGATTTCATGATCATTTCTACCATTATTTTAACAAAAACCAGGAGGATTTTCTTTGATATTTTACATTATTGTTCAATGGTTATCTCACATCTCCGGGATAACCCAGTCTCCGGGAGATTTGTCCGGCAGTGTAACAGACTTTTTCCAAAATATCCGCATCTTTAACTGCCATTCCTTCATCGCTGGCCGGACGGAAGACACCGATGGCGCCCAAACATAACCGTTGATGGTTGAAGACCGGTGCCGAGATTTCCCGAATGCCGTGGCCCATGCCAATCTTATTAAAGGTATATCCTTTTTCGCGAATTTGCTTCAGTTCTTCCCGTAACTCCCCAAATACCTGATTTCCGGATGACTTCAACTTTTCCAACACCATCTCCTGCTCCGACGCAGGCAGATAGGCCAACAATAACCGTCCGGAGCAGGTTTCATAAGCCGGCAGGGGTATTCCGGTCTGGATTCCGAACTGGATCGGGCCCGCCGGCCGTACTGCGTCGGAATATATCACATCATGTTGCGACAAAACCGCCAAATATACCGATTCCTTAACTTCTTCCGCCAACACCTGCATCATTTCCAGAGCCGTAGGGCGCAGAGAAACATTTTGCAACGCGGCATTGCCGATGAGAAACGCTTTAAGTCCCAGCCGATAATGCCCCGTCACCGGTTCCCGCTCCACAAAACCGCTGCTGCACAAGGTGTTGAGCAACCGATGGACTGTGCTCAAGCTCATGTGGGTGATTTGACCCAATCGTGTTAAAGGAAGCGGCGTATCATGTTCCGCTAAAATTTCCAAAAGGCGCAAGGTTTTCTCAACCGCTTTAACCTTAATCGCTTTCTCCTCGGTACCTTTCACAAGAACCACCACCCATAAGGTATCGGTCGCATTCCCGGGCCGCATTGCGCCCTTCCCGAATGGCCCATACCACTAAACTTTGGCCCCGATGCATATCCCCGGCTGTAAAGACTCCGGGACGGCTGGTATGGTATTTATCAGCATCGGTTTTCACATTGGAACGGCTGTCTCGCTCCAGGCCCAGCTGTTCCAGGAGATAATCTTCCGGCCCGAGAAATCCCATAGCCAAAAGAACCATCCCTGCAGGCCATACTTTTTCGGTTCCAGGAACTTCCGTAAAACGCCAACGGTTTTCACTGTCTTTTTCCCAGACAACTTCCACGGTATGCACCGCTTTAATATTGCCGTTGGCATCTCCTTCGAAACGTTTGGTACTGATACAGTAGTGGCGCGGGTCGGATCCAAAGCGATACATCGCTTCTTCATGGCCGTAATCGGCCTTAAAGACCTTAGGCCATTGGGGCCACGGATTATCCGCTGCTCTTTCCTTCGGAGGCTGAGGTACAATTTCAAATTGGTTGACGCTGCGGCACCCTTGGCGCAAGGCAGTGGCCACACAGTCGGTTCCCGTATCGCCGCCGCCAATGACAATCACGTCTTTATCCTTCGCCGACAACGGCGTTTCTTCCGAATTCAGGAGCGCTTGGGTATTGGCCTTCAGAAACTCCATGGCAAAATGAACCCCTTTGAGTTCCCGTCCGGGAACCGGCAGGTCCCGCGGTTTGGTGGCTCCGCCGCATAAAACGACGGCATCGAACTCTTCCACCAGTTGATTGGCAGGGTAATCCTTCCCCACATCCACGCCGGCAACAAATTGGATACCTTCGGCCTCCATCAATTTCACCCGGCGTTCCACGATGGCCTTATCCAATTTCATATTGGGAATCCCGTACATCAGCAGGCCGCCGATGCGATCCGCCCGTTCAAAAACGGTAACCCAATGGCCGGCTCGGTTCAATTCTGCTGCACAGGCCAATCCGGACGGGCCCGATCCGACCACGGCCACTTTCTTTCCGGTCCGGAATTGGGGAGGCCGGGGAACGATCCAGCCTTCAGCGAAGGCCTTCTCAATAATGGCCCATTCATTGTTCTTAATCGTCACCGGGCGATCACCGTACCCCAACGTGCAGGAACCCTCGCACGGAGCCGGACAAACCCTCCCGGTAAACTCGGGAAAATTATTGGTGGCTTCCAACCGCGCCAATGCTTCACGCCAGCGTCCGCGGTAAACCAAGTCATTCCATTCCGGAATCAGGTTATTCAGCGGACAACCCATCGCCATTCCCTGATAGAGAATGCCGGTATGGCAAAACGGAATACCACAATCCATACACCGGGCTCCCTGTATCCGCTGGTCGATATCCGGCAGTCTGTTATGAAATTCGTTCCAGTCTTTCAGCCTTTCTTCAACCGGACGATCTTCAGCTTCATACCGCCGGTATTCCAAAAAACCGGTTGCTTTCCCCATCGTTATTCATACCTCCGTTCTTTGTCGGCCTTCAACTGCCAGGCCTTAACCGGCGCCTAATTGCCGCTTACCCGCTTCAAATCTTCTTTGTTTTGTTCAAACGCCGCCATAAAGGCTTCTTCTCCGCTGAGTCCCGTTTTTTCGATATTCTTCAATATCGACAACATCCGTTGATAATCATGGGGAATGACTTTGACAAACAACGGCAAATAATCTTCCCAATGTTCCAAAATGGCCCTTGCTCTCAAACTGCCGGTATATTCGACATGACGCCTGATCATCTCTTTAACCGCTTTGATCTCCTCCGGATCCGTCAGCGATTCCAAGTTGATCATCTCCATATTGCAACGTCCCGGGAAACCGCCGTCTTCATTCAAGACATACGCGATGCCTCCGGACATCCCGGCGCCGAAATTACGCCCTGTTTCCCCCAGCACCACCACGCGTCCGCCGGTCATATATTCACATCCGTGGTCGCCGACGCCTTCGACAACGGCATTGACGCCGCTGTTCCGGACGCAGAACCGTTCACCGGCCAAGCCGCTGATATAGGCCTCGCCGCTGGTAGCGCCGTAGAAGGCCACGTTACCGATGATCACGTTGCGGTCCGCTGCAAATTTAGACTCTTTCGGCGGCCGAACGATAATCTTACCTCCAGACAGCCCTTTACCGATATAGTCGTTGGCATCTCCCTCCAACGTCATGGTGATTCCGCGCGGCAGGAAAGCTCCGAAACTCTGCCCGGCCGAACCATAGAAATGGAGTTGAACCGTATCTTCGGGCAATCCGTCAGACCCGTACCGGCGAGTGACTTCACTTCCGGTCAACGTCCCTACCGTCCGGTGAATATTGCAGATAGGCAATTGTGCGGTAACCTTTTTCCCATATTCGATAGCCGGGCGGACCAAAGGAAGGATTTCCCGGACATCCAAAGTCTTCTCCAGATGGAGATTTTGGGATTCCTGTTGATAACCGGCGAAACCTGCCGGGATTTCCGGGCGATATAACAAATTGGACAAATCCACTTTTTGCGTCTTCCAGTTCATCCCTTCGGAGTTGGGTTCCAGACAATCGGTCTGCCCGATCATCTCATTAACGGTCCTGAAACCGAGCTCCGCCATGATCTCCCGTAATTCCTGAGCGATAAACCGCATCAGGTTAACCACATATTCCGGTTTCCCTTTAAACCGTTTCCGCAATTCCGGATTTTGTGTCGCAACCCCCACCGGGCAAGTATCCAGGTTACAGACCCTCATCATCACACAGCCAAGGGCGACCAACGGCAAGGTGGCAAAGCCAAATTCCTCGGCACCAAGCAACGCAGCAATGGCCACATCCCGACCGGTCATCAGCTTTCCGTCGGTCTCCAAAACCACCCGGCTCCGCAGATTATTCAACAGCAAAGTTTGGTGGGTTTCCGAAAGCCCCAGCTCCCAGGGGAGCCCGGCATGGCGAATACTGGTCCGCGGCGAAGCGCCGGTTCCGCCGTCATAACCACTGATGAGGATCACATCGGCACCGCCTTTGGCCACACCGGCTGCAATGGTCCCGACTCCCACCTCCGAAACCAGCTTGACGCTGATCCGGGCTTGAGGATTGGCATTTTTCAGGTCATAAATCAACTCCGCCAAGTCTTCGATGGAGTAAATATCATGATGGGGCGGCGGCGAAATGAGACCGACTCCCGGTGTGGCATGCCGCACCCGGGCCACCCAAGGATAAACTTTACGCCCGGGCAATTGGCCGCCTTCGCCCGGCTTGGCTCCCTGAGCCATCTTAATCTGGATTTCGACGGCATTCACCAGATATTCGCTGGTCACTCCGAACCGTCCCGAAGCCACTTGTTTAATGGCACTGCACCGCGAATCACCGGATTCATCCCTCCGGAAACGGGCCGGATCCTCTCCGCCCTCCCCGGTATTGCTCTTGCCGCCGATCCGGTTCATGGCAATGGCCAGACATTCGTGGGCTTCCTTACTGATGGACCCGTAAGACATGGCACCGGTTTTAAACCGTCGGCAAATGGATTCCACCGACTCAACCTCTTCCAACGGAACCGGTTGCCGGTTACTCTTGAACTTTAACAGGCCCCGCAATGTGCAAACCCGTTGGGTTTGATCATTGATCAATTCCGCGTATTCCCGGTACAGTTTATAGTCGTTATTCCAACAGGCTTGTTGGAGCTTGTGAATACTTTCCGGATTATATAAGTGATATTCGCCGTTGGAGCGCCATTGATACACGCCGCCGCTTTCCAGGGTCTCCGATTCCGGACGGGACGAAAACGCTTTCCAGTGACGTTCCAGGGTTTCCCGGGCAATCTCCTCCAGTCCGATCCCTCCGATCCGGGAAGGCGTCCCGGTAAAATAGGTGTCGATCAACCGTTGGTCCAACCCGAGGGCCTCAAAGATCTGAGCCCCCTGATAACTTTGGATGGTGGAAATGCCCATCTTGGAGAGGACTTTTATGATCCCCTTCATCACCGCTTTAATATAATTGGTTTCCCCTTTCTTGCCATGATGAGAATCCAACAAGCCCTGACGCATCAAATCTTCCAACGTTTCAAACGCAAGGTACGGATTGATGGCCGTTGCGCCATACCCGATGAGTAACGCAAAATGATGGACTTCCCGGGGTTCTCCCGATTCCACCACCAGGCTGACCTGGGTCCGCAGTTTCTCCCGAATCAGGAAGTGATGCAACCCGGATACCGCCAGCAATGCCGGGATAGCCGCCATCGTCTCGCTGACTCCCCGATCCGAAAGCACCAAGATATTGGCACCGTCAGCAATGGCCTGCTTTGCGGCAGCAAAGAGTCCGTCCAAAGACTCCTTCAACCCGGCGGCACCGTCTTTAGCCCGGAAGAGAGTGGACAACGTGACCGCTTTCAACCCCGGGCGGTCCAAGATGGCAATTTTGGCCAACTCCTGATTGGTCAAAATCGGTTTATCCAATTTAAGCTGGCGGCAATTTTCAGGTCGGGTCTCCAGCAAATTGCCTTCCGAGCCGATGTACAATTCCGTTCCGGTGACGATCTCCTCCCGGATGGCATCGATGGGCGGATTGGTCACCTGGGCAAACAATTGCTTAAAATAGTTATATAAAAGCTGAGGTTTTTCCGAAAGGACAGCCAACGGAGTATCCATCCCCATGGCTCCCACCGGTTCCACCCCGTCCTGCGCCATCGGCAGCAGGATCTTCTGAACGTCTTCATAGGTATAGCCGAAAAGTTTCTGCCGTGTCAGCAACGTGGAAGCATCGCCCAACGGCACTTTGACGGCAGGCGGCAAATCCTTCAAAGTCATTAAATTCTCGCGCAGCCATTCACCATACGGATATTCCGAGGCCAGTTTCGCTTTTAACTCCTCATCATCGATAATCCGTTGAGCTTTGGTATCGATCAATAACATCCGACCAGGTTGTAACCGGCCTTTGGACACAACCTTTTCCGGCGGGACCTCCACCACGCCGACTTCCGAAGCTAATATCACCAAATCATCGGAGGTCACATAATACCGGGCCGGCCGTAATCCGTTCCGGTCCAATACCGCGCCGACAACGGTACCGTCGGAAAAGGCCATGGCCGCCGGTCCGTCCCAAGGCTCCATCAGGCAGCTGTGATATTCATAAAACGCCCGTTTCTCAGGACTCATGCTCTCATGTTTTGACCACGGTTCCGGAATCATCATCATCATGACGTGTGGCAAGGACCGGCCGGCCAACGTCAAAAATTCGAAACATTCGTCAAACATGGCCGAGTCGCTGCCGTCGCTGTTAATGATCGGCAAGACTTTTTCGATGTCTTCCCCGAAGATTTCCGACCGGAACATGGACTCCCTGGCCCGCATCCAGTTGACATTGCCCCGTAACGTATTGATTTCTCCATTATGAATCAAATACCGGTTCGGATGGGCTCTTTCCCAGCTGGGGAAGGTATTGGTACTAAACCTGGAATGGACCAGGGCCAACGCGGACTCTATATCCGGATCCTTCAAATCCAGATAAAAAGCAGGCAGTTGGTCAGGGGTTAACATCCCTTTATAGACGATGGTCCGTGCCGACAGACTGGCCACATAGAAACTTTTATCCCCAGCCATCCCCGAATACCGGATGGCTTTTTCAGCCCGTTTCCGGATCACATACAGTTTTCGCTCGAAGGCCAAATCATCCGTAATGGCCGGATCCCGGCCGATAAATATCTGCCGGATATAGGGTTTCGACTGGCGGGCGCCTTCGCCGAGAGACCTGTCATCCGTCGGAACAGTCCGCCAACCCAAAAACTTTTGGCCTTCTTCCCGCACGATATTCATTAGAACCTTTTCGCATTCCGCCCGGATCATCGGTTCATTGGCCATAAACACCATGCCCACGGCATAATTCCCCGGCTCAGGAATTTCAAAACCGTTCTCCCGAGACACTTTTTTAAAAAACCGATGAGGAAGTTGGAGAAGAATACCGGCTCCGTCGCCGGTATTCGGATCTGCTCCCCGGGCTCCGCGATGATCCAGATTGGATAATACCGTCAGACCCTGTTTTATGATGTCATGCGAACGTTCGCCTTTAATATTGACCACAAAGCCGATACCACAAGCATCATGTTCCCACTCCGGGTCATAAAGTCCTTGTTTGGATGGAAAACCTATGTGTTTCATGCGCTTCAACCTTTCTGGCCTACTCCGTTCATTAAACCGGAACACCGATTTTTTCGAATCGCGGAAATTCATTCCGTTTTTTAATCATTGTATCGACTTCGCATGTTTGTGTCAACTATTTTTACATATTTAAAACATTAATGGCATTAATATAACATGAATATTCTTTAATTTAAATAGCTGGACTCTCTTTTTCGCTTTGTCCATGTTGATAAAACACGGTGTTTATTGTATACAGTGTATACAGAATAGTGTGTTTTGTTTTATTCTATACCTTACATTAACCTTACTTATATTAATGATATTGGCTTATCATTTTATTATCCGGGAATGTTACATTTTGGCGCCAAATCAATATACTGGTTATCAGGCATTACTCCGGTGAATCAACACCATATCACCGGTATCTACGGAGGGCACCGATGTCGATTAAGATGTTAAAAATACACGGAAGGAACGACCGGATTTATCTATGCGCCTGCGAGGCAAATCAAGCCAATCCGGTCATTCAGCACGGCTGTACGCAGGAAATAACCAACCCGGAGTTCATTGAACGCTGGGTTCATTATCTGCGGTCTAAACACTGACAAAAAAGAGACTGCCCATTGGCAGTCTCTTTCATTTGTCTCAAACAATAGCGGTCTTAAGGTTGAAAAACTACAATCAACAACATTTTAAAACGTTCCCGGGCCAACAACGCATGGGGAACATTGGCCGGCATTACGATGGCCTCGCCTTTTTTAACCCGATACACCTCAGTGCCGATGGTAATATCCGCTTCCCCGTCCAAGATATAGACCATGGCATCCCCCGTCGAAGCATGCGAACTAATCTCCTCTCCTTTATCGAAAGCAAACAAAGTCAGGCTTACGTTTTTCCCTTGCGAAAGGGTTCTGCTGACCACCTGCCCCTCCTGGTATTGCACCAACCCTTCCAAGAAAATGGGCTTGGCAAAATCGATATTTTTGATTAACTTGTTTTCACCCATGGCATAAACCTCCATTCCTTATCCGTAATAGAACCTCTGTCATCTGAAAATTATGTATGCGACATCAACCTGACAACATCGAAAATCCTTTTTCATCATTTGCCATTAATTTCATTATATCCGTCCTCACGGAAAATTACAGCATCTTTCTTCCAATTTCAAATAATTTTCCCCGCTCATGGAGATAATTATCTTAAGTAAACTGAGGAAGGCAAACCAATGAACGTCCGCAGCAAAAAATCAAATGAATTGAACATTATCCAATCCGTCATCCAAGAAGCCGGAAACCCCGCCGATCTTCGGATCTTGCCCTTCGGCAGGGAGTTATCCGTTTATTTGATCTATTTGAACAGTTTAATCCCTCTAGAAAAATATCAGGATTTAATTGGACATCTTCCCCTGGACCGGCCCGACCGTGAACAATCCCGTCTGCCGATGAGACATGAAACCTTCCAAGCCGATCTCGGTATCACGGAAGCTGTTGCTAAGCTGCTGGCCGGCCATTTATTAATCGTCAAACCCGGTACCTCCGGCATCGCTGCCCTGGATGTTCAGGGCTGGCTTAAAAGGCAGCCTGAAGAACCCCAAACCGAACGGCTCATCCGCGGCCCCCGGGAAGGATTTGTCGAATCACTGGATGACAATATCGGAATGATCCGTCGTTGGATTCAAGACCCCAACCTGAAAGTGGAAGAGATCGTCCTGGGGCGACGGACCAAAACCCGGGTCGCCGTCTTATATTTGGATGATGTGGCCCAGCCCCGTCTGGCGACGGAAGTCCTCCGGCGGTTGAAGGCCATTCACATTGACGGCGTATTGGAAAGCGGTTACATCGAACAACTTATTTCGGACCGCCGGACCAGCATTTTCCCGCTGACACAGGCTACCGAGCGTTCGGATAAAGCAGCATCGGCTATCTTGGAAGGACGGGTGGTGATCCTGGTCGACAAAAGCCCCTCTTCCGTCATTGTTCCGGTGACCATCAACGAAATGTACCAAACGCCGGAAGATTATTATTTCAATTTTTGGATCGGTAGTTTCTTGCGGCTCATCCGCTTGCTTGGCAACAACCTGGCCGTCGTCCTCCCCGGGCTGTACGTCGCTTTAGTTGCTTATCACCCGGAATTACTCCCGACACAGCTGGCACTCTCTATTGCCGGGACATCCTCCCGAGTCCCCCTGCCGCTCATCGCGGAAGTGCTGTTACTCGAAATTATGGTCGAAGTATTTCGTGAAGCCGGGTTACGCCTGCCGGGAGCAGTAGGACAAACCTTGGGAGTGGTGGCCGGGATCGTTTTAGGATTATCCGCTGTACAAGCAGGATTAATCTCACCGAGCACTTTGGCTGTGGTTTCCATTACAGCCATCGCTTCGTTCACCGGACCCAACTACTCGGTGGACATCTCCTGGCGGCTGCTAAAGTTCATCATGCTCATCGCAGCGGCAATCTTAGGTTTGTATGGCATCGTTCTTAGCGGAATAGCCATTTTAGTACACGCCGCCGATCTCAATTCATTCGGTGTCTCGTACCTGGCTCCCTGGGCTCCGCTGCAATGGCGCACATTAAAAGACGGCCCCTTCCGGGCGCCCTTTTGGGCCCGGTTATACCGGCCGGAAACTTGGCGACCCCAGGATGAGCTGCGCAGCGGCGGCACCAAAAAGGAGGATGAACATTGATGAATCAGGAAAAAACCGCCATTGGCCCTTGGCTTTTTTGGAGCCTTATCACGATCATCTGTTTTGGCTTTGGTTATATCAATACCAATACTTATAACGTCGAAACCATGGGCGCCAACGGCTATTGGGCCATTCCCCTGGCCGCTGTGTGTACCGTTCCGGGCCTTATAGCCGTCTATTTCCTGATGAAACGATTTCCCAATCATAACGTGATCCAACAAGGCACGCTGATTATGGGCAATTTTTTCGGCCGGACGGCCGGTATCATCTACCTCCTCTTCCTACTGGTTTATTTTATCGTATTTACCACCGATGTGGACATTCTCGTCCACAGTTATCTTTTGGACAGTACGCCTTTCTACATTCTCTGCGCGATTGATTTGATCATCACCGTTTATCTGAGTACCCGGGGAATCGAGACCATCTCCCGCATCGCTTCATTTGTCATTCTTCCCTTGGTTACCATCGTATTTCTCCTGTTTTCCTTCATCATTCCGGAAATTCGTATTGACCGTTTAATGCCCATATTCGATTTTCGATTTAATTTCAAAAGCGTCGGTGGGCCCTCCATTCTGCACATCTTTTATCCCATGGGCCTTTGGGCTTTGATCACTCCGTATTGTCATGGTATTCATCAAAAAATCCCCAGGATGACACTGCTGGCTTTTTTGGTCTTAATCTGCCTTTTCCTTGTGGACAGTATCGTAACCATCGGCATTTATGGCCATACATACATCAGCCAATTGCCCTATCCCAGCATTGAAACATTTCGTACCGTGGAAATATCCTATATATTTATCGAACAGGCAGGTCTGTTCGGTGTCATCGTTTTACTGGCCAGCACCATTATTAGCTCCGGATTTTCACTTTACGCCATCAGCCTAGGAATGTCCCAAGTTCTGGGCCTCTGGGATTACAAGCGATTTGTTTGGATACTGACACCCCTCATTTTCATCACCAATATTCATCTCGCCCATCCCGGTTTCATCAAGAGTCTAAGTCATTTATTCGCCAAACACGGATGGATGGTCATTTGGGGGTATCCCATTCTTCTTTCCATACTCGCTTTCATTTTCAAAAAGAAGGGAAAGACGACCCATGGTTCATAAGTTGTGGCTGTTTTTAGCATTGATCTTCTGCTTATCCGGATGTTGGGATCAGGAGGAAGTCAGTAAACGCGCCCTCGTGCTGGCTATGGGCCTGGATCAGGCCGCGGAGGGAAAGATCAAAGTCTCTCTTCAAATACCTATCGTGGAAGAACTGTTAATCGTCCCCAGCGGCGCTGCAGTTTCAGCCAAACCCTTCGCCTTGGTGTCCGCCGAAGGAAGCAGCGCTTTTGCAACGGTACCCGGACTCAACGCCAAAACTCAGACCAGCCTTTTCTTCGGGCAAATTCAAACGGTATTTATCAATACGGAGCTGGCCAGAAAGGGGCTCACCGGCCCCACCGACTTTTTGCGCCGCCATCCCACTGTCCCTCCGCAGGCATTTTTATTATTAACGGAGCGGCCTGCCCATGAGATGTTGGAAGTAAGGTTAATCAGCAAACGAATACCGTCATATTCCACCGTGACTTTTTTCCATAGCAACAATAAAAAAGACCAGGTTTTCCCCCAGCGGATCTGGGAGTTTAACCGGAATATCCGTTCCCAAACGCAAGACGCATTCATTCCGTTAATTGAATACGATACCAAAGAAGAAACCTTTATCATCAAAGGCTTGGGCGTATTCGACGGCGACCGGCTGGCCGGAATATTGTCCGGCGAAGAAACCCGCATGGTCGGCCTGCTGACCGGCAAAACCCGGAATGCATATCTTAGTATCCCAACGGAACGATTTGGCCGTATTACCTTTCGAAAGGTGACCGCTGCGCCTAGGACAAAAATAGAACACAACGGTCATCAGTTGCTGTTTCGATTCCATGTCAATGCCCAAGGCTTCCTGGTGGAATCCACCCGAGGAATCACCCGGTTTACTCCGGAAGATTTGGAATGGATTCAAACTAAAACTGCCCTCTATTTGAACCGGGAAATAAAGAAAGCCGTCCAACGCCTGCAAGCGTTAAACTCGGATATTTTAGCCTTAGGCGAAAAATATCGGGCCCACTATCCCCGAAAATGGGACCCGGCGAATTGGAAACTGCTTTACTCAGAGGCCAAAATCGAAGTTTCCGTCAAGTTTACCGTCACCCGGAGCGGAACCATGCTCTGAAAAAACGGGCAGCCACTCCTTTTTAAAGCAAAAAGCGTGTCAAGAATTGACTCTTTGACACACTCTTCGTCCAGCCTTGATTATTACATCTTTTCAAGCAGCTTAAAAAAATATGCCATGTTTTGCCTTAATAAATCCCGATTCGCCAATGTCTCTTGTTGGATGAGACGTTCCATATCCTTCAAAAACGAAGCCATCTCACTGCGATTAGCCTCTTGATACCGGTTTTCAATAGTAACCTGATTCAATCTGGCATTGATGGAATCCTGTTCTTGAAAATACCGCTCGCGCCATTCAGGATGCTCAGCCGCTCTTATGACAAAATCGACTAACGTCCGGGCCCAATCACCGCCCTGGATGATCTGTTCATGCAATTTCTTATAAGTCTCCGGCTCCACCAGGCGCATCAACTCACCATGATTAATATAATCTTCCGGAGCTCCTTCCGGTCTTTGGAACGGCGTCAGATAACTGACAGCCCCAGTGTCAGGATCAACAGTCCTAGTCTGGGCGATAGCCGCTATTTTGTCGATCGTCTCCAAAAACCGGGCTGCCCGATCGCCGCTTAAATAATGCTCAGCAAGATACCTGGCCTGAATCAGCCCCATCTCCAACAAAGCCACCCGATCCTCGGGGTTCGCAACGGAACCGTCCGGCATGAGGTTAGCCTGGATAAGATGATGGATCGCCTCTTTCACCTCAGGTTCAAGTCCTTCCATCACTTCCTGTAACGACTGATAAATCTCAGCCGTCCCATAGTATGGAAGCGCATGATGTTGAATGGCCCCGGCCGCCAGCTGCCTTCCCTCCGGGCTAATTTCCAAAATATCACGATACACATGTTCAGAGATATTTCCGGTGACGAAGTTTAGTTCATTTTGGAGCCGGTTTTCCGAAGCATAATTACGATAGAGATTCATTCCGCGGTTATCAATGGATCGAATATTCAATGAACATACCTCCTTGTATGTTATATTTGGATATGTAGAATATCGTCAGAATTACTGTGAGTTTACAGTACAATTACTCCATCCCTGGTCAATATCAATGGATTGTCTTACCTATATTTCCCGCGGTATAAAAATCCCCTTCATATAAGGCCCTTCATTATGGAATTTGTATACCTGTTCCTTTTCCTCGGGTGTATATCCTATCAGCAACTTTATTTCAGAATCCCGCTTGACTAAATCCACCGTACAGATAACGCCAACAAGTTTTTGGGCAGAATCGGTTCCTCTCCAGAGATCAATACCTCCCCGTCCCTGGCCCTGGATGCGGTATTGGCAAGATACCCGTAATCAACCGGATAAATCTTACCCCATTTCGGATGGCGACTGCCCTTCGGACGATCGATTATCACTTCGGATTCAGCCCCCAGCCGTTCAAAAGCATCCCAAAAATCCGACGAATATGATTCAAAAGGATCACCTACCCGTTTCCGGATGAAAATATTTATCATTAATAGGGTTTTCAGCTGTTAACCGCCTTAAGTCCTTCCCAATCTCGGAGGAAACGTTCGATGCCGGCATCGGTCAACGGATGTTGGGTCATCTGGATTAAGATTTTATACGGTACCGTTGCGATATGGGCTCCGGCTTTGGCAGCTTCCGTCGCATGCAAGGGGCTACGGATACTGGCTGCAATAATTTGAGTGGAAATCTGTTGCACCCGAAAGACATCGCTGATTTCCCGAATCAAACCCAACCCATCGATTCCGATATCATCCAAACGGCCGACAAACGGGCTGACATAGGTTGCGCCGGCGCCGGCCGCCAGCAGGGCTTGGGCCGTGGAAAAGATCAACGTCACGTTGGTTTTGATCCCTTCATTATTTAATACATGGACCGCAGCCAGACCTTCGGCAGTCATCGGAATCTTCACGACCACATTGGGATGCCATTGGGCGATCTGCCGGGCTTCCCCGATCATCCCCTGGGCATCCAAGCTGATCACTTCGGCACTGACCGGGCCGTCGACGATCGTCGCTATCTCCTGAATCACTTTCTTAAAATCCCGTCCTTCCCGGGCAATTAATGACGGGTTGGTCGTTACACCGGAAATAATCCCCATGCGGTGGGCTTTCTTGATCTCTTCAATGTTGGCTGTATCGATAAAAAACTGCATCGTTTTCCCTTCCTCGTCCTAGAAGTCCCTTTTATGACTCATTATATCCACTATAAACCAATCCGCTTGGAGAATCAAGGAAAAAAGCTTTTTAACTTTGAATTTACAATTAAAAAACCAGGAATGGAGCATTCCTGGTTTCCAACACGATGGAGTGCGGTCAGAACGATTTATATAGTTCGCCTTTCGCGCCGCAAACCGGGCACTTATCCGGCACCTCGTCCAAAATCGTATGGCCGCAAATAGGACAGATATTCACAGATTTAATGGAGATATCTTTCCCTTCTTTGGCCGCATTTTGAGCGTCCTGGAACAAACGGGCATGAATCTTCTCTGCTTCCAATGCAAAATGGAAGCTTCGCTCAGCGCCTTTTTCCCCTTGAAAACGGGCGGCTTCCAAATACACCGGATACATCTGTTCAACCTCATGCAATTCGCCGTTGATGGCTCCCTGCAAATTCTCGACGATATTCTGTTCTCCGAAAACTCCTCCGGCCGCTACCGTGTAGTCTCCGGTTTGGGTATCCAGCTCCTTGAAATGATTTCCGGCATGGACCTGTTCAGCATAGGCAATGGCTTTAAACAACCGCGCAATATTGGGGAAGCCGTCTTTCTCGGCCTGATTTCCCCAGATAAGATAGCGCATGTGAGCCATACTCTCTCCGCCGTAGGCCGAACGCAAAAAATCAGCCGTCATTGCATTTTTCACTGACATGATACATACCTCCTTCAAATTTACAACATTATTAGTATGGATGTTTGCGCCGTTTCATACTCGGAAATCGGAAAATTTTTCAAAAATCAGGCTGTTTAACCACCCGTCGCCGACCTTCTCCAATCCGCTGAGCATTTCCAATAGATTATGTTAAAATAGTATATAATTATTATATCACAATTTCTTTTATCCGGAGGGCTTTTTTACAAATGAAGGAAAAGGAACGGATTGCCGAGATCGAACATCTGAGCCGAATCATGAAGGAGATCGACTCCCAATTGGCCGTCGCTTCCGAAAACCATGCCAAAGCCCAAGCCGCATTGGACCAATCCATCGCCGAATACTGGGACAGCATCTTTTCCGATGCCCAGGACGAAGCCCAGTTTATCGAGAACATCGCCAGGCAGCGCATCCTTACGGCCGCTTCTTACCGGCGCTGTCTCCAACTGACTAAATTACAGGAATCCGCCTATTTTGCCCGTATCGACTTCCAGGAGAGCCATCCCCACGCCGAACCTGAATCCAGGCCCGTCTATATCGGTTTGGCCTCCTTAAGCGACCCGCAGTCCCATGCCCTACTCATCTATGACTGGCGTTCTCCCATTGCCGGAATGTTTTACGACTTCGGGCGGGGACCTGCCCATTATCTGGCCCCGGGCGGAAAGATCTCCGGGACCATTACGTTGAAACGCCAGTACAAAATCGATCACGGCCAAATCATCTATATGTTTGATTCGGACCTGAAGATCGATGATGAAATATTACAGGCATTGCTCAGCAAGAGTGCGGATTCGAAAATGCGCACCATCGTTACCAGCATTCAACGGGAGCAAAACCTGGCCATCCGAGACGAAACCCATCGCGTCCTTTTTGTCCGGGGGCCGGCCGGAAGCGGCAAAACCTCCATCGCCTTGCACCGGGCGGCGTATTTGCTTTACCGGGATCGCCGGTCCCTGACAGCGCAAAATATTTTAATCTTCTCTCCCAACCGCATCTTCAGCGACTACATTTCCAATGTCTTGCCGGAATTGGGCGAAGAAAACATCCGGCAAATGATGTTCCAGGATTATCTGCTTCGGGCACTCTCATCCTACAGTGTTGATGTCGAAGAACGAGATGCCCAATTGGAATATCTTTATCTTCCGGAAGACAGCCCGGACCGCCGGATACGGATGGCAGGCATCGCTTTCAAATCATCACCTGCGTTTGCAGCCATCATTCACCGGTACCTTGAGACCATCGAAAAAGAGATCGCCGCTTTGCCCGATGTGGAATTTGAAGGCCGTCAACTCATCCCCCGGGACGAATGGGCCGAGCTTTTCTCCAAAACCCTGACATATCTTCCGATGGCTAAACGATTGGCACAATTAAGAAAGACGGTCTACACCCGTTTACGTCCAATCATCCGCCAGCTTCGGGAAGACGAAGCTTTACATATCGCAGCAACCGGCGAAGAAGTCAATGAACGGACCATTCGGGCATTGGCCCGCCTCAACGTCAGAAAACGGATGGAGCCGTTTTATTCCGCTTTGCAGGAACGGACGGAGCTCAATCCGTTAGCGCTTTACCGCAGACTCTTCGAAGATGGGGATTTGTTCCGCCGCCTGGCCAAAGATGAAAGCATTCCCGATGAATGGCCGGCCGTTTGCCAAATGACGTTAGAAGCCATGGATAATCAGCAGATTTTTTATGAGGACTCCCTGCCGCTCCTGTTCCTCCAGGGAGTTCTGGAGGGTTTTACGACCTATAGTGACATCCGGCATCTGATCATCGATGAAGCCCAAGATTATACATTGTTTCATTACGAAATTCTTAAACGGCTGTTCCCCAAATGTTCCTGGACCGTCCTAGGCGACCCGGCCCAGTCCATCCATCCTTACTTACATACCGCCGATTTTGAAACGGCCAGCCGGATACTGGCCGACGCATCCGCCGGAACGGACGAAGACACCGCCATCATCCAACTTTCGCGGAGTTACCGTTCAACATACGAGATTCAGCGGTTTGCCGAAGGGATCTTAGGGGAAAATACAGCCAAACCCATTCATCGTTCAGGTCGGCGCCCCATATTGGTTCAGGCCGCCGGATCGGAAGACATGGCCAATGCCGTCATCCGACAAATCGGCCTTTTCCAACAGGAAGGCTGGAAATCCGTGGCTGTCATCTGCAAAACACTGCAGGATGCCGCCGCTGCCTACGAAAAACTCAGCCAACACCTGGACATTCACCTCATCACTCCGGAATCCATCGAATTCAAACGGGGTATCGTGATCGCCCCCGCATACCTTGCCAAAGGGTTGGAATTTGACGCGGTCATCATTTATAATGTCAATGACCAAACCTACCGTTCCGCCATGGAGCGAAATATCCTTTATACCGTATGCACCCGGGCACTCCACCGGCTGGCTTTGGTATATTCCGGAAACCTTTCGCCATTGTTATCCGAAGTCGATCCCAAAACGTTTGAAACGGAAACAGGCCGGCATTGATTGCCGGCCTACCTCGGGATGACAGACTGCACTGCAACCGTCATCTCTTGACATTCTCGGTTTTTCAGATTACGATTTTCCTGGAAAGTCTTATATATACGTGAGGTTATAATGGAAAAGTATCGTCATGTCTCCAGTAAAGACGTGGCCCGGGAAGCAGGCGTTTCTCAGGCGACTGTATCCTACGTGTTAAACGACGTTCCGGGAATTAAGATCAAACCGGAGACCCGTCAGGCCGTTCTGGAAGCAGCCAAAAAACTGAACTATTTGCCCAATCTGAGCGCCCGAAGCATGCGCTTGAAAAAGTCCATGTCCATTGCGGTCGTCTCCGATAAAAATGTTTCCAATTACGGTTTCATCAAAATCCTGGAGGGCATCAAAGATGTGATGATTCCCCGGGATTATTCTATCACCTTTTCTTTCAGCAAATTTCAGGATAACGAAACCGCTCAGCACGTCCAATATTTCCTGTCCAATCGGATTGACGGCATCATTTTTCTCCTGGTCAATCCTTCGAAAGAGCACTGCCAATACCTGGCCTCAAAACATATCCCTTTTGTGGTAATTTCCCACCAATTCCAGGAAGACGGCTTTCATCGGATTAAAAACGATATGGAGTCGGCCGTCAGGGAAGCACTCACCGATCTCCGTTCCAAAGGCCGGGAGACCATCGGTTTTTTCGGAAACGGCATCGGCAATTTTGCGGACCGCCGGTACGCAACATTTCATAAAACCATGGAAGAAATGAATTTTCGGCTGGATCCTGCCCAGATGGTCAAAATGTCGGACTCCGAGGAAGCGGAATCGGCCATTGCGCAATTTTTCAACAACCGTTCATCTCTGCCCGATGCTATCATCTGCGAAGCTCCGGGCATTGGTTTCCGGTTGTTACGTTACTTGGCCAAAACGGGAATTCGCGTCCCGGAAACCCTGTCCGTCACGGCATTCGGTACATCCAAGTTTTCCCCTCTGACATATCCGGCACTCTCCGCCATCGAAAGCCCCCTTTATCAAATGGGATACAGTGCCGCCGAAATGCTGTTTAACATCATGAACGGTAAACCAACCGATAACCTGGTGGTCCTCAAATGGCAGTATGTGAAAAGGGAATCGAGTTAAAATGGGTTCACCGTGCACGATTCAGTGCACAGGATAAACTATCCAAACGCAAAAAACAGGAGACTCTGCAGCATTTGCAGCATTGAGTCTCCTTTACATATTTACAATTATATTTATGAACGCCTGCACTACTCTCACGCCTTTTATCACCCAGTACCCAGCACCTGGCACCCCTACCTGAACAATACCGTGAACTCTGCACTGTGTACCGTGCACTATCCCCTGGAACCCATGAACTAGACTGTAATATCAAACTCCGTCCACGGAAAATCCTTCGGGGGCAGCGACCTAAAAGAGACCGGTTCGCGGGAAACAGGATGGATAAAACCGACCTCAACCGCCCATAACGCCAGTTGCTGGCCGGAGCGGTTGACTTGCTTCCCATACTTTTGATCCCCATAAAGCGGGTGGCCGATGGCAGCCATTTGCACTCGTATCTGATGGGAACGCCCGGTATGCAGGCGGATTTTCACCAGGCTTAAATTTCCCTTGGTCTCCAACGGTTCATATTCTAAAACCGCTTTTTTGGCTCCGGCCGTCCCTTCAGGGACCACCGACACCTGGTTTTTAACCGTATTTTTTAATAGATAATGGGTAAGCTGCCGTCCTTCCCGAAGACTGCCGTGAACCACCGCCAGGTAAATCTTACGGAAACGGTCTTCCCGTACCTGTTCCGACAATCGGCCGGCCGCTTTCGACGTTTTGGCCAGCACCAACACCCCGCCGACGGGACGATCCAGACGATGCACCAACCCCAAGTACACATTCCCCGGTTTTTCGTATTTCTTCTTAAGATAATCCTTCATCCGGGTCAAGAGATCCCGATCTCCGCTGCTGTCGGCCTGCGTAGGCATATTCACCGGTTTTTCCACCACCAACAGATGGTTATCTTCATAAATGACCCGCGGTTCCATTAAGCCTCCCAACGGGCACAGCCGCCGCAGGGGACCACCAGGCCCGAAGCCGTCACCGGAAGTCCGATCTCGTCAAAGGTCACTGTTCCTCCATAGATGGGCTGTACCAGCATCTTCAAAATATTCCCCATCACACAGGGGGTTAAGCCGTCCGTATAACTGTTAATCAGGAAAAACAGCGGTTCATCAGAAAGGACCTTAACGCATTCACTCACCAAACTATAGAGCTCGGTTTCGATCTTCCACACCTCGCCGTTGGGGCCGCGACCAAAGGATGGAGGATCCATGATAATCCCCTCGTACTTTCGGTTCCGTCGTTGTTCCCTCCGAACGAATTTCAAGACATCATCGACGATAAAACGGACCGGGCGCTCCCGCAAACCGGAAAGGGCCAAATTTTCCTTGGCCAGCGTCACCATGCCTTTGGCGGCATCCACATGACAAACCTCGGCTCCGGCAGCAGCCGCCGCCACGGAGGCACCTCCCGTATAGGCAAACAGATTTAGGACCCGAACCGGCTGGGGCCGGGAAGCGATTTTGGCGCTGATCCAGTCCCAATTGACGGCCTGTTCCGGGAAGATGCCGGTATGTTTAAAACCCATGGCCCTTAAGTAAAACGTAAAATTACCATACCGGATGGTCCAACGCTCCGGCATCTGGGTGCGAAACTCCCAATGTCCGCCGCCTTTGTCGCTGCGGTGATAATGGGCATCCACCTTCTCCCACGCCGATGGATCTTTCGCAGCCGGCCAAATGATATGGGGATCGGGACGCCGCAGATAAAACCGGCCCCACCGTTCCAACCGTTCCCCGTCCCCGGCATCGATCAATTCGTAATCTTTCCATCCAGTTGCTATAAACATCATATGTCCCTTTCATTTATTTTCGTCATGGTTCACAACACAGTTCAATCTAGGTTTCTGCCCTCAATCTTAACATCTGAACCCTGAGGCGTCAATAAAATAGTCTCCCCAAAACAGCCTGATTACAACGCCTTCAAAAACATGGTATAATAATCGATGGCAACAACACCTTAAAGTTTATCCATTCAACCATCGTTCCCCATGACGCTTCATGACTGTTTTTCATCCAAATTTCTAAATCCATATATCACTTACATCATTAAAGGCAGGTATCAACGTGGCTAAATCCAAAAACACAACGGTTTATGGCAATGAAAGTATCTCTTCGTTAAAAGGGGCCGACCGGGTCCGGCTCAGGCCGGGAGTAATCTTTGGTTCTGACGGAATCGAAGGTTGCCAGCATTCGGTCTTCGAAATCCTCTCCAACTCCATCGACGAAGCCCGGGAAGGGTTCGGAAACCAAATCAACGTCATCCGCCATGCCGATCATTCCATTACCATTCAGGACTTTGGCCGGGGCATTCCCCTGGACTATAACCCCAAAGAAGAGCGGTATAACTGGGAATTGGTCTTTTGCGAGCTCTATGCCGGCGGCAAATACCAGAACAACTCCGGTGAAAATTACGAATACAGCCTGGGTTTGAACGGGCTGGGAGCCTGTGCCACCCAGTACAGTTCCGAATACATGGACGTCACCGTATACCGGGACGGATATAAGTATCAGCTCCATTTCGAAAAGGGAGAAAATGTCGGCGGCCTGAAAAAAGAAAAAACCGATCGGACGGAAACCGGCACCACCATCACCTGGCGCCCGGACCTGGAGGTATTTACGGATATCGACATTCCTCTCTCTTATTTTCAAGATACTCTGAAAAAGCAAGCCGTTGTCAATGCCGGGCTCACGTTCAACCTGTATGATGAAGCCAGCGGAGAACGTTTTACGTACTATTATGAAAACGGTATCGTGGACTATGTCCGGGAAGTCAACAATGATAAAGGCTTTACCGAGATCCAGTTCTTTGCCACCAGCACCCGCGGCCGCGATCGGGAAGACAAGCCCGAATACAAAGTGAAAATGGAGATCGCCTTCTGCTTCAACAACGAAATCAATCTCCTGGAATACTACCATAACTCCAGTTTTCTGGAACACGGCGGCGCTCCCGACAAAGCCGTGAAGACCGCTTTCGTATACGCCATCGACAAATGCATTAAATCCAATAATAAATACAATAAAGACGAATCCAAAATCACCTTTGCCGATATCCAGGACAGTCTGATTCTGGTCACCAACTCTTTTTCCACCATGACCAGCTACGAAAATCAGACCAAAAAGTCCATTACCAACCGCTTCATTCAGGAAGCGATGACTGAATTTCTCAAACACCAGTTGGAAGTCTACCTCATCGAGAATAAAGCGGAAAGCGATCGCATCATCGAACAGGTCCTCATCAACAAACGCAGCCGGGAAACAGCGGAAAAGACCCGGATTAACATCAAGAAAAAACTCACCGCCAACATCGACATCTCCAATCGGGTGAAGAAGTTCGTGGACTGCCGGACCAAAGACGTCAACAAACGTGAAATTTATATCGTGGAGGGAGATTCGGCGTTAGGTGCCTGTAAACTGGGACGGGATGCCGAATTTCAAGCCATCATGCCCGTCCGCGGCAAGATCCTGAATTGCCTCAAAGCGGATTATGACACGATTTTCAAAAGCGAGATCATCGTCGACCTGTTAAAAGTATTGGGCTGCGGCGTTGAGATCAAAACCAAACACAACAAAGAATTAAACACTTTTGACCTCAACAACCTGCGTTGGAATAAAATTATCATCTGTACCGACGCCGATGTGGACGGATTCCAGATCCGGACGCTGATTTTGGCCATGCTCTACCGGCTGGTCCCCACCCTGATTCAAGTCGGCAAAGTGTACATCGCGGAATCGCCCCTCTATGAAATCACGACCAAAAATAAGACCTATTTTGCCTACTCGGATAAAGAGAAAAACGAAATCATTGCCAAACTGGACGGAAAATATACCATTCAGCGCTCCAAAGGTCTGGGCGAAAACGAGCCGGAGATGATGTGGCAGACGACCATGAATCCGGAGACGCGCCGCCTGATCCAAGTGGTCCCGGATGACGTGGCCAAAACCGAAGAATATTTTGACATGCTCCTCGGCGACAATCTCCAGGCCCGGAAGAATTTCATCGAAGAAAACGGGTACAAATATCTGGATATGTTGGATCTGTCATAACGCCATGACCTTTTGAAAACCTTATGACACGGTGATATCATGAAATTTTCCCAAAAAACCGCCTATCTTTCATCGGCCATTTTTGCCGAACTTAAGACCAGAAAAAATCAGCGACTGGCCTCGGGAAAAGAAGTCCTGGACTTCAGCATCGGGACGCCGGATCTGCCGCCGCCCCGCCATGTCATGGACGTCATCCGACAGGAAATTGAAAACCCCGAAAATTATAAATACGCCATCAAAGATCTGCCCGAGCTTACGGAAGCCGTCATCGACTGGTATCAAAAGCGTTTCGGTGTCTCCCTGGACCCGGAGGAAGTCACGTCCCTCCTCGGCTCGCAGGAAGGATTGGGGCACATCGCCCTCACATTGACCGATCCCGGCGATGTGGCCATGGTTCCCGATCCCGGATATCCCATATTCATGATGGGTCCGATGATCGCCGGGGCCCGTCTTTACAAAATGCCGCTGCTTCGGGAGAACCGTTACCTGATCGATCTGGAGCGGATCGACCCGACCGTGGCGCACCAAGCCAAACTGATGATCGTTTCTTACCCCAATAATCCCGTCACCGCCACGGCGCCTCCAGAATTTTATGAAAAATTGGTTTGGTTCGCGAAAAAATACGATATCGCCGTTATTCACGACAACGCTTACTGTGAACTGATCTTCGACGGCCCGCCGGGCGGAAGCATCTTCAACATACCGGGCGCCAAAGATGTTGCCGTCGAATTTAACTCGTTATCCAAGTCATACAACCTGAGCGGATGCCGCCTTGCCTTTGCCGTCGGCAACCGGGAGATCATCGGCCATCTTAAGAATTTAAAGTCCCATCTGGACTACGGGATCTTTTTACCGTTGCAAAAGGCAGCCATTGCCGCCATTTCCGGACCCCAGGACTGTATCCGGGAGACCGTCCGGATTTACCGGCGTCGCCGGGATATCCTGGTTGACGGTTTGGCGGCATTGGGATGGCAAATGGACCGGCCTCCCGCCACCATGTTCGCCTGGGCGCCCCTTCCCAAAAGTTACCGGTCTTCCATGGACTTCACATTGGAACTGCTGGATAAAACCGGGGTCCTTGTGGTACCGGGCAGCAGCTTCGGTGACTTGGGCGAAGGATATGTCCGTTTTGCCCTGGTCCAACCGGAAGAAGAAATCCGCAAAGCAGTGGATGCCATCAAAAACAGCGGCATCCTGGAACGCGACATCCTTTCCGAACAATCGCGGTGCGCACTTTAACTTTAAAATGAATCCATAAAATAAGCATATTCATATTCAAGCCGGAGGCAACATTTATGGCAGCAAACAAACCTATCCAACAAAAAATCGTTGAAACCCTGGAAGAAAACTATATGCCGTATGCGATGAGCGTTATCGTCTCCCGGGCCATCCCGGAGATCGACGGTTTCAAACCGTCTCATCGCAAACTGCTGTATACCATGTATAAAATGGGCCTGCTGACCGGGAACCGTACCAAGTCCGCCAATGTGGTGGGCCAGACCATGAAGCTCAATCCCCACGGCGATATGGCCATCTATGAAACCATGGTCCGGATGACCCGGGGCAACGCCGCCCTTTTACACCCCTTCATCGATTCCAAAGGCAACTTCGGCAAACAATACTCGAGAGACATGCAATTTGCCGCGCCGCGGTATACCGAAGTCAAACTGGAGAAGATCTGCGAAGAGCTTTTCAGGGATCTGGATAAAAACACCGTCGATTTTGTCGACAACTACGATGGTACCCTCAAAGAACCGACGTTGCTGCCGACGACTTTCCCCAACATTTTGGTCAATGCCAATCAGGGAATCGCTGTCGGCATGGCCAGCAACATGTGCAGTTTTAACCTGCGGGAAGTCTGCGAAACCACTATTCAGTTCATTCAAAACGAAAACGTAGCCATCGAAAATTATTTAATTGCACCGGACCTGGCTTCCGGCGGCCAATTGATATACAACGCCCGGGAAATCCAGGAAATATACCGCACCGGACGGGGTGGATTCAAACTCCGGGCCAAATATCGCTATGACAAAGAAAACAGCTGCATTGAGATTTACGAAATTCCCTACACAACCACGGTGGAAGCGATCATCGATGCTATTGTCAATTTAGTGAAATCCGGAAAGATCAAAGAGATCATCGATGTCCGCGACGAAACCGATTTAAACGGCCTTAAAATTACGCTGGATATCCGTAAATCGGCAGATCCCGACAGCATTATGAACAAACTCTTCAAACTCACGACGTTGCAGGACACTTTCAATTGCAACTTCAACATTCTCATCGAAGGCCGTCCCCGGGTCATGGGTATCCGGGAAATCCTTTCGGAGTGGCTGAAATTCCGAATCGGTTGCATCAAGCGGCAACTCTTATTCGATATCGATCAAAAAACCAAAAAACTCCACTTGCTTCTGGGCTTGAAAAAGATTTTGCTGGATATCGACAAGGCCATAAAGATTATCCGCGAAACCGAACGGGAATCGGACGTGGTCCCCAATTTAATGGAAGGCTTTGGAATCGACCAGGTTCAGGCGGAGTTTATTGCCGAGATTCGGTTGCGTAACTTGAATAAAGAATATATCTTAAACCGGGTCAGCGAAATTGAGTCGTTACAGAATGAAATCGCCGATTTGGAAGAAACCTACCGCCATGAAGAGAAAATTAAAAAGATCATCATCAAACAGCTGAGGGAAATTGCCAAGAAATACGGCCAACCCCGCCGGACGGAGATCATTCACGAAGACGATATCGAAGAAATCACCAAAGAGCATTTGATCGAGGACTACAATCTCCGCCTGTTCCTTACCGAACAAAATTATCTGAAAAAGGTCCCGTTGGTATCGCTGCGGGCCAATCCCGAACATAAACTGAAAGAAGACGACCGGATCATCCAGGAGATCGAAACCCATAACAAAGCGGACCTGTTGCTCTTCTCCAACAAACATGTGGTTTACAAAATGAAAATCTATGAAATTAACGACTGTAAAGCGAGCCAACTGGGGGAATATCTAACCAATCTACTGGATCTGGAGAATGACGAAAAGATCATCTATTTGGTGGCCACCGACAATTATCAGGGATATCTCTTGTTCGCCTTTGAAAACGGCAAGATGGCCAAGATTGATTTACAAAGCTATGCCACAAAAACCAACCGCAGAAAACTGGCCAATGCTTATTCGGACTTGTCGCCGCTGGTTCGCATCTTCTTTTTGGAGCAGGATAGAGAATTGGTCGCCATCAGCAGCATCCAAAAAGCCCTTGTCTTTCATACGCAAAACATCAACGCCAAAACCACCCGGGATTCCCAAGGCGTACAGGTCCTTAAAGGCAAAAAAGGCAGCTGGATGATTGCCGTTAAAACCCTGGATGAAGTCAACTTCACCGACCCCGATTATTACCGGACCAAAAACATTCCTGCTGTCGGCTGTTATCTCAAAGATGAGGATAAAGAAGAACGCCAGACCAATTTGTTTGAAATATAAGGAGATGCCATGAAACGTTTATATCGGATTAAAAACGAAGGTAAAATCGGCGGAGTCTGCGCCGGACTGGGAGAATATCTCAATGTGGACCCGAATATCATCCGCATCATTATGCTGCTGCTCTTCTTCAGCGGTCCCGGACTCATCCTTTATCTGATCATGTGGCTTGCCCTACCGGCAAAAACATCGGCAAACCCATCATTTCCCGAATCATCCGCCGAAGAGCCCCCGGTCATCGAGGTGTCGGAACCATCCGACGCCAACCTCTGGATCGGTTTCGGCCTCATCACCATCGGTGGGTTGTTCCTTTTACGCAATTTCGGGTTCAACTGGTTTAATTGGGTCTTCTTCCGCATCATCTGGCCCATCCTTCTTATCACCGCGGGAATTTATATTCTTATACGGAAGGGTAAGAAATAAGGAGTGCACAGAAGCTTTAATTTTAGTTGCCTGTTGACAGTGGGGCAGTTGCCAGTTAATTAGTGCAAAATGTGCTGAGCCACTGATAAGGGTACACAGCGCACAGATATTTCAGGTGAACAAGACTATGCATTGTGAACTGTGTACTATATACCGGAAAAAAGAACTGTCACCGTGAACCCATATGTTGATTAAATGAAAGAAAAAGGGAAGGCTTTCGCCTTCCCTTCTTTTATCGTTTTCAACCCTTATTGCGCATCGACTTTGGACATATGAACGATGAGGTCGACCACTTTGTTGGAATAACCCCATTCGTTGTCATACCAAGCGATTAACTTCACAAACTTATCGTTCAACGCAATACCGGCTTTGGCATCGAAGATGGAGGTCCGGGGATCGTGGATGAAGTCGGAAGAGACCACTTCGTCTTCGGTATAACCGAGGATCCCTTTGAGTTCGTTTTCAGAAGCTTTCTTCACCGCCGCTTTGATCTCATCATAGGTGGTGGATTTCTCAAGACGGCAGGTGAGGTCGACCACGGATACGTCCAAGGTCGGAACGCGGAAAGCCATACCGGTCAGTTTGCCGTTCAATTCAGGGATGACCTTTCCGACCGCTTTGGCAGCACCGGTGGAAGACGGAATGATATTGCCCGCTGCTGCGCGGCCGCCCCTCCAGTCTTTCTTGGAAGGCCCGTCAACCGTCTTCTGGGTTGCCGTGGTGGCGTGAACGGTCGTCATTAACCCTTCAACGATACCAAAGTTCTCATGGATAACTTTGGCCAAGGGAGCCAGACAGTTGGTGGTGCAGGAAGCATTGGAGACCACGTTCATGTCTTTGGTGTATTTATTATGGTTAACGCCCATGACAAACATGGGAGCATCCGCAGACGGAGCACTGATGACCACTTTTTTGGCGCCGCCCTTGAAGTGAGCAGATGCCTTTTCGGTGGTTGTGAATACGCCGGTGGATTCGACGATGTATTCGGCACCGCAGGATTTCCAATCGATTTCAGCCGGATCCATTTTGGCGAAAACAGCGATTTTTTTGCCGTTTACCACGAGCTTGTCACCATCAATACCAATGGTTCCCTGGAATTGACCATGCACGGTGTCATACTTCAGCATATAGGTCATATACTCCAGATCGATAAACGGGTCGTTAATACCTACCACTTCAACTTCAGGATTGTCAAGCGATGCCCGGAAAACCAGACGGCCAATCCGTCCAAAACCGTTAATACCGACTTTTACTGCCATGTCATTTCCTCCCTATATTTAATTGTATTTAAGTAAAAACACACAAACAAAGCGGTCCGGCCATTTGTTAAAGTTTTAACAGGGATGGTGCCGATACCATTGTCCCTAAGAATTCACTTCAATTTTATATAATATCGATGGCATTTTCAAGACAATAACTTGGATTGACTTAAATTTTTAACATAATTTCTCAGTAATATGCATCCCGCTTGCATATATATTGATGACTTCATTCCGAAGCGACAGGAGGATACCATGACCGTCAACCATAGCCTCCCGCATGTTCTTCCGGAAATGTTAACCCCGGATTTTTGGGCAGACCGGCTCGCCAATCCCTCGGCACTGCTTTTGACCCCGGAGAAAATCCATCATTTTAATCAACTCATCCGTCAGCGTTTACCCGGCGAAATGATGGATTTGGCCGCTTTTCCCCGGGAGATGGACAGCGCCGTGCTGCATACCTGGCTCACTAAACCCCGGTTCCCCCAAAAAACTTATGATGCTTGCGGAAAACCGCTGTCGTCAGCGTTTCTTGGCGAATTGAAAAATAATATCAATGCGACCAACCTTCCCCGGCGCATTGCCGTCGCTTACGGAACTACGATCCGCCATGCCGAAATGCGGCTGTTCCCCACCGATGAGCCGGCATTTGCCACGCCTGAAGATACGCGGTTTGACCAATGGCAGGCAACGGCCGTCAATCCCGGTGAACCCCTGATTATCCTCCATCAGAGTCTCGACGGTAAATGGTGCTATGTCCAAACCGAATACTACCGCGGCTGGATTGCCGCTCGGTATCTGGCCCGATTTTCTTCGCGATCCCAATGGTTAAGTTATCTCCGGCATTCTCCCTTTCTTACTGTGACCGGGCCCGGGCTCACCGTAACCCTTCCGCCCGATTCGTCGGAATCCGTCTTACGTTTTGAAATGGGGGCCAAGATCCGAGCGTTTCCCGTGGCAGGCTCTTCCCAAAGTTTCCTGGGATTTATCCCCACTGGAAAAAGCGGGGCTCCTCTGACTTTCCCGCTGGCCCTCTCTCCGGATCTGGCCTTCGGTTACCTACCCTACACCGAAACACATCTGTTTCAGCAGGCCTTTAAAATGCTCGGTCAACCCTACGGCTGGGGCGGACAGGATCTTCATCCCGATTGTTCCAGTTTTACCCGAAATTTATACCGCTGTTTCGGATTTGATCTTCCCCGGGATTCCGGTGTTCAGGCCCGGTGCAGCCCGAATACCGTTCCGTTAAACCATTTGCCGCCGGAACAAAAAAGCAAAGTCCTGTCTGCGTTGCCTGCAGGAACTTTGCTTCATCTGGACGGCCACATTATGGTGTACCTTGGCATGTCCGGCGGACGCCATTATGTGATCCACGCGTTGTCCGGCTACCGCCGGGGCCAACACCACACCATCTATCTGATGGCGGTAACCGTCAGCGATCTGAGCTTGCGCCGTTTGAACGGTCAAACTCTCCTGGATGCGTTAACTTCCGCCGTTATCCTCCGCTAAACTCAAGCCAAGGCGGCCATAATCCGTTCCGCTATTTTCCCGAGAGGGACTTGCTCACATACCGCTCCGATTTCCATCGCCACTTTCGGCATGCCATATACCACACACGAGCGTTCGTCCTGGCCAATGGTGAATGCGCCGGCATTCTTCATCTTAAGCAGACCTTTAGCCCCATCGGCCCCCATGCCGGTCAAAATCACGCCGATGGCTTTCCGGCCGGCTTCCGCCGCCACCGATTCAAAGAGGACGTCCACCGAAGGACAGTGACCGCTGACTTTTTCGCCGGGGGACACATCCACCACATACTGCCCGTTTTTCCGTCGCAGCCGCATATGCCGGTCCCCCGGCGCAATCAGCACCCTCCCCGGATAAACCGGATCCATAGGGGACGCTTCTTTGACCTCCAAAGCACTGTTACTATTCAAACGATCGGCAAACATTTTGGAGAAAACCGGAGGAATATGTTGGACGATGACGATACCCGGCATCTCCCGGGGAAACGCTTTAATCAGCCCGGCCAGAGCTTCGGTCCCTCCGGTGGACGCGCCGATGGCGATAATCATGTTCCGGTCAAATTTATTTTTATGGGAAATCTGGGGGCCGCGGTTTTCTTTCCAATGCCCCACATTAGCCGTTGAAGCGATTTTTATCTTCACAATCAGCTCGGCAATCATGGATTCCAATGCTTGGCCGCTACGGGTATTGGGCTTGGTAACAAAATCCACCGCTCCGGCTGACAAGGCATCAAAGACGTTTTCGCTGACGGCGCTGACCATCACGACCGGTAACGGATATTGCGGCATCAATTTCCGTAAAAATTCGATCCCGTTCATCCGGGGTAATTCCACATCGAGCGTCATCACATCCGGTTCATACTTGAGGATCATATCCCGCGCCTGATACGGGTCGGCAGCCGTCCCTACCACCCGGATCGCCGGATCCGCTTCCATAGCTTTGGCCAATGTTTCCCGGAACAGCAATGAATCATCCACAATGAGCACTTTAATCTGCCGTTTAATGTTCAAACCATCACCGCTTTCCAATGGACAAAGAAAAATTCTGCAATGGACGATTCATGCCGGGCCATAACCCATCCGCCATTGCATTTCTGCAGGAAATCAAAGGTTTAACCTTAAGCCAATTATACAATGGGGACTTTGGATTGTACATATTATTTACAACCTACTCCTTCCGATAGATTGCTGGCTTAACATATTTAAACTTCGTCTGATCCCGGTTGATGGATTCAGCATGGCCGATGAACAAATATCCGCCCGGCTCCAGGCTTTGGTAAAACTTATCGACCAACTCCCGTTTGGTTTCACTGTCAAAATAAATCATCACATTCCGGCAGAAAATTACATGAAACTTCTTTTTAAACGGAAATACCGGCGTATTCAAATTGAATTCCCGGAAAATAACTTCCTTCCTTAATTTCTCAACGATTTGGTACCGCCCGTTTCCGACCGGTTGAAGATATTTTCTGCGCCAAAGCTCAGGAAGTACGGCCACCTGATCGGAACTGTAGATGCCTTCGGCTGCTATTTTCAAGACTTTCCTGGAGATATCCGTCGCCAATACCCGGGTATCCCATAACCATTTTTTCTCTCCGAAAAAGTCCTGGAGGATCATAGCCAATGTATAAGGTTCTTCCCCAGACGAACAGCCGGCGCTCCAGAACCGCAGGTCCTTATTTTTAGCAGCAACAGACAAATACGGTAATACCGTCTCCCGAAAAAAATGAAAATGCTCGCTTTCCCTCATGAAAAACGTATGATTGGTGGTTAACTTATTCAATAAGTCCACCAAGGCCTCTCCGCTTCTATCTTTGATGACATAATGGTAGTATTCGGAGAAACTGTTCATGTTCAATGAGGTCAAAACATTTTGAAGCCGACCTTCAACCAAATGCTTTTTTCCGGACAGGTCCAAACCGCAATATGATTTGACATAGCGTGCCAACTGATGAAATTCTTCATCGCGAATGGATATCATCGGAACCACCTGTTACTGCCCCTTTTCGTCATAACTCGCTTAATGCCGCCACTTCATCGTCATTCAACAATTTCTCGCAGTCCAACAACAAGCTGACATCGTTGCCAACCTTGCCGATGGCTTTGATATACCGGTTTTGCACTTTATTCACTTGGGGCGGCGGCACAATGTCCTCATCCGGTATGGTGATCACTTCGGACACGCTGTCCACGATTAACCCGATGGAAATATCACCGATATCCACCACGATCACGCACGTCCGGTCATTGTATTCTTTGGGCTCCTTGTTAAACCGCAGGCGGACATCCATGACCGGAATGATTTTTCCCCGTAAATTGATGATGCCTTTGATATATACCGGCAGTTCAGGAACTTCGGTAATCGCCTGAATTCCGATAATTTCCGTGACATACCGGATTTCAATTCCGTAAACTTCATTACCGGCGACAAACGTGAGATATTTCCCTTTTTGGGTATCTTCCTCTTCCATCTCGTAATTTCTCTCGATTATCTCCGCCATGTTCTTACCCCTTTCTATCGCATTAAATCGGAACAGAGCATCGTTTTTATGCCGTCATCATCTGGATCAATCCCGGCACATCCAAAATCAGACTGATACTGCCGTCTCCCAGCAACGTACATCCGGCGATCCCCCGGACTTTCTTAATATACTTGGGCAATGCTTTGACCACTACCTGTTGTTCGCCGAGGAGTTCATCAACGAAAAGGCACAGGCCTTTCTCATTGTTTTCGACCATCACGATCACGCCCTCATCAATCCGGGTCACATGGGTTTGGACATTGAACAATTGATGCAACCGGAGTACAGGATAACATTGGCCCCGGATCATAATCATCTCATTTCCGTCCGGATCGGTGATCAGATCTTCCGCCTTTATTTGGAAAGATTCCCGGATCGATGTGGTCGGCACCGAGTACTTGGCTTTGCCCACCCGAACCGTAATCCCGTCGATAATCGCCAACGTCAGCGGAATCTTCAGCGTGAATACGGTCCCCACATCCGGCGTGCTGTCAATCAAGACTGTTCCGCCGATCTCATGAATCTCTTTGACCACCACATCCATGCCGACTCCCCGTCCGGAAAACTCGGTCACTTCTTCCTTGGTTGAAAATCCGGGCAACAGGATGAACCCGAACACGTCTCTGTCGCTGAGTTCCGCTTCATCCTTTGTCAATAGCCCGTTTTGTTTGGCTTTCTCCAATATCCGCTCCCGGTTGAGACCCCGTCCGTCGTCTCTGACTTCGATCAATACGTCGCTGCCGGCGCTTTTGGCTTCCAGGGTGACTGTTCCGTATGCGGGCTTATTTTTCCGCCGCCGCTCCTCAGCGGTTTCGATCCCATGGTCCATCGCATTGCGAATCAAATGCATCAACGGATCGGAAATGTGTTCAATGATGTTTTTGTCCACTTCGGTCTCTTCGCCCACCACTTTCAAATGAACCTCTTTCCCCAGTTTCCTGCTCATATCCCGGACGATCCGGTGCATTTTTTGGAAAGTGGCCGCAAGTGGCACCATTCGGATAGACATCACCAGATCCTGGAGCTCATTGGTGATCTTCCTCAACTGCCGGGCCGCTTTATGAAAATTGTCCAAAGGCAATCCTTCCAACTCCGGATGGCGGGTAACCATGGCCTCGGAGATAACCAGCTCTCCGACGAGGTCCAACAACAAATCCAATTTATTCACATTGACGCTGATAAGGCTCTGCTGTTTAACTCCCGGCTCACCGCCGGAAGGTTTGGCTTTGGGTTCGGATTTTCCGGCCTCTTTTACGGCTTTTTCCGTATTGGGCTGCGGGATTTCTTCCCCCAGATCGATGATAGGCTTGGGGGCCGTCGGTTTGGCCTCTTCCGCCAACGGAGTGAGGATAACCTCTTTCACAAAGGCATTTTTTTCAATGCCGATTGCAACTGATTGATATCCAAGGTCGACGTAAAGATCAGCTTTAATCCCTGGTTTTTGATGAGAGCAATCCCGTCCTCATCGTCGACAAACGCTTCCGGCACCGTCCGAAGGTCCGTGGCATATTCTTTGAAATTATTGATGAGCACAAATGCCTGAACATCCTCAAAGCCGCAGTCCGGTTCGAAACGGATCACGGCTTCATAACCCGGGGCCTTAGGCCCCGGGTTGTCCGTTTCTTGTACACCATTTTGCGTTTCGACCGGATCAGAGCCGGCCTTTAATTCCTCCACATACTGTTTAATAGTTGCGATGAGACCGCTGGCATCTCCGTCAACCACCTGTTTGTTTTCGGCACGATCGATCTGCTCTTTGATAAAGTCAATCCCTTCAAAGATCAAGTCGATAATTTTCGGAGTATCCACTGATTGCGGTTTATTTTCCCGCAGCAAAAAGAAGAGATCTTCCACCGCATGAGCCAGTTCGGAAATGTTCCGGTACTGCATCATTGCCGCAGATCCTTTGATGGTATGCATGATCCGGAAGACGGCATCGATGGACCCTTCAATCCGGTTGGTTTTTTCGCATTGAAGCAGTTCCTGCTCCAATTCTTCAAGCAATTGCCGGGTTTCAAAGACAAACAATTCAAACATAGAATCTCGGAACGATTCGTCGTTCATCATTACCACTCCCTGGCCTGACAAATCAAACTACCGATAAATGTGCTACAACCCGATTGCACTCCATCAGTATTTATCAAAGTCACGATCGTTTAAGACAATATTCCCTTTGTCTGTGGCCGCCGCCGGTTGCACCGTGAACCGGAAGGGGCTGGCCATATCCGAGCCGTGCACATTTTTAATGCGGAATTTTCCAACCAATGTCTTCAGGTTCATGGCCTGGCTGGACAATTCTTCGCTGGCTGCAGCACTTTGTTCGGCAGTCGCCGTATTGGATTGAGTGACCTGGGATACCTGGGCAATACCCTGATTGATCTGGGCGATACCGGTGGCTTGCTCGTTGGAAGCGACGGCGATTTCGCTGATCAAATCCGTTGTCCGGGCCACGCCTTCAACGATTTCATTTAACGCCATAGCCGTCTCTTTAGCAATCTTCGTTCCAATTTCCGCTTTCTTGATGGACCCTTCGATCATCGCCGTGGTCTCTTTGGCCGCATTGGCGCTCCGGGCAGCTAAGTTCCGGACCTCTTCGGCCACCACCGCGAAACCTTTGCCGTGTTGTCCGGCCCGGGCAGCTTCAACCGCTGCATTCAAGGCCAGGATATTGGTTTGGAAAGCGATATCATCGATAACCTTGATGATCTTGGCGATATTAGCGGACGATTGATTGATCTCTTCCATAGCCGCCAACATCTCCCGCAATTGACTGTTGCCTTGTTCCGCCTTGACTTTGGCAGCTTGGGCCAATTCATTGACCTGATTGGCATTGGACGCATTTTGACGGGTCTGAGCGGCAATCTCGGAGATGGAGGCGGTAATCTCCTCCACGGTGCTGGCCTGTTCGGCTGAACCTTGGGACAACGCTTGACTGGAGTCGGATACCTGCCGCGAGCCGGCAGCCACTTGCTCGGCAGCATTGTTGCTTTCCGTCAATATTTCATTAAAGGACTTAATCACATGGTTCAACGAGGTCTTAATATCCACGAAATCGCCTTGATAGTCGCCGACAACTTCCACGTCCAAATTGCCGTTGGCCATTTTCGTCAATACCCGGGAAATGTCGCCGATATATCCCTGGAGATTTTCAATGGTCAGATTGAGCGCATCTTTGATCAAAGCATGGTCGCCTTTATAGTTTCCACGTACTGCTACACGCAGATTTCCTTTGGCCATTTCCTGAAGCACATCGGAAGCTTCCGCCACCGGTTGAATGACCGCATCCAGCGTTTGGTTGATGCCTTCCACGATCTCCCGGTAACCCCCTTGGAAATGGTCGACTCTGCCACGGGCGCTCAATTGCCCTGCGATGGCCGCTTGGCTCAGCCGGACAGTCTCGGATACCAATTCCCGTAAAGTTTCCACCATCCGTTTCATGCTCAGGCTCTGGACATCCTTATCAGAACGTTCTTTCACTTCCACTGACAAATCTCCGTTGGCAATACGGTCAGCAATGCCCGCCTGTTCCCGGACATTGACGATCATGGCCTGGAATGCTTGATTCAGTTTGCCGATTTCATCTTTGCTTTCGACCTCCACATCAACTTCCACATCGCCGACGGACATTTTATCCGCCGCATGAATCAGTTTTTGAATGTTCCGGGTAATATATGAAGTAATCGCAAAGGCCACACAGGCTGCCAACAAACTAGCCACAATAGCCCCAACCACCAATAACATTCGATTCAAATTTTGAAGCTTTTTTAGAGTTGCGCTCCGTTCTCCCAAAAGCTCTACTTCGATATTACGGCACTCGCCGATCAGCTGACGAATTTCTTCCATTTGCTTTTTACCCAAAGCTTTAGCCGCCAGCTCTACTATTTCATTCATGAGAGCGTTGCCTTTCGTGATCTCCCGGCGCAATTCGATAGTACTTTCAGCAAAACGCAACCATTCCTCTAAATCCAATTTAATCTGGTCTAACAATTGCTGTACTCTCTGATTCCCAGCCTTCTCATCAATAGCTTTTATATAAGCGTAAAATGATTCTCTGCCTGAGAAAAACTGATCCAAAAAGGCTTCATTGCCAGACAATCCGAATCCACGTTGGGCACTTTCCATACTGGTGATCGCCAGCAACATGGCATCCAAGTTTTCGATAATTTCATAGGTATGTACGTTCTTAGCAACAATTGCAATATTTTGAGTAATATTCGTAAAAATAATGATCGAGAGGATAATAAAACTAAAATCGCCGTTCCAAAACCAAAAAACAATTGTTCCCGATTTTCAAATCTTTAAACCATTTGAACACCGTGATTCCTCCTTGATGATTGTTCCATTGATAACGCATAAATCCGTCTTTTTTATACATCCGGTCATTCAATTAATCTCTTTATATCTCAACCTCCCTCTTTCATAAGCATTATCCTTATCTAAGAAGGCCTTCTTTGAAAACTTAAAAAATAAAAAATCAATAAATTCCTATACTTAGTAAACAATCCAATCACGTAATGATTTACCATATCTAACTTATTTTATCGGAATAATTCGACATTATCTGAAGGATTTTGACAAAAATTACAATTTTGTAACGGATCTGTGGATAACTGATTGTTGCCCATCCCAGATCACACTTACGACATTACGCCCTTTAGTACATCTATTAACTTCACTGCCATTCAAGGCCCAGAACGACGTAGCCCACATTTATAACTTATTGCCCTCTATCGGGAACGATGTACCGAACCCCGGGACAGCGAATATAATAAAACGAAGCAAAATTTTGGAACAAGAGGTTGGCATTATGAAACGGGCATTGGTATTGGCGGGAGGAGGCTCCCGGGGAGCCTTTGAATGCGGAGCCATTGATTTCTTAGTCAATGAAGCGGGTCTGGATTTTGATATCTTCCTGGGGTCCAGTGCGGGCGCATTAAATGCCGCCGTCCTCGGATCCGCCCGGAATTACCGGGAGCTGGTCAAACAAAGCCGGGAACTTCGGGAACTATGGTTAAATATTCGGGGGAACCGTTCCATCTACAACTCATCGAAATTCGGTATTATCAATCTTTTACTGTATGACGCCTTACATAATCCGGTAGGCCTCCGCCGGCTTTTGGCCGAACATGTTGATCCTGCCCGGTTATGCAGTAATCCGTCGAAATTCATTAAGGTCGGGACCGTAGCCATCGAAACCGGCGAATTATTCTTCGCCGACAGCCGTTGCCGGGAGAGCGAACCCCATCTTCGGGATTACATCCTAGCCAGCGCCAGTATTCCGGTATATTTCCCTCCGGTTAAAATCGACGGAAAACATTGGTATGACGGCGGGCTTCGCGACATTACCCCTCTGGGTGCCGCTTTTGAGGAATGCCCGGATGAGATTGTGGTGATATTGACCTTCCCGGTTAATCAGGATTTGGAACCGGTGTTGCCGGAAGTCCGCTATCGTGGCCCGTTCCATGCCTTACTGCGGGCATTCAATATTCTCACCAGCGAAATCAGCGCCAATGATCTGCAATATGCCCGGGTCATCAATAAGCATACCCGTCTTTTCCCCGGAACGCGGCGCATTCCGATTCGGATTATCTCTCCTTCAAATGCGCTTGCCGGAGAGCTGTTAGAGTTCGATCCGGAGATTATCCGTGAGAATATCAAAAAAGGCTTCGAGGCAGCCCGTAACCTTTTATTCCAATCCAAACCGGAAATATTGAAAATTTAGCAATTTATCAAATCCGGTCTCAATACAGACCGGATTTTCCCATGTAAAGCAGCTGCTTTTACAAACTATATTTTTCCTAAACGCAGCGGGACAGCCGCAACCTTTTACTCCAATCAAAACCGAAAACATATCACCCGGTTTCAATGACAGAAACCGGGCGATATTAACTATACTAAATCTCAGCTAACACAGCCACTTCATCATCATTCAACAACTTTTCGCAGTCCAGTAATAAACTGACTTTATTATCAACCTTGCCGATGGCTTTGATATAACGGTTTTGGGCCTTATTCACCTGAGGCGGGGGCACGATATCCTCATCCGGAATAGTAAGCACTTCTGACACACTGTCCACGATTAATCCGATGGAAATCTCGCCGATGTCCACCACAATCACACATGTTCGGTCGTTATACTCTTTAAACTCTTTATTAAACCGCAGCCGGACATCCATCACCGGTATAATCTTGCCCCGTAAATTGATAATCCCTTTGATATAAACCGGCAGTTCCGGAACTTCGGTAATGGCCTGAATCCCGATGATTTCAGTAACATACCGGATCTCGATGCCATAGACTTCATTACCGACAACGAAGGTAAGGTACTTTCCTTTTTGCGTATCCTCCTCTTCTATCCCAAAGTTTTTATCCTGTATTTCCGCCATATCCTTACCCCTTTCTGAATTTTTGCAATGCTTAAATACCTCAAAACGATACCGGTTTGATATAAAAACCCGTTTGATAACCCGGGACCACCGGCCCCGGGTTATTCATTGCTCTATAACGTTTTACTTTGAACCGGTTCAACTTATGTTTTGTGCAGAATGGTAAAGGGATCAATATTTGTCAAAGTCATTTAATACGATGCTCCCTTTAGACGAAGCCGCTGCTAATTGAACCGCAGGCTGCAGGGAAGATAGCTCCACCCCATACATATTTTTGATACGGAATTTGCCAACCAACGTTTTAAGGTTCATAGCCTGGCCGGACAGTTCCTCACTGGCCGCAGCACTTTGTTCAGCTGTAGCCGTATTGGATTGGGTAACTTGCGATACCTGAGCGATACCTTGATTGATCTGGGCAATACCGGTAGCTTGTTCATTGGAAGCCACAGCAATTTCTCCGATCAAGGCCGTGGTCTTGGCAACGCTTTCCACGATCTCATTCAAAGCAACTGCCGTTTCATTGGCGATCTTCGTCCCAATCTCCGCTTTCTTGATGGACCCTTCGATCATGGCCGTGGTCTCTTTCGCTGCATTAGCGCTTCTTGCAGCCAAGTTGCGGACCTCTTCGGCCACTACCGCAAAGCCTTTGCCGTGTTGCCCGGCTCGGGCCGCTTCAACCGCTGCATTCAAGGCCAGAATGTTCGTCTGGAACGCGATCTCGTCGATGACTTTGATGATCTTGGCGATATTGGCCGACGATTGATTGATCTCTTCCATGGCCGAGAGCATCTCTTTCATCTGGCTGTTCCCTTGTTCGGCTTTCTCTTTGGCATTGAGAGCCAATTCATTCACTTGATTGGCGTTGGCTGCATTCTGACGGGTCTGGGCTGCAATCTGGGAAATAGATGCTGTAATCTCCTCCACGGTGCTGGCTTGTTCAGCGGAACCTTGTGACAAAGCCTGACTGGATTCGGATACCTGACGGGAACCGGCAGCCACTTGTTCAGCAGCTCTATTTAATTCAGTCAAGATCTCATTAAAGGACCGAATCACATGGTTGAGCGACGTTTTAATATTGACAAAATCTCCTTGATAATCCCCGGCAATCTCCACATCCAAGTTACCGTTGGCCATCTCCGTCAGCACTCTGGAAATATCGTCGATATAACCTCGGAGGTTTTCAATGGTCAAGTTGAGTGAATCCTTAAGCAGGGCATGGTCTCCCTGATAATTGCCACGAACGGCTACCTGCAGGTTTCCTTTGGCCATCTCCTGAAGAACTTCAGAGACTTCCATCACCGGTTGGATCACTGCATCCAGAGTTTGGTTGATGCCTTCGACGATCTGCCGGTAACCGCCTTGGAAATGGTCCGCCCTGCCCCGGGTGGTCAATTGGCCCGCAATAGCCGCCTGGCTCAGCCGGCCGGTTTCAGATACTATCTCCTGCAAAGTGTCAACCACCCGCTTTATACTGAGACTTTGAACATCCTTGTCAGAACGTTCTTTGACAGTGACTGACGAATCTCCGTTAGCGATCCGGTTCAAAATTTCAGCCTGTTCCCGGATATTAAGTACCATGGCCTGAAATTCCTGATTCAGCTTACCAAGTTCATCTTTACTATCAATCTCAATATTCACGTCAATATCGCCGACAGCCAACTTATCAGCGGCTTGACTTAGATTTTGAATATTTCTGGTAATGTACCTGGTGATCACAACCGCCACAAAAGCACCCAAGATACAGGATATAATACTTCCAAAGACCAACAGCAACCGATTCATATCCTGAAGCTTTTTCATTGTTGCACTGTGTTCTTCCAAAAGCTCTTCTTCGATCTGCACGCATTTAGCGATTAGCTGACGAACTTCTTGCAATTTTTTATTACCCAATGCTTTACCTGCAAGTTCTATTAAATCGTCCATCGAACCGTTGCCTTTGGAAATCTCCCGGCGCATCTCGATAGTACTATTGACAAACTCTTCCCATTGCATTACACCCACTTTAATCTGTTCCATTAATTCCTTTATTTCCTGAATTTCCGTTGTTTCAACAATCAATTTAAAATTAGACTCATATGACTTTTTACCCATGTTAAATTGGTCCAAAAGATTATCTGTGCCAGACAATCTAAACCCACGTTGAGCGCTTTCCATTTCAGTCAGCGCCAATACCATATCATCCAGATAACCCATTATTTTATAGATAAAAATATTCTTTGCCACAACCTGTTCACATCGGGAAGTATTTATAAATACAATGGTCGACAAGATAATTAAAATCAAAAGCACTGCTCCAAATCCCAAAAACAATTTATTCCCTATTTTCAAATCTTTAAACCATTTAAACATCGAAACTCCTCCTTGATGATGATTGCTCCCTGATGTTACACAAAAAATTTTTCCCTTGAAACCAGTTTCTCTCCCCCCGCCTGTAATTGAGATTCTATTGCAAAGGCTACCACGGCAAGGTGGCTACCCTTCCATAGTCAGAACTATCAGCAACTTTTTTAAATATATCTGATGAATTCGGCCGGAACTCAGTTCATGCTATTCATCTCCGAGATTTCAACTTAATAACGCTTTACCATCCAATCATTTAATCGTTAAAATTCGACAATTCATAATGTTTTTTGTCGATTTTTAAATGTTTCGTAATTGATTTGTAATGTTTTTTCTTGATATATACATGTTTCCCACGGTTTTACCAATTGCAGTTTAACCCCAACATTATGTACCGGGATTAATAAGCGTACCCGCCGTTTCTCGCGCCTTCAACGCGGAGAACAGAAGGAATTCAATCCCGAAATTACCGAAAAATATTAAAAAAGGTTACGAGGCAGCCCGTAACCTTTTATCCCAATCCAACCGGAAATATCGATGATTCAGTTTTCTCCATCCGGATTGATGATAACTGAAAAATTCATTCACAACTGTTGAACCCGAATCAATATTTTTCAAAATCAATATCATTTAAAACCATATTACCTTTGCAGGGACAGCCGCTGCCGGTTGAACCAAAGGCCGCATTGGACCGGCTCTTCCATAATTTGAATCATCCATAAATCCCAAGTTAAATTGCTTACTATTTAATTATTTCGGAATATTTCGACATGACATCATATAGTAACCAAAAAACTCCCACGCATGTGGGAGTTTTTTGGTTGATTGTTTGGTTAACCCGCCTAGGCAGCGTTGATAGCTTATAATAAACTGACAGCGACTTTCACGACAACTTTTTTCACCGGGCTGCTGCTGCCGGCGATACATCCGGGCCGATGGACGTCTTCCGGGAAGAAGATGGCATATTCGCCTTTGTTTAAGATGATCGACGATTCATCTTTCACATCGTTCTCATAAATCAACATATCTTTTTGGGGTTGCAAATCTTCTTTCAACGTTGCCGCAGGGCCAAGGGGGGCAAATCCCAACATCTCGGTCCCTTCGGCGATGTATTGGATATCAATATACTTGACATGGGCTTCCGGTTTCTTTTCAGACTTGGGAGCGGTCTGATATTCCTGCACCAAGGCAAAGAGCTTGTCCCCGTCCAGCTCATATTTGCCGACGTCCACTTTTGAAAAATCGGTGTCTTTGAGGTATTTTAACCCCTTCACCAACCCGGCCGGCAACCATTTCTGATCCTTTTCCAAATTCTCAATTTTACCAACGATCATCGACGTTCCCTCCTGTTATTTTGTAATTAACTAATTATGGGTAACGGGCATTAGGTACTGGGCGCTGGGCCCTCGGTAATGGTAGGAACGCCGATGCGTTCCCTCCATGGTCCAGAACCTAGAACCTGGTCCCTCGGACCCATTTGGTATTTATTTTTTCTCCAGTCCCGCCTTATAATAATTGATCAAGCTTCCGGCCAGGATAATCTCCCGTTCGTCTGCGCTCAAATTGGCCAACTTCAATTGGACGGGCACTTTGCGTCCGTCATCCTCAATGATATACCCGGTGATCTCCTCTGCGCCGGAATGAACCGCTTCCCGGATTCCCGGAATAAACAGATATTTGTCCAAAACGATTTTGGCCACATCTTCGGCATCGATGGTAAAGGGCAACATACCCCAGTTGATCAGGTTACTCCGGTACCGTTTGGTAGCGTATTCCACCGCAATATTTGCCCAGCCTCCCAGGACCTTTTGGCAAGACGCCGCCTGCTCCCGGGCGGAACCGTCGCCCGGCTTCATCGCGAACACCAGGCTCCCAATCCCGGTCCGGCTTAACATGGTAAAGACTTCATCCATGGTGGGCTGTTCTTTCTCAATCAACGGTACAAACAGGCGTCCCAATTCGGTCGACTGCGGTTCCCGGACCGTTCCTTCTTCCAACAACCGCTGCCGTTCCAACTCCAAGGCCTGGGCCGCTTTGGCCTTCCCCACATATTCCGGAACCTTACGGGACAGGGCAAACTCCGCCAGTTTCAACGGATTGGACCGGTAGGAAGAAGTTTCGCCCGACGGAATCAATTCATCGGTGGTGGTCACCGGATCGTGAATCACCGCCGCGATCTTCAACAGCAGATTATCGGTTAATGCGGACATCTTCGGCCAGTCCACGATATTGGGGCCAAATTTCAATTCCTTCTCCGGCTGCGCTTTTCCGAAGCCTTGATAGACCCGGTTGTCATAGACCCGTTTGTCGAAATGATAGGCCACATGGGAGACGGAAGAAACCATCTCCGTCGCCGGGGTTAACAGGCCGCCGTTGGCCGCCGTGGCAGCAATGGACCGGGCGTCCATCAGCGCCACCGAAGCGATTTGGCCGTTAGCCGGCTTTGAGCCTTCCCGGTTGGGGAAGTTCCTGGTGGTATGCCGGATGCTCAAACCTTCATTGGCCGGAACATCGCCTGCACCGAAGCAAGGACCGCAGAACGCCGTCCGGAAAGTGGCACCGGCAGTCATCAACCGGGCAGCCACGCCGTTATTCACCAATTCCAGATTAATCGGTTGGCTGGCCGGATAAACGCTCAACCAGAATTCGCCGCTTCCCAGCGAACGGTCGCCGATGATCTCCGCCATAGCGCAGATATTTTCGAAAGTCCCTCCGGCACAGCCGGCCACCACGCCCTGATCCACTTGCAAACGGCCGTCACGAATCTTCTGGCTGAGCTTAAATTGGAGTTTCGGGTTGTCCAATTGTTTTTGGCCTTCCGCTTCCACCTCTTTCAAGATTTCAGCCGCATTGCTGTTAACTTCCCGGATGGTATAGGCATTGCTCGGATGGAAAGGCAAGGCGATCATCGGTTCGATCTTCGACAAATCAACCCGGACCACACCGTCATAGTAGGCGACCTTCCCAGGCTCAAGCTTGGCATAGGCCTCCGGCCGGCCATGAATTGCAAAATATTCCCGAACCTGTTCATCCGTTTTCCAGATGGAGCTTAAACAGGTGGTTTCCGTGGTCATCACATCAATGCCATTACGGTAATCCACAGTCAGGTTGGCCACGCCCGGACCGACGAACTCCATCACCTTATTTTTAACAAAGCCGTTGGCAAACACGGCCCTGATGATAGCCAAAGCCACATCCTGCGGGCCGACGCCCGGAACCGGCCGGCCTTCCAGATAGACGGCGACCACACCCGGGTATCGAATATCATACGTCCGCTCCAACAACTGTTTGACGATCTCCGGGCCGCCTTCGCCCACTCCCATGGTACCCAAGGCACCGTACCGGGTATGGCTGTCGGAACCCAGGATCATCCGGCCGCAACCGGCCATCATCTCCCGCATATATTGATGGATAACCGCCTGGTGGGCAGGTACGAAAATTCCGCCATACTTCTGGGCGGCAGACAAGCCGAACACATGGTCGTCTTCATTGATGGTACCGCCCACTGCGCATAAACTGTTATGGCAGTTGGTCAAAACATACGGCACGGGAAACTGCTTCAAACCGCTGGCCCGAGCCGTCTGAATGATACCGACATATGTGATGTCATGCGAAGCCAACGCATCAAAACGAAGCTTCAACTGAGTCATGTCCCCAGACAGATTGTGGGCTTTCAAAATCGAATAAGCAATCGTGTTCTGCCGGGCCACCGCCGGATCCAGCTGTGCGGCATCCACTGAGCCTCCGCCCGTCTCCGCCAGTTTGGCATTGACTTCGTCCGCGGTCACATTGCCGTGATCTTCAAGAAGGACTTCCCCGTTCAGCAGGTAAGCGCCATTGCATCCCAATAATTCAACCACAAATATCCCTCACTTATTCTACAATTTGCAAAAATCCAGATATATATCAAAATTATCCCAATGTTCATTAAAACATTTTGACACCGGTGTGTCAAGCTATACAGTCACCCGTTTCGATTCGTCACACTGGATCTTTTTTTCCGAACCATCCATGTACGTATGAAGGACCACCGGCCCTCCCCATAATTCCACCAAGTATTTCAAAGTTTCACAGGCCGAATGGAAGTCCAATTCCCGGCCGTCATATTCATGACGCAAGATAAGGCATTTCTCTTTTTTTACCATATCGATCACTTCGATGACGGGTACGGAACCCAGCCCCACCGTTAAGCTCAATGTATCCCGGATTTTCTCCCAACCTTTCTCGTCCGCAATCTCCGTCACCACCGCCCGTTCCTCTTCAACCAGGTATTCAAAGAGATGCAACTCCTGACACAGCTCCCGGGTGAGATAACGACGAATCAGCGAACGATCATTTTCCAGGCTGCGGACTTCAAACAGCTTCTCCCGGCCGTAACGCCGCTCAACGTCCATGAGAACGGTAAAACCTAAATGATAAGGATTCAGCCCGCCGAAAAGAGGCCGGATCACCTGATGATGATATTTTAGGAATTCCCAGTGCATCTCCGGGGGAAGCTCCAGCCGGTTCAGGATCCGGTAATGCCAGTAGCTGGCCCAGCCTTCATTGAGTATTTTCGTTTCAATCTGCGGGACAAAATAGGCCGTTTCACTTCGGACAATTTGCAGCACATCTTTCTCCCATTCGCTTAACTCGCCGTACTCCAGGATAAACCCGAGCAAATCAGGCTCCGGCTCCAATGGAATCCGCGTCAGGTCCGGCGGCTCAATTTTCCGTCTTGCCTCCGGATCGGATTCCTTAGCAAGCCTCGATTCATACGCATCCTTCAATTTTTGTTTTTGCGCTTCGCGGCTGAGAGGCTTCTGACTAAGGGAACGGTTACATTGATACCGGAGAGCATGGGCGGCGTCCAAAATCCTTTCCACTCCGGCGTACCCGATGGTGGGATCCTGGATATACCCCCGAATCCGGTCGGCATGGTTTTTAAAGGTTTCTCTCACCAACTCCGGCCGGGTTCCCTGAAACATCCGGTTGTTCTTGAAAAAATCATTATGGCCGTATACATGGGCCATGGTCAGAATCTGCAACAGCAAACTGTTGTCCCGCATCAAATAGGCCAAACAGGGATTGGAATTGATCACCATCTCATAGGGCAACCCGCTCAAATTGTAACGGTACAACGTATGCAACCGATCAAAGGCCTTGCCGTAACTCCAATGGGGATAATGGCTGGGCATGCCCAGATACGCTTCATAACCCAGCATTTCCTCATAAGAACAAATCTCAAATTCGGTATCGAAAAAATCCAGTCCTTCCTCATGGGCGACGGCTTCAATGCGCTGATTCCACCGGGCCAATCCGTCAAGCGTCACATCACTCATGGCGTCCCTCCCGATCCAACATTCCCCGGAGTGCCAGCCAGACATCCTCCCGGTCGTCTATGGTCACCAGTGCAAAATTGGGTTCATGGATCGCCTCCTTATACAGCCCCCGGATCGTGCTGTAACCGGTCATAATCTCCCCATATCCGAACAGATTGCAGGTTTTGCATAATTGGATCGCCAACTCCACGGCCTTGGCGTTATCTTCCTCCCAATTGTCTCCGTCGCTGCAATGGAAGGCGTAAATATTCCAGTCCTGGGGTGGATAGCGTTCCGCGATGATTTCCAACGCTTTCTGATATCCGCTGCTGATATAGGTACCGCCGGATTCGGCTTTATGGAAAAACTCATCTTCCGTCACTTCTTTCGCTTCCGTACTGTGCGCAATGAAGACCACTTCCACATAGACATATTTCAAACGGATAAATTGATACAGCAAATAATAGAAACTGCGGGCCAAATACTTTTTGGTCTGGTCCATGGAACCGGACGTATCCATGATACAGATGACCACCGCATTGGATTCCGGTTTGACCGTCTCCCGCATCCGACGGTAACGCAAGTCTTCCTCCCGAAAGGGAAAACGCTTGGGTTCCTCTTCGTCAACGGCCTCCTCCGATTGCACCCGTTTGAAATTTTGCTGCCGTTTCAGCTTCTCAATAACAGCTCTCTTCTTGGCCAACCGGGGAGGCGGGCCTTTCCGTTGATACCCTTTCACTTTGCGGTTGGCCACCGTTTTCAATTCGGCCAGCTTCCGGCGTTCGATGTCCGGCAGGTTTAAGTCGTCAAACAGATAAGCGATTAACTCATCCAAGGTGATCTCGGTTTCATAGATGTCCTCTCCGGGCTCGTTCCCGGCGGACGGTCCCAGCCCTTTCACCTGCTTTCCCCAGCCTTCGCCCAGAATATCTCCGCGCCTTTCGCCGCCGGAACCGCTGCCGACCCCCGCCTGGTTTTTGCCGTAGATAAATTGATATTCTTTCAATCCCCGAATGGGAATTTTAATCTTCTTATTGCCGCTATGCCCGATGATGCTTTCTTCAGAGATAATTTTGCCGATATTTTTCTTAATGGACTCTTCCACCAACTGCCGATGGCGCCGCCGGTCTTCCGCCGCCCGTCCCGAATCGCCTGGAGATTCCCGAAAAACGGCCATGCTCTCACCTCTTTTCCAGCTTCGGATCCATCGGCCTAATCTTTCCACAGATTATTAGCTGCATATTTCAGAACCACGTTGCAGCAATGGTCGCAGTACCCGTTTTGTTTCATCTCCGCCACCATCGCCTGATACTTCTCATTTTGCTCCTTATCCCGGACTTTGGTCTGGGTAATCACCCGGGACAATTCCCGGACCGCCGTGGTCAGTTTCTTCTCGATGGCCACTTTTAACGGTTCATAGCTTTCATATTCCAGTTTCCCGCCGTTTCGCAACACATAAAGCATATAGGCTGCTACATCCTGCCGGAACCCTTTGGCTGCCGTCCCGGTGATCCCGATCTGTTCTTCGATAGACTGGAGGAAGCGCTCATCCGGCTCCAGCTCTTCGCCGGTATTCCGGTCTTTGATTTTAGTCCGGTTGGCATAGGCCTCCGCATGGTCCAAATAATTATTGAACAGATCCTGGGCCTGTTCCCGGTAACCATGAATAAAGGCTTTTGTCACTTCCAACTCCAAGATCCGGTGATACTCTTTTCTCAGGATATCCTGTAAAAAGACTAAATAGCGCTTCCGTTCTTCCTCCGGAACGGACAATTCTTTGACCGCTTTGACCAACGTATCCAAAATCGCCAGCGGATTGATGCAATTATTTTCCGATTCCGCCAACGCCGTATCCAACGCTTTCATAATGAAACGAGTCGATATGCCGGTCATTCCTTCCCGGTTTGTGGCTTCCTCCCGCAACTCGGCGATGTCCACCTTTTTCACATTGCCCTGTTCCAGAACTTCTTCCCCGTTATAAATCCGAAGCTTGGTCAGCGGGTCTACCTTGGACGAAGGCGTCAAGCGGGTCAATACCGCAAACATCGAGGCAATCTCGATGGTATGAGGGGCCAAATGCGCCCGAAAGCTGCTCTGTTTGAGCATTTTTTGATAGATCTTGATCTCTTCATTTAATTCCAGACAATAAGGGACTTCGATTTTGACGATCCGGTCCAGAATGGCCTCATTGGTATGGTCGGATTTGAATTTGTTCCATTCCGCCTCATTGGAATGAGCCACGATCACACCGTCAAAATAGATCATCGGCCCTTTCCCCGGGGAAGGGATGGCTTTTTCCTGGGTGGCCGTAATCATCGTATGCAAATATTCGATCTCGTTTTTAAATACTTCGATAAATTCCACGATGCCCCGGTTTCCCACATTAAAAGCGCCATTGAGCGACAATACCCTGGGGTCATCCTCGGCATACAGGTCCATCTTGGAAATATCCACCGATCCGATTAAAACCGACGTATCCTGATTGTTGGGATCCACCGGCGGAACCACGCCGATGCCTTTGCGCGAACGGATCGAAAATTCCACCGCTTCCACAGGCATCCGCTCATATTCACCGTTATATTCATATTTCAGGCGATAACGGCAATGGGGGCAAAGGTCGCCTTCGATCCGTACATTCAACATTTCCGAGAATTCTTTGCGGAGATGCTTGGGCACGAGATGCAACGGTTCTTCCCGCATGGGACAATCTTTAATGGCATAGATCGGCGGTGCTTCTTCCAAAGCCCGTTTTAACCGTTCCACGATAGAGGATTTGCCGGATCCCACCGGCCCTACCAGATATAAGACCTGGCGGGACTCTTCCCCGTGCATGGCCGCTGCATGAAAATAACGGACGATTTTCATCAATGTCCGGTCGATGCCGAAAAAATCCTGGCTGAAAAAGGCATATTTTTTAATAATCTCATTGCCATAAATCCTGCGCAACCTGGGATTTTCCTCGGTTTTTACCGTTTCGACCCCCGGTTCGGTAATCAAGCGATACAATCGTTCATGAGCCAACTGGGCCAGGCTAGGGTCCTTTTTCACCAGCTCCAAATAGTCAAGGAAGGTTCCCTCAAAACGCCGGGAAGCCCGTTCGGAACGGTCTTTCTTGATTAAATCCGCTAAATCGCGTGCTTCCATCATCATCCCTCCCCCAAAGTCGTTTCTTTACCAATATATTGTGAAACATCCCCCTTCAGTCACTGCTTATGGTTTATTTTTAGAAAAACATTCAAACCGGAGGCATACCGTCAGCCCGTCAAAAAAAGAAATACCCGGAAAAACCGGGTACTTCGCGGATATTTTCCGGGCTTGGCCGGGCCCTTTATCCCTGATACTTTTTGAGAAATTGCCCAATCTTGGTCGACGGGTCAAACAGAGCACTGATGGAACGGTCATGGTTCAAGAGGTCGATCAGATAGGCGATAAACTCGGACATATCCACCGACACATACCAGGGTTCATTGAGCACCTCTTCCCTCTGATAGGTCAGATTGGTGCCGTAAACCCGGTGGATCACCCCATCCTGATAAGCCTGGCGGAATTTCTCGATCCCTTCCACAAACAAGGCAAAGGTTACAGCGATATATATCCGTTTGGCCTTACGCCGTTTGAGTTCTTTGGCAATATCCAACGTGGATTCTCCCGACGAAAGCAGATCATCCACGATCAATACATCTTTGCCCTCCACATTTTCGCCCAGGTATTCATGTTGAATAATCGGATTTTTCCCGTTCACGATGCGAGTATAGTCTCTCCGCTTGTAAAACAGGCTGACATCCAACCCCAAGATGCTGGCATAATAGATGCTTCGGCCCATTGCCCCTTCATCAGGGCTGACCACCAACATCTTCCCACGGGCGATTTCCAAGTCCCGTTCATTTTCCACGATGGAACGGATGATTTGATAGGTGGGAAGCAGATTATTGAACCCGGTCAAAGGAATGGCATTCTGGACCCTGGGGTCATGGGCATCAAAAGTAAAGATATTGTCGACGCCGAGACGTTCCAGCTCCTGCAAGGCCACAGCGCAGTCCAAAGATTCCCGGGACTGGCGGCGATGCTGCCGTCCTTCATACAGCAAAGGCATAATCACCGTAATGCGCCGGGCTCGTCCGCCGATGGCGGATATCACTCGCTTAATATCTTGAAAATGATCGTCGGGACTCATGGGGCATTCCATGCCGTACATGGTGAATGTGCAATGATAATTGCCGACGTCAGCGATGATATACACATCATAGCCCCGCACCGTCTCCCGGATCACCGCCTTCCCTTCACCCGTCTCAAACCGGGGACAATCGCTGGAAATAATAAAAGAATCCCGTAACAAACCGTGAACTGCGGCATGTTCGGGATTGTTCTCCACAAATTTGCGCCTTTGTTCGATTAACCGGCGGTTAATAGCCGCCGCGATCGTTTGACTTCCCGGCAATGCGATGATCCCCAAAGGCGCCACCGGCGGATTGTCAAAATAAATCTTTTCCCAGTCTGTTGAATTCACGCAGTTCACACTCCTTATGAAGTCCTTGGTTCCCGGTTCTAGGTTCAAGGTACTGGACGATGGATGGAACGCGCCGCGTTCCTACCTAAACTAAACCTAATATCCAGTACCCGGCAGTATCTCGGATCATTACCTAGAACCAAGTACCTAGCACCTATAACCCAAATTTCGATACTTCTATATTCTGGATTCTGTCTTCTAAACTAAAGCTCCGTCCGTTTGGCGATGGGCATCCGGCGGCCGTTGCCGAAGGCTTTGGAGGTGACCTTCAGCCCCGGAGCGGCCTGACGCCGTTTAAACTCATTCCGGTCTACCGTCCGAATCACCCACTTGACAGTCTCTTCATCAAAACCGGCCCGGATAATCTCCGCCGCAGACCATCCTTCCTCAATATAATACTGTAGAATTTGATCTAAAACCGGATAGGGCGGCAACGTATCCTGATCCCGCTGGTTGGGCCGGAGTTCGGCGGATGGGGCCTTTTCAATGATGGCCCGTGGGATAATTTCCCGTTCCCGGTTGATATATTCGCACAATTCATAGACCAAGGTTTTGGGGACATCGGAAATTACACTCAAACCGCCGCTCATATCGCCATACAGGGTACAATATCCCACCGCCATCTCGCTTTTATTCCCTGTGGACAACGCGAGATACCCCAATTTATTGGAGAAAGCCATCACAATATTGCCCCGGATCCGGGCTTGGATGTTCTCTTCCGTCACATCCGCCGCTTTTCCTTGAAAATGAGGTGACAAGGTCTTCATATAGGATTCAAAAATATCGGAGATCGGGATCACTTCGAAACGAATCCCCAGGTTTTCAGCGAGTTTTCGGGAATCGTCCACGCTTCCGGCAGACGAATAGGGCGAAGGCATGGTGACTCCGAATACATTCTCCTTCCCCAGCGCTTCCACAGCCAGGCAGCAGACCAGCGCCGAGTCGATCCCGCCGGAAAGGCCCAAAACCGCCCCTTTGAAACCGCATTTCCGCAAATAATCGCGGAGCCCCAAAATCAGGGCCTGATAGACGGCTTCAACTTTCGGCAGGGGCCGGTAAAGGCACTCCGCTTTCTGAGAAGCCGTGTCAAATGTGGTCACAAACTCTTGGAAAAACGGGGCCAAGACCAGGGGGGAACCGTTGGCGTCAAAAACCATGCTGCCGCCGTCGAAAACCAATTCGTCATTGCCGCCCACTTGATTGACGAAAACCATGGGGATGCCATGTTTGCGGGCATGGGTACGAATCAGTTCATACCGCAGTTCCGCTTTGCCGATTTCAAAAGGGGACGCCGAAATATTAATGAGCAGGGTAGCCCCCAGTTCGGCCATGCGGGCCACCGGATCCATGGCATATATCCGGCGTTCCGGCCACAATCGTTCGTCATTCCAGGCATCCTCGCAGATGGTAATCCCCAAAATTTCGTCTTTAAAAGGAACAACAGCAGTTCTGGCAGCCACATCAAAATGGCGGGCTTCATCGAAAACGTCATATGTAGGCAGTAAAGTCTTTGCCTGTTTAAAAAGGATCTCGCCGTCCGCAATCAGCACCGCCGCATTGACCAGACCTTTGCCCACGACTGCGTCATTGGGCAAAGGCGCTCCTACCAAAATCCCGGTCCCGGGATATTCTTTCGACAATTTGCAAAGATCCCGAAGGGCCGTCTCCACCCGGGCGATGAACCAGTCCCGTTCCACCAGATCTTTCGGCGGATACCCTACCAAAAAAAGTTCAGAAAAGATGATCAAGTCCGTATCCCATCCATGTTGTTCCAGGGTCCGGGCCACGTGTTCCAGATTGCCACGGATATCTCCGACCACCGGATTTAACTGTGCCAATGTAAGTTTCATCATGCCCCTCCGGATGCTGCATATCAAAAGCTGAACCGTTAACGATAAATAAATAGAATATCCCCCTCGGACGGGGGTTATGATTTTTAGTCTTTATTTCGCTCCGTTATTGCCGAATCCTCCATAACGATATTTATTTTTCTGTTACATACGGGGCAATGATCTCCTTTCACCAAAAATCGAGCCTGGTATCCTTCCCGCTCGACCCAAGCGATTTTGCAATCCGGGCAATGGGTAACGTTGATCCAACGGTCCATATTCCCGAGATAAACATATCTCAAATAAGCGGAGGCAATGGTATATGCCCGTTCCATGGTGGATACCGGCGTCGGCGGGAGATTAACCCGACCGTTCGGAAAATATCTGGACAAATGCAGCGGAATTTCCGGACTAATCCGGGCCACCCAGTTGGCCAAGGCTTCGATGGTTTCGGGACTGTCGTTTTCTCCGGGGATGATAAGCGTGGTTAATTCCACATGGGTCCGTTCCGCCGCCGCCTGGATGTTCTCCAGGACCGGAGAGATCTTCCCCCGGCACAACCGTTGATAAAAGGCTTCCGTAAATCCCTTCAAATCGATATTCACCGCATCGGTCCATTGCAATAACATCTCCCAGGGTTTCGGATTGAGAAACCCGTTCGTAACCAGCACGTTTTTAAAGCCGGCTTCCCGGACGGCCGGCATGAGCTCAGTCAAATACTCAAACCACACCGTCGGTTCGGAATAGGTGTATGCCAGGCCGATATTGCCTTGGGCCTGGTGGGTGACCCGGACCAACCCCAACATCTCCTCCACGGACACCGGCTTGGTCTGAGCCTCTTCCCGGGAAATATGCCAATTTTGACAGAAAGCACAGGACAGATTGCATCCGATGGTCCCCACGGACAATATGAGCTTTCCGGGATAAAAATGATATAAGGGTTTTTTCTCAATGGGGTCCAGCGCCATACTGGATACCAAGCCGTAATTCCGGGAAACGAGACGACCCTCCCGATGCTGGCGGACCCTGCAAAACCCGATTCTCCCCTCAGGCAACTCACAGGCCTGCGGGCATAATTCGCATATCACTTTACCTGCCTGCGTCTTCCGATAAAACTTGGCTTCTTTGGTAACCCTCACTGTCATTCCATCATATCTCCTGTGACGGCCGTTGAATTATCGCCGCCTAATAATATCGAACCACTTCAAACCGCTGCAGCTGCACGGGCTCATCCGGACCGATACCGGCTTTCCGGCGGGCAATGGCCACCTGTTCTTCAGCGGTATCTATCCCCTCCAAGTCGGGGAGCAACAATCCCCTGCGTGAGCCGCAGCTGACGATTACTCCGTACCGTTTGGGATCCAACGCACGCATATCGGTGACAGGCTCCGCCGGTTTTAAAACGTCCACACTGTACACCAAATTCTCCAGTTCGAATGCTTCAACCGGGTCGAAACGGGGATCCCGGGTCGCCGCAGCAATCGCATTATGGGTAACTTCCTCAATGATATCGTCCTGAGTGGGCTCGGTGGTTCCGATACACCCCCGCAGTTGGCCGTGTTCTTTAATGGATACAAAGACCCCGCTTTTTGCCCACGAAACTCCTCAAGGCCTTCGGGTTCAGGCAGTTTTTCCCCTGAAACATAGGCCTCCACCACTTTTCGGGCATACCGAACCAAAGCCGACTCCCGGGAACGCCGTTCTTCCACTCTGGCCCGGCGGGCGTCAAACAAAGCCCGTTGCAAGCTTGGCCGTTTTCCCCGAATTTCAAAAGAAGCGACCGCGTACCCTACGCCGAACGGCCCTTCATAACTGTGGACTTCTCCCTGAAAATCCAGGCCGTCCAAGGTTCCCAGCAACATAATGACGCTCCGGAAACCGCATTCGGCCGCTTTCTCCAGCCAATGCGGATCCATTTCAAAAAATGGTAAAACGTCATTTCCCTTAATAAGTTCCACCAATCGCCGGTCAAATTCCTCCCCCTCCGGACGATATCCGGCCGGAGCTCCCGGTTTCAGGCAATGGGAAAGGTCGCCGCTGGCAATCACGGCCACTCGTCGCCTCAACCCTTCCGCCGCTTTGGCCACCACCGCCCCAAACTGATAGAGTTCTTCCAAAGACAAGTAACTCAAAGGAATAACGACTAACTTCACATGCTCGAACCAATCCTCCCGGAAGAAGGAGAGAGGTGCCAGGACCCCATGATCCAGTCCTTTTTCCCGGCCACGGGAAACTTCGGCCAGAGGCATCATATAGACCGGCAATCCGGCATTCCGCCCCAACTCCTCGATGGCTTCGGCCAACGGGAGATCATTTTCCCAATGCCAGCTCCGTTTCAGGCCAAAACGGCTCAAATCGCCGCTAAACTTCCGGTCCCCGTAGACAATGACCGCATCCCGGTACACCGTACCGTGAGGAGTAAAAATGACCACCGTATCCGGCTTGCTCTCTTCCAGCTTTCGGGCAACCGTCCGCATGGCCGCCCGGGTCTTTTCGATCTGTTGCAAATCGTCACTGCCGCCGATACCATCCACCATAATCGGAGGATGAGGCACCAGGATTCCCATGGTAATCATTGGATCACATCCTTCGGGTTGTATTCTAACTTCAATTGATACGTACCCTTTTCAGTCTGGAGGTTCCCCCACGGGGCAGTCGTCAGTTTAACCTGAAATCCGCGTAATTTCCAAACAACCGTGGTAACCCATCCCTGCCGCCGTTTGGAGGGACCCTGCAGATAGTCTTTTTCCCAAGCAAACCACTGCCATTCCAGAGTCCAATTTTTCGTGAAATAACGGGATAACTCCACCGTTACTTTCTTTTCGTTACGGCTCTTCGTGTCCGTTTCAAGCTCCGTTTCATCGTCATCCGGTTCCCACAAAAACGTATCCGTAAAATAGCGCAACTCGGAATAGCCGCATCTGGCCGCCAGTCGCCATTTTTTATTCCACTGCTGATACTCCAGGGTAAAATACCGGTTATCCTGTTCCGAATCAAATCCCCGCTCACTGGAGAGGACCCGGAATTCCCCTTTCCACCGCCGGTTCCTTTCCTGTTTATAGTTTAGCCAAAAGGTCCATTCTTCTTTCCAGTAATCCCGGGTCATACTGGTATCAAAGGGATAATCGGCCGTCGCTTCATGATACGTGACACCGGCCTTGAGTTTGGGCGTAAGTTCCTTCGATATCTCCTGCATCAAATCATATTTAAGGGATGTATAATATTTCCGCTCCGGATACTCCTTGTCCATCCGGTTAAGCCGCCATTTATAATTCCAATCCCGCCAGGCATACGTCACATATAATTGCTGGGCATTCCAATGATTTCGATAAGGTTTGCTGCTCACAACCCGGCCGGACTTGGACCCGGTATCGAGGCCCACATGCAGCCTCATCCCCTTCAGCGGTTTCCAGCGGTAATCCAACCCTACCTCGGTAACCTCATACCTGGGATTGAACTGATAATCCATATCGAGCCCCAGTCCCGGCACAAAGCGGGTAAATTCCAATTGAAATTTTGTGCTATGATACTGATCGGACTGTTCAGGAAAGGCCAGTTTATTGGAGAGGTCCATTTCCAACCAAGGCCACTTCACGTAAGAATCTATCCGTAACGTTTGGCGGAACGCTTCATCCTCCATCTCTTTAAATTCGAGAACGGCCTTTTCCACCGGCACCACCGTCGCCGCCCGACAGGGACCGGCCAGCAACAGCAAACATCCGAAAACCATCCAAGCAACTTTCATCTCACCAACTCCTACCTGATTCCATTTTCAGGTAGAATTCGGTGATATCCAAAAAATTCCTTTATTTGCCATGGAATTTTTTGTTAATTGTCCGATTATTCGGAGATCAAGTCAATCACATAATCCCAGATTTCATTGGCCGCATCGATTAAATCTTCACTGTCGACGGATTCGGGCGCGTCCAATAAGAGTTTCACTTCGTCCTCGATGGCTTCCAGCGAAGGCTCAAGCCGTTTACAGGCGGCAAACAACTGCTCCAAACCGCCGTCGGCATCCTCTTCATGCAAATGCAAAAAGGCCTTCAGCAACTGGGCGACGCCTTCGCGAAACTTTGCCGCGCTTTCAGCCCGGGAATGCTCTATCTCAGCTTCCGCCGCTTCAAACAGCTCATCGCCCCGCACGACCAATGACTCCACATATTCCAACGCCAACACTCCTTAAGCCCATATTTTCACGGACTCGCAGACATCCACATCCGTTCGGATGGATATTTCATCCTTCAATTTTATTATAACGTAAGAAATTCCACAAACAATGTGGAATTTCTTACGAAATTGAAAACCAAATTGCTTCGGTGTCCCGCAGAAACTGTCAAATCAATCTATTCAATAATCTCCGTCCCCTTTAGATAAAAATTGTCAAAATACAACGATACGGGATTATCATCTTCGTTGGTAGCATACAATCCGACTTGTTGCCCTTCTGAAAACCAATCCAAGGTACATTGATACACCTGATGTTCATTGATATAAAAAGTGGCATCGTTGCCCTCGATGACAACCTTCAGCCGGTTTACCGCATAATCCCTGCCATCAATATACGGCGCTGACACTTGCGAGGCTAATAATTGATACTCATGCAAACGAGTATTCCCGGGATAGCTACGGTGAATATAGAATTTTTGAAATCCAGGTTTCAGGGTAAACGTATAAATATTTCTATCATCACCGGATAAATCGACATTAAAAAACAATCCGCCGATAGCATTCTTCTTGTCTGGCCTCTGATTTTTGACATCCAATGCCATGATCAGATCACCTTTGAGTTTATGCGGAAATTTCATACATGCTATGAAATTGGAAGAATAGTCAATATTTACAAAATATTCCCCATTGCTATACCCAATCCTCGCCCCGCCAACAACCACAATGGGCCAACCGCTATTCGGATCGTTAAAGTCATCCATCACCTCGATAGGCTGGTATACCGGGCCCGTAGGAATCGGCACTTTTTCTCCGCCCCCTCCGCCACAGCCGGCCACAGCGATGATGAACAAGCATCCCAACAACCAAAGCCTGAAAGTTTTCCGTATCCGTTTCATCAGCTACCCTGCCTTTCGATAATCATTCTCGATTTTATATTCGGTAAATTTTTAGGTAATTCCTTACTAATATGGTTTAGTTATACAGAATGTCAGTCGTTATACAATTCCGGATAATAAAAGACCCCGGCCATTTCACCGGAGTCTCTGTTTTCATCTTGAATTTTTTACCGTTTAGCCCTATCCTTGCCGCCGCATTGGCACCGGCCACCGGGCGCAAGGCCGGGACGACGGTTTTTGTTGTTTTTCATCTTCTCGTTATAAACCTTCAGTTGTTCTGGAGTTAATACGGCCTTAATCTGCTCCTTCATCGTGTCGCGTTTCGTCCTCATCTGAATGCGTATGGCATTGACTTCTTTCGTCTTGGCATCGATGGCCGCCTGGTCCAGCGGTTTGGCCGCCCACAATTTGGCCAATTCCCGGTTTTTCTTCTGAAGGGCATAACGAAGATCAATCATATCCTTTTCATACTGTTGACGAATGGCCATAATTTTGTCTAACTGCTCTTCCGTCAATTTAAGTTCGGCAAAAAGCAGATTCCCTTTACCAGGGCCGGGTTTCCCCAACGGTTGCTGGGCTTTACCGAATGCCGCAAAGGATACCAGAGTAACCATTAAAGCTGTAATCAATGTAATCAGTACCGTTTTCTTCATACCTATCACTCCTTTATATTGATTTGTTTTTATCATACCGCCTAACTGTGAAACACTGATGAAGAAATTGTGGAGATTGTGTGGAGATTAATTTACAAAGACACCAAAAAAGGAATCCCCGCCGTATCAACGAATAAGTACAATTAACGGTCAGGTACACAATACACGGTTCACAGCGCACAGATATACTTAGGCATTAGGTACGAGAAATAAAAGTCGAATATTAGAGAATCCCAACCTACCATCTGTGAACGTGCACGGTGCACTATGTACTGTGCACCATGCCAGGCTCCCAAAACCTGACATCGAACCAAGGAGCACACAATGGCTAAGATCTTAATCATCGAAGACGAATTGAAGATTCAACAGATCGTCAAGGCCTACCTTGAAAAGGAAGGCTTCGAGGTGTTGACGGCCTCCGACGGGATTGCCGGATTGGAAGCGGTTAAAACCCAGGCTCCGGATCTGATCATCCTGGACTTGATGCTGCCCCGCCTATCGGGAGAGGACCTGTTGACCCAGGTGCGCCAGTCATCGGATGTGCCGGTGATTATCCTTTCGGCCAAAAGTTCCGAGGATGAGCGGATTTTTGGCTTAAACATCGGTGCCGACGATTATCTCGTCAAACCCTTCAGCCCTCGGGAGCTGGTGGCCAGAGTCTTCGCCCATCTTCGTCGCGTCAAACCGAAAACCGCCGAATCGTCCATCCTCTCCTTCAACCATCGGCAACTCGTCATTGACGACGTCAAACACGAAGTTTTTCGCGACGGAGAAGCCGTCAGTTTAACGCCGACTGAATATAAAATCCTGCTTTGTCTTTGCCGCAATCCCGGCCAGGTATTCTCGCGCAGCCAATTGGTGGAGAAAGTGCAAGGTTATCAATATAGCGGCTATGATCGGACCATCGACAGCCATGTGAAAAACCTACGCCAAAAGATCGAACCCCATCCGGAAGAACCCCGGTTCATTCTGACCGTATTCGGCGTCGGGTACAAGTTTGGAGGAGAACGGGATTGAAATCGCCCATCACCCGAAAAATAACGTTGATCATCATTCTGATCTCGTTCGGCAGCATTCTGATATCCGGATTATTCATTAACTTTTCCTTAAACCGGCAATTTCAAAAATATCTGTCCCGCGTCGAGACCGCCCGGGAAAACCAGGTCATCAATATCCTGGCCCAAATTTACCTGGAAAACGGAGGCTGGCCCCAACATCCCACCCTATTGGGCATGGGCCGCGACTTTTTCCTGGAACGGCTCTTCTATATCACGGACGCCGACGGAAACGTCGTGCTTTATACCCGTATGGGCATGCTCCGCCGCAACCAGCGTCCGGACCTGCTGAAGCCGCGCCCTATCGTCATCGGGGAAAAGACCGTGGGCACGGCATATTTCGGGAAAAGCCCGATGGAAAATGTCTTAACTCAGCAAAACGTCCTTTTCCGGCGTACCATCAACCGTTCCATCCTGCTCTCCATCATCGTCACCGGCTTGATCTCATTTGTTGTGGCCATCCTCTTTGGCCGCAGGCTCGCCAATCCGATCCGGGCCATGAATCGGACAGCCAAAGCCATGGCCAAAGGAAATCTGGATACCCGGGTCCGCGATCTTCCCCGGGATGAACTGGGTCAACTGGGCGAAAGCCTCAATACATTGGCCGACAGTTTAAAATACGTCCAGACATTACGCCAACAAATGACCGCCAACGTCGCCCATGATCTGCGCACGCCGTTGGCCACCATCCAAAGCCATCTGGAAGGGATGATCGATGACGTCATTCCTGCCTCCAATGACAATCTGGAATCATTGTTGGACGAAGTTAAACGCCTAAGCGGCCTGGTTGAAGATTTACAGGAAATCGCCCAGGCCGATCAGGCCATCCACCGTTTCACTCTTGAACCCATTGACCTGGAGGAATTTCTGTCCGTTCTTATCAATAAAAAAACTCCGCTGTTTGCGGAGAAAGGGTTAAACCTTCAATTCGTTTCCACCGGGCCGGTTCAACTGACCGGAGACCGTAAAAGCCTCAATAAAATCATGGACAATTTACTGTCCAATGCCCATAAGTACACGGCACCGGGAGGCCAAGTCACCGTCACTCTTTCCCACACCCCCGACAACGTCCACATCGAGGTTGCCGACACCGGAATCGGCATCTCCGAAACTGATTTGCCTTACATCTTCGAACGTTTTTACCGGACCGACCAATCCCGCAACCGGGAAAGCGGCGGCTTTGGGCTGGGCTTAACCATCGTCAAAGAATTGGTCGAAGCATTAGGCGGCACGATTTCCGTCCAAAGTCAGCCGGGCAAAGGCAGTACCTTTACCATCACCTTTACCTGCCCATCAAGTGAAGGGGATCATCCGTCATGAGCCCGCCCAAGCTCAACTGTTTTCAATGCGTCTATTTCTACATCACCTGGGATCCCCATTTTCCCAACGGATGCCGGTTTTTTACCATAAAGGCCAAAAACCGGCCTTCTTACGAAGTAGAAAAAGCCTCCGGCCTCCCCTGTCAGGGATTTAAGGCGAAAAAAGACAAAAAATAGTTGCCAGTTGACCATAGAGCAGTTGACAGTTAATAAGTGCGGAGCGAACTGAGCGTTGATAAGAGTACACAGTACACAGCGCACAGTTCACAGATATTTCAGGTGAACAAGCCTGTACACTGTGTCCCATGTACTTGTGAACTTCCCAAGCCTTACCCCAGCTTTTTAATGACCGCTACTTCGTCACAGTTGGGGAATTTGGGACAATTAATACATTCCTTCCACACTTTATGGGGCATTTCGTCCTTGGAAACTTCCGTGAAACCGCAACTTTTAAAGAAATCAACTTGATAGGTAAGAGCAAAAACCTTATGAATTCCAAGTTCAATAGCTTCTTTTATCAATTCATCGATTAATTTTTTGCCAATGCCTTTGCGCTGATATTCGTTACGAATGGCCAAAGCCCGAATCTCGGCCAGATCTTCCCAGATAATATGCAACGCGCCGGCCCCTACCACTTTTCCTTCATCTTCAACTACGGTAAATTCCCGAATCGTTTCATAAAGCGTATTGCGGGACCGGGCCAACATGACGCCTTTCTCGGCAAAATCATTAATTAACGCATGCAAATCCTCCACATCAGCCATTTTGGCTTTCCGGAATGTAATCATTTCAGCACCTACTTTTCCATCTGCCAAATCGCAGATTTACTGTTTGAATAATTATACAGTATTATTTAATATTTTTCAAATCATTCCTTGATTTCCACCGGTTGCCGTCCGAGTAAACAGGAAATCAACCTAACACGTAAGTTATCGGGAAAATAAAAAAAGAACCTTATAAGGTCCTTTTCGGTTTTTAATAAAATAATGGCGGAGCCGACGGGACTCGAACCCGCGATCTCCAGCGTGACAGGCTGGCATGTTAGACCGACTACACCACGGCTCCGCTAAAAAAAATATGGTGGTCGCGACTGGACTCGAACCAGTGGCCTCTGCGATGTGAACGCAGCGCTCTAACCAACTGAGCCACGCGACCAATTCAAGGGCAATGTTGATTATATCACTAAGCCACTGCTAAAGTCAAGGGGAGGTTCACAAATATTCGTTTTTACCATGAATTGCTTAAAAACAGGCAATAACCGTCATCTATGCCATTTATCGCTCATAAATTCCCGGATACATAAAATAGATTGACCGAATGGCATTAAAAGAGTATATTAGTAAAGGAATCCTAATTTTAAAAGACGAGGCAGGTGACGGTTATGGACACAGATGGAAGTCATCATTCAGCGAAATTGTATCTTGTTCTATACCGTAACTCTGTCAAGTTTTTTAAAACCATGGTTCCTCTGTAGGCGCATGGTTTGTTCTTGGCTGAGTGAACCGGATGTCGATAGGGCAAGATACATTTTGAACCCTACACGACGAAGGGAGGAACAGCCATGATCAAAGCATTTCAAACCATCGGCGATAAACTCGTCGCCATTGAAAACCTGGCTGAAAAAGGCATCTGGATCAACGCCATCAACCCCAACGATATCGAACTCGATCAAATCAGCCAAGCCACCGGTATTCATCCGAATCTGCTCAAAGCAGCCCTTGACGAAGAAGAACGTTCCCGCATCGAAGTTGAAGAAACCCAGTTACTCATCCTTATCAACGTTCCTACCTTTGAGAGTTCCAAAGGGACGTTAATCTATGACACCATCCCTCTGGGCATCATCGTCACCGAAAACGCGGTGGTTACGGTGAGCCTCAAAGATAACCTCATATTAAAAGATTTCGAAGTCAGTAAAACCAAATCGTTTTATACGTTCAAACGGACCCGTTTCGTATTGCAGATTTTATTCGTTACTGCATCATATTATCTGCGTTATTTGAAACAGATCGACAAACGCTCCAGCGAAATCGAAAGCCGCTTGCATAAATCGATGAAAAACGAAGAACTGATCAAACTGCTGAACCTGGAGAAAAGCTTGGTCTATTTCATCACGTCGCTCAGGGCCAACGAAATCGTCATGGAGAAGCTCCTGAAATCGCACTTGATCAAATTTGATCCCGATATGCAGATGACGTCGCAAATCCTAAAAATGTATCCCGAAGATGAAGATTTGCTGGAAGATGTCATCACCGAAAACAAACAGGCCATTGAAATGGCGGAAACCTACAGCAACATTTTGAGCGGCATGATGGATGCGTTTGCGTCGGTCATCTCTAACAATCTGAACATTGTGATGAAATTTTTGACTTCCGTCACTATCGTATTGGCATTGCCCACCATGGTCGCCAGCTTTTACGGGATGAATGTCCCCCTCCCCTTCCAGCATGCACCGTTTGCTTTTGCCATACCCATCACGTTATCGCTGCTCCTGTCTCTGGTCGGAGCCTATTTACTGAAGCGAAAAGATATGTTTTGACCCCGATATTTGTAAAGAGCGCCGAAGGCGCTCTTCCTATTTTACCCATTTTTTGCTACGATAATAGTATCATCCATACTACTCGTCGGACAGGAGGAACCGGCATGAACATCCGTTTCCCGTTGATCCCTTACAATCCCCTTGTCAAAATCGTCCTTGCCGCTCTCTTCTTCATTCTGGCAGTCGGCTTGATGTTAAATTTCTATCTCGATCCCGTTATAACTTCCCTCTTCAAACAACAGATTAGCCCGCTGTTCGAAGAAAACCTGACCGTCGGTTCGCTCCATTTGTCCCTGTGGCAAGGTTCGCTCATTTTAAACAACGTATCGCTGAAACAACCGAAGAATTTCGGCACCGGACCGATGATCGCCGCGGACACCATCAAAATCAGGCTTGAACTGATGCCCTTATTCCAAAAGAAATTGAACATTAACAGCATTACCTTGATTCGCCCCCATGTCCACTGGGTTCAACAGCGCCAAGGAACTACCAACTTCGAATACTACGCCCGGCTCCTGCGCCAGGCATCCAAACCGGCCACCGTCGGTTCCAAAAACAGCGAGCCTTTAGAGATTCATCTCGATAAAGTGAGCATTATCAACGGGACTCTGAGCTTTACCAGCCCCCGGATAGCCGCCAAAGAACCGGCGTTTGCCTTGAAAGACCTACAGATCCGGGTCGCGGACTTTCAATTGCCCAATCCCCAAAAGAAACCGGCCCAATTTCACATCACCGGGACCATCGCCGCACCCCGCCCCGGCCGCTTCGAATGCAGCGGCGTAGGAGTCTTTCTTGGAGAAAGCCTGGAATTTTCGGCCAAAAACCGCCTGACCGGGATCCATCTGCCGGACTATGGGTACCTTTACCCCGATTCTCAAGTGGCCGTCACCTCCGGCACCGCCTCGGTCGAAGGAACCATTGACAGTCGCAACAATTATATTACCAGCACCCAACAGGTCAAAATCTCCGGGTTGAAAATCGCCTCCGCCAACCGGAACATCGTCACTCGGACCATCATGGGAATCTCGGCCAATGCATTTATCCGATTGCTGAACGATAAGCATAAAAACCTCGAATTCGCATTCGAGGTCCAAGGCCCGGTATCCCAGTTGAAAGTCCACCTGAAAGAGAATATCACAACGGCCGTGCTCAAAAGCCTAAGCCGGAAACTGGGGTTGAATAAAACCATTATTCCGCATCTGCCGGACACTCTTCAGGAAAGCAGCCGAAAACTAAAGAATAAGCTCCATTCCATCCTCGGGAATTGAGCTTCATACTGAAATAACATACTATCCGATAGACCAGGTTTTCGTTCTTAAACCCCAGTTCAATCCCTTTGAAAAATAATATTATATAAATATACAGACTTGATACAGATTACGTCGAATATCCCTTTGCCCATAAAGTAATCTCCTTGGAAAGTGCCTGCACATTGCAGGCACTTTTGATTATCTTCAGTGCCGGGCCGATTGAAATTCCCGAAAGAACGCATATTTTCCTATCACCCAAGGGATTTTCGAATTCACCACGATGATGGCGGGAACAATGAGCACTATGGTCGAAACGCTGAGAATGATGCCATAATACGGCGAACCCATATCCAAAAAGCGCAAAAACCATTCATTCAACAACAGCATCACCGGCTTATGGGCTGCCAAGATCAGCAGGGAATTTTGGCCCAAATAATTAAGAATGGGAATTTTTTGGACAAAATACCCGAGCGAGAGAAAAGCGAATATCCCCAGCCCGGCCGAGAGATAAAATAGGAAATAATTGCCCAACGTATTCCCGGCCATATTCACCCAGCGGATGGCCGACACCCGAGGATTGAGGAATGCGGTAATAATATGGAATATTTCCGCAACAGCCACCAATCCCAGCCAACTGAATTTCGGCCAACGGTTCATCCGTTCCAAAACCGCATGTTGTTTCGTCACAAATCCCCAATGATAAAAAACCAATGCCGAAAAGGCTATATCCACATTGAAATACAGGCGGATATCGGCAAGGCTCAATCCATAGCCAATTCCCGAAGCGATCCAAACCGCCCGCCTGAGCGATACGGGTTTTTTAAGCCAACAGCGTAACACCGAATAGAAGATACTGACCGTCAAAAGGCAGGTTAAGAACCAGATTGGATTGTTCCCTCCGTTGTCCGCCGTCCCGGTAATCAGCGACGTCAGTTTCCAAAAATGATCCCCCAACACATCCTGTCGGTGACGGGGCAAACGACGCGCCAGGTAAAACACCCACGAACCCAATGTAAACACCGCATAAGGGACATACAATGTATTCAATTTCCCCGCCACAAACCGGCCCAACGGTTTGTCTTTATGGAGATACCCTGATAAAAAGAAAAACAGCGGCATATGAAAGGAATAGATATAAACAGATCGCGGCACCATGGTATGGCCCCAAACCACCAACAATATGCCGATGCCCTTTAAAAGGTCCACATAGTCATAATGCAGTTCCCGTTTCAGTTGCATCACGTTATCCTGGCTTCCTCATCCATTTTTCGCTTCACGCATGTCATCGTGAAATCCTCCATATTCTTATATTATACAGCCAATCAGGAAGACAAAATTTTATGACGTCGATTATTAACATACTATTTATGTGTAGTATTCAAAAACCACAAGCTTATTCGAGGTGTCCCATGCACCGTCTCTTCGTGTTCATCAGCATCATCATACTCCTTCTCACCCCGGCCGGCCCTTCCGCTTTCTCCGTCCACCCGGCATGGTGTCGATGCCCGGCGGAACCGATTCTCCGGCGCTCTTCGGATCCGTCTTACCACGATATTCTCTACCAATTACAACGCTATTGGGCTTCTTTATCGCTTTATCCGGGAACCCCCAACGGCCGTTTTGATCAAACCATGGAAAAAGCGGTAATCGCCTTTCAAAAAAAGCACCGTCTTCCCTTAAGCGGCGCGTTGGATGAGCCTACCTGGGAGAAGATCGGTGCTGTACCGGCGGAAACCGAAGCCGGATCCTCCCAAACCCGGCCGACCGGTTCCATCGATGTCCTTGTCGATTTGGATTCCCTCACCTTAACCATTTTATGTGATCGGGTCCCCTTTAAAAGCTATCCGGTGGCCATTGGCACCTTAGAAACTCCCTCTCCGGCAGGCTCCTGGGAGATTGTACACAAAGGGTATTGGGCCAAAGGAAAAACCCATTGGCTGGGGCTATCGGTTCCTTTCGGAAGCTACGGGATTCACGGTACCAACCAGCCTTGGACCATCGGGACCCGGGCCAGCAACGGCTGCATCCGCATGTACAATCACCACCTGGAAGAAGTCTACCGCTGGCTGAAACCGGGCACCCGCGTCTTTATCGCCGGCGATCCCTTCCGGGACCACCGTCACCTGAAACGAGGCATGGCCGGCTCCGATGTTTACTACCTGCAAATCCGCCTCAAGCAATTGGGTTCTTACCGGCGAAAACCCACCGGCCATTTTGATTATTGGACCGAAATCGCCTTGAAAGAAGCCCAAAGGAAACTGGGATTACCTGAAACCGGCGAGCTGAGCCCGAAAGAATATTACCGTTTCAAGTTATATTGGACGGATTGATCTTAACTCCCACCCATACACAAAAACCAAAGCCGTTTCCCGGTGAAAAACGGCTTTATCTTAAGAGTTAGTCTTTTCATTTCATTTGTGACACACACCTGATATTATTCCTTTTCCTTATTTTTCTGCAAAACCTCTTGCATAAAGACGTTTGGCCACAATTTACTGTCGGTCCGAGACTGACTTCCTCGAAGTTATTTTATAAAAAAGTAATGAACAAAGAAATTCCCAATATACGTTTCATCGGCAAAACTTCTGCAAACCATGCCATTTACCGAAAGGATTAAACAAAATTGCTCGGCAAAGGCGCTTGCCAGTTGAGCTGATGCAACCTGACAGACAGACCCAAAAACAAAAAACCAGCCTTTCGGCTGGTTTCAATTCGAAATGGTAGTCCCAAGGGGATTCGAACCCCTGTCACCGCCGTGAAAGGGCGGTGTCCTAGGCCTCTAGACGATGGGACCATCCTTTGTTTCTTTAAATGGTGGGCCATCGGCGACTCGAACGCCGGACACCCTGATTAAAAGTCAGGTGCTCTACCGCCTGAGCTAATGGCCCGTTCTGAATGAATCAGCTTTTTTATTTTACAACATTTCAGCTGCAGTGTCAAGCATTTTTCTCATTACAATCTTTGGCAGAACCGACTGCCTCGGATCGTATCCCGGTGTCGGGACGACTTTTTGATTATACACATTTCATCGCAAGATTGCAAGAGATTTTATTACCAAATCGGCTGGATAGTAATGGTTTCATCCCGTTTCCAGCCCACCGAGACCATGGAAATGGGAGCCCCGGCCAATTCCGAAATGCGTTTCAGGTAATCCTGAGCTTGTTGCGGCAGATCGCTCCACTCCCGGCAACCGGTGGTATCCTTAAGCCAACCGGAATACTCTTCATAAACCGGGCGGCATTCCGCCAATACTTTCAGGCTGGCCGGAAATTCTTTCAAAATGCTGTTGCGATACCGGTATCCGGTGCAGATTTTGAGGGTTTCGATTTGGTCCAGCACATCCAACTTCATCACCGCCAAATCGCTGACGCCGTTGACCCGGACCGAATATTCGGCAATCACTCCGTCAAACCAACCGCAGCGGCGGGGACGTCCGGTGGTTACCCCGTATTCCCGGCCGCGGCCGTCGCGCAACAACGATACCTGTTCTTCCGGCAACTCGGTGGGGAACGGCCCTTCTCCCACCCGGGTGGAATAAGCCTTAATAATGCCCACCACCTTATCGATGCGGGTCGGACCCACCCCGGCTCCGGTGCAGGCGCCGCCGGCCGACGGCGACGAGGAACTGACAAAAGGATAGGTCCCGTGATCGATGTCCAACAAAGTGCCTTGGGCGCCTTCGAACAATACCTTTTCCCCGTTGCGAATGGCCCGATCCACCAAAACCGAAGTGTCCGTCACCATAGGCCGGATTTCCTCAGCATAACGGCTGTATTCATCGATGATGGCCGCTACGTCAAACCCTTTCTTCCCGTAAATCTTTTCGATCACCATATTTTTAATTCGGACAATTTCCGTGATCCGTTCTTTAAAGATATCCGGATCGATCAAATCGCATATCCGAATGGCATCATATCGTGCATATTTATCCACATAAGCCGGTCCGATACCCCGTCCGGTGGTCCCGATTTTTCCGACTTCACGGCTGGCTTCGTCCAGTTGATCCAAACAAGGATGGTAAGGCATAATCACATGAGCCCGGTCGCTGATCCGGATCCCCGACACATCGACGCCCCGTTCTTTCAATCCGGCCAATTCTTTGAGCAGCACTCCCGGATTGATCACCACGCCGTTCCCCAAGACACATAATTTCCCCGGATAAAGAATGCCCGACGGCACCAGATGCAGCTTGAACTCCTGATCGCCGACGACCACCGTATGTCCGGCGTTGTTACCTCCTTGGTAACGGACGACCAAACCCGCTTCACTGGCCAAATAATCGGTTACTTTGCCTTTTCCTTCGTCTCCCCATTGAAGTCCTACCACAACCACTGACGGCATGCGAACCCCTCCTGTACTCAACTCTCACTCAAGCTCTTTCAGCATAGCATAAAATGTTATATAATACAATTTAATAGATTTTATAATTACGATAAAAATTATTTATAGGAAGTGACGTCATGGAAATCACTCCGCTAAAGACCTTTCTCAAAGTTGCAGCCCTCAAAAGCTTTTCAAAAGCCGCCGAAGAACTTCACCTGACCCAGCCCGCCGTCACCCAGCAGATCAAACAATTGGAGCGGGAATTGGGCCAACCGTTAATCGACCGCATCGGCCGCACCTTGACATTAACGCCTGCCGGCGAAATTCTGCAAACCTACGCCCAGCAAATCATCAATCTCACCGGACAGGCCCAGGAAACCATCGCCCAATTCTCCAACCAACAGGGACGCCTGACGCTGGCTGCAGGGACCACCAATACCATCTTCCGTTTGCCGGGTATCTTAAGCCGCTACCATGCCAACCATCCCGGAGTGGAAATCCGGATACGCAACGGCGCTTCCGCCCTCATTAACACCTTGGTTTATGAAAACGCCGTCGATGTCGGGCTGATCACCACCATTGATCCGTCGCTCAATCTGGAAATCATTCCTGTTTTTAATGACCGTATCTGGCTGGTGGCCCCTCCCGACTACCCCAACATTCCGGCCAACACCGCCGAATTGGAGCAACTGCCCCTTATCCTTTTCCGCAGTGGATCCGGATTTCGAAGATTTCTTCAGAACCAATTCAATTATTATCATTTTACCCCCAAGGTATCCATGGAACTGGAAAGCATCGAAGCCATTATCCATTTTGTCCAGCATGGTTTGGGCCTTGCCTTTTTGCCGGAAATCGCCATTGCCAACGAGATCAGGCAGGGTTCGCTCATCCCCGTCGAGATCCCCGGCTGGGATCCGATGATCCGCCAAACCTATCTTATTTACCGGAAGAAAAAATACCTAACCTGGCCCGTCAAAGCCTTTCTGGAACAATTGGGCATCACACCGCGAAATGAATGAAGCATGGGCACTGGACTTTAATCAGTTGACAGTTCATACCGGGATGAAGCTGTGCACTGTGTGAACCGTGTGCTGTGTACCCGTGAAGAACTGTTCCCCGTCAACTGTAAACTGTCAACTCCACTGTGTATGTAAACCAGAATGTCGATCAAAAATTTTCCGCTTCTTTTTTGCATATTTTCATCATCCCGTCGCATACTATTTAGCGAGAGGTCGGTAAGGACGATTTTCATGACTCACCTACGTGAGTCTCAGGTTCATCGTTAAGGTGACTGCTTATTTCAAAAGAGATAAGTGAAGGTTTCGGATGATCTTACCGGCCTCTTCCATAGATCCAAACCAAAAGCCCGGCAGCGCCGGGCTTTTGGCTTTTTCATTCTATTTCAGGTATTGTAAAGGATTCGAAGGGCTTCCGTTGACGCGCACTTCAAAATGGAGATGAGGCCCGGTGGACAATCCGGTATTTCCGGACAAGGACACCCGCTGCCCTTTAACCACTCTTTCCCCGACTTTCACCAGTAACTGCGAATTATGTCCATAACACGTGGAAATGCCCTTACCGTGATCGATGGCAAGGAAATATCCGTAACCGCCCCGCCAACCGCTGACCAAAACCACGCCGTCATCGGCCGCCAACACCGGTGTCCCGCTGGAAACCGCGATGTCAATACCACTATGATACTTCTTGGTCTTCAATACCGGATGAGTCCGCCAGCCAAACAGAGAAGAGATCCGGCCGCGGGCCGGCCAGATGAATTGGCCGGTTCCCAAAGCTTTTGTTGTATTGGCCTGACTCCGCCGAATTTGAGCTTCAATTTCACGGGAGGTCTTTTCGTACTCTGCCAACGCCTTTTCCAGCCTGGCCCGGTCATTTTGGATTTTGGCCAGCTCCAATTGGGTGGTTTTCACTTTTGATTCGACTTTCTGTTGCTCAGCATAAGCTTTCTGCTGCAACTTCCGGATTTCCCGGTACTTCTCCTCCACCTGTGCTTTTTTGGCTTCAATCGCCCGTTGCTCCAACGCAATCTCCATCGACGTCGACTTAAACTCGGATATCCGCTTTAAGTCCTGCCGGACGAAATAAGCAATGGTTCCAAACCGCGAGATAAAATCGGCAAAGTCGTCTGCACGAAAAAGGATTTCCAGAAAACTTTGGGGCCCATATTTATACACCGCCACCAAACGCCGGTCCAATATGCTTCGCTGTGCTTTCAGATGGACATTTAATCGCTGCAGATCAGCTTCCAACTGCTGCAATTCTTGTTTCGTCGCCTGAAGTTCCCCTCGGGTCTGTTCCAGTTTGTCCTTCACCTGGTTATAATTCCGCTCCAGCCGTTCCAGTTCTTGCTGCTGTTTTAACAAGTTGCCCAGTGTCGACCGTTCCTTCTGTTTCTGGCGGACGATCTCATTCCGGGTTTTATTGATCAATGTATCAATATTCTTTTTATCCGACGGCACACCGCCATAAACCGGCAAAGTGCAGACCACCGCCAAAAGGACGACAATGGGAACGAATTTCCACTGACTTTTCAAAGAAAAAAGACCCCCTCCGCAAAGGCTTTGCCTCCTCTTCGGGGATCTTCTCCGCCACCCTTTGGCATCCTTTTAGTAATTATTGGGCTTTCTTTTCTTGATTTCGCAACTGGGTCCGGTACAGCATCGCATATAAACCGTCCTTATCGAGCAATTCCTCATGCGTACCTATCTCTACGATCCGTCCGGCATCCAGCACCACGATCCGGTCCGCACTGCGGATGGTCGACAAGCGATGGGCAATGACAAAACAGGTTCTCCCTTTCATCAGGCGTTGCAAGGCTTCCTGGACCAAGACCTCCGACTGGGTATCCAGAGCCGATGTGGCTTCATCCAGAATTAAAATTTTAGGATCCCGCAAGAGCGCCCTGGCAATGGCGATCCGTTGCCGCTGGCCGCCGGAAAGCGCCATCCCCCTGGCTCCCACCTTGGTTTCATAACCTTCCGGGGTATTGATGATAAACTCATGAGCATTGGCGGCTTTCGCCGCTTCGATAATCTCTTCGCGGGTGGCACCGATCCGCCCGTATGCAATATTTTCGGCAATGGTCCCCCGGAACAGCATGGTTTCCTGCGGGACGATCCCCATATGCTTGCGAAGCTCGTCCAATTTCAATTCACGTAAATCGTAACCGTCGATCAACACCCGACCCGACAGCGGATCGTAAAAACGGGCCACCAGGTTGACCATGGTAGTCTTCCCGGCACCGCTGGGGCCCACCAAGGCAATCACTTCTCCGGGGGAAACGGTCAAATTGATGTCATGCAGTACCGGATTGTCCTGGTCATACCCGAAGGTCACATGATCGAAGACCACACTGCCCTTGACCGTCGGCAAAACCACCGGATTTTCGATCTCGGTAACCTCCGACTTTTGATCGATCAATTCAAAGACCCGTTCCGCTGCAGCCAACGCCCTGGGCACCTGCGAAAATAAGCCGCTGATCCGGCGAATGGGGCTCCCCATAAATCCCATCAGGAAAATGAAGGTTAAAAATTCACCGGGGCTCAGGCGGTTGTTTAAAATCAAAGAGCCTCCGTAGGTCAGGAATATGGCAATGGCGATGGACACCAAAAAGTCGATTATCGGCGAGAAGAAATTGCCCAACCGCAAACTGCGGATCGCCGCTTTATAGCTTTGGCGAGTTTCCCGTTTAAACCGGTTAATCTCATATTCTTCCATGCCGAAGGCTTTAACCACCTTGATGGCAGACAGCGTTTCTTCCAATACCCCCGTGATGTCTGCCACTTTGTCCATGACTTCCCGGTTGACCACCCGCAACTTCTTACTTAACTTATTGACCGGGAAGGCCACAAAGGGAAAGACCAGGAAAAACATGAGGGTTAACTTCCAGTTCATATAAAAGCCCCAAAGCAGTCCCAGGATAACCACCATGGGCTCTAAAACCATGTCGATAATCCCCGCCGAAAACAGGAAATGGATGGCGTCGATATCATGGGTGATCCTGGCGATCAACTGTCCGGACTGGCCGGTGCTGTGCCGTTCGAAATAACTGATGGAGAGATTCTGGAGATTTTCATAGATCTCATTCCGTAACCGCATCACCAGCTTTTGGCCGATAGTGCCCACCAGAAAATTTTGGGCAAACCGAAAAATTCCCTTCAGGAAATAGATGATGATCAGGAGCAAGGGTAACAGGTAGACCGTATGTACATTGGGAAACAACACCCATCCCGCCGGAGCTTTCGTTCCGTCTCCCGGACCGATATATATCTTGGTGGCTCCAACCCTCGGCGATAAGTCCTTCTCTAAACCCTCCACCGTCTGGAGCGGGTCTTCCAACAGCTCACTGACTGCCTTGGCACGGACCAGTAATGTCTTGGGGTCGACCTGCTCCATCCCTTGGATCGCAAAACCGCGTTGTTCCAAACCGTTTCGCAGTTTTTCACGGTTCTCCTCCGTCCAAGGCCGTTGCGCCACAATATTCAGGCGTACCGGGGTTTCATCTTTCGTCTCCCAGCTGATGGTGAGGGGAATCCCCTTGGTCTGAAAGAAAATGGCATCGGATAACCGGCCCATCACCCATGCATCCATCAATGTCAAGGCTGACATTACCAGCGAGACCAAAATGACAATAACGAGATGTTTTTTATACGGTAGCAAATATTGAAGGAGCCTGCGCACGAACTTTCTCCTTTCTGTCCGACTAATCTTAATATAATCATTTTATTTTAACATAAACCCATTTTTTTGTTAACAGCGGCATTTTGGTTTCAATGGAAAACGGATAAGTTCTGCTTTTAAACTCCGGCCGTATATATAGTATTGACCGTCGTTGCCAACCCGTCACCAATCCCTGCCAAAGGAGGTGAATTCTTTGAGCAAACGATGTTATGAGTGCTACTGGGAGTCAGAAGACGAAAAGATTTGTGAACGGTGCGGAAAACCGATTCGGGAAGTCAGAGAAAAGAAAGCCGAAACGGAACCCCAACAAGATTCAAAGTAAACAAGTGGAACAGCCTTTCCGCTACCGGAAAGGCTGCCTTTTGTCGTTTAAGATTTCATCTAATGCCGGAACGGCTTGCACTGTCTGACAGTTGATACTCCATCCGAAGGAAAACCAAAACCATGGCCAGATACATCAGGGTTTCAAAATACTCTTCCATCACCATGACCAAATGGGAAGGCACAGACAAAATATGCCGTTCGACAGCAGTCGCTAATACGGCAGCCACGACCCCGAGTCCCATCTCGAGCCACGGTATCCGCCTGCTTTTCACCAAATCGAGAAAAAATGCAACCAATTTGCAACGGAAAACAGCCCAAAGCCAGAAGATCATCCCGATACCCACGGCAGGATGGACTAAAGCGCCGTAGGGCAAATCTTTTCTGGACATATAATGCGGCCCGTCGGCTCCGACCTCAACCGGGGGAAACAATACCGCCCCCCACGTCATCTCCCGCAGCAACATAAAGACAAACACCGGAATCATCAGCTGCCAAAAACGGCGCACCGGCATTTCCCGAGCCTGCTTTGCCTGAACGGCGGCAAGGACGATTAACCCGCATAACACCAAAACCTGGAACCATTCGAGCCTGCCGTTCTCCCAACCCCATTCCGGACCAAGCCACTGACACAGGGGATAAGCCAACACCAACGCAGCCAACCAAACGACGGTGGCCGTCCGCCGCAAAGTCCGTCTGTTCAAATAAATTCCTCCATTCATCAGGCGTATTGTCATCATAACGGATAATCATAGTTGTTCCCCGTCCGTCGCCAAATTCCTTTTTATTACGAAAACAGTTTTAGTACCAATATCGGTAAATACAGGATTGCAAGGTTCAGGGTTTAAGGCCCCGGGATCAGGGTCATGAGTGTTGGTGGAAACGCATTCCCACTCCTTCCATTCTCCCGGACTCAGGAGCCTTGCCTTACGCCTTATGATTCATCCGCGGAAAAGAATACTCCCCGCGATAATTGGAAGCATTATAATGCGGATATTTCTCAGGGCAGGCCGGATTCTCCACTGCGTCATCCTGCGTGTAAATGAACATCCGCTTTTCATCCCACAGGACGATCTCATCCCGGCAGTCTCCGGTCAAGTCGATGACCTCGGCACAAAGTTCCGGATGGCCGTCCATGGGGAACCGGACCACCAAACGGTTATGGCCGTCGATCATTCCGCCTCGTTTTAACGAACCGTTCAGCAAGATCAAATCCCGGCCGTCACCGGTCCAGTTCACCGGGGTAATGATATTGCCGTTGGTCTCCATCTCCTCTTTCCAAAGGAGTTTGCCATGGCAGTCATAGAGATGGATAATCCCCTGATTGCCCCAGTACGTGACCACGCATATTTCCAAACCGGGCAATTCCGGCCGATAATTGCCGACACTGATCCGCTGGGCATGGCCGATAATATCTTTCACCAATATGTTGCCTTGCAAATCCGCAAGCATAAACCCTTCCGAACCGGAGACGATACCGATGAGTTCATCCCGTTCCGGATCGATCTTCCCGATGACGATTTCGTCGGTGTGGTCGGTCTCCACCGGCAGGGACCAGATCATTTGACCGTCCGCACTCACCAGATCATAACCGACAAACATCTCTTCCCGGCCGTCTCCGTTAACATCCTTGGTAAATGCGAAATGGCCGCTGCTCACCCGGGCTTTATACGTCCACAGAAACTCCAAATCTTTGTTGAAAGCCCACAACTGATTGTAACGGTCTTTGATTAAAATATCGGTGGGCCGTCCCACGCCGGTAAAATCGCACATCCGGATAGAATCCACATTCAACCGGTCGAAAGGGTAATCCGGCCGCTCCATCTTCGGCGTATGGGCCCACTTTTTCACTTTGCCGGTGGCCCCCTCCAAAATCATCAGCTTGAAATCCCTGGCCATGATCACTTCATCACGGCCATCCCCGTCAATATCGCATACTTGAAACGGAAGATCAGCCGTTAAAAAGGCATGTTCCGGATTGGGCTCCCCGATCTGCCAAAGAACACGCCCGTCCAAATCAATGGCAGTTAAACAACTGATCTGGGCGTGGGCATCCCGGTGAATCCTCCGTTGGCATTGGGCAATCACGATATGCCAATCTTTGCCTCCGGTCAAGTGGCCGAAACGGATATTGCGACCGGCCCCAAAATCCTTCAAATTAATCGTCTTCCAAAGCAGCGGCTGGGGATATTTGGCTTGTTCCGACGCTTCCTCCAGCATCCGCCGTCTTTTCCTGGCCACGGTCTCCCGGTAACTGCGGAGATCGCCTACCACCTCGATATCCCCAAATTGCGCCGGTGCCAGCGTGCCAATGGCGATTTTCCCCCGGGAATAGGTATCATCCTCCACTTCAAACTGTTTCACGCCGTTCACCCGGCACTCGATGGTCGTTCCCCGGCAGATAGCCTGAAAATGATAGGTTTCATCAGCAGTATAAGGATAATCCGTTGCCGCCAAAACCGTAAACCCGGCCGGATTCCGCTTAAACAATTCCAGCCGGCCCTGATTGAAACAGAGCATATAATAACTGAGGCTGTCCTGGTACCGGAAGATTAACCCGGCTGTACTGGACGTCAATAAAAGCCGGATCCGACAGGAGACCCGATAATCCGACCACTCCGCATCCCCGGTCGCCAAAATGATCATTGCATCCAGACCTTTTTTCACAGCCGTGGAATACTCGATAAATTTCCGGCCGTCCTGCTCCATGATCATCCAGGTTTTAACGCCGCCGGAACCCATGATCGGGGTCGGATCAAACCATTGGCCTGCATACCCCGGATTCACCCGATAGTGGTATTCTCCCATGGCCCCCAAAAAAGGCTCGAAAGGATAGTCTCCCACTTTAAAACTGGAAAAATCATCACGAAACAAAAGAATTTCGTCCACGGATATCCCTCCTTTTCCTTCCACGTTATTCGGTATTATTCGCCGTTTCCCTGCCAAGATCGAAATCAGGCCGGACAAAGCCGGCCTGATTGCAACTGTTTAAAATCCGGAATCACTTATTTTTTATTTTTATGGAATACCTTGTCATACTCCGCTTGGGCTTTTTCGATGGAAACCGCCCATTCGTCCAGGAATTTTTCCACCGACCGTTTTCCAAGCAACACTTCTTGGAAAGCCGGTTCCAACCGCGTCAAGATCGCATTATAATCGGGCAAATGCTGTGGATTTTTCAAAGTTACCGATTTGGGATCGGCAAAAACTTCGCCCATCAATCTCAAATGCTGAGCCTGGGCAACCCAGGATTCTTTCATCACATCCAGCCTGGTCGGCAACTGGCCAATCATCCGATTCCAATAGCTCTGGCTTTCCGCCGAGGACAGGAAATGCACCAGTTTCCAGCTTTCCGCCGGATATTTGGTCCCTTTGTAAATAACATACCCTTTTAAAGCGGTAATCGCCGTCCGTTTTCCCAGTTTGCCTACAGGGAAGGCCGCCGCCGCGAATTTGCCCGGACCCAGGGTTTGCATATGCTCTCCGTAGGATCCGATATTATGCATGATCATGGCGGCGATGCCGTTGTCAAAGTTGGCGACCATTTCTTTGTACCCATTGGTAATATCGCTTTCCGGCGTGTATTTCCCGTAAATCGCGACAAATCTCTTTAAAAATTCAACATGCAAGGGATGATTAATGGTGCATTTGCCGTTTTTATCAAAGTACTCGGTCAGACCGGAATAAGCATACAACAACATTTCCAAATTATTGACGCTGCCGGAACCGCCCCGGATCGAATATCCGTAACGGTTTTTGCTTTTATCGGTCATCTTGGCAATGACATTGAAAAATTCATCCCAAGTTTCCGGAGGCCTTAAACCGGCCTCTTTGAACCAATCCGGCCGATACCAGAAAAGATTGGCATTAAACGTATTGGGCAATTCGTACAATTTTTTGTCGGGCACCAGATCGCGGATGGCCTGGATATGAACCGGCGCAAACTGCTTCCTGTCCGGCGCCTTCTCAAAATAGGGATCCAACGGCAAAATGGACCCGTTCAATGCAAATTCCGCCACCCAGTTGGTGGATACGCCGCTGACATCCGGAGTACTGTTAGCGGCGATGGCCACATCGATCTTTTGCTTCGCCGAACTCCATGGAAGCCCGACATATTCCACCTCGATCGATGGGTTGGCTTTGTTGAACCGTGCGATTAACTCCTGCAAATACGGGGTTCGGTTAGGACCTGCATTCTCATCCCAAAACGTCAATTTGATTTTTTGTGGGGCACCAAAAGTAGCCGAGGCTCCGATCATTAACAGACAGACCAGTAAAATCCCTGTTTTTTTCAACATGGACATCTGATTTTTCCTCCCTCCTTTGATGTTGCCGCCGCTTGACGTCGTTACTGTTTCCATTTTCCTCCATTTTTTACCCATTTTTAATTAAAAATTTTAATGAATATGTTTAATTTTTTATCACATTCAACATACTACCGTTTTCTGAACTCCGAAGGGGAATAGCCGGTAAATTTCTTGAAACACACGCTGAAATACTGCGGATTACTGAAGCCGACCCGCTCGGCGACTTCATAGGTTTTCAAATCGGAATTCCGCAACATCTCCATCGCCCGTTTCATCCGGATTTCATTGAGATAATCTGAGAAATTGATATTCCGCTCTTTCTTAAAGACGATGCTCAGATACACCGGGCTGACGTGCACCGCCTGGGCCACCTCGGACAAAGACAACGTCTCATCGGAATAATGGGTCTCCATATAGCGGATAGCCTCCGCAATCAATCCCGCAGCGCCGGACTGGCGTTTCCGGTTGATGGCTTCCGTAAGTTCGGTGATGATGGCCCGGACGGTGGCAAAGATCTCCGCCACCGTCTCCCCTTCCTGGATTTGACGGCATCGTTCCGCAAATTGAAAGTTCAGCGCCGAGCCGTCGGCTTCTCCCCCCAATTCCGCCCCTTGATAGGCGATCATCGCCAATTGGATGCCGACGAGGCGCGCCGTCATCAGCGTCACGAACCCCCGGCCCAGTATTTCCTTTTCCAATGCGGACACAATCGTCAGTGCTTCATCGGTTAAACCGGTTTTAACCTTAATCGCCAAGCTGGCATCGATCTCCGGAAGTCCCATGGTTTCTTCGGTCGGAACCCCGATATCGGCGCTGTTTAAAATCTGATTCTTCCCAAAAATATGCCTGAATTCGGTAGCCGCCTTTGCCGCCCGGTATGAACTGCCGATCTGGATTAATCCTGTCACCGGTTTGCCGATTCCCATCGTGACACTGAGGCCGTATTGCTGATTGATGATGTCTTTCATGGCACCGGCCAGCTCAAGGACTTGTTCCGTCAAGATTTCCATGCCGCCGTCGCCGCCGATGAGCAGCACCAGTTCGTCACCGCCCCGCGTCAAGACGGCACCGGACCGGCCGGCAAGAAACCGGTTGCAAAGATCGGACAGGTTAAGTTTTAACACCTCTTGCCCGGCGACGTTTTTCAACGCCGGATTCCCGGTAAAATCATCGATTTTTACCACAACGGCAATATAATGGGCGGCATGCAACGGCAGCTCTAAAAATTCCACTTCTTCGCGGATCTCCTCCGCCGTACGGTATTGATCGTGGATTAAACGGCTTAAGAAATGCTGCCGGAGCAGAGGCAGACTCTCCTTCACCCGGCGTCTGACTTCCCGCTCCTGCTGCAGTTCCCGGGCGGCCCGTTTGACGCATTCCAGCAGATATTCATGGTCCACCGGTTTCAGGACATATTCAAAGACCCTTAGTTCCAACGCCTGTTTGGCATAGTCAAACTCATCATACCCTGTAAGCAGGATGATCTTTACATCGTTGGTCCGGGCAAGAATCTTCCTGGCCAGGCCCAAACCATCCAAAAAAGGCATTTTGATATCGGAGATCACCACATCCGGTTGGGTCTCCTGAAACAACCGGCACGCTTCCTCCCCGTCGGCGGCCGTCCCCACCACCTCAAATCCCACCTCGCTCCAGGGAATATTTTTGCTTAGCCCTTTGCGGATAATCGCATCATCATCAACGATCATCACCCGGTTCATTCGCTTTGACCTCCTTATTCAGCCGAAACGGCAACTGAACCCGGACGCATGTCCCTTCTCCCAAGGTGCTCTCAATTTCCAAGCCGTATTCCGGCCCGTAATGCAGCTGTAACCGGCGGGCAACATTGGCCAAGCCCAATCCCCGTCCGGACTCGCCCCTCCGCCACATTTGCCGAATCCGTTCCAGGGTTTCCTCCGCCATTCCGGCACCGTTATCCCGAACCTCCAAAATGATCCGGCCGTCCCGGACATATCCGTCAATCAGAATTCGCCCTTTGCCGCGCTTTTCCTTAATTCCGTGGTATATCGCATTTTCCACCAGCGGCTGCAATGTCAGTTTGATGATTTCACATGAGTATAGGTCCGGATCCACCCGGATCTCATAATCAAATTGGTCGGTATACCGCATTTTCAAGATGACCAGGTAATTCCGGATATGTTCCAACTCTTCGGCAACGGTAATCACTTCCCGGCCGCTGCTGATGCTGATGCGGAAAAACTTGGCCAAAGCCGCCACCATGGCTTCGGCTTCCTTGGTTTCGCCCATTTCGCACAACTGTTTGATGGAGTCCAGCGTATTATAGAGAAAATGGGGTTTTATCTGAGCCTGTAAAGCATCCAGCTCCGCCAGGCGTTTCTGTTCCTGCTCCAGGCGGACCTGTTCAATCAAATGACGGACCCTGTCCAACAATTGGCTGATCCCTTCGTTTAAGACGCCGATCTCCTCCGGAAACTGCGCTTGAAAGGGAACGTCCAAATGGCCGGCTTTCACCTGGCGGACTTTATCCGTCAATTCCGCCAAAGGCGTCGTTACGATGGTAGCCAGCAGATTCGAAAGAAGCACGGCCGTAAAGAGGATGATACCCATGACAGCCAAAGTGATATTTTTAATAAACGCCGCCAAGTTCAGGATATCATCTTCCGGAAACACCGCCGCCAGTTTCCATTGATTGATGGAAATGGTATCATAAATGATCCTTATCCTTTCGCCCCGGGAATTGCGGACGCTCAGCTGCCCGCTGGGTTTTTGGGCACCGAGCAGTCGTTTTTTGATGGAGCCGTCGATCTGGTACCCGTTGGGAAGGTCCTTTTTAAAATTGATGATCCCGTCAGGATTAACAATGATCAAATACCCGTGTTCGCTAATCCGGGCATCTTCCAAAATCCCCCGAAAAAAATCCTCTCTGATGTTGAACATGATCACTCCACGGACATCAGACCCCACATCGCCATACATCTTAAACAAACTGGCAATACGGTTGTTGGACTCCTTCGAAAGAAAAATGTCGTTTTCACGCAGAGAACGCCAATAATACTCGGTCCGGTTGCCGTTGTACCTGAGCCGCCAATCCGAATAATGGAACGTAATACGGGTCGTTATGTAATCTTTCTTCGACAACACCAGCCGGCCTTCATTGAAATAGAACAATATCGAATCCAGCATCGAATAATACGAGGAAAAAATCCGCTCCAAATTCCGGTCCACCCGGATATAGTCACCCGGTTGGACCACGCCGTATCTCTCCTCATCCATCCGTTTAATCAACGATAACGTGTCAATATCGTTTTCCAAAGCGACCAATTGTTCAAAGACGGCAGTCAGGCGGTTATCGATATACTTCCGGGTCTGAATCACCGTATCTCCGATCCCGGTATACGCATTGGCCTGAATCTGGCGGGCTGCAACGGTATAGATTAAAAAACCCACCAGCCCGACACACTCGATGATGACCGGAATAAACAGCCAAACGATTAACGTCTTCAGCGAACGTGGCGATTCCCACCCAAACCACTTTCCAAACAACGAGCCGATTTTCATCCGATTTTCTCCTTGAACCATGTTCTATCAGAAATTCGGCTCCATCCCTTCAATATCCTGTTTTATCCAATGAAATCCCCATACAAAGATAAATCGGCCCATAGCGGCCGATTCTCTTCGAAAACTCTGAATGATTTAACCCTTTACCGATCCGGCACTCAACCCTTGGACCAGATATTTCTGGACATAGGCGAACATGAGAAAAGGCGGGATCATCGCGATAATGCTGCCGGCCGCCAAATAGCCGTAATTGACGTCATACTCGCCCTGCATGGAATGGAGCGCCACCGGAATGGTAAACAAATCGCTGCGGCTGATGAACATCAACGCAAAGATAAATTCGTTCCAGCAACCGATAAACGCAAATGCCGCCGTAGCCACAATTCCCGGCAGTAATATCGGCAAAACCACGTAAAGGATGGCCTGAATCCGGTTACAGCCGTCGATCAGCGCCGCCTCTTCGATATCATTGGGAATATTTTTGATAAACCCCCGCATGAGTATGGCGTTGAAAGGCAGCTGAAACGTTGTGTAGGCAATGACCAGTGAAGCCAGATTACTGATCAAGCCCAGCTTTTTAAAGATGATAAACAACGGGATCAGAAGCATGACACCGGGGATGAATTGCGTACATAACAGTAAAAAGATCATCAGTTGTTTTCCCCGGAAGCGGAACCGGGTTAAGGCATACCCGGCCAAAAGCGAAAAAGTGACAATAAAAGCCACCGTGACGGTCGCGACGATCAGGCTGTTCCGAAAATACCTTCCGAAACCGACGGTATTCCATGTCTCGGTGAAATTTTGAAATGTCACGGGATCCGGCAGATATTTTAAAGGGACTTTCATGATATCCCGTTCGTACTTGAGAGACGTATTCAAAGTCCAGTAAAAAGGGAACAACACAAAAGTCAGAATGGCCGTTAGCGGCAGATGAAGGCTTAAGCACCGGTAAAAACGGTGTCCGATGTTCACGGCTTAATCCTCCTTCCCGAAGCGGCTGGCTTTCAGATACACGGCAGCGAAGATCAACAGGATAAAGAAACCAACCACCATCAAGGCCGAACCGTAACCGAAATTATTGGTGCGAATCGCTTCATTGGCAATATACATGGACAGTGTGGTCGTCAGATTGGCCGGCCCTCCGCCGGTCATCGCATAAATGGTATTCACATTGTTAAACTCCCAAACGACACGAAGCAACGATGATAATATGATGGTCTCTTTTAAATAAGGCAATGTAATTTTCAAAAAGGCCACCCATTTGCCTCCGCCGTCCACCGCACAGGATTCATACAGCTCGCCGGGGATGGTTTGCAAGGCAGCCAACAAAGTAATGGCGAAGAAAGGAATCCCCCGCCAAAGTTCTGCGACGACCACCGCCCAGAACGCCGTATGGACTCCGCCCAGCCAGGCCACGTTAGTTTTTATCCACCCTAACTTGGTTAAGAGATCATTGATAACGCCCATATGTTGGTTATACATCATCGACCACATCAATGCCGTTAAAACGCCGGAAATGGCCCAAGGCGAAAACACCAAAGCCCTTACCAAGCCCCGGCCCTTAAAGGAACGGTTGAGCAGTAATGCAATGGCCAGGCCAATCATTAATTGCAACGATACTTCCCAAAAGACCCACTTGGCCGTCACCGCCAAGCTGGAATAGAACAAAGGGTCATGAAGAATTTGCCGGAAATTGCCCAGTCCGATAAATCCATTGGCCCAAGCCCGGTTGAGAAAGAAGTTATGCAAACTGTAATAAAAGACGGTTCCAACCGGGTATATCATAAAACCTGCAATCAGCACGATGGCCGGAAGCAAAAAAAGATAAGGCAACCCTCTTTTCTTATAACCCTCCGTCAACTCAGCCACCTGCCCCGGAATAAATAAAAACCCTATATAATCATTATTATTGAAGGTAAAACAAGTTAGAATAAAAAATCTTATGGGATTTGTTTGATTTGTTAAGTGAGACCCTCCCCACAAAAGGGGCAGAAAAAAAGAACCAAGTTCATTTCTTGGCTCTATCTGATTTAAAATTACATGACACATTCTTATATTAACCTTGGATATACGGCAGAATATTCTTCTCCACATCCTCTTCCCCGTTCACCGGTCCAATGTTTTTGAAAAGCGACCAAACTTCCGTCAACTCCGCTGCATTTCCGGGTTCCAACGTCTGAAGCGGCCCCAGGGACTCCAATTCCAAAAAGGCATGGTTGGTATAGGTTTCAATATTTACGCCGCCATCCGGGTATACGGCTCCCGTTTGATACAAATGGCGTTTCACAAACAAAAACCCGTCATTGAGATAAGCCATCCATCCTTCCGGAGCGGAAATCCCCAACTTAAACGGCTTTTCTTTGGTTACGTCCTGACGGAGGAGAATATACCGGGAACCCCAGATTACCCGGGAATCGTTCATGTCCGTATACGGCCATAGGGCCAACACCCGGTTGGACAACAAAGGCCCGTTCAAGGCCTCTCGAATCTGGGGAAAGATGGCCACCCCTCCGGTCCGCATCACAGTAATCGCCCACGGCGCCAGCGTCACCGGCCATAGTCCCTGGTTGACCAAACGATGCCCGACGGTAAACTGATGATTCCCGGCATCTAAAGTCAACCGGACGGACTTGGCGATGCCGGTGCCCGGTTCCGCCTTTTGCCGAAGCTCCACACCGTCCGGAATCTGAATCACTTCGATCGGTTCATTGTCCGGAATATACGTCCTGGGAAGCGCTTCCGGACTGTGCCAAAGCCGGTGCCCGCCGTACATACGCCACTCGTCGCCGCCGGTCAGGCCCATTTGCTCCTCCATCTCCCCGAGACAATTGGGGCCGCCGTTGAAACCGCACCGGATGACCCGCGGCCCCACATCCGACGTGACCACAGCCTCCACCGTCCCGTCGGTAACCCGGTAACAATGATTCCACCCTCGATAAGCGATCTTTTCAACCGTAACCACCCGTATCACCCCTGCTCTTTTATTTAAAGAGTACACTGCAGATAGTTCACAGTACACAGTTCACGGTATCAAATTCAATTCAGGGACGAGATCAAGGTCCTGGGCACTGGGTACCGCCTAGGTTTCGGCGGGAACGTGCGGCGTTCCTTCCATCACCTAGAACCCAGAACCCCATACTTAGTCCCTGGAACCCGGTATCCCCGCGTTCCCATCTACTCTTTTGTCAATTTTTCCACCGGCACATAATACTTTTGATACCGTCGGCCCCTTCTGTCCACATATGGCCCTTTACTGTCCTCCACCATCACCGTGGCCCGTTTGGTGATGGCATAGATCATCCCGGTTAAGGCCCGCCCTTCAAAGACAAACCAGACCATATCCCCCGGTTTCAGGCCATACTTTTCCCGGGCAATAGCGCCGGGAGTAGGCAAACGGTGACAACTTTCGGTATGGCCGAAAATGCGAAACGCCATCGTTTTAAAACGGGACCCTCTGCAATTGGAACGATGAAAATAGATGAATTCCAGCACATGGCAGAGTTCATGCTCAAAGACGATTTGCAACGCTTCCAGCGGATGATGTGTTACAATCCCCGAAACGGTTTTATCCCCCGGCAACTCATGATAACGCAAGAAAAAATCAAGGCCCATCCGGACCTCGATCACCACCGTTTCCGGCCGGAGCCGCCCAATATTTTTAGGGCACAACGTTTTCCCGGCGCTCCGGGTCAATCGGGAAGACAACGAAAACTTCAGTTTCCCGGGAAACACATGCTCAAACCGGTTTTCAAAAAAATCTCATTATACAACCGGAACAAAAGTTCCAGATCGGATACAGCCAAACGGGTAACATCTTCCGTCGGAACATTCCGGGAGATGCTCATGAATCTTCGGGCGATCTCCGCCCGTTTCCCGGTAATCGTTTCCGGCGAATATTGAATCAAATATAGTTCTTCCACCATCATTCGCTCATTTCAATGGAATTAAATGATAGTTCCGGCTGCCCAAACCGATTTTCTCCGCATATTCCAGCGTATACCGTCCCCGTTTAAAAACCCGCCGGTTAACCTTCTTCTCAATCTGATCCAGACAGGCCTGGTCCAGCGCCACCGGATCCGTCGATCCCAACACACCCACATCCGGAAGGAACGGGCGCATGGAATGGCCGGCGCAGTCGCAGTCCCTCGTAATATTGAAAGCGAATGTGATATACATCACCGATTTGTCCTTGGCTGCCGCATAAGCGTATTCCGCCAGCCGGCCGAAGAATGATCCCGATATGGAAGCCAAAAAGTTATTGGCAATGGCATGGTACGGGCATACCGCCGTACAGGAGGCGCATCCGATGCACTTTTCCCGGTTGATTCGGGCTTTTTTAGCCATAACTATCGCATCTGCCGGGCATTTTTTGGCGCAGAACCCGCAGGTTTTACACTTCCACTGTTTCACATTGGGAATGGCATTGCAGTGTTGATCGAGCTTTCCGCCCCGCGCCGCAAATCCCATGGCCAACTGTTTGACGGCCCCGCCAAACCCGGCCAACATATGCCCTTTGAAGTGGCTCAATACGATCAACTGTTTTTGCCTGGCCAATTCTTTGGCAATCTTGCAACGCTTGAAATATTTTTGATCGATCTCAACCCATTCAAATTCTTCTCCGTGTTCCCCGTCGGCGATGATCACCGGCAACCGGGTAAATCCATGGTCTTTTGCCAGCCTTTCATGTTCGGTGCGGGTGGTTCGCTCCCCCAAATACAGTACATTGGTTTCGATAAACGCCGAATCAATCCGGCGTTCCTGCAGATAGTCGATGATCCCGTCATAATTCTCCGGCCGGATGAAAGTGGTATTTCCCTTCTCCCCAAAATGGACTTTCAGCGGGACGAACTTCTTCAATGCAATATTCTCCGCTGCAATCATCCGGTCCAGAATGTCAACAGCCGCCTGTCGGACAGCGGCCGTATCGTTAATTGTGTCGATCGGTATAAAATATACGTTTGCCATTATCTCCATCCTTTTTTAATTAAATTATAAACTTTTGCCAATTGATGTCAATAGAACAATCCTTCATGGACTGAGCGGGCGCCTCCCGGCATTGGCGCCTGCCAGCAAGAACGTCAAACTTCCCTCCGATAATGATTTCGACCGCCGGTTGAAGGACGCATTAGCCAAAGCCATCCGGGAAAGTTTAATAAAAAAATCCGCACGGGAGATAAAGGATGGAAAATAAAAAAATCTTTATCATCGCCGATGCAGCAGGATACGGCGAACATTATCACGTGGGAGACGAGGCCATGACCGAAGTGGCCATCCACCGTTTATCCGACATCGTCGGAAAAGAGAATCTGATTTTGGCTTGTCCTCATCCCCGGACGGCCGCCAAAGCATATGGCGTTAAAACCGTGTGGCTGCCGATGCACAGCATAAAAACCTGGATAATGTTGATCCTGCTCACGCCGATACCCACCTGATATCGCGTCCTCCGGTTATTATGGCACCTGTCCCAGGCAAACATCGTATTTAAATCCGGCGGAGGAAACATCAACGGTAAATCCTCCAAATTCCCCGTTTTGTCCCTGGCACGGAAGTGGAATAAACCCATCATCGTGGTCAGTCAAACCATCGGCCCCTTGGGGCCCAATCACCGAAGCGTCTTGCAATGGCAATTGGAAAACGCGCTTTGGATCGGCGTCAGGGACCGCTCTTTCTCCCGGCGACAATTGGGGCTGAACGTCCATTTTACCATGGATGACGCAGCCTTCTTGACGCCCCAACATAATGCGGTCACCTGCGATATCGTTGCTTCCCGCAAAAACCTCGTCGGCATCTCCTATTCAAAACTGAAAAATCATGCTCCGGATAGATTTAAAACCTTAATCGAAACAACCCGAAAGATTACTGCGGAACTCAATGGTACCGCCGTCCTCATTCCGCACCACGGTCCTTATGGCCGAGGCGATCTGAAAATCATCGCCACCATCAAGGCGCAATGGCCGGACCCCAACGTCATCGCCCTCACCAAAATCCAACCGGCCAAGGCTGTCCTGGCCCTCACCGGAAGCATGCGGCTGGTGCTGGCTACCCGCTACCATGCGGTTATTTTCGGCCTGACCATGGGAGTACCGACGGTGGGGATCTATTCTGACGCCTATACCGAGGCCAAACTGCGGAGCGCTTATGAGCAATTCGGGATGGAACCCGCCGTCATTTCCATAACCGAAGTTGAAACCGAGCTGATCCCTTTGGTTAAAAAGGTTTTATCAGCCGGTTCCGGTTTGAAGGATGCAGTAGAAAGAACATTACAGGAGCGCTTGGATGAGAATTTAGCACCCTACCGGCTCATCAAAGGATATCTTGGATACCTGAGAAACAATGAATAACCAACAAATTTTCATGCAAAAGACAAACCCGCCATGGACGGCGGGTTCCGCAGTTTCGATTCCGGACGAATCAATGCAAGAACGTTGGATCGATTTTTTGTTATTGATTCGAACCGGCCATATTCGCAATCCATTGCTTCAATGCATCGATCTCTTCCTTCATCTGTTGGATTTCCCTTTGTTGTTTCTGGTTTTCATCTTTCTGTTTTCTGACTTCGTCCTGAAGTTTCCTGTTCTCATCCTGCAGCTGCTGAATTTGGGCTTGCATCGTGACGCTATCGCAGTTATCCAAAGTCGTTTTTTCCTCTGCGTCCCGCCTGTTACTCTTCCCAAACTTCCAGGCCAACCCCAGATTCCCCATGCCCTCACTGCCGCTGGCATTATATCCCGAAGCATCCGCATTGGCTCCCAAAGCCGTACTGGATTCACTGGTAGCTTTCGCCCCGGTACCGATGGCCGTGGTATTTTCAATATATTCGAAGAAAATTAACGATTAGCCATCCGGGTAATCAGGCAACCAATTGATCTCTCCGCTTGGATCACCGGATACCGCTCCCTTACCTATAGCGATACTTCCGCTATTATAGGCGATGGATTCAATCCCTGCAGCCATACTGTCGGTCCCTTTGGCGCTGGATTTGTTTCCCAACGCAATGCTGTTGGTGCCGCGGTGTTCGGATTCACTCCCCACTGCTATATCATTGTCGTTATAAGCAAGCGAATTGTAACCAATGGCAATAGCGTTTAAATAGTATGCTTTTGCATTGTTGCCATAAGCTATGCTGTTATAGCCTTCAGCCACCGCCTGAGACCCCATAGCGATGCTGAAATCCGCAGTAGCCCTTGAAAATACTCCCATTGCAATGCTATTATTCGCATTTGTATGTGTATATGAATAATCTCCGATCGCAAGACTATATGCTCCTTTAGCCGTAGCTTGGCCGCCAATTGCTACACTATAACGCTTTTCACTACTCTGATCTATTTTAAACACCGACAAATTTTTGTCAATTGACAATCCTGCTGAATTTTGCGGTTGATCATGATGGTTTTTTAAACTGCAGAAAACATTTATTTAGACATTCACGATATGCTATAATGAAACTAAAATAACTACATAAAGGTCTTTCATCTTCAGTGACGGGCCCATACTAAGCTCCAAATGAACCATACATTATTTGTCACGGAGGTTCTTCCCATGTCACTTTTCACTGTTCAATCCTGTATTGCCGAAGAATCAGAATTGCAATTTTCGGGCTTTTCCAATGAAACGGCCCTGAAACTCGGCCTGTTCATTGCGGAACGGGCTCGGAAGGAAAACAAAAAAATAGCCATCGACATCGAGCGTCACGGCCAACAACTGTTTCATTATGCCATGGAAGGAACCACTCCGGACAATGACCAGTGGATCATCCGCAAGAAAAACGTGGTCAACCGATTTCACAAAAGCTCGATGCATGTCCGGTGTATCCTGCAGGAAGCGAAAATGGACATCGAGACCAAATACTTTCTCAACCCCAAGGAATACTCAGCCCACGGCGGTTCTTTTCCGCTAATTATTAAAGGAGTTGGCACCGTCGGAGCCATTACCGTCTCCGGCTTACCCCAAGAAGAAGACCACGCACTGATGGTCTCCTGTCTCAGGGAATTTCTTCAAATTAATGAAGGATTTGATCCAACTGCCGGTTGAGATCCATCATCTCCAATGCGGTGATAGCTGCGTCCCAGCCTTTATTTCCGGCCTTGGTCCCGGCCCGTTCGATGGCCTGTTCGATACTGTCGGTGGTTAAAACGCCAAATACCACCGGCACTTCGGTTTGCAGCGATACCGCGGCGATGCCTTTGGATACTTCGGCCGCCACATAGTCAAAGTGAGGGGTCGCCCCGCGAATCACGGCTCCCAAGCAAATGACGGCGTCAAACCTTCGGGAAGCGGCCAATTTTTTCGCAGCCAACGGTATTTCGAAAGCGCCGGGAACGCGGACCACGATAATCTGGTCGTCCTTCATACCGTGGCGTTTCAACGCATCCAACGCCCCCTCCAAAAGATGTTCCGTGATGAAACTGTTAAACCTTCCGACAACCACTGCAACCTGATAATCACCGGCATGCAACTGCCCTTCAATCATTCTCATCTTCTTTTTCCTCCTGTCACAAAATATGCCCCAACCGGGTCCGCTTCGTTTCCAAATAATACTGATTGGCCGGCCGGGAAGGCATCTTCAACGGCACCCGCTCCGCAATTTCCAGGCCGTGGCCGCTCAACCCCACAATTTTCCGGGGATTGTTAGTCAAGAGACGAATCTTACGCAAGCCCAGGTCCCGCAGGATCTGGGCCCCGACACCATAATCCCGCAAATCGTCCTTAAATCCCAATGCCTCATTGGCAGCCACCGTATCCAACCCCTGATCCTGCAGCTGGTAAGCTTTGAGTTTATTGATGAGCCCGATCCCCCGGCCTTCCTGGCGCAGGTAAAGCAGGACCCCGCATCCTTCCGCTGCGATTTGCGCCATGGCTGCGTGCAACTGTTCGCCGCAGTCGCATCGGTAGGACCCCAACGCATCGCCGGTCAGGCATTCCGAATGGACGCGCACCAAAGGGGTTTTCCCTTCCACGTCTCCGAGCACCAAGGCAATATGTTCTTCCTGCCCGTACTTGGTCCGGTAACCGATCATCCCAAACTTCCCGTATTGGTTGGGGAGCCAGGTCTCCGCCTCCCGTCGAACCAATTTTTCAGTCAGGCTGCGATAAGCGATTAAATCCGCTACGCTGATAATCTTCAGCCCGTGTTCTTTAGCAAAGCGCTCCAAATCATCCCGTCGGGCCATAGTCCCGTCCTCATTCATAATCTCACAAATCGCTCCCGCCGGTTCAAATCCGGCCAACCGCGCCAGATCGACGGCTGCCTCCGTATGGCCGGCCCGGACCAACACCCCGCCTTCTCTGGCGATTAGCGGAAACACATGGCCGGGACGGTTAAAATCGGAAGGGACCGCATCCGGCCTGGCCAACGCCTGAATCGTTGCCGCCCGTTCCGCCGCGGAGATCCCTGTGGTCGTTTGGCGGTAATCGACACTGACCGTGAAAGCCGTCCGCATCTTCTCGGTATTTTCCTCAGGGATCATCAAGGGCAGTTCCAATCGTTTGGCCTGCTCTTTGGTAATGGCCACACACAGCAGCCCGCGACCGTATTTGATAAAGAAATTGGCCGCCTCCGGGGTCATCATGGCCGCCGGCATCACCAAGTCCCCCTCATTTTCCCGATCTTCGTCGTCCACCACAATGATCATTTTGCCGGCTTTCAAATCCTCAATGGCTTCCATGACCTTTTCCATGCGACACCCTCCTCACCTGTAATAACCATGCTGTTTTAAAAATTCTATCGTAATACCCTCCTTCTCCAGCACGTTCCCTTTGTCCGTATGCCGTTTCAGCAACATATCCGTTTCAACATTGAGATAATCCCCCGGCTTCAAATATTGAAATCGGGTTTGGCTGAACGTATGGGGAATGAGCGAAACCACCACTGCATGCTTCTCCATATCCTGCACCGTCAGGCTAACCCCGTCCAGCGCGATGGACCCCTTCACCACCACACTATCCATTAATGCCTTAGGCAACCCCACTGTGACGATAACCGCATTCCGTTCCTTTCGCATCTTCATCAAGGTCCCGACGCCGTCCACATGGCCGGTGACCAGATGGCCCCCCAACGGAGCTCCCATCCTGACCGCCGGCTCCAGATTGACAAAATCTCTAAGTTTTAAATATTTTAAATTGGTATCCTCCAATGTCCGGGGCATCACGTCAGCCTCAAACCATTGCTTCCCTTTGGAAGCCACCGTCAGGCACACGCCGTTCACCGCCACGCTGTCGCCTAGGCTCAAAACTTCCGCATTCCCGGATCCAATTTTCAACTTGTATTGACGGCCGGCCGTCCGCCGTTCCAATACTTGGCCGACCTCCTGAACCAGTCCGGTAAACATCCGACCCCTCCTTTCCGCTAAAGATTAGCATACCCATGGACCACAAAATCTTCGCCGCACCGCCTGACGGATTCTAATTTTATCGGCTTTTTCTCCGCCAACGCCGGAAGGCCTTTTCCGCCTAAAACCCCGATGGCCCCGTCTCCGCCGATCCAAAACGGCGCATAGAAGAGATAATACTCGTTGACCAGGCCCGCTTCCACAAAAGCGGCAAAAACCTGATGCCCGCCTTCCACTATAACCGATTGAACCCCCATGTGGCCTAAGGTCTCCAAAACCTCCCGGGGCTCCGGCCGTTCCGAAGTCTTTGCCCGAAAAACTCTTACTCCCCGTCCGGTTAAAGCATTTTCCTTGTCGATTGGCGCATTTACCGAGCAAAACACCACCAAATTATCGGGGGATTCCCGGACCAGACGGCTCTCCACGTTTAGCGACAATTGACTGTCCAGCACCACTTTCAAAGGCTGGCGCCGCTTCGGATTCCCCCATCTGCAGGTCAAGCGGGGATTGTCCTTGGCGGCCGTACCGCTGCCGATCAGTATGGCTCCGGCATGGGCCCGCAGTTGTTGGACTTTCTCCCGGGACTTGGCACCGGTTATCCACTGGGACTCCCCGTTGGCCAAAGCGATCTTCCCGTCCAGGCTCATACCGGCCTTAAGAATGACCCAGGGAAGCCCGGTACGACAATGATGGAAATAAGCCCGGTTTAAAGCAACGGCCTCATCTTTCCAAGGGCCCTCCGCCGTCGTTATCCCTGCTTCCGCCAACTTCCGGGCTCCCCCTCCGGCCACGTGCGGATTGGGATCGGCGACGGCATAACAGACCTTCCCGATACCGGCCTTAATAATCGCTTCCGTACAAGGAGGGGTCCGGCCAAAATGGTTACAAGGCTCCAGCGTCACATAAAGCGTGGCTCCTTGGGGATCAACCTTACAGCGCCTGAGAGCTTCCACCTCCGCATGGGGATAACCCGGTCCCCGGTGCCACCCTTCGCCGATGAACATGCCATCTTTGACGATGACCGCACCCACCATCGGATTGGGATAAACCCGCCCGTATCCTTTTCTGGCCAATGCCAAAGCCCGTTTCATTGCCTGTTCGGATGATACAGCCATAAAAAAACCGCCCTTCGGATAAACCTTCAGGACGGAAAAAGACAAAAAGAAAAACACCTTCTCCCATCCAGACTGTACTGTCGGCTTTGGAATCTCACCAAATCAACCGCTGATGCGGCTCGCGGGCTACGCCGTTAAAGACGATTACCGCCGGTTCGGACTTGCACCGATCCTGAAGGTTTATGATTAATCGCTATTCATTTTATTTAATATTATAATCGTCTATCACTAAAAAAACAATCCCTATTTTTTCGCTGGGTTTTATGCAAAATCCGACGCTTCGAACCGCGCCTTGGCCACTAACTTCACGCCGCCCCGGGGTTTTTGCGTCACCACCACTTCCACCCAATGAGGCCGGCAGGCATTGCCCACATCTTTGGCAATTTGCGCAGCCAGAGCTTCACAGAAAACCCCTTCCTGCCGGAAACTCCATAAATACAATTTCAGACTTTTACTCTCGATACAGGACTGATCCGGCGCATATTCGATGGTGACCGTCTCCCAGTCCGGTTGGCCGGTAACAGGGCACAAGCTGGTCACTTCATCGCTTTCCATGATAACCGTCTGAACCCCGTCCGGTTTGGGGAATGTCTCCAACATCCGCGACGGTTCCCGTACAGTTTTACCCAATGCTTTGAATTCCAATTCGCCCATCACTCAGACCTCCACTTTAAACCAATGATATTTTATGCCCCGATCATACACATCCAGTTGTTCCCGGCATTTTACCCACCGGACCACCAGATACGTCACAGGCGTCAACAGTACCTCATAGCCGACTTTCCAAAAGTATTGGGCTGCCATCATGCTTGTCAGCACGGACAGAGGTACAGTCCCGCCAAACGCAATGCCGATAAAGATAACCGTATCGGCCCCCTCCCCGACCACCGTCGACAAAATGGTCCGCATCCACAGAAAGCGTCCGTTGGTCTTTACTTTCAACCGGGATAACACCATGGAATTTAAAAATTCTCCCACCCAGTATCCGACCAGGGACGCCAGGACTATCCGGGGCGTAAAGCCCAACACCGTCATATAAGCGCTCTGCCCGGTCCAAAATTCGGGGTAGGGCAAAGCCAATACGGCCATAAAGAGCAATGTCATAAACACATTGGCTCCCAGACCGGTCCAGATGACCAGCCGGGTCTTTCGGAACCCGTACACTTCCGTTAATACATCGCCAAAGATATACGTGACCGGAAAGAGGATGACGGCTGCCGGCAAAACCACGCCGTGGAAATCGGCAAGCTTTCCGGCGATGATATTGGAGATTAACAGGGAGGATACAAAGGAGCAGGCTAAGATGAAAAACAGCGGGGAAAAGCGGGAATCACCATTCGACATGACCATACACCTCCAGTTTTGATTGCCTGCCGCATACCCGGCACGGCCCGCGGGTTTTCTGGAAAACCGCGAGATTTAATTATAAGCTACTTTAGGCCATGATGCAACGGGTAAAAAATATCCCTGATATCTTCAGCCAAAAGCCTATCATAACCAAGCCACCGAAACCCTTGGTGCAACATATATTACTATAGCGGGTTAATAAACTCAAAGTAGGTGATTGAGTGGAAATTTATGACAACAACCATATGATTCGGACCAGCCTCAGCACCAAAGCAGCCCGGCGCTTATCCCATTCCACCAAGTCCGTTCCGATGATGGAACAGATCACCCCTCGGTGGCTGTTGACCTTTTTGCCCTGGGTGCCTGTGGAAGCCGGAGTCTACCGGGTGAATAAATGTAAAAAACTTTGTGACGACGGAGAAAGCGAAACGGTATCCGGCCAAGCGGAACAATGCAATGAATACGGCGAAAAATTGATTAAAATGTCTTCCGGCCATTCCGGCGAGCTTGAACTCCCCCAAACCTATCCCGAATACACGGAAGAGCCCAGGGAATATGAGTTGAGCCTGATCCAGACCATCCTGAATATTAACACTCATGTTGCGGACATATACAATGTCCCCAACAATCAATTCAAAGAGCAAATCCGTCTCACCGTCGAAGCCATGCTGGAACGGCAGGAATATGAGATCGTCAACAACCCCGATTTCGGATTGGTCCATTCCGTTGTACCGTCGATGCGGATAAGCACCCGAACCGGTCCGCCCACTCCGGACGACCTGGATGAATTGCTCTCCCTGGTCTGGAAGAAACCTGCATTCTTTCTGGCTCATCCCCGGGCCATCGCTGCCTTTGGCAGGGAATGCACCCGGCGGGGCGTGCCGCCGCCCACCGTCAATCTTTTCGGTTCCCCCTTCATCACCTGGAGAGGCGTGCCCATCGTCCCCTGCGACAAACTATTGATCGACGGACGGACCCGGCCGCGCCACTCCAACGGAACCACCCAAATCTTATTGATGCGGGTCGGCGAGAAAGAGCAAGGGGTTATCGGTTTACACCAGCCCGGCATACCGGACGAACAATATCATCCCAGCTTATCGGTGAAACTGGCTGGAATCGACAGTCAATCCGTCGCCCATTATATTTTAAGCCTTTACTTCTCGGCGGCAGTCTTAACCAGTGACGCTTTGGGAATGCTGGAAAATGTCGAGGTAGGAAACTACTATGACTACGCACGTTGAAAATTGTCTCGCCCAATGGGTCAATCAATTGTACCGGAGCGCTTTCATCTCCGGCGAATCTGCTGATTTTTATTATTTAAACCGGGGACCGGGCCCAATACCCGGGGAAACCCCTGGAGTTTCGCCCCTGAATGTCGAAGCTGTTCGGAAAGACTTCCCTATCCTGTCGCGGAAAATCAACGGCAAACCCTTAATCTGGTTCGACAATGCAGCGACATCCCAAAAACCGGAACCGGTGATCGAAGCTCTGGCCCATTACTACCGGGAGTACAACTCCAATGTCCACCGCGGAAGCCATACGTTGGCCAATGAAGCCACCGACGCTTATGAGAAGGCACGGGAGAAAGTATGCCAATTTATTGGTGCCTCTTCCCCTGATCTGATCGTCTTCACCCGGGGCACCACCGAAGCCATCAATCTGGTCGCTCAAAGCTATGGCCGAATGGTCCTGCGCCGCGGTGACCCCATCATCATCACCGTGATGGAACACCATTCGAATATCGTCCCCTGGCAATTGATCAGCGAACAGACAGGAGCTGTCCTCAACGTCGTTCCCGTCGATGACAATGGGGTCTTGGATTTGGATGTCTATCAAAAACTGCTGGCCGAACGCCCCGGTTTGGTGGCCCTCACCCATGTCTCCAATGTGTTGGGGACCGTTAATCCCGTCCGGCTGATGATTCAGATGGCCCATGATTACGGCGTCCGGGTTCTGGTGGACGGCGCCCAGGCCGTCCCCCATCTTCCGGTGGACGTCTCCGAATTGGACGCTGACTTTTACGTCTTTTCAGGTCACAAAATGTACGGCCCGACCGGCATCGGGGTCCTTTACGCCAAACGGGAACTGCTGGAAGCCATGCCCCCCTGGCAGGGCGGAGGCAATATGATTAGAGACGTCCACTTTGACCGTACCGTATATAACCGGATCCCCCACAAATTCGAAGCCGGAACCGGCAATATCGCCGATGCCGTCGGCCTCGGAGCCGCCGTCGATTATTTACGGCGCATTGGGATGGCCGCCGTCAGCCAACACGAACAACAGCTGACCGCTTACGCCATGGAGGCTTTAGCCGCCATCCCCGGAGTACGGATCATTGGTACTGCCCCGCATAAAGCGGGCGTCATCGCGTTCACCGTAGCCGATTGTTCCCTCGAAAGACTGGCGGGACGCCTGAACGATGCGGGCATTGCATTCCGTTTCGGCCATCACTGCGCCCAGCCGGTCCTGCGCCGTTTTGGGCTGGAAGAAAGCCTCCGGATTTCTTTCGGACTGTACAATACCCGGCAGGAAGTGGACCGATTTATCGAAGTGCTGCAGCAAAATATCGACAGGCCCTTTCCCTGGTTTTATTAAATGCATGGGAGAGCTTCGGCTCTCCCTTGTATTTTTCACATAAATACGGTTCATCCTGCCCCAAATCAGTTATAATATTCTTGAAAGGAATGATGGGATGCTGGTTGAAACCATGTTAAAACAAAAAGTATGGGCAGTCGTCGGCGCAACGCAGGACCGGGAAAAATACGGCAACAAAATTTACCGTCACCTGAAAAACCACGGCTATGAAACTTATGCGGTCAACCCGTCCTATGACACGGTGGAAGGCGATCCCTGTTATCCGGATCTCGCCTCCCTGCCTGTGAAACCGGATGTCCTCAATATGGTAGTCTCCCCCAAACGGGGCAAACCCGTATTGGAAGAGGCGGCCCGTTTGGGCATCAAGTACATTTGGCTGCAACCCGGAACTTACGACGACGAACTGATGAAGCTCATCGACAACCTAGGCCTGGAAGCCGTCCAAAATTGCGTGCTCATGGCCATTTAAACCATGCTCATTCCAGAACCACCGGAACGGGATGACCCAGCGTCATCCCGTTTTCGGTGACAACGGCGTCATAAGCCAGCACCTTTACCCCGCGGTCCCGGGCCCATTGCAACGCCCGAGCAAATGAGGGATCCATCGCCCGGTTCGGCCGGAAGAGATGGACCCCCTGCATTTGAATTAAAAAGAAAATACATCCCTGATATCCCGCTTCCACCGCTTCCGCCAATTCCAGGAGATGCCTGGCTCCCCGTTCGGTCGGGGCATCCGGAAACATGGCGATTCCCTCTTCCTCCAGCGTGACCCCTTTCACCTCGACGAAACCCTTTTCCTCCGGGGTTTCATAATACAGATCAAAACGGGACTTCCCAAAAGTGACTTCTTTGGCCACCTGTGAAGGGATTCCCAACGTCTCCAGTTTACCCTGGCAAAGCGCTTCATACACCACCATATTGGGAGCCTGGGAATCGATATTCACCAACATCTCCCCTTTATAGACTCCCACCAATGAATACCGGGTTTTCCGCCCGGCGTGGCCGGCATCCTCCAGGATCACGGTGGCTCCCGGCATGAGAAGTTCCCGGCAGCGTCCGGTATTTTTTACATGAACCGTCTCCAACGCCCCGTCCACCGTGACCCGGGCGATGAACCGGTTGGGCCGCTCATGAAAGATCCCATGTTTAATTTTCGTATATTCCATAAAACCTTTGCCTTTCCCGTCTTTTCAAAAATAACGCTTCACCCGTTGACAGTATTCGGAATAAGCCGCACCGTACCGTTGGGCCAGAAACCGTTCTTCCTGCAATATCTGGTAATGAATGCCAACGGCTGTCAGTACAAAAGCAACAGAAAAAAAGAGATTCCCGTAAATCAGGGCAACCCCCAAAAAAATGCTGTCCGCAGCGATAAAAATCGGATTTCGGGTCCTGCTGAAAACCCCCGAAGTCACCAGCGAACCCGGGCTTTGGTGATCGATGCCGATCCGCCAGGAAGTGCCGAATGAACACAACGCCCAGGCAAAGATGAGATTCCCCGCCAGCAACAATCCGCACCCGGCCATGTCCAGGGCCCAAACTTCAAAAAGTTCTTTATAAAACACTTGCGGCAAAAGAACAATCTCCCACCCGAAAATCCTATTTACCGTTTCCCAGGTCCATAGGCCAAACCAATCAAGAAGAAAATCTCCAGCAAACGATGGTATCCCTTTTTTCCTTTTCCGACGGCAAAAGGATTAATCCCGTAAGAGACCAGGAGAAGCATGCTTCTTCCGATAAACAGCCCATAAAACACCACCAATTGCAGCAAGACCCATATTTGCAATAAAGTCATTGACATCTCCTCTTTTATTCATTAACCTCCCATCATTCCGATTAGCCTTGATTCAATCATAATATACTTTATCCTATCATATCATACCATCTTCCTTTTCTTCAGCCATATCTAATGTTCAATATCCTCCACTTGCAATCTTCAACAAAATATGATAATTTTTTATACAAGTTTGAATATATTCAATCGAACAGGTTACATCATGTCCATTCGCTTAGTGATTTTAGGAATTTTAAATCAGCAGCCGCTTCACGGCTATGAAATTAAGCAAATTATCGAAGAATATATGGGAGATTGGACCGATATTAAATTTGGTTCCATCTATTTTGCCCTTTCTAAACTTGCCGAATCCGGGCACATCGAAGTTATCGAGGAAAACCGTACCGGCAAACGCCCGGCTAAAACCGTATATCAAATTACCGCTGCCGGAAAGGAAGAATTTCTGCGCCTTTTAAAAAAAGCATGGTGCGAACATAAGCAGATCATATTCCCCTTTGATATGGCTCTTTTCTTTATCAAATACTTAAGCAAAGCAGAGGCTGTCCAATACTTACAGCAACGTATTGAAAACGTTACCCAAAAACTCAATTTCCTCAACGACCATAAAAACGAACACCGCCAAAACCCCTATATACCTAAAGAAGCCATCGCCATCATTGATCACTCTTATTATCATCTGGAAGCGGAACTCCATTGGCTTCAGGACTTGCTTAATAACATCGATGATTATTTATAATTTTTTTAGGCTTATATTCAAGTTTGAATATATAAATTTATATAGTAGGGAGGTATTTCAAAATGGTTAAGCCAAGAAAGATTGAAACATTAGACGGAATTCAAGATTTCAGTACCGTGGCAGATTACGATTTACTCCAACGAAATATGCGGGATAAAGGGTGGTTGGTAACGGACAAGATCATTGCCGCCGGGATCGATCATGGCCACGTTTTAGAAATAGGGCCAGGCCCCGGTTATCTCGGTTTAGAATGGCTGTCCCGAACCCAGAACACCGTTTTAACCGGCCTTGATATCAGCCAAAACATGATCGATCTGGCACAAAAAAACGCTAAAGCGTATGGACATAACCACCGCGCCAGCTATTGCCTTGGTAATGCGGCTGCCATGCCTTTTCAAGATCACCAGTTTGATGCGGTCATCAGTAACGGCTCCCTGCACGAATGGGAAGCACCGGAAAGAATATTTAATGAAATTCATCGGGTTTTAAAACCGAGCGGCAAAATTTTCATCAGTGATTTACGCAGAGACATATCCTTTTTCATCCGATGCCTATTTTACGCAGGAACCAAGCCTTCCAAAATGCGCAAAGGCCTAACAAGCTCACTCCAAGCAGCTTACACCGCCCGCGAATTGGAGCAAATTGTAAAATATACAGCCTTAACTTACGCTCATGTCGAAGCCAATCCTTTTGGTTTACTTATAACAGGCGTTAAACCGGTCTGATAAAAAACGGCGAGGGAAACATCAATGATATCACCCTCGTCTTTTATCATCTTATATTTCAGTAAACACTGTAAGTAACCTGATGCATCGATATTACCGATTGCCTCTAAAGCTAGTAAAATTGCTGATTTTTACAGTTATCCATCCCATTTTTTCGGTTTCCGCAGTCCGCATCCCAGCGCTTAACAGTCCTGCCTGCAAAAACCGCAAATACTATTGCAGCCCCTAAAAAAAGCATCAATTTCATCTCTCCGCCTCCTCTGGCTTCCACTTCTCCGACGAATCCATCGTTAACACGCCCCATTTTCAGCCGTCCGGAACAAATCCAACGCATTCCTTATCTGGGACCAGGAACGTTTAACAAAGACTGTCTTAATTCCCTGGCGCTTTGCTGCCTCCTTAATTTCTGAAGCCAAATTGTGGTTGAGATAATCGACAAACACCAATACCCCGTCAGTCCCGGACGGAATCCCCGCCTTCAAATCACCGCGTTTCCTCCCGGTAACGTGCTGGATAAGTTGAAATCCTTGTCCTTCCAAAAGTTTCGGAATCTTGCCCAAACGGTCTCCGCCATAGATAACGATGGACATGTTCAACCCTCCTTTTTACTTAGCCATCGCCAGTTTTTCGCCCCACATACAGTCCTGGGGTTTGTTTGGCCATGATGAATGTCACATCATCTACAAATTTCGGGAAGATTAACTCTCCAACGTTGTCGACTGGCCATGCGTTTCACCGAAACTCTTTTGCCGAGAGCCGATCCACCAAAAGGCGGTGGCGATCAGGCCAAGCATCACAAGGGGCACGACGATCCAGACAGGTTGATGCCCGATGGTGATTTGATAGAAGAGCGTAGCCGTGATCCAGGCTAAGAGCGTCAGGTATCCCATGGCCAGAGTTCCGTATCCCTTGCCGATCTCCCGTAATATCGCACCCATTGCCGCGACACACGGGAAATAAATGAGGATGAATAAGAGATAGGCATATGCCTGCCAAGGCCCTTTGGAGAAATACCGTTGCATCGCCGTGTAAACCTGCGTATCGGCGCCGACTTCTTCGGCGATGGCCTCCCGGCCGGAACCGACCAGGCCCAATCCCAACGGATCCAGCAAAGTATCTTTGATTCCGCGCAACGCTTCAGGGATGGTTGCAAACGCTTCCCGAATGCCGACCCAAAAATCAAAGCCTTCGTCTTCACTTTCGCCCTCCTCGGCAGCCGCTTCAGCATAATCGATCTGGCTGTAAAGCGAGTTCAACGTACTGACCACAGCCTCTTTGGCGAAAATCCCGGTAAAGATACCCACCGTTGCCGGCCAGTTATCTTTCTCCACCCCCATGGGTTCAAACACCGGTGTAATCGCCTTGCCGATATGGGCCAGTACCGAATTGGGGGAATCTTCATTGCCGAAAGTGCCGTCCACGCCAAAGGAGTTTAAGAAAGCCAGAATCGCAACGACCACCACAATCACTTTGGTCCGGAACATAAAGACTTTCAACCGGTTCCAGGTATAAGCCATAATATTGGAGAACCGGGGCGCATGATAGGGCGGAAGTTCCATGATGAAATGGGACGCTTCCCCTTTAAAGAGGGTATTCTTCAATAAAAGCCCCGATAAAATGGCCATCACAATCCCAGCCAGGTAAATGGAGAACACCATATTCCCTGCCCCGGCGCCGAAAAATGCTGCGCCGAACAGGGCATAAACCGGCAACCGGGCGCCGCAGGACATTAAGGGCGTCATAAATACCGTTAGGTACCGATCCCGTTTATTTTCCAAAGTCCGGGTAGCCATAATCGCCGGAACGCTGCATCCAAAGCCCACCAACATGGGGACGAAAGATTTTCCCGGAAGTCCAATCCACCGCATGAACCGGTCCATCACAAAGGCCGCCCGGGCCATATATCCCGAGTCCTCCAAGATGGATAACATGAAGAACATCATGAAAATGACCGGGATAAAGGTGGCCAAGGTCTGAATTCCCGCACCGATACCTCCTGCCAAAATCGAAACCAGCCACCCGGGAGCACCGACAGCGGTCAGTAATTCACCGAACCCGTCCACAAATATCGTACCGAACAAAACATCAAAGAAATCGATAAAAGCGCCGCCGATATTAATCGTTGTCCAGAATAACAGATACATCACCAACAAAAAGACGGGAATCCCCAACACCCGGTGGAGAACCACCCGGTCAATCTTATCGCTGACCGATTCCCGTTCGGCAGCCCGTTTCAAGGCTCCGTCGGTTATTTGCTGCACAAAACGATACCGCGCATCCGCCACCATCAATATGGCAGGCTCTCCGGACCCGGCGGCCAACCGGGAAAGCTCTTCCTGAATCTCCGTTTCGGTTAACCCCCCGGATTCCACGACTTTCTGCGTCACCCAGGCATCCATCTCCAAAAGCTTCAGCCCTACCCAACGGGGAGCCACACCCATCCCTTGGGCAACGGCTTCCAGCTGAGGGGCCCAGCGTTCCAAGAATTCCTCAATATCCGGGGAATATTCCACTTGGGCCCTGCTGCACCTTGGCTTCTGCCATGCTTCCAACAAAGCTTTTTTAACCGCCAAAAGATCATTTTTCTGAACGGCACTGATGCCGATCACCGGACAGTCCAACCGTTTTTCCAGCTGTTCCAGATCGATACGGATTTCTTTCTTCTCCGCCAGGTCCATCATATTTAAAACCACCAGGACCGGAACGTTCATCTCCAACAACTGAGTGGTCAAATACAGATTCCGTTCCAGATTGGTCGCATCCAGGATGTTGACCACCAGCCCCGGTTCGCCGCTGACAATATAATCGCGGGCAACCCGTTCATCCTCAGACTGGGCGGATAACGAATAAATCCCGGGCAAATCCACTAATATCACTTCTTGGCCGCCCAAAAACAGCTGCCCTTCTTTCTTTTCGACCGTAACTCCCGGCCAATTGCCGATCCGTTGGTTGCCTCCGGTCAATCCGTTAAACAACGTGGTTTTCCCGGAGTTCGGGTTTCCAACGACAGCTATTGTTTTTTGATCACCCATCAATCTCTCCTCCTAATTTCCAGGATATCCGCTTCAGCCTTCCGCAAGGAAAGATTATAACCCCGCACCATAATTTCCACCGGATCTCCCAACGGAGCCACTTTAACCAGTTTAATCTCGGTTCCTTTCGTCAAACCCATCGTCAGCAGTTTATTGAGATACACCGGATCATTGCCGCTATACCCGGTGACCACCGCGCTTTCGCCGGGCTTCAAATTCTTCAGCCGTTCCATCTCCATCGCCTCCTCCCCTTCGATTTGCATGGGCCGGTTTTAATATAAATATTATTGATTGTCGTCCAATCCACCATCACCCGGCTGTCGTCCACCCGTACCAAATAGGGTTGTTTCCTGCTTCCCCGGATGACCGCCACCGATTTCCCCGGAGAAATACCGAGGGCCAACATTTTACTGTAAAATTGCTCGCCGCCCACCAACCGCGATACAGTTCCGCATTGGCCGGCTGCCAGTCCCGACAACGGGATTTCGGTCATCTCGTCCCGTACAGGTTCAGAGATCCGCTCTCCACGTTCCCACACCGTCTCAGCCATGTTTTTCTCCTTTCTTTTTGTTAATCAAAACTAACATTTAATGTTAGTCCTACCTAACATTTCGTCAAAAAAATAATTATGCGGTAATTTTATTCAGGATAATAAACGGTCCATTTGTTAGGTTAAACTAACTTATAAACAATTTCATTTTACTCTAATATTTCCCATCTGTCAACACAGCGCATGTTATCAGATGGTTAACATCGGTCCGTCCAGTCAACGCAACCCGGTATGTCTGCTATTTTCCACTGTACATCGTCTCTAAACCCATAAAAAACTCGGTTTATTCGGAAACTAACCGTTTCTCCCCGCTGATTTGCTGAATTGGGGCAATATCCTGGGTAACCTCCAAAACGCCGATAAACTCATTGGCTTCATTGCGTACAGCATAATATCGGATATAAACATATTGGGAGCCTTTTTTGATCCAGAAATCCTCATGGTCTTTTTTTCCGGATTTTAAATCGGCCACAATCCCCTCCACAATATGGACGCTGGCGGGAGGATGGCAGTTTTGGACCAGCCGGCCGATGACTGCTTTGGTCCTGGGGAAAATCCGTTCCTTCCCCTGGGAGAAATATTTCACTACCCCGTCTTTATCCACGAAAGTAATATCCAACGGAAGGGTATTGAATATCCCGTTGATCTCTTCCGGCGTTAAAATTCCGGTCTCAAATCGGATATATCCGTCGTTGGACGGCACTTCGCCCTGGGCGCGCTCTTTGGTCTCCACATTAACCCGAGGCGGCTGCCATTTGACCTCCGGCGTTATCAGGCAATATCCCAATTCGTCGCTTTCCGCCGCAATCCGCTGCCATTCATCTTCAGCCAAGGTCTCCACGACCATCGGGAATAAAATATTCTCCTCTTTGAAGATCATCTCCGTCACCCGGGTGATGAGATTGTTCACCCGGGCCACCACATCCGCCCCCTCCGCATCCTCCGTTTGCAGGCGTTGTTTAACGTCTTTGATCGCTGCCCGGATCTCGTCGTCCACGCCCCACATCACCTTTGGCGGAGCCGTGATACCGTACTTCTCCATATACGGGAAGAGCAAATTTTCTTTCCGCAAATAATGTTTGTCGATTTCCCACAGGCGTTCAATGTCCGCCAGCAACTGTTTTCGGTTTTCCGTAGTCGGGTTGGCTTCAAAGGCGGCCAAATGCGGGCGAATTCCTTGGTCAATCAGTTTTTCGATCTCCCGGTTTTCCACCTTAAACAAATGAATTGGATGGCCGGGTGTATCTTCCGGTTTTTGCATCCGATGTATCTCCGCAATGGAGCCCTTAAATACGGCCGCATGAACATCGCACAGTCGTTGAATCTCCTCCACCGGCATTCCTTCCCGGATCAAGGCCTGCTCCATCTCGGATATTTCTGCCGGAGACACCCCTTCGATCAACGCAGCGAATCGCGCCTTTACCTCTTCAACGCTTTTCCCGTTATGCAATTGGCTGATTAACTCTTTTAATACTTTCTGCCGGTACTCCCGGTTATTGATATGTTCGCTCATTACAAAGCCCCCATGCGATTCATTAACCTGCTTGGCAAATGATGCTGTTATTGTATGCAAAAAATCACCTTTCTAAACGTTGCCAAAAAAATATCCGCCAAACGGCGGATACGGCATTATTTCATGGCGTATTCCTTGAGCAACCCTTCCCGTAGCTCCCACAGGGGCCGGGATAAATCCACATAATACCGATGGGGGTTTTCAAAACGGAGGACTTCCTCCCATAAGGTCTCCAACTGAGACCGGCAATAGGACCGAATCTCCTGGAGTTCCCGTCGCCGGTGGACGCAGCGCCCGTTGTCAAAGAGGCGGGTCAGTAATCTTCGCGCTTTAAACCGGTGGAGGGTCTTGCGTTTCCAGATATGATCCGGATCAAAGATCTCATATGGCCGGCTGTCGTCGATCACTTCGTCGGCCAAAGTGATCACATCGGCAATGGCTTTGCCCGTATCGCCGTCATACAACCGCCATAGCTGCTTAAACCCGGGAATGGTGATCTTGCTCACATTTTCGCTGACTTTAATCTTGGGCACGATGCCGGCCTCGCTTTCCAGCGCCGCCAGCTTGTACACGCCGCCGAACACCGGCTCCGATTTGGACGTAATCAACCGTTCCCCGACGCCGAAGATATCCACCTGGGCGCCCTGAATCAGGATATCCCTGATGATATACTCGTCCAAGGCGTTGGAAGCCACGATTTTGCAATCGCTGAAGCCGGCCTCATCCAACATGCGGCGGGCCTCTTTGGACAAGTAGGTAATATCGCCGCTGTCAATGCGGATGCCCTTGGGCCGGTACCCCCGAGGGACGATCTCTTCCCTGAAGATCTGAATCGCATTGGGAACGCCCGACTTTAACACATTATAGGTATCCACCAGCAACGTGCAGTCGCCGGGATAGGTTCGGGCATAGGCCCGGAAAGCCTCCAACTCGCTGGGGAACGCCTGTATCCAGCTATGGGCCATCGTCCCCAACGCGGGTATCCCAAAATCCCGCTCCGCGATGGTACAGGAGGTGCCGACGCACCCTCCGATATATGCCGCTCGGGCACCGTAAATGGCTCCGTTATAGCCTTGAGCCCGCCGGGTGCCGAATTCCATCACCGGCCTGCCCTGGGCCGCCCGGACGATCCGGTTGGCTTTGGTCGCAATGAGACTTTGATGATTGATGGTCAACAACACCATGGTCTCAATGAACTGTGCCTCAATCATCGGGCCCCGGACGATGACGATGGGTTCATTGGGAAAGATGGGCGTCCCTTCCGGAACGGCCCACACATCGCAACTGAACCTGAAATTCCTTAAGTACTCCAAAAAATCTTCACTGAACAGCTTCCGGCTGCGTAAATAAGCAATATCCTCATCGCTGAAATGAAGGTTTTGCAAATAGTCGACCAATTGCTCCACGCCGGCCATGATCGCAAAACCGCCGTTATCCGGGATGGTCCGGAAAAACATGTCAAAATAAGCAATTTGCCGCTGCAAACCGTTTTGGAAATACCCATTGGCCATGGTCAATTCATAAAAGTCGGTCAGCAAGGTTAAGTCAAGCCGTTCCATCATCGACCCCCTCCTTCCGGGCTCTGCGCCGGGGCTTTCCGCCCATTGCCAAACCCTTCGTCATTCTACGTCAATATCATCCAGGCCCCATCCGTTCAAAATCCCCTTTTGCCTGAGCCGCCGGATCCCTTCAAAAATAATTTTGGCATGATCGAAAGCAAGGCCGCTGGATTGCAGTATCTCCGGTTCCGGCCGGACCGGTCCGGAAGGTTCCCGGACTGTCCGAAGCATGGCCCAAAGCCGCCGTTCGCCGCAGGTCAACGTCAACCGGTACTCCCGTTCATTGCTTGATGCTTGGGCCACTCCCTTTTCCCCGCCGTCCAGCGGGCGACAGTCCACCGTAAACCAGACCGCATCGTCGGCGTCGTCGACCGCTTCCGCCTCACGGCAGCTTTGATCCCCTAACGCCAGATAAGAGACGGTGATGACCCGGGTCCGGGGATCCCGTCCCACCTTGCCCCAGGTATAAAGCTGCTCCATATAAACAGGGGTTACCCCGGTTTCTTCCTGTAACTCCCGTAAAGCCGCTTCTTCCAAATCTTCATCCATATTGACAAACCCCCCGGGCAAAGCCCATTGTCCGATAAAAGGATGATCGCCCCGTTTGATCAGGAGCAGTTGAAGGCATTTCCCCGGCATCTCCCCGCCGTCCGCCAAGGTAAACAGCAACGTATCCGCAGTCACCGACGGCCGGTCATACTTTGAAGGATCATAGGCGGCTAAAAATTCCGCTTCGGTTAAACCGTCTTTGTTTTTTAACGGTGAAGAACTCATCGGACGCACCCCCAAAACCATATTTCAATCCATCCTTGTTATTATTCTAACAAAAACGCACCCAAAGTTCATCGCATACACGAAAAAAAAGAAAAAACCGTCCCCGCAGGAACGGTTATGCCATATCCGATGACAGTCGCTAACCAACCTGATTTTTGAGCCAGGCGGTCAATTCCGGAAAACCTTCCCCGGTGGAACAGGATACTTCAAACAGGGGCGCCTTTTCGTTTAACGCTCGGACGCCCCGGACAAAGCTGTCCGTGTCGAACCGGATATACGGCTTCAAGTCAATTTTGTTAAGGATGACCACATCCGCCGCTTCGAACATGGATACGTATTTATACGGCTTATCATGGCCTTCCGGAACGCTGGCGATGACCATCCGGACAGTCTCGCCCAGGTCAAAGGCTGAAGGACAAATCAGGTTGCCCACATTCTCAATGAACAGCACCGAATGGTCCGGAGGTTGCAGCTCCCGGACGGCTTCCCGGATCATGTTGGCATCCAGGTGGCAGCCGCCTCCCGTATTGATCTGCAGCACCGGCACGCCCATGGCCTCGATCTTTTCCGCATCGATGGAAGAAGCGATATCTCCCTCCACCACACTGAAGGGGACGTCACCGGCCAAGCGGTGCATCAATTCCATGATCACACTGGTCTTACCGGCTCCCGGCGAGGCCATGACGTTCACCGCCGTAATATGCCTGCGGGCGAAATCCTCCCGGTTGGCTTCAGCCAATTGGTCGTTGGCTGACAAGATATTTTCCATCACTTTAATCTTCATTCGATCTCTATACTCTCCACATAAAACTCTTTTCCGACATCGGTCGGCGTGCCCAAACCGCCGCAAACGGGGCATTCAAAACCATGCGCCGGTTTGACGAAATTCCGTCTGCAGTGTTTACAATAGAACTCCGCTTTGACCCGCTTAAATACCAATTCGGCTTCTTCCGCCACAGTCCCGGCGGCAATCATCGGAAAGTACATGCGTACCGAATCATCCACTATGGTGGAAAGATCGCCGATGACCAGGTGAATCCGGGTAACTTTGCGGGCACCGGCCTTTTCGGCCTCGGCGGCTACAATTTTTACGATGCTCCGCGTGACGGCATACTCGTGCATAACCCTTTAGCCGGCCTGAGACTGGCTCTCCTCTTTCGATTCCTGAATATATGTGAGTTTATCTTTTGCCGTTGACGGCTGAGTATACGTTTCATCCATCAGGATGCACTTTTTGGGGCATACTTCGACACAGGCCCCGCAAATAACGCATTTGAAAGGGTCAATCTCCCAAGACTTGGCGTTACGGTCCACCCGGATGGCATCCGCCGGACACTTTCTGGAACAGATCCCGCAAAAAATGCACTTTTCGATCTCTACCCCTTTCACCCGGCCGCGGCTGGCTTTAAACGGCTCCCGTTTCTCCAACGGATAGCAGCGGGTGGCAGGTTTCGTCCCTAAATTTTTAAAGATATTACCGATCATATCAAACATGATTTATCCTCCATACCTTCATCCATAACCTGCCCAAGCTTACCGCTCAGTGCAGCTGATACATGGGTCAATGGTTAAAATCAGGATAGGAACATCCGCCAATTGATGCCCGGGAAGCATCTTCAGCAGTGCCGGAATATTAGCGAAAGTCGGTGTACGGACCCGTAACCGGTCCAGCGTCTTGCTGCCGTTGGCCCGCATATAATACAGGGCTTCGCCCCGGGGTTGTTCCACCCGGGAGATCACTTCGCCGTTGGGGTTCCCCTTCTCCGGCACATGGATGGGGCCGTCCGGAATTTTGGCGATGGCTTGCCTGATCAGGTCCACCGACTGATAGACCTCCCGCAGCCGCACCTTCATCCTGGCATAACAGTCGCCGTCCGTCTCCACCACCGGTTCCAGGTCCAATTCATTGTAGGCTGCATAGCCTAACGTCCGGACATCTTCGGCAATCCCGCTGCCCCGGGCCATGGGGCCGACCGCCCCCCAAAGCTTGGCGTTTTCTTTACTGAGTACGCCGATGCCCACCATCCGGTGTTTCACCGTATAATCATTGCAGAACACTTTTTCAACCCGTTCCACATCTTCTTTCACTTCATTCACCACAGAATCAATCTTAGCGAGCATCTCCGGCGCAATATCCCGGCGGGTCCCGCCAATCTGGTTGGTGGAAATAATCACCCGGCTGCCGGCGGTCTCTTCCATGATGTCCATGACTTTTTCCCGATCCCGCCAAACCTGCATAAACAGGCTTTCAAACCCGAAAGCGTCGGCGAGAAGGCCCAGCCACAAAAGATGGCTGTGCATCCGATGGAGTTCGCCCCAGATCACCCGCAAAAACCGGGCCCGGTCAGGCACTTCGATCCCCATCAGGCTCTCCATCCCCTGGCAGTACGCCAATGCATGCTTAAAGCTGCATATGCCGCAGATTCGCTCAATGACGAATACATTTTGGGTAAATTCTTTGGTTTCGGTTAATTTCTCAAGTCCCCGGTGTACATAACCGATGGCGGGAATCGCTTCCACGATCCTTTCATCCTGCATCACCAATTTCAATTGCAACGGCTCCGGCAATACCGGGTGCTGGGGGCCAAAAGGGATCACTGTTTTGTTACTCATTGGGGGACACCCCCTTTATCTTTGTTGATGATGGTAATCTGCCGAGCCATCGGCGCTTCCAACTCATCATCGGAGAGCAGCATATGCCCGCCGTAATCGATGACAATATTCTTAATATTCAAGCCGAACAGCTCTTTCATTTCATTTTCGACCAAAACCGCCCCAAAATAGATACCGGAAATGCTCGGGATCTCTTCTTGCTTGTTTACCGTAATCCGCAGATGTTTCATCTCCAGATCCTTGTCAAAATGGTACAAAACGTCCACGGTGCCGTCTCCGTTATCGACACTGGTAGCGGTGATAAAACGATATCCGTTGAACAGCATATCCTGAACATATCTCAACAACGATTCCACCGAAATATTTTGAACGTTCTCTATCATCGGAAACCTCCTTTTCAGCTGCTTTACAGCCTTTCCTCCGTTCCGTACCGCTACCGGTCAGGCATGGGCTTTGGCTTCTTTCAACGCCTCCGCCTTTTCTTCCAATTTGGAAGCAGCGAGCATGATACCGTCGATAATGGCTTCCGGCTTGGCACAACAGCCGGGCACGTAAACATCCACCGGCAATACTTTGTCGACACCGCCAAGCACATTATAGCAGTCTTTGAAAATTCCTCCGGTGCAGGCGCAAGCCCCCACCGCCACCACGGCCTTAGGTTCCGGCATCTGATTGTATAAATTCCTTAAAACCCGCTCATTCCGCTTATTCACCGAGCCGGTGACCACCAAAATATCCGCATGTTTAGGATTTCCCACATTGATAATGCCAAACCGCTCCACATCATAAAGCGGCGTTAGGCAGGCCAACGTCTCTATATCACAGCCGTTACAGCTGGTACAATCGTAATGCAAGACCCATGGCGATTTGATGCGCGATTTCTTCACTAAACCCATTGGTTTTCACCGTCCCGTCATTTTAAATAAAGCCAGATGATATTGGTCATCGCCACGCCAATCCCCACGATCCATGTGGCCTGAAGCATCCATTTCCAAGTCATCCGGGCGCTGATATTATCGATGACAATTTCACAGAAATAACAGATCAAGGCGATCCCAATGCCGATCCATACCGGTCGGGCAAAGAACATGGTGATCAGCCCGAGAAACAACACCAATTCATACCAGTGCGTAAGCTCGATGACCGCCAGCTGCGGTCCTGAGAACTCCGTGGTAATCCCCTTAATCAATTCCTGATGCCCGTGATGGGACGTTGAAAAATCAAAGGGCGATTTCCGGAGTTTAATGGTTAACACATAGATGAAAGCGATAAATACCAACGGCAAATCGTATAAAAGCGGCTTGCCGAAGCTGAACATGTCGGAAAACAGCGGCCGAATCATAAAGCTTCCGGTGGACAGGAATATTCCGACCACCATCAGAATAAGCACCGGTTCATACGCCATAATTTGGACAATTTCCCGTTGGGCTCCGATTTTGCTGTACGGCGACCGGACACTCATGGCTCCCATAATCAGCATGATGCTGGAAAAAGCCATGATAAACAGGATCATCAATAAATCCTGGCCCAACATAAACATAGCCAACGCAGCGACAGCGAAAAACAAATGCCCCAGCGCAAACATCATCTGTGTCTGATTAACGATTAACCGTTCTTTCCCAAGGAGCTTAATCAAATCATAAAAAGGCTGCAAGATCGGAGGGCCGCTCCGGCTTTGCATCCGGGCAGTGATTTTCCGGTCGATCCCGGTTAACAGTCCGCCGATAATCGGCGCCAAGATGATGGTTGCCGCCACCGTCAAAATATCTTTAAGGATAACGATATCCATCTCAAATCACCACCCCGAACATGATCATAATAATGGCCCCTGCGATAAAGTTGGCCCAGGGTGTTATATTGGCTTCCCCAAAGGCACCGGCAAAATAATAATTGTGGACAATGACGTGTTCCACCGTATCGGCCGGTGCGTTAAACTCCAATCCTTTGAAGTCTTCCTCCGTATTGGCCCCGCAAAGGTAAGGGGGCTTCCAAAGCTCTGCCTTGGAACTGCGGAAAATATAGGGATATAACAGGAAAAGCAAAAACAAGATCATAAAGAAATAGAAAGATGAAAAGCCGCCGACCATCCTGCCGGATTCGCTGACCAGCCACAACCCGTTGGTCCCGTTGAGCACCGTTTCCGGCAGCCCTTTTAGGGATTCCGTCAGGAAGGGAGCGACCACCGCATTAAATATCATCGAGATATCCACGCCGGTAAAAATGACGGCCAAGACCAGGACGGCCATGGTAGCCGACATGGCGACGGGCAATTTCTCCATTTTATATTTGGCATGGAAGGAAAGGGTCAATATGATCCCGATCCATTTTGACCAAAACACTAAGGTAAAGGCGCTGCCGATGATGATACAGATAAGAACCAGCGGAAGCTTCACCGCAGCCTCCAATGCCAGCCATTTGGTCAACAACACGCCGAAGGGCGGCAACAGCATGGAGATCATGCCGATGACCGCGATCACCGTCGTAAACGGCATTTTCTTAAACAAGCCCTGCATATCTTCGATATCCCGGCTACCGATCTCCAATTCAATGGTACCCACACAAAGGAAAAGCAACGCTTTGGAGATGGCATGGAAAATCATCAAAAGAACCGCTGCACCCAAAGCCACATAAGAGCCGATACCGGCACAGCAGACGATCAGTCCCAGATTGGCAATGGTCGAATAAGCCAACACCCGTTTGCCGTTACTCTGACTGATGGCAATGGCCGAAGCACCGACAAAAGTAAAGGCCCCGGCTACGGCGACCATCGTCCCCAACGTGGTTCCGCTGAAAACGGGAGCAATTCTGACAATCAGATAAACGCCGGCTTTCACCATGGTACTGGAGTGGAGCAACGCCGACACCGGCGTCGGGGCAACCATGGCCCCCAATAACCAACTTTGAAATGGAAATTGGGCCGACTTGGTAAATCCGGCAAAACACAACAAGCCCAGTCCTACCGGAAGTAAACCGGCGGACACCATCCGGTTGCGAAGCAACTCTTCCAGAGACAGGGTCCCCAGAGCGTTATAGATCACGATAATGGCAAAAACAAAAGCCAGTCCGCCCAACATATTGATCCACAAAGCCCGCAACCCGTTCTTTACCGCCTTTTCATTTCCGTCATGGGAAATCAGGAGGAACGAACAGAGGGTGGTGACTTCCCAGAAGAATAACATCCATGAAAGGTTATTGGTCATCACCAAAGCGTTCATCGCACTTAAGAAGATGAACAAAATCGCAAAAAACCGAGGTTGCCTCGATTTCTCCAGGTGTTGGTGATGTTCATGCTCTTTCATATATCCTGTGGCAAAAATGGTAATCATCGGCCCAATCACCGATACCAACAACAGCATGATCAAGGAAAGGTAATCGATGACGAAAACCACATGGGGTTCTTTTACCGAACCCACCAATTCAAAAACGAGTAAGGCCACAGCCTGAAGCACCGACAAAAAGACGATCAACGGCTTTTTATGTTTCATTCCGATGTCGGCGATATAGGCCAACAACAGGAAATCGAACAATTTAAAGATGAAACCCACGTCAAACGGCAAATGCAGACTTTCCAGACTGATCTCGATCTTGCCGCCGGAATGAATCAAATAATAAACGAAACCACCGGCTACAGCGAACATGATCAGCGCTGTAACAAAAACAACGGTATTGCGAACCCATGGTTTGTTAAAAGTATAACAAAGAAACGCACTAAGCAGCGGGATAAAAATAGCCAGGGCTAGCAGCGTATACTTATCCACCGAATTTACTCCTTTCCGTCAGTTACTCCAAACATTCCGCCCAAGTCACAACCATGGCCCTGAACTTCACAGTTTGTAACTTTTTTCACTTACCCTATTGTACACCCGTTTAAACAAATAATTTGTTACAATTTTGCAAACAGAGAAAACTTTAACCCCCATTTCACATGGTTTTTCCCTCTTTATCCAATTCGTTACCCAATATTTGCATATTAAAATAATATAAGGAACACGCATGCGTGTTCCTGCAGTAAATGGATATTGAGAATGACAGATGTCCGGTAAAAAACTTCACTAGCATATTCTTGGCAACGGATCGCCGACCGGCATGTCGACGATGCGTTTTGTTCCGGCCACCGTCTCCAGCAAGACCTTCCGGGCCGGTTCCCGGAGCACCCGGCCGATAATCCGGGCATCCTTCCCCAATGGGTCCCTTCGCAGAAGTTCCACGGCTTTCCCGGCACTTTCCTCCGGCAGGATCATCACCATTTTCCCTTCATTGGCCAGATACAAAGGGTCCATTCCCAACATCTCACAGATGCCCCGGACTTCCGGACGCACTGGAATCTCCTTCTCCCAAATCAGAATACCGGTACCGCTTTGTTCGGCAATCTCATTCAGCGTGCTGGCCAAGCCGCCTCGGGTCGGATCCCGGAGGACATGAATATCGCGGACTTCGGCCAACACCCGGCTTACCAGATGATGAAGAGGTGCGCAGTCGCTGGCAATCTCCGCCGTTATGTTCAATTCCTCCCGTTCCAGCAGGATCGCAGCCCCGTGATCGCCGAGGGTCCCGGTGATGATAACCGCATCCCCGGGCCGGGCCCGGGAAGCCGAGATCTGACACCCTTCCGGGATAATGCCAATCCCTGAGGTATTGATGAAAATTTGATCCGCCGCACCTTTCGGAACCACCTTGGTATCCCCGGTTACAATCCGTACCCCGCAGTTCCGGGCGGTCTCGGCCATGGAAGCCACGATACGCTCCAACCGGCCGATGTCCAGTCCCTCTTCAAGGATAAAACCGCAACTCAACGCCAACGGCCGGGCACCGCTGGTGGCCAAGTCATTGACAGTCCCGCATACCGCCAGCTTGCCAATATCCCCACCCTTGAAAAAAAGGGGAGTGATTACAAAACTGTCCGTGGTATAGGCCAACGTCCCGCCGGAAACCGTTATTTGGGCGGCATCATCGCCGGTCTGCAAAATCTCATTGGCGAAATGGGGATAAAAGATCCGCTCGATCAATTGACGTGTCAGTTTTCCGCCGCTGCCATGAGCCAATGTGATGCGTTCAGTCATCGGACTCCTCCATATTTATAATAGGCCGCACAGGTCCCTTCGGAGGATACCATACAGGCACCCACCGGATTCTCCGGCACACACCGGATACCGAATAACGGACAATCCGTCGGAGCCTTGGTCCCTTTCAAAATCTCCCCGCACCGGCATCCTTCCGGTTCCGCATCATGATCCGTCTCAAGATCAAAGACTTTCCATGCGTCAAACCGGGCATAAGCTTCCCGAATGGCTAAACCCGAACCGGGGATCATCCCAATCCCCCGCCAGACGGCGTCCGCCGGTTCAAACACCTGCTCCATGGTCCGAGCCGCCACCGGATTTCCTTCCGCTTTGACCACCCGAGTATAAAGATTTCGGGCGGCAGGACGGCCGCTGTCGCAGATTTCCGCTAATGCCGCCAGAGCGGCTAAAATGTCCAGCGGCTCAAACCCGGCCACCACTCCCGGCACACCGTATTTCTCCGCCAGTTCCTCATAAAAACGGGTACCGATAATGGCGCTGACATGGCCGGGATACAGATAGCCGTCGATCCCTACCGTCGGGTCGGCCGCCAGGAGCTTTAACACCTCTGGCATGGTCTTGTTGGCGGAAAGCACTGTAAAATTGTCCATTTTTTCCTCATCGGCCTTGACGACGGTCAAGGCGGCGACAGGCGTGGTGGTTTCGAACCCCACCGAAAGAAGGACCACCTGCCGTTCAGGATTATCACGGGCAATTTTCAACGCATCCAGCGGCGAATACAGGACCCGGACATCCGCGCCCTGAGCTTTCGCCTCCAGCAATGATCCTTCATCCGCCGGGATTCGCATCAAATCACCGAAGGTGGCCACAATCACCCCCGGCCGCCGGGCCAAACGGACCGCATTATTAATGTAATAGGAAGGCGTCACGCAGACCGGGCATCCCGGCCCCGAAACCAGCCGGATGGTATCCGGCAACAGCGTTCGGATGCCGTAACGGGCGATAGCCATGGTATGAGTGCCGCATACTTCCATCAATTTCAAGGGTTTTCCCCGGTAATTCCGGAGTTTTTCGGCCCACTGCCGCAATAAACCGGCATCGCGGTAAGGATCCAAATAATTATGCATGGTAAATGTCCTTCAATTCTTTGAATAATTCGATGGTCTTCAAAGCTTCGGCCTCATCCAGCTTTTCAATGGCGCATCCCGCATGAAGGATGACATAATCGCCAATCTGTACATCTTCCAGCAACTCCAGGGAAGCTTCCCGTAAAGCGCCCATGATCTCGACAACAGCCGTCTTCCCTTTAATCTCCGTCACTCTTCCCGGTACGGCAAGACACATTTCATTCACTTCCTCACATCGTTCATCGGCGGTTCTGCCCCGTTTTGCATCCGCGCCAAGGCGATCAATGCCTGTCCCAGGGCAATTCCGCCGTCGTTGGCAGGAACCCGGCTGTGGGTAAACACTTGAAATCCCGCATTTTCCAGCCCGGATACCGCCATTTCCAATAAAAGCATATTTTGAAAAACACCGCCGCTTAATACCACTTTATTCAAACCGGTCGCTTCCCGCATCCGGCGGCAGCCTGCTTCAATTACCGCCGCCACGGTCCGGTGGAAACGGGCGGCGATGATCCCCGGCCGGACGGCAGCGGCCAGGTCATCCAGGATCTGCCGGACCATAGGGCGAAAAGATACGGCAAAGCAGTCATCCGAACCTTCGAAAGCAAAACCGTAACTGCCGTCAGCCTCTCTGTCCGCCGCATATTCCAAGGCGATGGCCGGTTCCCCTTCATAAGTCGCTTTCCGGACGATTCCCAATAAGGCAGAAACCGCATCAAAGAGCCGGCCGGCGCCGGAGGTTAACGGAGTATTCACTCCTTTGGCGAGCATGGCCTTGACCATGGCCGGCCGCTCCCCGGTGATATCCTCAAAAAGCATCAACTCCCCGACTCTGACGCCCGGTTGTCCTTCTATCGTTTCCCAGGCTACGCCGGTCCCGGCCAACAGCCCCAAAGCCATCCGCCAGGGTTCCCGGACGGCTGCTTCCCCTCCGGGCATCGGCAAGTATGCCAAATGCCCTTTCCGGACAAAGCCCGAATACGAACCGGCAAAAAATTCGCCACCCCAAAGATGGCCGTCCTCGCCGTAACCGGTGCCGTCAAAAGCCACGCCCAACACCGGCTCCGTCAAATTATTCTCCGCCATACATGATGCAATATGCGCATGATGGTGCTGAACCGCAATTTTAACGGGGATATCCTGTTCCAAAGCATAACGGGTCGACAGATAATCCGGATGCAAGTCATATGCCAGCACCTGGGGACGGCTCTCCAACATCCGCTGAAAATGTCCGATACTCTCCAGATACGTCTGATATGTCTCCCAATCGTCCAGGTCGCCGATATATTGGCTGAGATAAAAATGCTCCCCCCGGTTGAGACAAAAGGTGTTCTTCATCTGACCGCCACAGGCCAGAACCTGAGGGACCGGTGTCCCGGAAGCCGTCAAGCTGCCGGCCGCCGGGCACTGAATCGGTAGGGGCACATATCCCCGGCTCCGCCGGACCAGGTATTCTTTGCCCCGAAAGACCCGGGTGACCGAGTCGTCAGCCCGAATGTAGATCTCCCGGTTGTGAGTGAGGAAAAAATCAGCGATATCTCTCAATCCGACAAAAGCCTCATCATCCTTATAAAAGATGGGAAGATCGCTTCGGTTACCGCTGGTGGCCACCAGCACCTCCAACCGGGTTTCGTCACCGCGACCGCCCTCAAACAACAATAAGTGGAGGGGCGTATACGCCAGCATGACCCCAAGATACGGATTGCCGGGAGCGATCGCCTCCGGCAAATCCGTATCCTCCCTTCGCCGCAACAACACGATGGGCCGCCGGGGCGACGCCAACACCTCCCGCTCCTGCGGCGACAGGTAACAAAGGGAGTCAGCCGTTTGCACATCCTTCACCATCAGGGCAAAAGGCTTCCGATCCCGCAGTTTCCGTTGGCGTATCCGCTCCACCGCAGCTCCGTTCCTGGCATCGCACATCAGATGATACCCGCCAATCCCCTTTACCGCCAGAATCTTGCCCGCAGCCAGCAAATCCCGGGCCGCAGCCACCGGGTCCGCGTCAGCCGTCGGCACCCCGTCGGCATCCAGCAACCTCAGGGAAGGTCCGCATTGATAACAGGAGATGGGCTGGGCATGGTATCTCCGGTCTTTCGGGTCGGTATACTCCTCATAACAGTCCCGGCACATGGCAAAATCATTCATGGTGGTATGAACCCGGTCATAAGGCAATGCTTTGATGATGGTAAACCGGGGGCCGCAATTGGTACAGTTGATAAAAGGATACAGATAACGGGGGTTGTCGGGATCATACAGTTCCCTGCGACAATCCTGGCAAACGGAAACATCCGGGGCGATATAGACGTCTTCCCCGGATTTCGTATGGCTTTCACGAATTTGAAAATCAGGATAAAGCAACACCGGCTGTTCGGAAAAGTCAATCCGTTGAATATCCGAGAGCACCGGCGCTTCAGCTTTCAGCCGCCTGACGAAGGCCTGGAGCCGTTCTTCCCCGCCTTCCACTTCGATGACGACCGCAGCCCCCACATTATATACAATGCCGTTAAGCCCGAGTTCCCGGGCCAAACGATATACGAAGGGACGGAACCCGACCCCCTGAACAACTCCTTCAACTTTAATACGATAGGCTTTCATCTTACCGATAATTGCCAAACTGCAACTCAATGCCGTAGTCTTTGGCTTTTAACGCTTGAATTACCCGTTGAAGATCATCGCGGCTTTTCCCGGAAACCCGGACCTGATCGCCGGTAATGGCCGCCTGGACTTTCAAATTGAGGGCTTTGATATCTTTTACAATGGCTTTGGCTTTTTCCGTTTCAATTCCGTTTTGAATCTTGATGATCTGTCGCAGCATCCCGCCGCTGGCCGGTTCCGCTTTCTCAAAAACCAGGTTTTTCACAGGGACTTTCCTACCGACCAGTTTGGCTTTGAGAATTTCGATGACGCTTCGGAGTTTATAATCATCATCGGCCAAGACTTTAAGATTGCCGCCTTCCATTTCAATGGTGGACTTGCTGTTCTTAAAGTCATACCGCTGACCGATTTCCTTATTGGCCTGATTGACGGCATTATCCACTTCCTGCATATCCACGGTGGAAAAAATATCAAATGAGGCATCTTTGGCCATATAACATACTTCCTTTCGCAACTTGCTTTAGCAATTATCACGGATAAGTAAGGGGTTCTGGGTTCGAGGTTCTGGGTCCTGGGTTATGGATGGAACGCACAGCGTTCCTACTAAACCTAGTATCCAGTGCCTAGTATCTAGTACCCAATTCCTTTTGATTCATGCCTTCCCTTGTTTCATCTGCTCCATCGCACGAATCATTTTAAACAACAGATCATTGACCGGGGTGTCGATGCCGTAGGCATCGCCCATCTGGCATACGGTCCCGGCGAAGATCTCTACTTCCGTTTTGCGGCCCGCCTCCACATCCTGTAACATAGAGGTTTTCCCCTCGGGGGACAGAGTATCCAAGAGCCGCAGATGTTCCTGGATATCAGCTTCCACCAGGTTGATCCCGGCACGTTCGGCAATGGCCAGGACTTCCCTGGAGGCCATCTCCCATAATTCACGGGCCTCCTTCACCCGTTGAAAGACCCCGTAAGGCGCTTTCAAAACGGCCGAAACCTGGTTGACACCGACATTCATCATAAACTTCCACCAAATTTCCCGCATGATATCCTCCGGGACCGAATAGGGCACCCGGGCCCAATCGAACAATTCCCGGACGGCCAGCACCTTCGGGTCGTCTTTCCGGTTGGACCGGTGTCCGAAAACAATCTTGCCCAAATTGCCATATCGGGTGGATGTCCCCACGCGGACCGCATCCGTCCCGACGACGAACGAATGCAGGACTTTATCCATGCCGAAAGCTTCTCCCACCACCGTCTCGCTGGTAATCCCGTTTTGCAGAGACAGAATGATGGTGTTCTCCCCGACAAATTTCCGGATTTGGGCAACGGCTTCGTTCAATTGATGATATTTCACGGCAATGAGTATCAGGTCCGCCGGCCCTTCCGTCGCATCCGGCGTAACCATCCGGAAGGGGTACGCTTTCCCGTTAACGGTGATCCCTTCCCGGCGGTAACGTTCCAACCGCTCCTCATCGACTACCGCCGTCACCAATTGGGGAGAAGCGTCATAAAGCCTGGCTGCATAAGAACTTCCGATGGCGCCCAGGCCGGAAACAAGCACTTTTTGAATCAATCACACCCACCCGCCTTTGCAATTTCCTTCATCCATTATGTTTATATTTTACCAGAATTCCGTGAAAGTCCAATGACTTCTCCGTTAACATACGGCTTCTTCTTTGTTTCGGGCGGTCTCCACCCGGGCCTTGATGGTCTTCCATTTTCCCGACTGGAACCGCAGGTAGATTATAGTTGACCGAATATATTGATCCATGACCAACGCGATCCATGCTCCGTTCAATCCCCAACCAAACACATTCACAAACAGATAGGTAGCTCCGACCCGGAAACCCCAAATCCCAACCATGGAGGCATACAACGGATACATGGTATCTCCGGCGCCGCGTAATGCCCCGGCCAGGCTGAGCTGGGTTGATTGTCCGGGTTGCGCCAAAGCCAGCAATTTCAGGACAGTCCCCGCCATCGCCGCCACGGCCAAATCCGCCGTATACAGCCGCGCCAACGAATGGGAAAACAGAATATAACATAAGCCCATCAGGCAGGCGAAACCAACGGCCACTTTCCGGATAAACCGGGCATAATGTTCCGCTTTTTGCGGATCGCCGGCTCCCAGGCTTTGCCCCACCAACGTCGTCGACGCTACCCCAAAAGCCATGCTGGGCGCGAAAGACAATCCACTGATATTCAAGCCGATTTGATGGGCGGCAAAGCCGGCCGTTCCCAAACCGGACACAATCTTCGCGAACAACATCAGGCCGCTTTGGAGGGTAAACTGCTCGAAAGCGGACGGCAGTCCGATGGAAAACACTTTTTTAATCACTTCGCGGTCAAACCGGTAATCGCCCCGGAAGGTCAAGCGAATCTTGGTATGACGGGAAAGATAGACCACATACAATGCAGCCAGACAGGCCACCAACCGGGATAAAGTGGTGGACAGAGCCGCTCCGGCCACCTCCAAGCGGGGGAATCCCAACTTACCGAAGATGAGAATGTAATTACCGAAAACATTCAGCAGATTACTACCTACATTGTAAAGCATCGGGATCCGGGTTTCGCCGGCACCCCGCAGGCAAGCCGTAATCCCCATAATGATTCCCTGAAACACCATCCCTGCTGCTACAATCTGAAAATAGTTCCTAGCCATGTCTAACGTGTCGGGCCGGGCCCCCATAAACCGGACAATCGACTCGGCAAAGAAGACGCCGCAGGCTGCCAAAGCAGTTCCCAACATCGTGTTTAATACGATAATCTGGCGGGTCACGGTTTTCGCCTTATCCGCGTCCTTCGCCCCGATACTCCAGGCCACCAGGGTCGTCCCGCCGATATTGACCGCCGCAAATATAGCGGACAGTAACATGAACGGCTGATTGGTCAGGCCTACGGCCGCAATGGCCGCCGGGCTCAATCGCCCCACCATGACCATATCCACCATCCCGAACAATGTCGACATCACCAGTTCGATAAAGGCCGGCCAGGTGATCCGGAACATCTCCCGCCACATGGGATTCTTTTCAAATTTATGCTTAAAACCCAATTTTTGCATCAGCTTTTCCTCAATTCATGTTCGTATTTTTATCTTTAATTTCACAGGCATTCCGGGCCATTTTAGCCAGAATATCCATTAAGATTTCGACTTCGTCCGCAGAAATATTATGGGTCACCATCTGCTCCCAATCCCGAATGGCCTCCTGGATCACCGGAATGACTTCGACCCCTTTGTCAGTCAGAAAAACTTTATAAGCCCGCTTGTCCCTGGGATCCACTTCGCGTCGGACATACCCCTCGTTCTCCAGCCTTTTGATGGCCTTGGCCGTTGTCGCTTTATCCAGCCGGATGTGTTCGGACAATTGTTCCTGACTGATTCCGTCGTGACACGACAGGACCATCAAAAAAATATGCTGCCCGCTGCCGATCCGGTACGCTTCCAACCGTTTGGTCAGATAGTTTTGGCGGTTACGGTGGATAATTGAAATCCACCGGCCGATGGTCGACTCCGTAACGTTCATCCTCTCATCCTTTCACGGCAACCGGTATATATAGTTGCACATGCAACTATTATTATAAATAAAAATAGTTGGAAGTGCAACTATTTCCGTCAGCCCCCGTTATGGCGGATATAGCATCCCGCCCAAATCAGCAACGTCCCCTTGACCCCTTATTTAAAATAGTGTAAATTTAAAATATTGTCATATTAATCCAGCGATTCAAAAATTTTATGTGAGAGGAGCCAGTTGAGATGAGTTCTTTAGAAAAAACCGGATTCTTCGGCGAATACGGTGGACGGTTCGTTCCTGAAGCGCTGAACCCGGTGTTGGACGAAGTCAAAGAAGCGTTTTATCGGTTTAAGGACGACCCCCAATTCCAAAAAGAATTGGACTATTATTTTAAGTATTTCGTCGGACGGCCGTCTCCCCTTTACTTAGCAGAGAAATTAACCCGGGCCGTAGGCGGCGCCAAAATTTACTTAAAGCGGGAAGACCTGAACCACACGGGCGCCCATAAGATCAATAACACCATCGGACAAGTGCTCTTGGCTAAACGCCTCGGCAAAAAACGGATTATCGCCGAGACCGGAGCGGGCCAACACGGCGTGGCCACCGCCACCGCCTGTGCCTTATTCGATATGGAATGCATCATTTATATGGGTGAAGAGGATACCCGCCGCCAAGCCCTAAACGTGTTCCGGATGGAACTGCTCGGCGCCAAAGTGGTTCCGGTGACCAGCGGCACCCGGACCCTGAAAGATGCCGTGGACGAAGCCCTCAACGACCTAGTCGCCAATTATCAAACCACCTATTATATGTTGGGTTCGGCCGTCGGACCGGATCCTTATCCGGAAATGGTGAAATACTTTCAATCGGTCATCGGCAGAGAGGCTAAAGAACAAATCCTGGAAGCCGAAGGCCGGCTGCCGGACTATATCATCGCCTGTGTCGGCGGCGGCAGCAATGCCATCGGACTTTTTGCACCATTTTTCGACGACAGTTCCGTCAAAATGATTGGCGTGGAGCCGGCCGGCCGCGGTCTTGACACCCCGGATCATGCGGCGACCCTTACCAAAGGAACCCCGGGAATCATTCACGGATTCAAATGCTATGTGCTCCAGGATGAAAAAGGCGAACCCCTGCCGGTTTATTCCGTCGCCGCCGGCCTGGACTATCCTGGCGTCGGCCCGGAACACTCCTGGTATAAAGATATCGGCCGGGCCCAATATGTGACGGTAACCGATAAAGAAGCCATCGAAGCTTTTCTCCGGCTTTCCAAGATCGAAGGCATCATTCCGGCCGTCGAAAGTTCCCATGCCATTGCCTATGCGATGAAATTTGCCGCCGATCTTCCCAAGGACAACATCGTCATCGTCAACCTTTCCGGCCGTGGCGATAAGGACGTGGCCGAAGTGGCCCAAATTCTGCAAAAAAATGATTTCTAACGGAAAATGCCCGGGACAAAACCGGGCGTTTCTTTTTCGCAAACCCTCCCCCTGACCTCGGCGGGTTGCCCGACAAAATGAAATATGGTATGCTTTTGGTGGCCTCGCATTATAATTCCCGAAAGCCCTCGGCAAAACCCCTTTCAACCCGCCCATTCTCAATAAATATAGAAAGGAAGTGGGCAATATTTGAATGTCCTCATTGAAAAATTTAAAGAAGTATTATATGCGGTACTCCCCGTCACCTTCATCGTATTGGTGCTGAATTTTACCATCGTTCCGCTGGAGACGCATTTATTGTTGCGGTTTTTAATAGGAGCACTTTGGATTATTTTCGGCCTGTCCATCTTTCTGTTCGGTGTAGATATCGGTATATCCCCCATCGGAAATCTGATGGGCGGTTATTTGACCAAAACCAATAAAGTGTGGTTTGTCGGCATTGCCGGTTTAATTCTCGGATTCTTCATCTCGGTTGCTGAACCGGATTTACATATTTTAGCGGCCCAGGTGGCTTTCGTCACCTCCGGAGCCATCTCCAAAACCAGTATTGTGGTTGTTGTATCCATTGGTATCGCCGCATTGCTGGCACTCGGATTATTCCGTATCGTTTATAACAAACCCCTGCATAAGTTGTTAACCGTCCTTTATCTTGTCATCTTCGGACTGGCCCTTTTCACCTCTCCGGAATTTTTGGCCGTCTCCTTCGACGCCTCCGGAGCAACTACCGGCGCCATGACGGTTCCCTTCATCCTGGCTCTTGCTTTGGGTGTCTCCTCTTTAAAAAAAGGAGGTAAAGCTTCCGAAGAAGACAGCTTCGGCTTGGTAGCCATCGCTTCAAGCGGTGCTATCTTGGCCGTCATTATCATGAGCATTATTTCGAAATCCGATAAGATTTCAGGAAGTCTTCAGGCCACCGTTTCCGAGTCCACCTCCATCATCGGGCCGTTCTTTTATAAACTGCCCTCCATGGCCGGCGAAGTCTTCCTGGCTTTGCTGCCGTTATTAGTCATCTTTTTGGTATTCAATTCCGTCTCTTTCAAACTCAGGCATCGCCAGTTTGTTCGGATTATGAAAGGATTAGTCTATACCTTCATCGGCTTGGTCCTGTTTTTGACCGGAGTAAATGCCGGGTTTATGGACGTAGGAACTACCGTCGGATATATTCTGGCATCCACGGGTCAACCCTGGATCGTCATCCTTATCGGATTTATCCTGGGTTTAGTGGTTATTTTGGCAGAACCCGCCGTTTACGTTTTAACCAATCAAATCGAAAACGTCACCAGCGGCTATGTCAAACGGACCGCCGTTATTCTGTTTCTCTCCATTGGCGTGGGAATGGCCGTCGCCTTATCCATGCTCCGGATCACCGTGCCTGCCATTCAACTTTGGCACTATTTATTGCCCGGCTACTTGATTTCGATTATAATGATGTATTACGTACCACCCCTATTTGTGGGTATTGCCTTTGACTCGGGAGGTGTTGCTTCCGGCCCGATGACGGCCACCTTTGTCCTGGCATTTGCCCAAGGCGCAGCCGAGGCCATCGAAGGAGCGAACGTATTGGTTGATGGATTTGGGGTCATCGCCATGGTCGCCATGACTCCGCTCATCGCATTACAGATTTTAGGCATTATCTTCAAGTACAAATCCACCAAAGGAGGCTTGGAAGTGAATGACTAATCCTTCCGACGTCCAACAATTCGAATTGTGTTGTGCCATCGTCAATTTCGGGACAGGCAGTAAAGTGATACACATCGCCAAAGAAAACGGCATTACCGGTGGCACCATCCTCCTCGGCAAGGGGACGGCCCACAGCTATCTGTTGAAACTGCTGGACCTCGCTGAAGTCCGCAAAGAAATCGTCTTGATGATCGGCCCCAAGCCTGCCACGGAAAAAACCGTGCAAGTGCTTTGTCAACGGCTTCAATTTCAAAAACCCAACCACGGTATTGCATTTACCATGCCGCTCTCGGGCGTATTCGGTTCCCGGAACGGATACTGTGATAACCTTTCAGAAAGCAGAGGTGTGCAAAACACGATGTATAAAGCCATTTTTACGGTGGTCGACAAAGGCAAGGCCGAAATATTGATCGAGGCAGCCAACAAAGCCGGTGCCCGCGGTGCAACCATCATCAACGCCCGGGGAGCGGGGTCTCACGAATACCAGAAATTATTCGCCATGGATATCGAACCCGAAAAAGAAATTGTGCTCATCTTAGCGGAAACTTCCGCCGCTGAACCCATCGTCAATGCCATCCGCACCGAAATGAACATCGACGAACCGGGAAACGGCATCTTATTCATCACGGATGTGGATCAGGCCCACGGCTTGCGGCGTTAACTGAATAACTGTCAAAAAAGAAACACTCCTAAATCAGGAGTGTTTTTTGTATGGATTATTTTCAATCGTTTTCGAAACCATCGGCTGCATTTCGACGGAAATCTTCCACCGAGTCCGTCAGGCGGAAATTATTCGCCTCCAATACCTGTAGATAGCGGTTGATCAGCTCCGAAAAGGCTCCGTCCTCGGCTTCCCAGGTTTCCCGGAGAAACGCCGCTTTAGCCTTTGCATTCATCTCCCCCGTGTCATAACCGAAGAGCGGCGTATTATTGGAGCCATAGAGGGCAAAGACGGTATACCGGCTGAGCAATTGCCGCACGGCCCCGGCCTGAGCCGAGGAAGGATAGGCTTTCAAAAATGCTTCCTGCCGTTTGCCCCGTTGCAACACCTCATCCCAACCGATTACGATGGCTGCATCTTTCGCCGGCATTCGCTCGGATTCCACGGCCATAATCTCAAAATATTCCGCCAAATCCGGAGCTAGCTTCTCCGAATATTTTTGATATACGGTATAGTCCAGCACCGGGAAGAACATCCCTTCCGCCGTCTCCACTTTGTACCCGTTTCCAACGGCTTCAGCCACCATCGCTTTGATGTCCTCGTCCTTCAGGCCGTCCGTATTTTCAAGGGTCCACCCGTTTTGAAGATATGCTGCGGCCAATGCCGTCTGCACCGTTTTCTTTTCGAAAGTTGCCTGCCATGTTGGCAAAGCCGCCTGTTGCATACGCTCCAGTTCCAACACCATTTCCCCGGTCTTTTCCCGGGAAACGGCCCCGATGTTTTGATCCAACCATTGTATCAGATCAACCGGCCGAATATCAGCCTTCATGATCAAAACGTGATATTCATCCATCACCGCCTTTTCGTTGAACAGACGGAAAACGGACGGCCCGACGAATACCACCAAAATCAAAAGAATCCCGCCCAGTCCCATTGCAATCCATCCGGTAGGCATACGTTTCATCGATGCATCTCCTTTGTGTCCTTTCTATGTCCTTTTGACGCAGAAACATAACCCCGGGTTGCATGAAATGGCACGGGAACCGTTTCCAGATATTTAAATCGTCGCTACAAGCTTGGCTCCGTCCTTACTCAGGCATTATTTCATCATTTATTTCGAATATTTCTGCAAACGGGCACGATTGACAGCTCCTTTCAGATTGGAAACAGCTTCCAGATAATAACGCTTATCTGTAAGCGATTTGATTAAAAAGACGCCCATCTCCGGTTTCATCCGCTTATATTGTTCTTTCAATTCTTTCCGTCGATCCATTATTTAATACCCCATCTCCCGCAAGATCCGGGCTAACGTCTTCAGACGTTCCCCAATCAACTCGTCATCATCGCTTAAAGCCTGTTTGAACAGTCGAATATCTTCATTAATTTTTTCATTTTCCGTGCATACCGCCACAGTCATCGCATCTCCCTGTAAACCCACCCGATCGATCACCGGTTGCCCCGGATCATATAAATCAGGATATCGATATGCTTCCCTGAAGTAAAGTTGAGCCCGGCATACCAGAATCGCTAAATCCAATACCCGGTGTAATGGCAACTCTTCCGACTGACGTGACCATTTTTCTCCGGTATACCGCCATACTTTGGCTGATATATCGACTTTCCCCCGATCATTCCACTGCGCCAATCCTAAGGAAAGTCCTTTGGCATCAGAATGATAGGCATACCTGCCATCCACATTTTCATAATTTTCCACAACAATCACCGGTTTATGTTTTAAGGTTGTTGGAATCTTCATGGTTTCCTCCATAATTTATTTAGTAATTTACTAATTTACTAATTTAGTAATCTACTAAATATAAAATACTCCCCCCTCCGGACCCTTGTCAAGATCCATTCATTTACATATAAAAAGCAGCCTCTTCAGGCTGCCTTATATCGAACGTTTACGAATAACGTGATATGTTTCTCTCTATTGGATATGTTTTGTCGCAATCAAAGCCACGCCGGTTCCGGCGATATTTTCCACGAGAACATCTCCGGCACGAACCGGTTTCTTGGCGACCACGCGTCGGACCTCTTCCATCACCCGGAAGATAGCTTCTTTAGGGACCGGAGCCGCAGTTTTGACCGGCAGAAGTTCCGAACATCCCTGAACTGTCACCACGCTGGTTACCACCCGTTTAGGCGCCGTCAGTTCATCCCGGGCATAAAGTTCGCCTCGGCGGCAACCATGATCCTCCACCCGGATCTGACCCTTCTCTTCATAGGCTTTGATACGGCACCCCATGGGGCATACGATACAGGTCAGTTCACGCATTGACTTCTCCCCCTTCAACGGCAACCGGCAATACTCCGGCATTAAAATCGATATCCTCCGGACGCAACACGATGCGGACGGTTTCTCCCGGAGTTACAATCCGGTGTTTACTCCGATGGCTTCCGGCAGTCACAACCACATCCCGTTCGGGAAAAGCGACCCGGATATATAAGGCGGAAGGCTCACCGGCAACGATCTCCTGGGGCGTGACAGAACGGATATTCCGCCCCGGCACAACCTTCACCCGTTTTTGCCCGTTTGCGATGCTTTCTTCCCCCAACACGTAGGCTGCCGCCGCAATTCCGGCAATCCGGCTTTCCTCGCTGACATCGTCCACCAGATCATGAACATGAGCCACATTGCCGCAAGCGAAGATTCCCGGAACGGAGGTACGGCAGCCGGTATCGATGCGCGGCCCCCCGGTGGAAGGCTCCATTTGGACTCCGGCCTCCCGGGAAAGCTCGTTTTCGGGTATCAATCCTACCGACAGCACTAAAGTGTCACAGTCAATCATAAAACTCCGTTCCAGGATAGGGCGGCGGTCCGAGCCAACCGGCGCCGCCTTGACGCCCGTCACCCGACCTTCGCCGCAAATCTCCACGACGGTATGGCTCAAATACAACGGAATATCGAAATCTTCGAGACATTGCACCACATTCCGGTTTAATCCGCAGGAGTAAGGGAGCAACTCCAACACGGCCGCCACCTGGATGCCCTCCAACGTCAGGCGGCGGGCCATAATCAAGCCGATATCTCCCGAACCCAGGATCACAGCCCGGTTCCCGGGGCGGAACCCTTCGATATTCATCAAACGCTGCATGGTACCGGCTGTATAAACCCCGGCCGGGCGGGTTCCCGGAATATTGATAGCGCCCCGAGGCCGTTCCCTGCACCCCATCGCCAAAATCACGGCTTTTGCCTGATAGAGGTTCCAGCCGTCCCTGCGGCTGGTGGTTATCAGCTGCTTGTCTGCGGTGAGTTCAACCACCATGGTTTCCAACTTCACTTCAATTTGCGGATACTCCGCCAATTGGGCGATAAAGCGCGCCGCATATTCCGGCCCGGTCAATTCTTCTTTAAAATAACGCAGCCCGAAGCCGTTATGGATACATTGGTTTAAAATCCCTCCGAGCTCCGCCTGGCGGTCGAAGATGACGATCCGTTCCACTCCCGCTTTCGCAGCGGCAATGGCAGCCGCCAACCCGGCCGGGCCGCCTCCGATCACTGCAATATCGATGGCTTGTTCTTTCATCACCAGTATCTCCTTCTCGATGAATTTCGGCTTTGAAAAGCTTTTCCGTTTAGTCCTTCTCGGGACAGGACGGGTTATCCCGGAGATTCCCGAACAACAGCGGGCTATCGGGCCCGTTTTTCGTAACCTCTTCCGGCTTAAGCCCTAACTCTTCCATCAAGATCCGCATCACCATCGGGCTGCAAAAACCTCCCTGGCAACGGCCCATGCCGCTCCGGGTCCGCAATTTCACCCCATCGAGAGTCGTGGCGCCCCGACGAACCGCATCCCGGATCTCCCCTTCGCTCACCATTTCACATCGGCAAACGATATTGGCATAGGCCGGGCATTTCACTGCCAAACGGTCCCGATCTTCCAAACTGAGATCCCTTATTCGGACCACTAATCGATATGGATTGAAAAAGCGTTTGGCCGTCATCCGCAATCCCGCATCTTCCAAAAGCTCCACCACATACCGGGCGATGGCCGGCGCTGCCGTCAGCCCCGGCGACTCAATCCCGGCCACATGGATGAAATGCGTATTCAATTCCGATGGCCGGATAATGAAATCTCCGGTGTCTCCTGCCGCCCGCAATCCTGAAAAGCTGGTAATCACATCGGAAGCCTGTAACCCCGGAACCAGGCGCTGCGTAAACCGGAAAATTTCATCCCATCCGGCTGCGCTGGTGGAAAAGTCATGGAAGGAATCCACCCGGTGGGCCGTAGGGCCCAGCATAATATTGCCCTCCACCGTCGGAATGATCAGAATCCCCTTGGACTCCGGCGTTGGTAACGGGAAGACGGTCCGTTGGATATATCCCTCCAATCTCCGATCCAGCAGATATTCCTCGCCTTTTCTTGCATAAATCGTGAAGGATTCATCACCGATCATCCCTGCCACTTTCGCCGCGCCTAGCCCGGCCGCATTCACAATATACTTGGTTTTCACCATTCCCCGGTTGGTCTCAACGATAAATTGTCCGCCTTCCCACCGGATCTGCCGGACTTCGGTGCTGACCGCCAGTTGCACCCCATTGGCTACGGCATTTTCGACCAGCGCATATACCAGATCAAAAGGAATCACGATTCCTCCGGAAGGAACCAACAGGCCGCCCGCTAAATCCGGATTCAAGTTCGGTTCCAGCCGGTGCAATTCTTCCCTCCCCAAGACCTGGACGCCGGACACCCCGTTTAGCAACCCTTGGTTCACCAACTGACCCAACATTTCACATTCCGATGCATCCCGGGCCACCACCAAGGTCCCGTTTTGTTTATATAAAACATTTAACTCTTCAGCCATTTGAGGATACAGCCGGTTTCCTTCCACGCACAATTTGGCTTTCAACGTCCCGGGATGATCATGAATTCCCGAATGAACGATGCCACTGTTGGCTTTGGACGTCCCAAAAGCCACATCCACCTCTTTTTCCACCAACAACACCCGTAGTTGGTACCGTGACAGTTCCCGTGCCAAAGCGCTGCCGACCACCCCGGCGCCGATAATGAGGACATCCGTTTCCGTTCCATTTAATAACATGACGCCACCTCCTCGTGTAATCGCGTTCTTCCGGATAAACTTTGAAAAGTTCACAGTGTCCAATACACCATAAGGTCCTAGGTCCTAGGTCCTAGGTTCCGGGTTCTAGGCGTTGGTAGGAACGCGAATGCATTTCTCCTAACCCCAATACCTAGCACCCAACACCTAATGCCCAGCACTCAGTGCCAATACCAAAAGAAATAAAAAAGAGAGCACCAAGCAACGGTATGTTACCGCTGACATTGGTCCTCTCTTCATCTCCGGACGAATATGAAATTTTATCACATTATATTATGCGAATGGCTTTAAAGCTGCCACAGTTGTTCCCGGCTGGTAGAAACCGCCACTGCCCCGACTTTCAGCAATTCGATGATCTCCTCTTTGGTGCTGACCATGCCCCCGGCGATGACCGGCGTCTGGCACTGCTTTTTAATCTCCGGAATCACCTTGGGAATAATCCCCGGCATAATCTCCATCAAATCCGGATGATGGCCTTGCACCATTTTAACCCCGGTCTGAATGGACAACGAATCCAGGATGAACAAGCGCTGTACCGTCAACATCCCCAAATGTTTGGCCACCGGGATCAGGTTGGGTTTGGTGGTCAAAATGCCGTCGGGTTGAACCTCAGCATGCAAAAACTCCACTGCCGCCTGATCTTTTCCAAGGCCGGCCACCATTTCGATATGGATGAAACAGGTCTTCCCGCAGTCGTGAATCCGGCGGACCCTCTCTTTCACATTAGACAAGGTGGCATCCAACACGAAAATGATGGCGCTGGGAGACGTCAAGGCCGCCTCAAAACCCTTTTCGTCCCGAACCGCCGCGATAATCGGATGAGCTTCCAACTGGTCCAATATCCGGTATAAGGAACTCACTGTTCCACTCCTTCTGTCCTTTTTATCCTTATTAAGGTGTGTCTCCGCTTTTCCGGAAATGCATATAAAAATAGTCACAGATATCCCTTCGACGGAATTCTGTGACATCTCTAAAATCTCGTCACAATATATTTCAATTTAAGTATAAATGACTTTCGTCCAAATGTCAACGTATTTGCCCCTTTTTAAAGGGAGCCGCTTTCAGCCTGGCGAAACAACACCGGTTTTTTGATTTTACACAACTTCTCCTCGCAGTTTCTGCATTGCAAGTTCTCATTGCTGCCTTCGTAAAACCGCTGGGGATATTTGCGGTACGTCAGCTCCCACCGGATCAAAAGGAGCAGCGACAGACCGATCAGACTCCAGGAGAAGAATCCCGGCACGAAGATCAGCGGAATATAAGCCATCAGCGCATCCCAATTGAAGATACGGCAGGTCACGCAACACCGGTTTTTCATAATCAGCGACTGAAACGGGCAATAAAATAAAATGCTTGTAATGTCGCAAACAAAGTAAAAGAGGGATAACAGCAATAAATGGCTTTCTTTGATAACCTTACCGAAATATAAACATCCGACAAGCCCATTGATCCCCAACCATACCCAGGCCACCTTGCGGGCCAACCGGTTTTCCCGACGGACCCAGTTTTCCAACTTCTCCTCGGACAACATGACGGTAGTCGGCTGATAACAGGACTGGAACACTTTACGACAGCCCATGCTCATCAGCTTTTGCGGCAAAAACTTCTGCAGGATTTCAAAGATAAAAACCAACCAGATAATATGCAGCGGTTGAATACCCTCTTCCACGGGGAATGCCTTGGAGAAAGCCAAACTGTCCCCGTCACCCAAATAAAGACAGATCGCAGCGATAAACACTGCGACCCGCAACACCAATTTCGCTCCGTATACTTTAATCATCATTTACCTTCTCAGCTTGCCACCATTACTTTGCAGATATCATTGGTGAATGCCACCGGATCGTCCACTGGCAGCCCTTCAATGAGCAACGCTTGATTATACAGGAGATTGGTGAAGAGGGTAAACTTGGCCGGATCCTTCTCCACGGCCTCTTTCAATGCTTTGAAGATCTCATGGTTCCCGTTGATCTCCAGAACCTTGTCAGCTTTAATATGTTCGCCGTTAGGCATGGCCTTTAAGACTTTCTCCATCTCGATGGAGATTTCGCCTTTGTTGGTCAGGCACACCGGATGGGACTTCAACCGTTTGGAGATGCGCACCTCCGCCACTTTATCGCCTAAGATCTCCTTCATCTTGTTCAAAATGGCTTGATCGGAAGCATCCGGCGCAGACTGCTCTTTGTTTTCAAGCTCCTCGATGCCCAGGTCATTTCCTGATACGGATTTGAACTCCTTCTCTTTATAAGCCGTCATCATCTTCAAGGCAAACTCATCCACATCTTCGGTGAGATAGAGGATTTCGTAGCCTTTATCGATGAGCAGTTCAGCCTGGGGCAGTTTTTCAAGGTGCTCTACGGAATCGCCGGCCGCATAATAAATATACTTTTGACCTTCCTTCATCCGGGATACATACTCATCCAAGGTGACCAGTTTCTTCTCTTTGGACGAATAGAACAGCAACAAATCCTGAAGCATCTCTTTATTGCTGCCAAAATCACTGTAAACCCCGAATTTCAGCTGACGGCCGAAGGATTTGTAGAAGCGTTCATACTTCTCCCGATCATGTTTCAACAAATCCAGCAATTCGTTTTTGATCTTATTCTTCAGATTCTTGGCAATCAGCTTCAGTTGCCGGTCATGTTGGAGCATCTCCCTGGAGATGTTCAGGGACAAATCTTCCGAATCCACCAACCCCTTGACGAAACTGAAGTAATCCGGAAGCAGGTCAGGACATTTATTCATGATCAAGACGCCGCTGGAATACAGCTCCAACCCCTTCTCATACTCCCGAGTGTAATAATCGAAGGGAATCCGTTCCGGAATATATAAGATCGCCGTGTAACTAACTGCGCCGTCTACGCTGAAATGGATATATTTTACCGGTTTGTCGAATCCGTAATGTTTCTCACTGTAGAAATTCAAATAGTCCTCTTCGGTGAGTTCGTTTTTGTTTTTCCGCCATATCGGAACCATGCTGTTGATGGTCTGTTCTTCGCTGTATTCCTCGTATTCGTTGTCACTGCCCTCTTTAAGCCGCCGTCCGGAGACATTCATCCGAATGGGGTACCGGATGAAATCCGAATACTTCTTGACGATGGCCCGCAAGCGGTATTCTTCCAGGAACTCATCGTAATTCTCATCCTCGGTGTTGGGCTTAATCTTTAAAATGACTTCAGTGCCCACGGTATCCTTGGTGCAGGGCTCGATGGTATATCCGTCGGCCCCCTGGGACTCCCAGCGATACGCCTGATCGCTGCCGTATGCCCGGCTGATGACTGTCACCGTATCGGCGACCATAAACGCCGAATAAAACCCGACCCCAAACTGGCCGATAATATCGTACCCGTCTTTCAGTTCGTTCTCTTTTTTAAACAACCAGGAGCCACTGTGGGCGATGGTGCCCAGATTCTCTTCCATTTCGGCGGCAGTCATCCCGATGCCCGTATCGGCGATGGTCAGTAACCGATTGGCTTTATCCGCGGTAATCCGGATATAACATTGACTCTTATCAAAATTTACCGATTTATCGGTTAACGCTTTATAATAGAGTTTATCCAGGGCATCGCTGGCGTTGGAGATCAATTCCCGCAAAAATATCTCCTTATGGGTGTATATCGAGTTAATCATCAAATCCAGCAACCGTTTGGACTCGGCCTGAAATTGCTTCTTCATCATCATACGCTCCCTTCATTGATCTCCAGTCGAATCGTCCGGCGATTCGGATTTTGTTAGCACTCTCCGTCATTGAGTGCTAACCCTATTTTTTTATATACACCACCGCATGGAAGATGTCAAGAGCACTCCATGGCGTTAACATGAAAAAAGCCCAGCACAAGCCTGGACTGTCATTATTTTACATCGATCCGTTCAATCTTTGGCGACGGCCGGGACGTATTGATGATCCACAGTGATCACCGAATGATAGGAAGGATTGATGGCATAGATCTGCCGGGTAATGCGTTGGACCAGTTCGTGATCGCTCCAATGAAAATCATAGGGGACCACCACATCGAAGATGATATTGGTATGGGTAACTCCCCAGACCACCCGGAAATCATGCATCTCTAATTCGGGAGAGATTTTTTTGAGCAAAGCTTCCACTTGCTGCCGCAATTCATTGGTCCGGGGATTCCCCGTATCCACCGGGTCCAAATGGATGACCAGATGGATCCCTTCCTCCACCAGGAAATCCCGCTCGATATTGTCGATAATGTCATGGCTCACCATGATATCCTGATCCGCCGACACTTCACAGTGGACCGAGGCAAAACATTTGGAAGGCCCATAAGTATGCACCGTCAAATCATGCAAACCGATGATGTGATCGTAACTTAGGATTTTCCTGTAAATCCGCTCCACCAATTCCCGGTTGGGCGCCATCCCCAATAAAGGATTGCTGGTCTCCATCACCAACTTTACGCCGGACACCAGAATAAACAGGGCCACCAAAGCACCCATATACCCGTCCAAATTGTAACCGGTCGCATGGGTAATGACCATGGCCAACAGCACAGCTGATGTTGCCAGGATATCATTGCGACTGTCCGCCGCAGCCGCCGTCAACGTCAGCGAATGGATCAGCTTGCCGATTTTCCGGTAAAACAGGCTTTGCCAAAGCTTGATCAGGATGGACACAACCAAAATTGCTACGGCCAACACGCCGAACCGGGTTTCTTCGGGGGCCAATATTTTATGGATCGAACTGACGAACAGTTGGATTCCCAAAAACAAGATGATAAAGGATACCGCCAAGCCCGACAGATATTCCATCCGTGCGTGTCCGTAAGGATGTTCTGCGTCTGCCGGTTTCCCGGAGAGTTTAAAACCGATCAGCGTCACCAGCGACGAAGCGGAATCCGAAAGATTGTTCACTGCGTCCGCCGTAACCGAAATACTGTGGAATAAAATCCCTACCGTCATCTTAATCAGGAACAACAGCACATTGGAGGCAATTCCCACGATACCGGCAAACTTACCGTAGCTTTCCCGGACCTGGGCATCGCCAATATTCTGATAGTCTTTTATGAACAAACGAATGAGCCACTGAGTCAAAGCCAACCTCCGGTAAATCAAAAATATGAATAAGGATAGGTACTATTCTTAATAATATATCATTGAATAAAGTAAAAAGTAAACTATATCCGACAAATAGTTTTTTCCGTGATTAACATATTAACGCCCTGAAAACAAAGGAAGGAGGCACACGAATGGACAACAAAAATTGGCTGAGCCCGTTTCACCATGACTTTTGGGGGGACCGGTTCTTCAACCATTTGATACCCAAGAGTTTTAACGATTTCCTCAAAATCGATAACTTCGGTCCCTCCGTGGATTTGAGGGAAACGGATAACGAAATCATCCTGCGCGCCGACATCCCCGGCGTCAGTCCGCAAGAGCTGGACATCACCGTCGATGAAAACGTGATCATCCTCAAAGGCGAAATTAAACAGGACCAAGACCGGAACGAAAAAGGATACCATATCACGGAACGGCGTTACGGCAGTTTTTATCGGACCATTCCGCTGCCTGTCGCCGTTAAATCCGATCAGTCCACTGCCCGTTATAAAAACGGCGTGCTGGAACTGAGAGTCCCGAAAGCGGAGCCCTCCGTACAACGGGGCTTCAAACCAAAGATTGAGTCGGATGATCGGACCTTACAATAACGTACCGATGCAAACATGAGCCATCCAATCAGGATGGCTCTTTTCTTTTGGGTCTTTTGAAAGCCACAGTCGGAGAACGACGGATCCTTGCCAATTATTTTTTCCTTGACAATAACCGGATAACGGTTGATAAGATAAAGTAAGATAATTAGGATTTGGACATGCAGCAAGGAGGCACAACCATGAGTTTCATCCGTACCAAGGGACCGGGATTGATCCTGGCGACGGGATTGGCACTGATAGCCAACTATTTAGGTCTTGTCTTCCCCATCGTCGGCGGCCCGGTCTTTGGCATTGTATTAGGTTTATTTCTAGGCAATCTTTGGCATAAACCGGAAAATGTAACTGCCGGTCTGACGTTTGCTTCCAAAAAAGTGCTCCAATGGGCAATCATTGCCTTAGGGGGAGGTTTAAGCCTGACCCAGGTTTACAAGGTCGGCATGACGTCATTTTCGGTCATGTTTTTCACCCTTGCCGCTGCGTTTATCACCGCTTACGGATTTGGTCGACTGATGCGGATCCCGATTAAACTGACCAGCCTTATCGGAATGGGCACCGCCATTTGCGGCGGGTCGGCCATTGCCGCCATCTCTCCTATCATCGAAGCGGAAGACCGGGAGATCGCATATGCCATCTCCACCGTATTTCTCTTCAATATCATCGCTGTTTTGATCTTTCCGCCGTTAGGCCATTTACTCCATTTTTCGGACCAGGCTTTTGGCTTGTTAGCCGGAACCGCCATTAACGACACATCTTCCGTCGTGGCCGTCGGCTATGCTTACAGCAATGCAGCCGGTGCTTATGCTACCATCGTCAAACTCACCCGGACCACGATGATTATTCCGATCTCGCTGATCTTTGCGGCCGTAGTAACACTCGAAAAAAAACGTTCCTCCGCCGGAAACGACGGCGTCAATTATCGGTTCAAAGCTATCTTCCCCTGGTTTATTCTCTGGTTTTTAGCGGCTTCGCTGTTAAATACCGCAGGAATCATCGCCGGGCATACCGCCACTTTATGTACGGTAACCGGAAAATTCCTCATCGTCATCGCCCTGTCGGCCATCGGCCTCAATTCCGACTTTAAAAAATTACGGAAGACCGGATTTAAACCGATGCTCCTCGGCCTAATCGTCTGGATCAGCGTAACGGTAACTGCTATTATGGTCCAATGCGCAACCGGTCAGGTATAATGAAAAAATGTCTCCGGTTTTCCTCTTGCAACTGTTGAATTTGGGCCATCATCGCTGTTATGCACATTAAATTTAATTATAAAACAGCTAATTTAAATATCAAATAGACAATCCTGCTGACTCTCCATGATAATCCTGCTGATTTTTTATGTTTCGCGACAAAGAAAAACCCGCCATGGATGGCGGGTGCGCGTCTAATTATCCTCCGCCAACTCCGGAGGAATCTCAATGGTCTTATCCGTCAGGAACATGGTAAAATGGCACTTACAATAAAGGGCGCCTGCTTCATTCCTCACCTCGACTTCGCACCGTACGATGGTTTTGCCATGAGCGATAACCCGACCCTCGGCGATCACCTTGCCTGATAAGGCCGGCTTGATGTATTCCGCATTGCCGCTCAGAGTGACGGCTTGTCTGCCCAAAAAAACCGTAGCCGTCCCCGCCGCGGTATCAGCCATGGCAAACAGCAGCCCCCCATGCATGCTGCCAAAATAATTCTTGCCGCTTTCATCCAAATCCAGTTCCACTTTGGAGTATCCTTCTCCCAATTCCACCAGCCTTATTCCGCTTTTAGCGGAAAACCGATCATGTTGATTGAACCATTCGGTGAATTTCTTCAAATTAATCATGAAAAAGCCTTCTTTCAGATTCATTGATTTATCCATAAATTTAAAGGGCAAAGATTTGTCCTCTTTGCCCCTTCATCGCCGGTTTAAGCCGTTTCAATCCGGCTGGCCGCTTGCAAGCCTAATTTTTCAATGGCTTGTTCCCTCATCTTGTACTTGAGGACCTTTCCTGCGGCATTCATCGGGAATTCGGTCACAAATTCGATATATCGCGGCGTCTTGTGCTTCGCCATGTTGGCCCGAATATAATCCCGCAACTCATCCTCGGTCATCGTGACGCCGTCTTTCAGGATGACACACGCCATAATCTCCTCGCCATATTGCGGATCGGGAACACCGATGACCTGGACGTCCTTAACTTTCGGATGGGTATAGATAAAGTCTTCGATCTCTTTGGGATAAATATTCTCGCCGCCCCGGATGATCATATCCTTGATCCTTCCGGTAATCTTAAAGTTCCCGTTGGCGTCACGGCGGGCCAAGTCACCGGTATGCAGCCACCCGTTTTCATCGATGGCGACGGCCGTCGCCTCCGGCATCTTATAATACCCTTTCATAATATTATAACCCCGGGCAACAAACTCGCCGTCCACGCCGTCCGGCAGTTCTTCTCCGGTCCGCGGATCCACGATCTTGCATTCCACTCCCGGAAGAGGACGTCCCACCGTATTCACCCGGACTTCAATGGGATCATCCACCCGGCTCATGGTGCAGCCCGGAGACGCTTCGGTCTGGCCGTAGGTAATACAGATCTGGGACATGTTCATCTTCTCCATCACGTCCCGCATCACCTTTACCGGGCAAGGGCTTCCCGCCATGATCCCGGTCCGCATATGGGAGAAATCGGTTTTGGAGAAATCCTCATGTTCCAGCATGGCGATGAACATGGTCGGCACCCCGTGACAGGCCGTAATCTTCTCCTTATTGATGCATTCCAAAGACAGTCTGGGCGAGAAATAAGGTATCGGACACATGGTGGCACCATGGGTCATGGCCGCCGTCATCGCCAGAACCATGCCGAAACAGTGGAACATCGGGACATGGATCAGCAACCGGTCGGCCGTGGAAAGGTCCAAACAGTCGCCGATGGTTTTTCCGTTATTCACCACATTATAATGGGTCAGCATAACACCTTTCGGGAACCCAGTGGTTCCGGAGGTGTACTGCATATTGCAGACATCATGGCAATTGATGGCCATCGCCCGGCGGTATACCTCTTCCACCGGCACTTTTTCAGCGAGCGCGACGGCTTCATCCCAGGAGAGGCAGCCTTTCTGTTTGGACTCGATGGTGATAATGTTCCGTAAGAAAGGCAGTCGTTTGATACGGAGCGGTTTCCCCGGCTCGGCGGTTTCCAGTTCAGGACATAACTCTTTTATAATTTCAACATAATTGGAGTCTTTATACCCGTCAATCATCACCAGGGTATGGGTATCGGACTGGCGCAGCAGATATTCAGCTTCGTAAATCTTATAGGCCGTATTAACCGTTACCAACACCGCCCCGATCTTCACCGTAGCCCAGAAGGTGATGAACCATTGGGGGACGTTGGTGGCCCAGATGGCCACATGGTCCCCGGGCTTGACGCCAAGGGCAATCAAGGCTCGGGCAAAGGTATCCACATCGTCCCGGAATTCCTTATACGTCCGGGTGTAGTCCGTCGTCGTATACCGGAATGCATATTGATCAGGAAATTCATCGACCACCCTGTCCAATACCTGAGGGAACGTGAGGTCGATGAGGATGTCTTTCTCCCAAATGTATTTGCCGGTTTTCGTCTGGTTGTCGAAGAGACGCCCTCTGGTCACGCTCTTTTTGATATATTGACGCATATAGTTCTCAAAATGCGGGAAGACCACGCCGGCGTCATCCAGATCCTTCGCCCAGCGTTTGACCCATTCCAACGAGATATATCCGGCATAATTAATGGAATTCAGGGCCCGCATCATTGCGTCGATGGGCAAATCCCCTTCGCCCAACATCCGGTACTGGACCGCTCCGTCCTTCATGACAGAGTCCTTAATATGGACATATTTAATGAAGGCTCCGAGATTCTGCACGGTTTTTTCAGGGGTTTCCCCGGCATAGCGATAGGGATGGTGCAAGTCCCACAAAGCGCCCACCGCATCGCTGGCCACGTGTTCCAAAAGGGACCGGAGTCTGGCTGTATCCGCATAGACGCCGTTGGTTTCGATCAACAAGGTCACCCCGTTGGTTTCGGCTACGGGTATCAACCGGTTGAGTGCCGTGATCACCACATTATCGTCCACTTCTCCCGAAACTTGGGGTTCAAGATCGCCCAAAATCCGGACATACGGTGTGCCCAACCGTTTCGCCAAATTGATATATTCCACGATTTCCTGGTAATTGGCATCCGCCTTCTCCGGAAACTTCAGACAGCAACCTGAAGAAAGGCAAGGGATCTCCAGGCGCAGCTCTTTAAGTTTCTTAACAGTATTCGGCAATTCACTTTCAGTAAAAGGTTTGGCCTTCACCGCATAAATTTCATTTCCCAGGCCCCGGATTTCGATCCCGTCAAAGCCGAAATCTTTGGCCATGGCATAAATATCAGGCCAATCGAAGTCCGGACATCCAAGCGTCGAAAAAGCTAATTTCATCAAACGATCTCCCCTTCTACCGTATTGTGTTTAACCATATGTACATATCATATAAAATATTAAAATTAAAAAACGCTTCCGTCTCTCAGCAAGAGACGAAAGCGTGACTTCCGCGGTACCACTCTTATTGGTATCAAACCCTCTCTAAGCATCCTCCCGACGAATGCCCTCTCATGGTAACGGCGAGAAACCCGATCCCGCCTACGCACTTTGGATTCCCCAAAGCTTCAACGGACTGCTCCAGGGGGAGTTTCCTCTGTACCGTGTACTGTTTTGCACCGACCAACAGTTCTCTGAAACACCGGATACAGCCTACTTTCCCTGTCATCGCATTTCTGATGATTTGTAATACATATGTATAATGAAATTATCAGATTTTCCGTTCTCTGTCAAGAGGGTCCCCGGATCTTACAGCGGACGATGTTTAGATTTTGTTGAGAACAGGCAGATACAATGAATACTGTCATTATTCCGCTAAGGAGGTCCTCGAATGAAAAAAGTAAGTTTACTCATCGTCTTGCTGTCAGCAGCGCTAATCCTGGTTGGATGCGGCGGTGGCGGAGGTAACAACAATACTCTCGGAGAACCGCCGGTTACCGGCGGCGGCGCCATTACCGGTTCCGTATTTGCGCCGGATCAGACAACGCCGATTGTCGGAGCTACCGTCACCGTGGAAGGCACCGGACGAACCACAACCACCAATGCTCAAGGGGCTTATAGCGGTGCTCCATCTTCGCCGCCTTCTGGAGTTAAACCCATACTCCGAGACGATACTGGATTCCTTATTGACGGCCCTGGCTGCTATGGAAGACCGGTCTGGCATTAAGAAGGAATTTGGCCGATTTACGCAACAGCTTTGGGAAGATTTAGGCGTCAAACCATCGGCCCGATTGACCGCTTTGTATCACCGGCTTACCTCCGGTTGAAACCAAAAAACCGCCGGCCGAAACATATCCGTCCGGCCGACGGTTATAAAACCGGTTACCATTTATAACTGTTATAATTACAACGTTTCGGAATTCATCAGCTTCCGTACTTCCTCTTTAAACAGGTTCCCCCGCTCTTTATAATTTCTAAACATTCCGAAACTGGCACTGGCGGTGGAAAGAAGCACCACTTCTCCGGGTCCCGCCTTTTCATAGGCCGTCCGGACGATCTGCGTCATGTTTTGACATCCGTAAACCAGTTCCGGCATGGGCCGTCCCCATTGGGACGCTGCCTTTTCAATAGCGGCCCCAATCTTCGGCCCGGTCACGCCGATAAGGATCACCGCCTTGACGGTACTGCGCAAAATCTCCTCCGCCAACACGGTAAAATCCGCCCCTTTATCCGCACCTCCGGCAATTAACACAATCGGCTCGCTAAAAGCCCGAATCCCGACAATGGTCGGATCCGGGGCAGTGGCAAAGGAATCATCGAAAAACTGGACGCCGTTGACGGTAGCCACATATTCGAGACGGTGTTCCAACCCCTGATAACCGGAGATCCCTTCCCGGATCGACGCTACATCCGCCCCTGCCGTCCGGCTGGCCAATGCGGCGGCCGCAATATTTAACAGGTTATGTTCGCCGCGAACCTGAATGGATTCACTGGTGATCAACTGCTCCTTTGGTCCGTCCGGATTCCAAAGGATCCGATAGATCCCGCCGTCTTTTTCAAACCAGGCGCCTTTCGGCTGCGGTCGGTCACCGTAAGTCAACAATCTCCCCCGTACCAACGCCTCCACCTCCCGGCTGGTGGGATCAGCCCGGTTTAAAATGGTTACGCCGTTTTCGTCCTGGTGTCGGAAGAGATTGACCTTGGCTTGAATGTATTCCGAACGGGATTTGTGGTAATTGGGATTGACCGGATCCGCCGGAGCCAAATGGTCCTCGGTGATATTGGTGATCACCGCAATATCCACGCTCCGATCGAAATCCTCCAGCTGAAAGCTGGATAACTCCAAAACCACCAGATCGTTCTTTTGCAAATCCTCCAAAAATTCAAAGGGCGCAATGCCGATATTGCCTCCCAGAAAAGCCCGGGCTCCTTTTTTCTTCTGGCTGATATGGAGAATCCGGTGAATCAACGAAGAAGTAGTACCTTTGCCTTTGGTCCCGGTGACGCCAATGGTTCTACATGGGCATAGCTCAAGAAACAGCCGCATGGCACTGGTGATCTTCACCCCGGCCGCTTTGGCCTGCTCCAGCCGGGGATCAAACAAGGGCAGCCCCGGCGAACGGAAGACTTCCGTAAAATCGCTTAAATGGTCCAGATAATCCGCACCCAGCCGAAACCGGATACCGCGGTCTTTCAGTTCATGGTAGCGTTCACCCAACGCTTCCGGATCCCGACTGTCGCAAACCGTCACTTTCTCTCCCCGAGCCAACAGGTATTTGACCAAGGCCAGATTTTCGATACCCAAACCGAGTACAGCGCGCTCACTCATCAATGTCCGTCTCCTTCATTCATCTTCGGGAATATAACGGAACCAGTCAAAATCCGCCGGTATCCGACTGCCGCATCCGCCGTTATTGGCATAGATGCCGACCATGGTCCCGGTATGGCGTTTCCGTTCATGGGGCACCCCTTCATCGCTTAAGAAGGTACAGTCGGTGATTTCCCCCACCGTCATCCATTGCTCTCCGTCATAGCTATAACTGAATATCCGGATTTGATTTCGGGTTTGCACCCGGAGATAAATTACTCCGTCCGATATGGCCTCAGTCTCTGCAACCACCGTCACCACACCGCCTCGGTTTTCAACCAAACGCACCCGCGGGCCGTCCTCATAAACCAGGCCAAGCTTTATATATGTGGTAGTACTGTAATAGCAGGTCAGTCCCGCCTCTTCTCCGTTGCGGTTCGGGTGAAACTCCAGTTTGGTGATGGCGGTATAGCGATGATCCTTCTCCCGCCTGACCAATGTATTTTTGGCCTTTCGCAGATTTAAGTCCCAATCCCCGGTCCAAATCCGGAAATACCCGGGGCGTTCCGTCAATGACCAGGCACTGTTGTCGGGATTGCGCACAAACTGCCAGTCCGCCCCGAGAGACGGGCTGTCAAAGTCGTCAAAATTCCGCACAGGTACCGGATGTTCCGGTAAATCCGGAGCATATTGAATCTCACTGGGCCCCCGCCCTTCATTGACGAGAAACCAACCGTCCTCGGTCCAACGTACCGGATCCAGAGCCGTTTCCCGGCCCAGTGTGGTGAAATTCCCCTGATTGGGCCGACCGCAGAGATAAACCATCCACCAGTCGCCTTTTTGAGTCTGTACCAATTTCCCGTGGCCCGCCCTTTGAATCTTGGCATTGGGATCTTTCTGCATCATGACGGGATTGTAGGGGCAGGGCTCGTAAGGGCCGTACAGATGCTTCGACCGGGCAACCGAGATCCGGTGACCGTAGCCAGTACCCCCTTCCGCCAAAATGGCATAATAATATCCGTCTTTTTTCAAAATATGAGGCCCCTCCGGGCAGCGTTCCCCGGTACCGGCCCAAACCGTTACCGGTTCGCTCAATACCCGGCTGCAGTCGTCGCTCAATTTCACGAGAGTAACTCCGGGCGCGATAACCAAATAATGGGTCCCGTCATCATCCACGAAATGGGACGGGTCAATATCATCCACTTCAAGGCAGATAGGCTTGGAATAAGGCCCTTCCGGCCGTTCGGCTTTCATCACCAGCTGGCGCCGCATCACCGTCTTCCCCGGTTCCAGGCCGTTTAACCGTAGCGGTGCAAAAATATAAAACACCCCGTCATGGTAGGAAATATCCGGCGCCCAAATCCCATGGGAGTCGTAAATGTCCGAAATATCCAGATAATCATTGCTGGTAATTGCATGCCCGATAGTCTCCCAATGGACCAAATCCCGGGAATGAGAAATGGCAACGGCCGGGAAATATTGAAAGGTGGAATTGACCATATAATAATCGTCTCCCACCCGGATGACGGAAGGATCGGGATAAAACCCCCGGTGGACCGGGTTACGATAGGTCCTGGGCGAATTCATCGTAATCTCCTTTCATCGTAACATAGCTTTCAAAACCATCATACCATTAAATCCGCCTACATTCCTAACAAATCTTTTAAACCTGTCGGACGGATCTGCCGTGTATCCATGAATTTCTGTCAAAGCCACCGGCTGTGACATATGATGGTACTAAAGCCTAAGAAGGGAGAATCCACTATGTACGATCCGAACGGCGGTTACCCTTATCATGATTGGGGTAACGCTTTATATCATTTCGACTGTTGCCCGTCGTATCCCTGTCAGTATCACCCTTATCTTTCGGGAAATATATATCTCAGGGATTACGGGCCGGAACCGTTCGTCATCAATATCCATGAAGCTGCAAAATGCAATACCAATTTCCGTACCGCCCTGTGGACCGGCAGCCATTTTCAGCTGACCCTGATGAGCATCAATGTAGGAGAAGACATCGGCCTTGAAATCCATCCCGGGGTTGACCAATTTCTCCGCATTGAACAAGGTCAAGGGTTGGTGATGATGGGCTCCCAACGTGATCGGTTGGATTATCAACGTTGTGTCACCAGCGGTGACGCGATCATCATTCCCGCCGGTACCTGGCACAACTTGATGAACACCGGCCAGGTCCCCTTAAAACTCTACTCCATCTATGCGCCGCCCCAACACCCGCATGGGACAGTCCATGTGACGAAGCCAATCGAAGATCATGACCATTAATACGTTAAATTCGATTTCACAAGGTCAGCCGGACATAAGAGTGGCCCGCCAGGGATGGCGGGCCCGCGGCCAAACAAAAACAAATCCGTTTCAACGATTTTAGAAAACAATTAGCACCCCTGCACAAAAATGCAGGAGGGCGCCTCATGATAAAAGAAAAACAGCCATTCCCCCGGCTGTCTTTCGTCTATCCGATACTCTCCTTCAGTTTCTTTATCTGCTCTTCCAAATCACATATCTGCTGTTTGATATTCTTTTGAGGTGCAACCGATAGCTGAGCGGCTTTCAAGGCCAGCAAATCCCCGATACTGGTAAGGAAAGCCCCCAAAACATTCAATTGGTCCGCGCTTAAGTCATCGGCGATGAGGATCGAGATCAAAGCAGTAACAAGGATCAACTGGTTATCCGTACACAATGAAGTGGAAGCAGCCATACCAGCACCCCCACTCTAATATATGAGGTTCCGCCTTTTCCAAGGGATAAACTAAAATCACAATTTTCCTCATTGACAGTATTAAGCATATCCCATATCACTTACAAACAGTATAGTATATTTTTAACCACAGCACGTCGTATTCTTTTCATTCTCAGAACAGCCACATGTCGGTGCGGTACCACGGCGCATCCCATTGATGACAGCGGCAGCCATCCCACACCAGATCTGACACTGATTGCTCCCGTCGGACAATTACGGGCACATGCCCCGCATTCCATACACCCATCCCTGTTTTGGATTTGGACCTTTCGTCCTTCCGTTCGAAACACATGATGGGGACATACCTGCAAACACATATTGCACCCAATGCATTTTTGTCGATCTAAGTGTAAAGTGACCACATTTTTTAAATATAGTTGTTGCACGCATCTCACTCCAATCTATGTGACCGGCCTTACCCTCCGGGCTATTTTCCTGATTGCCCATCAAACAAATATGGCAGCCATCATCATTGAAATTCCTAAACAAACCGAAATTTGCTGGGCCGGAACTGCAATCTTTATCTCTTTAACTACACCGAAAAGAGATGTATATGTTGTTGAACCGGTAAAATTCATCGCCAAATGCGAAACAATGGAGGGCAAAAGCAGCAGATAAGCGACCATACGCATCCAACCGGACGGGGGAGCTATCCAACCCAAATAAATCCAAACCCATACCAATCCTAACCAAAATCCTTTTAGAGATAAAGCCCGACCAGGAAGCCAGGGCAATAATACCGGGACCAGAAAAGCTCCAAACAAAGCGGCGCCAAGATAAGGAACAAAATCGCTCATCGTCATAGCTAACAGCCCATTCCATGATGTGAAATCATTGCGAATAAGATTCATCAGGAAAAGCAATCCCCACACCACGGCCAAAGGTTTAATCGTCCCGACCAGTTCCACTGGCGTCACTACCAGACGGTCAATAATTCCAAACCGAACCTCCCGCATCTCTGGTGTCGCCTTCAGCCCATTCCTCAAAAATTCCTTAATATCGCTGGCTCTAACCGGCCCATATACCACCTGAAAACCGGATGCTTTATATACTTCATGGGCCGATACTCCAGGAGCTCCTAATTGCGGCAGAATCACTGTCCGATGATTCACAATCTCTGCCAGTTTCGTCCGAACGATCTTCTCCACCAGTTCGGCTGTACTGAAAGTCCCTTTCCCCGCTGCACACCAAACATTAACCCCTTCGGTATCAAGAACCAGGATCCAAAGATCCATACCGTCCAATGCCTGACGAAGACGATCAAAACTCATTTTATAGTTAGCCGTAACCAATACCGGCGACTCCGTATCCGGATGGCCTACTGCATATAAACCCGGAGGAACTTTATAGTTCATTCGATGAATATTCCATCGGACTTTCCATGTACCCAGTACATCCCGGAAGGTTAGTTGTGTCATAACTTGAGGGATGATACCGGCAGGTGTATGGATTTCCCCGGTTATCCAAGGATACCGGCCTTTGACTTTGCCAATCTTCCCCATACCGCAACCCCCATTTCAAAAGCTTACATACATTTCTGACAGCATTCATTGGCTGCGAGTGCCTGAAGTAACAATTGAAGGCTTTCGACAACCTGCGCCCTTTTATCTTCAGGGAGACGATGATACACCTGAGCGAAATAAGCATTCATCTCAGCCTCAATCGTTTTATAAGTATTCCAACCTTCCTCCGTAAGAGAAATTAAAATATAGCGTCTGTCTTTGGGCTCAATCTCCCGCACTGCCAGATGACTATTGACCAAATGATTGACGGTCCGGCTCATGGTGCTTTTGTCCAAGCCCAAAATATTGGCCAAATCGTTTAAAGAAATGCTTTTTGCCCGGCCGATTTCCACAATGGCATGACATTGGGCAAAAGTCACACCGCAGCAGGATGCTTGAATTTCATTCAACAAGCCCAGTTTTCGCTCCAACAAACGGACAGTCTCCCGCAAAACGCTGATATTTTCATCTCGGTTCATTGTATCACCCGTATATAATTGTAGCACGAAATAGTTGTATTATACAACTATTGTATGAGATTTACCCTGTTTTTTCTCCAATTGTCACACGGATTTTAGCCCAAATTCATACAATGTACGGAAATGGCGGAAAATCAGCCACAACCATTTGAAACGGGGTGATTAACCGTGTTGTCCGACCAGGACTTTGTCAGACAATCATTGGAGCTGAACCTGTTTTTCCTCCGCATTATGAAGGAACATGCCTTTTTTATTGCAGCAGCTTTTCCATGTAAAGAATCGTCCATGATTCAGCAGGCGGAGATGTTGAAAAACCAATTGACCATGTTGCTCAGTGAAGCGGTCCGTCTTGCCGACGGCGTCCTCTCCCGGGAATTTTTAACCGACGGCGAGATCGTGACCCCGTTTACGCTGGAAGCCGAACGCATCACCGAATTTTATACCGGCGTTTCCCTGAACACCGATATTACCCGGGCCGAATTAGCGCTGAAGGGGAATGATTCTCACCAAATCCAATCCTTGGTGGAACCCGTCTTCCAATTAAACCGGCAAGCCATCGCCGCCACTCAGGCATTGATCGACTTCAAAACCGCTATCTTAAACGATGTGCTCCGCTGCCGACTCTTTACCCTTAACTACCCCTTGTTAATCGAACACATTTTGCGCGAAGCCCGGCTGTTCGTCAGTATACTGGAGCGGCTCCAATGCCGGACCGTGATGGATTTGACATCCGAAATGGTCATGCAGGAAGCCTTTTGGAACCGGATCATGGCGGAACACGCCAAATTCATCCGGGGACTGCTGGACCCCACCGAAGTCCAGTTATTCGATGCCGCCAACCGTTTCGGCCATCAATTTGATATTCTGACAGCCCAGGCCGAAGCATTGCTCTGTCAAATCTCCGATTTACCGGCGGTCACCGAAGAAAGCAGGCAGGCTACCATCAATATCAGAGATTTCAAACGCCAGGGGACGGAAGGGCTCATCACCTGCGCCATTCGTTCCATTATCATCCCGCTCCTGGGCGAACATGTCCTGCGGGAAGCCAATCATTACCTGCACCTGTTGAACGCTTTTCAATCCGCAAGCCGTTGAAATGAGAAATGGAAATATAAGGGATATGCCGGACTGGCATATCCCTAAAAATTTGATCGAAACATTTTGTAGTCGGATATCCTCCTAATCCAACTCCACCGCACCGGTATAAAGCTGATAATATCGTCCCTTCATCGCCAAGAGTTCTTCATGGGTGCCCTGCTCGACGATTTCGCCCTGTTCCAGCACAATAATCCGATCCGCATTCCGGACGGTGGACAACCGGTGAGCTATGACAAAGGTGGTCCTGTTCGTCATCAGCTGATCCATGCCCCGTTCGATATATTTCTCTGTCCGCGTATCTACGGAACTGGTGGCTTCATCCAGGATGAGAATGGGCGCTTTGGAGACGGCGGCCCGGGCAATGTTCAAAAGCTGGCGTTCGCCCTGGCTCAAATTGGCACCGTCGCCCTCCAATACGGTGTCATATCCCTCGGGCAATCTCTCGATAAATGCATGGGCACAGGCTATTTTGGCTGCTGTAACCACTTCCTCATCGGTGGCATCAAGTCGGCCGTACCGGATATTCTCCCGGACTGTCCCGGAGAACAAATGGGTATCCTGAAGCACCATGGCAATATTGCTTCGCAGCGAATCTTTCCGGATCCGCTTAATGTCAATGCCGTCGATGAGAATTTGTCCTTTGTCAATGTCATAGAACCGGTTGATCAAATTGGTTATGGTGGTCTTCCCGGCACCGGTGGACCCCACGAAGGCAATCTTTTGGCCGGGTTCCGCCTTGATATTGATGTTTTTGAGGACCACTTTGTCGGGGGAGTAGCCGAAAGTCACATCCTTCAACGTCACTTCCCCTTTGATGAGCCGAGCCCCTTCCACCCGGTTGGCTTCGGAACAGACGGTCAAGGCATCGGCGGGATCCGGCGTTTCCGGCGTCTCATCCATCACCTCAAAAACCCGTTCCGCTCCGGCCAAGGCCGAAAAGATCGTATTCATTTGCATGGACAATTCGCTGATGGGTCGCGAAAATTGCCGTGAATAGTTGGTAAAAATGGTCAGTCCGCCGATGTCGAAGTCGGAGATCAGACAAAGAATGCCTCCGACCGTGGCAGACAAGGCATAGCTGACCTGGCTCAGATTGCCCATCACCGGGCCCATAATACCGCCAAAGAATTGGGCCTTAATCTGCTTTTGGCGTAAATCGTCGCTGAGAATTTCAAACTCTTCCGTTACAGTTTTTTCATGGCAGAACACCTTGATGACTTTCTGTCCGGCCACCATCTCCTCAATGTAGCCATTGACAGCCCCCAGGGCCTGCTGTTGGTCTTTGTAGTATTTCCTGCTCTGTTTGCCGATCATCCCGCCGGCCCAAACCATCAGAGGAATCGTAACCATAATGACCAGGGCGAGAACCCAATGGGTGACAAACATCAGAATTACGGTCCCGGCCAAGTGTAATACGCCCGAAAAAACCTGCGGCAACGTATTATTGAGCATTTCGCCCACGGATTCCAAGTCGTTGGTAAAACGACTCATCACATCGCCGTGGGTATGTTTATCATGATATTTCACAGGAAGCCTTTGAATCTTACTGAACAGTTCTTTTCTGATCCGGACCAAAGCATTTTGGGAGACGCCGATCATAATGCGCTGCTGTAAATAGGTACAGATGACACCGGTCGCATAAATGCCCGCCATTATCAGGATCCCTGTCAAAAGATTACCCGCTTTTTCCGCAATCGTCCGCTGGGATACCAAATTGTTGATAATCGGCCGCAGCAGATAACTGCCACCCAGATTGGACAAGGTACTCACCAGCACACAGCCAAAAACGATGAAAATTTTCACCTTGTCCCGGCCAATATAAGCCAACAGCCGGTTCATGGTGACGCCCATGTTTTTCGGTTTACTGCCGCCCATACCTCCATGAGGGCCTCTCGGCCCGCCGAATCCTCCGGGCCTCATCCTGATATGGCTGGTTTTAAGCCCTCCGCCCTCCTTGGAATGGCTGGCGGATTTGCTCCCGTATCTCTGCAACAGCTCTTCTTTTCTTTTATCGCTGATCGTGCTCATGACGCCGTCACTTCCTTATCCATCTGCGAATAATAAATCTCTGTATACATCCGGCAGGTTTGCATCAATTCCGTATGGGAACCGATACCCACAATCTTCCCGTCATCCATGACGATAATCTTATCCGCATCGATGACCGACGAAATGCGTTGAGCAATGATGATCTTGGTCGTCCCCGACAGTTCATTTTTGAAACTCTCCCTGATCCTGGCCTCTGTCGCAGTATCCACGGCGCTGGTGCTGTCGTCCAGGATCAAAATTTTCGGTTTCTTCAACAGCGTCCTGGCAATGCACAAACGTTGCTTTTGCCCGCCGGACAGATTGACGCCGCCCTGACCCAGCTCCGTATCATAACCTTCCGTAAATGAACTGACAAAACCATGGGCCTGGGCATATTGAGCCGCCTGACGGACCGCCTCTTCATCCGCATCTTCGTCGCCCCATTTCAGGTTCTCCATGATGCTGCCGGAAAAGAGGACATTTTTCTGGAGCACGATTCCGACGCCGTTACGGAGATGCACCAAAGAGTAATCTTTCACATCCACATCGTCCACCAACACTTGGCCTCTGTCCGCATCGTACAGCCTGGGAATCAACTGTACCAAGCTGGATTTTCCGGAACCGGTGGGACCGATGATCCCCACGGTCTCCCCCGGACTGATTACCAGGTTAATATCCTCCAGCACCCACTTTTCATTGTTTTTGTAGTATTTAAAGTAGACATGACGAAATTCGATTTTGCCGTCTTTGACCGTTGCCTCTTTTTTCACTGCCTGTTCATCCGTCAGGTCGATTTCGGTATTCATGACTTCATCGATGCGTTTGTACGAGGCAAGGGCCCGGGAGCCGTTAAGGATAACCATGGAGACCATCATCAGCGAGATGAGAATCTGCCCCACATAATTGATAAAAGCAGTCAACACACCGGCAGTCATGCCGCCCACGATCACCTGCTTCCCGCCAAACCAGACCACGGCCAGGGTGGTCACATTCATCGCCAGCGTCACCACAGGCATCGTAAAGATGACCACCCGCATGGCACTGACGGTGCTCTCTTTCAGATCCTGATTGGCCCGGGAAAACTTCTCCTCTTCAAAATCCTCCCGGACAAAGGATTTAACCACCCGGATATTGACCAAATTCTCCTGGGTGACGGCATTTAAGGCATCCAACTTCTTCTGCATGAGCCTGAAACGGGGAAAAGCAGTTTTCAAAATATAATAGACGGCCAGCGTCAATAAGGGAATGACGCAAAGGATAACCAAAGCCAGTTTCAAGTTTAATATAAACGCCATAATCAGCGCGCCGATCAGCATCCCGGGCGCTCTTAAAGCCAAGCGCATCAACATCTGGATCATATTTTGAACCTGGGTGATATCGTTGGTCAGCCGGGTGATCAACGAGCCGGTACTGTACCGATCAATGTTGGTAAAGGAAAACGTCTGGATCTTCTTGAACAGATCTTTCCGCAAGTCATTGGCAAATCCCGAAGAAGCCTTCACGGCAAAATAAGCCCCTCCCACGCCGCCTGCCATCATGCACAGGGCGGTGATCACCATCGTGACACCCATGGTGACAATATACGGGATCCCCCGGCCGCCGTTGATGCCATGGTCAATGACTTTACTCAATAAGAGCGGCATCACCACTTCGCCGATAACCTCGATAATCATCATAATCGGCCCGATGATAAACGCCGGCAAATAGGGTTTGGCATACTTCCAATATCGGTTCATTTCATGATGTCCTTTCCCTCTTTGATTTCTTCTTCCATTGTGTTGAGATTCTCATGTAATTTCTCCAGCAAAAGCGACAATGCAAGCTTCTCCGCTTCCGTAAAACCCTTAAAGGCCTTGCGGTCGGCCGCCTCGAAAATCCGTTTGCTTTGTTCCACCACCCGATGGCCTTTCTCGGTGATGGTGATTTGATTGAACCGGTTATCCGCTGCATCCATGACTTTCTGAATATATCCGCCCTTCTCCAGCTTCTTCAGAGATACCGCGATGGTTGCCGGGGAAATATCCATGGCCCGGGCGATATCCATCTGCGAAGCATGGGGCTGAGCGGAGATTTCCATCAGCAAACGATGCTGGGCATGGTAGACTCCGGTCTCGTCGAAATAATGCTGCATGATTTTCCGGTGTTTCTTCGCAAAGTCGATAAGTTGGAAAATGAGGCTTTTATGAGTGATTTCATTGATATTATGATCCATCTTCGTCAATCTCTCACCACCGACGTTAAAATTTTATTAGTCAGCTAATCATTAGCTTTATAATCATTAACTAGCTAATCTTTCATCAGTATAGCATTTTATTTTAGCCGTCGTCAATGTGAATATGTCCTGTTCATCAATAATTCGACAATGACCGGTACTCAGTACATACCAAGAATACCATACAACACAAAACCCGCCACATCGGCGGGTTCGCAGTTTCGCATATCACCAATTAAAAGCCATATACGTTAATTATCTGTTTATCTCATCCTTCTTCTAAAGCCATTCCCTTTATTATCATTCAAACCTTTTTTCCCTGAATCCGAACGTATGGCCTCTTTCAACTGTTGGAACGGCCCAGGCAAGGATATTTTTACGGTTTTGATTTTCGTCCACGGGCCACGGTAAGTGTCGCCTTCGAAGATTTCAGCCTCCCAAATCTTCGACTCGTCTCCAATCATCTTCCAAAACATGGTCTCATCGGTATATCCTATGGTTCCTCTGACAAACAGATTGCCCTTCGTATACCCCGGCGGCAGCACCCCCAGGGTTACAATGATTTCATCGCCGGAGACGGCATGGTCATGATCGATAAACAGAACCCGAAAATATTTGTTGATATTGCCGGAGGACAAATTTTTCACTTTAAACCGGACTTCCGGCACCCACAGGATCCCATCTTCCGCCGTCCGTCCTCTGGAGATCTTCACCCAGGTCGTAGTGACATTTTGCAAATCGTAGCTTTTTTCTTCGCTTATTTTTGCTGCCGTTTCAACAGGAGTAACCCCCGTTGGAACCTGCACCGTTGCAATAGGCTTCGTTTCACCGGCAGTCTCTCCCTGACTTGGCATTATCACGGCTACGGCCAGAAAAACCACCACGAGAGCGCTCACCACTCCCGTAATAATGGCCAATAACGTTTTCATCTCCAAGCCCCCACGTCATTTGTCAGTATATTATATATCGGCAGAAAACGATGCCATCTCCAGACAAAACTTTCCACGGCAATATGCAATCATAAAGACGCTTCTCTGTTACGTCTTCGAATTATCATCTTTGTTATATTCCAAAATATCCTCCAGGGCGCAGTCAAGATAGTCGCATAATTTCTCCAAGACTTCATAATCCACCCGCCGGGTTTTGTCATAATACAGATTACGGACCGTATCCCGTGCCAAGCCGGTACCCCGGACCACATCCGCCATTTTAAGCCTTTTTGCGCCAAGAATGGTTGATAATCTGCAATGAATTCCCATCTACCCACACCTTCACTTTAAAAAATGAATTAAAAGTATTGACAAAAATTCCATTTATTTGTATTATGTATGTAAATACCTACATTTTGTATTTATTTGTAGATTTATTTACTACATTCACGGCAATCAAATGACGCCGAAAACGCCCTTTGTTTTCGGGTTATTTGATGAAATACCGGACGAAAACGCCAAAACCTCCCAAACCACTGGCTCCCACCTGCCAATCCGAATCAGTGGTTTGACTAAACGTGCGTTTTCGTCCCCTTAATTTAGGAATATTATACCATATCCAATCCATGCGTAAAATGGAGCTTTTTTCAAAGTAACGAAAATTATTACTAAAAAGATCGGGAAAATGAATAAAATGAACGCCCTGAGCCAAAAACAAAAAGCGCTCCAACTGGCCGAACTCAAGACACAAATTACCCTCGCCCGGAAAACCCTTCACGCTCTCTGGGAGACCAAAGGCCGCACCGACGACGAAGTGCTGAATGCCAGCATCGAACTGGATCAGCTGTTGAATCAATATCATCAGCTGTTTCGGAAAGAGTGAAAACGGACTTTATCCCCAATCCAAAAAAGCTCTCGATATGTCCCAAACCATATCGAGAGCTCCTCTCCATGATTTCCCCGTTTTTTCCGCTATCCGCATAACCGCACCAGTATTTATAATTTACAAACGAAAACCCCCAATAGCTATTATCATTTTTGACCAATTCAATATGAGCATAAAAAACCTTACCGGCTTTCGATTTTAATTTTAACCCCTTTGACTAAAACCGGTTACCTTGGCAAATCTAATTTATGTTTCATCGATGATATATAATTTATCTGTCGCACGAGTTATTGTTGTATACATTCTTACTTTTTCATTGGCATCCATTTCATCAGGCCTTTTATGGCGTACAGTCGCAACTGAATAAAATTCAAATCCTTTAACATAATCAATACAGGTTACAATAATTCCGGGCGGAATTCTATTTGCACCCCGATAAATATACAGATCAAGGTCGTTATTCTCTTCCGAGGATTTACGAATCGTAACCTTTTCCAAAGGTTCTCTTTTTAAGCCCTTTTTCTTTTCTTTGCCTAACTCTATGATTTTTTCCGAATAATAATCGAGCTGATCTTTATTTTGGAAAATCAAAGCCGCAGTTTTTTCCGAAGGAAGTTCTTCATCAAGCCGGATAATGAGTTGCTTTAGAATTTGTTTTAAATTATTATTGTGAATTTTAAAATATTGGGGTAATTCACCCTCAACTACACCTAAATTATCATACTTGTTATCCACCTTATATGGCTGTGCCGCAGCAACAATTGGTATAGTTGAACGCCAATTATATTTCAATTCACATATTTGGGCATTAAAAATTTCTTTAACTTTCTCCCAGCTGTCGATCCCTTTATTGTCAAAAATCCATTGATTAATATCCCCTGCAATTAGAATACGGTCTCCGACCAACTCCTTTAAAATTTTAAATTCAAGCAAAGAGAGATCCTGACCCTCATCAATAAAATAAAAATCAGCCGGAGTTTTGCGAAAATCATGCTCCTCAATGAGGCATTCATCAATTTTTAAATACAAATTTATCAATATACAAATCAAGTCCGAACTTAGAGCTTCACTTTTGATTGTTTTCTTTAAAATGGACTCCGGAAATAAATCCTTAACCATTAATAAAACATTATCGACAACTCTTTTTCGAATCGTCGAAGAGTCTAGATCCATTATCCAGTTTACGTTATCAGGTCCAAATATACTTTTCAGTATTTCTCCCTGATGTTTTATTTTAGAATTAATACTACTAATCTGTTGTTGCAGACGTGCTATTTCTAAATGATCATTAGTTCGTGAACTGAATACTTTTTCAATGAACGAGCGTTGATTAACCCTATTTACTAATTCTGTTAATTTTTTGACTAAATCACGTTTTTCTGATTTTAGCTCATTCCATTTTATATTAACAGTATCTAATTTTTCTAGTATTTCAGCAAAACCCGCAAAAACTTCTTGTAAATTATTAATAGAAATGCTTTTTAAGCCTAACGCATTACAAAAATTCTTATATAGAACATTCAGACGCCTAAACATCTCCCGAAGACATCTATCTGCTTCATCATTAATATAATCCAATACCGGCGATTCTTCTTCGTTAGAACTCAGTAAAGTTTCTGCTCCATAATAAACAGGTGTTTTAAAATACCTTTCAGAATAACTGTTAATTTTTTTATAAAAATTATTTGATAAGGTTTTATAAACATCTCCAAAAAAATCTTTCTTTGTTCTACAAACAATTCTCTCCGGGTTCTTTACACCCAAATCTTTCAACATTCCTTTAATATAAAACGAAAAAGAACTTGAAGGCCCAAGGGCTTCTGCATTTTTTATCCTATTGTTATACATAAGAAACGCCAATCTATGCATTCCCACTGAAGATTTACCACTGCCAGCTCCACCTTGAATTATTATTGGCCTATCCATTTCTGCCCTGACGATCTCGCTTTGGGTATATGAAATAGTCCAGAAAATCTGGTTTAGATTTCTATTGCTTTGTCGCAATCTGCTTGCCCGTAATTCATCAATATCAAGTTCTTTGATTAACTTCTCATCAAAATTATCATACCTTAGTTGGTCCCCACGGTTTTTAATATCCTGTTCAATCTTTTGAGCAAAATTAGCCTGAGCAACATTGGTAAACTTATCTACAAAATCAAGTTCTTTAACATCATGAACAACCGCATTACTACCAAAAATTATTTCCCGAAATCTGTTAATACTATATTTTAATCCTTTCCTTGTTACACCCTCTCGTTTAAGCCTCGAATTCATCACAATTTCACCATAAATTGAATTCCAGCTGTAGATTACAATTTCACCATTTAAAAAAACATCATGCTTACCGACATGAACAGACTTAGCGGAGCCATCTTCTTTTAAAAAAAGATGGACCCGAAAAGGCTCTTGAATTACCGAAGAAAGATATAATTGCCAGCTTCCAGGTTTATAACAGGTTTCAAAATCACGACTTTCCCAAGCAGCCACTCGGGCATCCCACAATTTTTGTTGTAATTCATTTAACTCCAGCTTATAATCGCCCACATATTTGTCAGCATAAGCCTGCTCTTCCTTAACCCTTTGCAGCCACAGCTCCTGGTTTTTTATTCGAATCATGTCACTTTTACTCAAAGGATTTCCTTGACCGTCCATGGGAAAAATAACATCGCCAATGGCGTTAACGGAAAAATTCTTTCAACCCCATCATCAAAGAGAATATGTAGGTACTTCCGATTGTTCGCACTCCTAATAGCTACTAATGTTCCGTTTTTAAACCCCCGGGCATGATAAAGTCTATCTCCAATATTAACATTCAATTGAATCCCCCCGATGCAACCGATACCCACATTGTATTTTCCGGGAAATAAATTCGAATTTATCCAATATATTCTTATTCTTAAAAAAATCGTGTAAATCCTTCAAAATTTTATGTCTTATATAACGATAAGGATATTTATTTCAGATACCCTGTAAAGTAATTAAAGAAAAAACGGATATTATATTGGGGGCAACGGAACAAATCGGTTCAATGCTTGTCGATAACTCTTTTAAGAAGGGCCAACCCGTAAGAAAACACGCATCATCATAATTTATCCGCATAACCGCACCAGTTCCGCCACAACCCTTTCCAACTCGTCCACCATTCCCTGAGGGCCATTAGGTATTTTCCGATAAACGTTGATCAACTCCTGATAATACCACAACGTCCCTTCCTTCCCGGCATTAAACCGGCTCCACAATGCTTCCCCGATTTCACGGTAATCCGTCAAGATCGTCCGGGCATTATGGAGTTTATCAGCAACCGACACCTTTATCACTGAAGGCGATGCTTCCGGCAGATGGGCCAGATACTTCCTTTTTCTTTCCCACCATTCCGGCTTGGGGCTTTCGAAAGCATCCGAGCATCCTTCCACAATGGCTGCCACCTCCGGGCCGAACTCCTTCTGGATCTCATCCAATCGTTCCCGTCCACCCTGATCCTCCACAGCATCATGGAGCAACGCCCCGATGGCCTCTATCTCACTACCGCCCGCCTCTAAAACCAGAGCAGCAACTGCCAAAAGATGCGAAATATAGGGAACCCCGCTTCCTTTTCGGACTTGTCCAGCATGAGCGCGGTGGGCGTAGGTTAGGGCTTTTTCGAAGTTACTTGTTAACATAGTGGGTACTCCTTTCAAAAACTATACGATTCATATTGAATTCCGTGACGTTCACACCATTCTTCAAACTTGCTGACTGCCTGATCGCTCGAAAAATGTTCTTTAACCAACCGGATCAGGATAATGTCCGGGTATTTGTACATGGTTTCCAACCGTTTCAACCGATCCGAAGGAGTCATTGATCTCAAAAGGGTTAATACGTTCTCCTTTTGCTCGGACGGCACCGTCCGCCAATATTCGTAATCGGATTTACCGAAAATTTCTTCAACCTTCTCGCCCAGATCATGCCCATGGATGACCAGATTTCCGTTATCCGGATCAATATAGGTTTCAATGAAAATTTCAATTTTCTTCAGTTTCTTTTTGCATAAATCAACCCGGTGCATTGATAGGAAAAAATCTCGCTCCCATTCCGTGGCCACCGTTAACAACTCCTTTCTGTTATAAACAAAATTTTATTTATCACTTCTCAACATGTTTTATCACATGAACCCTGTCATCCACCGCAGCCATAAAAACAATTTGTTCGACAGCACCCGGTTGCAGTTCGACGTCAAAGAGCAACTTTCCGGCCTCCGGCCGTTTCCATGCATGGGATGCTTCTTTAACCTCCGCCGTATCTGGAATCCGGTGCAGCACACGGATGAGAGCCGGTTCATCTTTGTGGTTTTTCAACATAATCTGCCACTGTTCCTGCCATATGCCCCGGTTATTGCTTTTACTTAAGCACTTTCGTTCACACCACAGGTCGAAAGCTTCTCCAATATAAAGCCTAATCCTTTCATCTTTTGGCGTGTGATCGATCTTATCCTCGCCGACAAAGGTCAGGCCGCCGTCGGCTTCATCCCGTTGATATACCTTAAAGGTTCCGGCCGGAAACGGCATCCCCAGTCCGTTTTCGGCGGTATTGTCTATTTCGAGCACGATCCGGACATCTTCAGAATAAGGAGCCACTTCATAATAACGGCGGTAAGGCACCTTGTCCGAACCAAAAAGCCGGAGTTGTTTCGATTGGTTATCTTTCAGAGTCGTGGTCCCCCGGAAAGTATAAAGATGATAATCTGAGAAACTCTTTTCTTCAACATCCTGGCTGCTTTGTTCATGCAAACAATATATTCGTTCACCGAAAACCTTATCCAGATCGGGAAGGGCTCGATTCACTTCCCCGGCCAACAGTTTTAACCGCATATCGGAGAAGGTGATCCCCGACTCGTTATGAATCTCCACCCAGGCATCCAGCCCCAAGGTTTGTCCTTTAAGCTCCGCCACATAATTGGCTTCCCACGATAAACCTTTGGTTAAATAGGACACGTTGATTTCCTCGGTCTCGCAGGGCCGGATTTGAAAGATCAAGGCCGGTCTAACCAACAGTCCCTCCGGCAGTTTCGGCAAAACCAGTTCCCCTTCAGGATCCACCAACACCTCTCCGGTCATTACATCTTCCAAAATCAGCCCCGGCCCTGCTGATAACAACCAGCATTCCCTATTTCCGGGAATATCCTTCACCTTAAGATACACTGTTTCCCCAACATACTTCCCCAGAAGTTTGGCCTTGTCTACCAGGTCATATTCATAGTTTACTTCAATCACATCCACTCCTTCGATCCGCAGCGACTCCACTTCCATCCGTTGGGCCACATCGAAAAACCGAATCCGGTTCTCATCGCCCGTCAGATTTAAAGCCCGCCGCTCGGCAATCAATCCGAACCCGTCATGGTAAATGGTCAAACACAAATCCTTATCATCCTTCATCGTACACATTTTCATTATGAAATCAGCTCCTTTCCGTTCTACGCCTATCGTAGCACAGCAAAGGAGCTGAATATCTGGACCATCAGTCCATATCGTTAACTTTCGGGGCCAAGCAAACGCAATCCACACTGCTCCAAGAGCAAGTTAACCTCCACCGGCGGTATCCCTTTCTCCAGACAATACATTATTAGATAGTCGCGTTTGATATGCTTGCTCAATCCATATCCAAGATACCCTAATAAACGTTGGGTTTCCTCTACCGTTAATTCTAAGGCCAATGCGAGACTGATCACCGTATCCCGCCCCGGCTGTCTTTTGCCGGCTTGAATCTTATAAAAGGTATTTTCCAGAAGTAACGCTTTTTCGCATAACTCCCGTTTTGTCCCCTTCCATCTGGACTGCACCAGTTTCGCCAGTTCCCGGGTGAAATCATCTTCCTCATCCAGTTCCTGCAGTTTCTCATAGGACCATTGGGCCTCATGGAGAACAGATGGCAAGATGAAGCGGTCTTTTACCTCATATTCAACATCGTCGGCTGTGAAGGTCATAGATTCAACCGTGTTTAACAGTTCAGTTATCCACGACGGCAACTTCTGCCGAAGGCTATCCGATGGATTCATCGATTATTCCTCCAAATCAAAAAGGAATCGCGCAGATTAAAGCTGCGCGGGGGATTAAAATGATACTAATCATTTTAAAGTATTCCTAAACGTTATTTAAGTGCTAATTCATCGAATCATACTTCACAATTAACTGAATCTATCTTCCGCAACATTGGAACAACCTATATTCGTATTTGTATCATAAATAGTTTCCGATACCCCCTGTATTCTATCTTGATTTTTTGGCAATTCGAACGGCTTACCTTCAGGGTTATATGTCAGGTTGAACACAAGATCGGAAAGCCACTTTTTAAAAGACATATTATCATTAAACTGCTTGAACAGTTCCATATTGTCTGCCATGATAGAAAGAATAACCTGCTGTAGCGCTCGTTCACTCTCAGTGCGTGCTTCTTGTTTGTCGGAATTCTTCATGGCATTCTGATATCGCTTATCCTTAGATACCATAGCAGGTATTTCAAGAATCTGTCTACGGACATTGTCAGCATCCTTCCAGTCAATATTTCCGAACATATCATTGAAAGCTGAAAGTATAGATGAAAGTAAATCCATTTCTGGTTCGACAATATGTCCTATTTTGCCAGTTGGAACAGGAGAAATCTCTTTGTCCTCATCTTCTAACTTAATTGACATCACTTCACGCGCTTCCAGACGATAGCTATCCAAGTCAATTGCATCAAGAATGCCTTGTGAGAAATCATCTTCTCGCGGTGCAGGCAACTTAGGGATAAGCAGATTTAAGAAAATAGAAAGCTTTTCCCAGTCAGCATTTCCGTATGGTAAAATAGCTCCAAGAAATCCATATGTGCGCACAAAAGATTTTGCAGCGCTCTTGAACTTGATCTGGTCATCCGTTTCAAGTTCTTTATAAACCGAAGCACAAGCATCCAGAATTGGATCGAGTCTATCGCGACCAGCACCATTCAGATACAAATCAACCAGCTTTTCAACATGCTCTGAGGAATAAACTTGATATCCCTCCATAAGCGCTATTAAGTCATAGAGCTTATTGGGGTCGGTCTCACCAGACAAAATGGTCGTGCGATAATATCGTGAAAATGCTTCTTCAATAGTAGATGTTTTATTTGCAAAATCCAATACAAAAGTATCGTATTTTTTAGGACAAGCACGGTTAAGACGAGAAAGAGTCTGCACAGCTTTAATATCATATAGCACTTTGTCTACATACATCGTATGGAGCAATGGTTCGTCAAAACCAGTCTGGAACATATCAGCAACAATCAGAAAGCGATATGGATCTTTCTTGAACATTTTCGGAATCGATGCGTCCGGGAAGCCATTCATTGCAGCTGAAGTTAGCGCCGGTTCCTGGTTTTGATACTTGCACTCACCTGAAAAGGCAATTATTGACTTATACGGGCTGTGACGCTCAGATAAGCACTTGTTGATTGCATAATAATACTCGATACAACGCGGAATACTGGCCGTAACTACCATAGCACGTGCTTGACCGCCGATTTTCCCTTTAGCGATAACCTGTTCGTGGAAATGTTCTACCATCATCTGTGCTTTTTGAGAGATCGTGTAGCTGTTACTCTCGACAAACGAGCGTAGTTTCTTCTGTGCTCGTTTCTTATCAAACATTGGATCATCCTCAACAGTTTTCCTCAGTCGGTAGTAACTATCGATAGGCGTGTAATATTTAAGAACATCCAGGATAAAGCCTTCTTGGATTGCCTGTTTCATCGTATAGACGTGGAACGGCCGATACTTAGTTTTATCCCCATCCTGGTAAGGTATTCCGAATGTTTCAAGGGTCTTATTCTTTGGCGTAGCAGTAAAAGCAAAATAACTGGCATTCTGCAACAGCTTCCGACCTTCCATCATTGCATTGATTTTATCTTCATTATCCATCTCATCGTCTGAGGCAAGACCAGAAAGCGCCAGATTCATCTGCGCAGAATTTCGTCCGCTTTGTCCGGAGTGGGCTTCATCAATAATAACAGCAAAACGCCTACCCTTATGTTCAGCACCAACATCAGAAACAATATATGGAAACTTTTCAATAGTAGTAACTATAATTCGTTTGCCTTCCTGTATGGCTTTACGGAGATCTCCGGAATGTTCAGCCCATGCCACGGTGTTCTGTATTTGCATAAACTGTTTAATGGTATCGCGAATCTGTTTGTCCAGAATCCGTCGATCGGTAACAACAAGAACGGAATCAATCATCGGATGACCATCCTTTTCAAGCCCGATCAACTGATGCGCCAACCATGCGATGGAATTAGACTTACCACTGCCTGCACTGTGCTGGATAAGGTAGCGCTTACCAACACCATTGCGTTTTACATCATCAAGAAGGCTTTCAACCACATCAATCTGGTGATAGCGAGGGAATATCTGCTTTACGGATTTTTTCTTTGTTTCCGGATCGACCTCTTCAACCACCTGCGCATAGTTTTCAATAATGCGGCAGAGCTTCTTTTTCGAGAGGATATCCTTCCACAAGTAGTCGGTCATAATGCCATCGGGGTTAGGCGGATTGCCCGCTCCATCGTTATAGCCTTTATCAAAAGGCAGAAACCAACTGTTTTTTCCGTCCAACTTTGTGCAAAACTTGACGCGGACATCGTCCAAAGCAAAATGAACCATGCAACGCTTGAACTGGAAAAGCAGTTCACGGGGATCACGATCGTTCTTGTATTGCTCCACCGCATCGTCCACCGTTTGCTTTGTAAGCTGGTTCTTCAATTCAAAAGTGATAACCGGCAGACCATTGATAAATATGCATAGATCCAGAGCAAGCCGCGTTGCGTCCGTCGAATACTGCAACTGCCTGGTAACGCTGAATATGTTCTTTTCATGCATAACTCTGGCCTTGATATTATTCTCCGTCGGTGTCAGATAGAACATAATTAGATCGACTGGGTATATCTTGATACCATTACGTAATACATCAACAACACCGCGCTTGGCAATTTCGCCTTGCAGACGGTTAAGGAACTGCTTCTTTTTAAGGTCCGCTTTAAATACACCCAACTTTTCCATGGCGTCTGGCTGCGTGTCCTGAAGGAAACGAAACAGGCGAGTTTCATCGATGGCATATTCACGGTTATAATCCGCATTTGTACCCTGTTCATAGCCGTTATGACTAACAAGCCAATCAACAATTAAGGTTTCAAGGCCGCTTTCTCTTGTATTGGTATAAGCCATTATTCATTCCTCCTGTTCTTCAGTTTCCTCTTCAGCACTTTCTATGTCGTCGGACTCCTCATCTGATTCTTCTTCCACATACTCATATTTCGGGATTTCAATGCCACGAACATCAATTTGTCCGGTGACAACATCGGAAATAAGTCGAGTACGATATTCAGTGAGCAATGCGATTTCCTCGTTGATCTTATTTATAAGGGTAACAATTTTTTTGCATTGTTCATTAAGATACAATACAATTTCCTTTTGTTCTTCTACTGGAGGAAGCGGGGAATATATACGCAAAAAGGTTGATGGATTAATCACCTTTCTTAGACCTGTGTATAGTGGTTTAAGTGCCTTTTTGTCATCGATAGAAATATAGTAGTAAGCAATATATTCTTTGTCGATGCCTTCTATTTGAAATACATCATATGCTCCAGTAATCATGCCGTTCAATGAAGACAGGCCAACAGTTCTTGGTGTTTCATCAATATCAAACAAGCAAAAAACAATATTTCCTTCTTCAACAATTTTATATGTATTGAAATCAGAAGGAAACTTTCCTTTTGATTCGCTAGTATCTCGTACAATTATCCCACGTGTTGTTAGAGATAATAAAGTGAAGTTTTCTGCTTTGTTTCCAACCGTTTCTTTTCTTTCTTTAAATATATTTTTATTCCTTATAAGCGTCCAGTGTTTCGGGATTTTACCTATCCACGGAACACCACTATCTTTCATTGAAACGGAATGATCAAGCCCTTTTGTGACAGCATTGCTGATTATAACCTGTTTCTGTTCATTTAGAAGTGCAATCTGCTTCTTCTTCGCCGCGATTAGCTTGTTTATTTTTGAAACCTGCCAATCAAGGAAGCGAACAATCTGTTCTTGTTCATCACGCGGAGGGACTGGAATTTGGTGGTTTTTGAGTTTATTATAATCAATATTTTGTCCCTCACGTATTCCTGTAACGCAAAGCTGAAGCAATTCTATAAACAACCTTGATTTTGCAAGACACCTGAAATAATGAGGTACAATCATATCTTTGGGTATCATAATCGTATACGCTGGACTAATAATTCCTTGATAATATGCGTATTCTATTCCACCTTGAAATGAACGCAAGCTTATGACAAAATCTCCGATTCTAACCAGTTTCAATAAATGTAAGTCTTTAATTGCTTCCACGGTCCGATTTCCATATATATGTTTGGGAACAACACCCATTTTTTGTGAAGCAACTAATAATGGTTCGTCTGGATAGCCTTTTTCCGAACGCTCTGAAAAAAGATATTTTATCTTTCTTGAGTCCCAATGCGTCGGAATCAGTGAAAGCCATAATTCGGATAATGGCTTATATGATTCATATTTCCTCATTTCTCAAGCCCCCCGATGATTTCTGCCATCATGCCTTCCGTTTCTCTTTCTAGGGCTTTTAGGTCAGCAAGAATTTCATCTAAAGAACGCAGTTCAACCGGTTTGTAGAAATACTTGGTAAAGCTAATCTCATAGCCGATCTGTGTTTTCTTTTCATCCACCCAAGCCTCAGGCGCATATGGAAGCACTTCGTTTTTCATGAAAGCTTCAATACCACCCTCATAGGTAAACGGAACGATTTCAGTATCACGTAGATCGGGATCCGGTTCTCCATCAATCGGCTTTGCAGTCGGATCTTTTTCGGTAATATAGGGACGTACTTTTTTAAGCAGCGCCGCCTTCAGCTTTGTCGCTTTGGCAAATGCCATCCAATCATCCAAAGGAACATCCTTCGGTAATTTATTGATAGCCTGTTCATATTCCACTCGTTCATCGGCATTTCTGAAAACAGAATCCGGAATGTTTCTTTCAGGAAAAACTCGCAAACGGAGCGGTCTTTCCACCGTAACAGCCCAGTATCCAAACTCCTCGTTATTAAAAATCTTACTTACTTCGCTTTCTTCCATTTCCATAAAAATGCGTAAAATCTCTGCGCGGATTTCCTCTGTAAGCTCACAGTTTTTCTTACCCATATTTTTACGAAGGGGAGACTTCATAGCCGTCGCATCGATCAATTGAATTTTGCCCTTACGACGCTCTTCTTTTCTGTTTGACAAAACCCAAATATATGTACCAATACCTGTGTTGTAAAACATGTTTTCCGGCAAGGCAATGATCGCCTCAACAAGGTCACTTTCAATAAGATATCTGCGTGCATTGCTCTCACCACTTCCTGCATCGCCCGTAAAGAGGGATGAACCATTATGTACCTCAGCAATACGACTTCCCAGCGGTGTATCTTTTTTCATCTTTGCCACATTGTTCAGCAGGAACAGAAGCTGGCCGTCACTTGTCCTCGGAATCATGGAAAGCTTTTCGCCGTTTTCAAGATAAACATTAAATCGAGTATCCAGAATATCTTTTTTACCGCCCATCTTTTCTGCATCGGTTTTCCAACTCTTACCGTAAGGCGGATTAGAGAGCATAAAATCGAATTGACGGGTTGCATTCTGATCGTTTGACAGCGTGGAGCCAAAGCTAATATGATCAGCTTGATCTCCGTCTCCTTTCAGCAGCATATCCGCTTTTGCTATTGCGTAAGTCTCAGGGTTGATTTCTTGCCCGAAAAGGTGAATCGACACTTGCTTGCCAGTCTTCTCTGCAAGCTTCATCAACCTCTCCTGTGCGACGGTCAGCATACCGCCAGTACCACAAGCACCATCATAGCAAGAGTAAGTGGCATCCATTATTTTGTCGGCGATAGGAATGAAAACAAGATCGGCCATAAGTTCAACAACATCACGAGGAGTCCAGTGTTCACCGGCCTCTTCATTGTTTTCCTCGTTGAATCTACGGATAAGCTCCTCAAAGACTGTGCCCATGCCATGATTGTCAAGTGCCGGAAGCTTAATCTCTGTTTTGCTATCGTCTGTATAAATCGGCTTCGGGCTCAGATTAATAGCTGGAGATACAAATTTTTCAATGACTGCACCGAGAATATCGGCGTCAACCATTGTGTCAATCTGATTTCGGAACTTAAATTTATCAAGGATTTCCTGTACATTAGGTGAAAAGCCGTCGAGATAAGCTTCAAAATCAGCCTTCAAAGTTTGCTTTTTGGCACGACTGGTGAGATCACGCAGACGGAATGGAGAAGCATTGCAAAATGCCTGCCCCGCAGCATTACAAAGTGCTGGCCATTGGTTAGTGATACCAGCAGCATCCAGCATTTTCTTCATATCTAATACCGCCTGCTTTGTATCCTCAAGCACTGCATCCAGTCTACGGATTACGGTCATCGGAAGAATAACATCGCGATACTTACCACGTACATATACATCGCGCAAACAATCATCCGCAATGCTCCATATAAAGTTTACAATTGAATTATAGGTCTGGTTGTCCATATTATTAATTCGCTCCTTGTAGAAGATTTTAAAATTGCCTAAAGAAATATGCTGTTGCAAAGTTTTTCATTATACACAAACTATTTCTTTATCCAAAAAATATTTATTAAAGTCTTTACAAATCTGTATTCCCTGCTCTTCGCTTCTGGCAGTCCCGTAACATCTCATATATGGGCTTCCTTTCTTATGTACGACCGAAATCCTACGTTCCTTGTTTATAGTATCATTTCCCAAACATAACAAACCATCACCATAGTCCAAAACTGCAATTTCATTTTCTTTAAGATTATCATCAGTACACACCATTACAATGAAATGCTTTCTGTTTTGTTCCGGAAAGTTTTGAAGCATGTCCAGTTCCCGTTCAGTAAAAAATATATCCCATTTTCTGGTATTTTTTCTATCGCTTATTTTACAATTAGTAGAATATTTAATATATACTTTAAAATCGTAATGATTGTTACTAAACTTAACAATCCTACTCTTTTCTCCCGCCTCAAACAGAGCTGGTGTAATACCATTAGATATAAGATAGGATAAAAAAGCTCCACAGTAAAAATCGATTTTCTTTACCATTTACGCTACCCCCTTCTTATACTAATCTATTATAAATTTTCTCCTTCTCCGCCAAAAACCGTTTCTCAGCTTCACTTACTGTCTGGTAATACAGCGCTGCTTCCTTCGTATATTCTTTGACCAGTTTTTCCTGCTCTTCCATAATCAACAGCGGTATTTCCATCTCCATAATATCGGAAGGATTTAAATTAATAACAATAGTTCCGCGTTGAATACTTTTTATTAATGCTAATCCAATTGGACTTTCAAAGAATATCTTAAGATAGTCGCTTAAAATTTTGTTAGACCGAGGCCGGATTACAATAACATTGGCTGAAGCAATAACAATGCTGTCTTGCTTACGATATACACACGTTTTAATCGTCGTACCCCGGCACGACAGGATAACATCTCCATCGATCAACTCATAGGGTTTAATTTTTCGTTCCTGTTCATCGATACTTTCCATATTGGAATAATCAATGCCCTTATCAGTAATATTTGAAAGATTTAACACCTTTATCTTCCCAGGCTTAAGGTTCTTTTTAAGGATTGACTTCCCCCTAAAAACCTCTGCGACCTCATTCAGTTTAACTTTTGTAATAACTGATGCCTTAAATTTTTTGATATTCTCATCATCCGAAAGTAAAAGTTCAATTTGCCAGTCTCCATGTTGGGCAAAGTCTTCGGTTCTTAATATTTTTACTTTATCGGCATAAAGCCCATTATCATCCCTTAAATATCCGATTTTTACTTCGTTCTTTTTAACAGCACCTATCTTTAACATATATGTTTTAATTCCAGTATATGGCTTGAAAAAACCTTCTGGAAGACTATAAAGACCCTCCAAATGATAAAAATAAACTAACCTCTAATAGTTAAATCAAATATCTAACTATTAGAGGTTACTGTATTTAAAACACCTTAATTGGGCTTCAAAATCAGATTCTGTTAGACAGTTGTCAAAGCCTCCCAAATATTAAGAGCAAGCTGTATAACAACTTGCTCTTTTAATTTTTTTATCCTATAATAATCTACTATTGTCTAATTCAAATACTAATTGCATTTTCAGCCAATTTCCATAAACATGATTGTCATTTACTTATTCTTCAATCGTTGAAGCCTCAAAGTAATTTCACCCTTAGGTAATCTAACCTCCTGGCCATTGCGTTTCTCCCATTCTATCAGGCAAAATTCATAATCACTTTCAGTAATGTAGCCACCATCTAACAACTGATCAAGAATACCAATTGTACCAATTACGGTAACATTTTCACGCTTCGCCGCGTTACGTAAAGCCTTATCACCTGTTAATAAAAGGATTTGCCTTGACTTTGCAATTGCCAAGGCTATACGGTCATATATCGATAAACGGGGATAACGCAGGCCAAACTTTTCTGCAAGATTAAACTCTTCAATGGTGAGATCCACGCTTACAAGGCCGCAACGCAACAATTCATCGCGCAATCCACCTGGCGACAATAATTCGTCATTTATTGCATCCGAGTTCATGATATAGGTATACGGAAGTCGAAATGGCAACTCGATGCGACCAATGATGAAAAAATCAATCCATACATTTGTATCACTGCTTATATACTCCATCTCAGCCCTCGCTGAAACAACAGTGAGAAACTACCTCGTTATATGGAATTTTAAGTAATTCTGCCCCTTTTTGTATACTGATTTCTTCTTCGTTTATGGCACGATATACTAGTTGTTCAAACAAGGTAGGCCGCTCATTTTCAATACGACTCGGCTCATTTTTTCTCCATCCGGCAGAAGAAGCCAAAACATAAAATTTATTCGCTAAATTTGAAGAAATAATACCCAATAATTCTGCGCGCTTAACAAGCAAAAACATAGAAATGCCATATTCCTCTGCTACTAGCAACATATCTTTTGAAATCTTAGTCCTACGGATTCCAAGCTCTCTTATAGCATCGTTCTTCGGAAACAAGAAAGCACCGCTAATTGCAGTTGCAATCTCTTCAATCTTATTGTCCTCCAAATTATCCGGCCATCTGAACATCAAATGAGAAAGTTCATGAACAATAGTTGACCTATTTCTTTCAGGACTCATATTCTTATTGATCACAATGTATGGGCGTTCGTTGATAAACCCATTCATACCAGAAAACTTATCATTATCAATATCGCAAGCATATATCAAGATACCTTTGTTTTCTAAAGTTTCAATTAAGTTGTGTATCGGGCCATCAACAGCTAAATTCAAATGTTTTCTCAAGAATTGAGCATCTTTTTCGCAATCACCAGTAAGCTCAAGTGCATTAGTAACCAGAGCATCCGGCAAAACATCTCCGCCTAATATTTCAACGATAGTCATAAACCGGTTAAAGTACTCTTCCACAGATTCTCGAATATACTCCTGTTGAGTTACTGATAGACTTGAATTTTTCCTAAACTCACCATGACGAAATATCAAATTTTCATTACGAACGGCCAAAAAATCTGACACACGCACTCCGAGGACGTTTGCCATTCGCTTAAGTATTTCCATATCAGGTTTCCGTTTTCCACTTTCATAATTCGAGATTGCCATTGGAGTGATATTAAGTTGTTCCGCTAACTCTCGCTTAGTCATCGATTTCTTTAAACGGTAATACCTTAAATTTTTGCTGAACACACCTTTTCACCCCCATCTGTTTATATTATATGATTTTATAAAAAAAAGTAAACACCTAAGGATGAGAATTTTAGATCTATTTTTATCCTATTGATGTTTCTCAACAATTTGTATCACCTACTCTTATCTCAAGCAGTTATCCCATCAGCTTTTCCTTCTCCTTCCCGGCAGATACTCCCTCAACAAATACCTCTCCTTCCCCTTCGTCACCTCCCCATATTCAATGGCCTTTCTCGGACATTTGGCAATACATGCCATGCAATGGGTACATTCATCGCCCCACCGGGGTTTTCGATCCACCACTTTAACGTTGTTGAAAGGGCAAACCTTTTCGCATATCTTGCACCCGACGCATTGATCCGTTGCGTAAAAGTCCTTCGCCACCAGCTTGTATTTGGTCCAAAGGGGCGCAAAAGGGGTAATGATCAGCGTTTCAAACAACCATACATGGCTGGATTTCAGCTTCCTTTCGTGCTTCATATCCTCCACTACTTGCTTGACTTTATCGGTGGCCGCTGTAATTTTAGCACGAATGGTTTTCTCATCATCCATGGCATACCGGGTATTGGCTACATAGTTTCTGGGCATGACAAACTCCACACAGCCCAATAACTTCAACTTTTTCCGGATGGCAAACACTTTAGCCTGCACCTTCGCACTGCCGCAATATCCGCCGCTGGTGAAGACGAAGTAGACTTTATTGTTCCCCTTAAACTCGACAGATCTTAAATACTTCATCAAAAACAAGGGCATCTCACAAACATAGATCGGCGCACAAATCACATACGGTTTTTCTGAATAGAAAGGGGATGTATCATTAGTCCTGATCCGCCCGAAAAGGTCCAAACATTCATCCCCCAACCCGTCCGCGATCAATTGGGCGATATATTCGGTGTTGCCAGTGCCGGAAAAATATAAGATCATCTGTTGAACCTCCTATATATATGGCCGTTTCTTTTTATTGATTAACTTTAGCTTTTCAATGAACTGAAAATTATATTTATATTTGCAGATCATTCTATTTGCTTCATACATAAGCCCAATTTTATTGTAAGTTGTTATTTAGGCCCACAGATTCCGGCGACGGGTACTTTTTGGCCGCGCAAAAAGGCACAAATGCGAGTGGCCCGCCTAACGGGCCCGCGGCTTTGATTTTAGGATGAATCACAGTCATCGGTATTCATATCAAACCCTGAAAGCCGCCGTAATGGATGCGGCGGCAATCATAACAATGGCGAAGCCTTTACCTTTCGAAGCTCATAGATATAAGCTCCAGGATGGAGCGCATAAGCGGAAGAACATGGATGTCCGGAGCTTAAATCGGGATTGAAGGGGTCCGGGGACACAATTCGAAAATGAATACATTCCCCTGATTCGGGAGGTGCAGGAGGGCGAATAGCACCTCCTGTCCAAAAACAACAGCATCAAAAAATATGGATACGACCTGATACGCGAAATTGGAATCGCCTTGAATTGTCTCTCGTTGCGTGATATAATCACAATAATAACAATTTCTTGTAATAATAATTTTTTATTGGCATATCAGTCACTTTTACCCGAATCAGTTATCCAATTTAAAAGAGGGTGATACCCATTCATCCGATAATCAAACAATATATTCCCTTAGTCGACTTTTTAGCTCAAGTGATGGGGCCCTATACGGAAATTGTTCTCCACGATGTATCAAACATCGATTGTTCCGTCGTAGCGATTAAAAACAATCACATTAGCGGACGAACGGTGGGTTCCCCTGCCACCGACCTTGTCCTAAAGATTCTGAAGGACAAAAAATACAAGGATAAACCGTTTATCACCAACTATCGGGGGATCTCCGCCAGCGGTAAATTGTTAAAGTCTTCGACCTACTTCATCCGGGACGAACAGCAGCACATTATCGGATTGCTCTGCATTAACATCGATTACGAAAAATTCGCCCAATTCCGCAATTTCCTCAATGAACTCCTAGATTTTCCTGCGGATAATCATGGCGAAGACCCTCTCGAGCATTTCAGTACATCAGTGAAGGAAATTGCTCATGAAAGCATTGTTTCAATTATGAGCAAATTTGATGTTTCGCCCCATCGGATGTCCCAAGAAGAGAAGATTAAAATCGTAAAGGAAATGTACGATAACGGCGTCTTTTTACTTAAAGGAGCCATCGGCGAAGTGGCTTCGCTTTTAAAAACTTCAGAGGCGACCATCTACCGTTATTTAAATAAAATTAAAAAAGAATCAAAAGAATCTTAAAAAAGGCCTGATACAAACTACTGTATCAGGCCCTTTTTTGGAAATACTATCCTAAATTACTGAACTACCGCAGAGTTTTTCTAGACTTCCTTACCAAATTTTTTGTCTGCATAAGCAGACAGCATTAAAGTCAATGCTCCATCCCCGGTCACATTACAAGCCGTACCAAAACTGTCTTGTAACGCAAAGATGGTCAACATCAAAGCTGTACCAGTTTGGTCAAAGCCCAAAACCGAAATAATGAGCCCTAAGGAAGCCATGACCGTACCGCCCGGAACCCCCGGCGCCCCAATGGCAAAGATCCCTAAGAGTACAACGAATAACAGCATCTTTCCTATGCTGGGCAGTCCGCCATATAAAATGCTGGACACAACCATGACAAAGAAAGTCTCCGTTAAAACCGAACCACACAGGTGAATATTGGCAAAGAGAGGAATCCCAAAATCGATACAGTCTTTCCGTAACACCTTCGATTTCCGGGCACAGGTTAAGGCCACCCCTAAAGTAGCGGCAGACGACATGGTTCCTACAGCAGTTAAGTAAGCCGGGCCGTAATGTTTAAACACCTCGGCAGGATTTTTCCGTGAGTAGATCCCAGCCAATCCATAAAGCAGACCCATCCAGATAAAATGGCCGACGATGACAATGAGGATAACCGCAATAAACACCGGCAGCTGCTTACTGAGAGAGCCTTCATAGGCAAGTCCTGCGAAAGTGGTTCCGATAAAAAACGGCAGAATAGGGATGACGAATTTAGCAACAATTTGCAATACAATCTGTTGAAATTCATCCAATAACTTTTCACTGACAGCTGAATTGGTCCAGCTGATCGCCAAACCAACAAAGATGGAAAAGACCAAGGCGCTCATGACCGGCATAATCTGAGGGATATCCAATTTAAAGATTATTTCCGGCAATTCTTTTAGACCTGCAACATTCGAGTCGATATGAAGATGGGGAATGATTCCATATCCGGCTACAGTCGACATTAATGCGGCGCCAACCGAAGACACATAAGCCAGGATCAAAGCCAATCCAAGCATTTTTGAGGCATTGCTTTTAAATTTGGTAATCGACGGTGCAATAAAGCCAATAATGATCAACGGGATGCAAAAGAAGATGATCTGCCCCAGAACATATTTGACAGTTACCAATACGGACATGACTTCTTTGTTGCAAACCAGGCCGACTACTGCACCAATGATGACTGCCATTAACAACTGAAAGACTAGGCTACTAAAAAACTTTTTCATGATAGCCCTCCTTGTAAAAGATAATATTGGAGTTCCAAAGATTTTTCTCAACCTCTCTATTTTGAAAATCTTCGAACCATTCCCCTCCAACCACCTCTTTTCCCAAGCTATATTTTAATACTTTTAAACGGTTAAATAGCACTTTTTTTCTTCTCCAACATCATTTGGAGGATCATTTCATCCAACACCGCCGAACCTTTATTCCCCAACTCCGCAAAATTATTGATGGTTGTTTCCACATCTTCCGCCACAATCCCGTCTGTCGCAGCTACCCGCAGTCCCTTCAACGCCATCCGGGCAGCCTGAATCGCCGCATTGGTACAGGTGGAAACCTTTAGCGCGCAGTCGGCCTTCGCCCCGTCGCATAACATCCCGGTCACATCACCGATCATGTTCTGAATCGCATATTTCACCTGAGTCAGATCGCCTCCAAGTAAATAAGTAATTCCACAGGCTGCTCCCGTAGCGGCTACCGTAGCGCCGCAAAGCGCAGATAACCTTCCCAATTTTGCTTTAATATAAATCGCAACCAAATTACTGAGGGTCACCGCCCGGATCAGCCGCTCCCTGCTAATACCTAATTTTTCAGCCACCGCTACCACCGGAACCGTAGCCGTAATCCCTTGATTGCCGCTTCCCGAATTCGAAACCACTGCCATATCGGCACCGGCCATTCTGACATCGACCGCTGCGGCTGTATGCTTCATCGCGGTTAAAGCAATATCATCGGTGATGATTCCTTTGTTACAATCTTCTGCAATGGTCTTACCGACTTTAAGCCCATAATCCTTCATCAGGCCCTCTTGAGAGGCAGCCGAATTAAGGGCAATGCTTTGGTTGATGATGGTCAAATCATCTTTTTCCGGGTCAAGCTCTTGGCAAAAACGATAAATGGTTTCTACATTTAATGTGGCAATGATTTCTTCCGGCGGCACCATCTCTTCCGTATTTTCAGCACTGCTTTGGGCATCCTTGGAAAAGAGCGTTTCCCCGTTGACCTGAATCAACGTAACATTCGTATGATCATTGGCGATAACGACACGGGCATTTTTCGTCGGCCCGTAAACCGTTACATCAATGTATAATTTTTCGGGCACTCGGGCATTTTCAATCTGCACTTTACCTGATTCCACCAATTGCCTGGCCCTCTCTTTGGCTTCTTCCGATACTTGGGCAATCACTTGCAGTTGCTTTTCAGGTCGACCTCCTACCGCGCCCAAAGCCGCGGCATAGTCCATTCCTGTAAAAGCAGTCCCGGGGATTCCGGCTGCCATTGCATTTTTGATAATATTAATGCTTGCTGAAACTTTGATACGTGTCACTTCTTCTCCCAATTTGGAACCGGCCAGCGCTGCCGCCAGCGCTACTGCTCCCGGCTCGGTACATCCGGTCGCCGGTTTCATCTCGCTGTTCATGATTTTAATGATTTTAGCCTTATCCATCCATTCTCACCCTTTCAGCCTACTATTGAAAACAACCGTTAAAGTGAGTTTTGTTATGCTCCGCAGGCAATCACATCGATCTCCACCAAAGCATCTTTCGGCAACCGCCTTACTTCCACAGCGACCCGGGCAGGATAATTACGGGTAAAAAATGAATTGTATACCTCATTCATCGCTGCAAAATCATTCATATCCGCTAAATAAACATGGACTTTCACCACATGTTCCAAACTCAACCCTGCTTCAGCCAGAATTGCAGCGATATTATTTAAAGATTGAGCTGTTTGGCGTTTAATATCTGCCTCAACCATGGTATTGCTAACCGGATCAATCGGCAATTGACCGGAGACGAACAAAAAATCTCCGGCTTTAACAGCCTGTGAATACGGCCCAATAGCTTTCGGCGCCCGTGGTGTATTAATAATCTCTTTTTCCATTTTCTGTTCCTCCTTTATGAAAATGAGTTCTATCGCGGAATAATAATTTATTATCGTAATAATTTATTTTTATTGTAACATAAACATTTTGTTAATGCAATCTAAATAATTTGTGAATATACGTCATTGTTACTGCCGTCAGCATTCAGTATAAGCAATGAAGCCGCCATAACGGATGCGGCGTATTAGGAAAATTTATGCCAACCGAACAGCATAACCCTCCGCCCACGCATACAATGGTATATAAACAAACGGAGGGCATAAAATGATAGTTTTTCAATCCTTTACCGGCATTCTTACCATGATCGGAGATTTAGTGACAGGTGATGAGAGAAATAGCGGATGCATTAAAATCATGACTGTCCAGAATGAAACGGGGAATGTGGTCCATTTTATCGTCACGCCAACCACTTATTTTGTTAACCACGCTACGGTGGCCGTCGGTGACAGAGTCACCGGGTTTTATGATGCCAATGCCCCTATCCCATATATTTATCCGCCCCAATTGCAGGCACTCGTCATGGCCAAGGTTGATAAAAAACGAAATATCAAAGTCGACTACTTCAACAGCCAATTAATAAGCAGCGACGGGACATTGCAATTAAATCTATCTCCATCCACTCGCATTCTTCTCGAAAACGGGCAACGCTTTACCGGAAACCTTGCCAATCGGGATCTGATTGTCCTTTACGGGGCAACCACCCGAAGTATCCCCGCTCAAACAACGCCTGATAAAATTATTGTAATGTGCAGAAATATTTGAGGTACAGAAAGCGGACAGCGCCTTCTGTCGGTATAACAAATAAAAAAGCCCCGCAGGGCTTTTCCACCATCGGAATCAATACAGCGAAAAATAATGGGATACTTTCTCCAATTCCTCAGGGAAAGCATCGATAATCGCTTGTAAGTCGTCTTTGGTTACTCCGACTTTTTCCATGACTTTATGGGTTATCTCATGGTTGGGATTAATCCCCAACAGCCGTTGATAGTACTGGGTGCTGATGACATCCGCCACATACATAAGCAGCACCTCTTCAGTATTTTCTTTTACCATAAAAGGCGTATGGTGAAATTGGACAATGGTGATGATGTCTTCGCGTATATTCCATTTCCTGCAGAGCCACGCGCCTAAATCCGCATGGGTTAAACCGCCCAAAACGGACCGTTCGGCGATTAATTGATGGGTCCCGCTCAACAATTTCTTGGCGATGGTGTCCATGACCGACGGAAGGCATGCATCGATCATGATGATGCCAATATCGTGCATCAGGCCGTAGGTAAAGAGTTTATACGGGTTCCCCTTGTTAATCTGTTTGGCCAAGAGACGGCCGGCCACCGCAGTCCCCAATACATGTTTCCAATAGCGTTGCATATCGAAGACTCTATCGCTTTTATTCATCGTACGGGGGAAAAATTGAAGCGTTATAAAAAATATCAATAAGTTTTGTACAGCCTGCATACCCAAGAATACAACGGCCTCTTTAATCGATTTAATTTCTTTGCTAAATTCAAAATATCCTGAATTCAGATATTTTAACAGAATGGAATTCAATTCTTCCGACTTCGACACAATGTCAATGACCTTATCAATATCTGCATCAATCGGATTTTTGAGCGAATTCAGGATTTGACATACATCCTCAGGCAATACCGGCAGATACGGCGATTGTTCAATAATTTCAAAAACTTTCTCCTTTTCCATACTTTCCTCCGGGGGCGAAATTGCCATACGCGGAATTTTTCCGGTACACAATATTTATCGGCATTATCATTCATCGGGATAATAATCAATAGCGAAACTTCTCCCGCTTCATATAAAGAAATACCGCTGTCAACATCACCGCCATACATTCAGCGACAACAACGGACATCCAAATACCGACGGTTCCCCACATCATCGGAAGAAGCAGAATGGCAGCCGTTTCAAACACCATTGTCCGAAGGAAAGAAATCAAGACAGACGTCAGACCGTCGTTGAGGGCAGTAAAAAAACCCGATCCGAAAATGGCAAAACCCATAAAGAGAAAGGACAATGCAAAAATGCGGAACCCCGATACCGTCAATTCCATCAATGCCGCATCATAACTGACAAAAATACGGGCCAAAGGGACGGCGGATATTTCAGCCGCTGCAGCCATGCACACACCGAATATCCCGATCATCATAAGGCTCTTCCGAAGCAGCCCTTTCAGCTCCGGATGGTTCTTAGCCCCATAATGATAGCTGATGACCGGGGCCGCACCAACGGAATATCCGATAAATGCCGCTGCAAATGCAAAGCTCACATACATCATCACACCGAAGGCCGCCACACCGTTTTCCCCGGCATATTTTAAGAGCTGCATGTTATAAAACATACCCACAAGATTCATGGAAATATTGCTCATAAACTCGGACGAACCATTGGTACAAGCCTTGACCACGGCTTTGCTGTCCCAACGCATTTTGCCAAGCCGCAAAATACTGTTGTTTTTGCTGAAAAAATAAAAAAGAGGGATACCGCCGCCCACCGCCTGGCTCACGGCAGTGGCCACTGCCGCGCCTGCAAGCCTGCATTCCTGAGACAGCAACATCATCAAGACCGCATCAAGTACGATATTGGTCACTCCGGCGGAAATCGTTACAACGAGACCCAAATGGGGCTTTTCAGCAGCCGGAAAAACGCTTTGAAATAAAAGTTGTAGCACAAAGAAAGGTAGGGCCACCATGTTAATTCGCCCGTAAACCACGGCATTTTCCAAAAGCGCTCCTTCAGCTCCCAACAAGGCTGCTATAGGGCGCATAAAAATAAAGCCCAGCGCCGCAAAGACCACGCCCAATGCAAAGGCCACATAAACGAAGAGTGAAAAGTATCGGTTCGCTTTCTCCTTATCCCCTTCGCCGAGGGTCTTGGCAACGATGGCCGTCCCGCCGGTCCCGAATATAAAACCCACGGTGGCAATGATCATTAAAAAGGGCGTGATAAAATTGACTGCAGCAAACGATATCTTTCCGGCAAAATTGGAAACGAAAAAGCCATCCACAACGCCATAGATCGAAGTAAAGATCATCATCGCCATGGACGGCAAGGTAAACCGGATGAGCTTGCGATAGGTAAAATGATCTGAAAGCTGAATTTTCATGTATCCTCCCAACCATCGCATCAATGACATGTTAAATTTCACTGAGCAATATTATACAAAATATCAGCCAAAATTCCCATGATATCCAATACTTGAACATATAAAGGCTACCTGTCATTCGCAGGTAGCCTAAATAGTATTGCCGGATGAAATTCCAAACATCCCTATTTAAAGGCACATCCTGTAGATGTTCTCCACATCTTCCGGCGTTAAATGTTTAAATCCTTTCAACACTTTACCCCGACAAGCCTTTTGGGCCATGAGCTTAAAATTCTTATCGTCAATCCCGATCTCCGTCAGGGTGCTTTGCAGGCCCAGCGTCTTGAAGAAGAAATCGCTTAAAGCCTCGATAGCCCGTTCCGCACCTTCCATATCCGAAAGGAACGGGTCGATACCGAAAATATTAACGCCGAATTTCTTAAACTGCGGCGCGGTGGACTTGTCCAAAATGTACTTCATCCAACGGGGCGTCAGAATGGCCAGACCAAGCCCATGGGTAATATCATAAAAAGCGGAAAGCTCATGCTCCATGGCATGACAACTGGCAGCCTGAGAAATGCCGCAATCCAAAAAATCGTTCAGCCCCCAAGTTGATGCCCACATCAGATTGGCTCTGGCATCATAGTTATCCGGCTCCTTTATGGCAATAGGGGCATATTTGACGACAGTTTTGATAACGCTCTCCATGGCCAGATCCGCTATCTCCATTTTCTTAGCCGCTGTAAAATAATAGACGTCAAACACATGGGACAATATATCCACAGCACCACAGGCCGTCTGGTAAGCACTCACCGAATACGTATTGGTAGGATCGAGGAAAGAAGCCTTCGGCAGGAAAGCCGGATGGAATACGCCGAGCTTTTCGTTGGTCTCCAGATTGCTGATGACAGCGCCCGCATTCATCTCCGATCCGGTAGCGGCCAGGGTCAATACCGTCACAATAGGCAACGCTTTCGTGACAGGCGCCTTACGCGTCACCAAATCCCAGCTGTCTCCGTCATAAAACGCAGCAGCGGAAATCACTTTGGTGCAGTCGATGGTCGAACCGCCTCCGACGGCCAGAAGCACCTGTATATTTTCCTTTTTGCAAATTTCCGCGCCTCTGTTGACCGTGGTGTGGCGGGGATTGGGCTCAATGCCGGAAAGTTCAAAGACCGTCAGCCCCGCCTTTTTCAACTCTTCCATGATCTTATCGTAAAGGCCGATTTTTTTGATGGAACCTCCGCCATACGTCAGCAAAACCCGGGTCCCGTATTGCTTTAATTCTTCACCTAAATGACATAACTGGTTGTCTCCGAAGTAGATTTTGGTGGTGTTTTGAAATACGAAATTGTACATATTCATTCTCCTTCTCCGTTTTTAGCCGTAATTATTATTGCCAAATCTGTCTGCTTCATTTTTCATCATAACCATTCACAACATTGCCGATAAACTCGGCTGCATTCTCCAGAGCCTTCCATCGACCAAAAGGTACCCTGAACGTTTCATCCCCTTCCGTCGTTATTTGATTCAGGTCACGCCATCATATAATCGATCTGATCGGACAAACGGATATGATCCGGATCCCACTTTCTTTCCGGACAGTCCGCCATGTGATAAGGCAGCCCCAATCCATGGACAAATTGATAGAATTTTTCATCCAGCCACGGGGGAGTCCATGCCCCGGACCGGCAGATATGAATGGCCATCACCCGGATGCATTTCCCGACCAAGTCCTGAAAATCACAGTACCGGATATGATACATACCGTTCATCGCTTTGAAAAATTCCGGTTTCTCCGTCGTATAGGGACTGTAAACGATATATGCTTCCTCAATATGTTTTTCTTTAAGGAGTTTACCAAGCCAGTTGGAACAATTGACTTCAAACTGAAGGGATGAAAGCCCGCCATAACCAAGATCCGCATGGGCATCAAACAGGTATACGGAAGTACAATGATTTTCTTTGGCAATATCATAGGACAAGGCATGGGAATCCGAAACATAGGTTTTGATATGGTTCATCCATTGAAAACATCTCTTGATATTGGCCCAGAATGCATCCACCGTCGCCGAAAGCCGGAATGCTTTTTGAATATCCTCTCCCCTGGCCTTCGCCTGGATGTATCGTTTGTACCAAAAATCCATCAAGCTTCTGTTGTTCTCAATATAGGATCCCCATGGGTTTCGAGTATAGATGAAATAGTCCCAATCTACCGATAACAGGCACCTTTCCATATTTCAACCCCTCCTGTTCCCATTCATCTGTTTCAATATGGATTTGTGCTGATATCTTTGAATTATAGATGGGCTCACAGCCATCAATACTCTTCTTTATATCATTATAATACCAAAATTCTATAAGTTCCGTCCCCAGATTGTTAGCTAGATACCCATTGACCAAGGAAGTTGCATATATAAAATAGGGTACGGATTTCCTTGCTCATCGATGTCAGAACGTTTATAAACTTGAAATCCTATATGTTCATGTTTACATTCAATTTCGTGATGTCATATAAGCCCTGCTCCAAAGCTATAGGCTTCTTTTAATTTAAGTGGGAACATCGCTTCATGATGGGCCTTTTTCCGCTCCGGATCAAAATAGGTCCAGTTGTATTTGGTATAATCCTCTACCTGTAACGTATTGCCACAGATCATCACTTTCGTCGGCCCGACAAAGCGTTCTAACGTTTGTTTATAGTTATCTAGCATCGTTGTATAACCTACTTTGTCATACATGCTTTCATCGCAATTGCTGGTAGTAATCAGCAGCACCGGTATCATATGCTCATTACAATTGGGATGCTCTTTATTATAGGTTAAAGACTGAAAGACCAGCCGTTCATACAGCGCTCTGAAGCCCGCCGTCAGATTCCCCAGGTAGTTGGGGGACCCAAGGATCAGGCCGTCCGCTTTACGGATTTTTTCCAAGACCCCTGTCAATCCATCGCGAACGACACACCGCCCGAAAGTCTTCGGAAGTTTACAACCAAAACAGGAAATACAACCTTGGAAGGGCTCCAGATCATAAAGATCAATCACCTCTGCAGCAGCTCCGGCATCCTTGGCTCCTTTCGCAGCTTCCTCCACTAATCGGCTGGTATTCCACCCCCGCCGCGGGCTGGCATTGATGGCAACAACGTATTTCATTTTACACCCCTCCAACTCACGTTTATTTTCCCAATCCATTAAATCATCCCAACATATATTCAAACATCAGACAAATTTTGAAAACATTGATTAAATATATCATACAACACTTGTGTAAAATATGTAAAACAACTCTTTAATCGTTTATTTTCCAAGCTATGATTTGAAAAAAACAAGGTTCCCATCTATCAGCTATACTTGCCGAAAAACTGGAACCTTTAATTTCTAACCATAGCATAATCAACACTAACGCAAAACGATTTTATTCAAATACGGGCGATACTTTTCCAAGTCTTGCGAAGGAAAAGGCTTCCCATGGGAAGGAAATATCATTCTGGCTCCGGCTTTAATCATCCTATCCCACGAATTACGATAATCGTCCAAGTTTTCAATCCAGATAATAATCCGATTGACGCTTGGAAAACCGTTCATTGCCGCATCTCTACAGAACAACGCTGCGTTATCTGATAAAAGCCTATGGAATCCGAGGTGTGTCCGGGAAGGGCCAATATTTTTAAAGGAATATCCTGTTCTAATAAAGGTTGAGTGGAACCATCCCAAATCATTGCCTGCTTCGACACATCTATGGCCGGAAATCCATGTTTGCCTTTCCCGACGAGGCGCATGCCTTCGACAAAAAAAAGAGCGCATTGCGGCCTTTGTCGCGGAATATATGGGGGCACTGGGTTTTGGACTGATGCCGAAGTAGGATGTAATATTGATAATGGCTGCTCTTTCATGGCTAATAAGAAGCGGAATAAACTTTTCGGCCAACATCACCGGAGCTATAAAATTGGTTTCAATCTCTTTTCTTAACTTGGAAAAATCCTCAATTCCATTTTTAAAACTGCACTCATTATGGACGCCTGCATTATTAACGAGAACATTTACATCGTGATACTTTGCCGCCAACATATCGATATTTTTTCATCAGTGATATCGGCGGCTTCAATGATCGCTTTGGGGAATTGCCTTTTAACCGCTTCCAATTTCGGTGCGGATCGGCCTATGATGATGACTTGATTATCTTCACTCAAAAATTTCTTTGCCAAAGCAAGACCGATTCCTGAGCTTCCGCCCGTAATTAAAACCACATTGTTTCTTGTGTTCATTGGATTTACCCTCCCTATATAGCTCATAGCTAAAGTATATAGTCAGAGGGCTTCATTATCATTAACATAGGTTAATAATGACGCATTTTTTTGCGAATCCGGCTTAAAGAGACCGGTGAAATACCTAGATACGAAGCAATATAATGTTGTTTTAATCTTTGATGCAAGGAAGGATATTGTTCCATAAAATGAAGATACCGGCTTTCAGCATCCTCAAGCAGTAATTCTCTTTCGCGCAGCTGCTTCATTATATATATCTTCTCTATAACTTTTCGCGCCACGATATTCCAACACAATACACCCTCCAGCAACTTCTCCCAGTCGGAGTATCTGATGCAAAGCAATACAGTATCTTCCAAAGTTTCAATTGAAAACGCCGAAGGTTGCAACCCGGACACGACAAAACCGATTGAATCTGCCATAAAACCGCTTCTTACGAAAAACTCCCCTTTTTGTAATTGGCATGGGTGAAACAAACGGTTGATGCCCAGCAAGTTCAATCCTGGTCTCAGCCTCACAATACTTTAAGGGCACTAAAAATAAGTTTTAGTACCCCCGACTTTTACCGCAGCTTAAAGTATAGCTAGTATTAATAGATATATATTAATCATCTTACTATTTAAACGAATCAAAAAAACTTTTCAATTCCGCTTTGGTTTCGCTGTCCAGATAATGCCACCTAATACCTTGAATACCGCCTTCCAGGGCGCAAAGGGTATTAAAACAGGTATCTCCTTCAAGGATACGCAGCCTGATAAATGCTTCTTTGCTGCCGACTTGCCTCAGCGTTTCAACGTCATGGATTCCTACTTTTCTTAGGCGTTCTTCCATTACCTTTCCAATATTCGGCAGATCACTCAATCTTCCCATAGTCACACCTCGTCATAAGCTCTTAACGCCAGAGGAAGTGATTTGATGACCTGGTTTCCCACTGCCGGCAGTCCGAGCAGAATTGCACTTTTGATTTCTTCCCTGGTGGCGCCCAACTCTTTTGCATGCTTAACATGGAAGGGGAGGCCGCTTTCCAATCCTACCGCAGCCAACACGGCAACATATGCGATTTCCGCCGTTTTTGGATCAAGGCTGCAAGCTGCCTCCAGCTTTTGGACTGCCCCCATCCAAGCTTGGGAATGCTCCGGCGCTTCTTGCAAAAACACCTGAAATGACTCACTGAAATTTGGGTTAGTCATAGTTTTTCCTCCTTAGCCAAGCGGTCGCTATACCGCCTTAGTAATTGATTAAATGGATTTATTCTCCCAATATCTTTCGAAGATCGCGATGTTAATTAAGATTTGGATGATCACACCCTGACAAATCAAGCTCTGGCCACCGGATGCCGGAGCACCGTCTTCATGGTTTCCGGCTTGGCTTTTCGCGGGTCCGAAAGATAAATCTCGTGATGCTTGCCACCGCTTGACAGCCGGTCCTCCAAGCCGCGCTCCCGAAGAAAAGCCGCAACTTTTTGCATAGTCTCCGCCTCGGTGGCATACAGTCCGATATGCATAATTTGGACGCACCAACCTTCTTCAAACGTTTCAAAACGGGCCTTATCAGTTGCTAATCCCGGCTTCTTCCGCTTCAATTCCTTAATTGCCCATTGGACCAGCTCTTCATCGACGAATTCCGGCTGACGGATCATCAAAGTCCACTTCCAGTTATCCCTTTTTTCCAATGAAAAGCTGCCCTCGTCAATCCACCATAGCCCTTCCAGAGGAGGAACTACATATTCAAAGTACCCTTCAGGTTGCTTCTCTTGCTTCTTGCTCATTTTGATGGTATAGGAGAGTCCATACAGCAATTCGATGGTCTGTTGAAATTGAAGATTGTGATTGGGATCACCGCTACCGTCCACCATCAGGAAGTTGATGGGTGGCACCTCAATTAAGGCCGGCTGATAAGATTTGAATTATGTGCTCTTCACTCACTGGTTCTGATGTAAACTTCGTTGCCGTTTTGGCGGTTATCAGAATCTCAAGAGTACTCCGTTGTTTTGAAGTAGCTGATGTCCGGGATTCTCTCTGGAAAATCATGCATCCCAAAAGCATTGCAAAACAGGATACGAACAAGAGCAGCTTAGTGATTCGTTTCATCTTAGTCACCTCGCAACAAATTTTATGAATGAAAATTCATTCAAACAAATCAATCTTCCTTCTTTTTCCCATCCAGAGACAAATTCCACAGATAAATGGTAAATACCTTGGGTGTCCTTTAACAAAAGCCTAACCTTTGGCATATGTTATATTGGAACAGAACAAAGGGTGGTGTAGCAGCACTTCATGGGATGACTAACATTGAAAAAAGGCCTACGCATTGCTTTAAAACCAGATGCGCAGACCTTTTTTAACTTAGTCGACACTGAGCGCCGCTTTCCACCGGGATTCATCGAACCCCACCAGGACAAAATCGTCCCCAACGAGTATCGGCCGCTTCACCATCATCCCGTCGGATGCCAGCAGCTTATATTGTTCCTCCTCGTTCATAGCCGGAAGCTTCTCCTTCAGCTTTAATTCCTTATACAAAAGTCCGCTGGTATTGAAGAACTTCTTCAGCGGCAGGCCGCTCCTCCTTTGCCATTCTCTCAACTCTTCAATCGAAGGATTGTTCTCTTTGATATGTCTTTCTTCAAAAGCGATGCCCTTTGCTTCCAGCCACTTCTTTGCCTTCTGGCAGGTGGTGCATTTCGGATAACATAGAAAAATCATCATAGACCTCCATTCTCTTATCCCGGCTTAGTTTAACAATCGCTGGTATATCTTCAAATCTTCATCTTTAAATACATTAAAGATCACCTGTTGGATATCCTCATGATCCCTTAGATATTCCCGGACCGTCCTGACGGCGATCTCCGCCGCCGGCTGATTTGGGAACCGGAAAGCCCCCGTCGACAGACAACAAAAAGCGACGGATTGGATTCCGTTTTCCGTTGCCAGCTTCAGGCACTCCCGATAACAGCTGGACAGAAGTTCTTCATCTTTCTGTGTCACCTTATCCCAGACGATAGGCCCAACAGTGTGTAACACGTATTTCGCCGGAAGATTGTATCCGGAAGTAATCTTCGCCCGCCCGGGAGGTTCATCATGTCCCTGAGCCTGCATGATCTCATGCATTTTCAGCCGGAGTTGAACCCCGGCATAGGTATGGATAAAGTTATCGACACAGTCATGGAGAGGCGAAAAGCATCCCAACATCTTCGCATTACAGGCATTGACAATGGCATCGCATTTTAAGGTCGTGATATCCCCTTGCCAGATATACAGCCTGGGGTCGGAAGCCACCGGCGAAAGCAATGCCGCATCCGTCAATCCCCGCTCCATGTTTCGTTCTTTAAGATATGCATCCTGAACCTTCAGAAATTCATCGCTGACCGGCCGGGGTTCCCTCACATTAAACAACGCCCGCAACAGGCGCTCCTGCTCTCGTTCATCCTCCGGGATTCGTTGAGAGCCCAATCTGCCCTGCTCTTCCAGGAGCGCACGGATCAGATATAACCGCCTTTCATCTTGTGTCATGACCGGCACCTCCCTCTTCCGGAGATTGAATTAGGCAACCCGCACCGCATTTCCTGCCAAACAGCGGTAATCATTCGGCCAACTGAAAATAAACGAGGCACTCTGCGCAGGTGAAAACGCAGGTGCCTCACGGGCTGATTAATGGTTAATACTTGATAAATTTGTCTCCCGGAGCACCACAGATGCTGCACTTTTCCGGAACAGAATTTTCAATGTTTCCGCAGACAGGACAGAGATAATAAAACACCTCTTCAGTCTGGTCAAGGTTCTCCAACGCTTCCTGATACAGTTTAGCATGGACCTCTTCCGCTTTCATGGCAAAGGTAAAGGACATAAGTGCGGCTTTGTTCCCTTCCGCTTCTGCCTCTTTCACGAAATCGGGATACATCTCCTTATATTCGTAGGTTTCACCTTTCACCGCATCTTTCAGATTGTCAGCCGTCGAACCGATTTTCCCCGCCACTTCAAAATGTTTGAGGGCATGGATGGTTTCGGCATCGGCAGCAGCCCTGAACAATTTGGCTGCGTTGAGTTTTCCCTCTTTCTCAGCCTTCTTGGCATATGCCGTATACTTTCTGTTCGCTTCGGATTCTCCCGCAAAGGCAGCCATCAGGTTTTTCAATGTTTTATTTTCGCTCATCGTCTTCCTCCTCTTTTTTATTTTTATTTTCTGAAAATAAACAAATACTCATGGGCAATAAGCAAAAAATTATGTTTTATGCTCTGTTTTCTCCAGTATCCTGTCAAACTACAATTGTGTTGTTCCTTAATCACAATTTCCTTGAGCTTAAAGCCTGGCCGCAAAAATGTCTCCATGACATTGAAGCCGATAGGGACCATATGCCCTTTCCTACGGGTATCCCCGATAAGAATGGCGCAGAAATTACCCATCTTCAGTACCCTATAGCATTCCGAAGCCACCTTCTCCATTTCCCCGAGAAATTCTTTGATGTCGCAATGGGAAAGGTCATCTTCAATATCTTCGCTATATTTAATGATATTGCTATACGGCGGGTGAGTGCAGATCAGATCGATACTTTCGTCCTCGATAAACCGAAGATCTCTGGCATCTCCTATACGGATGTCAACTTCGCTGCATCCTTCCCTTTCGAAACCTGTGTTATGCCGGGCCAATTCCACAGCTTCCGGATTGATATCAACGCCTATGCACTTTCGATTCAAGAGTTTGGCTTCGACCAGCGTTGTCCCGCTTCCTGCAAATTGATCAAGGACCGTCTCGCCTTCTTTGGAGTATCTCAGGATAACGTTCCGAGGAATAAAGGGGGACCAATTACCCCTGTATTTCCCGCTGTGGGTGGCCCAGTCCCCCCTGTCGGGAAAACTCCACACCGTTGTTGTCTCTAAATTGAAATTTTCAGGTTCCCACCGTTGAATACCGGCATCTTTAACGGGACAATTTTTGGCTTGCCCCGTCTTTTTGACAAATTGCTCCGTCACATTATGGTTGACCGCCACTTCTTTTAAAGACAAACCATTTCCAAGGTCATTCTTGATGCTTTCAATGAGCTTGAGATAATCTTCATGATGGCTCTCTTCCAGATGCTCCGGATATTGTGTCCTTGTATATTTTTGCCCGCAATATAAGCATTCCACTTTTTTCCCCATCTGCTTCACAATCCTTGCGCTATAATATCGCCGAGTATCCCATTCTCCACCATGCCCAGATTGAGTATATAATCGACTTTGTCGAAAGACTCCCGCAACGGCCGTTCCGTGGTTTCCCAACCTTTACCGTCGGTAATCCAAATAAATCCATGTTCCGGCGTTTCTTTCATGAGAAAATTATATAAGGCCGTAAACTCTCCGGCCACGGACTTAAGCTTCGAACCGCCGACACCGTAATAATTGGTTTCAACCAGATAAAGCTTGCTCCCGTTGTCAATGGCAAAATCAAATGAACGTTCCGATTTATCCACGGATACTTTATACCCTAGCTTTTCCTCGATTTTATGGGCTGTTGCTTGTACTATATACCGGTAATTGTTTTCAGTACAAATTTTTCTAATAAATAACTCTGCAATGGCTTCCATGGCCGTCCCGCTCCGATTTTTCCTGGCATTGGTGTCGAGGCCTACCTCTACGCCGACGAGTCCACGATATTGTGGATATTCTTCTTCTCAAGCATGGACAGAATACCAGTTTTTTCGGCAAAATCAGCCAGCAGTTCAATTTCGTCCGAGCCGTATTTCTTCTTTTTACCGAAGACATATTCTTTATAATTAAACACATTATCGTCAAGAGGATCGAGAACTTTGATACTTTTCTCCCTTACAGCCAGTAAACTCGGGAGGACTTCAGCTATTTCAGGATATTGGGCAAGGAGGGACTTAAATTCTTCCCGAATATTCTCCTTTCCCACAAGGCGGTTCCAATGCCCCAACGCCGTCTCAATGCTTTTAACCTTCTCCGTCACCTTATCCCAAGCGACGAAAAAGTCCCAGCCCCGAATGGTCTCCTTCATGTTGCTAAGCAAGTAATTAAACACTTCATCCTCATTCTCGCATCCTAGCCGGTTTTTAAAAATGTCTGAATATTTCATGCTGCGCTCCTTATCATTCAACTTTATAGTTGGTTACAAGAATTTCACTGATAAAGCCTCTACGTTCAGCGTTCGAATTAATGGCCCGCTTTGCCTTGATCCGGTAAATATAAAACTTTCCATACAGCTCATCGAAGAAATTATCATCCGGATTTTCATTTTTCGGATCGGAATTACTTAACATCAACAAAGCTCCAGTTTCGTGCATTGCCGTATAAAATCGGGCCAACTCCGCTTGGTCCGCATCGGAAAAATCGAGTTTGCTGTAAGACGTAAAGTTCGACGTTACATTGAGCGGCCGGTATGGCGGGTCAAAATAAACGAAGCTCTCGCCGTCAATATACGGGCCGCTTTCCCGAAAGTCGCCGACAAAGATGCGGACTTTTTGGAGCAACCCATGGGCAGCATACAGATTCTTCTCATCACAGATGGTCGGATTTTTGTAATCGCCAAAGGGCACATTGAAATATCCTCCCCGGTTAACGCGATAAAGCCCATTAAAACAAGTGCGGTTTAAAAAAATGAACTGCCCCGCCCTTTCGATATCCGGTTGTCCCGCCTTAAGCGCCCGTGAATTGTATGCTTCCCTTATTTCATAATACATATCTTTTCGGCTATTTTCATTTAAATCTAAATATCGGCTTTGCAGTCCCGAAAGATATTCCACCAGGGCATCCACATTATTTTTAACCACAGTGTAGGCATTGATCAGATCTTCGTTGACATCAAATATGAAAGCTTCCTCAACCGTATACTTCTGCAAAACATCAAATAAAACAGCGCCTCCGCCCACAAACGGCTCGACATACCGTTTGATATGGCCTTCCTGAAGTTCCAACGGATAATATTGCTTGAACGTCTCAAGTAATTGCCCTTTTCCTCCGGCCCACTTGACAAAAGGCTTGGCACAAACAGCAGCATCCGTATTGATTGCCAGTCCCAATGTGTTATCTCCTCTCGTGCTCCCTTTTCATACAGCTTAATAAAACTTTAGTCGAAAAACCGGATAAAATCAATAACAAATCGGACAAAAAAACAAACGGGGCACTCTACGAAGGTGAAAACGTAGGGTGCCTCGCCCATATTTCGCCAAGCTTTATTTTTTAAGCTCTGCGATTTCTTTCTCGACCTCTTCAGCGCCTTCAGCATAGAACTTTTCTTCCTCGGGATCAAGCTCTTTAAGCAACCGTAAAAACTCACCGGCATGGACTCTTTCCTCATCGGCAATATCCTTCAAAACCGCGATGGCCAGCTCATTGTCGGTTGATTCGGCTAACTGCATGTACAGCTGAATGGCTTCGTATTCGGCGGCAATCATAAACCGAATGGCCCGAATCAGTTCTTCATGGGTAAGTTTACGATCTTTCGCAAGTCCGGAAAAAGCATGTCCAAATTCAGGCATATTTACCCCTCCTCACATTTTTATATAGTTTCCGTCAATAATGGCCATATTTCGCTGTCAAAATCCTCTTTATTTTTCCCAGATATTACCCAGATTGCTTTGGCCATTTTTCGAGATAAATTTATTTTACCATTTTGGGCTAAATTAATAATATCAATTATCCTTAAACAATGTATATCATTCATGCCGGTATTTAATTGTGAATCAATAATCGGTTGTAAATCTCTTTCATCAGTGGCAAAGATGGGAATGGCTTTGACTTTCGCATATGCAAGAGAACAAACCTCTCCTTTATTTTTGTTGGGTCTACATGGATCGGTCATCACATCAGCAAGTTTTTTATAGGTCATATCATAAATACATCGTTCCTCAGGACGAAGTTCCGTTTCATTGACCACAATGACCTTTTCCTCAGAAATTAACTCTTCCTAGTTGTCTGCGAGCGCTTTCAGGGAACAACACTTCATGAAATGCCTGCGAATGTATATAAATATTGCAAGCAAGCAGCGGCAATACATCTTTCAGAAATAGATATTTTTCACTGCTTCCAAGTTTTATACATAAATCGGCATCGACAATTATTTTTTCATACATATTCACTATTCCTCCATTATACCGTCCAATACATCATCACTTGGAGGAATAAATAAACTCGGTTCAGAAATACCGACATCAGCCGGTTTTAGATTACTCATTGAAAGGAGATACTCAAGTTTCTCATATGTAATCTGTTTCTTTTCGTAGCTTGAAACCGCCAGTTCTACAAGATTATCCAGTACAATACGATTGTCTGTCTCAGGTATTGGAATTGAATATCTTTTACGCAATTGGTTAATAGCATTTTCACTTTTGTTCAAATATTCTCTTCGTTCTTCCGAACTTATTGCTCCAACTTCATGCAAACGTTTGACCATGGTTTTATATGGGACAGTGAACAATGAAGCAAGCGTTAAAATGTTTTTTATTGTAATTTTACCAGGAATAATGGAATATAATTTCATTTCACTGAATAGCAAATCTTCATCCACCAAAAACTCGGCTGCAAATCGGCTGGCTTTTAACTCAGAGATATCGGTATACTTTTCTTCCCCATTGAACTCGTCTAATATGGATGATGACAATGCCTCTGCTTTATTATCAAACCATATATGATACAGCTCATGCGCAGCAGCAAATACTTGTTCATCGATAGGAATTGATGTGTTAATAGCAACAAACGGCTTTTCTGTAGACTTAGTATTTTCCATCCCCGCAATATAGGTAATACCCCAAGGCCCCATTTTTCCAAGGGGATAATAAAAAACGCGAGCATACAAACTCAAAATTGAAAAAATCTGTTGCCCGATAATATCCTGCGCTTTTTTACATTCTCCTAGCTTAGCACGGGCTTGACGTTTAATTTCATTAATTTCTTCTTCAGTAAGTCGAATTTTCTTCCCGCTGTCACTCATGGACTAAGTCCTCCAATAAGTGAATTTGATCAATAACATTTCTAAGAAAATCAACATTCCGCCGCGCCTCTTCATCATGAATTGTACCCATAAATACAGATATAGGCTTTTGCTCTTGGTAATTATTCCCAGTCGCAAGCAAAACATCGATAGAACTGTCCAAAACAGAAGCAATTTGCGAAATCTCTGCTACATTTATCGCTTTTTTCCCATTAATGATTTTGCTCATAACCTGTTTGGAAATGCCAAGCTGATCAGCCAAATACTGTTGTGTCATCCCTCGTTCTTCCATTATAACGGAAATGTTTTTCCCCACCTGCTTAAAATCGCTTGTATACATAAAGCTGTCACCTCCTTCAACAGCTGCCTCTCAGCTGTTATTAGTATATGAAAAAACTCATTATTAGTCAACATTTTGTTGACAATGGAATAATTTGTACCTATATTGTTGACGAATTCCCATTGAAATATGCAGAAATAATAATGTATAGCACTATAAACCATCATCCCATTTGCAAACTATCTCTAAGATCACCATTGAAAGCATACTTTTAGGGTATGTCCATAAATATTTATTTTTTCCTTTCCATAAACCGCCTCCAGTTTCCGCCAGGCACCAAAATCCCGTTTTTCTTAGCATGCTTTTCATTGGTGTAAATATATATCCAGCAATCCAACTCTTCCCCGTCTTCCGTAAATATGCTCCTTAACTCGCGGACGTATAAATTGCGACGGCTCTCTTTGCCATAATAGCCTTCCAACCTGTCCAAAGACTTCAAAAGGTTATCATCCACCGGCGCCACGATTTCTCCGGCGATCATTTCATACCCGGGCAATAATGCCGGATAGCCTTCCGGCAGATGGTAAAGGAGTCCATAAGTTTTTCCCGGGATAATGCGGTTTACCCGACCTTCAAGATACCTCTTATAATTCCTGAAACCCTTCATTAATGTTCCATATACAAACACCTTGTCGACATAGGCCTCCCGGTTTATCGCCCGATTTACGGTATCCGGCATATATACCCCTCCCAAAAGGGCGAAATATATCAATGGGTTTTCAGCTTGACGCCGAAAACCCATGGGATATACAGATTGCCGAGGAAACACTCAGCGCCTGAATGAAGATAAATTAAGCCGCTTTATTCAATCGAATTTCCAGACAAATATCGCCGATTGCAGCACAAATGCAGCAACTTGTTTTGATCTCGTATTCCTTGTCATCTTCGGGTTCGCATTGCACTGGCGGCAAAATATCGCACTTCATATTCTCCGAAAGGGCCGTCAGAACATTGCCACTGATGATATTGGCAATCTCCGATATGGCGGATGTCACGAAAGCATCCACCTCGTTAAATTCCATTCCGCTCATGAGCCGCACGATACCAAGGGATGTCGCCACCGGAAAACGGTAAATAACCTTCCCTTGAAGGTCGCCAACCACGCCGATAGCGATATCGATCTCTCGGTCGCAATTGAATTTCTCGCCGGGCTGATCGGAAATATCAGAAATATTAAGCATCAAATTAAACACATTATGGGTCGCATCGACAAATGTTTTATAAATTTTATCTTCCATCTCCGCCCATCCCTTTCTTTATAGCATATTCCGCTATCCGTTGGTCTTCCGCAGCTACATGGTTAATCAGCCATGCCAGCAGCCTGCCTCCGAATTGTTGCATTAATTGCTCATCATGGCTGGATTGTTCATATTTTTTTAAGACCTCGAGCACATAGTTGACCATACCATTATGCAATTCTTTATGGGCTTCATATCCGGGATAACCGACACTTTTTTGATATTCTTCCTCATCCCGAAAATGCTCCACGACGTACATTTTCATAAAATCCAACGTTTCATTGATTTTGGGGATTTTCTCAGTCCAACCGGTCTCTGAGCGCAATACCTGCAAGAAAGATTCGACACGCCTAAATAACTCTTTATGCTGCGCGTCTATCACAGGAACGCCAAGTTCATAACTGTCTTTCCATAGCATCCTACAGACATCCTTTCTCCATATGTTAAGTTATAATTATATTTCGACACTTTATAACATTTAGTTTACAGTGAAATAATTTTTAGTCCCATATTTGAAAAGTATACGCAACAAAAAACCGCCGTTAATCGTTTGGCGGTTGCGTATACTTTTCAGCAAACGGCCATAAAGATGCCGTTATGTCCAAACAACTTCATTTCCGTCTTCTTTTGGATTTACTCTGAATTCTTCCGCGGGATATCCCAGGGCGAGCCCGCCCGTAATTTCTTCATCCTCCGTAAATCCAAACTGTTTCAAAAACTCCTGAACCCCTTCATCTTTCCCGCACCTTCGCACCAAATTGATCCAGCAGGAACCGATGCCCAATTCTGTCGCCTGCAGCATCGCATTTTCCAACATACAACCGGTATTGGGCAATGAATTATAGTTGCCTTTTTCATAAGTTATCAAGAGAAATGTCGGTGCATGATAGCAAAAATGATAATTGTCACTGAGCATAAATGCACCTTTATCTTTGGAAATCCCGTCCGCATTTCCCTTCAAAACGGCTTCCGCCAATACCTTGCCCAAAGCACGGATCTTTACCGGATCCTGGAAAACGTAGATTTTTGCTTTGCGATCATCCATCCCTGTCGGGGCCCATCGGGCCGCCTCGATGATCAGTTCGAGTTCTTCCCTTTTGATTTGTTCCGGTTTATATTTCCGTGTGGAACAGCGCTGCCGAATCGCTTTGATTATTTCCATATCAATTCACGCTCCTCCATCTGAAATTCATCGATGAATATACATTCTGCTCATTTCCCGTTCCCCATTTCCCTGAACCATACATAGAAATTCCCAACCATATCGTTCATAAAAGCCTGTATGGTCAGTTACCAGATATATCGGAGAGTTCCCTTTGGCTTTATTGTCAGCAACTACAAAACCGAGAAGCTCGCCACATATCCCTTTGCCCCGATATTCTTCCTCTGTATATACAGCACAAACATTTGGCGATAAATCTTTTCTGTCATGAAAGTCATTGGCGATGACTCCCATTCCGGCAATAATTTTATCTCCGTCCAGACATAAATACCACTGTTGCACAGGATCTCCGTTTAATGCTGCTTCCATGCTCTCACGATAAGCTTCAAACGGTACGCCCCATTTTTCATGAAACCACTTTGCAGCCTTCTCTTTTATTTCAGGCATTTCTGTTATCTTGATAATTTTATACTCGCTCACGGGCAAACCCCCATTGAGATTATGATGTCTTCTTCAAATCCGATTTATTTAATTGCAACAATGACAGAGAATTTGTGATACGAATATACGCATTTTACCTCTGAAAAATTACATTGATATAGCATCTCAATCTCTGTTTCAACCGAACATTCCTTATCCAGTTTCCGACGTTCTCTCCACAATTCAATATCCCGGTCCGTTAACCCACTGTTCGATAGTTGCTTTTCCCAATATGAGTCAAACCACTGATTCAGCACGGCCGTTCCCGCACAGAACTGATCATAATTAACAAAAACCCCGCCGGTAGGCAGTTTATGATAAATGCCTTGGAACAATGCTTCTTTTTGACTGTCTTCTAAATGGTGGATGGATAATGCGGATATAACCGCATCAAAATCCCCCTCCGGAAGTTCCTTGGTATAATCGACTATGCGATGGTGTATTCGATCCATTCCGGCAAATCGTTTTCCGGAAACTTCCAACATTTCTCCGGCGATGTCAACCAACACATATTCCGCTGACGGACATTCCTTGTACCAATAATAGGAGAGCAACCCTGTCCCGGCTCCCAAATCCAACACGCGGCGGGGTGGCTCGATATTGGAAAGGATCAATCGGGTCATAGCCTCATAATAATCATCAAAGCAGGGAATAAACCTCCTGCGATTGCTGTCATATTCTTTTGCAATCAAATTGAACTGTTCTTCGATGGTCATTTCTTTCCCCCTCAGTGTCCGCAAGCAGCGGGCACTTTTCCCGCCGTCCGGTTACCGAATTAAGCTTTCCGGATAACAACGACGATATCTTCATCCCCATTATAACAAGGCATTTCCACATACGCATATCTGTCCCCGGTAACTTTTCCGGCATAACTATAAGCACCGACAGCCGGCCTCATAAAGTAAATATCAGCGCCAATAAATCCCGTAGTATCCAGCGTAAAAGACTTCCCTAAATAACTATAGGCAATGATATAATCTTCCCCCGCAAAAACAGCTATTCTCTCATGTCTTTCCCTTTGTCCGCCGATAAGCCGTTCATCCGCTTTAAAGCCATGGATAAAGTCCACGGATTCCATCAATTCTCTGAGATACTTCATTTGCCCGGAGCCGTCATGATGGATGGCGACCTTCCAATGGTCTTTAGCCCCATAGGTGACACCTTCCCCTTCATGGGTAAAAAATTGCATGACCGAATTATCCCCATAGGTATGGCCTGCCGCACCGGCCAAGACGGACCAATAGGCATATCGTCTTATTTCTTTCGCCTGCCAATAGGGCTGGGTATTGTCGTGAAGCCCCTGAAGTATCAACTCATAGGACGGCTCCCCGTCCAGGGTCGGTTTATCGCTGAGCTTGTGATCGTGCTCGACATATTTCCAGTTGTCCTCTCCATAGTATGTGGGATTATCGCCATTGTCATCCCAGGCGCCCATATCACACTGGTCATATCTACGGTGGCCGGATTGGAACATGTTAAAGTCGAGCCAATCCGCATCCTTAAACCACATGGTGGAACTGCATCGACCAAAGGAGTGAAAACCAATTAATTTATCAGGGTTCAGTTTCTTAAAATGCTCACCCATGATCTGATAAATACCTTCGTAACCGCCGGCTTTAATATCACCGCCCAGTATCCAGATGATATTCTTATAGCCGGCATAGCGTTTAGCCAAAAAATCTGCATATTTTAAGGCATTCTCTTCGGTAAGAATGTTATTCTTGACCAGGCTTCCCCAAGAAGGAAGAAGAGCCATATATAAGCCCAATTCTTCCGCCTTTTTGATGATTCTGTCGCAATGCTCCCAATAATCCGCAGTTTCAACATCATATCGTCTGACAGGCATTTTATTGATATCTTTCATCCCGGGCGTTGCATAGATTAAACAGGCCTGAATCACATTAAACCCTTTGTCCGCTCGGTTCTTAAGATAGACATACGCTTCATCTTCCGAAATATTCACAAAAAGCAGCCATGCCGTATCGCCCAGCCAGAAAAAGGGCTTATCTCCATTCACAAAATAACGCCGGTTTTCACTGATTCTTAAATTCCCGTAATCCCAGTATTTCATGGATACCCCCTAAAATTCCAAGTATTCTTTTTGCATCAAAACCACCATCTCAAGGCGCATTATATCTACACCTTCCATACCATTGTATATTCTACTTCTTTGGTTTCTTCATTTTCTTTTACGTGTTCTATTTTAAACCCATGTTTTTTATAGAAGTTGACTGCGTTTACATTTTTAGCATAAACATCTAATTTTAAAAAAGGATATTCCTGTTTACATCTATCAAGCTACTTTCCACCTATACCTTGAGACTGATATTTCTGTGAGACAAACAACCCTGCAATATATGAATTTTCAACAATCCCTATAAACCCTTTTATTTCATCACCATCTTCATATACAAAAACCGTCGCATGGGGCAAAGCAGCCTTCACATAATCATAGTTTGCCTGCCAATAATCTTTAGAGATAAAATGATGCGCGTTAATATTTTCTTCAATCCAGATTTTCATTATTTTATCGATTTTCGATATATCAAATTCTTTTATCATTGCTTTTCTCCTTAACTTTGTTAGACTCTCTTTTATAGGAACGAAAGCGGTCTTTATACCTTAATTAGCTTCTTCACCCAGTTAAACAAACGCTCCGACATTGGATCAAATTCTACCGCAGCACCGTTTTTCAGAGCAATAAAGTTACTTAAAATCTCTTTTTCTTCACTGTTTACCACCTGAAGCAAGTCCTTTTGGCGGCTGATATATTTGCCTGTATCCTTAAATACCATAGCCTATACAACAAAAGATGCTGATTTATAGCCCGGCACTATATCATCGCTTTTTTCATATAACATATTGTGGACACATCCGTGGTAGATGTTGCAGGCACCTATTTTAATAGCGCGATCAACTACTGCTTTATCGATCTTTGCCAGCAATTCATCAAGAGTACCAACAATCGGTGTGGTATCATAATAAAACTGAAATAAATCGGAAGGTTCCCAATTCATGAGCTCATCTTTTCCCGAAAGAAATCCGCACAGTAATTCCCGGTTAGGAAGGACAGCAACCATATCTCTGTATTTTTTGATATCCTCTGCTGTGAGCTTATCTAAAATCACCACCGCATCGATGTCACTTGTCTCAGTTGCTTCACCTCTTCCGTAACTTCCCTGCAGGCCTACAAAATAAATACGTTCACCAAACGTTTCTTTAAGTAATTCTGTAAAACGATTCATCCATAATTTTATGTCAACCATCATAATCTCCGGATTTTGTAAAATATTTATGATTGTATACTTTTCTCTTTGCTTTCAGGAATATCGCACAGAAAACTGGAATATGGAAATTTATAAAACATTACCGGTGTACCGAACATTTCGACCACTTTACCTTTGACCGTCCCATTGAAAATCTGCTCTGCCCCTTCAATAAGCTGTGCAATTAATTCCGGGTAGACCGGGAACGAACCATGGGACGGATATATTGCATCAAACGCATCCATATACATAGACAACTTCTTCAGGCTCTCCACATACAACGGCAAATTTCTGCGTTCCTTAAACATGAATATTCTTCCGTCCTGGATGGTATCTCCGGAAATCAACACCCTGTTATTTATATCAAGTACAGCTATACTGCCGGGGGTATGCCCGGGTATGAAAAGAATTTTCAGCGGCCGGTATCCAAGATCGATGATCTCATGGTCTTTTACAGGCAAAATCATTCCCAGTCCGCCATGTGCCCGATAATTATCTTCTTCGTCAGGATGCATATAAAAACAATCAAATCCGCCGTTCCCTGAGATATGATCCGGATCAGCATGCGTATTGAGAAGCATGATTGGTAATTTTGTAATACTTTCAGCAATTTGCTTTGCATTCGGTGTATTCATGCCGCTGTCTATAAGGAGTGCCTTTTTTGTCCCGGCCAGTAAGAAAAACCGTACTCTGTCATCTTCGATCCGCCAGGTATTATCGTTAATTTGAACAATATCAACCATAGGTATCTCTCCAATCACTAAATGGGTTTTATACACATCCGTGTTAGAAACCTTGATATATATGGAAAATTTTATAAAGTATCATTCGTTTAAACCAACCCAATTCCTCCAACAATATCATTAAACCCTGCAACCTTTATAGTTAGCAGGGCAAACTACTCTTTTTAGTGGTTATATGCCAGATTAAATCTTCTTAATTGGAAGAATCGCATATCGTCCATATTTCACCTGCTCTCCATAACAAAAAGAAACCGGAGTTTTAAACAGTGGCCCATTGGATACAAATGTATGGTATTCGCCATTTTCTCCGCAGGCATCTGCTCCATCTGCAACGATCGAAGAAACTGTTTCAGGCGACAATGTCATTCCAAGGTACCTCTCACTTAGCCTATCTGTATCTACGACAATAATGTTTGCGGTAAATCCGCTTTCAATAAATTCATCCACCAATGCCTTTCTATTCTCTTGCCAAAGTGGAAAAAAGGCTTCGATACCCGCTGCATCACAACGTGCAGTGCACCATTGCAAGTGTTCCTCAAGATCGATATCCCCAAATACACAAACCTCAACACCATTTTCCTTCTGTGCCTTAAGTTCCTTTTCGAAATTCGCAGCATAGTCCTTTCCATTGGTCTTAATCAACTTAATCGGTATCCCCAGTGAAGCTGATATTTCGTTCAACAAATCATTAGGAATACCATGAAACCAGGAGCGGTCCATGTCGATATTATAGGTGATAATCAGTGAATCCGGCTTCATTCCAAGCTTTATAGCTCTGTAAATTGCAAGAATACTATCCTTTCCGCCGCTGTAAGATGCAACAAAGCTTCTGCCACTCAATGTCTTGTTCATTAATCCATCTCCAATAAAATAATTAAATCCACATCATAAGATCCTTCGTAAAGAACTCTTCTCTCTGTATTACCACCAAAAGTTGGTTCAACAAATGATTTCTTCATCTTTCCCAACCTTGCCGGATAGCCGAATGTAACCAGTAATTAATTACATAGTCCGAGCAAAAGTAATCTTCGTGAGCAATATTATCAAATATTTTTATTTTTGGGTTTTTGAAACTGTATGAAAGCTTTTCTTGTAAAGAACAACTTAAAACTTTATCACCCGTGGAACCCATAATATATAATATATACTGGGTATTTTACATTTTCAGCATATTCTGTAGTGCATATATTATTTGAAATAAATACCTTTAATAGTCCCTAGAATACTGGAATGATTTTATTAAAGAGTGTATAAAATAATTTATGTAGAATTTTTCAAAACTTAAGGGTACTCTTATGGTAGGCCATCAGAATTACTCCTTCTTGGTTTTGTCTGAGCAACTTACCATTTCGGAACCTGATGGCTTTCCTCTTTTATAAAATTGCGAACTTAATTATACACTAGCTTCAACAGTTTGTGAAAACCTTGTGAAGGGCTGCTTACGCTCGAAAAATAATGGTTAAAAACACCCCTTAGCAAAATAGACTGCTAAGGGGTATTTATATGACTTTAAAAAGGATTAATTTTCAATAAAGACGAAACTCACAATTCATCTAATAATTCTTTTATGCTATTGTTTTATCAAATATTGCAGCGCCTGTTAAAAGAACTACTTTACTACTACTTTCTCCTCTATAAATCCTTCAAAACTATCTATATCTTCAAATCCTACTTCAGTACCTAAAGCCTCAAAATGTTTCTTCCCGCATTCAATTTTAGCTCTTTCCGTTGGTCTCAAAGCATCAAACATAGTATCAGCTTTGGTTTCCAGTACAAAGTACAGTTTATCCTTGCCGTCCGCATCAATTAGTACAGCCCAGTCAGGATTATAACTGCCTAAGGGAGTGGGTATGGTAAACCAGCCGGGAAGTTTTGCATACAACTTAACTTTGCTATTGTTTTCAAAGCTTCTGGCAAACTTCTCCTCGTTGGCACTATCATATACCACATATTCATATACTGATTTTTTACTTTCCATCATGTTTTTAGACAAATAGCCTATAAGTTCCTCACTTTCAAAAAGTTCTTGTGCGTAATATTCGTCGTTACCTATCTTCGTGTATTTAATGCCATCAACTATCATTAACCTCATTTTAGCAGTGATAATTTGCGCTACCTGCTCCATATACTTTTGAGGGTTCTTCTTAAAAAGGTGCAGAGTATTGCTTCTTATCAGTATCTCCACAATAGTTTTTCTTGTTAAATTGGTTTCATTTTGAAGATAGGCAATGATATCAGGCAGATTTTCCTGTTGGTTATCCAAAGCAACTGCATATATATCTAATTCTTCCGCCACAACGCCACCAGCACTAATATCAAGCCCTGCTTTCGTATATATAAGCTTTGGAGAACTTATAAATAAGCTTTTCTGCATCTCTCTACAACATTCATCGATTAGCTTTTCACTATCAAAATCTACAGAATAGGTAGTTTTGTATTTTATCCTATCCCATAGCTCTTTAAACTCAGGGTCAAGATAGACCTGCTTATTAAGCTTAATAGCTTTTTTATCGCTATTGTTCTTGATATTAAGTCCGCTACATACTTTTCTGGCAAGAGTCGTAATATCAGCTTTTACATGTTCATATTCTTCCGGCACATTTAGCTTGTTGTCTTTTATATCAATTTTCAGCTTGTCCTGCACTCTACCTGTTTCATCAATATAACCATTATCTAAAAATGCTTTGAAGATGGCCTCAGAAGCTTCCTGTCCTAAATGCTTTATGCTTCCATCCTCCTGCTTTACCGGAATATTAGCAAATAAATGAGTTTCGATAATACCAAATCGTATGCCGCTATCAGTTTCGTATTCTTTCTGAAGTTTAGCTGCAAATTCCTCATAGCTTTCATTAGCGATAACCGTCAATGTGTTTATAAAAGAACCATACTGGCGTTCTCCTTCCTGATTAACACAAAGACGCAGGCCACGACCAATCTCTTGACGCTTTTTAACCTCGCTCTGTGTTTCATTTAGGGTACATATCTGAAACACATTGGGGTTATCCCAGCCTTCGCGTAGAGCTGAGTGAGAAAATATAAACCGAAGCTTGGTATTAAAGGACAACAGCTCTTCCTTATCCCGCATAATCAGGTTATAAGTATTTTCATCGGCTTGCGTGGAACCACTTGTATCTTTTAAAACACCTTTCTTATCCGCTGAAAAATAGCCATTGTGGACTTCTTCGGCAGCAGTATCTAAATCAATATCTTTAAAAAGCGTATAATACTTAGGCTGTCTTATGAGGTCGTTATAATGTTTTTCAAAGAGCCTTGCATAGATACCCTTTTGAGGATTTCCATCTTCATCATAATAGCGATAATTTGCCACACGGTCTATAAAGAACAAACTTAAAACTTTTATTCCTAGCTTATTTAATACCAACTCTTTATTTAAGTGCTCCTCTATAGTCTTTCTAATCTGCTGTTCTTTTATGGCTAGGTCATCCACATCTCCTATAGGCTTGCCTATACGCAGAATATCTGGCTTGCTTGTAAAGGCAACATATTCATTTCCTTCTTCACAATAAATCTCGCTAATAATATATCCTTCATAAACATCACGCCCGCCAGATTTTTCATAAAGGTCATCTCCACGCTTGACTGTTACTCTTTTTCGTTTAACTACACCTTTTCTATCTTTGACATCCATTTCTATTTTGGCTGTTATAGGAGTTTTTTTGTTGTCTACAGATAAAAGCTTCAAGTAGGCTTTATTGTGGTAGTCTTTCGTTGTAAACCCAGCAACTTCAATCTGCTTAACCAGACCTAAATTATAGCTGTCTACTGCATCCAGCTTATAAACCAAATTGTGCCTTTCCACATGGGTTGCAGAGTAGCGTAATATGCATAAAGGATTAAGTGATTTAATTGCCTCTTTAGCTTTAGGAGTCGTGTCTACCGATTGTGGCTCATCTATAATAACAAAGGGTCTGGTCTCTTGAATAAGCTCAATAGGTCTCATACCATTTAATCTATCATTTGTCCTATGAATAATATTAGCCTTGGTTTCCTTGGTAGGGTCTGTAAAGCTCCTTCTAAAGGCATCTATGTTGATAACCATTATCTCTATATTATTGCTTACGGCAAAGCTTCTAACCTGTTCAAGATTGCTACTGTCATATATAAAGTAATTATAAATTGTATTATCATATAACTCCTTAAAATGTTCCTCTGTAATCTGTAAAGACTTATAAACACCCTCTTTTATAGCGATGCTGGGAACAACGATAATAAACTTGGAGAACCCATAGTTTCTATGGAGTTCTAAGATTGTTCTTAAGTAAACATAGGTCTTTCCTGTACCCGTTTCCATCTCTATATCAAAGTCGTATTCTCCGGCTTTTAAGAACTTTGTTTGTGGCAGGCCGTTCCTAAGCTGAACTTCTTGCAGGTTTTTAAGTATCTCTTCCTCATCAAGTTCAAGCCTATTACCAATACCATTTTCTGTGTCAAACACACCGATTTGGCCATTATAAGCGGATACAGTAAAATTGGTTTGCATAGGTGTTTGTCCTCTAAACAAATCAACAACGGAAGCTATGGCCTGCTGCTGATATTCTAAGTTTTTATCAAATTTTAGCTTCATTTGGACCATACCTCCCTATATAGTTATAAATTCATCAATTCCGCCGGATTTTAGTATTTCCTTTATATTGGTCTTGTTACTATCTGACTTAAATCCATTATCCTTAAATACAACTCTGCTGCTTTCAGGTGATAATTCCTTTACTTGTGCTAAAATACCCCTGGCAACATCTGTTGTAATCTCATCATCAAGGCAAATCATCAGCATGCCATAGCCTATAGAATATACTTTTTTACCGGCAATTGTAAACTCATCAATTGGATAAGTCAGGTCAAGGCCGTATTTAAGCATTATCTCATAGACAACATCAAGTTCCGTCCTGCCTTCTACATAGTTGTCTACATATTCTAATAAAGATTGCTCTAAATTATCATAATCCGGCTGCCATTTTCTGATATTAGAGGTATCAAGCTTAAATACCTTAAAGCCAATATCAAGGTTTTCAATATTCTCTTTATCTTTATATTCTGCTTTGATTTTTTCTCCTGCACGGCGGATACGCTCTTTGCCTATCTCACATATGTTTTTATAACCTGCCTTATAAGCTTCAGATTTTTCATCAGTTGGCTCTGGAAGCTGAACCATAATAAATTTGCGATTACCACCGTCTTCGGCGTTAAGTTGCATTACGGCGTGGGCTGTAGTAGCAGAGCCAGAGAAGAAATCGAGAATTATACTATTATTATCAGAATTTGCAATAGTACATAGGAGTTTAAGCAGTCTAACGGGTTTGGGTCCGTCAAAAACACCAATACCATTGAATAATGCCTTTGTTTCTTGCTTACCTTCTTGATTATGTCCCGCTTCTTTATGCAATAGAATAGTGTTAGGACGTAATCCTGCTTGTACTTCTGACAAGAATGTCTTTAGTCGAGGCATTCCGTCGCCGGTAACGCCAAACCATATGCGATTCTCGGATAGTAATCGTGCATAAGTATCTTGGCTGACACTCCAAAACCTTCCGCTTGGAGGTAGACATTTTCTGCCGCTTGGAGTTATTATCTCATAGCGTAACTTGTCAGAGCCTGATTTCGCCTGTAATGCAACAGAAGTCCAAACTCCACGCGGGTCGTTGTCAGGATTGGAATATCCTTGCGGTATTTCATCACCTCGCGGAAGTAGACCGATTTTCCAACCTTTATCATTAAGCAATATGTTGCTTTTTGCATAGCAGAGAATGTGGTCGTGCATTATTGAAAAATATGTTGCATCGTTGGCTCTTGAGAACTTCTTCTGCCATATCAAACCTGCGACAAAATTTGCTTCCCCAAAAACCTCATCACAAATCTTCCTTAAATTATGCACCTCATTATCATCAATACTAATAAAAATAACACCATCATCTTTAAGTAAATTTCTTGCAAGCCTCAACCTTGGATACATCATATTAAGCCAGTCGGTGTGGTATCGACCACTGGTTTCAGTATTTGTGCTTATTGCTTTGCCATTGCCATCTACTTGCCCTGTAATTCTCTTATAGTTTTCAAGACTATCATGGAAATCATCCTTATATACAAAGTCTTTTCCTGTATTGTATGGTGGGTCAATATATATCATTTTAACTTTGCCATAATAGCTTTTTTGTAAGAGCTTTAATACTTCTAGGTTATCGCCTTCTATGTAAAGGTTCTGGGTTGTATCCCAGTTTTTACTTTCTTCTTTACATGGTCTTAACGTTCCCAGTGAAGGTGTTTGGGATAAACGCAAAGCCCGTCCTTTACCGTTCCAGGTGAAATTATAGCGTTCGTTACTATCATCTACATATTCACCTAAAAGTTGCTTCAGCTTTTCAAAATCTACCTTTCCCTCTGTAACAACTTCAGGAAACATAGTCATTAACTTCTTGATATTTTCTTCCCCTATGTCCGGGGTTTTGCCCGT